>TARA_R110002110_G_scaffold406421_1_pt1 | contig 432991 bp, 368 predicted proteins | sample TARA_R110002110 | Tara Oceans TARA_R110002110 (sample SAMEA4397330) | marine metagenome | biome: Polar Biome; feature: [SRF] surface water layer (ENVO:00010504); material: water (ENVO:00002006), including particulate matter (ENVO:01000060) such as... | depth 5 m | reverse complement strand
TTTATGAGGGTGAGTAACTTACCCCCTTCCTAAATGCACCACGGGTAAACCCACTCAGGAGTTTGAGGCCGGTGTCATTGCAACCCTGGCGAATTTTGAGGCATGGGAGCTCGAGGGCTTTGTCAGTGGCGGTAGCGATTTTGCCCAGGGCCGTCTCGCTTTCAAGACGACACAGTCCAACGAAGGCTGGCAGGAGAGCACCACCCGGGACGATGAACTGGGAGAGAAGGATGCGACCGCGCTGCGCGGTATCGTGAATCTCGACCTTTCTGACACCATGCGTCTGATGCTGATTGGCCATTACGTGACGGACGAGTCCGAGAACAGGGCTAACTCGTCGTATGATGGCACCGACATAGGCCTGAATACCTTCAGTAACCCGTACACGCCTCTGGAGCAGTACTTTTTTGTCGGCGAAACACCGCCCTGGTACTCCACGGGTGACAACACGAAGGCAGACTGGAGCAACAGCTATACCAGCCCTGTCACCGGCCGCACGTTTGATATTCGGCCACAGCGTGACAATGAGCTCAAGGGTTTCGCGGCGCGCTTCGACTGGGAACTCTCGGATGCGATGACGCTGACTTCGGTCACGGGTTATAACGATTTTCAGCGTGAGGAGGCCAATGATTGGGACGGTGGCTTCTTTGTGGATTCCAGCAACATCAATACCACCGACCTGCAGGTTTTTTCCCAGGAATTCAGGTTGTCCGGTGAAGCCGACAACCTGAGTTGGATCACGGGTGTGTACTACTCGAAAGACGAGATGGAGGAAGAATACAAATACTTCATGGCGGACTCCGTGTTCGGTCTGGGCTCCATTCCGTGGGGAGTTGGTCTCTTTTCCAGTACGCCTATCCTGCAGTTGGATACAAGATATGAGCAGGAGACGGAGTCTGTCGCGATTTTCGGCCACGTCGAGTGGATGTTCACCGACAACTGGCGCCTGACGGTCGGCGCGCGCTATACAGAAGAAGAGCGTGAATGGTCTGGCTGTACCTTTGTTGCCGACGACGGCAGCCTTGCCGGTTTTCTCAACGCCCAGTTTGGCGCATCGCTTGGCCCGGGTGACTGCGGCACCATCGATGATGACCCCAGCTCACCGAACTACATTTTCTCTGTGATCGGTACGCCGGCCATCAATGATGCGTTCCAGGTGTTTGAAGACACCATTGAAACGGAAAAGTGGATGGGCAAAATCGGCCTTGATTACACCGTCAATGACGACGTGCTTGTTTACGGCATGGTGTCACAGGGCTTCAAGTCCGGCGGTTTCAACGGCGCCAATTCCAACACCACGCAGCAGCTCAAACCCTACTCCGAAGAAGAACTGACCTCCTATGAGATCGGTGTGAAGTCGACCTTGCTCGATGGCACCATGCAGCTCAACGCGGCGGCCTTTTATTACGACTACCAGGACAAGCAGGAGCAGGATGTCGCGGTGACTTTCGTTGGCAATATTTCGGGGCTGACCAACGTGCCAGAGTCTGAGATTTTCGGTGCGGAAGTGGATATGCAGTGGTTGATTACAGATGGTCTGCAGTTCAACCTGGGTGTGGCCTGGCTGGATACGGAAATCACCGAATGGGACGCGGTAGATCCTGATGCGAGTGTGTGGCCCGATACGGTAACGCGCGATGTCTCCGGTGCCGAGCTGCCGCAAGCGCCTGAATTACAGTACAACGCCATGCTGAGCTATGAGTGGAACGTGGGTGACAATCTCCTGATGCAGGTTGCCGGCGACGTCAATTTCACTGATGACACCTCAGGCGGTGTGCGTCCAGAGGAGGCAACCGAGGATTACACCCTGGTCAATGCCCGTCTGGCGTTAGGGGCGGATGATGGTCAGTGGCGCGCGATGTTATGGGCCCGGAACCTGACAGACGAAGATTATTATCCATCAGCCTATACCGGCGGTAACGGACCTTACGTTCGCTCATACGGGATGCCGCGCACGTATGGCGTAACACTGAGCTACTACTTCGGTCAGTAGACGGCAGTTTTCAGGCCCATGAGCTTCGGGCCCGTTCTGCGGGCCCGCTTTTTTTGCGGGAGATAATCATAAATGAAATTCCTGTTCGTTAAGCCTTACACCCGTTTGCTGTTATTGCTTCTCGCGGTCTCAATGGCGGGTTGCAAGCAGAGTCCGTCCACGGCTGAGTCGCTGGCTGCGGCTGATACCGTGCTCTTCAATGGTCGCATCTATACCGCCAATGTCGGCAATGACTGGGTTGAGGCGGTCGCCATCGCCGATGGTGTCATTGTTTATGCGGGCAGTAACGAAGGCGCACTTGCAACGGCACACGACGATACACAGCGCGTTGATGTCAATGGCGCCATGGTGATGCCCGGTATCAATGACGGGCACGCCCACCCAAGCTGGGGTGGGCAGCAGTTGCTGTACGAGTGTCGTTTTGGTTTCACCGCGACACCTGATGAAATAGCGCAAGCCCTGCGCCAGTGCATCGAGGCTGATCCAGACAGCCAGTGGATTACCGGTGGGCAGTGGACCAGTGACTTTTTTGCCAACCATGACATTGGTTCACCGCGGCGATGGCTCGATGAAATCTCCACAGAAAAGGCGATATTGCTGGGCGATGATTCATTGCACAACGCCTGGGCCAATAGTAAAGCGCTGGAACTGGCCGGTATTAATCGAGATACCGTGGATCCAGAGGCCGGCAAGTATGCGCGCGATGCCAACGGCGAGCCCAACGGGTTATTGTATGAAACCGCTGCAAACTTTGTGCGCTCCCGCGTGCCGCAACTGACAACGGAACAACGTAAGGCAGCGATCCTCGCGGCCATCAGGCAGGGTAATCGATTTGGCGTTACTGGAATCAACGACGCCCTGGTTGATCCCGATACATTGCGCGCCTACGTGGCGCTTGATACAGCCGGGGCGCTGACGGCGCGACTCTCAGTCAGCCTGGTGACGCCTATGGAGTACCGTGTCAAACCGCTGGAGATTGATAAATACGTGGCCTTGCGTGACCTGTCAGTACAGCGCAATGTCGACGCCCGTTTTGTAAAAATGTTCCTGGACGGCGTACCGACAGCGGCTCGCACAGCGCTGATGCTGGAGAATTACCAGACAGATGCGGCACACCCACATTCGACGCGCGGCGACCTGCAGGTTGATCCGCAGGTGCTCGCGCAGGATTTGATCGCGCTGGACAAGGCAGGGTTCACGGTCAAATTGCACGCCGCCGGCGACGGGTCTATTCGGGTAGCGCTCAACGCCCTGCAGTTAGCCAGGCAAGCCAATGGGCAGAGTGGCCTGCGCCATGAGCTGGCGCATGCCGGCTATATTGACCCCGCCGACCTGCCGCGTTTTGCCGAGCTCGATGTGGTCGCTGATTTGTCGCCGGCACTGTGGTTTCCGTCTCCGGTAATGGATTCGGTTATTGGAGCGGTCGGTGAACGCGGGCGACATTACTTTCCGGTGAAAGCATTGCTGGATTCCGGCGCCGCGACACTACTGGGTTCTGACTGGCCTGCGGTGGCGGTTGACCTGAATCCGTGGCCCGCGATAGAAGGCCTGGTGACACGACGCAATCCATCAGTGCCCGGCGGAGAGGCACTTTGGCCGGAGCAGGCGGTGAGCCTGGAACAGGCCCTGGCCATCGCAACGCTGGAGGGTGCCAGAGCGCTTCGCCTGCAACACCGCACCGGTTCAATCGAAGTGGGTAAGTCGGCAGACCTGATTGTCCTCAATCAAAACCTGTTCGAGATCCCGGCGCATAAAATTGGCGATACGCAAGTGATAGAGACATGGTTTGAAGGCAAACGGGTTTTTGGCAGGTCTGCCTTGTGATCGCTGGTTCAAACAGGAAGGCCTTTCGTTGGCAGTGCGGTAGCGCAGGTGCGCTGGCGCTGCTGTTGCTTGGCAGTGGCTGTGCGCAGCAGCCAGGTTCTGGTGAGTTGCCGGATTCCGCTGCCGCTGACACCGTGATCTATAACGCCCGTGTTTACACGGTTGAACCGGGCAACGCGTGGGCAGAAGCCGTGGCAATCCGCGACGGCAATTATGTTTTTGTGGGTTCATCATCAGGTGTAGAGAGCTTTGTCGGCGCAAACACCAGCCGCGTTGATCTGAACGGCCGTATGCTCATGCCGGGTATCAACGACGGGCATGCCCATCCCTGGCAGGGGGGTATCAAAGCGCTCAACCATTGCGGTTTTTCGTTTGCTGCCTCGCCCGGTGATATTGCCGAAAGACTGCGCGACTGTATCGCGAAAAACCCCGATGCGTCCTGGGTAGTAGGAGGGCAGTGGACAAGCGATTTTTTCCGCAGCCATGACATTGGCTCACCGCGGTCATGGCTGGATGCTATTTCATCGGAAAAAGTGATCTTTCTGCACGATGATGCAACCCATAACGGCTGGGTCAATAGTAAAGCCCTGGCGCTTGCCGGAATAACCCGTGATACGCCAGATCCAGAAGGTGGCACGATAGTCAGGGATGACGAGGGTGTGCCCAATGGTCTGCTCTATGAGCAGGCCCGGCGCGCTATACTGGACCTGCAGCCGTCCTATACGGTGGCACAGTACAAGGCTGCTATCACTGAAGCACTTAAACAGGCCAACAGTTTTGGTCTGACCGGGGTCAACGAAGCCAGGGTTCCTCCCGTGGCCTTGCAGGCCTATGCAGAGCTTGATGCTGAAAAAAAGCTTGATGCAAGGGTGACGGTGAACCTTCAAACCCCGCGCGAATACCGTGATTACCCGCTGGATATTGCGGAGTATGTGGCGTTACGCGAGCGCTACTCTATGCAGCGGGTTGACGCAGGCTTTGTGAAGTTTTTCCTCGATGGCGTTCCCACGGCTTCCCGCACTGCCTATATGCTGGATGACTATCTGACGGATCATCAGCATCCCGATGCAACGCGTGGGTTTTTGTTGATAGCCCCGGCGGTACTCACACAGGATCTGATCGCCCTTGATGCAGCGGGTTTCACGGTCAAGATTCATGCAGCCGGTGATGGCTCGGTGCGCATCGCATTGGACGCATTGGAAAAGGTGCGCCAGACCAACGGCGATAGTGGCCTGCGTCATGAGCTGGCCCATGCCGGCTTTATTTCCCCGGCCGATCTGCCGCGTTTTGCTGCCCTGAATGTCACAGCGGACCTTTCACCCTACCTGTGGTATCCGTCTCCCATTATCGATTCCATACGCGGTGCCCTCGGTGAGCGCGGTGAGTTTTACTGGCCGGTAAAAGACCTGCTGGATTCTGGCGCCAATGTCCTGCTGGGTTCTGATTGGCCGTCTGCTGCCAGGGACCTGAGTCCCTGGCATGCCATCGAAGCGCTGGTCACGCGTCGCAACCCCTTTACGGATGACGAGCAGACCTACTGGCCCGAGCAGGCTGTGACATTGGAGCAGGCGCTGTCTATCGCCACTGCGAGTGGCGCCCTGGCGCTGAAGCAGGACACGCGCACCGGAACCGTTGCTGTGGGCAAGTCAGCAGATTTTATCGTACTCGATAGAAACCTGTTCGAAATTCCCCTCCAGCAAATCAGTGAGACACAGGTGCTCCAAACCTGGCTGGAGGGCGAGCAGACTTACATCGCGCCTTCAGGGCCAGCAAGTCAATAAAGAACACAGGTAACGAAATGAAGATTTCAGAGTACGTGCAGTACGATGCAACCGGTCTGGCGACATTGTTGCGAGACGGCGAGGTCAGTGCGCTGGAGTTGGCGAATTGTGCGCGCGAGATGGTGCAGCAACAGAATCCGTCGGTTAATGCCGTGCTCGAGGTATTCGACGATGTAGAAGAGGTTGTTGCGGCGGTTCCGGCTGACGCTGTTTTTTCTGGTGTGCCATTTCTTATCAAGGACCTGGTCATACAGGCAAAGGGCCGCAGCAGTGAAATGGGATCCCGCCTCGGGGCAGGATTGAAGGGGCAGGCAGATACGGACTTGATGCAGCGGTTCAACAGGGCAGGGCTCGCCACTATTGGACGTACCTCAACGCCCGAAATGGGTTACAACATTGCAACTGAAACAGTGCACGCGGGGGCAACTCGCAACCCCTGGGATACAACGCGGAGCCCCGGGGGTTCCAGCGGTGGCGCTGCTGCGGCAGTAGCCGCAGGCATTGTGCCTGTCGCTCATGCGAACGATGGCGGGGGCTCTATCCGCATCCCGGCGTCCTGTTGTGGACTGGTGGGTCTGAAACCAACGCGTGGCCGCGTGCCCATCGGCCCCGGTGCCGCTGAAGGCCTCAGCGGTTTTGGTATTGAGTTTGCTGTGACACGCACGGTGCGTGACGCTGCCAGCCTGCTGGACGCCGTGCAGGGCCCGGGCATTGGTGACCCCTATGTCATTGCGCAGCCGGCGCAGCCCTACGTCTCCAGTATGCGCAAGCCCCCTGAAGGCTTGATGATTGCGGTTGCGCACGAACCCTGGTCAGGCGTGCCCGTCGATCCACAGATTATTGAAGCGCTGGATAACGTCGCCCGGCTCTGCCAGACCATGGGTTATCACGTCGAGGAGGCCAGACCACCGCTGGATGCAGACGCCTTTGCGCAGGCAAATACCGATCTCTGGTCCGCCTCTATCGCTCATTGGGTCGTCGATATTTGTGCTGCCACGGGTCGCACCGCAGATTTGGATACCCTGGAACAGGCGACACTCGCGGTGCATGAGCACGGCTGCTCATTGTCGGCTGTCGACCTTTTACACGCCGAAGATTTTTTTAACACCGTCAGCCGCGATTTTGGTCACTTCTTCACCCGCTACGACCTGTTGTTAACTCCCACGGTAGCGCAGCTTCCCTGGCTTGTGGGTGAACACGCCTCCCACGGCGGTGATTTCACCGCCCGCAGCTGGACCGATTTTGTCTTCGCGCCGGCGCCGTTCACAGCCATGTTCAACTGTACCGGGCAACCCGCTATCTCGCTGCCGCTGGGTCGCAGTCAATCGGGTTTACCGATCGGTATCCAGATTGCCGCAGGGTTCGGACGTGAAGATTTATTACTCGCACTGGCCGCGGCATTGGAAGAGGCCTTGCCGTGGCCTCAGCATGCGCCACTTTCCTGACAGCTTTTCACGAGGACGACAGCTATGACCAGCAGCAGAAAAACGGGATTCGTTGCCCATGAACTCTATATGTGGCACAACACGGGTAATTACGCAGGGCCTGTCCCCTACGGTAATCCCGTGCAGCCGGATACCCATGCTGAGAATCCAGAGACCAAGCGTCGCTTTCGCAATCTGCTGGAGGTCGCGGGGCTGACACCGCAACTGCATCATATCGCGCCGCGTGAAGCGACGGAGGAGGAAATACTGCGCTTTCATACGCCGCAATACCTGGCGCACCTGAAGGAGCTCAGTGCGGGTATTGGTGGCGATGCTGGCCCCTTTACGCCGATGGGTCGTGGCAGCTACGAGATTGCTCTGTTGTCGGCTGGTGGCGTTTTGGCCGCTCTCGAGGCTGTGATGGAGGGGGCAGTCGACAATGCCTACGCACTGGTGCGCCCACCCGGACATCACGCCCTTGCGGATCTGGGTATGGGGTTTTGCCTGTTTGGCAATGCTGCGTTGGCGGGATTCCACGCCTTTGAAAAATACGGCCTGGAGCGCATCGCCTTTGTCGATTGGGATGTGCATCATGGCAACGGTACCCAGAGCGCGTTTTACGACGATCCTCGCGCGCTGACGATCTCTGTACACCAGGACAACTGTTTCCCACCAGACTCCGGGTATCGGCATGAAAATGGCGAGGGCGAGGGCGAGGGATACAATATTAATATCCCGCTGCCACCGGGGTCCGGCGTAGGTGCCTATCTGGCAGCCTATGATCAGGTTGTGATTCCTGCTCTGGAAAAATTCAAACCCCAGCTGATTATCATTCCCTCAGGCTTCGATGCCGGTGCCTATGATCCCCTGGGCCGAATGCAGATGCACAGTGACGGCTACCGTGAGCTGACGCGCAAGTTGATGGCGGTGGCTGATAAACTCTGTGGCGGCAAACTGCTTTTTACACACGAAGGTGGTTACAACACATGGACGGTACCGTTCTTCGGGCTGGCGGTGATGGAAGCGCTCAGCGGCATTGATACAGGGACGGTTGACCCGTTTCTGGAAATGGCTGAGGCGCTGGGGGGGCAGGGTCTGCAGCCTCATCAGCAGGATGAAATCACTGCGGCCGCCGCTTTGCTTGAAAAACTGGCATAGGAGAGAGTGAATGACCCGCGAAAATGATAATGACGAAGTCAGGTCAGTGGTTGAAGCCTATGTTGCTGCCTGTGCCGCCGCAGACAGTGATGCGCTGCGAGCTGTGTTTCACGCGGATGCAAACATGAGTGGGATGCTGGCGGGACAGCGCATGACGGGAGGTGTAGCGCCCTTTGTTGATGTCGTTGCGAATAATCCGCCGCCGGGCGCAGACTACACTTCACAGATTAGTGATATTGAAGTGTCAGGCAAGGTGGCAATCGCGACCTTGCGTGAACAAAACTACATGGGCATGTCTTTCACTAATTATTTCCAGCTGCTCAATGTCGACGGTCACTGGCTGATAGTGGCTAAACTGTTCCAGTCTTCATGAAAGTGCGCACTGTTGGCACAGGCGGTTACACCGTGCGCGGTTGGCCTGCAGGGCGGTTTGTGATCGAATAATGTAAAAAACCTGGAGACACTGGACGATGAATTCGCAAGCGTCAAACCTGTACTTTGAATTTGAGCGCCATTTCCCGCAAGACAGGCAGAAAACGCTGCTGACCACAGAGTATGGGGTTAGCTTCACCTATCAGGATGCAGAGAATAATTCAGCCAAAGTCGCCAATCTGTTGCTCGACTTGGGTCTTGAGCGCGGTGATCGCGTTACAGCGCAAGTGGAAAAGTCCCCAGAGATGCTCTGGCTCTATCTGGGAACCCTGCGCGCGGGACTGGTATTTCATCCTCTTAATTCAGCCTACACTCGTGACGAGCTGGCGTATTTTCTCGACAACGCAGCGCCCGCTGTGGTGATTTGTGACGCGGCGAACGAGACTGTTGTCAGCGAACTCTGCACGACTGCCAACATCAGCCGGTTGCTCACGCTCAATGCCGATGGCAGCGGTTCACTGATGTCAGCCGCCGCGTCCCAGGCTAAGACCTTCCCGACGGTACAGACATCGGCTGATGACATGGCGTGCCTGCTGTACTCCTCCGGCACCACCGGGCGCCCCAAGGGCATTATGCTGTCGCACGCGAATCTGATCGACAACGCTCAGGTACTGGCGCAGTACTGGGGCTTTACAACGGATGACTGTCTGCTGCATGCGCTCCCCGTGTTTCATGTGCACGGCCTGTTCGTCGCCCTTGGCTGCGTACTGATGCGCGGCGCCAGTATGCGCTGGTTGTCCCGCTTTGATGTGAACGCTGTCCTGCAAAACCTGCCACACACGACGGTGATGATGGGTGTACCCACTTACTACACGCGTTTGCTGGCAGAGCCGTCATTCGATGCCCGAAGCTGTGCCTCGGTGCGCTTGTTTATCTCTGGTTCAGCACCCTTGCTGGCCGACACGTTTGCTGAATTTGAACAGCGCACGGGGCAGCGCATACTGGAACGCTATGGGATGACCGAGACGGGTATGAACACCTCCAACCCACTTGATGGTGAGCGGCGCGCGGGTACCGTGGGCTTTCCACTGCCGGGTGTCGAGCTGCGTATCGTCGGCGAGGATGGGCAGGTACTGGGCTGTGATGAGGTGGGCGATATACAGGTGAAAGGGCCCAATGTTTTCAGTGGCTACTGGCAGATGCCCGAGAAAACCGCCGAGGATTTCACAGATGACGGCTTCTTTGTCACCGGTGACAAAGGACAGATTGACTCAGACGGTTATGTCGCCATTGTGGGTCGTGCCAAGGATCTGGTCATCACCGGCGGATTGAATGTTTATCCCAAGGAAGTGGAACTGATTATTGATGAACTGCCCGGCGTTGCGGAGTCGGCTGTCATCGGTGTGCCGCACCCCGACTTTGGCGAGGCAGTGACAGCGGTGGTGGTGCTGGAGCAGGGCGCGCAATTGAGTGAGCAGGATGTGGTGGCTGCCGTGAAAGAACACGCTGCCAACTTCAAGGTGCCCAAGCAGGTACACTTTGTGCCCGGCCTGCCGAGAAACACCATGGGTAAAGTACAGAAAAACGTGCTTCGTGACCGCTACGCCTGAATCGCGTGACACAGTCACTATAATAACGAGATGGGCATCTTGCCCCGGAAGCCTTCTGTGAATAAACCAGGCTCCAGTAAAATGGCCGTGCAGAGACGGCTGATAGATCGTCTGACTGCTCCCTTGGTGCACTTCATGGAGCGTTACTACCCTGATCTGTATCTGTTCATCATTCTGATGACGCTGATTACCTTTGCGTCAGCCTGGTTTTTTGCAGACTACTCACCGCAAAACATACTGCTTTCCTGGGGAGATTCACTCTCGGACATTCTGGCTTTCTCCATGCAGATGGCGCTGATGGTGATGATCTCTCATGCCCTGGCACACACTGATTCCGTGCAGCGAATTTTGCATCGCATTGGCTCGCTACCCCAGAGCCAATGGCAGGCTTACAGCCTGGTTCTGTTCAGTGTGGGAGTGATCTGCTTCGTGTCGTGGCCGCTGGGTATTATTGCAGGCGGTTTGCTGGCGAAGAAAGTGGCCGAAAGCGCGGTTGAGCGCGGCATGAAAATACACTACCCACTTTTGGTGGCCGGCGCTTTCGGCGGCAATGTGATCTGGCACATGGGCTACTCTGCCTCGGCCCCGCTGTTTGTCGCGACTGCCAATCACAGCATGGTGGATCAACTGGGGGTGATACCGATTACCGAGACGGTATTTACAGCATGGAATCTGGGACTGGCTGCGGCCGTGCTGTTGGGGCTTACCGTGTTGGTTGCGTTCCTCAGGCCTGTCGATGAAGACGTGATCGAATTGCGCATTGATGCAAGTGAGTACAAAGACGAGCCGCTTTCACTCACGGACACCCACAGGCCTGTTGCCAGGCTGGAAAACAGCCGCTTGGTCACCGTGATAATTGGCGTTATTTTCCTGAGTTACCTGGTGGTGCGGTTTTCACAACAGGGCTTCAGCCTTAACTTGAACGTGGTGAACTGGTCTTTTCTCACACTGACATTGCTGCTGTGTCGGTCAACCCGGCATTTCATGCATCTGGTGGAACGCTCAGCGATTGCTGCCGGGCCGATGATCATCGCCTACCCGTTTTATGCCGGGATGATCGGAATCATGACAGATAGTGGCCTTGCGACCATGATGTCCACCTGGTTCGCCGAGATCGCCACAGCGCAGACCCTGCCTCTGGTGGCATTCCTTTGCGCGATGGTCATCAATCTTTTTATCCCTTCCGGCGGTGCCCAGTGGATGGTACAGGGGCCCATTTTTGTAGAGGCCGCCAACAGCATGGGGGTTGAGCAGCCGCTGATTGTGATGGCAGTGGCCTATGGCGATCAGTTAACCAACCTGATTCAGCCACTCTCGGCAATTCCGCTGCTCGCACTGGCGGGGCTGCGTCTCAAGCATATTATGGGTTATGCCTTCATTCTGTTCCTGGCTGCTTTTGTGATACTTGGAACCGGTTTCGCTCTGGTGTGTTTCAGCCAGGACGGCAACATCGCTTAATGTGACCACCCCGAACATCTGCTGCAGGCGGCGCCTGTTTGGCAGGCATGCATCTTGCTTCATACCCTCCGACAAACTCGATTCATATCTTCGGAGGGAAAATTATGGCGGAACATGACGATAAGATAACCACGACTGACGCGGGCATCCCTGTTGCCAGCGATGAGCATTCATTGACCGTCGGGCCGGATGGCCCCATCGTCCTGCACGACCACTACCTGATAGAGCAGATGGCCAACTTCAACCGCGAGCGTATCCCCGAGCGCCAACCGCATGCAAAGGGCTCTGGCGCATTCGGTTTTTTTGAGGTGACGCAGGATGTCAGCGCCTATACCAAAGCGGCACTCTTTCAACCCAATACGCGCACCGATGCGCTGGCTCGTTTTTCAACAGTGGCGGGTGAGCGGGGCAGCCCTGATACCTGGCGCGATCCGCGTGGCTTCGCTCTCAAGTTTTATACCACTGAGGGCAACTACGATATGGTGGGGAACAATACGCCGGTGTTCTTCCTGCGTGATCCTATAAAGTTCCAGCAGTTTATTCGCTCGCAAAAGCGCAGGGCAGATAACGATATGCGTGACCACGATATGCAGTGGGATTTCTGGACTCTGTCTCCGGAGTCGGCACACCAGGTGACCTGGCTGATGGGTGACCGGGGCATTCCCAAAAACTGGCGGCATATGAACGGCTATTCCAGCCACACGTATATGTGGGTGAACGCACAGGGTGAGCGGTTCTGGGTGAAGTATCACTTCAAAACGGACCAGGGTATCGATTTTTTGACCCAGGAGGCGGCAGATACGCTGGCAGGTGCCGATGGCGACTATCACCGCCGCGACCTGTTCGAAGCTATCGCTAAAGGCGATTATCCGCAGTGGACGATGTACGTACAGGTCATGCCGTTTGAGGAGGCTGCAAGCTACAGGTTCAATCCGTTTGATCTCACCAAGGTATGGCCACATGGTGACTATCCGCTACAGGAGGTGGGCAAGCTGACCCTGGATCGCAACCCCACGGATCATCACTCGGAAATTGAACAGGCGGCTTTTGAGCCGAATAACCTGGTACCCGGCATTGGGATCAGTCCAGACAAGATGCTGCTGGGGCGTATGTTTGCTTACGCGGATGCGCACCGGCATCGCCTGGGTGTCAACTACAAGCAAATTCCCGTTAACCAGGCTTCAGCGCCCGTCAACAGTTACAGTAAGGATGGCGCCATGCGTATCGCCAAAACCACCGATCCTGTTTACGCCCCAAACTCCAAAGGAGGCCCCAAAGCAGACGGTGAACGTTATCCCGAGGACGCCACATGGCAAGCGGACGGCGATTTTGTGCGCGCCGCTTACACCTTGAGGAAAGATGACGATGACTTTGTCCAGGCCAACACACTGGTGCGCGAGGTTATGGACGACGATGCGCGTGAACGGCTGGTGAACAATGCGGCAGGGCACCTGAAGGACGGAGTCACAGAGCCCGTATTGCAAAGGGCATTTGAGTACTGGCGGAATATTGATGAAGATATTGGCAAGAGGATAGAAAAACGCGTGCGGGAAGACTGATATCGATACATGATGCATATGCGTTTGTGAACGCACAGGGTGTTACATCACATCAGCTGAAACCTGGCTGACCCTGCCAACCGTTCTATAAGAATTACACCCCAGGGTGTAATTCTTACGTTCTTGGCGATGCTCTTTGGCACTCAGGTTATCTCCTTGAGCTCAACAATAAACTCATCAATCAGCCGCCTGTTGGTCAGCGGGTCAGAGAAATACGGGCCGAGAATAACCATACGAATCACCAGCAGGTATTCATCGTCTGTCACGCCTTCCCACTGGGAAACAACACCATCAATCAGGGCGCGATAACTCTTCAGGCTTAGGGCGGTTTTGGTGACAGCGAAATGTGGGCTCTGCTGGAAGTGAGCGATGATCCGCTCTGTACGCTGGTTTGCCTCCTGCATTCCTTCCCCGGCACTGGCGCGCGTAAAACAGATGATATTGGTATCGGAGCCGGGAATGAGGTGGAGGTCCTCAACGCTCTCTTTGAACCGGCTCTCAAACTCCCGTTTGACGCGCATTGACTGGTTAAGAATTTCCCCGTGCCCCTGGGAGTCGAGTGGTAGTACGAGCGAACTCAGCCACACGGCGCCGGCTCCGGTTGCACCCCTGGAGCCTTCCAGCGTGGTAGACCAGGTGGGGTAGTCGATGTCTTTTTGCTGCTTCAGGTAAGGCGCACTGATGTGCGATACCGCGTAGCTGCGCGCATCGCGCACCAGGAAGGCGCCGCAGGCGTAGGGAACGAAGCCGAGCTTGTGGGGGTCCAGCGTGACGGAATCTACTTTTGAGAGCGCTCCCAGTGCATTGATCGACCGCTCATCAAGCTCGCTGTCGCCATTGCGACAGGTCGAACAGAAATACCCGCCATAGGCTGCGTCAACATGGTGCCAGATGTGTATCCCTTCCTGCTGACGGTACTGCGCCAGCAAATCGTTCACTTCATCCACCGGGTCGATCGTACCCAACTCGGTGGTGCCGGTGACGGATACGTTCATCATGATCGTACGGTTTTCGCTTCTGGCCCTTTCAATGTTCTGGGCAAGGCTCTTGACGCATACCCGGCCGTGTCGGTCCAGCCTGGTTGGCCATATTGCATTTTCACTGAGTCCAAAAACGTTGGCGCTTTTCGGCCAGGAATAGTGTTTGTTGCCCGGCACCAGTATCACCGGTTGCGGAAAGTCACGCTTGAGGGTGTCACGATAGTAATTGGCAATATCCCAGGGGCCCTGCATAACATAGCTGCGGTCCATCAGCTGGTGATGATCGATATCGTGAGTGGCCTGTTGCGTGTAGAAATCTTCCCAACCCTGGTGCGCCAGTTGAAACAGGCTTTCATCTGAGAGCCCTTTCTCCAGCAGGTAGGCAGACATGGAGAGCCAGTGGTCCATGCGGTAGCGGGCGCGCCAGAAGGCCTCGAAGTTGGCCATGGTGCCGCCCGAAGTGAAGTGCCCGCGAGCGGACTTGCTTTTGAAGCCGATCATCTCAGCCAGTGTATTGATGGCGCGGGTCTCGAAGAGTACCCCGGCCTCTGCTGTTTCCCTGGAGGCCAGGTTGGGGTTGCAAAAGAGCACGGATATGTGGCCGATCAGTGCGGGAATAGAAACATCCGAGATCATATGTCCCATATAGCGGTTGCTGAATGTGGGGACTTCTTTGTGCAGCACATCAAAGAACTCTTCGATGCCGTTCTTCACAGTTTCCTGCTGTTGCAGCGTAGGCTCATCGATAGGGAGTTTGCCGTCGTTGGCGAATGTTGCCTGCCGATGCAGTAGCGTTCGCTGCAGAAGCTCCTCCCATACGGCTCCCATAAAATCTGCATTTTCAGCGTGCGGGCCAATGAAGTAGGAATCGTGCATGGCGCTTTCTCCGATGAAGTGGGGCGTGGCGTTACAGCAGTGAGGTGGTAGCCTGACCGCAATGTGAATGGTGTTGCATTTATTTTAGATCTAAAATAATATTTGCTGTCAGATGTGAAGGAGTGAACGTATGTGGAAGCCCCCTCAGCGAATCAAGTATAAACCACTCGACGACGACTGGCCCTCGGCAAGTGAGGCAGCCGCATCACGGCTTTTTTCACCGGTGGACGAGGGTAGCCTGCACCTGGAGCAGCGCACATGGATCCCCGCGATGGTGCCGTGGCGCGCCAGCGAAGACGGCTTTGTCACAGAGGAAGTGCTGGACTGGTATGGCCGATATGCCCGGGGCCGACCAGGGGCGATTGTGGTAGAGGCCACCGGTATCCGCGATGTCCCCAGCGGCCCGTTGTTGCGCATTGGCCACGATCGGTTTTTACCGGGTCTGCAGCAGTTGGTGCAGCGCGTGCGCGAGGAAAGTGGCGGTCATACCCGCCTGCTGATTCAGATTATCGATTTTTTGGGAGTGAAGCGCCGCCCCGAGCGGGAAAAGTTTCTGCAGCGCTTTCTGCGCATCACCGATGAGCACCGGCAGCACCTGAAGGGGAAAGCGACCACTGACGATGAAATACGTGCTGCCATGGTCGACATGGACGATGAGGCCTTGCAGCAGATGCTGACCACGCGCGAGTGGGATGATTTGTCAAAAGGGCAGCGCGAGCGGGTGACAGACACCCACCTGGAACACATCGCTGAACTGCCGCGCGTCTTGCCGGATCTGTTTGCGAGTGCTGCACAGCGCGCAAAAACCGCCGGTTTTGATGGCGTAGAGCTGCATTACGCCCATGCCTACACGATGTCTTCGTTCCTGTCTGCCACCAATACGCGTGAAGATGGCTTCGGCGGTTCGTTGGAGAACCGTCTGCGCCTGCCGCTGGAAGTCTACGCAAAAGTGCGCAGCACAGTCGGCTATAACTTTGCCGTGGGCTGCAGGTTTTTGTCAGAGGAGTGCATAGAGGGTGGCTCCACGCTGGAGGATGCGCAGCAGATTGGTGTGGCACTGGCATCGGCTGGCATGGATTTCCTGTCGCTGTCACGCGGGGGCAAGTTCGATGACGCCAAGCAGCCCAAAGTGGGCGATGCCGTCTACCCTTATACCGGGGTCAGCGGCTTTGAGTGCATGCCGGGTTATATCGCCGATGAGTTTGGCCCCTATGGTCGCAATATAGAGCCCACAGCCAGCATCCGCGAGGCCATCCGTAACGCCGGCTTGTCGACGCCGGTGGTAGTGGCCGGCGGTATCCATACCTTCACGCAGGCTGAGGAGCTGTTGCAGCAGGACAAGGCCGATGTGATCGGCATTGCACGGCAGGCCATGGCGGACCCGGACTGGTTCGAGAAGGTCCGGTCCGGTTGTGGCGGGCAGGTCAGGCAGTGTGAGTACACCAATTACTGCGAGGGTCTTGACCAGAAGCACAAGCAGGTGACCTGTAACCTGTGGGACAGGCTGGACCTCGATGAGCCCGGAATTCTCAAGAGCCATGACGGCAAGCGCCGGTTGACACCGCCGGACTGGAAGAGAGAAAACCAGTAGTCGTGCGATCTGTGTGAGGGCTGCCACTGGTAATTTTTACACAGATTTCTACCCAAACAGGCTCTGGACACAGACTTTCATCTACGGTCAACTCTACATTTCCCTGTGAGTCAATCCGCCGGAGGCGGGAACTGTACTCGGTACTGAAAAGCCATTAACCTGTTAAGCAGCTGGAAAAAACTATTTTAATAAAAACGTGTTAACAAAAAACCTACCCGAGGGGAGCCCACAATGGTTCAGTTAAAGAAGATGACCCGCGCAGTATCCACAGCAACCGCACTTCTGGTCGCCAGCAGCGTTACGCAAGCTGCGGTACTTGAGGAAGTGACGGTAACAGCCTCCAAGCGTGAGCAGAGCATGCAGGATGTTGGTATCTCTGTAACCGCCTACACAGGCGACCAGATGAAAGCGCTGGGCGTGACCAACGCCATCGAGATCAGCGACCAGGTACCTGGGCTGCAGATGCTCACGTTTTCACCGAACCTGACCGTGTTTAACATTCGCGGCGTATCGCAGAACAACTTCACCGATAACCTGGAAGCGCCGGTTGCCGTCTACATCGATGACGTTTACATGGCGAGCATGAACGGCATCAATGCCCAGTTGTTCGATATTGAACGTGTGGAAGTGTTGCGCGGACCGCAGGGCACCCTGTTCGGTCGTAACGCGACCGGCGGCGTGATTCACTACCTCACCAAGGGCGCCGACGATGACGAGCTGAACGGCTACGTCGAAGGCACGCTGGGTGATTACGATCGCCAGGCGCTGGAATTCGCTTTGGGTGGTGGCCTGACAGACGGTATCCGCGGACGTATTGCAGGACGCACAGAAGAGATGGACGGTTACATCGAGTCCAAGGCGTTCCCGGAAGGTAACCCGCTTCCTCCCAGTGGCGTGGATATCGGTGGTGTAGACGGCTGGGCCCTGCGCGGCGAACTGCAGTTTGATATTGGCGACAGAGCGGTTCTGACGCTGGAGTACAAGCATTCCGAAGACAACGACGTACCTACAGGTGCCTACAGTTTCCTGCCCTACGGCGATGCCTCGCAGGCGTATATTCCGCCAGAATTCCAGGCCTTCACCAATGACGTGATTCTGGAAGGTGGACCGCCGCCTCCCGGCCTGACGCTGGAGCAATTCACGGCAGATGTGTTCTTCTGTCCCAGCCAGCTGGACTGTTTTGCGCCAGTAGATGAGGCGGGGCGCACCACGTTTGAGGGCGATCACCCGAATCCGTTTGAGCACTACTCAGACTACCCGGGCTTCATGGAGCGTGAGACCGACAGCTACACCGCCAAACTCGAGTGGGAGCTGGATAACTCCATGGATCTGGTCTCCATCACCAACTACAACGAGCTGGACAAGTTCTATACCGAAGACGGCGATGGTATCCCGGTACCTATCATCGAATTCACCACGATCGCCGAGTTTTCGTCTTTCTCCCAGGAGATACGTCTTTCCGGCGACACCGATAATTTCCGCTGGGTAGTCGGTGGCTATTACCTGGACATGGAAACCGACGCCAGCGTGATCACACGTGGCTCTCCCGTGTCCGGCGTTGCGGTTGACCTGGGTTTCAATCCCGAGGAGCTTACCAATCCTTCGGTTGGCCAGGACTATGTGCTGGAATCCACCAACTGGTCGGTGTTCGGTCAGGGCGAGTGGGACTTTGCCGATGCGCTGACGTTGATCGTGGGCCTGCGCTGGTCCCAGGATGACAAGGAAATGGATTTCACCACCAGCTTCGCTTCGCCTGACGATGGCATCCTGGTCCCCGGGATCTTTGACCTGCAATCGGCAGCCAATGCAGCCGGTACCGATACCGATGAAATTGACTACGGTGATTGGGCAGGGCGCCTGCAGCTGGACTGGCGTGTCAACGACGACACCCTGGCCTATGCGTCTATCAATCGCGGCATCAAGGGCGGCAACTACGCGCCTTCTGCTGATACTGATCTCGCCAAAATCCGCCACGATGAAGAAGTGCTGTGGGCCTACGAACTGGGCTTCAAGACGGAATTTGCAGACGGGCTGGCCCGACTCAACGGTGCGGTCTACTACTATGATTACCAGGACTACCAGGCCTTTACCTTCAAGGGCGGTGTGCCCAGTGTGGCTAACGCCGATGCAGAAAATATCGGCGCCGAGCTGGAGCTGGTATGGACGCCGACGACCAATTGGGATCTGAGTGCCGGTATCGCCTTCATGGATTCCGAGGTGGATGGCGTCGAGACGCCGCAGCAACAAACGACCCCGGTGGGTTTTGTTGTTGACTTCCCGATTGATTTCCTGGACGGCAACAAACTGCCTAACACCCCGGATTTCAGCGCTAACTATATGGCGCGTTATAACTTCGATGCGCTGGGTGGCAACATCGCGTTCCAGGTAGATGGCGTGTTCTACGATGACCAGTACCTTGAGGTGAGCAACGGCGGCGGCACGCTGCAGGAAGCCTATAGTACGCACAATGCGCGTATCAGCTGGGAAGGTTTGTCCGACCAGCAGCTGCGGGTCAGTGCCTGGGTCAAGAACTTCACCGATGAAGAATACAAGTCTTACTCACTGGATCTGGGCATCCTTGGCGCTACGGCAACTTATGCACCGCCACGGATGTACGGCGTGACGGTTGGCTATTACTTCTAGTCGTAAAGAACCGGGGCGGGCGTAGTTTTGCGCCCGCCGCGTTTTCTCTTGTACCCCTGCGTATTCCTAACTCTTTCACTCGCGCTGGCCGCGTCGATGACCAGCACGGTTGTCGCGGCGCAAACTGAACGCGCGCCGACGCCAGTTTCTGTCGCCAGTCACGTCAGTGAATCCCGGCCGAATATTCTTATCATCATCGCTGATGATATGGGCTATTCCGATCTCGGCAGCTTTGGTGGTGAGATCGAGACGCCGAATCTGGACAGGCTGGCCATGGCCGGCGTCAGGTTCAGTAATTTCATTGTGAATCCTGCGTGTTCGCCCACGCGCGCCACGCTCTATACAGGCGTTGACCCACACCTTGCAGGAGTGGGTAACATGTATGAGGAGCTGTCACCGAACCAGAAAGGACAGCCTGGCTATGAGGGGCACCTCAATGATTCGGTGGTGTCGGTGGCAACGCTGCTGCGAGACAGTGGCTACAGCACGTACCTGTCTGGTAAGTGGCATCTTTCCAACGCCCCCGGGCAGGGGCCTGGCAGCCAGGGCTTCGAGCGTTCCTTTGCCCTGAATAGCGGTGGCGCCAGCCACTTTGCCGATATGCTGCCAGCCTACCATCCCGATCCGAATGCAAAAGCGTCATACACAGAAGATGACCGCCCGCTGGCAAAGCTGCCGGAAGCGTTTGAGTATTCGTCGCAATATTACGTGGATCGTCTGCTGGATTACCTGAACGAGCATAGCAAAGACCAACCATTTTTTGCGGTGCTGGCCTATACCGCGCCACACTGGCCGCTGCAGGCGCCGGATGCCGCCATCGCCAAATACCAGGGGCGCTATGATGAAGGGTACGACGCACTCTACCAGCAGCGTCGTGAGCGCGTTGCCCGGCTGGGATTGATTCCAGCGGCTAAAGAGCCGCCGCGGCCGCCCAGGGCAAGACCCTGGGCAGAGTTGAGCGCGCAGCAGCGTCGCATTGAAGCGCGCACCATGGAAGTGTATGCCGCGATGATCGACGAAATGGACGCGCACACCGGGCGCTTGATCGATCATTTACGTGATAGTGGTCAGCTGGATAACACGCTGGTGCTGTTCATGTCAGACAACGGACCGGAGGGGCACGACCTTGATGAAACCTGGTCTGCCGAACTGTTTCCGGCGATTCGCAGGGTGATCGATGAACGCTACGATTTCAGTTTTGACAATATCGGTCGGCCCAACTCCTACGCCTTTTACGGTGCCGGTTGGGCCGCTGCCGGATCTGCCGGCCTGCGTATGTACAAGGCATTCCCCAGTGAGGGAGGCACCCGTGTCACTGCCTTTATGCACTATCCGGGGCGAGTAACCGCAGGCAGCATTCATCATGCCCCGGTACCTGTGCGCGATATCGTACCCACGCTGTTGGAAGTGGCTGGTGTTGAACACCCGGATGAACGTTACGCGGGCCGGCCAATCCACCCGCTGCAGGGGCAGTCGCTGGTGTCACGTTTGACAAACTCTGCCGACGCCGCGGAGTCATCGCCCGCTCTGGGTATAGAGCTTTTTGGTAAGTACGCGTTGCGCAAGGGGGACTGGAAGCTGCTGGTGATGCCGCCACCTTACGCCTCTGGCAAAGCTGAACTGTACAATATCGCGCGCGACCCCGGGGAGGCTCAGAACCTTGCCGGGCAGGAGCCCGAACGCCTGGCGGCCATGTTGGCGCTGTGGGAAGAATATGTTGCCGCTAATGGCGTCATTCTTCCTGACTGGGTGAGCGGCTACTAAAACTGTGCAGGCCAGGCGTTGATCACTGGCGTAGCTGCTGGCGGTGTTTGACCAGTGGCACCATGATGAATACCCACGAGATCACAAAGATGATGATGCCCGCGGTAACGATCGTTGCATAGTCTCCACCGTCCAGCAGCGTAGCGGCAAAGGCCGGCCCGACAGCCAGGCCCAGCATTTGCGCCGCGACCGCATAAACCACTACCCGGCCATGCTGGTCGAAACTCGCCATGGCGCCCAGCAGGAACGGGTGGGTCATGTTCCAGGCAAAATTGTAGGCGCAGACGGTGATTGCATAGAGCATCGCGCTGAACTGACCATACAAGGCATTCAATACCAGTGCGCCGCCGATGATGCCGATGCTAAGGGGCAGTATGCGGCCAAAGCGATGCCCCAGCACGGCGGGCACAAAGGCGCCGGCAATCCCGAGGAACTGGGAGAGCATCAGGCCGTTGGCAACGCCCTGTTCGCTGACGCCGCCATTCAGGCCGATCAGGAACAGGTAGGCCCAGATCACGCCCTGGGCAAAGAAATAGGTGAACATGGCGGTGATGGCTAGAAAGCGCAAACCACGGGGCAGGTCGATGGCATCTTCCTCAACCTGCAGGTGCTCCTTACCGGAATCCGGTAGACGGTTGATCAAGGGCCAGCCACTGAGCCCGAATACGGCGAAGAAAATGATGACGCCGTGCATACCGACGATATCAAACGCCAGCGGCATTACCCATAAGCCCAGCGCGCCGTAGGTAAGAACGCCCATGATCATATAGCCGAAGTTGCGATCCGGCAGCCGTGTCAGCCCGATTATCGTAAAGGTGAGAGATACCAGGCCCCCGGAGCCCAACCCGGCGAGAAAGCGCAGTGCACTGAAGGTGGTGATGTCCGTAGTCATCAACGATGCCAGGTTGCCCAGCGCAAACAGCGCGATAGATAGCCTGAGTATCAGACGCCAGCTCCAGTGGTGTCCACCAACTGCCAGCGCGATAGTGGTGAGGGCAAGGCCCCAGATCTCGGCAGAGGCGGTATAGCCGGCCTGCTGCTCGGTAAATCCGTAAAACTGCACCAGACCCTGCACGAATCCCGGTTGTACGATAAACACGGCGGCACCGATGACGCTGAGATAAATCGCTGCGAACAGTGAACGGGCACTGTTGACGTCAAGTGTGGGGCTGTTGGACTCGCTCACCATGGCGTATTCTCTCGATTATTGTTGTTAAGCCGTAAGAACACAGTATGCGCAAGCGGAGCCTGTTTTGCCATCAACCGAAAGTATGACAAGCCAATACCCCAGCGCTGAGTTTCCCAATCGGTTCCAGCGTGAAAGCCTGAATCTGATCGACAGCCTGTTTGAAATGAGTTCGTTGGCGTTTTACCTGGTAGGACCGGATATGCGCCACCGCGGTGTCGTATTGCACAATGTGGAGGCCGAGGTAGAGCGCGCCTACGCCAGTAGTTTTCGTGATATCGACCCCCTGAATCCGGCAAAGTTTGCGCATACACAAGATCGCGTTGTGTGTATTGACGAACAGGTTTCTGAAGCTGAACTGTTGCGCTCGGATTACTACCGGGGATTTATGTTGCCTAACGATCATCGCCACGTGGCCGATATGCTGTTTCGCAACGACGGTGAGATTATTGCGGTGCTTACAATGTTGCGCGCTGCATCCAAGGGGCCATTCACCGCGCAGGAGCTTGCGCACCTGCGCACCTTGCAACCCTTCCTGGAATACACGCTGAACAGCGTCTACCTGCCGCGACGCATCGAGCAGCGGCGTGGCGCGCAGGAGAGATTCGGGCTTACAGACCGTGAAGTGGATGTACTGGAACTCATCGTGGCCGGCGCCAAAAACAAGGAAATTGCACGCGAGCTGGGACTCAGTCTGGCAACCGTAAAGACACACATACAACACCTTTTCCACAAAGCGGAAGTTTCTTCTCGCACCGCGCTCAGTGCACGTGTGCTGGGTGATGCCCCCGGCTGAACCTGCCCTCATCCTTTTGGTGGATAGCCTGATGCAGGCGTCTGTCCTATCCTGTATGTATCCAATCACGCAAAGCTCGATAAAAGGGACAGAACAATGCTGGGAGATCTCACAGGAAAAGTCGCCATAGTCACTGGCTCTGGCCAGGGTATAGGGGAGGGCATCGCAAAGGTCTTCGCCGCAGCCGGCGCCAAAGTCGTTGTGGCAACGCGTTCGGCGGGCAACGGCCAGGAAACGGTTGACGATGTGATCGCAGCAGGTGGCGACGCGCTGCTGGTGCAGTGCGATATCGGCAAACGCAGCGAGGTGGAGCGGGTTGTGGCAGAGACTGTAGCGCATTACGGTGGTCTGGATATCGCCGTGCACAACGCCGCTGTCTACCCCTTGCACACGGTTGACGAGCTGTCTGATGAGGTGATGGAGGAGACCCTGGCGGTCAACATGAAAGCGGCGGTCTGGCTGACTCAGGCCAGCGTTCCTCATTTCAGAAGGCAGAACGGTGGCCGTCTCATCTTTACCTCTTCAGTAACAGGCCCGCGCGTGGCGATGCCCGGGACTTCCCATTACGCAATGTCCAAAGGCGGCATGAACGGATTTATCCGCACCGCGGCGCTGGAATATGCGCGTGAGAATATCACGGTCAACGGTGTCGAGCCGGGCTACATTCTCACGGCGGCCATGTCAGCACTGGGCGATGAAGAAGACTTGCAAGCCATGGCGCGCTGCATTCCACAGGGGCACCTGGGTAAACCGGAAGACATTGCCAATACCATGCTGTTTCTGGCCTCGGATGAAGCCTCCTACCTGACCGGGCAGACCATTGTGGTTGACGGCGGCTCAACGCTGCCTGAAAGCCAGGTTGTTATGGATGGATTCTATGAACAATAAAGAGTTGCTGGCGCGTCGCCACAAGGTGCTGGGGACGCATTCACCGCTGTTTTACCAGCAGCCCTTGCAGTTGGTGCGTGGTGAGGGCGTGTGGCTGTGGGATGCAGATGGCAAGCGTTACCTCGACGTGTATAACAACGTTGCCCATGTCGGTCACTGCCATCCACGCGTGGTGGAAGCGCTGACTGCGCAGGCGTCGACGTTGAATACGCATACCCGTTACCTGCACGAGAATATCGTCAATTATGTGGAGAGACTGACGGCCAAATTTGACGACTCGTTGTCGATGGCCATGCTGGTTTGCACCGGCAGCGAAGCCAATGAACAGGCGCTGCGTATGGCGCGGCAGCACACAGGCAGGCAGGGCATCATCGTGACCGACTGTGCGTATCACGGGAATACCGAGGCGGTGAGTGAACTCGGCACTGCCTTTATGCCAGAGGCTGCCACCACCCGGCGGGTCAAGGCTGTGCCGGTACCGGATTCCTACAATGGGCTTGAGGGTGTCGCACATGATGCGCTGGCCGACGCCTATGCCGATGCTGTCAAAGTGGCTATTGCAGAGTTTGAAGAAGAGGGTATTGGTTTTGCCGGGCTATTGGTTTGCCCACTGTTTGCGAATGAGGGGCTGGTCACACTGCCTCCCGGGTATCTGGAAAAAGCCGTCAAGCACGTGCATGCCGCGGGCGGTTTGTTCATTGCAGACGAGGTTCAGGCCGGTTTCGGACGCTCTGGGCAGCACTGGTGGGGGCATCAATGTGAAAACGTACTCCCCGACATTGTCACGCTTGGAAAACCCATGGGAAATGGTCATCCGATGGCGGCGGTGGTTGCGCGCGCTGATCTTGTAGAGGCGTTCGGCGAATGGGGTATGTACTTCAACACCTTTGGCGGCAATCCGGTTTCCTGCGCGGTCGGAATGGCCGTGCTGGATGTTCTTGAGCAGGAACAGCTGCTCGACAATGCCGTGAACGTAGGCGCCTTTGTCGCCGGCGGTCTGCGCGAACTGCAGCAGCGTTATGACATTATCGGCGATGTGCGCGACAAGGGATTGTTTTTCGCCATGGAACTGGTCGAGGACCGGGCGAGCAAGTCACCGGCCACGGAGTCAGCGGGACGCCTGATCAATGCCATGTGCCAGCGAGGTGTGCTGATCAGCCGTATTGGACGTCATGACAACGTGCTGAAATTGCGTCCACCGATGCCCTTTTCGCAAGACAACGCCGGGCAGCTTCTGGACACGCTGGACCAGTGTTTTGCTGCGCTGTAGCTGGAGAGCCCTATGAGCGATTTTTACGCCCTTGATGATGAGGCACAGGCGCAGGCCATGCGCGTTCTGGCTGAGAGTGCATTGCCGCAGTGGAACCTGGAGGGTAGCGACCTCGACCTGATCAAATATCGTGAAAATGCTGTTTTCGCAGTCACGACGCCGAGCGGTGCCCGGTATGCATTGCGGATACACCGCTATAATTATCACACTGACGCCGAGTTGCGCTCTGAGCTGCTATGGATGAGCGCGCTGGCCGAGGCCGGCATCGCTGTACCCACGCTGGTTCCTACCGCTGCAGGGGAACCGTTTGCCGTCGTTGACGCAAGTGTCGTGCCCGAGCCTCGCCAGATCGATATTTTTGACTGGGTGGCGGGCGAGCAACTGGGCTCGTGCGAAGAGGGCGTCAACGATCGCGACGCCGTGATCGAAAACTACCGTACCATCGGCAGCCTGTCGGCAAGATTACACAATCAGGCGGTTGACTGGGCCTTACCCGAAGGGTTCGTGCGCCATGCCTGGGACGTGGAGGGGCTGGTCGGTGATGCGCCGTTCTGGGGCCCTTTCTGGGAGTTGGAAGCTCTTTCTGATGACGATCGATCCTTGCTACTCGAGGCCCGCGAGCGTGTGCGGCAGGATCTGACTCGCTATCATGCAGATCCCGCCAATGCTGGACGGTACAGTGTCATTCATGCGGATTGCGTGGCGGAGAACCTGATGGTTGAAGGTGACCAGATTCGCCTGATTGATTTCGACGATGCGGGTTTTGGCTGGCACTTGTTTGATCTGGCTACGGTGCTCTATTTTGAAATGGATGAAGAGCACTTTGCGGATTCACTGGAGGCTCTCATCGCGGGCTATAGAGAGCATCGCGCGCTGCCTGACACACAGGTTGAGGCGCTGCCGCTGTTCTTTCTTGCGCGCGGCTTTACCTATCTTGGTTGGGTGCACACGCGATCAGAAACACAGACGGCCAAAGAGATGACGCCAACCCTGATCGAGATGGCGCGCAAGCGCGCCAGCGAGTATCTGGGCGCCTAGAGCAGGGCGGGGTCCGGCTCCAGCCCCATCAGTTCGCGACCAAGAATCTGTGCGCAAACGTCGTAATCCGTGTAGGCGTGAGCAGCGGTCATCTGGTTGTCACGCCACACACGCTGTCCCTCGCGACTGAGCATCCAGTTGCTGGCCCCCAGGCCTTTCCACAGTCGATCTGTTGCTTCGTTACACATCTTTACGGCATAGGCCTGGTTGGTGCGCCAGAAGGTGAGCGTCCGCTTGGAGGGGTATTCGTGACTTTCACTGTGCTCTTTGTGCTCCTGCCAGGTTTTCTCCAGGTAAGCGCGAGCCGCTGCCACCTGCTGGGTTGATTCAGCCAGACGGGTGAGCATGGGGATAGACACTTTCACCTCGGCGCCTGTATAGGCGCGGATGCGCTTGGCGTTGTACTCGCGATAAATATCCAGCATACGCTCGGCGGTGCCCAGTGCCATCGCCGAGAAGCCTGAGGCAAAGTAGGGGCGATAAGGGGTATAAAAAATTTTGCTGTCCGGATACAGCCCGAATCCTTTTGACCTGCCTTCCATCATGTCTTTGGCGGCAGAGATACGATGCTCCGGCACGAAAGCACCGTCGATTTTAAGGGTTTTGGTGCCGCTGCCCTTCATCGCCGCAGCGTGCCAGTCGTCTATGATTTCGTAGTCTTTGCGAGGAATTGCCGCAAAACAGTACACTTTTTCGTCATCGACCATACGGTTGAAGCCCACCAGCGCCCACTCCGCGTGGTCGCAGCCGCTGCTCCAGGTCATATCGCCAGTGAACAGAATACCGCCGTCGGTTTCTTCATACCGACCCAGCGGCGCGATACTGCTGGACGCGGTAGCGTCGGGGTTTTCGCCCCACACTTCGTCCTGGCATTCCTTGGAAAACATTGCCAGCTGGTGGCTGTGCGTGCATAACAGGCTGAAAGCCCAGGCTGTGCTGCAGCAGGCGCCGGACAGCAGGGCCACGGCATCGGCAAATTCAGGCAGTGAAATTTCCAGACCGCCGTAGTGCTTTGGTTGAAACGCGCGGTGCAGGCCGATGCTCTTCAACAGGTCAACGTTTTCCTGTGGCATCTGGCGCAACTCTTCCGCCTTATCGGCATTTTCGGCAATGCGCGGGAGGATTTCCCTGACGCGCTCCAGCATGGGGTTGGCTTGACTCATGACAGCTCCTTTTTATATCAGTCTCAATAGTGCGACAGAATCCTGTAACAAGACATAGACGATCTGGCAGAAAACTTGTACTTTTTCATGATCAGAAAATATGAAGAAAAGTACCAATGAAACAAAGACCGCCCGAAATACCCAATATTGACATAGGTAAATCTTATGATAGCCGCTTCAGGGGAGCGGATATCCATGTAGATTCCTTGCATAATCTGTCGGAGTTCTTTGGCAAGGATATGCCGCCACACCGCCATGATCAGTACTATCAGGTGCATTGGGTGCGGTGCGGCAGTGCCAGTGTGCAGCTGGGCGAGCAATCCTACAGTGGCGTGGCTCCCCTGTTTTTTTTCACGCCGCCGGCCATTCCCCATTCGTTTCAGCTGGATGAGAATGCCGACGGACTGGTACTGACAGCGCGGCGTGAACTGATCAATCGTATGGTCACCGGGAGCGGCGAGGATGCGCTGGAGAAGCGTTTCTCCACACCTGCCTTTTATGAACTGGATGCGGTAGTCGGGCGGCGGATGCGTGATGCGCGCAACCTGCAAACGCTGATAGAGCTGCTCGGCGATGAGTTTTTCGATGAGCGCCCCGGGCGAAAACACACGCTGCCGGCATTGGTGAACCTGCTCATGGTAAGTATTTTCAGGATATCGGAACTGCCTGATCGGTCTGCCTCTCTGCGCCAGGTTGACCTGGAAATTTTTGCCGCTTTCAACAAGCTGGTGGACGCGCATTTTACCGAGCACTGGCCGTTGCAGCGCTACACTGCCATCCTGAATGTCACGCCCGGGCGCCTGGCGGATATCTGCCAGCGCCTGACGGGGTCATCACCCAAGAAACTGGTTTATGAGCGGCAGATCCAGGAAGCGAAGTGGGAGCTGATTTATACAACGACGGCCATCAGCGTGATCTGTGATCGCCTGGGTTTCAAGGATGCAGCCTATTTTTGTCGATTTTTCAGCCGGCACACCGGGTTTTCACCGCGCGAGTTTCGTCATCGGGCACTGGTGGGTGATGTGAGTTGAGGCAGCGGGGCGATAGTGGCTGGATACAAGCCGTTATGCCGTGTTTATAGCGGCGCGATTCCAGAAATAAATCAAAGTCATCACAACCGAGGCGGTACTCAGGATAAGAACGGTGCTGCTGGCATCACCGTGATAGATCGCGGCACTGGTCGCACTGCCGGCAAATCCGGCGAACACCTGCATCGTACCCATGATGCCTGAAGCCGTGCCCGAGATGCCCGGGAGATCGGTCAATACCCGCGCCGAGAGCAGGCCAAACATGCAGCCTTTGGCGAGTAAAAAGCAGATCATGCCGCCTGCAAGGCCCGCAGTCACGGGTGCCACGTCGAGATAGGTGAGCGCAAAAAGCAGGACCGAAGTCATCATCAGCACGAATGCTGCATCCATCAGCCGCGCATTGTTTTTACCACCGTTCAGATGCCGTGAGGCGCTGGCTCCCAACAGGTAAAAACAGACAAAAAAAGCAAAATACCAGCCGATCTCCGCGGGCGGCCTGCCGAACTGGTCTGCCACGATGGTAGAAAAACTGGCAATGAAACTCATGTAGCCAAAAAATAGCAGGGCGACCATGATCGAGCAGACCACAGCTGTGCGGTGGCGCAGAAACGTTTTGCAATGATCCAGGAAATTGCCAGTGTCCAGCGTGTTCATGCCGCGTGTCTCGGGAACGAAGCAGTAAACCAGTGGCAGGCAGACCAGTCCCAACACGACTGAGGCTGCCATAGTGCTGCTCCAGTCAAGCCAGGCGACGAGCAGGCTGCCGATAATGGGGCCAACGATGGTAGAGACTGCCAGCGCTGACACCAGTAGCGACATCATCCTGCCCAGTTGCGCGCCACTACTGATATCGCGTGCGATAGTGCGCGATAGCACGGGCCCTGCACCGCCGCCAATGCCCTGTATGAACCGGCCCAGCAGCAGCATCGTCAAACTCTCGGCGTAAGTGGCAATCAGGCCCCCGATGATAAATATTGTCAGTCCGCCGTACAGCACAGGCAAGCGGCCCAGCCTTTCGGACAACAGGCCCAGCGGCAACTGGGCCAGCGCATAGCTGACGAAATAGGCTGAAATAATCAGGTGGGTGCTGCCGCTGGGTACGTCCAGGGCTTCACTGATGGCTGGAAAGGCAGGCAGGCTGACGTCGATCGAGAACGCCGTCATGGCCACCAGAATGGTGAGTGTGGGCACGGTGCCGCGGTTGATCCCGTTCGCCCGCATCAGTCAGCCATGGGGTAACGCTGGTGCAGGTTACCGTCTTCGGCCATATGCCCGACACGCATGAAGAAGCGCTGATTCTCTATTGCTGTATAGACCTGTTCTACCAGGTTCCTGGAGTGCATGTGCGCCATGTTGTCCCACGGGGCATGTTCCCGATCTAGCCATGCCCATTGTAGTGTTTCTGGTGTGATACTGGCGGGTATTTCATTGTCACAGCGGTAGCGAAAGACGACATAGATCTGGTCGATAGGCAGCACCGAACTCAGGCTCATCGGAATCAGCTGGTGAGGGTCGAGATCGATGGCAGTTTCTTCAAGAAGCTCTCTTGCCGCGGCCTGTTGCAGAGATTCTCCACACTCAACAAACCCCGCAGGGAAGGCCCATTTGCCCTTTGCCGGCTGTATGCCGCGGCGCGTCCACAGCAGCTTGTTACCACAATGCAGGAAGCTGGCCACCAGGATGGTAGGGTTGCTGTAGTGGGCGATCTGGCACTGTTCACACCAGGGGCGCTCGCGATCGTCGCCCTCAACGGCCCTGGTGACAAGGCGCTGGCCGCAGTAGCAGCAAAAGTTGAGGGCTTGGTGTGGGCTCATAAGTGGCAGCTTCGGTCTGTCTCCCTTGCGCCCTGTTTCTCTGCTGCAAGCTCAGAGATAAATGGTCAGCGTTTTCTGCGGAGCGTCGCAATTGATCAGTGTAACTTTTTTGTGACGTATCTTGAAACTGTCACCGCTCTGGACCAGATGGTGTTCGCAACGGCCGCCAAAGGCGCGCTGTTCTTCGCGGTAGAAAACCAGTACATGCATATTCGATGTGACGATCGTATCGCCGTTTTCATTGCTGCCCGCGACACGCACATTGCCAATCATATGCGAGCTGCGCACCTTGTGGTCTTTCGATGCGGCACGCGGGTGCACAAAGTTGCGTCTGCGCACCTCCATCATCACGCGGTCGTCATAGAAAATTGAAATGTGGTTGACAGGATCTGCCTGGTCTTCTGCCACCGGCATCCAGTAGGTGCCGTCTTCCGTGAACAACTCTACCCAGCGGTCCAGGTCCGGCGTGTCCAGCAGCGCTGCCTCGTCGTAGAGAAACTCCTCGATCTTTCTGATATCAGTCATCTCAGGCGGTCTCCCCTTTGCCGTAGGCTTCGGTCATATAGTTGCGCCAGGCACCATACTGGGTACGCATATCGAGATCGGAGGTGCCGCCGCCGATGGTGCGGTCTTCCAGTTCCTGATCCTTGCCAAACTGGCGATACATCTCGACCCAGTCGTTGCTGGGGTCCTCCAGGCCATCCTGAATGCGCATATAGGCTTCCAGATCGTCCGGGCCCACCATAGAGGCGTTGGAGTTGATCAGGCGCGAATACAGCAGTGTGCGTTGCAGCATCTCCTGCGGCGCGCCCTTGAGACGGAACGACCAGGTTTCTACGATGCACTTGTTGACGGCAATGGGCCGCACAATGCGGATATTCTGCACGGCAGACTTGATGGTCAGTGACGGATAGTACAGCGTGTTGTGTGTGTTGAAGGAGAAGATTTCCCGGGTGCGCTCCTCGCCGTAGGCTGCGAGCATGGCCTCCTTGTACTCGGGCATGACGGTGTAGTCGGCGTGGATGCTGGTCTTGCCCCCATCATAGTGATGGCCGTATTTGAAGCCCGTGATCCCGGACTCTTCAAAGTTCTCATACGAGGCACCAAACGGCGGAATAATCTCAGCTTCTGCGCGCTGGTTTACAGCATCTTCTGGCAGCGTGGCGATGTAGTCTTCAGCGGCCTGCACCACGGACTGGTGCGTGACCATCGGGTGCATGGTGTCGTTGAGATTTTCCAGGAACAACTTCCAGTTGCAGTCGTGCTCGTAGCGCAGCACGCCGCCGGCGACTTCTACTTCGCCTTCCGGGGCGCGGTCGCAGAGGTTGTCCAGACAGTCGATTGAACCACCCATCCACGTCTTGAGATCGGGTGCATCGGCATCCAGGGTGGCAAATACAAAACCCCGGTAGCTCTCAAACTGGGCCACTTTCTGCAGGTTGTTGCAGGGGTCCTTGATGTCGAAGCCTGTGTTCTCATAACCCCCCTCGTTGGGGATCTTCAACAGGCTGCCGTCGGTGTTGAATGTCCAGCCGTGGTAGCAGCAGCGAAAAGCCCGCGCATTACCGCAGCGGGTGTCCACCAGCTTTGCACCTTTATGGCTGCAGCGGTTGTGCAATACGTTGACCTTGCCGCTTCTGTCCCGCGTCATCATCACGGGAATACGGTGATTGATATTGGTGGTGAAGTAATCGCCCGGGTTGGGAACCTGGCTCTCATGGCCGATGAAGATCCAGGCCTTGCCCCAGATACGCTGCATTTCCAGCTCAAAAAGTTCTTCATCCGTGTAGATATTGCGGTGAATTCTGGCGGGTTCCACCAGCTTCCCTATCTGTTCATTCGTGTAAGCCATCGCTGTTATTCCTCCTGTGGATGCCGCTAGGGCATAACCGGGGTATGAAGCTAGAGTGATAGTGAACCAAGACTGGCGCCGCCGCAGACCAGCAGGGTCTGGCCGGTGACAAAACTGTTTTCAGGCGACAGGAAAAACTGCACCGCGCGCGCAACATCCGCCGGGCTGCCCAGGCGCTGCACCGGTATTGATGCCGCAATAGCCTCACGCCTGGCCGAGTCTGTCACCGCGTCATCAAACATTTCGGTTTCTGCAATAGGGCCGGGTGCAACGACGTTGACGGTCACTCCTTCCGGGCCGAGTTCCAGCGCCCAGGTGCGAGCCATGCCCACCATGCCGGATTTGGTCGCCGAATAGCAGGTGCGGGTTTGCAGACCCAATGCTGCGCGTGAGCTGATCAGCACAATGCGGCCGCTGCCGCAGTCGCGCATGGCGGGCAGAAAAGCCTGCGCCAGCGTGATGGCTGCCCCGATGTGGATATTGCTGACCATTTCCAGGTCGGCCAGGTCCACACTGCCAAGTAGAGCGGGGCGGATAACACCGGCGTTGTGGATCAAGTCTGTGACCTGATGTTCGCTGGCGATCTGCGTTGCAATATTCTGCGTTGCTGTTTTGTCGGCCAGGTCTGCCTGGTAGTTGTGCAGACGATCGTGTTCTACCGGCGACGCTCTGCGCGACAGATTGAGGACCGTGTAGCCCTCATCCAGCAAATGTTGGCAGATGGTTTTTCCAATACCGGTGCTGCCACCGGTGACCAGTGCAGTTCTCATGAGCTTGCCTCGGTAAACTGTATGTCATGCAGCCACTGTTGGAGCTCCGGTGAATCTTCCGCGGTGGCTACCAGCATGGCATTGTTGTCCTTGTCTGCCATTATTTTCAACACCACAGGGGCGTTCACCCGCAGTCCGGGTTGCAGGTGTGCAAACGCAATCGGTCCGCAATCGAGTTTGATCGAACCGACGGGCCAGGGCAGATGATTTGAGTAGTCAGCCTCAAGGCTATAGTGCAGCAGGGTGAGCGACTGTACAACGCCACTGTCGGACACTGGCTGCCATTGCAGGGCATCTGCCAGACAGCGGCCACACAGTTCGCGGCTGGGATAGTTGACGTGTCCGCAGCCGGTGCAAACCTGTAATTGCAGCGAACCGGTCGAGGGGAACCCGGTGTTAAATTCAACCGGCATCAGGCGTTCCCCCCGGTGATAATCGCAGCACAGCTGCACAAGCCGCGGTCATAGTTGATCATGCCGTAGCCGCTGACCATCGCATGACGCGCATCGGGCACCTGGTTGTCACCCGCCACGCCCGTCACCTGACGGATACTTTCCACCAGTCCCATGTAGCCGGCGGCAGAACCCGCCTGGCCACAGGACAGCTGGCCGCCGCAGGTATTGTGGGGCAGGCCGCCGCCGTCAAACGTCAGTTTCGTGTCGCGCACAAACGCTGCGCCCTCACCGGGTTTGCAGAAGCCCAGCCCCTCCAGTTGTAACATGCAGATAACCGGATAGTCGTCGTAGGTCTGGATGAGGTCTATGTCGCCCGGCGCCAGTTTTGCACTCGCGTACAGCGCCTCTGCAAACAGTGGCCAGCCACCGCGCAGTTGTACCGGGTCCTGTGGGTAGGCGTTATGCCGCTCATCGGCCGCCAGTATGGTGGCAAAGGGCAGGCCCAGGCGTTGTGCGCGTTCGATACTCATTAGTAGAAAACCTTCACCGCCGGCGCAGGGCATCACGCAGTCGAATAAATGCAACGGCGAACTGATCGCCCGTGCACCCAGGTAGTCTTGCATGGACAGCGGCTTGTCACCCAGCAACGCGCCCGGGTAATGGCTGGCGTTATAACGCTGGCTGACGGCGATCCGGCCGAAGTCTTCCCGTTGGGCTCCATACTCATCCATATAGCGTTGTGTAATCATGGCGAAGGCCGCATTGGGGCCGCCACTGCCATAAGGATAGCTAGCGCTGTTGCTGAACGTGGAGAAGTTCGCGACCAGTTCCCGGAAATTTCCTTTGCCTTCTGTATCGCCGCCAATACAGGCCACAATATCCGCATCGCCGGACTGCACTGCGCGAGCTGCGCGGCGCATCGCAATCACACCTGACGCGCCGCCAAAAGGCAGTTGTTCCAGCCAGCGCAGGCTCATGTCGTAGTGTTGCGTAAGGAAACTCACAGAGTCGGGCGCGAGGCCGAAGCTGGAGACGGCCATGCCGTCCACGTCCTGTTTGCTGATGCCTGCGGCCTGAATCATTTCCCGCAGTACACTGCCGATGTACCAGCGGGCACTGTGCTCGCTGGTCTTGCTGTAGCCCAGTGACACGGGGGTCACCAGTGCAATGCCCTCATAGCTGCCTGGCACACTCATCAGGTGTCACTCCGGACGCGTTTCTTCAGGTGACGCAGGTCGTGGCATTGTCCTTGCTCAAGCGCTTTGATGGCGAGTGCCTTGATCTCTGCCCGTTTGGGTTTTTCTGACACCGTCAGCGGCAGTTCATCGAACCAGGCGATGTAACCTGGCGCCTTGAAATAGACAAGCGTCTGCAGGGTTCTGGCCAGTATGGCCTGCGCTGTTTTTTCGTTCTGCTGTACGCCCTCTGTGGTAATAACACAGGCCATTACCTCATCGCCGCGCACGTCATCGGGCACCGGACAGACGATAGCCATGGCGATGTCCGGGTCCTGCGACAGCGCCGCCTCCACCTCCAGTGCCGAGATATTCTCGCCGGAGCGACGAATGACATTTTTACGCCTGTCGACAAAGCACATCGTGCCATCAGGGTTCTGTCGCACCACATCACCGGTGTGAAACCAGCCAGACTCCCAGGCCTCTGCAGTTGCCTCGGGATTTTTTAAATAGGCGCTGAAAAAGCCTTTTTGCGGTTTATCGCCCGTGTGGCGCAACAGTAACTCGCCCGGTTCGCCCGCGCCGACTTCCTGCCCCTGTTCGTCCACCAGTTTGATCTCTATGTGCTCGGGGGGAGTGCCAAAACAGCTGGTGCCCACGTGTCTGGGCTCGCGGCTAGCCACAATAGCGCCATTGTTGCCGGTTTCGGTCATGCCCCAGGCCTCGATCAGGGGAAAACCGAAGCGCTGTTCAAAGGCTGCGTGGTGTTTGGGGTTCACCCCAGCGCCAAAAGCAAAGCGAACCTGGCCGGAGAAATCATCGTCCGCCGGATCCATATTCAAAAGCATGGCCGGCATCACGCCCAGGTAGTGCACGATGGTCGCCCCGGAACTGCGCACAGACTGCCACCAGCTGCGCGGATGGAAGCGGTCCAGTTGCACCAGGCAGCCGCCCGTCATGACCATCGCGAGCGTGGAACAGGCCATGGCATTCATGTGCACCAGCGGCAGCGGAGTAATCAGCCGGTCTTCACCCGGTTTAATCGTGCACAGGTCGCCCAATTCAATATAGCGTTGACCGCTGAGCAGATAGTATTCGTTGCTGAGCATGCAGCCTTTGGGTTTACCGGTACTGCCAGACGTGTAGAGCAGGGCACATTCGGTGTCCAGAGCAGGCGTCTCACCTGTCGCAGCGATTTGCGGTGTAGATAATTGATCCAGTTGGTTGCTTGCTATGCAAACGATCTGGTTTTCCAGTAGCGGCTGCAACGGCGTCAGCTTATTGGCCAGGTCTGGCAGGTATACCAGCAGGCACGCTTCGCTGTGATCAATGATATAAGCCTGTTCATCGGCGGCCATTTCATCGTTGATCGGCACCACTGAGCAGCCCAGCGCATTCAGGGCGAACCAGTGCGCAAGGAAATCGGGGCGGTTTTGCAGCATCAGTGCCACGCGATGGCCGCAGCCGAATCCCGCCGCTGCGTAAATGGTACGCAGGTTTTCGACCTGCTCTGCCGCCTGGCGGTAGGTCAGTTCGATGCTGTGTTGGGCGTAATGTCTGGCCGCCTCGGCCGGGATGTGAAGAAAGTCGTGGTCGGGGTATTGGGCGGCACTGGCGCAGAACGTGTTATAGACCGTTTTCATATCTCTCATCTTACTGCAGCCGCAGGACCCCATGCACAGTTGTCTTTGATAGTGGTTTCACGCTTGTTCCTGCAGTAAGAAGAAGGCCGTCTTTAGCCGCTGCGAAAAGTATTTTAAACATAAAATAGTTTTTGCCGCAAGCAGCGAATATTGACTATTGTGCGCGCCTTTTGCATTGTATTTAAATTCGCACACGGCTATTATTTTAATTCTAAAATAATTAATGTGCGAGTTCACACAATAAGGAGAGAACGATGAGTGAGACGGTAATCAATGCCCTGGCGCAGGGTGTGGCAGGCGGATCTATTGAAGTGGTAGACCTGACTGAAACCCTGCGGCCTGAATATCCCACTATCCAGCTGCCTGAAGAGTTTGCCCAGGCCTGGCCCTTCAAGAAAGAAGTGATCTCGCAATATGACGAGCGCGGCCCGGGCTGGTCATGGAGCAATTTTTCCATGAGTGAGCACACGGGCACGCACCTGGATGCGCCTTCTCACTGGGTGAGCGGCAAGGATGTTCCCAATGGCACCGTGGATACCATGCCCATGTCCCAGATGATAGCGCCGGTCTGTGTGATTGATTGCACAGCCGAGGTGGCCGCTGACAAGGGCTTCATCCTCACGCGTGAATTTCTGGAAGCCTGGGAAGAAAAGCACGGCAAAATCCCGGCAGGCAGCTGGGTGTTCCTGCGCTCTGACTGGCGCAAGGTTGTCGACCCTGACAATTATCTGAACATGCAGGAAGACGGTGCTCATTCACCAGGGCCTGATGGCGAGTGTGTGCTGTGGTTGATCGAGCAGCGTGATGTACTGGGCTTCGGCACTGAGTGTGTGGGTACTGACGCCGGACAGGCCTTTACGATGGATCCACCTTTCCCCTGTCACCTTCATATGCATGGTCACGGTCGACTGGGTCTGCAGTGTATGACGAACCTTGACCTGCTCCCGGCGACCGGAGCAGTGGTGATATCGACGCCTCTCAAAATCATTGAAGGATCTGGCAGTCCTTTGCGTGTGGTTGCACTGGTCGCGCGTTAGCCGCGTCTGCACCAGTGGGCGGGCGCACCGCGACGCGCCCGGCAATTTAAATTGGAGACGATCGGGGGCTGCCTGGCCAGTTGCCTGATGGTTTGAAAGACTTCGTGGAGTAACCGATGGCAGAGCGTTCATTCGCCAAAGAAGTGCAGCATCTCAGGTTGGGAGAAGGTGAAGTCTTCCACGGGGAAGGCATATTGGCGATCACCAAGGGGCTGCTGCAGTCCGGTGTGGCTTACGTGGGCGGATACCAGGGTTCGCCGATTTCGCACCTGATGGACGTGCTCAATGACGCCCAGGATATTCTGGGTGAGCTGGGGGTGCATTTCGAGCGCAGCGGCTCTGAGGCAACAGCAGCCAGCATGCTGGCCGCATCAATAAACTATCCCTTGCGTGGGGCAGTGGCGTGGAAATCCACGGTAGGGACTAACGTGGCAAGCGATGCACTGGCCAATCTTGCCTCAAGCGGTGTGACCGGCGGCGCGATGGTGGTGGTGGGTGAAGATTACGGTGAAGGTTCCAGCATCATGCAGGAGCGCACTCACTCTTTCGCGATGAAATCACAGATGTGGCTGCTGGATCCCCGCCCCAATCTGCCGACCATAGTGGACATGATAGAAAAAGGCTTTGAGCTGTCCGAGGCGAGTAATACGCCGCTGTTCCTGATGGTTCGTATCCGTACCTGTCACGTCACCGGTGACTTCATTGCCAAAGATAATGTCGCGCCACAGTTCAGCTCTGAATTTTCTGTGACCCCGGCTCGTCAGCTGGACAAAATCATCCTGCCGCCGCTGATTTTTGAGCAGGAAAAAGACAAGATAAACAACCGGCTGCCAGCGGCCATAAAGTACATCACGGAAAACAGGCTTAACGAAACGTTTGATGGCGAACTGGATGATATCGGCATCATCCTGCAAGGCGGTCTATATAACACACTGATTCGAGCGCTTGAACGCTATGGTTTGTCTGATGCCTTTGGTAACTCGCGCATTCCTCTTTATGTGATGAATGTGACCTATCCGCTGATACCTGACGAACTGGTCTCTTTTTGCGTCGGCAAGCGTCACGTGTTGATGGTGGAGGAGGGGCAGCCCAACTATATCGAACAGGAACTCGGCATGATTCTGCGCAGAGCCGATGTGCAAACACGCCTGCATGGCAAGGGTGTTTTGCCATCGCTCGGGGAGTTTACCGGGCAGGTTGCGTTTGATGGCATCGCTGCTTTCCTGCGCGAAAGTCAACCGCGTGGCGTGACCCTGGACGATATCGGTGAACTCAACGAAACCCTGACGCCGCATTTGCCAGCGGAACAGGGCGATACTCTGGGTCAGCACGTGGTGGCCCGCCCGGCGGGTCTGTGCACGGGTTGTCCGGAGCGACCCTTGTTCAGCGCTATCAAGCAGATTCAGCAGGAGCGTGGCGGCCCTTTTCATATCTCCGCGGATATTGGCTGTCATTCCTTCGCAACACTGCCGCCTTTCAACCTGGGTAGCACGATCATGGGCTACGGCTTTTCACTGGCGTCGTCGTCGGCGATCCGCAGCAAACTGCCCCACCGGGCGATCAGCGTGATGGGCGACGGTGGTTTCTGGCACAACGGGCTGACAACGGGCGTGAGCAGTGCGGTCTTCAATGATCATGACGGTGTGCTCATTGTTGTCGACAACGGTTACTCGGCGGCTACCGGTGGCCAGGATATTCCCTCTTTTGTGAAGCCTGAAAACCTGATCGCAACCAGTCGCGAAAGCCGCGACGATGACCAACCTATTGAATCGGCAGTGCGCGGCGTGGGCGTGAAGTGGGTGCGCACGGTACAGACTTACGACATGAAGCGCATGAAGGCAACCATAGAAGATGCGCTCAACACGGAATACAAGGGCTTGAAGGTTATCATCGCCGAAGGCGAGTGCATGCTGAACAAGCAGCGGCGCATCAAGCCGCAGTTGAAGCAGCGCATTAACGGCGGCCTGCGTACGGTAAAAGAGCGCTTTGTGGTGGACAGTGAAACCTGTACCGGCGATCACGCCTGCATCCGTATCTCAGGCTGCCCCAGCCTGACGATCAAAGAGAACCCCGATCCGCTGCGTGTAGACCCGGTTGCCTATGTAGACAACAGCTGCGTTGGCTGCGGCGTCTGTGGCGAGAATGTCCACAGTGCTGTTTTGTGCCCCTCCTTTGCACGCGCGGAACTGCTCTACAACCCCAATCGCTGGGATAGCTTCCTGGGTAGCGTAAGAGCGAAAGTGACCGGCTTCCTGCAACAGCGATTGCAAAGGCTGGAAGCGGAGCGCGCATTATGAGCAGTTCCATTCGCATCGTTATTGCTGCTTTGGGCGGTGAGGGTGGCGGCGTACTGGGTAAATGGATTGCCGATATGGCCGCCCGCGAAGGCTACCTTACGCAAACCACTTCCGTGCCGGGTGTGGCCCAGCGCACGGGTGCGACTATCTACTATCTCGAACTGTTTCCCCGGGCTGAGGCGGATGCGCAGGGCGCCAGGCCTGTTATGTCCATGTTTCCCACGCCGGGTGATGTCGATCTGGTCATCTGCTCTGAAATTGTCGAGGCGGGGCGCATGATCCAGCGCGGTTTTGTCACGCCTGATCGGACTACCCTGGTGACATCAACCCATCGCACCTACGGCATTACTGAAAAACAGGCGATGGGTAGCGGCGTTGTCGATAAAGAAGCGATTATAGACGTCGCCCGATTGCGTGCCCGCAATTTCGTCGGCTTCGACATGCTCGAAACAGCACGTCAATATGACAGCGTGATCAACGCCTCCCTGTTTGGCGCACTGGCGCAAACGGGGGTGCTGCCTTTCAGCCGTGAGTCTTTTGAGGAAACCATACGGCTGGGCAAGATCGCGGTGGACAGTAACCTGCAGACGTTTGCTGCCAGTTTTACGCTGGCAGCGAACCAGGCGCCTGGCGCTTCAGCCGTTAACATTGTGGAACCTGTTCAACCTGAGGTATTTGAATTGCCCTCAGGCACCACGGTTCAGGGCAAGGAGTTGCTGTCCCGCATCAGCTGTTTTCCGCAGGCCTGTCACGAGGTGTTGTATCTCGGTGTGAAGAAACTGGTGCACTATCAGGACTACCAGTACGCTCACCAGTATCTTGATCGTATCCAGGCTCTACAGTCATTGGATAACGATGAGCTCAGCCGGGAAACGGCGCGTTTTCTGGCGCTTTGGATGGCCTTTGAAGATCTGCCCAGAGTGGCCCAGATCAAGATCAGCGGTGAGCGTTTTGAACGCTTCAGGAAAGAGGTGAAAGCCGGTGATCAGCAACAGGTCGGTATGGTTGAATTCCTGCATCCTCGTGTTGAAGAATTTTGCGGGGCGATGCCTGCGGCGATGGGCCGCTATATGCAGAATTCTGCGTTCTTCTCACGTATTCTGGGCTGGTTTGCAAAACCGCGGAATATTCGTACCAACGGCGTGTTCGGCTACACCACGTTTTACCTGTTAGCCGGCATGCGTCGGTTCCGCCGGTCCAGCCTGATCTACCAGCTGGAGATGCAGCATATCAACGAATGGTTGGATGCCGTGTTGGCGGCGGCCAAGAACGACCCGGCGCTGGGCGTTGAGCTGGCGCAGTGCGGCCGCCTGATCAAAGGTTATGGCGACACGCGTGAGCGCGGCTACCGCAGTATGCAGACGATATTGGGATTGTGGCGTGAGCGTGAACAGCTCGAAGCGACCGATGTTGCCAATCTGCGCCAGGCTGCGCTGGCAGACGATATGGGTGAAAACCTGCAAAAAATGGCGCTACAGTTGCGCGCGTGAGCGGCACCTGAAGATCAATCCGGACGGCGCTCCGCCAGTATGTCGACGACGAAGCTGAACACCAGTTCGTTGTACTGGTTGAAGGCTTCGTTGCGGCTGCGAATAATGCCCCAGCGGTCTCGGATGACCTTGTCCGGTTTTTCAATGATCTCGTAAGTGAACGTCAGGGTGTGCCCGGGGCGTACCGGTTGGATCCACTTCAGATCCTGGAAGCCGATGCCGGCGCCATTGCGCCGTCCGTCCTGTACGCCGGTGGCGAAACGCTCCATGTACTCCACCATCATCCGCATCCATACGGCGCAGATATGCCAGCCTGAGGCAATCAGCCCACGGTAGATTGTGTCCAGTGCTGCTTCCGGGTCGGTGTGATAGGCCTGCGGTGCGTACTTCTCCCCGAAGTCGATAATTTCTTTTTCACTGAAGGTATGGTTGCCAAAAACGTGGAATTCTCCCACCGGTATATCCTCAAACCAGCGACTGCGAATGTAGGGTTGTTTATGCATGAGCGGGTTCCTGTTCAAGGCCGGTGCCGATAATCAGGGAGGTGGTCAGCACAATCACCGAGTCTCCGTGCTGGTTGGTGACATCCACATCGCAATCCACGAAGGCGAAACGCGGGTCGTCGCCGCCTTCTGATTTATCCTTTACGGTGATCGACGAGGTCAGGGTGTCCTCGGCAAAAACCGGCTTGCGCCAGCGCAGGTTGCTGACGCCATTTGAGCCCAGCAGATCGATATGGGCGGCCACAAACGTGTCGGTCAGCAGGCGCATCATCAGCGCCGTGACATGCCAGCCACTCGCGCAGAGCCCGCCAAAGATGGAGTTGTCAGCGGCGTCCGGATCCAGGTGGTAGGGCTGGGGGTCGAACTCTGCTGCGAATTCGAGAATGTCCCGTCGGCTGATGGTGATGCTCGCCGAGTCGTAAGTTTCTCCACTGCGAATATCCAGCCAGTAGCGCGTTACGTTTGAGCTCATATAGTCAATCAGATCCCTGGAGCGTGAGGGCTCCTATTGTGTGTCATCTCTGTCCGGGCTGCCAGTGTCGCGGCCACGTCAGTCGCGCGTTCTATCTTGCTGGCTTGTCCCTGAGTCCCGCCAGGGCTGTCAGCTGACGGAGTATATAGTCATCAAAGTGTAGTGACTTCAGTCGCTCGTTGTTGCCCGTTCCGTAAATAACGTGAAGCCCCTCCAGGCACGCCAGCATGCTGTAGGCCATGTTTTCCAACTCGGCTTCATTTTTACGGGTATGGACTTCTCCAAGCAGGTTCAGCAACTGTCCACAAAAATGCTCATACATTTTCCGACTTGTCTCAGCTGCTTGCTCATTGTGGGTTGTGTAACCCCAGAGCTGGTAGAAGAAGCCCTGAACATCAGGCTTGCGCGTGTCTTCGACGATATAGTGCAGGAAGGTTTCCAGGCGTTGGCGCGGATCGTCCGGAAAGCGCCTGAACTCGTTGCGCAGCTCTTCGTCGTATCCTTCAATGACATGTTCTATCACTGCCTGCAGCAGTGCGTCCTTGCTGGGAAAATAGTAGGCGAGGTTGCCCACGCTGATACCCAGTTCTTCTGCAATTTTGCGCGTGGACAGGTTGGCAAGGCCCCGGGTGACCATAAACTTCCGGGTGGTTTCCAGAATATCCGAAACGCGGGCTTTGCCGCGATCGCGAACCGCGGTGCCTGCCCGGGATTTTTTTTCACTGCTTTTGCTGAAGTCGGTCATTGCTTAATACTAGCTGTAAACGATGAGCGATCCCACTTCGATCATCTGCTATCTCACGCTGTGGAATGTAGAAAGGCTGCAGTCATGCGGTTCGGTAGTGCCAAGGGGAGAGATAAAAATTGCAGGCTTTAAAAATGATTAGCCGGGAGCTTGCATTAGTCAGTCAAAAGCCTTATAAAATAATAGGTCAATTGTTCTATAAAGTCTGTCATCAGGAGATCTTCATGTCACTCAGCTTGTTGTGTTCCCCGATATTAAGTAGATCGTTTTTTGTGGTGCTCACTGCATTGGCTGTCCAGGCAGCAGGTGCCGCAGAGCTGGAAGATTTTCAACAGGCCATCCGCATCAAGTACGACATGAAGGAGCAGGCATTTGCCACCAACGACCCCGCACCTATCCTTACGCGCTTCTATACCGATGACGTGATATCGACGGGCCCTGATGGTGCGACGCACGTGGGTATCGATCAGTTGCGGCCGGTTTACGACGAGGTGATCTCGGGCACGGTGCGTATCGAGTCCTATAATACGTTTGTGCGCGGTGATGCGGGATGGGACTGGGTGAACTTTCACGTGACACCGCCGCCCGAGGCGGGCGCAGAACCCTTTACTTTCAAGATGCTGTTTTTGTGGGAGCGTATTGACGGTCAGTGGTGGTCACACGGTGAGATGTATGTGATGGGCGAATTCAACATCGAGTAATCTGGATAATTCCTGCAGGAGCCTCCGCATGACTGGAAAAAAGCCGCAAGGCAAGGAAGGTAAGCTGGCGATCACCCGTCGGGATTTTGTGGGTGGCACACTCATTGGCAGTGGCGTCGCATTGCTTGCGGCAAAAGCACCCGCCGCCCTGGCTTCATCCGGTGCCGGCGCGGCACCGGATTTCAAGCTCGGTCGTACCATGCCTCTGCCGCTAACGGGGCTTGATGATAGCTGGACTGGCCCGGGTGGGGAGGGTGATTACGCCGCGGCAAACGGCAACACACACCGCGAAGTGAATGCGGCTCATACCCTGCGCAACGGTGATTTCGCCTTACGCGTCGATAAGGCCGTCGATACCGGTGAACGCTACGACCTTGTCGTCGTCGGCGCAGGATTTGCGGGCTGCACTGCCGCGTATACCTTCCTGAAAGAACACCCCGATGCACGAGTGCTTATTCTCGACAACCACGAGATGTTTGGTGGTGAAGCCAGGCAGAACGAGTTTGAGGTGGACGGCTACCGCCTGTGGGCGCCCCAGGGATCCACGGGCGCTGTTTGGCCGCTGCGTCGGGCGAAGGAAATCGAGATGTATTCACCGCTGTGGGATGAACTCAAACTGCCACAGGAATTTGAGTGGCAGGAAGCAAAAAACTCCAGCTTGAAAATTCCTTTCGATAACTATTCGCCCATGCATCTAACCTGGGAAGGCACAGACCTGGGCTGGTATCACGAGGGTCACGGTATGAGTGTGAACCCCTGGCGGAATCGTTTCGCCGATGTGCCCATCGATGATAAGACCAAAAGCGATTTTCTTTGGATGGAGACTTATCGCCAACCCCCCGAACGCGAGGACTGGGATCGCTGGTTGGACAGCATGACCTACCAGGATTTTCTCAGGAACGAGATGGGGCTGGATAGCAAGGCAGTGTACGAGTATCTGGCGCCCTTCGGCGCTGCAATGGGTATGGGCCTGGGCCCCGATGTCATTTCTGCTTACCAGGCTTTCAATTTCCTGCAGCCCGGAGTGATGCAATACGGCAGGCAACTGGGGATCGGTGATCCAACGGACTATGTCCACCTTGCCCAATGGCCGGGTGGCAACACAGGGACGCTGAGACACCTCGTATGGAAACTGATTCCCGGAATTTATGGCAAAGTTTCCGGCATTAACGATGTGCTTTCCAATCCCATCGACAGAGATCAGGTAGATCGCGAAGGTAACAGTACCCGGATTCGCCTGGGCTCACTGGTGGTCAACGTACGGCATGAGAATGCCAACCGGGTAAGGGTTACTTATCTCGATGGTGATGCCATGGTGCGCGTTTCCGCTGATCGCGTAGTGATGGCCGGGCAGCAGCATCTGAACAAGCGCGTAGTGACCGATTTACCGGTCGCGCACAGAGAGGCCATGGAGCAGTTTATGCATGCGCCGATGATGATGGTGAATGTTGCGCTGAGAAACTGGCGCTTTATGGACAAAATGGGCGTGGCTTCAGTGCGCTGGTTTGGCGATGAGTTGGGCTGGTTTACCACCTTGCGCCGACAGATGATCCTGGATGGTAAGGAACCCATGCCGCTGGATCCGGACAAACCGACGGTGCTCACTATGTACAACTCGTTCTGTATGCCGGGGCTGCCCATAGAGCAGCAAACCGTGGCTGCGCGCATGCAGATGTTCGGCATGACCTATGCGGACATTGAGAAAAAAGTGATTGATCAATTTACCAGAATGTTTGCTCCCGGCGGATTTGATGCCCAGCGTGATATCGCCGGCATCATAGTCAACCGACAGGGCCACGCCTATGCGGCCACTCCGCCCGGTTTCTTCTTCGGGGTTGACGGTAAGCCCACGGCATCGGATGTCATTCGTAAGCCGCACAACCGGATCGCTTTCGCGCATGCTGAGTTGATGGGTATGCAGATGTGGGAAGGTGCCGTGCAGGAGGGTGAGCGTGCCGGGCAGCAGGTTGCTGCCATGGCGTAGTCTCGTTGGCCCTGGACTAATAACCCGCCTGGGGTTTGTCCGTTGCCGCGGATTTATTGCCTTTGAAGCGCCCGATAGCCTGGCGTAGCCCCTGGGAAAGCACCAGCGTATCCACACTGACGCCGACAAAATCAGCGCCGGCTGCTACGTAGCCCTCCACCAGGGCTGGGTCCATGCACAACAGGCCTGCGTATTTGCCGGCCGCGTGTATTTTTTCCAGCCCTGCTGATACAGCGGCAATGACCTCGGGGTGCCCCGGGTTTCCCAGGTGCCCCATGGAAGCGGAAAGATCAGACGGGCCGATGAACACGCCGTCCACGCCGTCTACCGCGAGAATGTCATCCAGGTTATCCAGTGCGGAGACGGTTTCGGCCTGCACAATAAGACAAATCTCCTCATTTGCCTGCGCCGCGTAGCCAGCCACCTGATTCCAACGGGCCGCCCTCGCCATGGAGGTGCCAAGCCCGCGCATTCCGTCGGGTGGATAGCGCACTGCCTTGACCAGAGCCCCGGCCTGCTCAGCAGTATCCACCATGGGGATCAGCAAGGTCTGTACGCCGATATCAAGCAGCTTCTTGAGCAGGGCAGGGTCGCCGTCCACAGGGCGCACGATGGGGGCGACATCGTAGGGAGCCACTGCCTGCAGGTGAGACAGTATGGTGCGCAGATCGAACGGGCCATGCTCGTGGTCTATCAGTAGCCAGTCAAAGCCGGCACCAGCGGCGATTTCTGCCACCGTATTATCGGGAATGCCCAGCCACAGGCCGTATTGGGTGGCGCCGCTGGCGAGGCGCTGTTTGAATCGATTGCGTGGAAGTTCCACCGTCATCTCCTGCCTGAGAGGGCTACACGAAGTCTATGTTGATCTCACCCAGTGAGCCGTAATCTGCGCGTATGTGATCGCCAGGCGTCACCACAACGGGGCGCGTGAAAGACCCAGACAGTAGCAACTGGCCCGGCTCCAATACGATACCGTGGGGCGCAAAGCGTTTGCAGATCCATGAGATGCCGTGGCCGGGATGATCCAGTACGCCGGCAGCCAGGCCTGTTTCTTCGATCTGGCCGTTGAGGTAGAGCAGGGCGCCCGCCCAGCGCAGATCGATATCCTGCGGTTTTACGCGTGTATCGCCCACGATAATGCCTGCGTTGGCGGCGTTGTCAGCGATGGTGTCAAACACCTTGCGCGTATAGCCGGTTTTCGGGTCTGTGCGAAAACTGCGCGCTGCGATCAACTCCAGCGCGGGCACGACGTAGTCGGTGGCATCCAGTACCTGATCCAGGCTGACGTGCGCGCCCGACAGCGGTTTTTTCAGGACAAAGGCAAACTCAGTCTCGATGCGCGGATCGGTGAAGTCATTGGCACGAATCTGGCTGTTGTTGGCAAAAACCATGTCATCCAGCAGTACGCCGTAATCCGGCTGGTCGATGTTCACTGCCATCTGCATGGCGCGCGATGTCAGGCCGATCTTGTACCCGACGACTTTGGCACCGTCTGCGACCTTGCGATCAACCCAGGCTTTCTGCACCGCGTAGGCGTCATCCATGTCCATGTCGTGGCTCATGGTCAGGGCAGTGATCTGTTGTTGCGCCTTTTCTGCTTCGTAAAGTCGGTTGGCCGCTTCTGTTATCTGCTCTTGCGTTAACATGTGTCAGAAACTCTTGTGATTGAATTTTACGTGTTCATCCAGCTCACGCATTTCATAGGATACAGCCACTGGCTGCTGCGCCAGCAGCGGCTGCAGGTGTTCCAGCATTGTGTCGAATAGCAGCCCGGCGCACTGCATGCGTGTCTCCAGCTCCCGTCCCCGGCCGACCTTCATGCTGAGGTTGATGAAACCCTTGTCCGGCGCACCGTCAGCCACACGAAAATGTTCACAGCGGATAGCGCGACTGCGTATGCCAGATTCGGGAAAGACACCGCTGGCGATCGCTGCGTTCTGCACTTTTTCCAGCAGGCCTGGCAGGTCCAGAATGTCTTCAGGTAGGTTGGCTGAATACTCGTAAATGAAATGGGCCATCGCTTATACCGGAAAAACGGCGTTGATCTGCCCGGTGCCGGAGCTGCCAAAGTACGGAGTGATGATTTCCGCCCTGCCCTGGTACTTGTCCCAGCCAAGCGCGCCAAGCAGCATGGCCGTATCATGCATGAACCCTTCCCCGTGACACTTGTCGGCATACTCCGGCAGCATTCGCGTAAAGGTTTCCCACTCGCCATTTTCCCACATGCGCACAACGTGGTGGTCATACTCTTCCAGGAACGGAGACCAGACTTTATGCAGGTAGCCCTCTGACACACCGTTCTGGGCAAAGCGATGGGACAGTGAGCCGGAGGCAAAAATCGCGACGGTGCCGTCATACTGCTCTTCGATTGCCTTGCGGCAGGCGGCACCCAGTGTCGCGCTGTCCTGCAGGTCATGCACGGTGCACAGCGCCGAAATAGAGACAACTTTGAAGTGCCGGTCTTCATTCATATACCGCATCGGCACGAGAGTGCCGTACTCCAGCGGCAGGGTCGTGTCGCTGTGGGCGCGCGTGCGCACGCCGGCCTCGGTGGCGGCATCCGCCATTAACTCGCCAAGGCGCGTATTGCCGTCGTACTCATAGGGCATGTTCTTGATGAAATGCGGTAATTCATTGCTGGTGTACACACCTTTGAAGTTCGGGGCATTGTTGATGTGGAAGCCCGAATTAACCAGCCAGTGAGTATCAAACACAACAATGGTGTCGACGCCGAGTGCACGACAGCGCCGGGAAATTTCATGGTGCCCGGCAATTGCCGCATCGCGACATCCCTTATGCGGGCCGTCCATTTCTGACAGGTACATGGATGGTACGTGTGTAATTTTCGCGGCCAGTGCCAGCTTACCCATTGCAGATTCCTCCTAGCGGCCCAGTACAGGCACGGTGTGAGTGTCGTGCGCGATGCACACGTTCTTGGTTTCCATGTAGAAATCGAAGCTGTAGTCGCCGCCGTCGCGGCCAATGCCGCTCATCTTGATGCCGCCAAAGGGCGACGGCAGATTGCGATTGTTTTCCGAGTTCACCCACAGCATGCCAGCCTCTACGCGGGTCGCCATGCGCATCGCGCGGCCCACATCACCCGTCCAGATGTAGCCGCTGAGACCGTAGTGGGTATCGTTGGCCATTTGCACGGCTTCCTCTTCTGTGTCAAAGCTGAGAGCGGTGAGAACCGGGCCAAAAATCTCCTCGCGGGCAATGCGCATGCTGTTGTTGGCGTTGGTAAACAGGGTAGGTGCCACGTAGTTGCCGTTGCCCAGATCTTCGCGCCGCTTGCCTCCCACTGCAATAGTTGCCCCGTCTTCCACCGCGGCGTCCATATAGCTCATGACCTTGGCAAAGTGACCTGTGTGTACCAGTGGGCCGACTTCGGTGTCCGGATCCAGTGAGTGCCCAACCCGCAGCGCGCGCACCCGTTCTTCCAGCGCCGCGATGAAGCGATCCCTGATACCGCTCTGGATCAATAGCCGGGAACTGGAGGTGCAGCGCTGGCCGTTCAGGCTGTAGATCATGAAAACGACGGCATCCAGTGCGCGCTCGAAATCGGCATCGTCGAACACAATGACAGGGTTTTTGCCGCCCAGCTCAAAGTGCACGCGTTTCAGGGTTTCTGCACCCTGGCGCATGATATGGGTGCCTGTGGCGGTTTCTCCCACCAGCGCTACCGCTTTGATCGCGGGGTGTTCCGTCAGGGTCTTTCCGGCAACTTCACCAAACCCGTTCACCGTATTCCACACGCCTGCAGGAATGCCCGCTTCCTGGCTGATCTCGGCCAGCAACATGGCGCTCAACGGTGTGAGTTCAGCCGGTTTATGGACAACGGTGCACCCGGCTGCCAGGGCAGGAGCAATCTTCCACGTGGACAGCATGAACGGCGTATTCCAGGGAGTGATCACACCGACCGGGCCGATGGGGGTGCGGATGGTGTAGTTGGTATGTTCATCCTGATGCAGCGCCAGGCCATTGCGTGACTCGGGCGCTTTGTCAGCAAAGAAACGGAAGTTGGCAGCACCGCGCACGGCGGCCTGTTTCATAAATCGGATCGCCTGGCCGCAGTCCATGCTTTCCACCAGCGCAATTTCCTCTGCCCGCGCTTCGATCAGGTCCGCGAAATGATGCAGCAGTTTTTTGCGGTCCTTGCCCGGCATGTCGCGCCAATCGGGAAAGGCGTCTTCAGCAGCCCGGCAGGCAGCGCTGACATCCTCTGCGCTACCCTCTACCACCATGCCCAGGGAGGAGTTGTCAGTGGGGGTAACGTTCTCATAGGTTTTGCTGCCTGCGGGAACGGTAAAATCGCCATTGATGTAGTGGCCCGTAGTATTGCTTTTAAACCGCTCCAGATAGCCACTGGCGGCTTGCAGGTTTTTCTCGAAATCAGTCATGACAACACCTGTGTCTGCATATAGATAACGCGTTAAGTAAAGCGCGATTAAACATAACATGTTAAGTAATGATGCGTCAACGCAAATCGCCCCGGCACTGGCTGGCTTGCAAAAGGCTAGACATTTAACATGCTAAGCAATAATATTTCACCTGCTAACTAATCATATGCTGGCGCTGCGGCGCTGCAATCATCGACTCTTCCAAGCCAATAAGGACCGCCATGCGCTTACTCTCTTTTGAAACTAATGCAGGAACGTCCTGGGGCGTTGCTACTGACGCCGGTATTGTAGACCTTGGCGCCAGGCAGGGCGGCACGTTGCTGGATGTCATCCAGTCCGGGAACATGCAGGACGCAGCTGAAACAGGCGCAGGGCTGGATACCGATTTTGGCCTGGAAGAGGTTACCTACCTGCCGCCGGTGCTTGCGCCGGACAAGGTGGCGTGCATCGGTGTTAACTACGCGAATCGCAACGAGGAATATCGCGATAATAGCAACGCCCCCAAGTACCCCAGTCTTTTTATGCGCACGATTGATTCGCTGAACGGACACAACCAGCCACTGTGGCGGCCGCCAGAATCAGATCAGCTGGATTACGAAGGCGAGATTGTTATCGTCATCGGCAAGACCGGCCACCGCATTGCGCAGAGTGAAGCACTGGATTATATCGGGGGCCTTACTATCATGAATGAGGGGTCGCTGCGCGACTGGATCCGCCACGGTAAATTCAATGTCACGCCGGGCAAGAACTTTGTAAAATCCGGCGGCATAGGCCCCTGGATCGTTCCTAATGCGGGTCAGTTCGGCCAGTTCGATGACCTGACCGTAACCACTCGTGTCAACGGTGAGCAGCGTCAGCACGATACCACCGCAAACCTGATGTTTCCGTTCAGTTACCTGATCCACTACCTGTCTACGTTCTATATTCTCAAGCCCGGTGACATCATTTCAACGGGTACGCCGCAGGGCGCCGGGGCGCGATTTGATCCCCCTAAATACCTTGTGCCTGGTGATGTCGTTGAGGTCGAGGTGCCCGGCGTGGGTACCCTGAGTAACGGCGTGATGGATGACCCTACCGTTGCCTGAAGAACTGCGGGAATTTGATCGCTCTCTGCCGATGCTGTTACTGAAGGCGCGAGAGTCTGTGATGCGCAATTTCCTGCCATCGCTGCGCGAACATGACTTGTCGGCACAACAGTGGCGCGTATTGCGCGCGCTGATCGAGCAGGACGAGCGCGATGCCAGTGATATTTCTGAGCGCTGCGCCATTCTGCTCCCCAGCCTGTCGCGCATCCTGCAAAACCTGGATCGCCGCGGCCTGATCAGCCGCAAGACCTGTGGCGCTGATCAGCGCCGCAGCCTGATTACCATCAGCAAAAAGGGCAGGCGCCTGGTTGAAAAAATTGCGCCGGTGTCTGAAGAGCGGTATCGCGATATCACCGAGCGCTTTGGCGCTGATAATCTGGATGCGCTGCATGCCCTGCTGGATCAGTTGATCGACAGTATGGAAGCGGATGACCCTGGCAGGTAAATTCCTGCCGGATTCATGCTGAGCCAAATCCACCGTTTTCCGATCAAAAACTGTAGCCGACATAAGCCCGGACCTGGCGCGGTTCAAAGACCTTGTAATGGTTGTCCTCTATTCCCTGTGCTGGCTCACCTGCCAGCCGCGATGCATAGAAATAGTCAATATCGTGATCGCTGGAGTCAAACAGGTTGAGCAGATCCAGCTGCAATCTCCAGTGGGGGTTGGCCCACCCCAGTGCCAGACTGGCAATGGTAGAGCCGTCGGATTCCTCACTGTCGTCTTCAATCAGCGGATAGCTCGAAAAATGGCGGACGCGGAATGAGCCGAACCAGCCTTCCGGATACTCGGCACTCAGCGCCGCGCTGGCGACCAGAGGAATTGCGCCGGGGATCTCATCACCGTCCGGCGAGTTGTCATCAAAGCTGGCGTCCGTCCATGCGATGTCTGCCTCTACGCTCCACACATCATTGATGTTCCAGTAATTGTTAAACTCAACGCCCCATCGGCTGCTGGGGCGGCTCGCCTCGGTGGTACCGGCATCGCCAACAAATAACAGCTCAGAATCCAGCTCCAGGTACCACAGAGCCAGCGAGCTGTTCGCTCCTTCGACCCAGGCAGTCTTGAATCCGATTTCCACACCTCTGGACTCGACTAGCGGGTCTACCGGCTCGACGCTTTCGCCAGATGCAGGATCAATGCGGATAGTGGTTCCCCGGGCGTCGTTGGAATGAAAGCCGCTGCCGGCGCTGAAGTAGGCTTCGGTGACGTCGGAGAGGGTGTAAATGAGGCTCAGCTTCGGGCTTAGAATGCTGTCGCTTTCTTCACCCGAGTTAAACGGATTATTCGCATTGACGTCGAACCAGTACTGGTCTCCGCGTATTCCCAGTACGGTTCGCCAGTTCTGTGCAATCTGCCATTCCAGTTCATAGAATACGCCCAGACTGGTTTCTTCCACGGTGTCTTCGCGGGTAGTCTCGATACGTTGCCGCGCCTGTGTGTGGTACAGCCCCACAGCGTTTATGTCGTCGTAACGCAGCTGCGTACCGATGCGATGCTGAAACTGGCCGTCACTGCCGTTGGCCCACTGCAGTTGCGCACTGCCGCCCCAGATGGTGCGATCATCAAGCTGCTCAAATTGGTCTCCCAGCACCGGGTCGTCCAGCAGATAGGTAAAATTGGACCACAGCTGCATGCGGTAGTCGATAACGTAGGCGCTCAGGTCTAACGCACCATTGTCAGTATTCGCCCTGTATTGCCCGGACAAACTGGCGCGACGCGTTTCTCCGCCCAGCGTGTCATCGAGAGAGCCCAGCTCGTCGACCACACCCTGCTCGACAGCGCGTGCCGGAATCTGGTCCGCTGAATTCCACTGGTTATCGTAGTACATTGCGGTGACATCCCAGCCACGCGTCTCGTTGCCGTCGCTGAGCTTTACAAGTGCGTTGACCTTTTCGACGTCTTCGCTGATGTCTGTCCACGGACCGTCATAGCTTAATCCTTCAACAGCACCTGAGAGCTGGAGCTGTCCCAGTCGTGCATTGCCCAGGGCCAGTGCGCGGCGATAGCCATTCTCACCCGTGCCCAGTTTGAAGCCGGTTGCCGGCATTGCGCTGAACGTCTTGATGTGAGTGCCACCGGCAGAGGAGAAATCGCCAAGTTCTGCGTGGTAGGGGCCCTTGACGTAATGCAATGAGCTGATGGTTTCAGGGATCAGGAAGTTGATGTCGGTGTAGCCCTGGCCATGACCGTGGGTGCGCATATTGACCGGCATGCCGTCTATCCATGTCGCAAAGTCGGTGCCGTGATCAAGATTGAAGCCGCGCAGAAACATCTGGTTGGATTTTCCGGAACCACTGTGCTGCGTGACGATCATGCCGGGTATGGCTTCCAGCACATCACCCGGGCGCAGCAGCGGGCGCAATGCCAGGTCTGTCTGGCCTACCAGGCCTTCAGAGGCAGTGCGCGCGTCACCCACGAGCACCAGGCTCCTGCCATCCACGATCACTTCTTCCAGCGTGCGCTCGTTCTGCGCCCCCGCGCTGGCAGCAGCGACTGCCAACAGCACATGACAGGACAGTATGCCCGCGTTGGAGAGTCCGGCGACGTGCTGGCGTCGGGTCGAGAGTGGTTTTAGCATCTATCAGGCCTGCAGGGTTTGTTGATTCGGATAATCGTCAGGTAACAGGGTGTCGTTTTAACATCAGCGGCGAAAGCCGATAAGGCCTCGGTTTATGCTGCCATGTTGAGGGTACCTGCAGGCATAGCTGGCATCCTGTAAACCGGTTAACATTGCGCGATGATCACACAATTTTCCAGGCTGGTTCGCGGCCTCGACGCTCGTCAAAACAAACGACTTCCCGATCTGGGTGAGCGTGAGTTGCTGGTGCTTGAAGTGCTGTGGGAAGGTGCGGGGTCAACCGCACAGGCTGTACACAGTAAAATGCCTGACAAGGCAATTTCCCTGTCGACGGTACAAAGCACGCTGGAGAGGCTCTACAGGAAACGTCTGGTCGATAGAACCAAGGAGGGCCGCTCCTACCGATACCAGGCAGCCATGGAGCGATCACAGTTGATCAGCGCCCTGTTGCGCAATATGGCTCACCATGTCTCAGCGGGTGATCTGGCACCCATGATCTCCGGTTTCCTGAATTACGTAGCGGAAGAGGCTCCCGAGCTGCTGGGGGATTTATCCAGGTCTCTTGGAATCGAGCCGAAGTCAGAAAACGAACCGCCGGGTCATGACGATGATTGATCAGATCCTGGAAATACTCGGCTGGTGGCTTGCGGCAACCCTGTTTGCGAGCTTTTCAAGTGCGTTGATCTACCCATTTTTTTGCCGACTGTTAGCGCAGTCAGGCGCTTCACTTCGCGCATCCGCGCGTCTGGCCTTTGTCGCAGCTGCTCCACTAGCAGCTGCGCTTGCGGTGGCGCTGATAACGCAGTCCTCTCTGGCGAGCCTGATGGTTCCAGCGCATTGTCATGCAGACCAGTGCGGTGTCCATGCTCCTGCCTACCCAGAGAGCTCATTACTCCTCATCGGACTGGCTGCAGTCAGTAGTCTGGTCGTTGGCGGTTTGTTTATGGTTTTACTGTGGGCGCTGTATCGTGCGTATCAGCGACTGAGTGTGCTTTTGCTTATCAGCCAGCGCTCAGCTGAGGGTTACCGCACCATTGATAGCGAGGAGGTGCTGGCGTGCTGCGTGGGCCTTTGGCGCCCTGAAATACTGTTGTCTCGCGGCCTGATTGAAAGACTGCAACCGCATGAGCTGGCTGTGGTGCTTGAACATGAACGCGCCCATGTCACACGGCAGGATAACCTTCGCAGCCTTGCTATGAGTTGGGCGACGCTGTTCTGGCCGACAGCTGTGCGTCACCGCGTGCTCCATGACTACAGGGCTGACACCGAACAGGCCTGTGACCTCATGGCGGCGCGTGCGGGTGCAGGGGAGGCTCAGGTAGCTGCGGTAATACGTAAGCTGGATGGATTGTCCGCGGGCTCCAGAAGTGATCGTGGCTCAGGATTTGCCTGTGACGATGCGGCAGCACGTATTAACGCACTGCAATACCCTGGCCCCAGGCAGGGGCAGGAGCGGCGGGGTCTTTACACAATAGTGTCAGGTTTAGCGTTAAACTGGTGCCTGCTTGTCTACTGTTTGACAGCACTGTCGCATCCAGTGATCGAATGGTTGGGGGCTGGATGGTAGCTGCCTGGCAGCATCGCTATTGGTATTGCCGTCAGCTCACTTGCATGGCGTCAATGATGTGCGCGCTTTGCACTGGTCTGCTTCCATGAAATTGCTGCAGGAGTTGCGCCTTGCGGACGGCCAATAGCTCTCGATTGGTGTCTTTTACGTGGCCGAATCCGCGTAGTTTTTCCGGAAGGTTTGCAAGCGCAAGAGCGTCTGAATAGTTTTCTTCATTCAGGCTCTCCAGCAACGACAGTAGACACTGCCGGTAATCCTCAATATCAGCGCGCTCCTGTTTACGCTCTGCCGTATGGCCGAATACATCCAGCCTGCTGCCACGTAAAAAGCGCAGCTTCGCCAACCCATGGAACGCCTTCATCATCCAGGGCCCGAATACCTGTTTCACCAGGTGGCCGGTGTCAGGGTGGCGCTTGCTGAACAGCGGTGGGGCAAGATTGAAGTGCAGTTCGAAGTCGCCCTCGAACTGCTCCTGCAACTGGCGTTGAAAGTTGCCATCGGTGTAAAGGCGTGCCACCTCGTATTCGTCTTTGTAAGCCATCAGTTTGAATAACTGGCGCGCCACTTCCTTGCTCACAGATTCTTTCGCCTGTGACTGCGGGTCAGCCTGTTTTACACGCTCCACGAAAGCCACGTATTGGTCGGCGTAGCGCTGGTTCTGGTAGGCCACCAGTCGTTGCCAGCGATCCTGTACGATTTCTTCAAGCGTGGTCGGCACTGCCGCGGGTGCATTCTCTTCGATAAGTGACAGAACAGCTTCGGGTTGATCAGCGTAGCGGCGTCCCCATAAAAAGGCCTGTTTGTTGAAATCAATGGCCACGCCGTTGAGTTCGATGGCTTCATCAAGTGCGGCAGCCGAGACCGGAACCAGCCCGCGTTGCCACGCTACGCCCAGTAAAAAAAGGTTGCTGGCGATGGTATCACCCAGTAGTGCGGTGGCGATTTTGCTGGCGTTGATAAAATGGCACTCGCTGGCGCCGACTTCTGCCTCGATTCTTTGCATCATGGCGGTTACAGGGAAGGGGGCGTCGGGATCGAGAACAAAGGCGGCCGTGGGCACTTCTGCGCTGTTAACCACCGCGTGCGTGCGGCCCTGCGATGCTTTACCCAAAGCCTCGTACGTCGTGGACACCACGAGATCGGCGCCCAGCAGCAGGTCTGCTTCCCCCGCGGGAATACGCACTGCCAGTATGTCCTCCTGTTGTTTGCTGACACGGACATGACTGACGACAGCCCCAAACTTTTGCGCCAGACCCGTCTGGTTCATGGTGGCGCAACCCTTGCCTTCTATGTGCGCAGCCATGGCGATCAGTGCTGTGATGGTTAACACACCCGTGCCGCCAATACCGGTGACAACTGTGTTCCAGGGACGGTTGAGATCAGGCGGTATGGGGTCCGGCAACGGCTGAAACAGAGAGGTGGCATCGCCCACGCCCGCCGCCGGCTTTCTGAGTTGCCCACCCACAACGGTAACAAAGCTCGGGCAAAAACCGTTGGCGCAGCTGTAATCCTTGTTACAGCTGCTCTGGTCAATTTGTCGTTTGCGTCCCAAGGCCGTCTCTTTGGGTATTACAGACAAACAGTTGGATTTAATGCCGCAATCGCCGCAGCCTTCGCACACGGCGGCATTGATGAATAACCGCCTGGCGGGATCCTCCAGATGCCGCTTCTTGCGCCTGCGACGTTTCTCGGCAGCACAGGTTTGTTGAAAAACAATCACCGATGTCCCCTTGAATTCACGCAATTCCTTCTGCAGTGCATTCATTTCATCGCGGTGATGCAGGGTATATCCCGGCACGCGGCTGAATCGGCCGCGCCAGCGGCCGGGATCATCGCTGACCAGCGCGATGCGGCGGATGCGCTCACCCTGGAGCTGGTAAATCAGGTCTTCCACATTGAGAGTGCCGTCCAGCGGCTGCCCGCCCGTCATGGCAACCGCATCGTTGTAGAGGATTTTGTAGGTGATGTTGACGCCGGCGGCCACGGCGGCACGGATGGCCAGAATTCCGGAGTGGAAGTAGGTACCATCTCCCAGGTTCTGGAATACATGCGGGGTATCGGTGAAGGGTGCCTGGCCGATCCAGCTGGCTCCCTCGCCGCCCATTTGTGAGAAGGTGTCTGTCTGGCGGTCTGGCATCCAGGTGGCCATATAGTGGCAGCCAATGCCGCCCAATGCGTGGCTGCCCTCAGGAACGCGGGTCGATGTGTTATGCGGGCAGCCGGAGCAAAAGTGGGGGACTCGCTCAACAGACTGGCCCGGCTGCGCCAGCGATCGCTCTTTCTGCTCTATCCAGCGCACCCGCTCATCCATGGTGGGTGACTGGTAAAACCGCCGGACGCGGCTGGCGATAGCCAGCGCGACCATCGCTGGCGTGAGCTCCGCCAGGTTAGGCAGCAGGTCACCGCCATTTTCATCGTATTCGCCAAACACGCGTGGGCGCGCCGAAACCGGATAGTTGTAGAGCTGGCCAGTCAGCTGGTCCTCAATAATCGAACGCTTTTCTTCTACCACGAGGATTTCTTCCAGACCTTCCGCGAAGTCGTGCGTGGTGCGCGGCTCCAGTGGCCAGGGCATACCGACTTTATAGACACGCAGGCCAATTTCTGCGGCAACGGCCCTGGTGATTCCCATGTCATCCAGCGCCTGCATCACATCGAGGTAGGCCTTGCCGCTGGTAATGATGCCCAGGCGGGCTTGCGGGCTGTCAATGACGATGCGGTTCAGGCCGTTAACGCGCGCAAACTCACGTGCCGCATAAATCTTGTATTTGTTGAGGCGCAGTTCCTGTTCCAGGGGCTTGTCTGGCCAGCGTCCGTGTACGCCACCGGGAGGCAGCTCGAATTCCTGTGGAATAACAATCTGGATGCGGTTGGGGTCTATGTCAGCAGAGATGGCTGAATCCATATTCTCTGTAATGGCCTTCATCGCTACCCAACAGCCGCTGTAGCGTGACAATTCCCAACCATAGATGCCCAGATCCAGCACTTCCTGCACATTGGATGGGCTGAGTACCGGTACAGACGCGCCTATAAACATATGTTCGGATTGATGGGGCAGGGTGGAGGATTTGCAGGCGTGATCGTCACCGGCCACCGCCAGCACACCGCCATACTTTGCAGTGCCAAAAGCGTTGGCGTGTTTGATCACATCCATGCTGCGATCGACACCGGGCCCCTTGCCGTACCACATACCGAAGACGCCGTCGTAGCGCGCACCCTCGAAAAGGTGGGTTTGTTGGCTGCCCCAAACAGCGGTTGCCGCAAGATCCTCATTCACGCCCGGTTGGAAATGAACGTTGTGTTTGTCCAGCCAGGGTCTTGCTTTCCACATGGCCTGATCGACGCCGCCCAGTGGTGAGCCACGATAGCCTGAAATAAACGCAGCAGTATTCAAACCACGTTGCTGGTCTCGCTGGTGCTGCAGCATCGGCAGGCGCACCAGGGCCTCAATACCGGTCATGTAGGCACGGGTTGAATCCAGCGCGTATTTGTCGTCCAGGGACACTCGTCTTGCTGATACAGATGTGTTTTCGCTCATGACCGCCACCTTTTGCAGGAAAGGAATATGTTACGCCGAAGTGTAGAAATATCTGTCCTGAATGACGCCGTTAGTCGCTATAATATGGTTAAGTAATTCGTCTAATGGGCTTAACAAAGATAAATTAGCTATGGAATTATCCAAAGAAGACGTAAAAATTCTGCAGATACTGCAGTCAGACGCGACGGTCAGTACCGCAGCGATAGCAGAGCATATAAACCTGTCGCAATCGCCCTGTTGGCGGCGTATCAATCGCCTGGAACAGGAAGGAGTGATCAAGCGCCGGGTGGCCCTGCTGGATCGTGAGGCCCTGGGTATGGAGGTTGTGGTGTTCGCAACGGTGAACCTGACCTCTACCGGCCGCCAGAACCTGCTGGAGTTTGAGCAAGATATCGTACGACACGCGGAGGTCGTTGAGTGCTACACGATGACCGGCATCTGGGATTACATGCTCAAGATAGTGACGCGCAGTATCCGACACTATGAGGATTTTGTGCGCAATACCCTGACAGCCAGCCCCTCCATCCGCGAGTTGCATTCACATATGGCGGTCACCGAGATCAAAAACGTGACAGAACTGCCGCTGGTTGGCGGGTTGAATGACAGGTAGCGGACCGTGACAACACAATGACAGGTTTCCCCGACCTGTGACGCCAGACTGTCGCCTGCATGACAGTAGCCAGTGCGCAGGTCGACGTGTCTTGTGTTCCCCGAGCGGAACCTTGCAAAGGCTCTGCTCTGCCCGCACTGCGGGGCAGAGTCGACCATAAGCGACTTCGTGTGTAAAAGATGGACTCTCTTTGTAAAACCTACCTGAAGTAGACCGTCGTCCGGCTGCCAATCCTGCACCCGCAGGCATTCCTCTTTCGTACTTTCAATCTGTCTGGCCCGGCTGACACTCAGCGTCCGCGCGGTTGCTGCGCAGGCGTCAGCCGCTGCCATCGTCACTTCTGGCACAGCTCGTGCATTGGTGTGTGCAATGCCGGGTTTGGACGGCGAAACACCAGCAGCGGCATCACGTGTTGTTCCGTGATGTTGTTACACGGATGTTCGCGCGCTGACTGGCGCTTTGGTCGTCGCAGTCACTGTTAGTAGAGGGAGTTCATATGAAATCAAAGATGTTTGCGATAGTCGGCCTGTCGGCGGTGATCAGCGCGTCGCTGCTATCGGGTTGCGCCACCTCATCCGAGAAGCCAACGCGGCAGCTCAGTCGCGCTGAGTCCTATATAGAGGTGGCACAGAATGAAGGTGCGCAGCAATACAGTGGAGCCGCTTTGCAGCAGGCGCGCGATAAATTGGCACAAGCCAGCCGTGCAGCCGAAAAGGGCGACCATGAAGTTGCGCAGCGTCTCGCCAAAGAGTCCGAATTGGATGCCCAGTATGCAGCTGCACGCACTGCGCGCATGAAGGCACAGCAGTCGCTTGAGGAGGTCCAGAGCAGTCTGGAGACGTTGCGTCAGGAAACAACACGCAATTCAATAAACTGAAACAGGAGACTATTGTGAAGAGCCTATTGAAAACCTGTATCGCAGCCGGCCTGTTGTTGCTGGGCGCATGTGCAAGTCAGCCTCAGAATGTTGCCGAGCTTGATCATGCTCGCAACGTCGTTGCTGCGACCAATCAGTTGCCATCGGCAGACCAGGTGGCGGGTGTCGAGTTACAGCAGGCGCGTGATCAGTTGCAGAGAGCTGAACACGCACTCGAACAAGGCGACGACATAGAGAAAGTGAAGTATCACGCATACCTCGCAACCCGTAATGCAGAAATTGTGCAGGAGCGGGCGGCGGAGAAGGCTGCCCGCAGCGAAATCGAGAGTTCAGAGGCTGAGCGAAACCGCATCTTGCTGTCCGCAAGGACCGACGAGGCAGAGCGTGCACGGCAAGCGGCGGTGAACTATGGTCGCGATGCAGCCCAGGCGCGAGATGCTGCCGCTGTGGCGCTCGCCCAGGCGCGGGAGATGGAGCAGCAACTGGAGGCACTGCAGGCAGAGAGAACTGCGCGCGGAGTGGTGCTGACACTCAGTGACGTACTGTTCGAGACCGATCGCGCACAGCTGTTGCCTGGAGCATACCCGGCGATAGATCGCATTGTTGAGTTTCTCGAAGACAATCCCCAGCGGCGCTTGTTGATCGAGGGCCACACCGATTCGACGGGCGCGGAATCCTACAATAAGGATCTGTCCAAGCGCCGGGCAAATGCGGTTCGCACTGCGCTGGTAGACAGGGGCATTGCAAGCGTCCGGTTGGCGATCAGGGGGCTTGGTGAGGCTTATCCGGTCGCGACCAACGACACGGCTGCCGGTAGACAGCAAAACCGCCGCGTGGAAATTGTCGTTTCCGACAAAGAGGGTGAGTTCCCTGCCGCGGCCGGACGCGGTACCTGATTCGATAGCTTCCCTCCAGCTGTACGTTTCAATTAAAAGAGTCTCCAGGGGCTGTTGACGCTGCCCCTGTTCTTTAACAAACGCAAGACGGCGTCGCAACGAATGGTTATGCTTGTCGCAGGCAATGCCAACGGGCATTGTTGTTACAGGTAGAGTCAGGAAAGAGCGTCACCATTGGTCGATAATGAACAGCACGAAGTATGGATGCGACGCGCATTGGCGTTGGCAGATCGCGCCGCCAACGAGGGTGAGGTGCCAGTGGGCGCTGTCCTCGTGCGCGATCAGCAGTTACTCGGTGAGGGTTGGAACCAGGTCGTTGGCACGGCAGATCCCACGGCCCATGCCGAGGTGATTGCCCTGCGTGATGCAGGACGTGTGGCAGGAAACTATCGTCTGCCCGGCAGCACTCTTTATGTCACTCTGGAGCCCTGCACGATGTGCGTGGGCGCGCTCGTTCATGCGCGCGTGGCGCATCTGGTCTTCGCCACAAAAGAGCCCAAGGCCGGCGTAGTCTGCAGTACCTGCGCGCTGCTCGATGAACCGCGCTATAACCACAGGGTATCGTGGCTGGGTGGCGTGCTGGCTGAAGAAAGCGCCAGCCGCTTGCAGGCTTTCTTTCGGGAGCGGCGCTAAAGTGACGTGCAGGCAAGGGCGCCGGGATAATTGTTGAGAGCTGCGCTGCTCGCCTGTCGATCAGAGTGCCCTGAGCGTTGTTTCACGCAGCACATCAGGCAGGTAGCTGTCGGGTTTTATCGGCGGTAGCGGCTTGTTATCCGCAATGTCCTGCCACTGTAAAATACTGTAGTAATGCCGAATATTCTGCACATAGGTGGCTGCCTCGTCGCCGCGCGCATAGCCGTGGCGTAGCGTATTGTAATACTGGCTCTTGCGTAACAGCGGCAGGCGCTCCATCACGTCTTGCCACAGGTGCGGGTCACCGCCCTGGCGTTCTGTCAGAACGCGGGCGTCTTCCATATGCCCCATACCAATATTGTAGGCGGCCAGCGCCAGCCAGGTTCGGTCAGGTTCGGCAATATCGTCTGGCAAGCGCCGTTTGATGTTCTTCAGGTAGCGCGCGCCGCCGCGCAGACTCTGCCCTGCGTCAAGCCGGTTTCTGATGCCCATTTCCCGCGCGGTGGGTCGCGTCAGCATCATCATACCGCGCACCCCGGTGGGTGATTCAGCGCGCGGGTTCCAGTGCGATTCCTGATAGGCGATGGCAGCCAGCAGGTTCCAGTCCAACTGATATTCGGCAGCGACCTGCTTGATGAGTGAGCGGTAGGGCGGCAGCAGCTTGTGCATGTTGCGAGTGAAGGTGTGTGAGCTGATCCGTGAAATATTTTCGGTGTGTCCGAAGTGTTCCTCACGCAGTCGTTCCAGTGCGCCGCTTTCGCGCAACCGCTGCAGGAAATCGTTGATGGTGGCCAGCAGGCGAGCGTTGTCCCGGCCTGGTGCCAGATACCACACCATGTCTTGCTCCGAACTCAGTTCAAACGCGACTTTCAGGCGCGGGTAAAGGCTCTGCTGCACTTCAAATTCACTGGAGTTGATGACGGCGAGCTCCGCCTCACCATTGTTAACCTGTTCCAGTAACTCCATGGAGTCGGCGCCAGTGACTTCCTGCCACTGCAATTCGGGGTAACCGTTGAGTTGCAGAGCCTGCAGCCCCTCTGCATGGCTGGATTGAGCGAGCACCAGCATGGACATGCCGGCAAGATCCTCAATGTTGCGTGGCCTGAATGAGCCGGCCCGGTACACCACTTGCGGTTTCACGGTGCCGTAGCCACTTGACTGGGTGTAAGTAAGGGCGCGTTGATCGGTAAGGGCGAGCCCGGCTGCGGCAATGTCAGCCTCCCCGCGGCGTAGTTTGCGAAAAATACCCGCCATGGTGAACGCGGGCTTCATCTCAAGCTCTACGCCCAGTTCGTCGGCCAGTAGGCCAGTCAGGGCGTATTCAAATCCGGTAGCCTGGTTTTTTTCGAAGTAATAGGTCGTAGGGCTGTTACGCGTCGCAACCAGCAGCGTGCCGCGGTCCTGAATCCGCTGCAGGCTGTCGGTATCAGAGCAGCCGCCCAGCACTGCCGCGCTCAGCAGTAGGACAAAACCTGTGAGTAGAGAGTGGTGCATGGGGTTGCATATGGCCTTTGAACGGATCGCGCATGGCAATATAACATGGCTTGCAGGCACATTTTCCGTTAACCAATGGTCTCCGAATACAGTACAATACCGCCTCCAAAAATTCCCTCTCTCTGGAGCCTTCCACAGCATGTTGATCTTGCGCGGTGCCCCGGCATTGTCGGCTTTTCGTCTGGACAAGCTGATCGAAAAAATCTCTGTTATTCACCCTGAAATCAGCTTGTTGCGCGCAGAATTTGTGCATTTTGCAGACCTTAACGCGGCACTGGGCGAGGCTCGCCAGGCGATTCTGGCGCAATTGCTGCACTACGGTCCAGAGCACGAAGAGACGTCGCAGGCCAATCTGGATGGCGCTACATTGCTGTTGGCGGTGCCGCGCCCCGGTACCATTTCACCCTGGTCCAGCAAGGCGACGGACATTGCGCACAACTGTGCGCTGCATGAGGTTGATCGTCTGGAGCGGGGGATCGCCTGGTACTTTTCGCTGCCCGAATCGTTGTCGGATGATCAGCACACGGCCCTGCGGGCTTTGGTGCACGATCGCATGACAGAAGCCCTGCTGGATGATCTGGAGCAGGCGGCCTGCCTGTTTGAACATGCAGCGCCTGCGCCCATGACATCTGTTGATGTGCTGGGCGGTGGCCGCGCGGCGCTGCAAGCTGCCAATCTTGCGTTGGGGCTGGCGCTGGCTGACGACGAAATGGATTACCTGGTGCAGGCTTTTATCGATTTGGGCCGCAATCCCAATGATGTTGAGCTGATGATGTTTGCGCAGGCCAACTCGGAACACTGTCGTCACAAGATTTTTAACGCCAGCTGGAGCATCGATGGTCAGGAGCAGCCTCTGTCGCTGTTCAAGATGATCCGCAATACCCACGAAGTCGGTGGCGAGAACGTACTGTCCGCGTATTCAGACAACGCGGCAGTGGTGGCGGGTCCGGTTGCCGGGCGTTTTTACCCCGACCCGGAGACGGGGGAGTATGGTTTTTCGCAGGAGCCTGTGCACCTGCTGATGAAGGTGGAGACGCATAATCACCCCACTGCCATCGCGCCATTTCCTGGCGCGGGCACTGGGTCCGGCGGAGAAATCCGCGATGAAGGCGCGGTGGGGCGTGGCTCGAAACCTAAAGTGGGGCTGACGGGCTTTTCAGTGTCCAACCTGAATATTCCCGGCTACGGCCAGCCCTGGGAAATGCCTTACGGTAAGCCCGATCGTATTGTTTCAGCGCTGGATATCATGCTTGAGGGCCCGATTGGTGGGGCGGCCTTCAACAACGAATTTGGCAGGCCCAATCTGTGCGGATATTTCAGAAGCTATGAACAGGCGGTAACTGGCCCGGCTGGCAGCGAAGTGCGCGGCTATCACAAGCCGATCATGATCGCCGGTGGTTACGGCAATGTGCGCGATGAGCATGTTGAGAAGGGTGATTTTCGCCCCGGAGCCAGGTTGATCGCGCTGGGCGGTCCGGCAATGCTCATCGGACTTGGCGGAGGAGCTGCATCCTCCATGGCCAGCGGCCAGAGCCACGAAGATCTGGATTTTGCCTCGGTACAGCGCCAGAACCCCGAAATCGAGCGCCGTTGCCAGGAAGTCATCGACCGCTGCTGGCAACTGGGCGAAGACAACCCCATCGCGTTCATACACGACGTGGGCGCCGGTGGTTTGTCCAACGCCTTCCCGGAACTGGTAAAAGATGGCGGGCGCGGCGGGCGTTTCGAACTGCGTAATGTGCCCAATGACGAGCCTGGCATGTCACCGTTGGAGATTTGGTGCAACGAAAGCCAGGAGCGTTATGTGATGGCGGTGGAGCCTGAGAACCTGGCGCGTTTTGAAGCGATCTGCCAGCGCGAGCGTTGCCCCTATGCCGTGGTTGGAGAGGCCACACAGGAGATGCACCTCACGCTGAGCGATCAGGTGTTTGGCAACGCTCCCGTCGATATTCCCATGTCCGTGCTATTTGGCAAGCCGCCCAAGATGCATCGTGATGTTCAGCGCATGCCTGTAGAGCAGCCCGCGCTGGATATTGGCGTGTCGCTGCATGAAGCCATGGAGCGCGTGCTGCAGCTGCCAGCCGTCGCCAGCAAGAACTTTCTGATTACCATCGGCGATCGCACCGTGACGGGTATGGTCGTGCGAGACCAGATGGTCGGCCCCTGGCAGGTCCCGGTAGCGGATTGCGCTGTGACCACTGTGTCTTACGAAGGCTATGCGGGTGAGGCGATGGCCATTGGCGAACGCACTCCGCTGGCTCTGGTAGATGGTCCGGCGTCCGGCCGCATGGCGGTGGCAGAGTCGATCACCAACATCGCAGCGGCAGCCATTGCCGATATTCGCGATATCAAACTGTCTGCCAACTGGATGTGCGCAGCAGGTTATGGTGCGGATGATGCCGCACTGTATGAAACCGTGCGCACCGTCGGCATGGATTTTTGCCCGGCGCTGGGGCTGACGATTCCGGTGGGCAAGGATTCCATGTCCATGCGGACCACCTGGCAGGACGATGGCGAAGACAAAGCCGTTACCGCGCCGGTTTCTCTGATTGTGTCGGCGTTCGCGCCGGTCAGTGACGTGCGCTTGAGTGTGACGCCTCAGCTGCAGACGGATCAAGAAGCCACCCTGTTCCTGGTTGATCTTGGCCGCGGCGCCAATCGCCTGGGCGGTTCCGCGCTGGCCCAGGTGTGCAACCAGTTGGGTGACACCGTGCCTGATATCGATAACGCTGGCGATCTCAAGGCGTTCTTCAATCTGGTACAGCAAACTCTGGGCGAGCGTCAGCTGCTGGCCTACCACGATCGTTCAGACGGCGGCTTGCTGACCACCCTGCTGGAAATGGCATTCGCCGGACGCTGTGGCCTCGATGTCGATCTTGCCGACCTGAAAACAGATGCCATGGCCGCGCTGTTCAGCGAAGAGGCCGGCGCGGTTTTGCAGATCGCCAATGCCCACGTCGAAGCTTTTAAAGCTCAGGCACAAGCGCTAGGTCTGGCCGACTGTCTGCACGCGATTGGCACAGCGCTGCCCGGAGATAGCGTGACAATCCGCAGCGGCGGCGAAGAATTACTCAGCGATTCGCGCGCCAGACTGCAAGCACTGTGGGCGCGCACCAGCTATGAAATCCAGGCGCTGCGGGATAATCCGGAGTGTGCCGTGCAGGAATTCGAGCGTATTGGTGCTGAAGATATCGGCCTGTCAGCCGATCTCAGCTTTGATCCCGACGAAGATATCACAGCGCCGTTTATCAACAGCGGCGCGCGGCCGGCTGTGGCGATCCTGCGCGAACAGGGCGTGAATGGTCATGTAGAGATGGCGGCAGCCTTTCGCGCGGCGGGTTTTGCGCCGTTTGATGTACATATGAGCGATCTGCACAACTATCGTCATGCCCTGGCCGACTTCAAGGGCCTCGTTGCCTGTGGCGGTTTCTCCTACGGCGATGTGCTGGGAGCGGGCGAGGGCTGGGCCAAGAGTATCCTGTTCAACGACGATCTGCGGGCGCAATTCAGCACGTTCTTTGAACGTCCTGACTCCTTCACACTGGGCGTGTGTAATGGCTGCCAGATGGTCTCCACGCTAAAGGATCTGATACCCGGCGCAGAGCACTGGCCGCGTTTCGTGCGCAACCAGTCAGAGCAGTTTGAGGCGCGTCTGGCGCTGGTGCGGGTTGAATCCAGCCCTTCATTGTTACTGGCGGGCATGGAAGGCTCCCATCTACCGATTGCCGTGGCCCATGGCGAGGGCCGCGCGGAGTTTGCTGACACGCAGGCGCTGGACGCCTGCGAGGCCAGTGGCACCGTTGCTCTGCGCTATATCGAAAACCATCTGTCCGTGGCGAATCGCTACCCGGCCAACCCCAACGGTTCTCCCAACGGCATCACCGGCCTGTGTAACATGGATGGGCGCGTGACCCTTATGATGCCGCATCCGGAGCGCGTGTATCGGGTGGTGCAGCACTCCTGGCGACCACCACAGTGGTCGGAGGATGCTGGCTGGCTGCGCCTGTTCCGTAATGCTCGAGTCTGGCTTGAGAGCTGATGGGTTACCGCCAGAGTCGCGCACTGGCTTCACCGTTGTTTTTCTGTAGAATGACGCCGTTTCTGAGTGGGCACTTGGCCCGCTCCCTTGTTAGAGCACCACTATGCTGAATAAGTACCCGTTGTGGAAATACCTGCTTGTGCTGTTTTTTCTGGTGTTGGGCCTGTTTTACGCTGCGCCCAATCTGTACACGCCGGATCCCGCCCTGCAAATCGCCGGACAAAGCAGCTCGCAGCTCATTGATGAGGAGACGCTGGGGCGTGCACTCAAGGCGCTGGAAGAGACAGGTATCGAGCATTTTGGTGAGACCATCAGCGACGATGGCCGCAGTGCGCTGGTGCGTCTGCGTGACGCTGACAAGCAGTTGACGGCGCAGGCACGCGTCTCTCGCGCTCTGGGCGACGGCTATATTGTCGCACTGAACCTGGCGCCCACCACGCCCGCATGGCTCAGCGATTATGGTGCGCAACCGATGAAGCTGGGCCTGGATCTCAGCGGCGGCGTGCACTTCAAGCTGGAGGTCGATGTCAATGCGGCGATCGAGCGGCGCATGGAGTATTACTTTAATTCGATCAAGCGTGTGTTGCGCGAAGAGCGCATTCGCGGCGTGGTAACCCAGGACGACACGGGCCGTGTAGAAACGCGCTTTCGTACGGAAGAGCAGCGTGAAGCCGCGCGCGACCTGATCGCGGACAGTCACCCGGAACTGATACTCGATCGCATCGATGAAGCGGATGAGTGGAAGCTCACGGCTGCCATGGCGCAGGCTACGCGCGACGAAATTGCGGATTACGCGGTCAGCCAGAACCTTACAACGCTGCGCAACCGGGTGAATGAGCTGGGCGTGTCGGAGCCGTTGGTGCAGCGCCAGGGGCAGAACCGCATTGTTGTCGAGTTACCGGGTATTCAGGACACCGCTGAAGCCAAGCGTATCCTGGGCAAGGTCGCTAACCTGGAGTTTCGTCTGGTGGCCAATCTTGATGCTGCCCCGTCTGACAAGCAGCGCTTTGAATACCGCTCGCCTGATCGCGCCGGCGTTACTGAATGGCTGGAGCGGGATGTGATTATCACCGGGGAGCGGGTAGCCAACGCGGCAGCCAGTTTCGACCAGAACGGCAGGCCCAACGTCAACATCAGCCTGGACAGCGAGGGTGGCACACTGATGTCCCGCGCCACGCGCAACAACATCAAGCGCCGCATGGGGGTGCTCTTTATTGAGCGTAAGTACCGCACGCGCTATGAAGTGCAGGAAGACGGCACTGAAATCGCCGTTAAAGTGCCCTACGACGAGAAGAAGCTGCTGACGGCCCCGGTAATCCAGTCTGCGCTGGGCGCGCAGTTTCAGATAACCGGCCTGGACAGTCCGCTGGAATCCTCGGAGTTGGCGCTGATGCTGCGCGCGGGTGCACTGGCTGCGCCGATCTCCTTTGTGGAAGAGCGCACGGTGGGGCCATCGCTGGGTGCTGAGAATATTCGTCTGGGCGTGAAGTCGGTGCAATACGGCCTGGCTCTCGTCGTGCTGTTTATGATTCTGTACTACCGGGTGTTTGGTATTGCGGCCGTGGTGGCATTGAGCTGTAACCTGATCCTGCTGGTCGCGTTTATGTCGATGATAGGCGCCACACTCACCTTACCCGGTATTGCCGGTATCGTGCTCACAGTGGGTATGGCGGTCGATGCCAACGTGCTCATATTCTCGCGAATACGCGAAGAGGTGAGAAACGGGCTATCGCCGCAGATGGCGATTCACTCGGGTTTTGAGCGGGCGGTCTCTACCATTCTTGATGCCAACCTGACGACGCTGATCGTCGCGGTGATTTTGTATGCCGTTGGTACCGGCCCGATCAAAGGATTTGCGGTGACCTTGTCTGTGGGCATCGTGACATCCATGTTTACCGCGATTATGGGCACTCGCGCGCTGGTTAACCTCATTTATGGCGGGCGGCGCGTCAAGCAGTTGTCCATTGGAGGGCGCCAGTCATGAAGACCGTTGATTTTATGGGCAAGCGCAAGCTGGCCATTTTGTTTTCACTCGTTCTGCTGGTGGTTTCGATTGGCTCGCTGGTGACAAAACAACTGAACTGGGGCCTGGATTTTACCGGCGGTACCCTGGTAGAAGTGCATTACAGCGAAACCGCAGATCTAACCGCGATCCGCTCAACCTTGAACAACGAAGGCTATGCTGGCGCGATTGTGGTCAGCTTCGGCACAGATCGTGACGTTTTGATTCGCCTGCCGCAGGGTTACTCCGATAGCGAGGGCGCTGAGTTGCTGGTCAAGTTGCAGGAAGCGTTTCCCGGGTCAGTAGAGCTGCGTCGCATCGAGTTTGTCGGCCCGCAGGTGGGTGATGAACTGAAAGAGCAGGGTGGTTTGGCCATGTTGCTGGCGCTGGGCCTGGTGATGATCTATATCGCCTTCCGGTTTCAATTCAAGTTCGCGGTGGGCGCCGTAGTGGCCCTGATCCACGACGTCATTATTACCCTGGGCTTTTTCTCCATTGTAGGCAGGGAATTTGATCTCACGGTGCTTGCGGCAATACTGGCTGTGATTGGTTACTCATTGAACGATACGATTGTTGTGTCTGATCGTATTCGCGAGAATTTCCGCAAGATCCGCCGTGCAGATCCTGTGGAAGTAGTGAATATTTCACTCAGTGAGACGCTGGGTCGAACCCTGGTGACATCGTTGACGACCTTGCTGGTGCTGCTTTCTCTGGCGATCTTCGGCGGCGAGATGATCAATGGCTTCGCGATAGCCTTGATCGTTGGTGTGACCATCGGTACCTATTCTTCGATTTATGTCGCCGCCAACACGCTGTTGATGATGGGAATCACCAAGGAAGACCTGATGATTCCGGTAAAAGAAGGTGCCGAGCAGGAAGACATTACGCCCTGATCACAGCTTTGGTGGTGCTTGATCGTCAGCTATCTCACAACGACTGGCCGGGCAGTGGTCGCCGCTGCCGGTCAGCTCAACAGGGGTTTGGTTGCCTGCAGCACTGCCTTGAAGCACTTGGGGTTGCCGCAGACGATATTGCCTGACTCCAGATAGCGGTCGGAGGCGTCGATGTCGGCAACCAGGCCGCCCGCTTCACGTATCAGCAGCGCCCCGGCTGCAATGTCCCACGCTGACAAACCAATTTCCCAGAACCCGTCCAGCCTGCCTGCTGCCACGTAGGCGAGGTCCAGTGACGCGGCGCCTGCGCGACGAATGCCGGCGCATTGGCCTGCTAGCACTTCAATCGACTTCGCGTAGGGCGCCAGTTTGTCGTCACAATGGTTTTTGAAGGGGATGCCTGTACCCAGCAATGCACCGTCCAGGCTGGGTAGCTTGCTGACGCGAATACGTCGCCCGTTGAGCTGTGCGCCGCGCCCGCGCGACGCGGTAAATTCCTCCCGACGAACCGGGTCCAGCACAACGGCGTGCTCTACCTTGCCCTTGTAGAGGCAGGCGATGGATACCGCGTAGTGCGGTATGCCGCGAACAAAATTGGTGGTGCCGTCCAGCGGATCGATAACCCAACGGTAGTCGGCGCCTTCGGGGCCGCTCAGCCCGGTCTCTTCTCCGAGAATTGAGTGGTCGGGGTAGGCCTTTTGCAGGTGATAAATAATTTCTTTCTCAGCTGCAACGTCAACCTCGGTCACGAAGTTGTTCACGCCCTTGGCCAGGATTTCGAAGCGGTCCAGATCATCTGAAGCGCGCACGATATTTTCGCCAGCTTTACGGGCGGCGCGCAGCGCAATATTGATCATCGGTTCCATGGTGTCGTCCTGGGAGCTGTTTCGGGGCGCGCGATTATAGCAGTAACACTTGCTGCCAAATAGGTAAAATTGCTTGGCCCTGGTTGAAACGGCCCGGGTTTGGGTTTGTATGCTTTTACGCTGTGTGGTCTTGGTCGCAAGGACGTCGTGCCGGTCTGGTTTTTCTGGGGAGGGGGAATACTGCTACCGGTAGCCTCACACTGGTCGGGTTCTGGTAAACTGCCGCTTCGTTTCCTCTGGCGTGAAGGCTGCAATGAATCTGGACAATATTCGCATCGTGCTGGTGAACACCAGTCATCCGGGAAATATCGGTGGTGTCGCGCGGGCGATGAAAAATATGGGCCTGTCGCGCCTGTATCTGGTGGAACCGCGCCAGTACCCCGACGAGCAGGCGGACTGGCGAGCGGCTTCGGCGATTGATGTGCTGGAGAATGCCGTAGTCACGCCAACGCTGGAAGCCGCAATCGACGACTGCCAGTTCGTGGTGGGCACCAGCGCTCGCGAAAGGCGCATACCCTGGCCGCTGCTGGACCCTCGACAGTGTGCTGAGCGCATGGCGGTGTTGTCTGACGATGAGCAGGTTGCTGTGTTGTTTGGCCGTGAAGATCGGGGGCTGACCAATGACGAACTGAAAGTCTGTAACCTGCATCTCAACATCCCCACTTCTGAGTCTTACAGTTCGCTGAATCTCGCCATGGCTGTGCAGATCGTTGCGTATGAGTTACGCATGCTTTACGCGCAACCGCAGTTGCCCAAAGGTGAAGACGATCACTGGGATACGCCGTTCGCCACGCGCGAGAATATGGAGCGCTTTTACGTACATCTGGAACAGACACTCACCGAGATCGAGTTTCTCGATCCGGCGGCGCCGCGGCAGCTGATGGCCCGGCTGAGGCGCCTGTACAGCCGCGTCAGGCTAGACGAAATGGAAGTGAATATCCTGCGCGGCGTCCTTACGGAAACTCAAAAGTGGGTTGATAAGGCGCGCTCCAAGCGTTGATTTCACCCTTTGCCGCCGGCTGTGAGCCAGTGGTGTGGGGGAGGAAATCTTGAGTTTTTTACGCGATCAAACCCCCGGGTATTATAGTTGATCGTTTTTGTCGGGTATTGCATAATTCAGGCTCCCCCAAACAGGGCAAGATTATGCGTCTGACAACAAAAGGTCGATATGCGGTAACAGCCATGCTGGATCTTGCTTTGCACGGCAATGATGGACCGGTAAGTCTCGCAGACATTTCAGGACGGCAGGATATATCGCTGTCTTATCTGGAGCAGCTGTTTGCCAAGCTGCGCCGAAATGGACTGGTAAGCAGCGTCCGTGGTCCGGGCGGCGGTTACCGTTTGAGCAGGGAAGGTGGCCAGATCTTCGTCGCCGAAATCGTCGATGCTGTGAACGAAGCTGTGGATGCCACCGGATGTCGCGGAAGCAGCGACTGTCAGCGCGGAGAGACATGCCTGACGCATCATTTGTGGTGCGATTTGAGCGAGCAAATCCATGGTTTCCTGAGTAATATCAGCTTGTCTGATCTGGTAGAGCGCCGTGAAGTACAGCATATCTCGGCGCGTCAGGACGCGCGCAGAGTGCTGGAGGAAACGCTCACTCTCACGCAGGTTTGAAGATAGCTCGGATCCACCGGGTTCGGTAGACAACAAGCAAGGCGAGTATGCAAAAACCGATCTATCTTGATTATCTGGCGACGACTCCGGTTGATCCGCGCGTGGCCGAACAAATGATCGATTGCCTGTCACTGGAAGGAAACTTCGGTAATCCCGCGTCGCGATCCCATATCTACGGATGGAAGGCCGAAGCGGCGGTCGAAAACGCGCGCCGCCAGGTGGCGGATTTACTGCACGCAGACCCAAGGGAGATTGTGTGGACATCCGGCGCTACCGAATCCGATAACCTGGCCATCAAGGGCGCGGCCCATTTTCATCAGGAAAAAGGCAAGCATATCGTCACTTCCAGGATCGAGCACAAGGCCGTTCTGGATACCTGCCAGCACTTGCAACGCGAAGGCTTTGAAGTCACCTACCTTGATCCAGGCAGCGATGGCCTGATTACGCCAGGGGCAGTGGCGGAGGCCCTGCGCGACGATACGATTCTGGTCAGCATCATGCATGCGAACAACGAGGTTGGAACGGTGAATGACATCACCGGCATCGGTGAGGTAACGCGCAATGCCGGGGTGCTGTTCCACGTTGATGCAGCGCAAAGTGCGGGCAAGGTAGAAATTGACCTGGAGACTATGAAAGTCGATTTGATGTCGCTGTCAGCTCACAAGATGTACGGTCCTAAAGGCATCGGCGTATTGTATGTCCGCCGCACGCCACGGGTACGTCTGGAAGCGCAGATGCACGGGGGCGGGCATGAACGCGGTATGCGTGCCGGCACTTTGGCGACGCACCAGATCGTGGGTATGGGTGCTGCTGCGCAGATCGCTCGCGAAGAGATGGCGGCAGAGTCCAGTCGTCTGACGGCATTGCGCGAACGTTTCTGGGACGGCATTTCCGATCTCGAGGAAGTGAATATCAACGGTAGCCGCGAACAGCGTTTGCCGGGCGCGATTAACGTTAGCTTTGCATTTGTAGACGGCGAATCATTGATCATGGCGTTGAAGGATCTGGCGATCTCAAGTGGTTCAGCCTGCACGTCGGCCAGTCTTGAACCGTCCTATGTATTGTCTGCACTGGGCTTGAGCGACGAACTGGCACATAGCTCGCTGCGTTTCAGTTTCGGTCGGTTTACTTCCGAAGAAGACGTGGACCTGACGATAGAGCAGCTGCGTTCGGCTGTCACCAGGTTGCGCGGGTGATTACTGCTGCATGACAGCGCGAGGGCGGTCGAGGCGTGGTAGCGGTGACGTGGATAAGTGCCTGTAAGCGTCGATTAAACCCGCGTTGGGCTCGGGGTGGTGTGCCTTTTACGGACTTGAAGGGCGTCGGTGCAAGCACGACCTCACCTTAGAGGCACCTTCCCCCAACCTCGCGACCCTGCAGCAGGCCGGCAACAATGAGAATCTCCGGTCAGCAGTCTCTCTTCTCGAAGTATTATGCCCCCCGCCCAAAAAGAAGAGAGCCAGCAAGCGCACCGCATGCGCCCGTAATGGAGTAGAAGGCACTCCACCCCGGGGCCAGCGCAGCTGCCCAAAGGGCAGCCACCCCACCACTGCTAAAATGCCACAAAACCCCAGCGGCAAGCCTCCCGGTGCCCTCCAGCCATGCCAAATATTCCCCAATTACAAACCGAATCCGTAACCCGCTGATTTAACAGTAAAAGAATATCTCCCGGCGCACAGTAACAAGGTGAAACCGGCGCCCAAAATCCGTATAATCCGCGCTTCATTTATTTAGCCTGCTGGAGAATCACCATGGCCGTAGAACGCACCCTGTCCATTATCAAGCCCGATGCTGTTGGCAAGAACATCATTGGCAAGATCTACTCCCGTTTTGAAGATAATGGCCTGCAGATTGTTGGTTCCAAAATGCTGCGTTTGAGCGACGAAGTCGCCGGTGGCTTTTACGCGGAACACCGCGAGCGTCCTTTTTTCCCCGATTTGATCGAATTTATGACATCAGGCCCCGTAGTTGTGCAGGTGCTGGAAGGTGAGGGCGCAATTGCCAGGAATCGTGATCTGATGGGCGCTACCAACCCACAGGAAGCGGCCGCTGGCACCATTCGCGCAGATTTTGCTTCATCCATCGATGCGAACGCCGTGCACGGTTCCGATTCAGCTGCATCCGCCGCGCGTGAAATCGCTTACTTTTTCGCCGCCAGCGAGTTGTGCGGGCGCTAGATAGCACAGCGATAACAGCGACAGCACAGGGCTGCGCAATCCAGGAGAGCAATGACGACAACCATAGCCAGCACCGCCGATCAGCCCAGAGTTAATCTCATGGGGCTGTCACTGCGGCAGATGGAACAGTTTTTCCTGGATATCGGGGAGAAAAAATTCCGCGCCCAGCAGGTGTTGAAGTGGATTCATCACGCGGGTGTTGTCGATATCGAGCAGATGAGCAACCTTGGCAAGGCGCTGCGAGAGAAGCTACAGCGTCTGGCTGAGGTGCGACCTCCGGAGATTGTCAGCCAGCATGATTCCAGCGATGGTACCCGCAAGTGGGCCATTCGCGTGGATGGCGGCGGCCTGGTGGAAACCGTATTGATTCCCGAAGGGGGCAGGGCAACATTGTGCGTCTCCTCGCAAGTGGGTTGCAGCCTGGATTGCAGTTTCTGCTCTACCGGCAAGCAGGGCTTTCAGCGCGACCTGAGTGCGGCGGAAATCATCGGCCAGGTATGGCTGGCAATCAAATCTTACGATGCGTTCAAACCCGGCTCGTCTCGCGTGGTGTCCAACGTGGTGATGATGGGGATGGGCGAGCCGCTGCTCAATTTCGACAATGTCGTCGCCGCAATGGACTTGATGCTTGAAGATCTCGCCTACGGGCTGTCCAAGCGTCGTGTAACCCTGAGTACATCGGGCGTTGTCCCCGCCCTGGATCGGCTGGCCGAAGTCAGTGAGGTGTCGCTGGCAGTGTCACTGCATGCGCCGAACGATGAGCTGCGCAGCCAGCTGGTTCCGATCAATCGCAAGTATCCCATCGCCGAGTTGTTGCGCAGTAGCCGCAACTACATTGATTCCCAGAGCGACAAGAAGCGCGTCGTCACCATAGAATATACGCTGATAGCGGGCGTTAATGATCAGGTGGAGCAGGCGCGCGAGCTGGCGCAACTGTTGCGAGATTTCCCGTGTAAGATCAACCTGATCCCGTTTAACACGTTCGCACAGTCGGATTACAAGCGACCCAGTGGCAATGCGGTACAGCGTTTCTGGCAAGTGCTTGTCGATGCGGGCTATATTGTCACCGTGCGGACCACTCGCGGCGACGATATAGATGCCGCCTGCGGGCAACTGGTAGGTCAGGTGGTTGACCGCACGCGACGCAGCGAGCGCCACCGCGTTGCAGCGCAGGGCCGGGGCCAGGTCGACGAATTGGGTGTAGGGTAAAGTCATGACAACGCTGCCAAGAAATATCTGTTTCCTGTTGTTTGTTGCGCTGTTTTCCAGCGGCTGTATAACAACCAAATCCAGTGTGTTCACTGAGAAGGCCTCGCCGGAGAAAGCGCTGGAGCGGCGTGTGCAACTGGCGCGGCAGTACATCGGTGAGGGCAACTGGCCAGATGCCAAGCGCAACCTGAAACTTGCCTATGAGATTGATCCCAACGAACCCGAAGTGCACGAGGCGTTTGCGCTGGTGTACCAAAGTACCGGTGAACTGGAACTTGCCGAAGAACACTTTGAAACGGCGATAGACCTTGATCGAAAATTTTCGCGAGCACGCAATAATTACGCCGCCTTCCTGTTTTCGCAGCAGCGCTTCGAGGAGGCCGAAGCCCAGCTTATGTTTGTCGTCAAGGACAGCCTGTACAATGGCCGGCCGATGGCTTTTGTTAACCTGGGCCTGTGTCGCCAGCAGTTGTTTGATGTGCCGGGTGCTGAAGAAGCTTTTGTACGCGCGCTTTCTATGGATCGCACCAATCGCATCGCGCTGCTCGAACTGGCGACGATTCGATTCGAGGAGGGCGATGCCACCAACGCCCAGCGCTATTACGATACCTATCGCACTGTCGTACGCAAACAGTCGGCTCGAGGTTTCTGGTTGGGAATTCGTCTGGCGCGCATAGCAGGTGATCGAGACGCTGAGGGCAGCTATGCGCTGGCGCTGGCAAACCTGTATCCGAACTCGCCGGAATATACCGCATACAAGCAGACCAAGTGACATGGGTAGTGACAAGTCACAGCAGATTGATGCGTTTTCAACACCTGGCCTGATGCTGAAGGTGGCCCGTGAGGCGCGCGGCCTTACGGAACGCGAAGCGGCTGACCGGCTCAACCTGATGCCTGACTACGTAGGTATCCTGGAGCGTGACGATTACGACGCGCTGCGCAGTCCGCCCTTTGCCCGTGGCTATGTCAAAGCCTATGCCAAGTTGCTGGATCTGGATGTCGACCAGATACTCACGCAATTTGACGAGTTGCGGCAGCTAGACAGCGGGCAGCAAGTGAAGCGTATCGAGACGCGTCCTTTGCAGTTGCAGCGCACCGGAGCTGGCGTGGTGTTTGGGCTGGTGGCGCTGTTTGTGCTGGTACTGGTGCTGTGGTGGTGGCGCGGTGATGCGTCCGGAGCCAACGCTGCTGCCAATGGCGCGGTCTCGAGTGACATTGCCGGCGATGCCGTGGAAAGTTTGAATGGAGGTGGTCAATGAAAACTGAATCTCCGATAAAGCGCAGGGTCAGCCGCCAGATTATGGTGGGCGACGTTGCTGTGGGCGGTGATGCGCCGATCAGTGTGCAAAGCATGACCAACACCGAGACCTGTGACGTCGAGGCGACGGTGGCGCAGGTGCGTGCTATAGCCGATGCCGGGGCGGATATCGTACGCGTTTCTGTGCCCAGCATGGAGGCCGCCGAAGCGTTCCGCAAAATACGTTCCCAGGTGAGCGTGCCGCTGGTGGCCGACATTCACTTTGATCACAAAATCGCGTTGAAAGTGGCAGAGTATGGCGTTGATTGCCTGCGTATTAATCCCGGCAACATTGGGCGCGATGATAAAGTGCGGGCCGTCATAGACAGCGCCCGAGACAAAGGTATTCCGATACGTATTGGCGTCAATGCTGGTTCCCTGGGCAAGGATCTGCAGCGCAAATACGGTGAGCCTACGGCAGAGGCACTGGTGGAGTCTGCCATGCGTCATGTCGATATCCTCGACAAGTTCAATTACCCCGATTTCAAGGTGAGCGTGAAGGCGTCTGAGGTGTTTATGGCCGTTGCCGCCTACCGTCTGTTGGCCAAACAGATTGATCAACCGCTGCACCTGGGAATTACTGAGGCAGGCGGCCTGCGCGGCGGCACCGTCAAATCGGCAGTGGGTCTTGGGATGTTGTTGATGGATGGCATTGGCGACACCATCCGCATTTCGTTGGCGGCAGATCCTGTTGAAGAGGTGAAGGTTGGTTTTGAAATTCTGAAGAGCCTGAAGCTGCGTACCAATGGCATTAATTTTATTGCCTGCCCCAGCTGTTCGAGGCAGAACTTCGATGTTGTGGCCACCATGAATGCGCTGGAACAGCGTCTGGAAGATATCCGAACGCCAATGGATGTCGCCGTGATTGGCTGTATTGTCAATGGTCCTGGAGAAGCAAAAGAAGCTGACGTGGGTCTTACCGGCGCCAGCCCGAGCAACCTGATCTATGTTGACGGCGAGCCGGATCACAAGGTCAGCAATGAGAACTTTATCGATCACCTGGAGCAGGTGATCCGTGAGCGCGCAACGCGTATGGAGCGCGAACAGGCGATCGCTGACGAACGGCTGATCGTCAAGTCGTCAGCCTGAGGCGCAGCTGAATCAGCATGGAGACAAAGTGAGCAACGTGAAAGCCATTCGCGGGATGAACGATATCCTGCCCACGGAAACGCAGTACTGGCAGTTTCTGGAGCACACGGCCGCGCGCGTGTTGGCGGCCTATGGCTATGGTGAGATTCGCTTGCCAGTGGTAGAGCATACCCAGTTGTTCAAGCGTTCTATCGGGGAAGTGACCGATATCGTTGAAAAAGAAATGTACACCTTTGACGACCGCAACGGTGAAAGCCTGACCCTGCGCCCCGAGGGCACCGCCGGGTGCGTACGCGCCGCGATACAGCACAGTCTGCTGAATGTGCCGCAACGCCTGTGGTATGCCGGCGCGATGTTCCGCTACGAGCGTCCACAGAAAGGACGGCAGCGTCAGTTTCACCAGATCGGGGTAGAGGCCTTCGGTATCGCCAGCCCCGATATGGATGCCGAGTTGATTATGCTGTCGCATCGGTTGTGGGGTGAACTGGGTATTGCCGACAGCGTTGAGCTGCAGATTAATTCGATCGGCAGCCTGGAAGCACGCAGGGCCTATCGCGAAGCCCTGGTAGCGTACCTGGAACAGTCGCTTGAGGCGCTGGATGAAGACAGCCAGCGGCGTTTGCATACCAATCCGTTGCGCATTCTCGATAGCAAGAATCCAGAGACGCAGGCACTGCTGGATGGCGCGCCTTCGCTGGCCGATTACCTGGATGAGGAATCGGCGCAGGATTTCGCACGACTGCGCAGCATGCTGGACGCCGCTGGCATCGCGTATACGGTTAACCACCGCCTTGTGCGCGGTCTCGACTACTACAACAAAACGGTATTTGAGTGGGTGACCGATGCCCTGGGCGCACAGGGCACTGTATGTGCGGGCGGTCGGTATGACTCGCTGGTGCAGCAACTGGGCGGCAAGGCGACGCCGGCGGTGGGTTTCGCCATGGGCCTTGAGCGGCTGGTGCTGTTATTACAGGACAGCGCTGTTGCACCGGTAGCAGCCGACGCCGTTGACGTGTATGTAGTGACGGCCGATGAGGCGGCCCAGTTGGCGGCATTGAATGTGGTGGAGTCGCTGCGCAGCACCTTGCGCGATGTTTCTATTATCGCGCACACCGGTGGTGGCAGTTTTAAAAGTCAGCTGAAAAAGGCTGACAAGAGTGGCGCGCAGGTTGCCCTGATCTGGGGAGAGGATGAGGTGGCCGCAGGTACGGTCACACTCAAGCCGTTGCGCGAGAGCAGCACCGGTGAGCGGGCCCAACAGATAACGGTGCCCGGCACTGAACTTGAAACAACGCTGCGGGCACTGCTCGCAACCTGATACCTTGCAAGGGGAATACCAGACGTGGAATCGTATCGTACAGAAGATGAACAGGTTGAAGCGCTGCGGCGCTGGTGGGATGAGAACGGTCGCTCGATTATCGCGGCGATTATCATAGCGCTGTCGGCGGGGTTTGGCTGGCAGGCCTGGCAGGGCTATACCGAACGCCAACAATCGTCTGCCTCGGATCTCTACCAGGCAATGATTCAAACGGTTGATGCCGCTGCGCTCAGTGCAGCAGACAAGCAGCGTGGCATCGAGCTGGCGCAGCAGTTGAAAGCCAACTACGAGGGCACGACCTACGCGCAGTTTGCCGCGCTGCACCTGGCGCGACTGGCTGTTGCAGATAACAAGTTGCCCGAAGCAGAAGAGCAACTGCGCTGGGTTTTGTCCAAGGCCGATGCTGGCAGTGACATAGCGCAGGTGGCGCAGTTGCGCCTGGGCCGCGTGTTGGCATCGTCTGGCGATGTGGAGCAGGCGCTGCGGCTACTGCAAGAGCCCCCCGCAGACACTTATGCCTCGGCGTATGCGGTTGCTGCCGGTGATGCGCTGCTGGCGGCGGGTCGCGACAGTGAAGCACTCGACACCTATAACCGCGCCTTGATGCTGGCGGCTGCCAACAGTGCCCAGATCAACCTGCCCAGCCTGCAGGAGAAAATACAGAGCCTGAATCCTGTGCTTCCCCACGGTGCCGCAAGCACCGCGCAGTCGGGTGATGCAAAGCCTGACGCTGACACGCAACTGCAGGAGTAAGACGATGCACATCGGATGGCGCTGGCTTTTAGTAGTGGGAATGGTCTTTACGCTGAGCGGTTGCAGCACGGTAAAAGGCTGGTTTGATTCGGATGACGAAGATCCGACAAAACCGGTTCCGCTGGAAGATTTCGATGAAAAGGTGCGGATCAAGAAGCTGTGGTCAGCGGGCGTCGGCGACGGGCAGGGTGATGGCCTGTACAAACTGGAACCCGTCATGAACGAAACCGCCCTGTTCGCCGCTTCCTCCGATGGTGAGCTGCGGGCCTTCGATCGCAGCCGCGGCAAGACGCTCTGGAAAGCCGAGCTGGACACACCTTTGTCTGGCGGCGTAGGTCTGTATGAAGACAGTCTGCTGCTGGGCAGCACGGAAGGGTCGGTGCTGCGTGTGAGTGCAGAAACTGGCGAAGAGATCTGGGCCAGCCGTGTTACCGGAGAAGTGCTTTCTCCGCCGCAGTCCAACGGCCGGATAGTCGTGGTACACACCTACGACGGCAAACTACATGGCCTGGATTTTGACAGCGGTGAGAAACTCTGGACGTATGACAGCAATATGCCGGTGCTCACCATTCGCGGCACGGGTACGCCGCTGATCAACGGCGCTACGGTCTATGCCGGCTTTGCGAACGGTAGAGTCCTCGCTTTCGATGCTGCCAGTGGCGCCGTCGAATGGGAAGTGCGCGTCGCCATTTCACAGGGTCGGTCAGAGATTGAGCGCATTGTTGATGTCGATGGCACGATGGTCCTGATCAACAACGAGCTGTACGCCGCCAGCTACCAGGGTCGCCTGGTGATGATCGATGTGTCTGCCGGTCGTAAACTCTGGCAGCAGGATGTCTCCTCAGTATCAGGCGTTTCACAGGGTTTTGGTAACGTCTACGTGGCGGACGAAGACGGGACCGTCTTTGCCTACCAGCGCAACGGACAAGGCTTGCGGTGGACTCAGGGCGTGCTGGGCTATCGCGGCCTTTCACGGCCCACGCCGGTCAGCAGCTATGTTGCAGTCGGCGATTTCGAGGGTTATGTGCACCTGTTGTCGCAAGTGGATGGAGAAATCGTCGGCCGCGTGAAAGTCGACGGCGACGGTGTGCGCGCGGACATGCTCAGCGACGGCAATGTGCTTTATGTGTACGGCAATGGTGGCAAAGTGGCCGCGTATGAGATCACAGCCAAAGACGGATGATTCCTGTTATCGCCCTGGTAGGGCGTCCCAATGTCGGTAAATCAACGCTGTTCAACCAGCTGACGCGCAGTCGCGATGCACTGGTGGCGAACTTTCCCGGGCTGACGCGTGATCGCAAATACGGCGAAGCCCGCATCGGTGAACGGCCCTTTGTCGTCATCGACACCGGAGGTATCAGTGGCGATGAGCAGGGCATCGACACGCAAATGGCCGAACAGTCACTGGCCGCGATAGAAGAAGCCGATGCCGTGCTGTTTATGGTGGATGCGCGCGAGGGATTGAACGCAACAGATCAGGCGCTCGCCCGCCATTTGCGCCAGCGCAACAAAGCCTTCCACCTGGTGATCAATAAGATTGATGGGCTCAACGAAGATATCGCCACCGGTGATTTTTACGCGCTGGGCGTAGACTCCATGTATGCCATCGCTGCCGCCCACGGGCGTGGCGTGCGCGCGATGATAGATGCTGTGCTGGAGTCTTTTCCAGAGGCAGATAAAGAGCGGGTACATGCTGATTTCCCTGACAGTATCCGTGTCGCTGTCGTGGGCCGGCCCAACGTCGGCAAATCAACGCTGGTCAATCGTCTGCTGGGCGAAGAACGGGTCGTCGTGTTCGATGAGCCCGGTACCACCCGTGACAGTATTTATATCGATTACGAGCGCGATGGACAGTTGTATACCCTGATTGATACGGCCGGGGTAAGGCGGCGCAAGAATGTCCGGCAAACGGTAGAAAAATTCTCTATTGTCAAAACCCTCAAGGCGATTGATGACGCGCACGTGGTGATTCTTGTGATGGATGCGCACGAAGGTATTGTCGACCAGGATATGCATTTGCTGGGTCACTGCATCGACGCCGGACGCGGCCTGGTGATGGCCGTCAACAAGTGGGATGGGGTTGAGCCGGAGCAGCGTGACTGGATAAAGACGGAGCTGGCAAGGCGCCTGCAGTTTGCCGATTATGCGGACACGCATTTTATTTCCGCCCTGCACGGTACCGGGGTCGGGCATTTGTATAAGTCAGTCAACGCCGCGTATCAGGCAGCAACGCGAAAACTGGGTACGCACTCTCTGAACCTGATTCTGGAGGGTGCTGTCTTTGATCATCCTCCACCGATGGTCAATGGGCGTCGTATCAAGCTGCGCTATGCGCACGCGGGTGGGCAGAATCCGCCCTTGATTATTATTCACGGTAACCAGACCGGTAAACTGCCAGCCAGTTACCAGCGTTATCTGGAGAAAGTATTCCGCCGGGAACTGGATCTGCAGGGGACACCCGTCAAGGTTGAATTTCGTGCCGGGGAAAACCCGTTTGCTGAAAAGCGCAATAAACTGACGCAGCGCCAGGTACAGCGTAAACGTCGCCTGATGGCGCACGTCAAGAAAAACAAAAAAAGTAAAAAGTAGCTGCGTTATGACCGCTGGCAACCTCAAGCCAGATCTCGATTCGCGCGCGGCAATAGAGGCGTTTGTAGATGCTTTTTACGCGAGGCTGCTGACGGATGATCAGTTGGCACCTATCTTTGTTGATGTCGCAAGTATTGATCTGGAGGTTCATTTGCCTCATATCAAGAACTACTGGTGCAAGTTGCTGTTGGGCGATACCCGCTACCAGCGTCACACCATGAATATTCACCGCCAGTTACATCATAAGCGAGCGCTGCGCCCGGACGACTTTGAACGATGGCTGTCTTTTTTTGTCGCCGCCGTGGACGAAAATTTTGCCGGTGATAAGGCAGAACGCGCCAAGCGGGTTGCAACGGCTATCGCCGCCAATATGGAGCAGAGCCTGATGGGTAAAGAGTCCGGGAAGTGATGACGGCGCCAGTGATTGTGGCTAGCGATGTGCGGCGCGCGTTTGGCCCAGTTACCGCGCTGGCGGGGCTGGACCTCACGGTGAATGCGGGTTCAATACTGGGGGTTGTCGGCCCCAACGGTGCCGGTAAAACGACGCTGCTACGGGCGCTGCTCGGGCTCACCACGTTTGGTGGCACCATCGCTGTCAGCGGCCTTGATCCGCGTCGTGATCGAGCCAGTTTGATGCAGCGGGTCAGCTTTATTGCGGATACTGCAGTGCTGCCGCGCTGGATGCGAGTGGACCAGCTGCTGGATTACGTGGCGGGCGTGCATCCGCGTTTTGACCGCTCGCGCGCTGAAGCAATCCTGTCGGAAACCGATATAGGCCCGAGCCGTAAGATCGCCGGACTGTCCAAAGGCATGACGGTGCAATTGCATTTGGCGCTGGTCATGTCGATTGATGCTCAGCTGCTTATTCTTGATGAGCCGACCCTGGGGTTGGATATTATTTTCCGCAAGCGCTTTTTCGAACAGCTGCTGAGTGATTATCATGATGGTTCGCGCACGATCATCATTTCCACGCATCAGGTTGAAGAGGTGCAGGATATCCTCACCGACGTGATGTTTATGGCAGGAGGCCGCAAGTTGTTACAGGCTTCCATGGCAGAGATCGAAGGCGAGTTTGTTGAGTTGTTGCCCACGGCTGCGGATGAATCCAGGGCGGCGGCCATTCCCTGGCTCGGCAAGCGTCCCACCGCTTGCGGTACCGCCTATCTGTATCAGGGCATATCAACGGATCTGCTCGCACCTCTGGGTCAAACTCGCACACCCAGTATCGCCGATCTTTTTATCGCCCTTGTAGCGCAGCAGAGCAACAATAATGATTGAAGTGTCCGTGCAGCGCAGCGTGACCCTGCTAAAACGGGAACTGCAGGAGTACAGGCTGTCGTTGTGCCTGACACCCTTGATGGTTGCCGCCGGACTACTGCTGGTGTTGCTGGCAGTAAGCCTGCTGGTGAACCGGGCAGTATCGCCCGACGGCCTGGTGTCGCAACTGATCCTTAATCCGCCGACCAGTGCGAATAGCGCGTCGCTCAGAATCGACAGCAGCCCTCAGGATGGATCGGTGTATGAGTACCAGGTAGAGCGCCCGCTAGAGACGAAGCCCGATGATACGCCTTCAGGAGACGGGTTGCCCAGCGCTGCACAGGAGGTGTTCGCACAATGGCACAGTCTGCATCCCTTGCTCAACGCTCTGCATGACCTCATGTTGCTGTTGCTGATACTGCTGGTCAGCAACTATTTGCTGGCCGCTTTATTCAATGATCGTCGCGATAGCAGTATTTTGTTCTGGAAATCCCTGCCGGTGTCTGAATGGGAGCAAGTGCTGCATCGCTATTCGATGGGCATGTTGGTCGTGCCATGGATTGTACTGCTCGCATCATGGCTGTTGCAGGCGGGAGCGGTGCTGCTGTTCGCGCTTCTTGCCTGGCGCGCAGATCTGGCACCCATTGACGCGGTTTTGACTCGGCTGGACATAACGGGTTTGTGGGCTTCACAGCTATACGATCTTTGCCGGCTCTCTGTGAGTCTCGCCCCGGTCTATGCCGTGTTGCTGCTTGCGTCAGCGGCGGCGAGGCGTTCACCCTTGGTGACTCTTGCGGCGCCCCTGATAGTCATCGTCGTGGTGGAACGCCTGTTGTTTGGAACCCGCTACGCGAGTGCGACTATGAGTGCTTTCCTGCCACAACTGGGTGGCGATGGCAGTCTTCTGGTGCTGCCGCAGGCCGGCCCCTGGCTGATTGCTGCGGGATTCGTGGCCGCCGCGGTGGCTTTGGCCACCGCAGTTTACTTGCGTCGCTTTCACTTTGAGCTGTGACGCAGTGCACGCGGGCATGCTACATCGGGCCAGATCAAACTCCTGAACTGAGGGCCTCTTGTTGGTTCTCCAGCGTGGGCAAGTGAGTTGGGGTAGGGCACACTAGGCGGCATTTTTGAAGCATGGCAAGCAGACGTTCAGGCAGCCCTTTAACGGTTTTGTTGGCGTTGTAAGCAGGAACGGCAGTAAATGCCGAGATTGACGATAGGAAGTGCATCATGTCTGAGATAAAAACCGAATACGATGCTGTGATAGCTCAGCTCACTGTGCCGGGATCGCCCTTTGAACTGGCCGGCGACCAAGAGCAAGGCTTCTATTACAGCAATGCGCCTGCCACGCTGGAACAGGCGCTGCAGGCGGGGGCGGATCATGGTGATCGTGAGTTTCTGGTTTATGAGGGTGAGCGTCGCAGTTTTAGCGACTTGTTCAATGAAGCTGACGCCATTGCTGCGGCGCTGCAGGCCAATGGCATTGTTGCGGGCGATCGTGTGGCGCTGGCAATGCGTAATTACCCGGAATGGATGGCGGCGTTTATCGGCGCGGTTAAAGCCGGTGCCGTCATTGTGCCGCTTAATAGCTGGGGCAGCCCCGCAGACCTTGCTTACAGTCTTGCAGACTGCGGGGCAAAGTTGGTTTTTTGTGATCAGCAGCGCGCGCAGGGTATTGCTGCAGAATTGGATGACAGTGGTCCGCAGATAGTCATTGCCCGCCCTGACGATGAAAACGATTCGCGGGGCATGCAGGGCTGGTTGGCAGGATTCGCTGGCAAAAAGCCGGTTACCCCGGACGTCAAGACGGATGATCTCGCGATGATCATGTACACCTCGGGTACCAGCGGTAAACCCAAGGGGGCAGCATCGACCCATCGTGCTATCTGCCAGGCGCTGGTGAATTTTGACTGCACGGCCGCCGCGGCGGCGATGTGCAATTCCGACATTATTGGCGCAATGCTGGAGCGCGGTTTCGAATCGACATCGCTGCTGGCGGTGCCGTTGTTTCATGTGAGTGGTTGTCACGCACAGTTTCTCGTCAACCTGCGCGGCGGACGCCGTATTGTGATGATGTACAAATGGGATGTTGACCGGGCGCTGGATTATGTCGAGCAGGAGCGCGTCACAACGATCGCTGCAGCGCCTGCCATGCTTCTGGATTTACTGGAGTCACCGCGTTTTGATGCGGTTGATACCCGCAGCCTGTTCGCCCTGGGCATTGGCGGTTCGGCGACGCCACCGCGTGTGTCGCGCCTGGTGCAGGATAAAGTGCCCTCGAGTTTCAGCGGCACGGGTTGGGGTATGACAGAAACCAACGCACAGGGAGCATCACTGGCGGGCAAGGCGTTTCCCTATAAACCGGGTAGCGCAGGTTTTACCCATCCCATCGTCCAGATTCGAATTTGTGACGAGCGCGCTGAGCCGCTGCCCCAGGGTGAAACCGGGGAAATCTGGGTGCGCAGTCCGTCGAATATTCGCGAGTACTGGAATCGGCCTGACGCCAATCGTGAGGATTTTTGCGACGGGTGGCTTAAAACAGGCGATATTGGCTTTCTGGATGATGAGGGGTTTCTGCACCTGGCGGACAGAGCCAAGGATATGATCCTGCGGGGGGGCGAAAACATCTATCCGGCAGAGATCGAAAACGAACTGCTGGAGCACGAGGCAATCAAGGATGTCGCCGCCATCGGTTTGCCGCACGAGCGCTTGGGCGAGGAGGTGGGCGTGGCCGTTTACCTGCATCCGGGCATGGCCTTGGATGAAGAAGGGCTAAACGCCTTTGCCAGTGAACGGCTGGCCGCCTACAAACGACCCACCAGAATACTGTTTTCAGATGAGCCTCTGCCGCGGAATGCGACACGGAAGATCCTGAAAAAAGACATCAGAGCGCGCTGGCTGGAACAGCTTGGGCAGGCTGGATGACGAGGAATAGTAATTCACAAGAAGAATAGTAAAAATATTTTCTATTTATTTCATTTATGGGCTGATGCTCACTAGACTACTCGGCAATCGATGGCAGGGCAGTGCGGTAAACCGCTTCTGATCCAGCATCGTTCACTTGACCACAACCGAGTATCAGGGGCATCACTATGTCAGACATCCAAACAGACATCGCCGCAGTCAATAACCTGCGCCAGCAACACGGTAGCAGCTGGAACGAAATCAACCCGGAATACGCCGCACGCATGCGCGCCCAGAACCGTTTTAAAACCGGCCTGGATATCGCTCGCTACACTGCGGGCATTATGCGCAAGGATATGGCTGACTATGACGCTGACAGCAGCCAATACACCCAGTCCCTGGGTTGCTGGCACGGTTTTATCGGGCAGCAGAAGCTCATCTCCATCAAGAAGCACTTCAACAGCACGGATAAGCGCTACCTTTATCTGTCAGGCTGGATGATTGCAGCACTGCGTTCAGAATTCGGCCCGTTGCCCGATCAGTCCATGCATGAAAAGACCACAGTCCCAGGCTTGATCGAAGAGCTGTATACCTTCCTGCGCCAGGCAGATGCCCGCGAAATGGGCGGCCTGTTCCGCGATCTGGACGCCGCTCGTGAAGCAGGAGACGCCGCAGCCGAGAAAGCAGTGCAGGACAAGATAGACAACTTCCAGACCCACGTTGTGCCGATTATTGCCGACATCGACGCCGGTTTTGGTAACGCCGAAGCAACCTACCTGCTGGCCAAGAAGATGATTGAAGCCGGTGCCTGTGCCATTCAGCTGGAAAACCAAGTGTCCGACGAGAAGCAGTGTGGTCACCAGGACGGTAAAGTGACAGTGCCTCACGAAGACTTCCTCGCCAAAATTCGCGCGGTTCGCTATGCATTCCTGGAACTGGGCGTAGACGACGGCGTTATCGTTGCGCGCACCGATTCACTGGGTGCTGGCCTCACCAAGCAGATCGCGGTGACTCACGAGCCAGGCGACCTGGGCGACCAGTACAACAGCTACCTGGATTGCGAAGAGCTGCCAGTGGGCGAAATGAACCACGGTGACGTGCTGATCAAACAGGGCGACAAGCTGGTTCGTCCCAGGCGTTTGCCGTCTAACCTTTACCAATTCCGTAAAGGAACTGGTGAAGACCGTTGCGTGCTGGACAGCATTACCTCCCTGCAGAACGGTGCTGACCTGCTGTGGATCGAAACCGAGAAGCCGCACATCGGCCAGATCGGTGGCATGGTGAAGCGTATTCGTGAAGTGATTCCAAATGCCAAACTGGTCTACAACAACAGCCCGTCCTTTAACTGGACGCTGAACTTCCGCCAGCAGGTGTTTGATGCCTGGACAGAGGAAGGTAAGGATCTTTCAGCCTACGATCGTGACGCTTTGATGAGTGTCGAATACGATACGACTGAACTGGCTGTCGAAGCGGATAACCGCATTCGCACTTTCCAGGCGGACTCCTCGCGTGAAGCAGGTATTTTCCACCACCTGATCACATTGCCGACCTATCACACAGCCGCGCTGTCTACGGACAACCTGGCCAAGGAGTACTTCGGCGAGCAGGGTATGCTGGGCTACGTTGAAGGCGTACAGCGCAAGGAAATCCGTCAGGGTATCGCCTGTGTCAAGCACCAGAACATGGCCGGTTCGGACATGGGTGATGACCACAAGGAGTACTTTGCTGGCGAAGCTGCGTTGAAGGCCGGCGGTAAAGACAACACGATGAATCAGTTCGGCTGAGTCTGGTGTTGTTAAAGCGTGGGTAGTGCTCGCGCTGGTTGTCATGAAAGGCGGGTTTATCCCGCCTTTTTTGGTTGCGGGGTTTTGTCAAATCCGGCTCATTGTGGAATGTCCTGAAGCTGGTATGCCTGCAGGGTGAATATCTCAGCCCTCTGAACCCTGCAGGCATACCAGCTTCAGGACATTCATTCGTGCGTTGTAGGAGGTATTGGGTGATGGGTGATAAGTGACAAGTGATCAAATTACTGTTGCACGCTGATTGCCTGGAAGTCTGGGGCTTGTCCAGTCAAGCAATGATTGCAAATCGATCCCTCGCTATCCCGTGACAAAGGCCTTCCACCATTAGAGTTTCAGGGTGAATATCTCAGCCCTCTGAACCCTGTAACTCTAATGGTGGAAGGCCTGTTCCATCCGTCCCGCAAGATCCCCAAACAAAAATATTTACCCACTTTCTCATCACAGCGAAATAAACGTCCGCAGGCATAACTCTATCTGCTTCCGCCCCAATTTGACTGTGATACATTTAGGCCGCATGTCACAGAAGCACTAGTGAGGGCTGAAAATGCGTTGGGACGATATAGACAAGCAGGTGTGTTCAGTTGCCAGGGCACTGTCCGTAGTGGGAGAGCGCTGGACCATGTTGATTATCCGCGATGCGTTTCTCGGCACGCGCCGCTTCGATCAGTTTCAAAGCAACCTGGGCATCACACGACACCGTTTGTCAGAGAGGCTGAGCAAACTGGTAGAACACGGTGTGCTGGTGAAAGTGCCTTACCACGAGCGACCCCTGCGGTATGAGTATCGGCTGACCCGCAAAGGGCTCGGCCTGTATCCCGTGATGATGAGCCTTTCGCGCTGGGGCGACGAGTGGATGGACAAGGGCGAAGGTGTGCCGCTGGAATACGTGCACCAGGCCTGCGGTCATAAAACGCGCGCTGTGCTGACCTGCAGTGAGTGTGGCGACCCATTGCGTCCCGAGGAAGCCAGGCCGCAATTGGGGCCCGCGCTGGACACACTCAAGCGGCAGATGGAGCTGGAAGGAGAGTCGATTGAGGATATCCCGCAGTTGATCAAGCGGTCTGTGCAATGATCGCAGCGCGCTGGCGGATCTATTGTTATATCAATAGACACCTGTAATTGAAGCTATTTCTCCCCGTTACGACTGCTCCGCGTACCCGGTAATCCTGTGAAATAGTTACGCAGAACGGAACTTTCAGTTTCGCGCCAAGTGTTTACACTGCTTACAAAATGATAAGACGAAAGCCAGATAAACAACGCTTAAAAGACACCCAGATCTGTTTCATCCTCTAAGGGAGCACCCGCATGAAATTCAAAAAAACACTGCTAGCATCGTCCGTCGTTGCGCTTATTCCGGCATTGTCTTCTACGCACGCCTTGGCCCAGGGGCCGATGGTGCTGGAAGAAGTGGTGGTAACCGGTACGCGTAAAGAAGGACAGGCGCCGACCGAAACGCTATCACCCATCGACGTCATCGGTGGCGAGTCTCTGTCTCAGCAAGCCTCTTTCGATCTGACAGATTCCCTGACCAAACTGGCGCCATCGCTCAACACCCAGCGTTTTCCCATCGCTGACGGTACTGCGTTTGTACGTCCGGTCACGCTGCGTAACCTGTCGCCTGATCACACGCTTGTATTGTTGAACGGCACACGCCGCCATCGCTCGGCACTGGTTAACCTGCAGCTGGCGCCGTTGGGTACAGTTAACCAGGGCTCGCAAGGCGTGGATTTTGCGACGCTGCCTGCAGCGGCTATCAAACGCGTGGAAGTATTGCGTGATGGTGCATCGGCCCAGTATGGCTCAGATGCGATTGCCGGCGTGGTCAACGTGATTCTCAATGACGCCAGCGAAGGTGTTAACGTCGCCGCCCAGTACGGCGAATACCAGGAAGGTGATGGTGAGCGGTATTCTGTCAGCGCCAACGGCGGTCTGCCTTTGGGCGATTCTGGCTTCCTGAACCTGACTGCTGAGTACTCGGATTCAGACACCACCAGCCGCGGTAAAGCGCGCCCGGATGCAGCCGATGTTGCAGACATCGTCGGCAAGAGCGCCGTGCCTTACAACGGCCTTGGCCAGCGCTGGGGTGACCCGGCCATCGAATCGATGAAGTTCGTGGTAAACACGGGTTTCGATGTCACTGACACCATGGAGCTGTACGGTAACGCGACCTATATGGCCAACGAAACTGAAGGCGGCTTCTTCTACCGTGGCCCCGTGTTGCCGGGCGACGGCAACATCGATTTACCCGCTAGAACCACCCTGCAAACGGATAATGATGGCGATGGCCAGCCGGACTTTGCCGATGCCAGCCTGGTGAATTCAATCACCAGCCAGGGCCTGAATCCATCGGACTACCTGGTAGCAGACAGCGCCAGCCCCAGCGGCTATGTGCTGCGTAACCCGATTTTCTCCGAGTTCCCCGGCGGTTACAGCCCCACCTTCGGCGCGGATATCACCGACATGGCGTTTGTTGCCGGTGCACGCGGTGATCTCGAAAACATGGGCATCACCTATGACGTTCGCGGCCGTTACGGTGAAAACGAGGTGGACTACACGCTGAACCAGAGCATCAACCCCAGCCTCGGTCTGCTGAGCCCGCTGGACTTCAACCCGGGTACATTGACCCAGGAAGAGAGCAGCCTGAATGCTGATTTTGTGAAGACCTGGGATAACTCCCCGTTAAACCTTGGCTTCGGTGCTGAATGGCGTCGCGAAACGTACTCAATTGAAGCCGGCGATGCCGCTTCAATCGCGGTAGGCCCGACCTTTGCACAGTTCGGTGTAGGCTCCGATGGCTTCCAGGGCTTTTCTCCGGAGTCTGAGGGCGATTTCGACAGCGACAGCTGGGCAGCCTATGTCGATGTCGAAACCGATATCACCGACAAGCTGTCGGGTGCGATTGCGCTGCGCTACGAGGACTATGAAGAGTTCGACGAAACGCTGGACTGGAAAATCTCTGCACGTTACGACTTTACCGATACCTTTGCGCTGCGCGCCACGGCCAATACCGGCTTCCGCGCCCCGTCTCCCGGTCAGGTGAATACGCTGAACGTGACCACAACCTCTGATGTGAACGGCAACCTGATCCCCAGCGGCACCTACCCGGTTGATCACCCTATTTCAGTCGCTCTGGGCTCCAAAGCTCTCGAGTCTGAAGAGTCCCAGAGCTACACGCTGGGCCTGGTATGGACACCCGGTGATCGCTATGAAGTGACTGTTGATTACTACAATATCTCCATCGACGATCGTCTGGCGCTGTCTTCAAACACGATTAGCCAGCAAAATGTGGACGACCTGACAGCATCCGGTTACGCCAACGCAGAATTGCTGCTGGGCAGCAACGCCAACTTCTTTGTGAATGGTTTTGATACCGAAGTAACGGGTATCGATATCGCGGTAAGCACCTGGTACGACATCGGCGGCGGTGTGTTGACAGCAGACCTGCTGTACAACCACAACGAGCAGGAGATCACCAGCGTCAGCTCTGCTGCGATCGGCGTAGATCGCGTGTTTGACCTTGAAAACCAGGTACCTGAGAACAGCGCCGTGCTGACGCTGGATTATTCGATGGATGCGTTGAGCGGTCTGGTACGCGTCAACTACTACGACGACTGGGCGAGCACCGGCGGCCTGTTTGGACCGGGTGATGCCTCTGATGCGACCACCTATGATGGTGCAGTGCTGGTGGATATCGAAGCGCGCTATACCTTCGCTGAACACTACACGGTGTCTATCGGCGGGGAGAACATCTTCGACGAGTATCCCGGTCGCGAGATGAATGGCACGGCTGACTTCCTGGGTGCGCAGTATGCCCTGACGTCGCCTTACGGATTCAACGGTGCCTTCTGGTATGCGCGAGTCTCAGCCAGCTTCTAAAGCCGGCCTCTGACCGGGACGCCTGTTCCGGTCGCACAAAAAAACCCGAGGCCTTCACGTCGGGTTTTTTTTTCGCCTGCGCGTCAGCGCTTGCGACGCTTCAGGCCTTGCTGGCTTCCAGTGCCTGCTCGATGTCCGCCAGGATGTCGTCGATATGCTCAATGCCGACGGATATTCTCACCATATCTTCAGTCACCCCCGCGGAGGCCAGTTCCTCAGGGTTAAGCTGGCGGTGTGTCGTACTGGCGGGATGGCAGGCCAGGGATTTGGCGTCACCGATATTCACCAGTCGCAGTATCAGCTGCAGAGCGTCGATAAAACGTGTGCCGGCTTCAATCCCGCCTTCTATGCCAAAGCTCAGTATCCCGGCCGCTTTGCCGTCGCAGAACGTCTTGCAGTTCTCCCGGTGTGGGCTGTCGTGCAGTCCGGCGTAGTTCACCCAGCGCACCTGGGGATGTTTATTCAGGTACTTGGCCACTTTTTTGGCATTCTTGCAGTGCCGTTCCATACGCAGGCTCAGTGTTTCCAGCCCCTGCATAATCAGGAACGCACTGTGTGCCGACAAGGCGGCGCCGGTATTGCGCAGGGGCACCACCCGGCAGCGACCGATGAAGGCCGCGGGCCCCATGGCCTCAGTGTAAACAACACCGTGGTAGGAAGGGTCTGGTGTATTCATGATGGGAAAACGCTCAGCGTTTGCAGCCCAGTCGAATTTACCGGAATCGACGATGGCGCCACCAATGGTGGTACCGTGCCCGCCGATGTATTTGGTCAGAGAGTGCACGCTGATGTCGGCACCGTGATCGAATACGCGGCAGAGTACGGGTGTGGCGACGGTGTTGTCTACGATCAGGGGTACACCTGCCGCGTGGGCGATATCGGCCCATTTGCGGATGTTGACGACATTGCCAGCCGGGTTGCCGATGGATTCGCAAAACAGCGCTTTGGTGTTTTCATCGATCAATGCGGCTGCTTTGTCGAAATCATCCGCATCAGCAAAGCGCACTTCGATACCCTGGCGGGGGAAGGTGTGGGCGAACAGGTTGTAGGTGCCACCATACAGTTGTGACGTGCTGACAATATTGCTGCCAACCTCTGCAATCGCCTCAATGGCGTAACGGATAGCCGCCATACCGGAGGCCACGGCGAGCGCGCCGATGCCACCTTCCAGCTCGGTGAGGCGCTGTTCCAGCACGGCATTGGTCGGATTCATGATGCGGCTGTAAATGTTGCCCGGCACTTTCAGGTCAAACAGATCGGCACCGTGCTGGCTGTCGTTGAACGTGTATGAGGTGGTCTGGTAGATCGGGGTGGTGGCGGCGTTGGTGGCCGGGTCGCCGCTGTAACCGGCGTGCAGGGCAATGGTTTCGGGCTTCATAATACTGTCCTTATGGGGGTTGTTGACAAATCTGCTATGTTTGGCCGTGTTTGATTGTGGTGAAAAGTAGCAAGAGCTTAGCAAAGCCATGCCCGCTGGCAAGCCCTGTTTCAAGGGCGCTGGCGTCACGGCTTGTTCAATAGCCCGGTTGATTAGCGCAAACGCGGATTTTTGCGGACCGAATCAAGTTGGGCGCACAGCGTTGTGATGCCGTTGAGAATACGGGCCGTAGGTCGTTGCAGATGATCCGGGTTAATGAAAAACAGGTGGTCATTGCGCGCCGCAGACAATGACGGATAGTCCCGCCAATGGTCCAGCCATTCAGGTCGCGCCTCTCCCATGCCGCTGGCGATAATGGCGTCCGGGTCCTGCGCCAATACCGACTCAAGGCTGACGCGTGGCGCCAGCGCTGCGACATCGGCGAAGATGTTGCGCCCTCCACACAGTGCGATAGCCTGGCTGATCAGGTGGCTGCCGTTGATGGTTTGCAACGGTTCATTCCAGATTTCGTAAAACACGCTGACAGGCTCTGCCTGCTGGTAGATGTTGCGCAAATCGCGCAGTGCCGCTTCTATGCGCACGGCTTCTGGGTCGCTGGTGCCCCGGGTGCCTGCCAGCTGCCCCAGGCGGCGAATGCTGTCGGGAATATCCTGCAGTTCACGCAGCTCACTGACATACACTGCGATGCCCAGACGCTCCAGCGCTGCCAGCGCGCCGGTGCCATTGCCGGAGCCCCAGAGCACCACCAGGTCAGGCTGCAGGGCGATAATCTGCTCCAGGCTGAAGGCGTTGAAAGAGCCGACCACGGGCAGGGCTGTGGCAGCAGGGGGGTAGTTGCTGTAGCTGACGACACCCACCAGTTTGCCACCCGCGCCGGCGCTGTAGATATTTTCTGCAATGTGGGGAGCCAGTGCCACGATGCGTTGTGCCGCCATCGGCAGCCTGACTTCCCGGCCCGCAAAGTCGGTGACAACAATGTCGGCTCTGGCCTGGGCAATGATGAGAACAGCCAGCAAACCAGTGCCCACTAACAGGCGGGTTAAACTGCGAATTATTCTAGGCAGGGCCATTGGCGGTGACCGTCGGTAGCGGCAGCACTGGATGCTGCCTGATCGTCACGTCAACGCCAAACACGCTGGCGAACATCTGCGGCGTAAAGACGCTTTGCGGCGTACCCAGTGCGTAAGGTTTTCCCTCATGTAATACCAGCATCTCATCGCAGACAGTAGCGGCGAGGTTCAGGTCGTGAATCACCAGTATCACCGTGCAACCGCGCTGTGCCAGCTGCCGAATCGCGTCGATGATCAGCTGCTGGTGGGCGAGGTCCAGGGCCGAGGTGGGCTCGTCAAGCAGCAACAGGCGGTTGGCCAGCGAATCTGCCTGCCACAGCTGGGCGATGACCCTGGCCAGCTGTGTGCGCTGTTTCTCGCCGCCGGAAAGCTGCGTGTAAAGGCGATGGCGCAGTCGGGCGGTATCGGTCAGGTGCAGCACATTTTCCAGTACTTCACGGTCGACGGTTTGTCCCGTGGCATGGGGCGTGCGCCCCAGCAGGATGACTTCCTCAACGGTGTAGGGAAAGTTCAGCAGCGACATCTGTGGCAGATACGCCAGGTGCAGGGCGCGCTCGCGTTGATCCCATTGCTCAATCGGTGTGCCGCAGAGTAACCGGCTGCCAGTGGTGACAGGAATATCCGCAGTGACCAGCCGCAGCAGACTGGATTTACCGCTGCCGTTGGGGCCGGCGAGGGCAAGGATGTCGCCAGCGTTCAAGCTGAGATTAATGTCCTTTAACAAAGGAGGCCCCCATGGTGCTGCGCCAATATCTTGCAGTTGCAGAACACTATCGCTGGCTGGCCTTATCACGATTGCATACCGTAGTGATGGCGATTGCGCAGCAGGGACATGAATACTGGCACACCGATTACAGCAGTAATAATGCCGACGGGTAATTCCGTCGGCGCTACCAGCACCCGTGCCAGTGTGTCTGCAATCACCAGCAGCAATGCACCGGCCAATGCGGAAGCCGGTAGCAACGTGCGATGGTCCGGCCCGGACCACATGCGCACCATGTGCGGCACGACCAACCCCACGAAGGCGATAGTGCCCACCAGTGCGACCGATGTGCCCACGCCGATAGCGACCAGGGTGATCAGCGCGATTTTTGTGCGGTCCACATCAATGCCAAGGTGCCGCGCCTCGGATTCGCCAAGCAGAAGAGCATTCAACGCGCTCGCGTAGCGCGGCAGCGTCCCTAGCAACAGGCTGCCAATGATGGCCGCGACCAGCAGGCGTGGGTAGTTGGCACCCTCCAGGCCGCCCATTTTCCACAGACTGATGCGGCGCAACATGGCGTTGTCGGCGAAAAATTCCAGCAGACTGCCCACGGCGCCGGCCAATGCAGTTATGGCGATGCCCGCCAGTAGCATGGTGGCAACGGATGTGCCATTGGCGGACGTTGCCAGTCGGTAAACAAACAGAACCGCTATCACACCGCCAGCAAAGGCGCCGGCGGAAACTATCGTTAAACCCAGATAGCCCTGTAACAATCCTCCCCCCGCAACGATGATGACGGACGCGCCAAGTGATGCACCGGCAGTGACGCCGATCAGTGACGGATCCGCCAGCGGATTGCGAAACAGGCCCTGCATGGCGGCGCCGCTGATACCCAGCACGGCGCCCATGATGGCGGCCAGCAGCACGCGCGGCAGCCTGATCTGATTGACGATAACACTGGCCTGATCAGGCGCCGCGTTGGTAAACGCGTTGCCCAGCCCCTGCAGCAGCTGCAGCGGAGTCAGCCCGACTGCGCCGTATGCCAGCCCCAACAGCATGGCGACGGGCAACACCAGCGCGAGGGTCAGCGTGAGGCGGTGGGCCTTCTGCCGGCGTTGCGACACGGCGACGTGTGCGGCGCTCGCGTCAATAGTCCACGCCCTTGCGCGCCATGATGCCCGCTTTGAAAGCGTGTTTGACCTCGCCAATGTCAGACACGGTATCCATCACCGCCTGCAGGGCGCTGCCGCCACCGCGACCGGTGACCACCACGCTCTGGTTGACGGGGCGCGACGCGATGGCCTCTATAATTTCCTGCTCGGGCAGGTAGTCGTAGGCAATCATATAAGTCAGTTCGTCCAGTACGACCAGGTCATAGGACGGGTCCTGCAGCAAGGGCTTGGCGACTGCCCAGGTACGCTGCGCCGCGGCGATGTCGCCGGACCGGTCCTGCGTGTCCCAGGTAAAGCCGGTGCCCATCTGGTAGAACGTCACGTCGGGGCACTTTTCCTTCAGGTAGATTTCCTCCCCGGAAAGTTGTTCGCCCTTGATGAACTGTATAACGCCGACCTTGTGGCCATAGCCCAGTGCTCGCATGACCATGCCAAAAGCCGAGCTGGACTTTCCCTTGCCGTTGCCAGTGAGCAATATAGCGACACCACGTTCAGTGCTGGCGGCGTCGATACTGGCATCGACACTGGCCTTCTGCTTCTCCATCGCCGCCTTGTGTTTGGCGTCTTTTCTGGTGTCGCTCATTGCTGTCTCCTAGAACGTATAGCGCACGCCTGCATAGGCGGCCCTGCCGGTCGTATTGTAGGTAGGAATCTCCTGGTAATCCTCATCGAGGAGGTTTTCCACCCGGCCATAAATCTGCAGCCCTCGTGTGAGGTCAAAGCTCGCGCTCAGTTCGATGATCTCGTAATCATCCAGGGAACTGCCAGCGGAGTTTACCGCATCTTGCGACAGGCGCAGGTTGATGCCCAGCCGCAATCGATCGGTAAGCGTACGCCAGGTCAGGCCCGCGTTGGCGAGGTGCTTTGGTCGGAAGATGCGGCTATCACCGCTTTCGTCTTCAGTATCGTTGTAAGTGTAGTTGGCGTTGACATTGACGCCGTCCAGCACTGGCCATTCTGCAATCAGCTCGACACCGCGAGAGCGTGAGTCACCGTTGCTTTGCAGGTAGCCGGAAAAGTCCTGTAGATCGAAGAAGATTTCGTCGTTCACTGTCTGGTCGAAATAAACGGCTTCCAGGAACAGGCCATTGCTGCGCGTATAGGACAGGCCCACATCCACGCCGGCGCTGGTTTCTTCCTTCAGTTGGGTCTCGGCGGCGGGAGCATAGCTGAACGGGCCGTCGTTGTAGCTGATCTCATACAGGCTGGGTGCTCGAAAACCTGTGCCATAGGTGGTGCGGAATTTCAGCTCGCCGTTTTCTACCAGCATCAGGTAAGCCGCGCTCACACGGTAGGAGGTGTGGCTGCCAAAGTCATCGTTATCATCGTAGCGAGCGCCTGCGGTGATAAATAACAGCTCGGAGAAATCGCTCTGCACCTCCAGATAATAGCCTTGCTGATCGCGCTCCTCGTCGATGCTGCCATCATTAATGGATTCTGTTTCCAGATCAACACCATAAACCAGCTTCAGTGCGTCAGCCCCGTCAAAGCTTCCCAGATAGCCGGTTTGCTCGAGGCCACCGTCTGTGGAAAAGCTCAACAGGCCTTCAGAATAGAACGCACGCTCTATGTCACTGTCGCTGTAAAACAACTGATGGGTAAAACGGCCGGCCTGGTAGTCAGCCTGCGCTCGCCACGCCTGTTGTTCATAGGTGTCCTCGCAAAGATTGGTATTGGCGAACGTGTCCACGGTGAAGCAGTCGTCGTAGTCGTTGTCTGCATCAAGGTCACGCACCACCAGATTCAGGCGCAATGTGTCCGTCACGTTCCAGCCCAGCCGAGCGTGCAAGGTGGTGTTTTCGTAGCCGTCATCGTCGCGCTGCGTGGTGTCTGTACTGCGGGCGTTGAAGCCATCGGTTGCGAAGTCTGCAGCAGACAGGTTGAAGTCCACCACGTTGTTACCGCCGGCAACGTTCGCGGTGAACTGTTGGCTGCCGTAGCGTCCACCTTCAGCGCTGACCTGCGCAGTGAGGCCTTCGCGTGGTGCCGTGGTAGTGATGTTCACCACGCCGCCTGCATCCGCGCCATACATCAATCCCTGCGGACCACGCAGGATTTCCACACGCTGAACCCCGGCGCTGAGGATTTGTTCGATGCGTGGGCCTGCCTGCGGTGCGGAAGTGTCAGTGATGTCGATCCCGTCGAGAATCACCGTGGTGCGATAGCTCTGCTCGCCGCGAATACGCAACGAGGTAACAGCGCCTGCACCCCCCTGGTTGACGACAGCAACAGACGGTTGGCTGCGCAGTACATCGGCCAGTGAGTTGTAGCCCAGCAGGCTGATCTCCTCAGCCTCGATGACGGAGATGGAGGTGCCGATCTTGCGCAGCGGCATGGGTACCCGGGATGAGGTGACGACCAACTCTTCAAGAGCGGGGTCAATCGTGTTTACAGGTGCGGCGTTACCCGCCAGCGGGCTTGCGCAGGCCAGAGCTACGCAGTAGGGAAGTGCTTTCATTAGTCTTGTCCTCAATTGCCTTTCGGTGGCGACTGAGGGAGGGGATCAGGGAACGCGGTGTCGAGAGGACATCGGGCAACCTTGCATGAAGCCCTCCGCTCCATCGTTGCGTCTCACCAGGCAGGTATCGGGCTCACAGTCGCTGACTGTATACCGTTGCGGGGGCAGCGGTGGATTTGGCAAAGCCATACCACACTTCCCATTTAACCCACCCAGCGGCATCGCAAGCGATACAGCGGCAGGCACCTGGCAGGGCGGCACTCTAGAGAGGTGTTCAGGTTTTGTCAATCAAATAGCGACACAGCGGGTGTAGCAGTGGTTGCCGCGACAGACTGGTGCGTCGGGCTCAGTCACGTAGAATGTCGGGTGTACACACACCAGGGTAATGGGCATACAGCACAAGTGACGATCTCAGAGCAGACAAAACAGCGCGTCAGGCAGCGCCTCGGCAGAACACCGCGCGGCCTGGAGGCAATTGCGGTCAGTGACGCTGCCGGCGATCCCGTGGTGATACGGGTCGCGTCGTTGGTAGACGACAAACCGTTCCCGACCCTGTTCTGGCTTGTAGATCCCGATTTGTCCTACCGAATCGATACCGTGGAGGCCGCGGGTCTGATCGCGCAACTGCAGCAGCGCATCGACGCAGACCCGGCGTTGCAGGTCAGTATGCGTGCCGATCACGAAGCCCACATCGCGCTGCGCGAGAGTTTGATGGATAACGCAGTGCGCGAGCGTATCAGAGCCCTGCAGTTCGAATCAGTTTTCAGCCAGCGTGGTATCGGTGGTATCGCGGATTTCAGTCGTATTCGTTGTTTGCATACCTGGTATGCCGCGCATCTCGTGGTGCCCAATACGGTGGGCAGCTTGCTCGATGAGTGGTGGCAAAGCCGCGTTGACACGCAGGCACCGGCAATCTAGTTTGGCGGTTTAATCGGCACCCACAGGGTGAGAGGACTATTTGATGACTCAACAGTTGAAAAAAGTGCTGCGCGGCGTCGCTGTCCTGTTGGTTGCTGCGGTGATGCTGGCGGCTTGCGGTGATCCCGGTGCGGGCAGCAATGCGGCGGCGGAAGTTGCCAGCCGTGCACAGCAGCCGGTGGATGCTGAGCTGTCACAGATTTATGATCGCAGCTGCAAGAGCTGCCATACCGTCGCGGCGACGGGCGCGCCGTTAACGGGCGATGCAGTGGCCTGGGCGCCTCGTATGAACAAGGGCATGAATACACTGGTTGATAACGTCGTTAACGGGTTCGGTGGTATGCCGCCATTCGGTCTGTGTATGGCCTGTGATGTCGAGCAGTTTGAGGCACTGATCACCTTCATGGCACGGGAGCCCTGAGCGTATGTTACGTCGCAGAACAATGCTGGGAGCGCTGGTGACTGCGGCGATCGGCACATCATTGCCTGCTCCTTCGGTTATCGCTCAGGCAGCGCCCACGCCTTCTGCAACGGGCTCAACCAGGCGACGATTACCCTGGCGCAACTGGTCTGGTTCACAGCAGTGCCTGCCCGCCGCACGGCTCGCGCCGGCGAACGTGGCTCAGTTGCAGGAATTGATCGCCAGCGCAACGGGGCCTGTCCGTCCCGTCGGTGCTGGCCATTCGTTCACGCCGTTGGTGCCCACCGACGGCACCATTGTTTCACTGTCGCGACTCAATGGCCTGCTAGAGCACGATGCCGCCACCCTGCAGGCGACGGTGGGCGGTGGCAGCCGCCTGGGGGAGTTGGGCCAGCCACTGGAGGATATCGGGCAGGCGCTCATCAACATGCCGGACATTGATGAGCAGTCGCTGGCAGGCTGTCTGGCCACCGCGACCCATGGCACCGGTGCGGGTATCGGGTGCATGTCGACCTTTGTCAGTGCGCTACAACTGGTGGATAGCCGCGGTGATGTCATCGACTGCAGCGAGACCCAAAGACCAGAGTTGTTCAACGCAGCCAAAGTGTCGCTGGGGTCTCTTGGCGTTGTGACTCAGGTGACCTTGCAGAACGTGGAACCGTATCGATTGCGTCGTGAAACTGTGTGGCGTGAATTCGATGAGATACTGGAAGTGGCGGAGACGATGGCCGACAGTCATCGCAATTTCGAGTTCTACTATATCCCTTTTTCCGGGATGGGCTTTACCGATGCGCACGATTACAGCGATGAGGCGCCGTCATCCACCGGGAAAATTGATCCTAACGAATCAGTGTATGACTTACGCACCGCACGCGATTTTCTGTCGTGGTCACCGCGCCTGCGTGAACTTATCCTGGGTGGATATGCGCGCACCCTCGCCGATGAAGTGACAATCGAGAACTCCTGGAAAAACTACGCCAGCGAACGCAACGTGCGCTTCAATGAAATGGAGTATCACCTGCCGCGCGAGTATGGCCTGCAGGCAATGCGAGAAGTGCGCCAGGCGCTGGAAAGCAAACACAGTGAAGTCTTTTTTCCCATCGAAGTGCGTTTTGTCAAAGGCGATGACCTGTGGCTGAGTCCGTTTTACCAGCGAGATACCTGCTCCATCGCTGTACATCGTTACTTCGACGAAGACTTCGCGCCGTATTTTCGCACCATCGAGCCTATTTTCCGCAAGTACCACGGGCGCCCGCACTGGGGGAAACACAACACCCTGGGCCGCGATGAGCTGCGCGCCCTGTATCCGCGGTGGGATGACTTCGTGGCGATGCGTCACGAGGTAGACCCGCAGGGGCGCTTCCTCAATCCCTACCTGCGCAGCCTGTTTGCGGCAGGGTGAAGACGATGAAACGCCGTTCTTTGCTATTGGCCGGCCTCGCCGGTGCCGCCGGCGCTGCAGCCTGGCTGCGGCCGGCTGACAATGGCAGGAATCACCTGCCTTATTTCAATCAGTTGAGTACTGCGCTAGACGGCGCAAGCCTGGCAACGCCGCGCCTGGTGGTTGACCGCAGCCTGCTGCTCGACAATGTCGCTACGCTGATGTCGCACACGGCTGGTCGCTTTGATTACCGGATTGTGGCCAAGTCATTGCCCAGTCTGGAACTGCTGGATGCCGTCATGCAGGCCTCGGGTAGCCAGCGCCTGATGCTGTTCCACCAGCCGTTTATGAACCAGGTAGTGCAGCGTTTTCCCGCGGCCGATGTACTACTGGGAAAACCAATGCCAGTGGCCGCTGCGCACAATTTTTACCGGGCTTTTGCGGGGGGCAGCTTTAATCCTGCGCAGCAACTGCGTTGGCTTATCGATACGCCGCAGCGCGCGGTGCAATACGCCGAACTGGCCGTGCAGCTCGAACAGGACATGCAAATCTGTATCGAACTCGATGTTGGTTTGCACCGTGGCGGAGCGGCGGACGATGCGCAACTGGTAGCCATGCTGGATCTGATCCGGCAGTCGCCTCGCCTGCATTTTTGCGGCTTTATGGGCTATGAACCGCATATTGTGAAAATGCCGATCGGCAAACCAGAGCGTTATCGCGACGCAGCCATGCAGCGCTACCGGCAGTTTGTTGACGTGGCGCGCGCGCACCTCGGCCAGGACTGGCCCGCAGATGCGCTGCTCAATGCAGGAGGCAGCCCGACCTATCAGATGTATAACGCCGGTGATTACGTCTTTAATGAATTGGCAGCCGGTTCCTGCCTGGTTAAACCCACAGATTTTGATATACCGACGCTGGCGGATCACCGGCCCGCATCCTTTATCGCGGCGCCAGTGCTCAAGACTTCAGAGGGTGTGCAGATTCCCGGAATTGATCTGGGCACACTGCAATCGCTGTGGGATCCGAATCGTGCGCGCACTTTTTTTACTTACGGCGGCTATTGGAAAGCGGTGCCGGAGTCACCACAGGGATTGCGTTATAATGCGCTCTTCGGGCGCTCAACCAATCAGGAAATGTTGAATGGATCGCGTAGCATAGAGCTCGCACCGGACGACTGGATTTTCCTGCGACCGACCCAGAGCGAGTTTGTGTTTCTGCAGTTTGGAGACATTGTGGTGGTCGATGAGGGTGAGGTGGTGGATCAATGGCCGGTATTCTCGCCGGTATGACAGAGGCAGTATTGTGTTCTATTCAGGCGCGGCCAGACTGGGTTTGGCACTGGTGCTGGTGCTCTCCTTGAGCGCCTGCAGCCCACTGCGTGTTCTCAGCGCGATCAGTCCCACCCCGGGGCAGGGCAGCTTCACTGATATTGTTTATCAGTCGGAGAGGGATCTGATGCTGGATGTCTATGCGCCGTCGCAGAGCGATGCCGCCAGCGCCGACACATTGCGCCCGACGATTGTTTTCTTTTTTGGTGGAGCCTGGCGTAGCGGGGTGCGTGCGGATTATGCTTTCGTTGCCTCCCTGTTGACCAAAGCGGGATTTGTGGTTGTTATCCCTGACTACAGGCTTTATCCGCAGGTTGTGTTTCCGGCCTTTGTTGAAGACAGTGCTGCGGCAGTGGCATGGACCTTTGACAACGCGAAGCAGTATGGCGGTGACCCGCAACAGGTGTATGTGATGGGTCATTCAGCGGGCGCCCACATCGCAGCCCTGCTGCATTACGACGGACGGTATCTCGAAGCAGCGGAGGCCTCAATGCGCCCCCGTGGTTTTGTCGGGCTGTCGGGTCCCTACGATTTTCTGCCGCTGGTATCACCGACCATGAAGAAGCTGTTTCCAGAGCCCTTGCGCGAGCGCAGTCAGCCGGTGAACTGGGTTGAAGGGAATGAAGGCCCGGCTTTGCTGGTGCATGGCCTGAAGGACTCGCGCGTCAAGCCACGCAACTCCGGCGCGCTGGAAGAAGCGATACTGGCAGCAGACGGTGACGTGGAAATGATTATCTACCCTGAAAGAGGGCATGTCGGCGTGCTGCTAGCCCTGTCGCCCCTGTTCAGCGGCCTGGCGCCGGTGGTGACAGACATCGAGCGCTTTATCAATCAGCACAGCAGCACCTCTCCTGACTGATTCGCGCCCGGCTCACTGCCCAAATCGCTGTCCGGGTGGTATATTACCGCCCTTTGTTTTGCGGGCGACGCCCCGCAATAACGCTTAACCAAACCGGAAAAACCGATGACTGAAAACACTGATGATCTTCGTATTCTGAAGACCAACGAATTGATCTCGCCGCAGCAGCTCATAACGGATGTCAGCGTGACAGAGCAGGCAGCCACAACCGTGTCCGAAGCGCGTGGCACGATCCACCGTATCCTGACGGGTGAAGATGATCGCCTGTTGGTCATCGTAGGCCCCTGTTCTATCCACGACCCTGACGCCGCGCGCGATTATGCGCAGCGCCTGCGGCAGGCCGCCCAGGCGGTTTCCGATGATGTATTCGTTGTCATGCGGGTCTATTTTGAAAAGCCGCGCACGACCGTAGGGTGGAAGGGCCTGATCAATGATCCGGATTTGAATAATACCTTCCAGATCAACAAGGGCCTGCATCTTGCGCGCCAGTTGCTGCTTGATCTGGCCGAGCTGGGCCTGCCTGCGGGTACAGAGTATCTCGACCTGATCAGCCCGCAATATTATGCGGATCTCGTTTCCTGGGGCGCCATCGGCGCGCGCACCACAGAAAGCCAGACGCACCGTGAACTGGCCTCGGGATTGTCATGCCCGGTCGGTTTCAAGAACGCGACGGACGGCGATATCCAGGTGGCGATAGACGCGATCAATTCGGCTTCCCAGCCGCACCACTTCCTGTCTGTGACCAAGCAGGGCAATTCGGCGATTTTCCAGACCGGCGGCAACGAGGACTGCCACGTTATCCTGCGCGGCGGCAAACATCCCAACTACGATATGTTCTCTGTCGATGACACCAGCGAGCTGCTGCGCAAGGCGGGACTGCAGCCGCGCATCATGATCGATGCCAGCCATGCCAACAGTCGCAAGATACCGGCGCGGCAGATTGATGTAGCCAGTGACGTGGCAACCCAGGTGGCGCGCGGCAATCGTGAAATTATCGGCATGATGCTGGAAAGCAACCTGATCGAAGGACGCCAGAATGTCGTTGAGGGGGAGTCCCTCACCTATGGCCAGAGCATCACCGATCCCTGTATCGGCTGGGACGATACCGAATCTTTATTGCAGGAGCTGGCCACCGCGGCGCGTCTGCGTCGCCAGGCCTGAAGCGCGCCGCGTAGCGGCTTATCATAGTGAACTGGCCTGCGCTCTGAGACCGCCCGCTATGGCAAGCGCGCGCGCAACAGGCTAACGTGAAAGCCTGCTGTTGACGATCTCGGAAAGACGCTATGCACCTTGGATTCAGTTCAATGAATACCGCGGACGATCCCGCGCCGCACGAGCTGGCGGTAACGCTGGAGCAGGCGGGCTTCGAATCGCTGTGGTATGGCGAGCACAGCCATATTCCGGTGTCGCGTCGTACACCTTATCCTGCGGGTGGCGAACTGCCCTCACCCTACAAAAAAATGATGGACCCCTACGTCTCCCTGATGGCCGCAGCCGCAGCCACCGACACCCTTAAACTGGGTACTGGTATTGCGCTGTTAATGGAGCGTGAGCTGTTCTCCCAGGCCAAAACAATTGCCACTCTCGATCGCCTGTCGGGCGGGAGGGTCATTATTGGCTGTGGCGTCGGCTGGAATGAAGAGGAGTTTGAAAACGCGACCCGGTTGCCCTGGCAGCGCCGGTATCTTGCCCTGAAGGAAACCGTGCTGGCGCAACGGGCATTGTTTGCCGACGCAGAGCCGGAGTATCACGGTGAGCTGATCGATTTTGACCCGGTCTGGTTCGAACCCAAGCCAGTGCAGGTCGGTGGGCCACCGGTGGTCTTTGGAGCGATGGGGCCGCTGGGACTGCGCCATACGGCGCAGTGGGCAGATGGCTGGATGCCTGTGGATGTGGCAATGCCTGATGTCGCGCGCGGCATAGCCGATTTCAAGCAGCAGGTGCGGGACAACGACCGCGATCCGGATGACGTTGAGATCACGCTGGTTGTGATGTCGCCTGTGACGGCCGACCTGCTCAAGTCCTATCGGGATATGGGAGTCGATCGCTGCAATATCGGTGTGGGGATGGAGAATTGGGACAAGCCCGAGATCGTGATGCCCATGATTGAGGAATTTTCGAAGTTGATACCGCAACTGAGATAGGCATTGTGCACCAACCCATTGCATGCAGACAAAAAAGGCGGCCTACGGGCCGCCTTTTTTAATGTTCAGCAGAAGCTAGAAGTTGTATCTGCCGGTGACGCCAAACGTGCGCTCCTGCAGGATGTTGGTCTGGGTGTAAGAGCCACCGCTGACACCGACATCAAACTGGTCAGGACCCTGCTGGAAGGTGATTTCATCTTCGTCCGTGACGTTTTTCACCCACAGTGACAAATCCCACATGGCATCGGCACTGCGCCAACCCGTGTACAGATTGAGGTTGTGGTAGGCTTCAAACTCATCGGTGACGGCGCCAATGCCTGCCGAGGCCTCGGTATTGATCCGCGTGTCGGTGTACTTGTACAGTCCACGCAAATACACCTGGGTGCCGTCATCCAGTGGAATGAAGTACTCTGAGTTCAGCGACAATGACCACTCTGGCTCACCGCCCAGCGCTTCGCCGTCGATATCGCAGCTGCCCAGGACCTCCCCCGGTTCACGCTCGTTACACGGCGCTGAAGCGCCGTCCCATTCGCCTTTGCTGTAGCTCACGGCACCACCGAGATTCCAGGTCTCAGTCAGCAGGATCTCGCCCTCCATTTCGACACCCCAGATGATGGCGTCACCGTTGAATATCAGGCCCCCAGGCAGGTCAACAGGTGCACCCACGTCGTTCAGCACCTGTACCCCACGCGTGAAGCCGAAATAGCCATCGAACTGTTGGTAGTACCAGGCGCCGTTCAGCGTGGCGCGGCCGTCCATCAGACGGCTTTTGAACCCAAGCTCCACAGCGTCACTTTCTTCTGAATCATGCAGCAGGTCGTTTTCGCCATTGGGAAGGAATTGGATATCAGGGCTGGGTACGATAGAAATGCCGCCGGGACGATAGCCACGGTTATACGACGCGTATACCGAGATATCGTCACTCCAGTCCCAGCGCAGTTTTAATGACCCGGTGAAAGCGTCTTCTGCGGTCGACTCGTTGGCGGTGCTGACACCCTCAATGGGGAAGTTCTCGGCAAAGCCGGCATCGATAACGCCCGCGATGGGCGCCAGGGGAGGGGGCACATAGGTCAGGCCGGCGTAGTTGATATCTGCGCGGCGGAAACGTTCGTAGTCTGCCCAGCGCAGGCCGAACTCCAGCTGCAGGGATTCTGACAGGTAAAACGTGTTGAAAGTGAAGATGCCCAGGTCATTGGCGTTGACGGGGAGCGTGCCCTGGGTCGCAAAGCCCAACCCCAGTACGTCCAGTCGAATGCCATTGGAGAAGAAGCTGGTCTGGGTGTTCTGGTCACGGTAGTAAAAACCGACCATATAGTCCCAGAAATCATTATCCGATGAGGAAATCCGCAACTCATAGGAAGAGCTGTCTGCCTCGGTCTCCGCCATCTGCCAGGTGGGGGCGCCTGATTGTATGTAGTTGGCCCGGTCGTTTTCGGTACGCGAGCGCTTTTCTGAATCCTGGTAGCCAATAATACCGGCGACGTCGTGCCCGGCAAATTCCCAGTTCAGGATCAGGTTGGCCAGGTCGAAGCGCAGTTCACCGTAGTCGTTGGTTTTACCCAGTGCGGTCTGGTCCGTAGAGTCCAGAGTAGGGCGTACACCCAGCAAGTCTGTGCCCGACATGGCCTTGGGGTCATCAATTTCACGATTGAGGTACTGATAGACCAGCTCGGCGTTTAAAGTGTCTGTGACCTGCCACACGGTGCTCAGCCTTCCTGAGTAGGCTTCTGCCTGCGGGTCGTCCAGGCCGCTGGTGATGTTCTCGACATCGTTGCTGTTGTTCTGGTCGAACACACCGGCAACGCGCATACCGAATGTGCCCGGAATAATCGGCGCGCCGTAGGCGGCCTGCAGATTAACGCCATCGTTGCTCGACAGGGAGCCCTGCACGTAGCCGCTGGCGACCTCAAGGTCGGCACGGCGAGTGATCAGGTTGATCGCGCCGCCCGGGGATGTATTGCCCTGCAGGGTTCCCTGCGGGCCGCGCAGTATTTCGATGCGCTGCAGATCGTAGAGCTGCGAGAACGCCACATCGGCGCGCACCACGGCTTCGTTCCAGTAGACGTCAACAGCGGATGCCGCGCCGGCTTCCGGATCGATACTGACACCGCGCATCGATATGCTCGAGTTGCGTGCGTTGGGGCTGGACAAGGTCAGCCCGGCAGTCTGCTGCTCCAGTTCGGCAAAGCCGAAAGTTTCAAATTTCTCCAGACTTTCGGCAGTCACCACGTTGACGGTGGCGGCGATATCCTGCACTGATTCAACGCGTTTCTGGGCGGTGACGATCACCTCTTCCAGAACCAGACTTTGCGACAGAGCGGGCACACTGGCAACGCCGACGGCTGTTGCGATGGCGGTTTTTCGTAGGCGGGCAATACGGCTGCGGATTTGCTGCATGATCAAGGCACCTTTACCTGGTGTCGCCTGTGGCTGGCTTGCGCTGCCGATGCGACGGATTATTAGTTGCGGAGCTAGCACCAGCCCTTGAGCCGGCGGCGACTTGCGGGTCGCTGTTGGTACAGGCTAACGTGTAGCAGGGCTGATAATACATGACACTTTTGGTCAATTATTACTGCTCTCAGCGGTCAACCTGCGGCTGGTATGCTTCTTTATACCTTGATGCAATCTGTTTTCAGCTCGCTGGACTGCTCTCGGGATGGGCTTCCTGTTCCAGCCACAGGCCAAACAGTTTGTACCAGATAGACAGCACGACAGCGCCGGCAAATAGGCCGATAATGCCCGACGCGATCATCCCGCCGATCGCGCCAATCAGAATGACGGGCATGGGGATATCCAGGCCTCTGCCCATCAGCATGGGTTTGAGGATGTTGTCGCTCAGCCCTGCAAGTAACTGGTAAATGATGAAGATCACAGCGGTGGTGGTGTCTGCTGTGGAAAATACGTAGACCATGATAGGCGCAAGTACCAGTAGCGCAGGCAGTTGGGCGATCGCCAGAAACAGCACAAGCGTGCTCCAGATCGCGGCGCCGGGAACCCCGGCCACGAACAGGCCAATAGACACCAGCGCAGCTTGTATCAGCGCCACGCCAACGACGCCCTGCAGCACACTGCGCACTGTGGCAACGGTCAGTGGGGCCCATTCGCCACCTGGCTTCAGTCCACCAACGCGAACAAAAAAACGGTGGGCGCCGCTGGCACAGCTGTCGGCGTAGGCCATGAAGCCGCCGGCGATAATCAGGGAAACGACGAACATCAGTACGCCAATGACGCTGCTGCCCAGTTGTTTGATCAATGTCGTCGTCAGCTGTCTCAGCTCGGGAGCGGCCTGGGCGATCACTGACCGCAGATCCTGGTTGGCGGCGCTCCACGCAGCATAGACCTTGTCGCCGATAACGGGCCAATCCCTGATTTTTTCCGGCGGCGCTTTGACGTGCACAGAGTCACTGGCCAGCGCCTGGCTGAATGTCTGCAGGTTGCCCAGTAACGAGTCTGTGACCGTCCAGGCAGGCACTACCAGTGCAGCGATGAAAGCCACGGTCACCAGGGTCGAAGCCAGTCCGCGACGACCCCCGATGCGTGATTCCAGCCATTTGACCAGCGGAAAAGCCGCCATGGCAATAATGGCGCCCCACAAGATTGGGACCGTGAATGGCTTGATAATGTCGTAGGACAGCACCAGCAACAGCAGCACGAAGCTGATGCGCAACGCCGATTCCAGCATGTTGCGCACGAAAAGTGGATCGTAAGTCGTTCTGGAAGTCTCGTTGACAGGTGTCTCTTGCATGATTCTTATCCTTTTGCTCAGGCGGCGTTAATGGGAAGGGTTGGAAGCTATGGCAGTCTAGTGTTTGAGAATCATTACCGATGCCGTCAGCCCGAAACGTAGCTGTACGTTGTCGGGTATCTCATCCAGCTGGATGCGCACAGGCACTCGCTGCGCCAGCCGTATCCATTGAAAAACCGGTTTGATGCTGGGTAACAGGTACGGACCAGGATTGCCGTCTGAAGGCGCAATGCCCCAGCCCAGCGACTGCACATGTCCTTTCAGGGGCGTGTCCGGATAGGCCATTAAAGTCACTCGCGCGGCATCTCCAACGTCAAAGCGACCGATTTCGCTTTCACGAAAGTAGCCGAATACCCAGAAACTGCTGCTGTCTACCAGAGCCATTATCGGATTGTTGGCAACTGCCTGCGTGCCTATCTGAAAATCAATGTTCGAGACGAAGCCGTCGACCGCTGCGTGGACTTTTGTGTAGCTCAGGTTGAGCTGTGCGTTGCGCAGTGTCTCTTTTGCCACGTCGATGCTGCTCAGGGACTGCAGATAGCTGGATTCCCTGCGGTTAAGGTCTTTCTGGGACACGGCGCCAGCGTCCCGTTCGAAGATGTCCTGCAGACGGTCGTATTCAATTTTTGCGGTGCGGGCGCTGATTCTGGAGCGTTCGAGACTCGCCTCAGCCTGCGCCACGGCAATTTCGAAGGGCTCGGCGTCGATGCTGAATAACAGGTCACCGCGCGCAACTCGCTGGTTATCAACCACGGCAATGTCGGTGACCATCCCTGATATGCGCGGCGCGACCTGAATGACATGTCCGCGCACCTGGCCGTCGCGCGTCCATGGATTGTTAATGTAATCCTGCGCCCATTGCCAGGCGTACCAGGCCACGACAGCAATGACCAGGAGGTTGAGACCTGTAAGTGAGAGTTTCTTGATCATGGTGTGTCGTGCCAGCCTCAGATAGTTAGCCAGAATGCATCAAGCAGCAGCATGTAGAACGCCATCAGGGTCAGGAAAGTGAGTGACGGTAACATGATGTAGCGACTCAAACGTAATTTGTTCAGCAGCAGGACGGTTATCCAGGTCGCGAGCAGGGCGACACTGAACACCGGAAGCAGCGGCGAAAGATACAGATCCCCGAAAGCGAGCTCGTGTGGTATATCACTCACCGCGATCGGCCCCTGTCACCTGTTCGTTGCTGTCCAGCTGATTGCCCCAGTCTGTGCGCGCCTTCATTTGCTCGACTGTCGCGGAATTGACGATGGCGGCATCCTGGAAGGGCTCCCAGCCGCCACCCAGTGCCTTGTACAGGGTAACGACCTGATTGGCGATATTGCCACGCGTTTGGGCGTAGGCATCTTCCCGTACTGTCATCTTCTCGACGGTGCTCAGCAAGCGCTGATAGGTCACCAGCCCATTGTTGTACTGATTGGCAGAGATGTTGAAAGCGCGGATCGAGGCCTCGACGCCAGCGCTGTCGTAACGGCTCTTTTCGCGGCTGTAGCGATAGGACTCGAGTGCCGTGGTGACTTCATTGATCGCACGCAGCACCCGATCATTGTAGTTTACCAGGCTCTCCTGAAAACGAGCATCCTCAATACGGACCTGGTTTTTTATCCGGCCGTAGTTAAAGACGTTCCAGCTCAGACCCGGACCAATATTCGCAGTTAACGCTTCGCTGGCGCTGAAGCTGTCACCGGAGGCGACAGATTGAGCAAGGCCAGCTGAACCCAGCAGGAAAAAGCTCGGGTAGAGTTGCGCCTGAGTCAGGCCGATACGCGCGCTTTGGGCGCGAGCCTGCAGCTCCGCAACCTGCAGGTCAGGGCGGCGCATCACCAGCTGTGCATTGACGCGGGTGTCCAGTTCGGGAGGTACAGGGATGACTGACAGTCTCACATAGTCCTGTGCGGTCACATTGGCACGCAGCGTCGCATTGAGCGGTCGATTGAAATCGGCAAGTGCGCGTTGCTCTTTCTGCCGCAGCAGAGCATCAACATTCTCATGGGTAGTTCCCAGCAACACTGCCAGCGCATTGCGTGCCTGAATGCGCGTGATGTTCAGCAGGGGCAGCGAAGACTGCGTTGCATACAGTTGTGTTCTGGCCTGCTGTACGTCCAGTTCGGTGACGTTGCCAGCTTCAAACTGGACCTGCGTCATGTCGACCACGCGCTGCTGGATGGCGATGTTCTGTTGCGACAGGAATATGCGCTCTTCAGCAGTGCGGTAGTTGATATAGTTGCGTGCAATCTCTGCGCTCACACTGACCAGCACGTTGCGGTAGGAGGCCACGCTGGCATACAGCGTTGCTTCGGCAGATTCAATACCGCGAGCGTATTTGCCCCACAAGTCAATCTCCCAGGCGGCATCAAAACTGACGCCCGCCGACGTGCTCCAGTCCTCTTTGCGATAGACCTCGCTGAGGTTGGCGTTCAGCTGCTGTTGTTGTGGCAAGGTCAGGGCGTCACTGATCCCCAATGCTGCTCTTGCCTGCACAATACGCAGCCCGGCAGCCTGCAGCGACAGGTTCTGGGCCGCCCCTTGTTCTATCAGCGTGGTAAGCACCGGGTCGTTGAAGCGTTGCCACCAGTTCGCAATAGTCTCCTGGTCGGCACTGGTGTCGTCGACGCTCCACTGCGGTGGCAGCGTCGGCCGTTCTGCTGGTGTAAAGTCTGGTCCCAACACGGTGCAGCCAGTGGCAACGATGCACACTGCCACTAACAGAGCCTGGCCAGGGACGTGTCTGATTATTTTCAAAAGCGTTTCTCTCGCAGTTGCTGCCAGTTGAGCAAGCCCAGAATTTCATAACAGCGATGTATGCTGTCGAGTATTGCCGCCTGCAGATTCAGGTAGACATAAAACGTGGCGAGCGATTGCTGCGTTTCGGCGGTGTCGTTTCGGTGGCCCTCGGTTATTGCCTGCAGGCGCGCGTTCACGCTCTCCCTGGCAATGCCGGAATCTGGCAGGGATGCCGCGCTGTGTTGCGTCGCAAGAGCAGTACAAAGCGGAGCCAGAATCGGAGCCTCCTGTTGTCTGTGTAGTGACTGTATATAAGCGTTTTCAGAGAACTCAGCGCTTCTGCGCACCAGCACTTGCAATTGTACCTGCAGGGCATCGCAGGCATTGTTCAGCGCAGCAATGTGCTGTTGATTGGCAGCGCTTGCTTGCGCTGGTTCAAGCATTGCGCTCCATTGATGTAGCCTGGCCAACAGCAGATTGCCTCTGGCAACAAGATCTGAACGGTTTTTTTTGTGCTGCCGTATAGCACGGTGGTGATGGCGCAGCGTGCGGGCACATTCACGGTAAAAGCTTTCAAGCGTCTGCTCGAAAAGCTGATGCGGGCGGCTGGTAAAGGGGAGGTGCATCACGACAATCAACAGTGTACATATCAGGTAGAACATGACGATCAACAGCAGTAAACCGTCCACGTGGTAGCTCATGGTGTTTTGCAGTCCCATTGTAAACAGGCCCAGCAAGAAAAAAATGGCGATGGGGCCCTTGAATACAAAAAACCCGACGAAGGCGTAACAGAAGATAAAGGCGGCCAGCTGCAGCCAGTGAGTGAGCTGTGGGAGCAGCAGTATGTAGGCGGGCAGCGCCACTGCAAAGCCGAGCGTAAAAAGTATGAACAGCAGTTTCGGCGTGACGGGTGTGTAGGAAACCAGCGGTACCAACAGGGTGGCCATTGCGACAAAGACAAAGCCGCCCGGCGGATTGAACAGAATCCACACCGTTGTCGCCAGCCAGAACATAACAAATGCACGCACCGCAGTGCGGATGCTGTCTCTGTCGCGCCAGATAAAGGTCGGGTTGCTGCGTGGAACCCTGGCTTCAAACGTTTTCGTGCTGGCACCGTCCAGGCAGCTTGCCGCAGAGCCGAGGCTTTCCAGTGCCGTGAACACATTGCGCAGCAGGTCTGCTCGGGCAGCCACCCGTGCGCGCTCGCCCGGCCCCAGCGATCTGGCTGCGCCGGTATCAATTGTGATGGGTGGCTTTTCGTATCGCCATGCGACGGTCTCTTCATTCAGCAACGCGCTGGCTGTGGCGAATTGAGATTCAAGGTGGACGATCAGCCCGCTGTAATTGGCAATGTAATGATTCGCGTCGATAGCGGTATGCCCGGTTCCGTGCAGGGCTGGAACCAGCGCATCCTCAAGCGCTTCGCAGGCGCTGACAATGGTATTCCATTCGGGCAGGTAGTCCGTAACGCCGTCGGCGGAATGTTTGACTTGCAGGAAATGCACCTGCAACGCATTGAGTCGGTTGCGTAGTTCTCCCAGAAGAGCCTGTTCCTGTTCGGCATTCTTTGCATCAGAGCCCACCAGGTAGCGACAGGCAGCGGCGGCTGCATCCAGCGTATTGCGCGCCATCTCACGTGTATTGTCGACGACTTTTACCGGCCACAACAGACTCGCGACCAGAGTGTAAATCAAAACGCCGAAGGCGGTCATGAAAGCGCGATCCACGCCGTAAATAAAGGCGCCCTCGGCATCGCCACCGTTAAAAATCATCAGCATGACCACGGCAGCCAGCATGAACAGCGTGTTATCCCCTTGATAAGCGCTGTAAAGGTAATAGATAAAACTGACAATGACTGATAAGAGCAGCAGGTACAGCAGGCGGTCTTGCGGAAGCAGTGCAATCAGCGACAAGCCCAATACGGCGCCAACAACAGTACCGATCACTCGTAGTACGCCTTTTTGCAAAGACTCCGACAGCTGGCCGGTGGCTGCAATCAGCATGACGGTGATCGCCGCAGTCTGTGGTTGGGGCCAGCCCATGGCGAACGGGATCAGGTAAGCCAGAGTCAGGCTTAAAGCAGTTTTGGCGGCGTAGCGACTTTTAATGCCAGGCACAGGAGCGCGAGTAGCTGTGACCTCTTCGGCGTTGCTGTGGCTTGCTTCGGTTGCCGACATCTAACCGTTGGTCCTGCCTTTATCTGTGTATTGGGGTGGCGGTAGCTTAACCGAAGCGCGGGCACCGGGCTATTTTGTGCTAGATTTGAGCTTTTAGAATATTACAGGATGTGATTATGCCTCGCCATTATTTCAGTGGTTGCAAGCTGCAAGCCCCGGGGCATAGCCATGGGTGATAAACGACGCCTGCGCCAGCAGGTCGTAGCTACCTACCGGCAGTTCAGGCGTTGCGGGCTGGGAACCGGCAGTTCCGGAAATGTCTCTGTGCGGACCAACAAGGGTATGCTGATTACTCCCAGTGGCGCCAGGCCCCAAACTCTGGCCGCCGCCCAGATTGTGCACCTGTCACTGGACGGGTCTTTGTTGGCTGACACAGCGTGCCGGGCCTCCAGTGAGTGGCAGCTGCATGCACAAGTCTATCTGGCAAGGCCAGATATCAATGCGGTTGTCCATTGCCATTCCCGCTATGCCACCGTGATGGCCTGTGCGCATCGCGAAATCCCCGCACTGCATTACATGATCGCCGCGACCGGACATGACAACATCCCTGTGGCGCCTTACTCAACATTCGGTACAGCAGCGTTGGCAAGAGACGCGGCGATTGCGCTGGGTGATGGGCAGGCGTGTTTGATGGCAAATCACGGTCAGCTGGCGGCGGGCGATTCGCTGGAGCAGGCCATTAATACAGCGACTGAAGTGGAAGAGCTGGCGGCTATATATTGGGCCAGCCTGCAAATCGGAGGGCCGGTCGTTTTGTCGGCCGCGCAAATGCAGGAGGTGCAGCTGGCCTTTAAAGGCTACGGCGCTGCGCCGCCTGCCGCTTCTGACTAGTACTTCCAGCCCAGCCCTGTGGTGATGCCATAGTCGTACTGTTTGTCTGAGTCGGCCTGGTTGTCATAACTGCCGAAGGCGGTGATATCCCAGAACAGATCACTGACGATTTCCCAGCGTATGCGCAAGTCAGAATCGGCGCGCAAGCGGCCGCGATCAGTAAGGTTGGGATACAGATTCAGATTCAGGTCAGTTTGCAATTCAGGCGTGTTGTAGCGCCACGCGGAAAAGGTGCCCGCGATGTACCATTCGATGTTCTGGTCTTCGCCACCGTCAACGGTGTTTTCGGTAATCACCTGCAGCCCTGTATCGCCCGTGAGGGTGCTGCGATTGTTGTCGATAAAATACCGTCCCAGCCCTGCGCCCGCTGCGACACGATAATCCAGAGCCAGTTCGTCGTTGGTTTCGTAGCTGGCAAAGAAGCTGCGGTACAACTGTGAACGATCCGTCCACACCCGCCGACTGAGGTCCAGGCGGTTGCTGTTGGTGTTCTCTTCATCAGTCTGGGTGAGGGTGGAGCGGCCGGTAAAGGAAGTTCGCGTGTTTTCGTCTTCGTAAGCGATACTGGTATTCAGCGTGGTCTGGGCAACGGAGCTGGCTTTGGTATACGAATAGCCCGCTGACAGGTAGATATCCAGTCGATCCAGGATGGAGTCCTCTACCGGCTGCAGCTCAACTACCTGCAGGCCGCTGAGGCTTTGCTGGCCGGCGTCTGTCTGCAACAACAGCTCTCCCGGTCGGCTGGAGGTTTCAAGTGTTCCGAAGTGCCGCGACCCGTCGCTCAGGCGCAGGCTGTAGTGAAATCTGCTCTCCAGGTGCGCCACCTCCTGCCACTCTATCTTCAGGGTGCCAATTGAATCTGTGCTCAGTGTGAGTATGCCGCCGGCCAGCGATTTTATCTCTCCGGTGATGCGATCGCCGTTGTACAGAGACACGATGTCGGTTTTGCGCTGCGCCTGTGCCGTTAGTGGAATCAGCAGAAGCACTAGGCTGATGCATGCCAATGCCCGGTTCCAAGTCATACTGCGCCCCTGAATGTTTGATTGCCGTAATCTGATTGACCCAATAATAATGGATTTTCGCACGTTAGGCTCCCATCGCCGCAGCGGCGTGTTGCGCTGCGCGGCGAGCGGCAGTCATGCTATCCTGCGCTCGACATAGCCGCCGTACCAGAAACTATGCTGTCTCCCTCCAATCTCCTGAGCCTGGCCCTGTTATACGTTTGTACGCTGTTTGCGGTGGCCTGGTATGCAGACCGCCAGGCAATTGCCGCCGCGGGCGCATCGCGCTCGTCACGCCACACCCTGGGTTTGCGAGCAGAAAACTTCCGCGGTGTTATTTATGGTTTGTCGCTGGCCGTGTACTGCAGTTCGTGGACATTCTACGGCGCGGTGGGAAGTGCCAGCGCCTCTGCCTGGGGCCATGCGCCCATTTACCTGGGGCCGATATTGCTGTTTGTGTTCGGCTGGCCGCTGATCAGGCGGCTGCTGGCGGTGGGTGCGCGCCATCGGGTGACCTCTATCGCGGATTACATCGGCGCTCGTTACGGCAAGCGCCAATCGCTTGCCGTGCTGGTGACGCTGGTGGCGACTGCCGCAGTGCTTCCCTATATCGCACTGCAGTTCAAAGCACTGGCGCAGGCCTGGACGATCGTTGGCGGAAGCTCCGAGGGTGTCGAGGCGATAGGCGGAGATACCGCGCTGCTGACCGCTATTATCCTCGCCGTATTCACTATTCTGTTTGGCACACGCCGGCTGGATGGCAGTGAACGTCACCAGGGCGTGATGGCGGCCATTGCCCTTGAATCTGTAGTCAAGCTGGTGGCATTTATCGCCGTGGCAGTGCTGGCACTGTCTTACCTTGCAAAGCTGCCGCAGGAGACTGCAGCGCCGCAGTCTATCGTTCAGTCAGAGTCTTTCACCCTGTCTGCAGATTTCCTTGCCCGCACCCTGATCAGTGGCCTGGCGATCCTGTGCTTGCCGCGGCAGTTCCATGTCATGGTGGTAGAGGCGCAGCGCGATACCAATATTGGCGTCGCGCGCTGGCTTTTTCCACTGTACCTGGCCCTGTTTATGTTTCTGGTGATCCCGATCAGCATGGCCGGCGGTAGTATTTTCGGTGCTTTGGGAGAGATTCCTCCCGATACGTATGTGCAGCTGTTACCCATCGCCCTGGAATCAGACTGGGTTGCCGTTGCGGCATTTATCGGCGGTATATCTGCCGCCACGGGCATGGTGATTGTTGCCACCGTGGCGCTGGCGATCATGATTACCAATGAAGTCGTGGCACCGCTGGTGATGCGTTTAAATGCCCATTCACCGGCCGCGGTGCTCAAGCTGGGTGACAGCCTGCGTCGCATTCGCCAGTTTTCCATTGCCGGTATATTGCTCGCCGCGTGGCTGGTGACTCAGCTGATCATGGAGATTCCCTGGTTGGCGCAGATTGGTTTTATATCGTTCCTGGCCGCAGCGCAGCTTGCGCCGGCGCTGATAGCCGGTTTGTACTGGCGCAGAGCGCACGGTGGCGCGGTAATAGCAGGCTTACTCGCGGGTATCTTCCTGTGGTTCTACTGCGGTGTTTTGCCCGCGATTCTGCCTGCTGATAGCGCGTTTCTGGCGCATGGACCCATGAGCCTGGCCTGGTTGCGGCCCATGCATCTGCTGGGTGTAAACGGTGATAGCACGCTGGCCTATGCCACTGGGTGGAGCCTCGGGGTGAACACGCTGTGCGTATTGCTGCTGTCATTATTGTTGAAGCCCTCGCAAGCCGATCTGCGTCAGGCGCGCCTTTTTACCGAAGACGCTGCTACCGGTAATGACGATCACGATTATCAACTCAGCCTGATTCGTGTCAGCCAGCTGCAGGCATTGTTGCCGCCATTTATGGACTCGCAGGAACTCTCCACCATGTGGCAGGAGTTCGAAGACAGTTACCAGCAGCGCCTGCTGCCGGCAGACAGGGCGCCCAATTTTGTGGTGCATCGGGTCGAGGCGATTCTGGCCAGTATCATCGGCGCGACTTCCGCACACAGGGCGATGACGCAGTTGGAAGACAGTCAGCAGCTCGCCTATAGCGATCTGGCCGGCATGGTGTCAGATGCCAGCAAACTGCACACGTTTAATCGTGAACTGCTGCAGACAACGGTGGAAAGCCTGATTCAGGGCGTGTCTGTGGTCGATGCTCAGCTGCGCCTTGTCGCCTGGAACAAACGCTACGAGGAGATATTCAATTACCCGCAGCGTTTCCTGTATGTGGGTTGCCCGATAGAGCGTGTCTACCGATTCAATGCCGAGCGCGGCATTCTCGGCGGCGACAGTCCGCTGGAAGACCAGATCGAGAAGCGTCTGGCGTGGTTGCGTGAAGGCAATCCACATCGCCTTGAGCGGGTGATGCCCGATGGCAGTGTGATCGACATTCGCGGCACGCCGTTGCCGCACGGCGGTTTTGTCTCGACGTACATCGACATCACTGACTTTCGCGATGTGGTGGTGCAGCTGGAAGAGGCAAAGATCGAGCTTGAGGCCAAGGTAGCCTCTGGCTCTCAAACCCTGACTGAAACCAATACGCGGCTGCGACAGGAGAACAGGCTGCGCGCCCAGGTAGAGGCGCAACTGCGCGATGCGCATAACAGCAAGTCACGGTTTATGTCGGCTACCAGCCACGATCTGCTACAACCGATTAACGCAGCGCGGTTGTTTACTGCATCGCTAAAACCGCAGCTAGGGGATGACGCTGATCCTTCGGTGCTGCGCGTGGTGGGCCAGATTGACAGTTCATTGCACCGTGCCGAACAACTGATCGCCGAGTTACGCGAGATCGCCCGGCTGGACTCTGGCCGCCAGTTGCCGCGTCGCAGCCACTTCTCGGTCAGCCAGGTATTGGATGCATTACAACGCGAGTTCTTGCCCATGGCGACGATGAAGCAGCTGGGTCTGCGCGTTTGTCCCAGCACAGTGTGGCTGTACTCAGATCAGTCGCTGGTCTATCGCATACTGCAGAACCTTGTGGGTAACGCCATCAAATATACCGCCAGTGGTCGTGTGTTGGTGGGAGTGAGGCGGCGCGAGAGCGGTGCAGAGATCCAGGTACTGGACACCGGGCCTGGTATCGACGAGCAGGACCAGATGCGTATTTTTGACGAGTTTGAACGTCTCCATCGTCTCTCGGGCGCCGGAGAGGATGGTCTGGGTCTGGGGCTGGCGCTGGTGCAGCGCTACGCAGATCTGTTGGGTCATCGGGTCACCCTGCAATCGTTGCCGGGGCAGGGCACCCTGTTTTCATTGACGGTCAGTTATGGGCAGCCCGGTGTCGTGTCGGAGTCCGCGCAGGAGGAGGCTTCCTCGAGCGATCTGGAAGGGATCAGTATCGTGTGCCTGGACAACGACCCCATGATCCTCGAGGGCATGAAGCAACTGCTGGGCACGCTGGGTGCCAGCGTGCAGACGGCGGTCGATCGCGCGCAGCTGCAGGCGCATTTTTCCAGTTTGCCTTATCCGGATATTGTGCTTGCGGACTATCACCTGGATGACGGTGATACAGGGCTTAATGCCGTTCTGGCAGTGCGCCAGCTCAACACAGTGCAAACGCCGTGCGTCATCATCAGCGCTGACGATAGCGATGTGATACGCGATCGTGCCAAGGCGGTGGGCTTTCGGTTTATGCCCAAACCGGTGAACGCAGCGCGCCTGCGCGCACTGGTGCTTGCGCTTGTGCGAGCATGATCCTAAGCTGGGGTTGAATAATTAACAGGTTGCTAGCATAGCAACGAGACGCCGGTGTGTGACGCAGGTTGCACTTGCCTCCCGTCGGCAGCACTTTGGAGTAGCAGTCTATGAAATGGATTACCACCCTCACAGCAGCCGTGGCGCTGGGCAGCGCAATGCCGTCCTTTGCCGATATCAGTTACGCGCAGAGAGTCTCCATCGAAGCGGCCGGCGGTATGTCCCTGTTCGCTTCTGACGCTGAAATCCTGACGCAGATCGCTGAGGACAGGTCGCGCACTGAATCCCGCGTGCAGATGAAATCCCGGCTGGCGCGTATGTTCGCCGGCAGCGGTGACACGGCGACGATTGTACGCCTGGATAAACAGCTTATCTGGGATCTGGACCTGGATAAAAAGCAATATACGCAGATGAGTTTTGCGCAGGCGCGAGAGCAGCTCGAAGCGGCGATGAAATCCATGCAGGACGCGCAATCTTCGGGCGGTGGCAGCCTGCCCGTTTCGGAGGAGGATTGTTCCTGGTCTGAGGCTGACCTGTCCGTGGAGCATCCGCGCGGGACTGAGAAGGTCGCCGATATCAAGACCAAAAAACACATCGTGCGCATGCAGCAGTCATGCACTGATCGTGACACAGGCAAGACCTGCGACATGACCTGGATGTTGGAAGCATGGATGGCAAAGAAGGTGCCGGGCGAGAAAGAAGTGCAGCGTTTTCACCAGCAATACGCTCAGGCCATGGGACTGGGTGATCTTGAACAACAGATGCATGGCCCGGCGCGCAGTCTGTTGTCCATGTTTGGTGGCAACTGGGGCGAAGTGATGGAGGAGTTCAAGGAGATCAGGGGCTACCCCATGCGCACTGCCATGCAGATGGAAATTGGTGGAGAACAATGCACCACGGCCTCCGGGCAGCCTATCGGTCTGGATGATGTTTGGGCTGATGCGTCGACCGCCGGCTACAATGCGGCACTTGACCAGGCTGGAGCGGAAGCCGGATCTGCCGTGGCAGACGCAGCGGGCACCTCACTGGGCGACAGCATCGGTGGCGCTATCGGTGGTGCCGCAGTGGGTGCAGCAGCCAGTGAGCTCATTGGTGGATTCACCGGTATGTTCCGCAAGAGCAAGCCCTCAGAGAAACCTGCGGAGGCCCAGGCGAACACAGCTGGAGCGCCGGTAACCCTGTTTCGTATTACCAGTGAAGTGACCAGCTGGGGAGAGGTGACGGTGCCGCAGGATCGCTTTGCGGAGCCGGCGGGCTGGAAAAAACGGTAGCCAGATTGGCACTTGTTGCAACAACCTGAGGCCGCCGGTCAGCCCTGTGGCTGTGGCGGCTCTACCGACAGCGTACTCATGGCCAGTACCGCCTGGGTGCGTGAGTGCACGCCGAGCTTGCGAAAGATCTCCGTCATGTGTGCCTTGATGGTGGCTTCCTTGACCTCGAGTTCGTAAGCGATTTGCTTGTTCAGTAAACCTTCTGCCAACATCGACGCCACGCGAAACTGCTGTGGCGTCAGCGTTGACAACGCATCTGCGGCATCCAGGGACGCGAGGCTCGCACCGCCTCCAGTGGCGTCCAGCCCAGGGTGCAACCCCCGTGCCCCTGCCATTACCTGTTCAATGCAGTTGGCCATGTCCTCGACCTCCGCAGATTTCGACAGGAAACCCGCAGCACCGTGGTCTATCGCGCGGCGCACGGTATCGGCATGAGAGTTGGCTGAAATCATAATCGCCGGTGTTTGCGGGTATTGCCCGACAAACCAGGACAGCGCAGAAAACCCCAGGGCACCGGGCATGTGCAGGTCAAGCAACAGCAGGTCTATGGCCCTGTGCTGTTCTACCTGACTTTGTAATTGCGCCACGTTGGCCGCTTCGTAAAGCGTTGCCTGCGGATACAGCTGCGTCAGAACCTGTTGCAGCGCACCGCGAAACAAAGGGTGATCATCGGCCACCAGAATGGTCATTGCCTGGTTAGCCTTTGTTGTCGCCTGGGATGCCAATGGTTTCTATTCCTTGTTGTTATGGCGCTATTGTCGCGGCTGTAGTGCGGTGATGTAAACCCCCGCAGCGGTTGTCTGCGTTGGTCATGATCGTCAGGCCCCCGACCTTGGTCGAAAGTGAGCCTCACTTGTGACCAAAGTCCAATACACGCGCGCTGACTCCGCGCTAATACTGTGCCCGCTAGAACAACAACAGCACTCAGGGAGCAGGCACTATGAATAAAATCAAACCATTGGCCTTGGCAGTGATCACTCTCGGCGCTTTCAGCGCCGGCGGCGTTGCGGCAGGAGAGGTTGAAGATCGTATTGCGGAACTGGAGCGACAGCTCGAAGCACTGAAGACGCAGGTCGCCGGTCAGCAAACGGAAATCAGCACTAACCAGGCTGATATCGAAGAGGCCCGGCCAATGGCCAAAGGCACCAAGTTCACGTATGGCGGCTTTATCGAGCTGGATTTACTGGCCTCACAGTACAGTGAGGGCAAACCGAATACGCTGATAGAAGATTTTTACGTGCCCTCGCTGGTGCCAGTGCAGCCAGCCAGTGGTAAGTCAGATTCGTATTCCTCGACCAACATGCACGCCAAAACCTCGCGATTTTTCTTTACCACCAAAACCGATACAGACGCCGGTGCGATCTCTACCCGCATAGAGCTGGATTTCATATTGAGCGGCCAGGGAGATGAGCGAATTTCCAACTCATGGAGTTCACGTCTGCGGCATGCCTTTGTGAAGTGGGATTACGATGAGGGCAGTTCACTGATGGCTGGCCAGAGCTGGTCGACGTTCTTCAACGTTGGCGCATTGCCCGACCTGCTCGATTTTGTCGGCCCTGCCGGCACTATTTTTGAGCGACAGCCGCAGGTTCGCTGGACCATGGGTGGCCTGCAGCTGGCGGTGGAAAACCCGGCGACACGGCTGAATGATGCGACCGGCAGTACCTACTACAACGACGGCAGTTCAATACCTGACCTGATCGCGCGCTACAACGGCAAGATGGGCGATTTGAGCTGGTCTATCGCGGGTATGGCGCGGCAGTTGAGTTACGAAGGCCGCGCAGACGCAGCGATCGAAGGTGACAGCGATGAACAGTTTGGTTACGGGCTGAGCCTGGCAGGTAAGTGGATGCTGGGTAAAGATGATCTGCGCTTTATGGTCAATTACGGCGATGCGCTGGGCCGTTACATGGGGCTGAACTCTTTTAACGACGGTTACGTTCAGCTCAATGGCGACATCGACACCGTTGATCAATGGGGCGCTTTTGTCGCTTATCGACATTTCTGGAGCCCCAAATGGCGCAGCACGTTCTCGATATCGGCATCCGGCGCAGATAACCCAGGCACCGCAGCGTTTGCGGGAACCGGCTCATTGGCCAAGGGATACGAGTCTGTGCATGCCAACCTCAATTACCTGCCGGCTCCAGGCCTGTCGATTGGCGGTGAGTTGCTGTACGCCACCAAAGAACTGGAAGACGGCCGCGATGGTGATATGAGTCGCCTGCAGTTGGCGGTGAAATACGCGTTCTAGGCACTTTCTGGTCGATGCTAGACCAAGGTCCAAGAGTCAGTTGCGGAAGGGCGGCGTATAGTCGAACCGTTCGCAACAATAACAACACCGCAGGAGGTGTGAAATGTCCCAAATGACAGAGCAACAGGCAAAGGAATACTGGCGCCGCAATGTCTCGCTGATGATCAAGCTGCTCATAGTGTGGTTCGTGGTCAGCTTTGGCTGCGGCATCATCTTGTTCGACGTGCTCAACCAGATACAGATCGGCGGTTACAAGCTGGGCTTCTGGTTTGCGCAGCAGGGTTCAATCTACGTGTTCGTAGGATTGATTTTCTATTACGCCCGCAAGATGGGCCAGTTGGACCGCGAGTTCAACGTCGAAGAAGAATAAGGAGAACACTATGGAACTGCAAACACTGACATATATCGTGGTAGGAGCGACCTTTGCGCTCTACCTCGGTATAGCGGTCTGGGCTCGAGCGGGTTCGACCAAGGATTTCTACGTGGCGGGCGGTGGCATTAACCCGGTACAGAACGGCATGGCGACCGCTGCGGACTGGATGTCTGCGGCCTCTTTTATTTCCATGGCGGGTCTGATTGCCTTCATGGGCTACGGCGGTAGCGTATTTCTGATGGGCTGGACCGGTGGCTACGTCATCCTGGCCATGTTGCTTGCGCCTTACCTGCGCAAGTACGGCAAGTTCACGGTGCCGGAATTTATCGGTGATCGTTTCTATTCCAAAACAGCCCGGGGCGTGGCGGTGCTCTGCCTGATTATCTGTTCAGTGACCTATGTTATCGGCCAGATGAAAGGTGTAGGCGTTGCCTTCTCGCGCTTTCTGGAAGTGGACTACGACACCGGCCTCTACGTGGGCATGATCATCGTGTTCTTTTACGCGGTGCTTGGCGGCATGAAAGGAATTACCTACACGCAGATCGCGCAGTATTGTGTACTGATTCTTGCCTATACCATACCGGCAATTTTTATCTCACTGCAGCTCACGGGCAACCCGATTCCGCAATTGGGCCTGGGTAGCACCATGTCGGGGAGTGATGTCTACCTGCTGGATCGTCTCGACCAGGTGGTAACAGATCTGGGCTTTCACGAGTACACCACCAATGTGCGCCTGAGCAGCCTGAATATGGCGGCTTATACCATGTCGTTGATGATTGGTACGGCCGGTTTGCCGCACGTGATTATCCGCTTCTTCACCGTGCCCAAGGTACGTGATGCGCGTTCATCGGCCGGCTGGGCCCTGGTGTTCATCGCCATTCTTTACACCACAGCGCCCGCGGTTGCCGGTATGGCCCGATTGAACCTGATACAGACCATTGAGCCTCAGCCGGGACAGTACCTTGCCTACGACGAGCGTCCCCAGTGGTTCAAAAACTGGGAGAAAACCGGTCTGCTGGGTTACGAAGACAAGAACGGCGATGGCCTTATCCAGTACACCTCGGACGCTGAGACCAATGAGATGGTCAAGGTCGATCAGGACATCATGGTGCTGGCCAACCCGGAGATTGCGAAGTTGCCTAACTGGGTGATCGCACTGATTGCCGCCGGTGGTCTTGCAGCGGCGCTCTCTACTGCTGCGGGTCTGCTGCTGGCCATTTCATCGGCAATATCCCATGATTTGCTCAAAGGTATGTTCATGCCGCATATCACCGAGAAAACTGAGTTGATGGCAAGCCGTATAGCGATGGCATTTGCGATTGTCGGGGCGGGGTACCTGGGCTTGAATCCGCCGGGGTTTGCGGCGGGGACGGTGGCCCTGGCCTTTGGTCTCGCAGCGTCGTCCATCTTCCCGGCGTTGATGATGGGCATATTCACCAAGGGCATTACCAAGGAAGGCGCGATAGCGGGCATGGTAGCCGGTATCAGCGTGACGCTGTTCTACGTGTTCCAGCACAAGGGCATCATGTTTATACCCGGTACGGCGTTCCTTGGTGACACTCCCGCCAACTGGTTTATGGGCATCGAGCCCAATGCCTTCGGCGTGGTGGGCGCGATCATCAACTTTGCCGTCGCTATCGGTGTTTCAAAGGTGACTTCGGCACCGCCTGAAGAGGTGCAGGAGCTGGTCGAGCATATCCGCATTCCTGCGGGTGCCTCCGCGGCACATGACCACTAGGATCCATGGTCCTTGAATGGGAGGCATCGCTTGCGATGCCTCCCTTTTTTGTGGGGCAAGGATATACTGCCCAAATTCTTCCGAGATGCTAATTATGTTCACTAACAAACACGTCATCATCGCCATGATTGTAGCGCCCGTTTTATCTGTGCTGGCATGGTTTGCCGTCGGGCAGATGACGGGAGAAAAACCGCAGGCAGCGCAAGAGGGCGGGTCTTATCCGCTGGTGGAAAAAAGCAACTGCCGCTATACCAGTGGTGCCTGCGATCTGGCGAATGAAGATGTCAAGCTGCGCCTGGTTTATGCGCAAGGTGACGGCGGCCCTCAGATGCAGCTCAGCTCCAGCGTGGCACTGCAGGGAGTGGTGCTTGGTGTGGCTGAACCCGGCGAGGAAGGCAGGCCTGCAATGATGCGAGCAGTGGACGGCCAGGGTCTGGAATGGCGTCTCGCATTAGCGGAAATGCCAGGTGAAGAACAGCGCATCCGGCTGGTGGCTCGTGCTGCTGGCAGCTCTTTCTTCGCTGAAAGTGGTACCACTTTCCTGCAGCTTGACGAGGATCGGCAGCACTATGAGCGATAGCCACACGCGGGTGGATGAAGGCGCTGTGGCGGATAACGGGGTACCGGAGCAGACGCTGTCCGACAGTTTGCGCACGCCCGAACTATTACCCATTGCCGAGTTCATGCGCCAGACCCTGCCATTTAACAGCCTGTCTTTGCAGGAACTGCTTGGCGCGGTAGATGACATCGTGGTGCACTACCATTGCCGTGGTGAGGTGTTCCGCAAAGACTCTCCACAACCTGGGCTGCGCATCGTACGCAGTGGCGCAGTGGAACTGCGAGACAGCGACAACAAACTGCTGGACCGACTGGGCGAGGGTGAGAGCTTTCATATCGGTGGCCTGAACGCAGAGCGTGGTGAGGTGCAGGCCACGGTGATCGAAGACGCTCTGCTGTACCTGGTTCCGGATGCCGCTTATCGTCGATTGCGCGATAACAATCGCGATTTTGATCGCTATTTTTCCGGTCAGCGCAACCGCCGACTGCGCCGCGCGGCACGTTACCAGCCCGAGCCAAACACCATGATGCAGGAAGTGCGCAGTGTGATGAGTGTCGGCCTGCTGACTATTCATCCGCAGGATACTGTGCAGCAAACGGCGCAAGCGATGGCTGAGCGTCGTGTGTCTTCTGCCTTTGTGGTGGAAGGACAGGGGGCAGATGAAAGCGGCGCCTTGTTAGGTATTGTGACGGACCGCGATTTGCGCACCCGAGTGGTCGCACCGGGGTTGCCCTATACAACGGCCGTGCAGGAAATTATGACGCCGCATCCGGAGAGTATCGACGCTACGGCAACGATATTCGCGACTACCCTGCTAATGACCCAGCGTAACTACCATCACTTGCCCGTGATGGTAGAAGGCCAGCTCGCTGGTATTGTCACCGCCTCCGATCTGATCCTTGCGAAACAGGACGACCCGGTTTATCTCGTGCAGCATATTTCCCGCCAGCGGGATGTGGCAGGTATGCAGGAGTTAACCGCTGGTATGGCGAATCTCATGGTGCAGTGGGTGGCAGCAGGCATGCGGGCACAGCAGGTCAGCCAGATTCTCACAGCAATCAGCGATGCTGTTACCGTGCGCCTGATACAGCTGGCAGAGGAGCGCCTGGGGCCTGCGCCGGTACCGTGGGCGTGGATGGGGTTTGGTTCACAGGCGCGTTCCGAGCAGCTGCTGGGTGCGGATCAGGACAACGGCCTGGTGGTTCATGATTCGGTGGCGCCTGAACAGCTGGACTGGTATCGCGATCTGGCAGAATTTGTTTGCACCGGTCTGGATCAGTGCGGTTATGTCTTTTGTCCCGGCGGTATCATGGCAAAAACCAACCAGTGGCGGCAGCCTTTGGCCAGTTGGCAGAGTACGGTACGTCGATGGGCGGCGGCACCCACGCCCGATGCGGTGATGCGCGTGAGCATCTTCTTTGATATTCGCTGCATATACGGTGATGAAACGCTGTGTCAGCAGCTGCAGTCCACCATGCTGCAGCAGGCGTCGCGCAACTCCATTTTCCTGGCCGCGTTGGCAGCCAATGCGTTAGACAGCAAGCCACCGCTGGGTATCTTCAGGCGATTTGTCGTTGATCGCGACGGTGAGCATCGCAGTTCTCTCGATCTCAAAAAGCGGGGAGTGCTGCCTGTGACCGAGATCGTACGATTGCACGCGTTGGCCCACAAGGTCGTTGCAGTGAATACGGATGAGCGCCTGAAAGCACTCGCCAGGGACAAACACCTGACGATCGTAGACAGCCGTAACCTGGCGGATGCGCTGCATTTTATTCAACATCAGCGCATCCAGCACCAGTGCCAGCAGATTGTCAGCGGCGAGCCAGTGACCAATTTCATCAACCCGAAAGACTTACCCAAAATGGCCCGGGAGCAGTTACGCGATGCCTTTACCATCATCGACGAAGCACAAGCCGCCGTTCGACAAACCTATCGGGCCGGGCTGGGATAATGTTGGGGTTACGACTGCGCCGTCTGCTGTACGCCAGACGAGTGGCGAACACAGCGCTGCAACGTTGTTGGCGCAAGCCCTTGCCGTCCACTGGGACCGACTGGCGCCAGATTTCTTTTCTGGTCGTGGACGCCGAGATGTCATCACTGGATGTGAACGAGGGTGAGTTACTCAGTGTTGGCTGGGTAGTCGTAGAGAATGGCGCCATTGCACTGGACAGCGCTGCCCACTATCTGGTGCAGGCACAGCGCTCTGTCGGCCAGAGCGCGACCATTCACACCATCCGCGACTGCGAGTTATTGGACGCCATCTCTTCGGTCGATATTCAGGCGCGGTTCCTGGAGGCAGCAGCGGGACGGGTGTTGGTATTTCATAATGCGGCACTGGATCTGGCCTATCTCAACCGCTTGAGCCGCAGTCAGGCTAACGCGCCGATTCTGCTTCCGGTGGTGGATACACTGCTGCAGGAAAAGGCCCTGCTGGAACGACGCGGCCAGCCGCTGCACAGTGGCGACCTGCGCCTGCAGGCCTGCAGGGATCGTTACAACCTGCCGGCTTATCCTGCGCATAACGCGTTGCTTGATGCACTGGCGACGGCAGAATTGCTGCTGGCCATGGCGTCGCACCGTAGCGCTGGCAAACCCTTTGCGCTGCGCCAGCTAATGGCGCGCTAGTTCAGCCGGCCCCGATCAATCAGTGCGTCGCAATCCACCTGTGTTGGCAGCATGCCGTAAGTATTGCCCGAAGTCCCTCCGAGTCGAGCCTTGCAAAAAGCGTCGGCAATGGCAGACGGGGCATTGCGCAGTAACAAAGAGCCCTGCAATGCCAGTGCCATGTGTTCCACGATGGCACGCGCGCGATACTCGATATCATCGTGATTCGACAGTGCAGCCTCCAGCTGACCCAGGTACTGGTCAAACGCGCGGTCGCTTCCTTTGGCCAGTTGCACTTCCTGCATGAAGTGCTGCAACGATTGCGGGTCGCGTTTCATGGCGCGCAATACGTCCAGGCACTGCACGTTACCCGAGCCTTCCCAGATGGTGTTGATCGGGGCCTCGCGATAGAAGCGCGGCATCAGGCTGTTCTCCATCACCGCAGACCCGCCAATGCACTCCATGGCTTCATAGGCGTGGCCGGGCTGTCGCTTGCATACCCAGTACTTGCCAATCGCGGTGGCGATACGTGCGATGCCGCTTTCAGCTTCGTCGCCTGCGGCCATGCCGTCCAACGCCCGTGCAACGCGGAACGCCATGTGCGTGGCGGCTTCTGCTTCGAGCTCCAGGTCTGCCAGTACGTTTTGCATCAGGGGTTGTTGATCCAGCCGGCGACCAAAAGCTTCGCGGTGGCTGGTGTGGTGAATAATCTGCGTCATATGCTGGCGCATCATGCCGGCAGAAGATACCAGGCAGTCAAAGCGCGTCATGGCGACCATCTCCAGGATGTTGGCGACCCCGCGCCCCTCATCGCCAATCAGCCAGCCGAGCGCGCCGCGCAGCTCCGTTTCACTGGAGGCATTGGAGGCATTGCCCATTTTGTCTTTAAGGCGCAGCACCTGCAGTGGATTCTTGCTGCCATCGGGCCGCCAGCGCGGCACCAGAAAACACGACAGGCCGCCCTCGGCCTGCGCCAGCATGAGGAAGGCATCGCACATAGGGGCGGACACAAAAAACTTGTGGCCCACCAGTTCATAGGGCGAGCCAGCGCCAGGCTGACCGATGGGGTAGGCACGAGTGGTGTTACGACGCACATCGCTGCCGCCCTGTTTTTCAGTCATTGCCATACCAATGGTTACGGCCTCTTTATCGGTATGAGGCACATTGCGCGGGTCATACTCGCGTGACAGGACCTTGGGCAGCCATTCCTCAGCGATATCCGCTTGTTTGAGAAGCGTCGGCACGGCGGCAAACGTCATGGTAATCGGACAGCCGTGACCGGCTTCAACCTGGGTCGTCATATACGTGCCGGCGGCCCGCGCGACATTGGCTCCCACGCCCGGTTTTTCCCATGGCGCACCACCGAGACCCTGCGCCAGAGAATCACGCATCAGCTCGTGATAGGCAGGATGGAATGTGACCAGGTCAACACGATTGCCATAGCGATCGTGGGTATCGAGCACAGGTCGCACCCGGTTGGCCTCTACACCGCGCATGATGGCCTCGGCGGTGCCGCAATGGCGCCCATAGTCAGTCAACGAGGGCAGCGCCCATTCACCGCCTTCACGCTTCACAGCTTCTACCAGGGTCGGGTCAGAAGTGAAGACGTTATAGTTCTCCAGCACCGGCGGCATGTTCTCCACTTCGTGGGTATTGGCAGCGCAGGCTTCAGCTTTGGGGTAGGGGATCATAGTGTGCTCCTGTTACTGCCCACAGCGCGCAGGCAGAGTTCGACGATGCTGTTGATAAGATGTTGCTGTTGTAAACGGCCAGGTTCCTGTGCGTCGGGTGCCAGCGGTCCCACCAGCGATTCCGCCATGAGTCCCACCAGCGCAGTGGCTGACACCCTGGCATCCTGGGGCGCAAATTCTTCGCTATCGATGCCGCTTTGCACCAGTTGTTCAAACACCTGTGCGTAATGGCGCCTGTAGGTCAGCCGTTGTTCTTCCAGAGCCGGGTCCAGCGGCTCCGCGATCAGCGCCCATGCCAGATGACGGCCGCGAATGGCGCGGCTGGCAAAAACCTCTGCGGTGCAGCGCAATTTCCCGGATGCCGTGCCATCGCTCTGTGCTGCAAGGCGCACCTGCTCGACCTCTCGCGCGGAAGCGCTGCAGAACAGCTCGGTGCAAAGTTCGTTTTTACTGCAGAAGTGCCGGTACAGTGTTCCTGTCGCAATACCGGCATCTGCCGCGATCTGGTTAACCGCCACTGATTTGAAGCCGCCGCGCAGTACCTGGTTGCGCGCGGCATCGATGATGCGCTGGCGGGTGTCAGCGCGTCTGGCTTCTGTTTTTGCGGTGGCGCGGTAGACCATGGGCGGGCAGTGTTGTTGTCTTGATAAGAAGTGAATCATGATTCACATTATGGGTCAAGCTGCGATGCCTACGCGCGACACAGTCGCGGGTCTTGTATCTTGTACCAGTGCTGACTGTCGAGACTGACACAGGCTGCCACAGCTCCGGATTGACCTTGCACGGTTGATCCCCTCAACGGGCGGTAATACGCTGGAGCGCCTTACAATAAACAGGAATAACCGGGTGCTGGACACACAAACTCTCATCGATGCGGCAACAGCAGAGACTGGCCTGTCTGACTTCGGCACAGACGATTTCCTGGAGCCCCTGCAGCGGCTTGTGGATGCGCTCAACAGCGAGGCGCGGCTGAACGACTTTGGCCATCTGCGCGCCCAGATGACGATTAATGCCGGACTCACCAGCCGCCTGCGGATTGTGGATTACCTGAAATCGTATCCGGCAGTACGCGAAGAGCAGGTGCAGCGCCCGGTTTTTATCGTTGGCTTGCCGCGCACAGGCACGACCGCGCTGCATCATCTTTTGAATCAGGATGCTGCCAACCACACCCTGCGTTTATGGGAGGCGCAGAATCCTGTTCCACCGCCTGAGACCGCGACCTATGAAACCGATCCACGCATTGAAAAACAGGCGGAGGGCGTTGCGCTCACCGAGGCTTTTTTGCCGGGATTCCTGAAAACCCACCTGATTGATGCGCGCGAGCCGGACGAGTGTTACATGCTGCTGAACCGGAATTTCATGTCTGTCGAATATTCCGCCATGTTCCACATTCCGTCCTATGCTAACTGGTTGTATGAGAATCTGTGCGCGCGAGACAGCTACGCCTGGCACAAACTACAGTTGCAGTTGTTGCAAACTCACCACAAAGGGCACTGGGTACTCAAGGCACCGTTTCACCAGTTGGGCCTGCGCGAAATCCTGCGCTATTACCCGGACGCCATCATTGTGCAAACGCATCGTGCCCCGCTGCAGTTTGTCGCCTCGGGTTGCAGCTTCAGTGAGCTGCTGCGCCGCAGTGGGTCAGATCATATCGACAAGGCACAGATCGGTCGCGACTGGATGGAGATGCTGACCATCTACACCCGCACCTTCGAAGCTGATCGCGCAGCGCTTGGCAGTAACCATCCCGGCCAGTTTCTGGACATCAGGCATGATGACTTTGTTGCTGACCCGATGGCGGCGGTAGCCGATATCTACCGTCTGCGCGGCACGTCCCTGAGCGATGAGGCACGCGCTGGCATGCAACACTGGCTGGCGGAACATCCACAGGGCAAGCACGGGCGGCACGAGTATCGGCTGGAAGACTATGACATCACCGAACAGGAAGTCGCAAACCTGTTCGGTGACTACATACAACGCTATGGCCTGAACCTGGGATAGCGAGCAACGAACCCCTCTATTTGGCAGGAGATCAGTGATATGAGTGAGAAGACGGCGCAGCAACGAGTCGCGGACGGACAGACCTGGGCAGATTTTTGTGATGCCCTGAAGGAAGCCGGTGAACTGGTCAATGCCAGCAAAGCACCGCAGGATGCCTTTAACCGTGCAGAGGGCTACCGCTACCTGACGCGTATGTTGCGCGCCGGGCTGGAGAGTTTCCTGGAGGGTGGCGACAGCGCCTTTCCCGTACTGCGCTGCCCAGTGCATGAAACCATCAAGATGGGCGCCGATAACCCGGACAACTATTACCAGAGTGCGCCATTGAACCCGGACTATGATTACCGCATCACCGGCACCCGGGGCACGGTGGATTACCTGGGCTTTGGCACAGTGATCAATCGCTACAGCAGCGGCGGCGGTATGCGCACCGATGCCTTCCTGGATTCCCGGGATATTCAGATTGACGAGGACGGCAAACTGGAGATTATCGTCAGCCAGCGTGAGCACCCCGGGAACTGGTTGCGCATGGGGCCAGAAACCAACGCCATCAATGTGCGCCAGACGTTCCAGGATCGCCGCTCAGAAATCGCCGCTGACATCCGCATCGAGAGAATCGGTGCCGAAGAAGAGCGCCCACCGGCGCTGACGCCAGAGCATCTGGACAAAGCCCTGCAGGGTGCGGTGCAGTTTGTCAAAAGCACTACGGGCCTGTTTGAAGGCTGGGCGGAAAGTTTTATCCCGACAACCAATGAGGTGGCGCCTGCGGATCAGAATTTCTGTCAGGCCATTGGAGGTGACCCCAATATTTACTACTTCCATAGCGTATGGGAGTTGGCGGACGATGAAGCACTTGTCGTGGAGGCGGCGACTATTCCGGACTGCCAGACCTGGAATTTTGTCCTGCAAAACTGGTGGATGGAATCACTGGATTACCGTTATCACCAGGTGCACTTCAACAAACACACGGCCGCCCGGGAAGCGGATGGCAGTGTGAGAATCGTGGTGGCGCACCAGCGTCCGCCGCAACAGAACTGGGTGGAAACAGCCGGCCACAATCGCGGCACCTTATGCTGGCGCTGGATAGGGGCGCAGGAGCACCCGCCGGTTGCGGCGCGGGTGGTGAAGTTTTCCGAGCTGTGACGTAAAGCGGGGCGCTACACAGCGCCCCGTGCCAGTCTATAGGCTGGTGACCCGGGAGAGCGCCGTATCGTATTCGCGCTTCAGGCGCGCTACCAGCTCGCTGGTGGGCAGCACGTCTTTCACCGCGCCAATGCCCTGGCCGCAGCCCCAGATATCTTTCCAGGCTTTGCTGTCGCTATCGCCGCCAGAACCAAAATTCATCTGCGTTGGATCACTTTCGGGCAGGTTGTCTGGATCGAGGCCCGCGGCCTCAATGGACGGCCGCAGGTAGTTACCGTGGACGCCGGTAAACAGGTTGCTGTAGATGATGTCGGCGGCCGCGCTGTCCACAATGGCCTGCTTGTAGGCTTGTTCAGCATTGGCTTCGGTGGTGGCGATAAAGGCTGAGCCGATATAGGCCAAATCAGCGCCCATTGAAACCGCGCCCAATACCGCAGCGCCGTTGGCGATGGAGCCCGACAGTAGCAGCGGGCCATCAAACCATTCGCGGATTTCCTGCACCAGGGCAAAGGGCGAAATGGTGCCTGCGTGGCCGCCAGCCCCTGCCGCAACGGCGATAAGGCCATCAGCCCCTTTCTCTATCGCTTTGCGCGCAAACCGGTTGGAGATGACATCGTGCAACACGATACCGCCATAGGAATGTACCGCTTCGTTGACAAACTCTTTCGCCCCCAGCGAAGTGATGACAATGGGCACCTTGTACTTTACGCACATCTCGAGATCATGCTGCAGGCGATCATTGGAGCCGTGCACGATCTGGTTGACCGCAAAAGGCGCGGCGGGCTTGTCCGGGTTGGCGGCGTTGTAGGCATCCAGCTCACTGGTGATACGCTGTAGCCAGACTTCCAGCTCTGCAGCGGGTCGCGCGTTGAGCGCTGGAAAGGAGCCGACAATACCCGCCTTACACTGGGCGATCACCAGATCGGGGTTGGAGACAATAAACATGGGAGCGGCGACAGCGGGCAGGGTAAGCCGTCCGTGCAGGCTTTCGGGCAATGACATAAAGAGACCTCGATTCTGTTGGGCTGCTACGCAGTAACAGCGGGTTACATAAAAAGCGCGCCAACTTTACTATGCAAAATATTGCATATCAAGTAAAATGTGCCAGTCGCTGAGCATTCAGGGATACGCATAGCTACCCCCGTCACCGGGTGGCCTGTACGGCAGGAGAGAGGCAATGGCACTGGCCCACGCAATAATGACCGCGCTGATCGAGGATGATATGTCCGGCTATGAACTCGCACGGGATTTCGAAACCTCCCTGGGGTTTTTCTGGCGTGCATCGCATCAGCAGATTTACCAGGAGCTGCGTAAATTATCGGATAAAAAGTGGCTGAAGCGTCGCGAAGTGAGCCAGCGTGGCAAGCCGGACAAGGTCGTCTACGGGATTACCGCCGCCGGACGCAAGGCGCTCGCCGAATGGGTGTTTACCAAGACTAAAACACAGTCTGCCAAGGATGAGCTGCTGGTCAAATTGTACAACCTGAGTCCGGATAATGTGCATCACCTGAGTGCGGAGCTTACCGAGCGACGCGAACAGATGATGCGTTTGCTCTACCTCTATGAAAAAATTCGGCGCCGCCATTATGATGATCCGGCCTCGCTGCCAACACGCCGTAAAGGCGTTTACCTGGCGTTGGCCCTGGGTATCCGCCAGGGCGAACTGTTCCTGGCCTGGTGTGATGAAGCGCTGTCGTTGCTCGGTACGGTCGACGCAGCCAGTGATGACTAAGCCCATGGGACATTTTGCTGTCTGAAAAATAGTAATCTCCTGAGCACTTCGGAGCGTATCCTGCACTATGAAAAAACCTGTTATCTACTGGTTCCGCCAGGATCTGAGAACCTACGATTTACCCGGCCTTGCGGCGGCACTCGGCAGCGGCCGTCCTGTGTTGGCGTGCTACATACATGATGAATCAGCGGCCGGCGATTGGGCGCCAGGAGGTGCCAGTCGATGGTGGCTGCATCATAGCCTTGAGTCCCTGGGCAGGGAGATTGCCGACCTCGGTGGTTCTCTCTGCCTGCGCAGTGGCGATACTGCGGATGTGATGGAGCAACTCATTGCTGCTACCGATGCCGATACCGTGCTCTGTTCGCGCCAGTATGAGCCGTGGGCTGTCGAGCTGGAAAATCGTCTGCATGAGAGCCTGGACAGCGCAGGGGTGACGTTAAAACGCTACCCCGGAACACTGTTGTTTGAGCCCGGTAGTGTGAAAACGCAGGCGGACCAGCCCTATAAAGTGTTCACGCCATTCTGGCGCGCCTGTCGGGCATTGCCACAGCCGCCGCAGCCGCGAGGCTTGCCCGATGAGTGTCAGTGGTTGCAGGAAGCGCCGCCCTCTGACGCACTCGAGGATTGGGCGCTGACGCCGCAGCAACCTGACTGGGCAGCTGGCTGGGAGAACCTGTGGCAACCAGGCAGCGATGGCGCTCGGCGGCGCCTGCAGGAGTTTCTGTCGGAAAAAGCAGGTAATTACAGCGAGGGTCGCGATCATCCGGCCTGCGACAGTACGTCCCGCTTGTCACCGCATCTGCATTTTGGCGAAATATCCCCCCGCGAGATCTGGCATACCGCACAGGCCCATGGTGCCGGTAGCGGTGCCAATGCGAGGGAAGTGGACAAGTTCCTCAGTGAACTGGGCTGGCGTGAGTTCTCCTATCAGTTGCTGGTGCACTTTCCCGATATTCCACATGCGCCGTTCAAACAACAATTTTCCCACTTTCCATGGTCGGTCAAACAGCAGGGCCTGCGCGCCTGGCAGCAGGGCCAGACGGGCTATCCGGTGGTGGATGCCGGGATGCGTGAGCTATGGCAAACCGGCTATATGCACAATCGCGTGCGCATGGTGGTGGCGTCCTTCCTCACCAAGCACCTGCTCATCCACTGGCGAGCGGGGGAGGACTGGTTCTGGGATACACTGCTGGATGCCGATCTGGCGAACAATGCCTGTAGCTGGCAATGGGTGGCCGGCAGCGGCGCTGATGCCGCGCCGTATTTCCGCATCTTCAACCCGGTCGCCCAGGGTGAAAAGTTTGACCGTGATGGCGATTACGTGCGGCGCTGGGTGCCTGAACTTGCGGCCTTACCCGACAAGTACCTGCACCATCCCTGGGATGCCCCGGCTGATGTGCTGGAATCCGCGGGCGTTGTCCTGGGGCAGACATATCCCGAGCCAGTCGTTGATCATCGTGCCGCCAGGGAAGCCACGCTATCGGCGTATGCGCAGATCAAGGGCGAATAGTGCGCGCCGCGCCGCTTTTCTGGAGAAAACGCCAGTTTTTGCTGTAAATCCCCTCCGTTAGTCCCTTACTGTGGTAGCAGACAGGAAGTCTGCGCAGTATGTGCTGCGTCCACAGGCAAATTTGAGCAGGGGATAGCGATGAAGATTGTATTGATGGTGATGTTGCTGGTACCGCAATTGGCGCTGGCCAAAGTGTACATGTGTACTGACCCGCACACCGGTAAATCGACCTTTACCGACAAGGGCTGCGAGACATTGACGGCCACTGAGGAAGTCAAGGTGACGACGACCAACGTTACCTCAGGCAGAAACACCGCCGCTAAAGTGTCAGACAAAAGCTGGAATTCAGATCGGGACGCGCGTAAATCAGGCCGCGAGTATAACGATCAGCGCCGTTCAGTGTACGAGGGCAGTGCCACAGCGGCCGTCACACCCGCTGTGGTTGATTGATGTGAGCTGCGTCACACACCGATCACGTCATTTTTCACGTTTATATTCACTAAATCTCATAACCTTCTGATTTAACTGGTTTTAATCCATTCTCATCGATGCAATTAAGGCCCTCATTGAGGGCCTTTTAGTATGTTTACTCTAAATCCAGCTGGTCTAATAAGGGTTCAAACCATGACTTAGAGGAGGTTTGATTATGATTAGCCATACAATACTGTATGTGATCTTGTCCCTGCTGTTGGCTCCCGTGGTGTATGCCATGGCTCAGCCAGTCGGCAAATCCTATGACGCGCAGCAAGAGCGTCAGCTAACGGATGGGGAAGCAACCCACACCCTCTAAAAATAAGTGTTTGAACCAGGCCGCCGGAGTGATCCGGTGGCCTTTTTTTTGGTTCAACGTAAAGGCGATGGGGTGGCCCATAGCATTGACGGCGACCGTTGGGCATAATGCCGGTCGGTTTGAACTCCAGCTCGGGGCGGCATGTACTACCAGTATTTCGGGCTCAGCGAAGCACCTTTTTCTATCGCGGTGAACCCGCGTTATCTGTATATGAGCCCGCGGCATCGCGACGCGTTGGCGCATTTACTGTATGGCGTTGGGTCTGGTGGCGGCTTCATACTTCTTACCGGCGAGGTTGGCACCGGCAAGACCACCATTAATCGCTGCCTGTTGGAGCAGCTTCCCGACGACACCGATATTGCCATTATCCTCAATCCGGCGTTGAACGCTATCGAGCTGTTGGCGACGGTCTGTGATGAATTGGGCATCGCCTACGACAGCCATCACCACACCCTCAAGACGTTGACCGACAGCCTGCACCAGTATCTGCTGGCCAATCACCAGCGCGGCCGTAAAACGGTATTGCTGATCGACGAAGCGCAGCATCTGGATTTTGACGTGCTGGAACAAATCAGGCTGCTGACCAATCTGGAAACCCACAGTGAAAAATTGCTGCAGATCATTTTGATCGGGCAGCCAGAGCTGGCGCACATGCTGCAGCAACCCGAGCTGCGCCAACTGAACCAGCGCATTACCGCCCGCTACAACCTGGAGGCTTTGAACCAGAACGAAACGGCTGCGTATATTCGACACCGTCTGCAGGTGGCGGGAATGGCGCCGGGCAGGGAGATCTTTCCACCGGCTATCGTGAAAAAAATACACCGCTACACCCGCGGTATTCCGCGTTTGATCAACGTGCTGTGCGATCGAATTTTGCTGGGCGCCTACGGGCGTAACAAAACCCAGGCAGACGCTTCGATGCTGCGTTTGGCAGCACGGGAGGTGCTGGGTGAGCCCGGAAGCTCCGATGCACTGCCTGGCGCGATAAAATGGGCGGGCCTGTCCGCACTGCTTGCCTTGTTTGGGTGGGGCGTCTGGTTTCTATGGCAGGCTCAGGCGCCCACCGTGCCATCAGACCTTCCAGCGGCTGCAGTCGCGCCAGCGACAGTGCAGTCCGTAACGGCTGTACCCCAGTCCCGGCAAGTGTCCGCAACAGGCGTCCGCGCCGTACCTGAATCAATACAGCCGGCGGGCGTTGATAAGGAGTGGCTGATGCCGCCCGCTGCGGCGTTGTCACAGCTGTGGCAGTTGCACTCAACCAACCCTCAGCCGCAGCAGGTTTGCAGCACACAGCCGCAAGCGGGTATTGCCTGTATAGAAGGGCAGGCGACCACCTGGGATGAGCTGGCTGCGTTTGACCGGCCCCTGTTGCTGGACATGATTACCCCCCAGCGTTTTGCGGCGGCTACGCTGTTGCTGGGCATTAACGGACGCGAGGCGCAGGTCGTCGATGCCGGCGGCTTGCAGAGTATTGATCTGGCCAGGCTCGGGCCCCACTGGACCGGCAGCTACAAGCTGCTGTGGCGTCCGCCACAGGACTATGAGCGGCCGCTGTCGCTGGGGGATCGCAGTGACGCTGTCGCCAGCGTGGCGCAGTTGTTTGCGCAGCTGGATGGGCAACCCGCACCGCTGGCACAGCGTCAGTTCAATAAGGCCCTGCAGGAGCGGGTGACGCTGTTTCAGCAGCGCTACGGCCTGCAAGACGATGGCGTGGTAGGCGTGCAGACGCTATTGAAAGTCAATGAGTTACTTGGTATCGACCCTACAGCTGCCGCAGCCCGTGGCGCCCTTGCGATAGCACCAGCGCAGGAGCCGTCGCTGTGATGCCTGCCAGCACGAATATTCAGGAGCCATTGTGTCGCTGATACTGGATGCCCTGAACCGGTCGCGGCAGGAGACGACAGAGGTGCCCGGCCTCGCCACTGCGCACTACGATGGCGAGGCTGAGCCTGATCGTATTTGGCGCGTGTTGCCCTGGGCCGCCCTGACAATTGCGGTACTGGTAATCGCCTGGCTATTGCTGCAGCGCGATGATGCTGGGCAGGCTCACACGTCTACCAGCGCCAACACCATTGCCACTCCCCAGACACCTGTCACGCTGGATCATTCGGCGCGTGAGCCAGCTGCGCCGTCCACGTCCGCACGAGAATTGCCGGGCGCCGCGCCGCAGCAAACTACCCAAACCGCAAACGTTGCTGCGCCCGCGGCTGCAACTCCCAACGACGTGAGCGCGCCGTTAACCACCACGCCGGCCCCCGCCGTGGCCAGCCTCTATGCTCAATCTGCTCCAGCGGGAAGTGATGATATTGGCACAGACAGCAACACTGTCGAGGGTGCCCGAGACACAACGGATAGATCCGGCGGCTCTGATAAAACCGTCGAATCAGGCACTGCGCAAGAGTCTGCGCCTGCCACCCGCGAGGAGCCGATCGATATTGAAGAAATGGTATTGCGCGCAAGAGAAGATCTTGCCAATGCACGCCTTGCTGAGCATTCAGCGCCCTTTATTGGCGATCTGTCGCAGCAGCTTAAAGATGCGATACCAACGGTGTTCTACGAGCGTCATGATTATGCCGGTGAGCGCGGGCCATCATCGGTAGTGCTCAATGGTGAGGCAATGGCGGTGGGCGGCAAGCCGGCACCGGGTATGACAGTAAAGGAAATACTGCCGCGCTCAGTGGTGCTTGATTATCGCGGTACAGAATTTCGTTTACGCGCACTCAACAGTTGGGTCAATCTTTAGGGTTTTCTAGAGTCCCAGGAAATCGCGCATGATGGCAAACAGCTCTGGCTGTTGTACGTAGGCCGGAACACTTTCGCGTGCCTGTGCGTTGCCCAGCAGCGGCACACTGGCACCCGTATGTTCCTCGCGCATGAAATTTGTCGTGGCATAGTTGACGGCCATTATTGAGCCTTCTGGCGTCCTGATGCGGGCCAGCTTACCGGGTGTGTAGGTCGGTATGGGGTAGGCGGCAAACAGACTTTCCTCGGGAATCAGTTGCGCGGCCTGTGAATGGTCTGCCGTGACGAGAATCAGCGTTTGTGGATGCTGTTTGGCAAAGGCCAGGGCGCTGGCCAGCGCCTCGTCCAGCTGCTCCAGCTCGCCGATTGAACCACAGGGCTTGCGTTCATGGGCCTGCTTGTCGATAGAGGCCGATTCGATCATCAGGAAGAAGCCGCGCGGGTTTTCGTGCGACAGCTGCCGCAGGGCAATGTCCGTCATGTTCTTCAACGTGGGGACTCGCTCGAAATCGGGGTTGGGCTCACAGCGCATCACTGCCGGCAGGGTGACGTCACCCAGATAGCGGTGTACGTGATTAAGCAGGCTCGGCTCGGGTGCCTCGGCTTCGCGCTGGTCCTCGCCCTGCAGCCGCACCGGCAATGTGCTTTTGGCAAACAGGCCCAGCAGGCGCTGGTCGGCTTGCGTGGCGTTCAGCTGTTGCGGTGTTGTTACCGCGGTGAAGCCATTGCCGGCAGCGACTTCGGCAACACTCAAAGTGCTGTTCTCGGCGCTGGGTTCGAAATGTTTTGCGCCTCCACCAAGTAGCACATGGAGGCGTGATGCGGCCAGCTGCTCGGCGATAGAGCCTTTACCGCCATTGGCTTTCATATCATCGATACAATTGCCCAGATAGATATCGCTGAACTCCACTGAGCGCATCAGCGTCGGGTTTTCACATAACCGGAAACTGATGTGCGCCGTAAAAGCGGCGGGGGTGGCATCGGTAACGCTGGCGGTCGTGACCAGGCCGGTGCGCAGACCCTGTGCCTCAGCCAACTGCACGATGCTTGTCAGATCTGTGTCAGTGCCGGCGCTGGTGCCGATGCGTCCGCGGCTGGTGACTTCACCCGTGGCGAGGCTGGTGGCGGTATTCGCTGAATCGGCTACATAGACGGGCTGCGCAGGGTTCGATTCTGCGGCTGTCAGGATCTGAGCGGTGGAACGCAATGGCAGCGTGTCGAGCAGGAGTCGGCCAGAGGCCCCCTTGAGATAGTTGCGGGCGATGGTGATCTGTTGCTCGTCCATGCCATCGCCGATGATCAGGATGACCTGACGCGGCGCTGCCGTGTCATCGGTGTTGCTGACTGTGCTGGCATCGGCAAGCGCGCTCGAGCTGGCGATAGTCGCGCAGTAAAACACGGCGTGAACAAATAATCGAAGCATGCAGGAGGTTCCATGATGGTGTAGATGGAGTCTGGTTCAACGCAATAGTGTAGAGCAATGGCGGCACTTGTTCATCCACTACCGGGCCTGCGCTGCGGTTTGTGCTTAACCTTTAGCTCCAGCTGTGGCAGCATTCGCGCTCGCGTTACCTCTCCGCTGCGCCGGGAAGGTGGTGTTAGACGCCAATTGATAAGGAAAATAACAATGATGAAAAAACTCTCCTGGCTGCTGTTAGCCTGCTTGCCTTTGGTCTCTGTAAGCGTAAGCGCCGACGAGCTCAACGGCGCTGATACCGCGTGGATGCTCACGGCCACAGCCCTGGTGCTGTTTATGACCATTCCGGGGCTGTCGCTGTTCTATGCCGGGTTGGTGCGCTCCAAAAACGTGTTGTCCGTCCTGATGCAGTGTTTCGCACTGACCTGCCTGATGTCGCTGGTGTGGTTTGTGCTGGGCTACACGATTGCATTCGGTAGCGACGGGGTAGAGCAGGGCCCCGTGATTGGCGACTTCGGCAATATCATGTTCGCCAGTATGAGCATGGATTCACTCAACGGCGGCATTCCCTCTACGTTATTTGCCGTGTTCCAGATGACGTTTGCGATTATCACGCCGGCGCTGATCGTGGGCGGTTTTGCCGAGCGCATGCGCTTTTCGGCAATGTTGCTGTTCAGCACTATCTGGGTGCTGGTGGTCTATTCACCGGTTTGCCACTGGGTATGGGGTGGTGGCTGGCTGGGTGAAATGGGCTTGCAGGATTTTGCCGGTGGCACCGTGGTGCATATCACAGCGGCTGTAGCGGCACTGGTTGCCGCCCTGATGATGGGGCCGCGCAAGGGGTTTGGCACGGTGGCGATGCCGCCGCACAACCTCACCATGACGGTGACAGGTGCTGGCATGCTCTGGGTTGGCTGGTTCGGTTTTAACGCGGGCTCTGCCGTTGCGGCTGACAACAGTGCCGCCATGGCGATGCTGGTGACGCACCTGTCGGCAGCCTGTGGATCGCTGGGCTGGATGACGATGGAGTGGCTGCGTCACGGCAAGCCTTCTGTGCTGGGTATTGTGACCGGCATGGTGGCAGGGCTGGGCACCATCACACCGGCGTCCGGTTCAGTGGGGCCTGCCGCGGCCGTGGTTATCGGCCTGACCGCCGGTGTGGTGTGCTACTACGCGACCAATTACCTGAAAAATGCGTTGAAAGTCGACGATAGCCTGGATGTGTTTCCGGTGCACGGTGTCGGTGGCATCCTGGGCACCTTGCTGGCGGGGATTTTCTGCTCAACGCAGCTGGGTATCTTCAGCGGCAACGGTTTTTCTGAGGGGATCACCAGCATTGGCGGTCAGTTGAGCGTGCAGGCGACAGGCGTGATTGTCACGCTGGTGTATACCGCGGTGGCGACGTTCATCATCTTTAAGGTCGTGGACAAGCTCGTGGGCCTGCGTGTTGACGACGAAGAGGAAACCCAGGGGCTGGATCTTGTGCTGCACGACGAGCGCGGTTACGACCTGTAATTTGCTGTGTTGGTGTGAGCGGCGGCCGGTTATCCGCGCCCGCCGCCTTTGCTTTGTGACGTGTTGCCCTGCCTAGCTGAACTGCAGTTGCAGCCCGATGCGCTTGAGCATGCTTTTTTCCTGTTCCAGTTCCCACGCGGTTAGCGGGTGTTCCTCCAGCCAGCCCTCAGGAAAGCCCAGTATCAGTGAGTCCTCGGTGGGAAGGATAGAAAAGTCCGGCAATTGCGCCAGGCGTTCAACATATTTAAAGCAGGAAGCCAGACGCATGATACCCAACAGGTAAGCCAGTCGGGTTCGCTCTGATTCCGGCGCTTCATCCAGCACGCTGGTACTGATCTTTCCGCGATGCCCCAGCGCGAGCACGGCCAACTGCTCCTGCTCTTCCTGGGAAAACCCGGGCAGGTCGGCGTTGCGCAGCAGATAGGCAGAATGACGATTAAAATGTTTATGGGAGATGGCCATGCCGATCTCGTGTGTGCGCGCCGTCCAGTGCAGTAAATCCCAGTCGCTGGTGCTCAGCCGCCAACACATACGTGTCGCCGAGAACAGCGTACGTGCGCGGCGCTCTACAATTTCTGCGGTGTCCATATCTACCGCATAGCGCTGCATTAACGCGTTAACAGTTCTTTCTCGCACATCCTCGTGACTGAGGCGCCCCATAAGATCGTAGATAACGCCTTCACGCAGCGCGCCCTTGGAGGTGCGCATCTGGGTGATGCCCAGCACGTCAAACAGCGCACTGGTGATCGCTACTCCAGGCAGGATGACATTGCGCCGCGCGGGTGCCAGGCCGTCGAGATCGATCTCATCCATCTGTTTGAATTTGAGCAGCCTCTTTTCCAGTTTGGCCAGCCCGTCACGGTTGATGCCGGATTCCGTCCAGCCGTTTTGTGACAGCACAGTCTCGATCGCCTGCAGTGTGCCGGATGAACCGACGCATTCCTGCCAGTGGCTGGCATCGTACTTGTCGCTGATGTGAAAGGCTTCCACGCGCGCCCTGTCGTAGGCCTTGCGATAGTTTCCTTTGCTGATTTTGCCCTTGGGGAAACAGGTTTTACCGAAGGAAACGCAGCCCATTTGCAGGCTTTCGAGGCGCTGCGGTTCGAATCGCTCGCCCACAATAAATTCCGTACTGCCGCCACCAATATCGATCACCAGCCGCGACTGGGCATCGTCGGCCAGAGAATGGGCGACCCCGAGGTAAACCAGCCGGGCCTCTTCGCGGCCGTAGATGACATCGACCTTGGTGCCCAGAATACGTTTGGCCGGTTTGGTGAAATCCTGTCGATTCTTGGCCACGCGCAGCGCATTGGTGCCAACCGCTCTGACCCGTTCGGGAGCGACACTGCCCAGCAGCTGGGCAAAGCGCGACAGGCAGTCCAGGCCACGTTCAATCGCTTCAGCAGACAACAGGCCTTTCTCCAGGCCCGCGCCCAGCTGGACTTTTTCGGCCAGCACCTCCACCGGGCGCATTTCGCCATGTTCTATTTTTGCAATGATGAGGTGAAAGGAGTTACTTCCAAGGTCGATGGCGGCCAGCAGGCTCCCTTCTGGCAGGGCTTCCGGATTATCCTGAGTCAAAATGGTGGCTTTCCATGCTGCGGGTAGGGGCTCATGGTAAAACAAACGGCTGTAATGCGCACGAATACCGTGGCTGCAGGTGCAACGCGCTGGTCAATCCAGGGTAAAGTACAATGCCCCGTGCTGCCCCGGGGTGATCGTGACCGCAGCTCCCTTTGCGTCTTGCGACAGCAGTTGCGCTGGGGTGTTGGTATCGCCGCCAGCTGAGTGCGCAACGAAGCGTTCACCCGTGGCGGTGTTGCCGATGATCATAGCCTGTTGTGGTTTCCCGTCCTGGTAGTTGACCAGCCAGGTTTCAATGGTACCCGCGCTGGGAGATTCGGCGATTGTTCTGGCGCCGTCCGTTTGTTGCGCCAGCTGCACCGACACCGAGGCCCAGTCAGTTTGTGCCGGCACGGTGGAATACACACCGGCAGCATATTTGGACATAAGCCCGCCAACCGCTGTAACGAGGGCATATTGGCCCGGGGCTTCACGCAGCTGGCAGACCGCCTCGGCCACACTGTGCATCACGTAGTTGTTTCCCGGGCCGCCGAAGTAGGGCAGGCCGCCCGTGAGGGTAAGCGGCCGGGAGCCATCGGTGGGCAATTCCAGGTGGTTGGCGGCCATCGTTACCGCGCAGGGGAAGCAGCTGTATAGATCGATCAGGTCTATTTCGTCGATCGTCTTTCGAGCCATCGCGAGGCTGTGATCAAGCACCACCTCCGCCGCGCGTGATCTGCCGGGCTGGTTGCGCTCGCTGACATTAACATCCAGGCTCTGCGCGGCGCCGTGCATAAACACCCAGTGTTCCCGAGCAATGCCCAGCTCCTGAGCTTTGGCAATACTGCACATCAGCACCGCAGCGCCCTGATTCACACTGTCACGCGCGATCATGCGCTTGCTGTAAAGATGATTGAGTGGTGCCGCAGAGGCAATATCCTGCGCGCTCATTGTATCGGGGAACTGCGCCAAGGGGTTGCTGGCGGCGATTTTAGTGAAGCGTGAGAACATCGTCGCCATCTGGTGTTTGTGTTCCGATGCTGACACCCCGGTGGACTGCAGCAGGGCCTGCTCCAGCAGACCGTAATAATACAGGGGTGCCAGTAAGCCATTGGCAACTTCCTGGCCTGTGACAAACATGTCACCCCAGCCACGGTCTTCCAGCGACCCTGCAGGCGCGTCTTGCCAGTTAAGCGTGCGCCCTTCGCGTCTTGCCTGCCGTTCGTTGAGCAGCGCTTCTCCACCGGCGAGCAACACTACTGAGCGGCTGCCGCGCGCGATGTCTGCGGCGAATTCGCTGATGCGTGACTGCGGCTCGTTACCCCCAACCTGGCCGTAAATGGCGTGCTCGGGATTGGCGCCTATTGCCGCGGCCACCGAGCGCGGAGGATTCTCGCTGCGGCCAAACGCGCATGCCGGCATACCCATTGAGTCAGAAAACAGGCGCGTGATTGAAATGGTATCGATGGCGTTAACCACGTTATTGCCGCCGGCGTGCGCCAGGGCCTTTAGCGCCGCCCGAGCCGCCAGCTCCATGGGCGAGGTGTCAGTAGCCTCGCGTAATACAACCTGGCCTGCGCCGACAAGCACTGGAGTATCAGGTGGCAATTGGCTGACATCGGTCATGAACATGTTCTCCGCGAGTGGAAAAAAGGGGATTTTTTTCAGAGCGGGTTTATGACAGAGCCCTGGCTGAATGTCCAGACTGTGGTGGCGATTTTCCCGGGTTTCCCTGGTCGGTTACAGGACACTTGAGAGTGTGGGCCTAAAGGGGGAGAAAACGCACTGCCCGGTAGCCGGCCAAAAGGGCTGCTGACAACAAAGCGCTGTTGAGGCCTATCAATTTGCTGTCAGGAAGGTGTCGGTATTATCAATCAAGAATCTCCTGCCGCTCACGCTCATAGCAGGGAACAGCATGATGAGTAAGGCTTTCAACGAATGGTCTCCCTTGGCAGCGGGCCCGTTGCGATCTCGCGTGACTACTGCGCCTGTTCAAGCGACAGACGCAGCTTTTCGATAAGTTCATCGATCTGTTGTCGGTTGATAATCAAAGGCGGACAGAGTGCCAGGGCATTACCGGCTACGTTGCGCACAATCAGGCCATTATCCTGGCACAGCTGGGTGGCGCGTTTGGCCATATCAACCGCTGGCTTCTTGCTGTCGCGATTCTCTACCAGTTCTACTGCGGCGATCAATCCGGCGCCGCGCACTTCACCCACGGCTTCTATGTCGGTCAGTTCTGTAAGGCGGGATTGCAGATAGGCGCCCATTTCTGCCGCGTTGTCGTACAGCTTGTCGCGCTCGAAAATCTCCAGTGTTTTCAGGGCGGCGGCGCAGCCGACCGGGTGTCCGGAATAGGTATAGCCGTGCCCGAAGATGCCCACCTCACTGCTGGGCTTGATCATGGCTTCGTACATGTCGCCTCGAATAATGGATGCGCTGATGGGGTAGTAGGCGGATGACAGCTGCTTGGCAAAGGTCATCTGGTCGGGCTCACAGATATTCATGGTATCGCAGCCAAACAGCTTGCCGGTGCGACCGAAGCCGGTAATCACTTCATCGGCCCAGAACAGGATGCCGTGTTTGTCGAGAATGGACTGTACGCGTTCGTAATAGCCTGCCGGCGGCACGATGACGCCACTGGCTCCGGTGATCGGCTCGGCAATAAACGCCGCAATGGTTTCCGGCCCCTCACGCAGGATCAGCTGTTCAAGATTGTCGGTGATACGGGTGACAAACGCGCTTTCTGTTTCGTCATTGTCTGCACCGCGATAGTAGTGCGGGTGATCGGTGCGCAGTATACCCAGTGCGTCCAGCGGTGCGTCGAAGTGAGCGAGATTGGCCGGCAGGCTGGTCAGCGATCCTGCTGCAACCGTAACACCGTGATAGGCGCGCTCCCGGGTGATGATCTTGCGCTTTTGCGGTTGACCAATGGCGTTGAAGTAGTAACGCAGCAGCTTGATATGCGAGTCGTTCGCATCAGAGCCGGAATTGCCGAAGAACACTTTTGCGTCTTTTACCGGCACCATCGCCGCCAGCTTGTCGGCCAACTCCACGCCGGGCCGGTGTGCCTTGCCGCCGAACATATGGCTGTACGACAGCCTGGCAAGCTGTTCGCTGATCGCATCAATGACTTCGCGGTTACCGTAGCCCAATCCGGTGCACCAGAGCCCGGCCATACCTTCCAGGTACTCCTTGCCGTGCTCATCGTAGACATAAATCCCGTCCCCGCGCTCAATGAACATCTGCTCGGTGGCGGCGAGATTGGTCGTAGGGTAGATAACGGCTGACATATTCGCTCCTGCGTTCAGGGTAGTTTGCTGCGCTGTTGTTGGTGGTAGCTTGCTACTTGTCGAGCCCACCCATGCAGATGTATTTCACTTCGATGTAATCGTCGATGCCATAGTGCGAGCCCTCACGGCCCATGCCTGATTCCTTCACGCCGCCGAAAGGAATGACTTCGGAGGTGATGCCGACTTCGTTGATACCGACCATGCCGTACTCGATGCCCTCGCTGACGCGCCACGCGCGCCCGACATCGCGGGTGTAAAGATACGAGGCGAGCCCGAACTCGGTATCGTTGGCCATGGCAATCGCCTCGGCCTCATCCTTGAAGCGAAAAACAGGCGCCACGGGGCCGAAGATTTCCTCGCGAAAAACGCGCATGTCAGTAGTGACGTTGGTGAGCACGGTGGGTTGGTAGAAGCACTCGCCCAATGCGTCTGCGCGCGCACCACCCTGCAGGGCGGTAGCGCCGTTGTCCAGCGCATCGCGCACCATGGCATCAACATCATTGGCCGCCTTGGCGTTGATCAGCGGGCCGTGTGTGGAACTCTCATCCATACCATCGCCCAGATGAAAGCTGGCCACCGCCGCGCTGAATTTCTCCACGAAGGCATCGTAAATGGAATCCTGAACCATCACGCGGTTGACGCAGATGCAGGTCTGGCCGGAATTGCGGTACTTGGAGCCGATAGCACCGGCGACGGCGGCATCCAGATCGGCGTCGTCGAATACGATCACCGGAGCATTGCCCCCCAGTTCCATGGAGACTTTCTTGACCGTATCGGCGCATTGTTTCAACAGCGTCTTGCCCACTGGGGTGGAGCCCGTGAACGTCAACTTGCGTATCACCGGGCTTTCGGTCATGGCGCCGCCAATCTCGCGTGAGGACTTTCCGGCGACGATATTCAATACACCGGCCGGCAGGCCCGCGCGATCAGCCAGTTCGGCCAACGCCAGCGCGGACAGCGGGGTTTCGGTAGCAGGCTTGATGACAATGGTGCAGCCTGCCGCCAGTGCCGGCCCGGCCTTGCGCGTGATCATGGCATTGGGAAAATTCCACGGTGTGATGGCTGCCACCACGCCCACGGGTTGTTTGATAACGATCTGCCTGCGATCGCCGGGGCCAGGTATCACATCGCCATAAATGCGTTTGGCTTCCTCGGAGAACCATTCAATAAAGGAAGCCCCATAGGCCACTTCCGCGCGTGATTCAGCCAGTACCTTGCCCTGCTCGGCGGTCATCAGTAGCGCGAGATCTTCCTGGTTTTCCATGATCAGCTCGTACCATCGGCGCAACAGTGCGCTGCGCTCCTTCGCCGGGCGCGCGCGCCACTGTGGCATGGCTGCCTCTGCGGCAGCGATAGCCGCCTCGGTTTCAGCCTTGCCCATGTCGGCGACTTCGGCCAGTGGCCGGCCAGTGGCGGGATTATTGACGATAAAGCGACGCTCACCGGGCGCGTCAGCCCACTGTCCGTTGATGTAGGCCTGGGTGCGCAGTAGCGTGGGATCGCTCAATGTCAGGGGCATGATCTGGTTTCCTCTTGAAAGCATTTGCAGTGATAGCAGTGTAGTCTATCGGTTGTTTTTCTCACTACAATCGATATATTTGCACCTTCATGGTGACTATAAGTAACCAGCATGGTGGTTCCTGTGCTTTCTCGACGTAATTTGCCCCTTAACGCATTGCGCGCGTTTGAGGTCACCGCGCGCCACTGCCATCTGCGCCGTGCTGCGCAGGAACTGGGTGTCACTCACGGCGCTGTCTCACGCCAGGTCAAACAGCTGGAAGAACGGCTGGCAGTGTCGCTGTTTGAACGGTCAGGCAATCGGCTGGTTTTAACCGCTGCCGGGCGCAGACTGATGCTGGTGGTCGGGGAGTCGCTGGACCGCATAACGGAGAGCACGCTGTACCTGGATCCGGAATCCATGGCGGGTAGCCTGGTCGTCGCTGCCACACCTTCCATGACCACCGGCTGGCTGCTGGGGATGATCCGTGATTTCATTCATCGCTATCCCGAGATTGAGTTGCAAATACGCAATATCGAACCGCGTCAGCGAGAGCTTCCCGCGGATGTGGATGTGGCCATTTGCTTCGGCGAGCCGGATGCGGGGCAGCGGGTGGTGCGCTCGTTGTTCAGAGAGCGCTACTTCCCTGTGTGCAGCCCCGCGTTGCTGGATGACGGTGCGCCCGTAGCAGAACCACGCGACGTGCTGCAATACCCGTTGGTGCATGACCGCCACGGGCGCTGGCAGCGCTGGCTGGCTAATCAGGGGCTGGATGTTGCGCAGGCGCACAGCAGTCTGCACCTGCAGGAATCGTTTCAGGTGCTCAGCGCAGTGCGGGAAGGTTGCGGCATTGGCCTTGCCGATCGCCTGGAAGTAGCGAGGGATTTGCGCACGGGCCATTTGTTGGCGCTGATGGAAGACACGGTAGAGGCCAGCCAGGCGCACTACCTGGTGACAGAGCAGGAGCGCCGTATGACGGTTCGCGCCAGCCTTTTTGCAGAGTATATCGCCCGTCAGTTTCAAGGCGAGTCGAACGGGCTATAATTTCAGGGTGCATTGACAGGGAGCTTGCCGGCTCAAAAGTAATGACAACGTCTGAAAAGAAAAAGCGCGGGGTACCCGCAAAGTCATCCCGTAAAGGCAGTGTCGCCGCTCCGCGTGGTCGGCGGGCGAAGGGGGCTTTGACGCGCCGTAAAATACTCGACGCCGCCTTTAATGTCATCGCCACAGACGGTATCCGTGGCGTTACGCATCGCTCTGTCGCCAACGAGGCTGATGTTCCACTGTCGTTGATCACCTACTACTTCAAGGATATCCAGGCGATGCTGCTGGAAGCTTTCGAGCAGTTCAGTGAGCGCGGCCGTCCGGAATTGCAAGCGATGTATGTCGAGGTATTCGACTACCTCGGCGGATACTCTCGCGCAGAATTGCGCAAGCGCGCGGTGCGAGAATCCCTGTGCGAGACCTTGTCACTGCAGTTGTGCGAATACGTTTTACACCAGGTGACCGGGAAATCTGTAGGCCTGGTGGTGGAGCAGATATTTTTCACCCAGACCACGCTCGCACCTCAGTTGCGAGCGATGGCTCATGTTCATCGTCGCCAGATGCTGGACCCACTGGTGGACGTGTGCAGGTACTTCAACCGGGTGGATCCAGAGGTCGATGCAGAGTTGTTGTTCGATTCCGTCACGGCGCTGGAGTATCGACTTATTGCCAGCCCTCTGGAGGAGCTGGACAAGGATAAGGTGCTGCGCATGCTGCGGCGCAACGTGGGATGGGTGATGGGCTTGAAGAATGCCTGAGGCGGTGGTTTCGACAGTCACCCTGGAACATATCGAGCGCGCTGCCGAGCGTATCGCCGGGCATGTGCATCGCACGCCACTGCTGGGTAGCGCGATGATCAACCGCGAAGCCGGTTGTGAACTGCTGTTCAAATGCGAGAATCTGCAGAGGGTGGGTGCGTTCAAGGCGCGCGGCGCATTCAATGCGCTGTTGCTTCTAGGTGAAAAAGACCGTAGTCACGGTGTCGCTACACACTCCTCAGGTAATCACGCCGCAGCGTTGTCGCTTGCCGCAAGCGAAATTTGCACACCTGCGTATATTGTCATGCCAGACAATGCGCCAGCGCCCAAGATAGAGGCTGTAAAAGCCTATGGCGGCCAGATTACTTTCTGTGAGCCAACCCTGGCGGCTCGTGAACAGGCGCTTGAGGAAGTATGCGCTCGCACCGGCGCGCGATTCATACCGCCGTATGACCATCCTGATATCGTGGCCGGGCAGGGCACTGCGGCGCTGGAAGTGGCCGCCGATCTGACGCAGGCGCCAGACTTTCTGCTCGCCCCCGTCGGTGGTGGCGGCCTGTTGGCTGGTTCGGCCATTGCGGCCCGTGCCCTGCTGCCTGGTACCTGCGTTATTGGCGCCGAACCACTGGGCGCTGATGATGCGGCGCGCAGTTTCCATAGCGCGCAGTGGCAGCCGCAGCTGCATCCACAGACGATTGCAGACGGTTTACGCACATCACTGGGTCAGCTTAATTTTGCGCTTATCCAGCAGCACGTAGACGATATTCTTACCGTTGATGACGCGATGATTATTACCGCAATGCGCCTGATATGGACCCGCATGAAGATCCTGGTAGAACCCTCCGCGGCGGTTCCCCTGGCGGTAGTATTGCGTCATCCGGCGCGCTTTGCTGGCCGTCGTGTGGTGATTATCCTGAGCGGTGGCAATGTCGACATCGATACGCTGCCCTGGTGAGGGCCGCCGGACGGCCGCCGCCCTGTCCAGTGAACGCCGCAAGCAACCATCTCAGGATGGCAGTACCAGCGCCGCCACCGTCCAGCCCTCATCCGGCGTAAAACTACCGCCCGACAAGGGCTTTAACTGCTGGTTGCCATTCCATGCAAACAGCGCGATACGGTTTTTACCACTGTCCTTGCGGTAGGCCTCGTAGTCATAGTTGGCCGTCAGCTGTGTTGTTTTTATCTCCGCACCCTGGCTGATCAGGCTCAGCAGCTTGGCCAGGCTGACGTCAGTCGCAAATAACTGGCGCCCCGGCATATCCGGTGCGGGTTTACGCGCTTTGGGGGTGCTCTCTTTGCTATCAATCGTGACCGGCAGGTAGTACACGTTAGGGCGGCCAAACAAGCGCGAGAAGTTGGCGCAGGCCAGATGGTTGAAGTCTGTGTTGCGCGACACCGCGAACAGTTTTCCGATACCCGACAGGTCCATCACCTGGCTGGCATGGTCTGACAAGGCGTTACCGTAGTAGGTCTTCAGTCCAGCCATGCGAGCCGGGCGCAAGCTGTCCCAGTTGCTGTCGCCGATAATCACGGGGAAATCGTTTTCCTTCAGTATGCGCCCGATGCTGGTTGACAGTGGGTTACTGCCTATCAGCAGCACGCCCTTGGCCTCCGGCATTGCCACGCCCAGCATTTTGGCCAGGGGCCGTGCGGTCAGGCTTTGTACCACTACCGTTCCTACGATCACCACAAAAGCCAGGGGCACCAGCAACTCGGCGTCGGGGAAATTCTGCTCCTCAAGGCGCAGTGCGAAAACGGCGCTGATCGCCGCGGCGATAATCCCGCGCGGGCCGATCCACGCCAGGGTCACACGCTCTTGCCAGGTGAGGATAGAGCCAATGGAGCAGATAAACACTTTCACCGGGCGCGCCACGAACTGGATACACAGCATCACCAGCAAAGCCGGCCAGCCCACCAGCATCAGTTGTTCGAACTCAACGCGCGCGGCCAGCAGAATGAACAGGCCGGAAATCAGCAGAATGCTCAGGCTCTCTTTAAACTCAAGAATGGCCTCAGTGTGAACGCCACGGGTGTTGGCCATCCATATGCCCATGACGGTCACGGCCAGCAGCCCTGATTCGTGCTCGAAAATATCGGCAACGGCGTACACGGCGAACACCACCAGCAGCGTCGCGACATTGTGCAGGAACTGTGGAATCAGGTAGCGGCGCAGAGCGATGCTCCACAGATAACCAGCGCCACCGCCGAGTATCAGGCCCACTGCCAGCAGTCGCACCAGTTGCAGGGCCACCTCATCCAGTGACGCGGTGGCCTGGCTGGCCATGATGAAGGTAAAGGTCAATACGGCCAGAATCGCGCCCACCGGATCGACCAGAATGCCCTCCCAGCGCAGGATGTTGCCCACCGCGGGCGACGGCCGCACAGCCTGCAGCATAGGCATGATGACGGTCGGCCCGGTGACGGTCATGATTGCGCCGAACAGCAATGACAGCTGCCAGCTGACGCCGATAATCCAGTGAGTCAGCAGGGCAACGGCAAACCAGATAATCACCACGCCAACGCTGATCAGGCGCCGTACCACTTTGCCATGGCCCTGGATGTCCTGCCGTTTCAGCGTGAGGCTGCCTTCGAAGAGAATGACGGCAACGGCTAAAGAAATGAAAGGGAACAGGATGTCGCCGAACAGGGCATCCGGATCCAGCCAACCGAAGGTCGGGCCCAACAGAATGCCACTGGCCAGCAAAAACAGTATAGCGGGGACCCGCAGGCGCCAGGCCAGCCACTGTGAGCCCAGTGATAACAGGCCAATGACCACAAGGATCAGCATCTGGTCTTGTTGCATGGTGTCTTATTCCGTTGTTGAGGCGTTGAGGCTGCAGAGCGTATCGCGATATGTTGGGTGCTGTTTGCTATTTCAAGCCTGCTAGCCAATGACAATGCGTGGTGTGCGCGGCGGCATGCGCGTGCTCAGCTCATAGCCGATAGTCTGTGCGTGCCGGGCGACCTCACCGATCGGTAAATTATCGCCCCATAGTATCACTTCATCGCCAATTGCGGTGTCTGGAATGTCCGTCACGTCCACGGTAATCATGTCCATGGAGACGCGGCCGGCCAGTGTCGCTCGCTGCCCGCGAACCAGCACCGGTGTGCCATTGGCTGCCAGGCGCGGATAGCCATCGCCATAGCCGATCGTTACGGTGGCGATGCGTGAGTCGCGTTGTGCCTGCCAGGTGGCGCCGTAGCCAACGGTTTCGCCGGCGCGCACATCGCGCAGTGATATGACGGCCGACACCAGTGTCATTGTGGGGCGCAGGCTGTCGGCGGCGGCATGGGGGCAGGGGAAGGGTGAGTTGCCGTACAGCATGTAGCCGGGTCGAATCCAGTCGTAGTGCGCCTGTGGCCATGCCAGAACGCCGGGTGAGTTGGCCGCGCTGCGCAGTGCCGGTAGCGTGCTGCACACGTCGTCAAAACGGCGTATCTGATCCGGTGTCTGGGGGCTGTCCAGTTCGTCGGCGGAGGCGAAATGGGTGTAAATCACGGGGTGCGCAGTGCTGTTGGTGCTGTCCAGCAGGCGCTGGTGCACAGGGCGCGTTTGTTGTGGGCTGACACCGAGACGGTGCATGCCTGTGTCCACTTTCAGCCAGCAGTTCAAGGGCGCTTCCAGTCTGGCGCGCTCCAGCCATTGCAGTTGTTGCTCGTTGTCGATGGTAACCCACAGTTTTAGCGCATCAGCGAGCGCCAGCTCTGCCGGCTCAAATACGCCTTCCAGCAGCAGGATTGGCGCGTTAATGCCTGCCTCACGCAGCTCCACGGCCTCTTCAATGCTGGCCACTGCCAGCGCGTCTGCCAGGGGCTCCAGTGCCTGCGCTACGGTAACCGCGCCGTGGCCGTAGCCGTTGGCTTTCACTACTGCCATCAGGCGTGAATCCGGCGCGAGTTTGCGCGCCACCTGCACATTATGATGCAGGGCGTGAAGATTCAGGCGCGCCTGGGTTGGTCTGGCCATCAGAAGTCGAATTTGTGGCGTGAGTAGAGTGTTTGTGCCGCCAGCCAGACATCCCCGATCTTGCCGTCGCCTACCGGCTTGCCGTCAATCTCGATGACGGGGGCGATTTCCTTACTGGAACTGGAGATCCACACTTCGTCTGCGCTGTCCAGTTCGTCGCGCAGCACCACGCGTTCCTGCACCGGAATGCTGCCATCGCGGCGCAGGATGTCCAGCAACATCAGGCGGGTAATGCCAGGCAGCTTCTGGTGATCCAGTAGCGGCGTTGAGACAATACCGTGTTTGATCACGTAAACGTTGCAGGCGGCAGCCTCGGTCAGCTCGCCGTTCTGGTTGTACAGCAGCGTCTCATTGTGCCCGCGCGAGTGTCCGTGCTGATAGTGCATGACATTGCCCAGCAGGGCGGTGGATTTGATATTGCAGCGCTTCCAGCGCAGATCCTCAGCAGTGGATACGCGGTACGCGGTGGCGGCGGCCTTGTCCGCAACCGGCGCCGGCGGGATCTCAAAGGCGAAGGCATAGAAGGTCGGTGTCAGGCCGTCAGGGTAAGCATGATGGCGGCGGGTGTCTGCACCGCGGCTGACGTGATAGTAAATACCCAGATTGCCGCCACCGTTGCGCTCGATCAGTTGTTGCGCCACCTCGCGCCATTCATCCACATCGACGTTGAGCTGTATCTCGATAGCGTCCAGCCCGTCCTGCATGCGTTGCATATGCGGTGCAAACCCAACCAGCTTGCCATCGTAGGACGGCACCACTTCATAGATGCCGTCGCCGAACAGGAAACCGCGGTCCATGGGTGAAATCCGCGCTTCTTCCATCGGCATAAAAGCGCCATTTAAATACACAATGCTCATCGTGCTCTCCTGCCTGCGGCGATCATGGGGTTGTGTTGGCTGTGTTGAAACCTGTCAGTTCGCGCAGCTGTTGTATTACCGCAAGGCCTTCAGCTATGTCCAGCCCGTCCTCTGTCAGCGTGTTTTCCCGCGTGACACCATCCACGCTGCCACGCTGAGACAGGTACTCCAGTATTTTGATCGGCGAGATCTCTGCCAGCAGGTCGCGCCCGTTCCAAACGCCCAACAGGGCGATAAGCCCGTAGGCGCCCCAGTTTGAAACATCGGCAACCAGCAATTCATCACAGCGTGTGGCAGCGGCTTTGATGTCCAGCGTGGCTATCGCATCGGCGATATTGCCCATGCCGATTTCGTTGCCACCATCACCTACGGCAATCGTGGGGCAGGGTGCGCAGCTCAGGTAAAAATCAAAAAAACCGCTGGCCGCTGTAATGTCCTCACCGCGCATATTGTAATAGCGCCCGTCTGGCCCCAGCCCGGGGCGTTCAATGGAAACCACGGCCCTGGGCTGCAACCTGTGTAACGCTTCACGCGCTTCCTGCTCTGCACCCACCACATCGCGTGCGCGCAGCTCCAGCGTGCGGTAGTCATCGCCAAGGGCTATATACAATGGAGTGCCGCAGGCCAGCACTGGCTGCGCTCCCAAAGTCTGCAATGTGTTGTACAGCGCAATAGCGCCGACCGGGCCATCGGTCTCGAAGGTGCCTGCCACGGGGAAACCCGTCCCGATGATGACAGTGCCGGTGATGTCGCGCAGGTGGGCCGCCGCTCGCAGGCAATAACCCGGCCGCAGCGCCGCGCGCGCCACCTGCATGTTGCGGGGATTGCGCGCTACCAGCGCAGCCTCGATGGCATCGCTCACGGCATGCTCATCACGTTGTGACAGGGTGCTACTCATAGCTTGGCGAACGGGGTTTCAGTTTCATGGGCTGCGCTCCGGCAGGGTTTGACGTGTGAACAGGCTGTGCGCCAGATGCAGCGCGTTGTGCGCTGCATGCGGACTGATTGCGGCAAAGTGTACGCTGGCTCCAGGTGTCAGCTGTGCGAGCCGGGAGGTATCCAGTGACAGCGCTGCGCCGATTTTCGGATAGCCACCAATGGTCTGGCGGTCGGCCATCAGCACAATGGGTTGCCCATCAGCGGGAATCTGTATAGCGCCGTGACAAATACCCTCGGACAAAATGCCTTCAATGTCACATTCGATGGCGGGGCCTTCCAGACGGTAACCCATGCGATCACAGCGATCGGTGACTGCATAGCGATGGCTGAACAGGCGGCGCTGCTGCAGACGGCTGAATTGTGCCTGCTGGTATCCCGGAATAACGCGTACGGTAAGTGCATTCTGGTAGCGTGGGTGTCGCTCTGCCGGCAAGTACCGCAGCGGCCTCTTGTGAATCTCGGCGCAGGGCAGTTCATCACCGGTGTGGAGTTTGTCGCCGCGCAGGCCGCCGATACTCTCACGCATAACGGTGGCCGTGCTGCCAAAACTGGGTGTGATATCGAAACCGTTGGCGACGCCAAGGTAGGCGCGGCAGCCGTGCTCGGCGAAACCCAGGTTGATGCTGTCGCCGGCTTTCACCGCATGCACTTCCCACAGTGCAGATTCACGGGAGTTGATATGCAGTGGCATCGCAGCGCCCGTGACGCAGATAAACGTATCCACCGTCGCTTCCAGCTGCAGGCCACCAAAACTCGCCTCTATCACCGTGGCATTGGCGTCATTACCCAGCAGCCGGTTGCACATGGCATAGGCGTCACGGTCCAGGGGCCCGCCCGTGGTAAGGCCAATGCGATGCTGGCCCAGCCGCCCGCTGTCTTGCAGCAGGCTTAATATTCCCGGCTGTACAACCCTGAGGCTCATGTCAGTTCCCCGCCTAATGCCAGGTATCGATCGCGATCAACCGGTTCAAAGCGCACCCTGTCGCCGACGCCAACGGGCATGTGGGGCTGTGCCTGTGCATCGAACATACGCAACGGGCAGCGTCCGATCAGGTTCCAGCCGCCCGGCGACACGGCCGGGTAAACAGCGGTTTGCCGGTCTGCAATCGCCACCGCGCCGCGCGGCACTTTCTGCCGGGGCGTGGCTAAACGAGGCGCTGCGATCCGTTCGTCCACCTGGCCGAGGTAGGCGAAACCGGGCGCGAAGCCAATAGCGTAAACGCGGTATTCCGTGGCGGCATGCAGCGCGATGACCTCGTCAGTCGACAGACCGGCGCGTTGCGCCAGGTCGTTCAGGTCAGCGCCGACTTCCTCGTGGTAGTAAACGGGTAATACCACAGTGCGGCCGGCGTCATTGTCTGCCTGCGAAGTTAACCCGGCCAGCACTGCTCGCACACGATGCGCAACACTCAGGTGATCGGTGCGCAGCGGGTCGTAAATGATCAACAGCGAGGCGTAGGATGGCACCAGGTCGATGAGGTCACTGGCCAGTGACTGTTCGATGGCGACGGTGGCAGCCTGAACCCGCTGCGCGGTTTCCGGGCTGGTTTCATCACCCAGATACAGCATGAGAGCGTCTTCACCGGCAAAATGCAGCTCCGCCTTCATTCAGCTGCCAGCAACCAGGGCGCGTATTTCCGCGATGGCTTGCACACCGTCCATGTTGTCGCCGTGCACGCACAGTGTGTCGGCTTCCAGCGCCAGCGTATGGCCGCTTACGGTGGTCACCGTACCGTCCTCTACCAACTGTGCAACCTGTGCCAGCATACGTTGCCTGTCGTGCACGGCGCCCGCTTTACGCCGCGACAGCAGGGCGCCGTCATCGTCATAACAGCGATCTGCAAAGGCTTCGAACAGCACGTTAACCCCGTATTTTTCAGCTTCGCGGCGGTGCTCATCAACGCCGGGAGTGGCCTGCAGGAGCAGTGCCAACGGGCGGTGGTAGGCGGCGACAGCCCGTAAAATAGAGTCTCTTATTGCCGCGTTGGCCATCATGTCGTTGTACAGCGCGCCGTGTGGTTTGATGTAAGCCAGCTGTAGTTGGTGGTTGCGTGCCATGCCATCCAGTGCGGCGACCTGATAGTGCACGGTCGCCATGAGTTCCTCGGGGCTCAGGTTCATGGAACGCCGTCCAAACCCGACGAGATCAGGGTACGCTGGATGCGCGCCAACGCTGACCTGGTGCTGCGCGGCCAGTGCCAGTGTTGTATGCATGGTCAGTGGGTCGCCGCCATGGAATCCACAGGCGATATTGGCCTGGTCAATATGTGGCATCACTTCAGCGTCCAGGCCCATCGTCCAGCTGCCATAGCTTTCGCCGAGATCACAGTTGAGTAACATCTTCCTGCCCATGATTACAGCACCGCCAATTGGCTGTTGCGTAAATCGGTGACCAGCATGCAGCCGGGGCTGTGGGTAATGGCAAAGGGCAGGCGCGCCGATTCCAGTGCCACCTGCGGTGTGACGCCGCAGGCCCAGAAAACCGGGATTTCATGTTCCTGTAACGTCACGCGATCGCCGTAGTCAGGTCGGTTGATATCGTTGATGCCAATGAGCGCTGGGTCTCCCAGGTGGATGGGTGCTCCATGTACCGAGGGAAAGCGAGTGCAGATTTGTATTGCGCGTATCGCGCCTGCCGCTTTGAAAGGGCGCATACTGACCACCATCTTGCCATCAAACACGCCCGCTGGCGCGCAGTCAATGTCAGTGCGGTACATGGGTACGTTGACGCCGGCGCTGACATTGCGCACATCGAGGCCGTCTGCCAGCAGTGCTTCCTCAAAGGAGAATGAGCAACCCAGTGCAAAAGTGACGAGGTCATCGCGCCACAGTTCAGTAATATCACTGACCTCTTCCTGCAGCGTTCCATCTCTGAATACTCGGTAGCTTGGCACGTCAGTCCTGATGTCGACATCCCCCAAAAGTGGTAGCGCAGGGTCACCCGGTGCGCTGCTGGTAATCAGCGGGCATGGCTTGGGATTGAGTTGGCAGAAACGCAGGAAATCGTGGGCGCTCCCGGCGGGCAGTATCACGATGTTGCACTGCACGAACCCCGGTGCATAGCCGGAGGTATTGCCGCGGTGCTCTCCGTTGCGAATCGCCTGCCGCAGGGCATGGGAGGGCGTGTTGCTCATGGGTGATGCTTCCTGGTCGTCATGATTCGATGTGAGTTTCTGTCAAGCGCAATGTAGCTGAAGTAGGGCACTGCCGGATAGCATTACCTTGTGGTTCACAGGATAGCAAACCTGCGCGCACGCCGGCCAATGGTCTCCAGTCGGAGGCTGTTGGATTTGGCACAGCAGCGTAAATGGGGATAATGGCGCGTTTCGCTGCAACAGGACGTTTTATCATGCTCTCACAATTGCTCGATGTGGTGTCGCCCGCGCAGACCCGCGAGGATGTGTTTCTTGGCCAGAACATGCACCCCCAGGCTTTTCGCGTCTATGGCGGCCAGGTGCTCGCCCAGGCGCTGAGCGTGGCGGTTGCTACGGTGAGTGAAGAGCGCACCGTGCATTCCCAGCACGCGTATTTTCTGCGACGCGGCCGGCCCGGTGAGCCCATCGTGTACGAGGTTGAGCGGGCTCGTGATGGTCTCAGTTTCAGCTCACGCAGAGTCGTGGCCCTGCAGCGCGACAAGCCGATCATGGTCAGTACGTTGTCATTCCAGGAGCCTTCCAGTGGCGATGATTACCAGCCCGACATGCCCGACGTACCGCCGCCACAGAGCCTGCGCAGCGAACGTGACCTGGGTCTGGCTGCCGGGAATATCGATGCAAGTTTTATGATTACCACGGGCGAGGACCTGGATATTCGCGTGGTTGATCCCATCGACTGGGAAAATCTGCAGCCGCGCGAGCCGCAGCTGCAGGTGTGGATGAAAACCAATGGGCCGGTACCCGGTGCCCGTGGCGTACATCAGTCGCTATTGGCGTACCTGTCTGATGCGTTCCTGATCGACGTTTGCCTGGTGACTCATGGTCGCAGTTTTCTCGATCCGGGCATGCAGGTGGCGAGCCTTGACCATGCCCTGTGGTACCACGACGATTTTCGCGTGGATGAGTGGCTGCTTCACACCGTCCATACTGAGCGTATCAGCGGCGGTCGCGGTCTGGCGCGTGGCAGCTTCTATACTGCCGAGGGCAAACTGGTGGCCTCAACCATGCAACAGGGCGTGATGCGTTTTCGTTGATCGTGCAGGCAGTGTAATTCGCTGTAATTTAGCGTCGTCAGAATCTATAGTAGGCCTATAACGAACTCGCAAAGGATCGCCTTATGCCGCACCCCAGTGTTACCGCCCAGACATACCCCCACAAGCCCGCCGTGATCATGGGTGAATCGGGTGACATGTTGACCTACCGTCAGCTAGATGAGCGCTCTAACCAGGGAGCCCAGCTGTTTCGCTCACTGGGCCTGAAGGCGGGTGACCACATTGGCATGATGTTGGAAAACTGCCTCGCGTTTACCGAAATTATCTGGGCGGCCCAGCGGGCTGGCCTGATCTTTACCCCGATCAGCACCCACCTGAAGAAAGAGGAAACGGCCTACATTCTCGAAAATTGCGGTGCGCAGCTGTTTATCGGTTCGCTGGCCTTGTCTGAAGTGGCACAACAAATTAGCGGCGCTGCCTCCAGCATCAAGCATTTTTATATGGTGGGAGGCATCAAGCCGGGATTCGAGTCGTGGGAAGAGGCCGTTGATGCACAGCCGGATACGCCGATTGACGATCAGGCCAATGGCGTGCCCATGCTCTATTCGTCAGGCACCACCGGGCAGCCCAAGGGCATTTTTATTCCACCCGAAAGCGATGACGTCAACGCACCGAATCGCCTGGAGAGCACCTTGGGCGCGGCGTTTGGTTTTAGTGAAGAAACGGTGTATCTGTCACCGGCGCCGCTGTATCACGCAGCTCCGCTGCACTACAACATGATGCTGATCTCCATGGGCGGCACGTCCGTGGTGATGGAGAGTTTTGACCCTGAGCTGGCATTGAAACTGATCGAGGAACATCGCGCTACCCACAGCCAGTGGGTGCCGATTATGTTCATCCGCATGCTGAAATTGCCGCAGGAGGTGCGCGAAGCCTACGACGTCAGCTCCATGCAGGTGGCGATTCACGCCGCCGCGCCATGCCCGGTTGAAATCAAGGAAAAGATGATTGAATGGTGGGGTGAGGTGATCGTCGAGTATTACGCCGCCAGTGAGGGTATCGGGTTTACCATCATCGATTCAGCCGCGTGGTTGCAGCACAAGGGCTCGGTGGGCCCGGCGCTTATCGGTGAGCTGCATATCGTGGATGACGAAGGCAAGGAGCTGCCGCCGGGGGAAATAGGAACAGTGTATTTTGGCGGAGCCGACGCACAGTTCACTTATCACAACGAGCCGGAAAAAACGGCAGACGCCTATAACGAGCGCGGCTGGGCCACGACCGGTGATGTGGGTTACGTGGATGAAGACGGTTTCCTGTATTTAACCGATCGCAAGAATTTCATGATTATCAGCGGTGGGGTGAATATCTATCCGCAGGAAATCGAGAACCTGCTGGTGAACCACGACAAGGTGGCTGATGTAGCTGTGTTCGGGATTCCCCACGATGAGTTTGGCGAGCAGGTCAAGGCGGTAGTAGAGCCGATGAACTGGGCTGACGCCACGGACGAGACGGCGATCGAGATTATGGAGTGGCTGCGAGAGCGTTTGTCGCACATCAAAATGCCGCGTTCACTGGATTTTCATCCGAAACTGCCGCGCATGGACAACGGCAAACTTTACAAGCGCCATCTGGCAGATGAGTACCGCGGCGGCACGCGCAGTGACAACGCGCCGGCGTCTGCGGATAAGGACGCCAGCCAATAGACTGCTGCTGATGTGCAGTTAAGTTAAACGCGGGCAGCCGGGGCTGTCTGCGTTGCAGGCTCTGTACTTGATCGCCTCCAGGGCAAATACAGCACCGGCAGCACAAACAACGTGAACAAAGTGCCTACCAGCATACCTGCAGTGATCACCAGGCCGATGGTGAAACGACTGCTGGCACCAGCGCCCGATGCAGTGAGTAGCGGCAATACCCCCAAAACGGTGGCGAAGGTGGTCATCAGGATGGGGCGCAGGCGCAGGCTGGCAGCCTGCAGCACGGCGGCTGTGTGGTCCATGCCCTGATTGCGCAGCTGATTGGCGAAATCGACGATCAGAATACCGTGTTTGCTGATCAGCCCGATCAACGTGAGTAAGCCAACCTGCGTGTAGATGTTCAGTGTGGCCATGCCCATAGCCAGCGGCACCACGGCCCCAAAAATCGACAGCGGCACCGACACCAGTACCACCAGTGGATCGCGAAAGCTGTTGTATTGCGCGGCAAGTACCAGAAAAATAAGGATCATTGACAGGCTGAACAGCACAGGGAACGAGGCTGTCTCCTGCACAAAACGCCGCGAGCCCCCGGTATAGCCGTCGCGAAACCCCCGCGGCGCAATCTCGGCCAGTGTATCGCGCAGGAAGTTCAAGCCGGTACCCAGGCTGTTGGGAGGCATCAACATGCCTTCCAGCGTGGTGTTGTTCATCTGCTGGTATTGGGTGAGTGTGTTGGGCTCCACATTGGTCTGTAGCGAAATCACTGCCGACATCGGCACCAGTTCACCATTGCCGGCGCGCAGGTAGTATTTCTCCAGCTCCTGGCGATTCAGGCGGAAGCCGCGCGCTGCCTGCGGTATCACTTTGTAGCTGCGGCCGTCCATGGAGAAGCGGTTGGTTTCAGCCTCGCCCAGCATCGCCGACAGGGTACTGCCAATCGCCTGCATCGAGATGCCCATGGTGGCGGCGCGCTCGCGGTCAATCTGCAGGCTGATTTCCGGGCGATCAAATTTCAGGCTTTGGGTAATGAACAGGAACAGGCCAGATTCCCGTGCGCGCTCCACCAGCTCTGCCCCAACAGCTTCCACATCAGCATAATCAGCTGTAGAGGCCACTACAAAACTGACCGGTAGCCCGGCGTCAGACCCTGGCAGGGCAGGGGAGCCGAAGGTGAAAATCTCCAGCCCGGCAATCTTGTTGAAGCCGTCCTGCAGTTCAGCCTGGATGGCCTGCTGTGTGCGTTCACGGTCATCCCAGTGTTTCAGCGTCAGCCCGCCCATGCTGAAGGTGGGATCACTGACCTGCCAGGAGTGTTTCACTTCCGGCACCTGGCGCCACACGTCAACAATTTCATCGAGGAAGTAGTTAATGTAATCCAGGTTGGCATACTGCGGCGGATTGGACAGGATATACAGTTCGCCCTTGTCTTCCTCGGGTGCCAGCTCTTCCTGCGTCACCAGAAACAGCACGGGAATTGACGCCAGCAGGCAGGCGGCAAACAAAATGATTGCACCGCGATTTTCCAGGCAGGCGGCCAGCATGGTTCGATAGCGCGATGTGAGCACGTCGAAGCGCTCATTCAGCCACTGCGCAAAGCGCCCCTGGTGGTCGTGGTCCTTGAGCACCCTTGAGCACATCATCGGGCTCAGCGTGAGTGCGACCACGCCGGAAATCATCACCGCGCCGGCCAGTGTGAGTGCGAATTCGCTGAACAATGCGCCGGTGAGCCCGCCAATGAAGGCAATAGGCGCATACACGGCTGCCAGCGTCAGCGTCATGGCCACGACTGGCAGCGCTACCTGGCGTGCGCCGCGCAGGGCCGCCTCCATAGGCGTTGCGCCCTTTTCGATATGGCGATGAACGTTTTCCACCACCACGATGGCATCGTCCACCACCAGCCCGATAGCGATCACCATGGCCAGCAGCGTTAACAGGTTGATGGAAAAACCCATCGCCAGAATCAGCGCCAGTACACCAATCAATGAGAGCGGTATCGTCACCAACGGGATCACTACCACGCGCATCGATCCAAGGAACAGGTAGATCACCAGCACCACAATCAGCGCTGCTTCCAGCAAGGTGGTGGCGACTTCCTGCAGAGCGGCGTAGATCGGTACGGTGCCGTCCCAATCCAGCAGCATGCCCATGTCTGCCGGCAGCGTGGCCTCAATGCGCGGAATCGCCTCTTTTACGGCGTTGGCTACCGTCAGCGGGTTGGCGTCAGGTGATTGGCTGACGGCAATAAATATCGCTTCCTTGCCGCTGGAGTAGGAGCGGAACTGCGAGTTTTCCGGCGCCAGCTCGACGTCTGCCACATCGCCCAGGCGCACGCGGCGTTCACCGTCCTGGCGCACGGTAAGTGCAGCAAAGGCCTCAGGCGTTTGTATGTCGGTGCGCGCATCAACAGCGGTGCGTACCAGCAAGCCCTCGGTAGAGCCGGCAGCGGTGATGTAGTTGTCGCGTCGGATGGCATTGTTGACGTCTTCGCTGGTGACGCCAGTGGCCGCCATGCGCACTGGGTCCAGCCAGATTCGCATGGACAAAAACTGTCCGCCAAAAATCTCAGCCTTGCCCACCCCATCCAGTGTGGCAATTTCCGGCTGCACGTTGCGCAAAAGGAAATCGCTCACCTGGGCGATATTCATCTGGTCACTGAAGAACGCCAGGTACATCAGGGCATCGCCGCCCACAGCTGTGCTGAGAACCGGGTCCTCTATCTCACTGGGTAGCAGTGAGCGCGCTTCGTTGACCTTGGCAATCACTTCTGACAACACGGCGCTGCTGTCTTCGCCTAACCGCACGTTGACCTGTATTTCAGATACCGACGGGTAAGAGGTGGACGTCATGTATTCCACGCCCCGGGCGCCCGCAATGCTCACCTGTAGCGGTGTGGTGACAAAACCCTGAACCGTGCGCGCGCTGGCACCCGGGTAGGTGGTGGATACGGTGATAACGCTGCGCTCCAGCTCGGGAAACTCGCGCAGAGACAGGGTGCTGGCAGACGTCAGGCCGACGAGCAGCAGCAGAAAACTGATGACCAGGGCCAGCACCGGCCGGCGGATAAAAATATCGGTGAACGCCACTTACAGGCCTCGCAGTGCGACGCTGTCGTCGATGATGATGCTGGCACCGCGGTAGAGCTTGTTCTGGCCAGCGCTAACCACGCGCTCCCCCGCCGCAAGCCCTTCCAGTATCGCGACACGTCCATCGCGGCTGTCGCCGGGCCTGACGAGCCTCGGTTGCACGGTCAGCCCCTCTGCCTCCTCGTTAACGACAAAGACGGTGTCGCCCTGCATGGCATAGGTGATGGCCGTCTCTGGCACGGTGACCAGCGGGCGGGCATTGTTCAAATCGATGGTCAGTTCTGCAAACATGCCGGGCAGCAATTTGCTGCCCGGGTCCAGTGAGGCGCGCAGTAACAGGTTGCGGGTATTGGCATCAACTTTGGCGTCAATGGACTGCAAGGTCGCCCCGAAGACCTGCTCAGGGAAGGCATCGGCCTGTACCGTAATATTCAGGCCCTGGCGAAGATGCGGGTAGTGCCTGGCGGGCACCGTGAAATCAATTTCAAGCTCTGTCAGGTCCTGCAGGCTGGTGATCGCCGTGCCCGGCTGCACGTAGTCGCCGACGCGCACGTGCACGATACCCACGGTGCCGGCAAACGGGGCGTGGATGCGTTTGTTGTATAACCGCGCTTCAGTTTCAGCCAGCTGCGCGATCGCGCGCTCCAGATCGGCTTTGGAACGATCCAGCTGGCTTTGCGGGATGGATTTCTTGCGGATCAGCTTATCGTCGCGATCAAAAAGAATCTGGGCCAGTTCCAGGCTGGCCAGTTGGCTCTCCCGGCTGGCCTGTTCGACGCGGTCATTGAGTGTGACCAGCAACTGGCCCTGTTGGACCCTGTCACCGGAGCGCACGTCTATCGCGGTCACTTCACCGCTTTCTTCAGTGGAAAGTTCGACGCCTCTCACCGCTTTAACGGTGCCGATGGCCTTGAGGCGGTCACTCCATTGCTGGGTCCGGGCTTCACTGACTGCTACTGTCGCCGGTGGAGGAGTGAAATCCAGGTTAGCCAGCATGTTGAACTGGCCGTACAGGTAGGCTGACAGCCCTCCAAAGATACCCAGGAGCAGTAAAGCCACGATCAGGTAAGCGCGCAAAATGCCAGCCTCTGTTGTTGTTTTTTGGTCATTTTTTGAAAGGCCGCAACGAGCTGGGCCTCCATGGCCTGCGTTGCGAACCCGACCATTCTAGGTGCTTTGGCGGCGTGGCGCACCCTGCGCGAGCCAGCCTGTGATATTTGTCACAAGGTGAGTTACCCGAACGGCTGATTGTGAAGTTTGCACTGTTAACAAACTGCTGGGAGTCGTGCTTGAGATGCACTATGCTTGGGAGTTAAAGTGCTTTCGAGCAACGTGATCAGTGGAGTTATATCGTGAGAAATGGCCGTAAATTGAAAAAACTTGAGCGCACTATGGACAAGAGTACGCGCTATGACGAGTGGCGCGAGGCGGCGATACAACACGATGAGTTGTCAGGCCAGAAACGCTGGCGCGAGGTCGACCAGAGCCGCCAGTACGATTATGCCCAGATTCGCCTCCGCCTGGATCGTTTGCGCAGCCTGCGGGCGCGGCACGATTACCAGGGCCTGCTGTTCACCCTTAACGAAGGCATTCACGGCAATATGGGTGGCATGGGCAGGGGCAGCCTTTACAGGCGTGCCAAGTTCGGTACCAAAAAGCTGATTGAACAGTATATTGATGAAGTCGATGACTGCCTGCGCTTTCTGGCAGAACTGGACAGCGATGAGATTACCGTGCAGGAGAAGCTGGACTTTTTCTATCGTGCCAACGTGTGTTACGGGCGCTCGGCCCTGATGCTCAGTGGCGGCGGCGTGCTGGGTTTCTACCATCTGGGGGTGGTGAAAGCGATGGCGGAACAGGGCCTGCTGCCGCGTGTGATTTCCGGTTCCAGTGCGGGTGCGATTATTGCAGGCGCGGTCGGTACGCATTCCCAACAGGAGCTGTTGCAGTTCTTTGAGCCGGCCAACGTCCACTTCGAGGCAGAACGTGAGGCCAGTGTATTGTCCCGCATGTTTTTCGGGACCAACCCACAGATTGACGTCGGTGACCTGGAACGCCTGATTGCCCGCCAGATACCTGATTTGACCTTTCAGGAGGCCTACGAAAAAACGGGCCGCCAGATCAGTATTACCGTCGCCCCCTCGGAACAGCACCAGCGTTCACGGCTGCTCAACGCGATCACCTCGCCCAACGTGTATGTGCGTTCAGCCGTGATGGCGTCGTGTGCCGTGCCGGGTGTGTTTCCGCCAGTAATGCTGATGGCCAAAAACGTGCACGGTGAAGCGCAGCCCTACCTGCCCACCCGCAAGTGGGTAGACGGCTCAATTGCTGATGATCTTCCCGCGAAGCGCCTGTCGCGCCTGTACAGCACCAACCATTATATCGTCAGCATGGTGAACCCCATCGCCACGCCGTTCCTGCACAAGGAGGAGGAGCGCAGTGCGCTGGGGCGTGCGCTGGGTGCCCTGGGTATCGGCATGGGGCGTGAACTGCTCAATTTTTATCGCGGTATCGTGCAGAAGCAGGGCGATAACTGGCCCCGTTTCAATATGCTCATGAACGGCATTCATGCACTGATGGACCAGGAATACAGCGGCGATATCAATATCGTGCCGAGCTTTCGCTGGTATAACCCGGCCAAGATCCTGTCGCACCTGTCTGAGAAAGAGTTGATTGAGCTGATGGAAGGCGGAGAGCACTCGACGTTTGCCAACCTTGAAGCGATTCGCATCTGCACCAAGATCAGCCGCACTATGGAGGAGATTCTGCTGCGTTTTGAGCAGGGTGACCTGCGGCCCCAGGTAGAAGATTATCATCGTCCACGGGCCTCACGCCGTCGCCCGCAGCCTAATCGTGCCGACCGGGAAGCCATGCGCGAGCACCTTCTGCATTCCGGGAATGTGAAGAAGCTGTCTGCGCAGGACCAGGCGGCCGCTGCGAAACCGGCAAAAAAAGCAGCGGGCGGAAAATCCCGCAAGCTGGCCGAGGAAAAACCAGAGACGGTGATTGTTAAAGCCAAGAGTGCTGCTCGCAAGGCCGCGCCGGGCAAAGCAACGCCACGAAAAACGGCTGCGCGGAAAAAGGCCCCTGGCAAGAAGCCGTCGGCGGGCGCGAGCAGCGATAAAGCGGCGTCCTAGGCTGGCTGTAATGTCGATGCTCCATGGCTTGCCAGGTGATAGGGATCGCGCCGTCCTGCGTTGAATCTCTGTCACCTGCGGTCAATTTTTTTAAGCCTTGTTATCATTGATCTGCGGCGCGATGCCGCGCAAGATTAGCCCCGATTTCAACTGAAGGCCCTGCGATCATGCACCTTACATGCTCTCAACAGGTGTTGCCTTCAACCCGCTATCCTTAATCCAGTAGAGGTTCTCTCATGAGCAATACCGCCTATATTTTTGATGCAGTGCGCACCCCGCGCAGCAAAGGCAAGCCCGGTGGCAGCCTGTATGGCGTGAAACCGATTGATCTTGGCGCCGGTTTGTTGCGCGCGCTGCAGGAGCGTCACGCGCTGGATACCGCCTACGTGGACGATGTGGTGATGGGCTGTGTGACGCCGGTTGGCGAGCAGGGTTCAGACGTCGCCAAGATGATTGTGCAGAACGCTGACTGGGACGAATCTGTAGCGGGTGTGCAGTTGGATCGTTTTTGCGCCTCCGGCCTCGAAGCGGTGAATATCGCTGCCCAGAAAGTGGCCTCCGGTTGGGAAGACCTGGTGGTCGCCGGCGGCGTTGAGTGTATGTCTCGCGTGCCGATGGGCTCCAATGGCGGCGCCATGGGGGGCGACCCTGCGTTTAATCTTAAATCAGGCTTTGTGCCGCAGGGCATAGGCGCAGACACCATTGCCACCCTCGAAGGGTGGAGCCGCGAGGATGTCGATGCATACGCGGTGGAATCACAGAAACGTGCTGCCCACGCGCGTGACAATGGCTACTTCGATCGCTCGGTAGTGCCTGTGCTGGATAGCAACGGTGTCATGATCCTGGAGAAGGATGACTTCATCAAACCCGACACCACGCTGGAAGGTCTGGGCGGATTGCGGGCGTCCTTTGAGATGATGGGACAGTTCGGCTTTGACGATGTGATCATGCGCAAGTACACCACCCTCGACAAGATCAACCACGTGCACACGCCGGGTAACTCCTCCGGCATTGTGGATGGTGCCAGCGCAGTGCTGATCGGTAGCGAGCGCGCGGGCAAGGATCTTGGCCTGACCCCTCGTGGCCGCATCGTTGCGACGGCAGTGCTGTCTACAGACCCCATCATCATGCTGACAGGGCCTGGCCCTGCGGCGAAAAAGTGCCTCAAAAAAGCAGGCCTGGAAGCCAGCGATATTGATTTGTGGGAAATCAACGAGGCCTTCGCCTCCGTCGCGATGCGCTACATGAAGGATCTGGGTATCGAGCATGAGGTGACCAACGTGAACGGCGGCGCGATTGCCATGGGTCACCCGCTGGGCGCTACCGGGGCCATGCTGGTCAGCACCATGCTGGACGAGTTGGAGCGACGCAACCTGAAGCGCGCCATGCTGTCACTGTGTGTGGGCGGTGGCATGGGTATCTCAACAATCATTGAGCGCGTTTGAACGCGGCGTTGGCAAACAGAATTGAGGAAGTAGCAGAATGAGTGTTTTTAAATACGACAAAGACGCAGACGGTATTGTAACGGTCACCATGGATATGACCGGCCCGGTCAATGCCATGAATGAAGAGTATCGCACGGCGATGGTGGACACAGTCGCCAACCTGGAAACAGAGCAGGGGCTGACTGGCGTGGTGTTTGCGTCAGCCAAGAAGGTTTTTTTCGCCGGCGGTGACCTCAACGAATTGCTGCAGGTGCAGAAGGGCGACGAAAACCAGTTTATGACGATGCTGCGTGCCACCAAAGAGGTGCTGCGGCGCATTGAGAGGCTGCCCGTACCTGTGGCAGCGGCGATCAATGGCGCGGCATTGGGTGGCGGTTTCGAGATCTGCCTGTGCTGTAACTACCGTGTTGCCTGGGATGACCGCTCAGTGCAGCTTGGCTTGCCCGAGGTGAGCCTGGGCCTGCTGCCTGGCGGCGGTGGCATTGTGCGGATGGTCAATCTTCTGGGACTGGAGAAAGCACTGCCTTACCTGCTCGAAGGCAAGAAAGTTGCGCCGGGAGCTGCGCTCGAAGAAGGCATGATCCATGCAACGGTCGGCAGCGTGGATGAGCTGGTGCCTGACGCGAAAGCCTGGATCCTTGCCCATAAAGATGATGAGTCCGCAGCTGTGCAGCCCTGGGATAGCAAGGGGTATCGTATCCCCGGCGGCAACGCCAGTTCTCCCAAACTGGCGCAGACGATCATGGCGGCGCCCGCGATGTTGCGCCAGAAAACCCGCGGTTTGCTGCCGGCGCCAGAGAAGATTCTGGACTGTGCGGTGGAAGCTGCGCGGCTTGATTTCGACACTGCGCTGGACATCGAATCCCAGGGGCTGACATCTCTGGTGGTAACGCCGCAGGCAAAGAACATGATCTCCACCTTCTTCTTCGGCATGAACAAGGTGAACGGCGGTGCCAGCAGACCAAAAGCCATTGCCAAAACACCGACGAAGAAAGTTGGTGTGCTGGGAGCCGGCATGATGGGGCAGGGCATTGCCTATGTGTCTGCCATGGCCGGTATCGAAGTGGTGTTGAAAGATATTTCGCAGGAAGCGGCCGACAAGGGCAAGGCGTATTCCGAGGCACTGCTGGCCAAGCGGGTATCCCGTGGGCGCATGAGCGAAGAGAAAAAGGCTGCGGTACTGGGCCTGATTCACCCCACAGACAGCGATGGCGATCTGCAGGGCTGTGATCTGATCATCGAAGCCGTATTCGAAAGCATCGACCTCAAGCACAAGATTACCCAGGCCACAGAGGGCTTTCTTGCGGACAATGGCGTGTGGGGTTCCAACACCTCAACCCTGCCGATTACGCAACTGGCCGAAGCGAGTAGCAAGCCCGAGAATTTTATCGGCATCCATTTTTTCTCCCCGGTCGACAAAATGCCGCTGGTGGAGATCATCTGCGGCGACAAAACGTCTGATGAGACACTGGCCCGCGCTTTTGACTACACGCAGCAGATCAGGAAAACGCCGATTGTAGTGAATGATTCGCTGGGCTTTTTCACCTCTCGCACCTTCGGCACCTATCTTGACGAAGGGGTGCAGATGCTGAGCGAGGGCGCGCACCCGGTGCAGATCGACAATATGGGCAAGGCGATCGGCATGCCGGTTGGCCCGCTTGCCGTGTATGACGAGGTAAGCCTGGAATTGACGCGCAAGGCGCAAGCCACCTGGAAGGAAATGGGCGTGCTCGACAAGTGGGGCGATGGCTCAGTGACGCGCAATATCATCAACACCATGGTTGAAGAAAAGGGCCGCGGCGGTCGCCATCATGGCGGTGGATTTTATGAGTATGCCGAAGATGGCAGCAAGGCGATCTGGCCGCCGCTGTTTGAATTGTACTACAAGGCTGACACGCATATCCCCGAACAGGATATGAAAGATCGCCTGCTATTCCGGCAGGTGATTGAGTCACTCAAGTGCCTCGAAAGCGGCGTATTGCGCTCCGTGGATGACGGCAACATCGGCTCTATCATGGGAATCGGTGCACCGGTCTGGACAGGCGGTTTTATTCAGTTTGTAAATACCTACGGCCTGCAGGCGTTTGTTGATCGCTGCAATGAACTGGCGGCTACCTATGGCGAGCGTTTCACACCGCCCCAGATAGCGCAGGATCATGCAGCGTCTGGCACGCCGTTTAAATAGCGCTGAGCCGGAAACGGTTCGTTTCATAGTACACAACACGAGGTTTCTAGTGTGAGAGGGTTTACCGAAGAGCAACTGATGTTCCGCGATGCCTATCGCAAGTTTCTGGAAAGCGAAGTGCAGCCGCACATACCGCGTTTCAGGGAGCAGGGAATTGTCGATCGCGAGATCTTCAGGGAGGCTGGCGAGCAGGGCTTTTTGATGATCTGGCCGGACGAAAAGTACGGTGGCCTGGGCGATAAGGATTTTCGCTATGAGCAGATCATCATTGAAGAAACCACGCGCGCTGGCTGTGGTGAATGGTTTAATACCCTGCACAGCCGGCTGGTGGGGCCGTACTTTGAAAACATCGGCAACGAAGAGCAGTGCCAGCGTTTTCTGCCGGGTTGTGTCAGCGGTGAAAAAATTCTCGCCGTGGCGATGACAGAGCCCGACGCCGGGAGTGACTTATCAGGCATTCGCACCAGCGCGGTAGACGCTGGCGATCACTTCGTTCTGAATGGCTCCAAGACGTATATTTCCAACGGTGTCAACGCCGACTACGTGATTGTCGCGGCCAAGACGGCCCCGGAGAATAATCCCTATGCCGTCGCTTTGCTGGTGGTCGAGCGGGGCATGGAGGGCTTTGAGCGCGGCCGCAACCTCGACAAGATGGGAATGCATGCGCAGGACACAGCCGAGTTGTTTTTCAACAACGTGAAAGTGCCCAAAGAAAACTGCCTGGGTGATCCGGACAAGGGCTTCGTCTACCTGATGGAAGGCCTTGCGGAGGAGCGCCTGATTTCTGCTACGGGATCAACCGCCCATGCCCGCCAGGCATTCAACCTGACGCGCCAGTTTGTGATGGAGCGCAAGGTGTTCGGCAAACCGCTGTCAAAAATGCAGAATACCGAATTCAGGATGGCCGAGATGGACAGCGAGATCGACATTATGCAGGTGTATATCGATCACTGCGTTGCGCTGCACAACGAGGGCAAGCTAACTGCCAACATGGCGGCCAAGGCCAAGCTGCAGTCCACCGAGATAGAGTGGCGCATGCTGGACCTGGGCGTGCAGTTGCACGGTGGTGCGGGCTATATGATGGAGTACCCGATCAGTTATATGTTCACCAGTGCGCGCATTAATCGCATTCTGGCGGGCAGCTCGGAAATCATGAAGTACATTATTGGCCGGGATATTTTCAATGACGGGTATGCCAGTATCCTGGATTAGTGCGATTTTGAGGCTCGCATCACTTGGCAGATTCGGGGCTGTTTCCGGATTCCGATAGTTTTGTTAAATCGACTCTGCACGCTTCTCTCAGCGCACTCATGGTGGCTATTGCTTTTTCTTTGGAAGAATCTGCCATAACGTAGGTGAACGTGTTGCTGGTTCTGACGGGCTCTCTAGTGGCATTGTGTTCAGTGGGCGTGTAAACGAATTGCATCGCCGCGTTTATCGATGCGCTTTGAAAACCGTACTTCGGTATCGCTTTAACGATCACTGGATTGGCAACACTGCCATCACGCGTCACGACATACGAGACATTGGCGCAGCCGTTCTTTCCAAGCGACTGCATACGAATGGGATAGACCGGCGCTACCTTTTTCTTCGGGCTCCAATAGGTCCAGTCTGATTCGTTCACCCGGATTGCTGGCTCCGGAACCAACGGTATCTGGGTGGGCTCTGTTGTTGCACAACCAGATAACAGCAATGCCAGCGGAAGATATTTGATGGTTACCATTGAATTGAGTGGCCTGTCATCCATTCCATTGTGCAGCCAAAGTCAGGCTTCTTATTGCTGATCAGCGTGTCCATGAATCTCTCAATTCACCGCTGAATTGTTTGAAGTCTCTTGGCAATCTCCAATCATCAGGTGATCTGTGTGCACTGTCAATGCAGCCCAGCACTGTGTGCTCTATCACGACTTCGCTTCGGATTGGGTTCGCCACTCCCGATGCCTTTCTAGAGACCTTGGTTTTCGGTGGCATCGTTTTTTCGTACACAACTGCCGAGTTCCTGCGGTGACTTGGAGGCCTTTGTCACTGATGGTTTTGAGTTCAGCCTGAAATCAGATTGCCTTCGGGTTCTAGCTATTCGAGCGAAATTAGTGACTCTAATTGAAGATCACGCCTTTATTTCAGGTATTCGCGTCGCACAGCTCAAAAATTCCTGACCATAAGCAGGCCGTGGTAGCTGCTCGGATGAAGTAAGTAGTAAACAAGTCTGAGAGCTGAATCGTAACCAGCGGGCGGGGCCCGCTTGTCGATAGAATAAATGTGTCCCTTTATTCTCATTCCCGCAAGAGCTGTTGCTGGTATGGCGATCGCACAGTAGGTAGTGTTGGCTGGGGCGTATTTGGTTAGGCGCGCGATTAGGACAGAAAAACAGTCTAGTCCCATCCCGAGCAATATGGCTCAGGCGCCATTCCATCTGGCTTGTCGTCTGCATCAGGGTGGGAAAACTGTGATTTGAAGGTAAAAGCACGTGGGTTCGGCCCGACCTCCTGCAGCAAATCAAGTCGCTCAAGGGCTTCATCAACAGTAGGCGTGTGTCCTGCTGGTACCCACCACAACACCTGGTACAGGTTCTGCGGTTTTTCGAACCAGCTTCTGCGCTGGATCATCACCTCTCGGTGCATGGACTTGTAGACATAATCAAACAGGGCGTCGGCTGTTGCCCAAACTGACATGTTCGCGATAAAGAGCGGCCCCCGGCCGGTGTCAATGTCGGTTGCATTGCCGCTGTCACTTTGCAGTCGCCAGATGAAGCCGGGGCTTGTTTCAGCCAGCGCATTGATTTCATCGAGTCTGTTCATGAAGCCGCTCATCCGCGGATCATCTTGTGGATACTTGATGGTGCCGACGTTGAGCTGTGCGAGGTGCCAGTCTTGTGCCATAACAATGCTCTCCCCTGATTATCTGAGATGGTCTTACGCCAAGGATGGCGCCGCTCACAAGCAGTTTCGAGCTTATCATGCGCGTTGAATGTGCGTAAGCAGCAGACATTGAAGCAGTGTTTTAACGCTGTCGCGCGCGCTCTCTGGCCGCAGTCATCTGATCAAGGTACGTCAGCATTTCCATGGTATTGGTGGACGGATCCATGATCCGCGCCCTGTACACCTCGAACACCAGTGCTTGCACATCAGCATCGTCTGGCTGCGCGTAGAATAACCAGTCGGTGAGGTGTGATGCCAACCTGATGTCCTGTTGAATCAAGCCGCGCGCATAGCTGGTTAACGCGGCGGGGTCCCCGCCGGCCAGATCTATAATCATCTGGCCCTGATCCGCCATGGGGGCGGGTGTCCAGTGCGATGGTATATCGTCCCACCAGCCGGTGTACTGCTTGATGATCATCCTGGAAATATCGTTGGCGGTAACGTACTGCACCTTGAGAGTGGGGTGCTCGGCGAGGCGTTGCGGCAGCTGCACAGACCCATAGATCTCATCCTTGCGCAGCCCCGCGTTCAGGCCATCAATGGTGTGATCAACGATGTGCTGCAGTGCGTCTGCCAGCACCGTGAAATTTTCTACAATCGTCGCTTCCTCTGTAATGGGCTCGCCGTGCGCGGGCAGCAGGAATGTGGGTTGTAGCGATGCCATTTCGCGCAGGGCAACCACCCAGTCTTCGACATGGCGCTGGTAGCGTTTGCCGTTGCCCGCGTTGGGCAGGAAGCCCTGATAGTAATCTGCGCTGGCCAGTGCGCCACGGCCGGGCACCCACACGTAAAGCTGGTCATCGGTCTCGCCGCGGTGATGTTGCAAGACGAAGGTTTCTCCGCCGATTTCCAGTTCAAGTCGATCGTTGAAGGTTCGGGTGGGCCACACCAGATCTTCTACTGTGCTTGGCAGTTGGTCTTCGGGTTGGCTCATATAACGCGCCAGTGAGCCGCGCAGACGGATATAGCGCTGAAAGCGTTCTTCTATGGCGGTGTGCGCGATGATCTCGGGATTCTCGCCGGCCTCCAGCAACGCCCAGGTACCGTAGGCATGATCAACGTGCCCGTGTGTGTAAATGATCGTGTGGATCGGTTTGTCACTCACCGAGCGGATGGCATCAAGAATGGCCGGGCCAGCGGGCCCCATGCCGGTATCGACCAGCACAATTCCGTCATCGGTGTCAAAAAATGCGGCGTTCACTATCGGCATGCGTATCAGGTAGCTGCGCGGTGCGACTTCGATGACTCGTGTTTTGGCGCGCACATCGGCAATAGCATCCGGGGTGCGCCCGAACATGTTCTGCGCAGCACTGAGCGAGTATTCACCGCCAAAGGCGCCGCCTTCCTTGATGCGGTTGATCATGCCGGGATTTTCCGCCAGCACCAGGGTGCGGGTAGACAGGTCTGCACTGTTGGCAACCTGTTCCAGTGCAGCGCTGGTGGCGCTTTTGGCTGCACTGCGCACGCTGTCACCGGCAGGCGTTTGCGCGAGCCAAAGGCCCGCGGCCAGCGCAGCGATAGCAACGGTAGCGTGAGTGATCAATGATCTCATCAGTTCGGTCTCCCTGGTCAGCGCTGCACATTGCCCGGCAGTGGCTGGGGATTGAGCCGCACTCGACCCCAGGGCGTGCCGTAGTGGACGCGGCCGTCCATATCCAGCAGGGTGCCTGAGAACAGCACGTTATAGCGTTGGCCGCCGATACCATAGTGAAAACGCGATGCGCCGGTGTCCCAGTTGAGCGCCTCCACTGTCCATTGGTTATCCCTGGCCCCGATAAAATAAGCGGTGTTAGAGCCGACGCCGACAACAGGCACGCTGCTGGGTGAACTGACCGTGCGGTTCACCCACGCTTCATCAAAACTGCGTTGCCGGGGATCCCAGACAAATTTCTGCACGCCGTAGGGTTGATGCTGCGGGTTGCTGCCCAGGTAGCTGATAAGCAGGTTCGCGGCGCGCCTGGGCATATACCAGGGTACATTGCGCGGTTGGTTGTTGACCACCATCGCGCCGTATCCGGCCACCACCACCGATTGCTCAGATTGTATCTGCGTCAGCGAAGGGTCGCCCATGGTGACCTGTGCCTGCCCGGCGATGCGGCGATCCGGTGCTGCCGGCAATTGCGTCCAGTCCTCGGGAATCGCATCGCGCCAGAACAGCACCACGTTCATTTGCGGTTGGCCATCAGTGATGACGACAAAGCGATCTTCATCGCCGAAGCCCATCAGCGAAGGTGTAGCGCCGGTGCCATGGCCCCATTCGTTGAGGTAGGGCGCCGTCCAGGCGCCATCTGCAGCAGCGGTGCTGAGTCTGGAGCCGGTCCAGATCACCTTGTGCATATGCTGCTGTGAGGCGATGTAGATACCGCCGTCATCGTCGATCGCATAGGCATTGCGGATCCAGCCATAGCCGGTGGGCCCGGTGGCCTTGTCTTCCGCCCCTTCACTGTGCTGCAGCCTGACGACATGATGTTGTTTGAAATCGCGACTGATGGCGGCCATGTAGCCGTGCTCGGTGGCGGTGACCAGCCATCCGTCGTAAGTCATGGCCAGGCCCATCACGGGTCCGGTGACATTGGCGGGCAGCTGGAATTCACGCAGTTTGACAATGGCGGAGCCGGAATCGGCCGGCTCTGCATCACCGTAGGCGGTAATCAGGCCCGTTTTACTGCCCACATAATAAACATGATCCTTGTCCAGCACCGTGTAGAGATTGGACAGGTCGCGTAATTTTTGTGCTTCACGAAAGGCGTGATAGAGCGCCATGAAGCCTTGATTACTGTCATCGAAGCGCGCGATGGCGGTGTCGGCCTGCTCGGCGCTGTAACGCGTGGCCCCCTCGAAAAACCGCTGTGCCAATACGGTGTGGGTGTCGTAGTCCAGTTTTACAATGCGATCCAGCCCGTTCCCCCAGAACACGCGTTTGCCATCCGCGTATACGCCCGACGTGGCGATACCGAAAAACCCGGGCCCCGTGTGCACGTATTGAATCTCACTGTTGGCCAATTCACGGCTTGGGCCCAGCGGTCCGGCCTGGGGCAGGGCGTCCTGTTGCGCCGGATCAGCATGGGCCATGGCGTAGTTGGAATCTGCCAGCCAGGGATTGCGTTCGGGCATGTTGAAAGCGAACGACGTATTGGCCGCAATGCAGGCGAGCAGGGCGATGCCGGGCAGTCTTTGCAGGACAAGCTGTCTCATGGTGTTGTCGCCTTCTGATCCTGTTAACAAAGCGCCGTGTCGCCAAGCAGGGGCGCCGTTGAAGGGTATGCCAGCGGTAGTATGATCAGCCACGCCCATAGAAGGTATAGCCAAAACTGCCAGAATCCATAGACTTTTGACGGATGTCTGGACTGCTGGTTAGCGGCGTAAAAAAGAAGTCAGAAGCGCCACAGGGTGCAATCAGGCCGCGGGGTGGCCATGCAGGCGTTGTGTGGTCAGTGCGACGCGACGCCCCAGCATTTCGCCGGTGCGTTTATCTTCTGCTGAGGGTTTTTCCTGTGGCGGTTCAAACAGGGCTTCACCGGCTGCGCCCAGATAGAAACCAAGCGGGTTGTAGCCTTCGCCCGTCACCGGAGATTCGGCGACACCCACCCAGATCATGCCGTGCTGCATGGCAAAGGTGACGCATCCGGTCAGCATGGCCAGTTTGTCACCGCTGGGCGCGCCTGAGACCGTAAACGCGGCCCCGACCTTGCCGATCCACCTGCGCTCCATATAGCGCGGACTGGTGGCATCCATAAACGCTTTCAACTGCGCTGGTATACCCCCCATATAAGTCGGGGCACCGAAGATGATGGCGTCAGAGGTATCCAGCCGTGCAAGGACGTCCTCATTCAACCAGCGCCCGCCTGTGAAGTCATCATCGCTGATGTGATGCTCGAACAGGTCTGCAGCGCCGCTGCGCTTTACCCCGGCAGCAACGGCATCAGACATCTGCCGGGTATGCCCACTGCCAGAAAACGCCACGATGGACACCAGCGCCTTGGAATCCGAAACCACTTCTTCGCTCATTTCAGTTGTCGCCTTGTTGCCAGCAGGCTATTTGCCAGTCCAGTTGGGGGCGCGCTTTTCGGCGAATGCCGTGGCGCCCTCTATGGCGTCGGCGCTGGTGAAGATCGGCATGACCACTTCGGTTTGTTTCTTCCATGCTTCTTGCTGGGACCAGTCAGCGGACTCCACCACGACCTGCTTGCTGATGCGCACTGCCAGGGGACCGTTGGCGCAGATGGTTTCTGCCAACACCCGGGCGCCTTCCAGCGCACTGCCTGCTGCAACAACGCGGTTGATCAGGCCCATCTCGTAGGCCCGGTTGGCGTCGACGAAATCCCCGGTAAGGGCCAGCTCCATCGCCAGGCGCGAGGGAATCTGGCGCGGCAGGCGCACCAGGCCTCCCGCCGCAGCGGCGAGACCGCGTTTCACTTCAGGAATGCCGAATTTGGCGTTCTCGGCCGCCACGATCAGGTCGCAGGAAATCATCAGTTCCAGCCCGCCGGCCAGGGCATAACCCTCTACTGCCGCGATCAGTGGTTTCTGTGGAGGCTTTTCGGTAAGGCCGGCAAATCCACGACCTTCAATATGTGGTGTTTCACCGGATACGAAGGCTTTCAGGTCCATGCCGGAACAGAAAGTGCCGCCGGCTCCCGTGAGAATCGCAACACGGATGTCGTCATTGCTATCCAACTCGTCCAGTGCTTTCACCATGCCTTCAGCAACGGCTTTATTGGCAGCGTTTTTTGCTTTGGGACGATTCAGCGTGATGGTCATCACGCCATTATTGACTTCTACCAGTACTTCATCGGACATGCTGTGGTTTCTCCTGATGGTTGAAAGTTTTTTTGGGCTCGGAGCCGAGCGTTCTAGTCGATCATGGCAACGGCCATGTCTACCAGCGGTTTCATCATGTCGCCGCGTGTGTCGGCCTCCGCACTGGACGCGGTGCCAATCTGCGCGCGTTTGACAATGCCCTGCAGAATAGCCGCCAGGCGAAACAGTGAAAAAACCATATAGAAATCCCAGTTATCGATGCCTGCGCGTCCGGTGCGCTCACAATAGCGGGCGATGTATTCCTCATCGGAGGGAATGCCCAGCGCCTTGCGATCAATACCCTGCAGGCCCTTGATACCGGCTTCTCGTGGCAGCATCCAGGCCATACACTGGTTGGCAAGATCTGCCAGGGGATGGCCCAGTGTTGACAGCTCCCAGTCCAGCAGCGCGATGACGTGCGGTTGTGTGGCGTGAAACATCATGTTGTCGAGACGGTAGTCACCGTGTACCAGGCTCACCGTGCCGTCATCCTCCGGCATGTTCGCCGGCAGCCACGTCAACAGCCGTTCCATTGCCGGCACGTGTTCTGTTTCTGAGGCGCGATACTGTTTGGTCCAGCGGCTCACCTGACGCTCAAAATAGTTCCCCGGGCGGCCGTAATCACTGAGCCCGACTGCATTGACGTCCACATTGTGCAGGGCCGCCATGGTTTTGTTCATGGAATCGTAGATGGCTGCGCGCTCTGCGTTGTCCACCTCCGGGATCACCGGATCCCACAGAATGCGGCCATCCATATATTCCATAATGTAGAACATCGAGCCGATGACGCTTTCGTCTTCGCACAGCAGATAGGTCCTGGGCACCGGTACATCGGTGTCCTGCAGCGCACTGATCACGCGGAACTCGCGGTCAACAGCATGCGCGGATGCCAGCAGTTCACCCGGCGGTTTACGCCGCAGCACGTAAGAAGTATCGCCGGCGGTGAGTTTGAAGGTCGGGTTGGATTGACCTCCCGGGAATTTCTCGGCGCTCACCGGGCCGTCGAAGCCGGCAATGCGCTGGCTGAGATAGTTGCCAAGGATGTCGGTATCGAGCTGCTGCGCGTTGGCCATGGTATTGCTGTATCCCGGGGTCTGGGTGTGAAGATGTCTGAATCGTGGCAGAGTCTGTCTGCTGCGTACCGCACCGGCAATGACAGGCGGCAACAAAAAAGTGTACCGCAACTGACAAACCGGTGGAATGTGTTTGAGCATGATGCCAGCGCGCGCTAGGCTTGCCCTTGTGCAGCGACAGGATAATGGCCAGCGTGGCAATCCGCAGGCCGGGTCGTGCGGGGCGAGGGAGCGAGAAGGTGTGGTAGAACCGATAAATGACTTACAGCAGGCCCAGGTGAAAGAGCGCACCATGCACTTCATCGAGGCCGCGCAGGCCTTGTTCGGCCGCGAGTTCAAGTCTGTCCCCGTCCTTTTTGACCTGCGCGGGCGTTCCGCAGGCATGTTTAAAGTCTATGGGCGAGAGCGATGGATACGTTACAACCCGTGGATTTTTGCCAAGTATTTTGACGTCAACCTGCGCGACACGGTGCCTCATGAGGTCGCCCATTTTGTGGTGCACGAACTCTATGGTCGACGTCGGGTGCTGCCCCACGGGGAGGAATGGCAGGCTGTGATGGCTGCCTTCGGCGCTGACCCGGGCGTGACCTTCGATCTTGACCTGAGCGGTATTCCGCAGCGACGCCAGAATCGCCACCGCTACCACTGCGGGTGTCGCGAGCATCAGGTCACGACCACGCGCCACAACCGTATCCAGAGCAAAGCGGCGCTCTATCAATGCCGCAGTTGCGGAGGCACCTTGCGTTACGCTGCTTCGGTGGGATGATGCAGTAACCAGGCAGCAGCTCAAAGCGCGACAACGCGATCAGGCATCCACCCCTAATTCTGCGCCGCTGAAGGCATTGGCATCGGGGTCCAGGGAAGCCTGATCGATCACCGCCCGTTCTGGGTCCAGTTGCAGTGTCGTTACCATGTAGTTCTTGACAGCAACCGCGCGCTGCTGCGCCAACTCCAGCATTTGCGCATCAGTGATGGCGATGCTGTGCGCCACAGCCAGGTATTGCTCGCGCACGGTAGGCTGTGCGTCTGCCAGGGCGTCGTCAGCAGATGTGGTTAACGCCTGATAGCGGGCCTGCACGGCTTTTTCCCATTGAGTCCCCTTGTCGTCCACTTCCTGTGGTGACAGCCCGGCCTCTACCAACTGCGCCTTGAGGGCGTTTTTCTGCAGCCGCTCTTTATCAGCAGCCAGATTCAGCCGGCCATTGATCACCAGTTTCAGTTCCGGCCTTTGCATGAGGGCATCGTGCAACTGTTGCAGTTTGCTGTGATTGGCCTCGTCGACCTCTGCGCTGCCAGAGGCGAAGTTTACCTGGTGCAGGTCTTCGTCACTGTTGACCAGCCCGGCCAGCAGGGTGAAGGGCGCGGTGATTGCTTTGGTAATCAGGTTGATAAAGGCGCCGATGATGATGCCGCCTATCTCAAACTGGGGGTCATCGACATTACCGCTGACAGGCACCTGCAGATCAATCACCCCGTTGCTGTCGGTCAGCAGAGCCAGCGCCAGTTTCAGCGGGAGATCCAGAGCCTTGTCACTGTCGATTTTATCGCCGAGTTTGAGCTGGTCCACGATGACGGAATTGTGCCCGGCCAGACGGTTATCCTGTAGTGCGTATTTGAGATCCAGATCCAGCAACCCGCGCTCGATCGCATAGCCAGCATAGGTGGCAGAGTAGGGCGATAACGTGGCGAGGTCTACGCCATCAAAGGTGAGTCGCAGGTCTATCGCGGGTGGCTCGCTCAATGGCGCAGCGGTCCCCTTGAGTTTGACGGGCGCGTAACCGTCAACGGAACCCTTGATATCGACCTTGGCCTGAGCGCCGGGCGCAGAGCTCAGCCCCAGAATGTCGCCATTCACATCACCCACCATCGCGCGAAAAGCGATCGGCAGCGATTGATCCATGAAGTCGACTTTGCTGTCGGTAATCAGGATCGCCGGGATACTGATAGACCATGGCTGTTCTTCCCCGGGTGCAGCCGGCTCTGGTGCGGGTGTTTCCTGCGCGCTGCCGTCAACCCCTTCGCCCTCGTCCCCTGCCAGCTCTGCACGCCACACTTTTTGCGCGTTGATGGAGCCGTCTTCGTGGATGTGCAAGCGGCCCGCATAGTTATCCAGAGCGAGTTTTTGCAGTACCACGCTGCGCTCATCCATATTGACTGCCAGCCCTTCCCAGCGCACGGTGTCCCAGCTGGTGAGGCTGTTTTCTTCCTGTTCAATACGACCAGCAAAATCGCTGATGTCGCCGTCCAGTAAAATGGTTTGCGGTACGAACTGAGCCAGTGCAACCGAGCCCGCCACCTGCAACGCCCCGTGGGTGATTTCCGCGTTCAACGGCGCCGGCAGATTGGGGTTGAACCATGCCAGCGGCAAGTCCTGCAGGTCGTAATTGATAGTGCCGTTGCCTTCAGCCAGGGCAATCGTGCCGTCGACTGCCAGCGTCAGTGCATCGTTGACACCCAGCTTGAGAAACAACGGGCTGTCGCCCGACAATGGCCAGCTCAACTCATCCACGCCCGCTTCCAGGCCAGTCACCTGCATCAGCGCCGGGTCGGTGAACTCTGAGCGCCAGCCGATACGGCTGTTCTGCAGGCGCACCCGGCTGATCGTTGCCGTCCACTGCGGCTCGGCTGCGCTCGCCTGATTGGGGTCCGGCGCAGTCGGTGCCGCGCTGCTGCCGCCTGTTTCCTGCCCAGTGATTTCGAACAACTGCAACAGGCTGATCTGCTCACCCTCGCTCCAGCCATCTATGCCCAGGCCATCGACAGTAATTGCGGCGATGTCGGCGTGCTGCTTGCCGCTGTTGACAGCGATACCGGTCAAGCTCAGCTCGGTGAGCTCTACCGCCGTGTCCTGCAATTGAACGCCTTGTTTCGGTTGAATATCCAGTGCTGTGAGGCGCACGCTGCCCTGGCTGATGTCGAAGACGGGTTCGTCTGCCCAGGTCAGCTCGTACTGGCCATCAATGTGCAGGCGCCCATCGACCAGCTCAAACTGCAGCATGGGCTCGGCGAAACGCCATGCAGAGTGCAAACCCAGATCAGACAGTGTCAGTCGGCCCTTGCTGTGTGAGCGAGGTATCGAGACTTCCCCTTCCCATTCGATGCTGCCGCCCGATTCATCGGTGGCCCTGAAGTGGTAGGGTTGGCCTTCTTTGATAACCGTTGACAGGTCGGTGACGCGCACGGCCAGTTGGTCCAGGTGCGTCTGGTAGGGGCCTGGCCGTGTTGCGTCGGTATAACAGATGGACTGTGAATGGAAGTCCAGATCCTCAATGGTGACGCCGGGCAGGCCCGCTTCACTATCCGGCTCCTGGGGCGACGTGTCTTCGGCAGGCAACAGATCGGAGAAGTTGAATTCCCCATTTTCGAGCCGCCTGACATGCACGAACAGGTCTTGCACCTGCAGGCGGTCAAATACCAGCCCCTCGCCCCACAGGCTTTCCAGAGAGACGTTAACCGAGGCTTTGTTCAAGCCGACAAAGCGTTCGCCGTCCCGCTCGGGCAGCTCTGCCTTGCGTACTTCCAGGCTTAGCGTAAACGGGTTGAAATAGACCAACTCGGTAGAAAGGTCGCGATCGTAGGTTTTTTTCACGTACCACGGTGGCAGGAAATTCAGGGCGGGCATAACGATCAGAATAGCAATGGCCAGATAGACGACATACGCTATTGCCAGCACACGTAGGGTGGTTTTCACTCGGTATTCCTATGACACAACATCTATTGTCAATATAGTCGATGCGGCCTTCATTGCACAGTCGAGCGCAGCCCAGCGTGTAAAATCAGGGCACTAGAGCCCTTTGCGGTAAGTGTAGGGAGTAACGCCTGTCCAGCCTTTGAAGGCCCGAATGAACGCGCTTGATTCTGAGAATCCGGCGCGATGCGCGATCTCCTCAATGCTCAAGCCCTGTTTGCCCAAAAAATGTAGCGCGGTATCGCGACGCAGCTGGTTCTTTATCTCCTTGAAGGTGGTGCCTTCGCCAGACAGCCGCCGCCGCAGCGTCTGTGGGTGCACATCCAGAACGGCTGCGACCTCATTGAGCTCTGGCATCTCAGCGAGATTGGTACGCACCAGGGTGCGCACGCGGGATGTCCAGCTGTCAGTGTGGTAGTGCTGGGTCAATAACATCAGCACAGGGTGGCGCAGGAAGTGCCGAAAGCCTGCCTCGTTCTGCACGATCCGTTTGTCCAGCAGACTGTTGGCCAGCACCAGTCGCGCGACGGGTTGTTCAAAGGCCACCGGGTTGGCAAGAAACATGTGGCGGTAGTCGCTCAGTTCAGCAGACGGGGCAAACGGCAACTCAACCCGCTGCAGGGGCAGGTGCTCCTGCACCAGCCAGCTGGCAAAACGGTGCAGGTTGAAGAAGATCATCTCGATCAGGTAGGGATGTATCTGCGAATCATCGTCAATGTGCCGCAACTCGATGATGGCCTCCCCCTCGTCCTCGAGCAATTGCGGCTGCGTACCAAACTCGAACAGCTGGTAAAAGCGACAGTAGCGGCTCAGCGCCTGCCCCAGGGTCTCACTGCCGTTGACGGCGTGGCACATCATCGACCAGCTGCCGATGGGCATACGTCGCGATGCGTAGCCCAGCATTTCGTCACCCAGCTCCAGCATCGCACTGACCTGCAAATCGGCAAATCGCTCAATAGAAATACGTGCGTTGTCTTCCAGCAGCAGGCGCGGGGAGATGCGGTTTTTGCGTAAAAGCGCTATGGGGTCGAGCCCGGCTGCGACGGTATTCTTCAGTACGGCCCTGGCGAAATAAACGGAAATCGATAAATTGCGCATGCTCAGTCAGTCATGCCCGGCTGTGCGCGGTACTCAGGTGCACCGGCCGGTTCTCTACTGATGACACACGATTACGACCGCCGCGCTTGGCCAGGTACATGGCGCGATTGGCCTCCTGGATAAGGGTGTCGAGGTCCACACCGCCATTCATGCTGGCCACGCCAAGGCTGACAGTGACGGGAATGCGCTGATTGTCGGCCAGCAGCGCGTGATCGCCGACCGCACAGCGGATACGCTCAGCCAGAGCGCGTGCCGCATCGAGCGGGGTATCCGGGAGAATAAGCAGGAATTCTTCACCACCGATGCGCGCCACCACGTCACTGCTGCGGCTCAGACGCTGCAGTAGCAGGGCAATCTGGCGGATAAGCTGGTCTCCAGTATCGTGACCAAAGTTGTCGTTGATGCGTTTAAAGTGGTCGATATCGACCATCACCGCCGATGTCGGCAGCCCCTGGCGCGTGGCGTGGGCGAGGCTGATGTGCAGAGCGTCTTCCAGGCCCCTGCGGTTCAGCAAGCGGGTGAGCGGATCCTCTGTGGCCAGATGCGAAAGGTGATGCTGGTATTCAATCAGTACGCTGGCCAGAAAGCCCACCGCCACCAGGGCATAAGCCGCGCTGTGTACTCCAAAAGCGATGGTCTGGGCCTGTATCAGGTTGTCATTGGCATGCAGTTGGTAGAGCGCAGCAGGAATGCCCACCAGCATCATCAGTCCCGCCCAGGCGATGATGGCATCGCCCACGTTCTGCCGTTGCCACCCGCGGTAGCAACACAACAGGCCCGCTGCGGTAAAAAACAGCGCGGCACAGGTAACCTGCAGCTGGAACATGGGTATGGGTGCCAGGAAGAAGACGCTCAGGCAACCGCCAAGGCAGATACTACCCAGAATGAGTCGTCCGCGCGTGATCGACGCGCGTTGCCCTGCGGCCAGGAACAGGATGTATGTGTTAAGAATCGCCGCTACGGAGGGCACATCGACGGCCATTTGGGTCGATGTTTTCTGCTGCAGCGTGAAGGCGATCCATCCCAGCAGCGCGGCCATGAAATAGACTGTATAGAGCCCCAGGCCGGCTGGTGGATTGCTCGAATCGCTCAATACGTAAACGACCAGCATCAGCGCACAGGTAATCGAAAAAATCAGGCCGATGTAAATAAAGGCCCAGTTATCGGGGAAGATCTGCTCCATCTGTGTGTAGGCTGACGGGGCTTCCGTCAGCTGTCGTCTCCAGTCAATTTATTTGTTCCGGCAGATCATTGTTGCTATGCCACGCCCTCACCATACTATGGGCCGTTTATCACCGCACTTTATCATCGCACTCAAAGGTCTTTATCATGCTGCAACGCGAGTTTACTGAAGAACAGCACATGTTCCGCGACGCGTATCGCAAATTTCTTGCCAGTGAGATTGTGCCACAGATGGAGGCGTGGCGTGAGGCGGGAATAGTGGATCGTGACGCTTTTCGCAAAGCCGGCGAGCAGGGCTTTTTGATGGTCTGGCCGGATGAGCGTTTTGGCGGCATGGGTGACCCGGATTTTCGCTTCGAGCAGATCATCATCGAAGAAACGGCCTATGCGCGGGTCGGCGACTGGTATAACTCGCTGCACAGTCGGCTGGTCGGCCCGTACCTCACTCGATTTGGCAGTGAAGAGCAGTGCCAGCGGTTCCTTCCGGGCTGCGTCAGCGGCGAGACCATCCTCGCAGTCGCAATGACAGAACCCGATGCGGGCAGTGATCTTGCCGGCATGCGCAGCACGGCGGTGCAGCGCGGTGACCACTGGCTGTTGAACGGTTCCAAGACGTATATTTCCAATGGTATCAATGCCGATCTGGTGGTAGTCGCTGCCAAAACGGACCCCGACAACAACCCCCATCACATGACACTGTTCCTGGTAGAGCGCGGTATGGAAGGCTTCGAGCGCGGCCGCAACCTCGATAAAATGGGAATGAAAGCGCAGGACACCGCAGAGCTGTTCTTCAACGACGTAAAGGTGCCTGTCGAAAATGTCCTGGGCGAGCCCGGCAAGGGTTTTATCTACCTGATGGAAGGCCTGGCCGAAGAGCGCTTGATCGGCGCTGCTGGCTATCTGGCCGCGGCGCAGTTGTCCTGGGACCTCGCTGCCGACTACGTCAAGGAGCGCAAGGCCTTCGGCAAGCCCTTGGCGGCGTTTCAGAATACACAGTTCAAGCTGGCAGAAAAACGCACTGAACTGGATGTCGCGCAGTGTTACATCGATCAGTGCGTGCGCGCCTTCAATGCCGGTCAGTTGACGGCTGTCGATGCTGCCAAGGCAAAACTGGTGGCCAGCGAATTGCAGATCTCAGCCGCCGATCTTGGCGTGCAGTTGCACGGTGGCGCCGGTTATATGGACGAGTACCCCATCAGCCGGCAGTACACTGACGCGCGTATCGCAACGATTTATGCAGGCAGCTCGGAGGTGATGAAGATCATTATCAGCCGTGATTGTCTGTCGCAGGATTATAGCCCTTTTAATACCCGTAACTTTTAGCCGAGCCAGTGATGGCGAATTGAACACAGGAGAATCAGCATGGATTTAACAGGCAAAGTAGCACTCGTAACAGGCGGCGCCTCCGGGCTTGGCCGAGCCACGGTGGAAGCCTATGTGGCCAAAGGGGCCAAAGTCGCGATATTTGACATGAACGAAGATAACGCCAACGAAGTGATTGCGCAGTTGGGTGCCGATAACGTGGCGTTCTGGAGCGTTAATGTTGCCGATGAAAGCTCGGTAGAAACTGCTGTTGCGGGGGTGGTCGAAAAGTTTGGTGCGCTGCATATTTGCAACAACTACGCGGGCATCGGCAGTGCCTGCAAAACACTGAGCAAAAAAGGCGTGTTCCCGCTGGATGAGTACATGCGCATTATCAATGTCAATCTGGTGGGCACGTTCAACGTGTCGCGCTACGCGGCGCAGCAGATGGCGAATAACGAGCCGATTAACGACGATGGTGGGCGTGGTGTTATCATCAATACGGCCTCGATTGCGGCCTATGAGGGGCAGGTCGGACAGCTGGCGTACAGTGCGAGCAAGGGCGGCATTGTGGGAATGACGTTGCCGATGGCGCGCGATCTTGCCAGCTACGGTGTTCGCGTGAATACGATCGTTCCCGGCCTGATTCATACGCCCCTGTTTGATTCATTACCCGAGCAGGCCTACCAATCGCTGGAGGCCAGCGTTTGCTACCCTCCGCGTTTGGGTAAACCTCAGGAAATTGCGCACATGTCAGTTTTTATTGCTGAAAACGATTACCTCAACGGCGAGTGCATTCGTCTTGATGGCGCTATTCGTATGCAGCCACGCTAAGGAGAACAAGATGGGACCACTCAACGGATACACGGTACTGGAGCTGGCGGGCATCGGCCCAGCCCCGATGGGGGGCATGGTATTGGCTGACATGGGAGCGGAGGTTATCCGTATCGACCGTGCTACCGGTGCCGGGCAACCCATGATGAAGGACGCCAGTGCGCGCGGCAAAAAATCCGTTGGGCTCAATTTGAAATCGGCCGATGGTGTAGAGACGCTGTTGCGCATGGTTGAAAATGCCGATGTGTTGATTGATCCCTATCGTCCGGGCGTCTGCGAGAAGCTGGGCATTGGTCCTGAGCAGTGCCTGCAGCGCAATCCGCGGCTGGTGTTCGCCCGCATGACGGGTTGGGGTCAGGATGGCCCTCTGGCGCACGCCGCCGGGCATGATATCAACTATATCTCCATCACCGGGGCACTCTACGCCATGGGGCGCAAAGGCGAGAAACCCGTACCGCCGTTGAATCTGGTCGGTGACATGGGCGGTGGCGGTATGCTGCTGGTCAATGGGGTGCTGGCCGCATTGCTGGAAACGGCGAATTCAGGCAAGGGGCAGGTCATTGACGCAGCCATGGTAGACGGAGCTGCGCAACTGATGTGGATGTTCCACGGCTTTCAGGCCATGGGCCTGTGGGATGCCTCGCAGCGAGAGTCCAATATGCTTGATGGCGGCGCGCACTTCTATGACACCTACGAGTGTGCCGACGGGCAGTACGTGTCCATCGGTTCTATTGAACCGCAGTTCTACGCGCAGCTTATGCAGTTGGCAGAGTTGAGCGAAGATGATTTCGGCGCCCAGAATGATGCCAGTGACTGGCCCGCGATGAAGGAAAAACTGGCCGTCGTCATACGCCAGAAAACCCAGGCCCAGTGGTGTGAAATTATGGAGGGCACCGACGTTTGCTTCGCACCTGTGTTGTCATTCGTCGATGCGCCACAGCATCCCGCCAACGTGGCTCGCAATACCTATATTGAGGTGGATGGTTTCACCCAGCCAGCGCCCGCCCCGCGCTTTAGCCGCACGCCGTCAAGCGTGCAACATGGCATCCATGCCGTGGGTGAGGACACCGATAAGATATTGAGTGCGATGGGTTTTGGTGAGCGGGAAATTGGTGAGTTGCGTGAGAGCGGCGCGATCGCCTGAACGGCTGACAACGCGTTGCAGCGTCATGAATGAACACACAAGGTTGTTGATATGAGTCACTACGATACTGTTCTGGTGGAGCGCGATGGCGCTGTAGCCACTGTTACCATGAGCCGCCCCGATAGCCTCAATGCTTTCAATCATGCCCTGCGGCTGGATATGCTACGCGCAGTGCGTGAAGTTAACGATGATGACGGCATTCGCGTTGTCATACTCACCGGCGCTGGTCGTGCCTTTGGCGCCGGCGCGGATCTTACGGAAATGGGCGATGGCGAAGATCCGCATTTCCGTGTTGAAGACCACCTGAACGGTGAATTCAAACCCATACTGATGGCCATTACAGAGGCTCCCAAGCCCTGGCTCAGTGCCGTGAATGGCGCGGCAGCAGGCGTGTCGAGTTCTTTCGCGATGGCCTGTGATCTGACGGTCATGGCCGATGACGCTTACATCTACCAGGCGTTTACCGCCATCAGCCTGATTCCCGACGGCGGCGCAACCTGGCATCTGGCGCGCGCGTTGGGGCGTAAGCGCGCCTACGAGGTGATTGTAAGCGGTGAAAAAATCGCTGCGCAGAAGTGTCTCGACTGGGGGCTGTGTAATCGTGTGGTTCCAGCGCAGGAACTGATGCCACAGGCGATGGCCTGGGCGCAGGAACTGGCGGCCAAGGCGCCTTTGTCGCTGCGTTATGCCAAGCAGGCCCTGAACGAGGCGATGGAGAAAGATGTCGGACAGATGATCTCCAACGAAGCCAAACTGCAGCATTTGTGTATCACCAGCGCGGATGCCAGTGAAGGCGTGCAGGCCTTTATGCAGAAACGCGCTCCGCAGTGGCAGGGGAAATAGTTGCTGTACCTGGCTCCAGGGCGTAAGACAGTCGCGGGAAGTCTGCTATGAGCGACGAGCGGCCAGAGTGGCTGGCATGGCAGCAGCGCACGTCGCGCACGCAGGATGACCACCGCATCGCAGCGCGCGATAAACGCCACGCGCGCGGTTATCGTACCGCTCGTGAGAATCTGTCGGATCTTGTCGATCCTGATACTTTTCAGGAATACGGCCAGCTGGCAGTTGCAGCACAGCGTAGCCGCAGGGATTACGAGGAACTGCAGGGCAGTACTGCAGCCGACGGCATCCTGACTGGCACCTGCACCATCAATGCCGGGCAGGTAGGCGCCGAGCGGGCGCGCGCGGCAGTCATTATCAATGACTATTCCGTGTTGGCCGGTACGCAGGGGTTTTTCCATCATAAAAAACTGGATCGGCTGTGTGAGCTTGCTGCGCAGCATGCTTTGCCGGTGGTGATGTATACCGAAGGCGGGGGAGGCCGTCCCGGCGATACCGACGTGCACACACAGATCGCCGGCCTGAATATCGAGTCTTTCAGTCGCTGGGCTGGACTGCGCGGCAAGGTGCCACGCATCGCGGTGAACAACGGTTACTGTTTTGCCGGCAATGCGGCCTTGTTCGGCAGTGCCGATTTCACCATCGCCACGCGCAGTTCCTGTATCGGAATGGCAGGGCCTGCCATGATCGAGGGTGGTGGTCTGGGCACGTTTGCGCCGCAGGACATCGGCCCCATCGATGTGCAGCTCGCCAATGGTGTCGTGGATATCCTGGCTGAAGATGAAGCGCATGCCACGGCGCTGGCCAGGCACCTGCTGGCTTATTTCCAGGGGCCAACCGAGGTTTGGCAGGCGGCAGACCAGGCCCCGTTGCGAGACATCGTGCCCCAGGACCGGCGCTGGGCGTATCCCGTGCGCAAAGTGATCGAGACGCTCGCCGACAAGGACTCGTTCCTGGAGCTGTCCCCGACCTACGGCCGCAGCATTATCACCGGCTTTATCCGCCTTGAGGGTCGCCCTGTCGCACTGGTGGCCAATGACTGCCAGCAATTGGGCGGTGCCGTAGATGCCGTGTCGGCGGACAAAATGGCGCGCTTCCTGCCCTTGTGTGATGCCTATGGCCTGCCGGTGTTGTCACTCACCGATACGCCAGGATTCATGGTGGGGCCCGACAGTGAAAAGCTGGCTTCTGTGCGGCGTATGTCTGCGCTGTTTGGGGTGGGTGCACAGCTGGCGGTGCCGGTAGTGGCGATATTCCTGCGCAAGGGTTATGGCCTGGGCGCGATGGCGATGACGGGCGGCAGCTTTATAAAACCGGTGTACGCGGCATCCTGGCCCACTGGCGAGTTTGGCGGCATGGGTCTGGAAGGCGCCGTGCATCTGGGTTATCGCAAGGAGCTTGACGCGCAACCAGATGCGGCCGCGCGCGATGCCCTGTTCGCACAGTTACTGGCGCAGGCTTATGAACACGGCAAGGCGACTGAGGCGGCCGCGCACCTGGAAATAGACGCCGTAATCGATCCGGCAGAGACGCGTGCAGCTGTGCTGCGAGCCTTGCGCGCCGCTGGCGTTGCCTGATCTGGTCGCTAGTGCCACAGCGGGCCGGCTCGCACCCAATAGTATTCTCAAGGAGATAATGTAATGAAGAACCTGTTCAGCGTAGAAGGCAAAGTCGCAGTCGTGACGGGTGGATCGCGCGGAATCGGGGCAATGATTGCCCGAGGTTTCGTGGAGAACGGCGTCAAAACCTACATCACGGCGCGCAAGCAGGAGGAACTCGAGGCGACCGCTGCCGAGCTGTCGCAGATGGGCGAATGTATCGCTATCGCCTCCAACCTCGGGTCTATTGACGGCGTGAATGCGTTCGCTGCGCAGATTCGCGAGCTCGAACCGCAGGTGCATATTCTGGTGAACAATGCCGGTGCCACCTGGGGAGCCAGCATCGATGAGTTTCCCGAGAATGGGTGGGACAAGGTCATGGATCTGAACGTCAAGTCGCTGTTCTTCCTGACGCAGCAGTTATTGCCGGCCCTGCGCGCAGCGGGAACTGAGGAGGATCCGGCACGGGTGATTAACATTGGTTCCGTCAATGGCATTACCCACCCGCATATGGATAACTACTCTTACTCCGCCAGCAAGGCAGCGGTGCATCACCTGACGCGTCATCTGGGCGCTGATCTTGCGCCGCAGCATGTCAACGTCAATGGTATTGCCCCCGGGTTTTTCCCCAGCAAAATGAACGCCCATCTGCTGGCAGAGGAAGAGGCGATGGCACAGGGTTTTCCGTGCAAGCGGTTCGGTAACGCTGAGGATGCAGCGGGCGCAGCAATATTTCTCAGCTCTCGCGCATCTGCGTGGATCACCGGTCATACCCTGGCACTGGATGGCGGTTATGTGGCAACGTCCTGACAGGTGATTGCGGCACGTAACGCCTGCTTGAAGCGGTGATACAACCATGACTGATACCTCTTTTCTAACGCGCGATGACGGCACCCGCCTCGCGTATGCGCATAGCCCGGGAAGCGGGCCGGGCATCGTTTTCCTGGCAGGCTTCAATTCCAATATGGGCGGCGACAAGGCATTGGCGCTGGAACACTGGTGCCGCGAGCAGGGCCGTCAGTTCACCCGCTTCGACTACTTTGGTCATGGCCAGTCATCCGGCACCCTGGCCGAGGGCAGCATTGGTCGCTGGCGCGATGACACGATTGCCATCATCGAACAGCTTACCAGCGGCCCACAGCTGTTGGTGGGTTCCTCTATGGGAGGGTGGCTGATGTTACTGGTTGCCATCGCCAGACCAGAACGGGTTACGGCATTGTGCGGCATAGCGGCGGCCCCGGATTTTACCGAGCGGTTACACGACCAGCGACTCAATGAGCAGCAGCGTCGGGAGTTGAGCGAGACGGGTTTTTGCGAACTTCCCAACCATTACGACGATGGCGAGCCGCACCGTATCAGCCGTTACCTGCTGGAAGAGGGCGCAACACACCGCGTTTTACACAGTGAGATCGCGATTGATGTACCGGTGCGTTTGATTCACGGTCAATGCGATGACGATGTACCCTGGCAGCTGTCTTTGGAGATCGCACAACAGTTGCGCAGTAGCGATGTTGAGGTGCAATTGGTAAAAAACGGTGATCATCGACTGTCTACGCCGCGTGATATCGAGCGCCTGTTACGTACCGTTGCGCTGCTTTAACCCTGCCCACTGTGGAGCCATTCATGTCAGTTGAGACCAGTCACGATCTGGGTACGGGCATTACCTGTATCGACGCCAGTTACGTGCGCCCCGGGTTGGCGTGTTTCTACGTGCTGGAGAACGACGGCCAGTGCGCCATTATCGAGACGGGAACGGCGCACAGTGTGACGAATCTGCTGCAGGTTCTGCAGGAGAAGGGGCTCGCTTACGAGCAGGTGCGCTACGTTATTCCCACCCATGTACACCTTGATCACGCTGGCGGTGCCGGTGCCATGATGGCGCTTTTTCCAAACGCGGAATTATTGATTCATCCGCGCGGAGCGCGTCATATGGTGTCGCCCCAACGCCTGGTGGAAAGCTCAATCGCGGTGTATGGAGAGACTTTGTTTAACGAGCTCTACGGCGAAATCACACCGGTCGAAGAAGCGCGGGTACGTACCGTGGAAGATGACGAAGTTGTCAAGCTGAACTCGCGCGAGCTTGTTTTTCGTCATACCAGAGGTCATGCCGATCACCATTTCTGCCTGTGGGATGCGCTCAGCGAAGGGTGGTTTACCGGTGATATGTTCGGTATCTCCTATCCGTGGTTTCGCTTCGACGCGGGGGCGCTGGTCATTCCTGCCACCACCCCGACGCAGTTTGATCCTGATGCGTATATCGCATCGCTGGAATTGCTGGCCAGTTATCAACCTCAGCGTATGTACCTGACGCACTATGGACAATTGGAGTATTCTAGCGCCCATTTAACGGCGCTGGTGCGCCAGGTCCGTCGTTATGGCGAGCTGGCGCAACAGCACAGCGATGAAGCGGGGCTTAACAAGGCGCTGTCTGCCTATAGTCTCGGTTTGTTGCGTGCGTTCGCGCCGCAGGCGAATGATGATACGCTGCTGCCCATGCTGTCTCTGGATATGGATCTGAACACCCAGGGCCTGTTGGTGTGGCGGCAGCGTATGGAACACAGTGCTGGGAACAACAGGATATGAGTGACGGGCAACAAGCGTTAACGGAAATTATTCTCACTGCAAGCTGCCCGGTTGGCAGTGGCATTGTAGCGGGCATCACCACATTTCTGGCCGAACATGGCTGTTATATCAGCGAGCTGTCGCATTTTGACGATCGCGACAACGGCCGATTGTTCCTGCGCGCGCGTTTTCATGTGGAAAGCGGCGAAGACGACATCGATTCCCTGCGTGCGGCTTTCGTGAACGAAGCCCGGCGCTTTGAGCTGGAGTGGGGCATGGTACTGGCCGCCGCACCTACGCAAACCCTGATTATGGTGTCCCAATACGATCATTGCCTTGACGATCTGCTCTACCGGTTACACAAGGGCGAGCTGAATATGGAGATTACGGCGGTCGTGTCGAATCATCCGACACTGCGCCCCATGGTGGAGCGCGAGGGCATTCGCTTCGTGCATTTGCCAATCGATAAAACCAACAAAGCGCAGCAGGAGCAGGCCCTTCTGCAAATTATTGCGGAAACTCAAACGGAACTGGTGGTGCTGGCGCGTTACATGCAGATACTCAGTGACGATTTCTGCAGCCGGCTACCCGGCCGGGTGATCAATATTCATCACTCTTTCCTGCCCGGCTTCAAGGGCGCAAGGCCTTATCACCAGGCCTATGAGCGCGGTGTCAAATTGATTGGCGCCACCGCGCACTACGTCACGTCAGACCTTGATGAGGGGCCTATCATCGAGCAGTCTGTGCAGCATGTTGATCACACCTACACACCGGAAATGCTGGTGGCATCCGGCCGCGACAGTGAAACAACGGCGTTGGCACGCGCTGTGAAGCTGCATACCGAGCACCGTGTCTTTCTTGATGGCAACAAGACGGTGATTTTCAAATAACGCGCTTATTGCGCTGGCTGGAACCAGATGGGTGACGACCAGGCGCGTTCCTGAACAGTGGACGCCACATCCTCCAGCAGTGGCAGGCCTGCTCTTACCGCGTCGTAAGTTGTCCAGCGTGGTGTGGGTATTTCGATCACGCGCGCGTAGTAAAGGGCAGGCAGCGCCGGATCGAACTCGGGATCTTCCCATACGGTTCCCAACTCGCTGGTGCCAATCGTGTTGCGAAAGGTGGCAGTGCGCAGGTCGACGGTATTGCCCACTGGCGCGAGCTTGCCGTCGGCTCGCAGTTTACGGTCATCGGACCACACCACATCAAACACCTTGTCGTGTAATGAGCCGTCGGTGTCCACCCAGCCTTTTACGATCTGGATACGGTCAAGGTTGGCTCCCAGAGCGTCTTTGCTTGCCATGACAACAAAACGTGGCGCCTTGTCGCGTTGCTGCCTGCCCAGGTCGCCCCCCATGGGTACGCCGCCCTTGTAGGCCTTTTTCAGCATCTTTGGATCAAGATGCAGATCGTCCGCGTAGTCCCAGCCGCCAAAAAAGCGCACGGCCATACGCGGCCCGCTGGTCACAAAAGTCTCGCGGTTGTAGATGGCGTCCCACAGGTCGCCGCGCGTGTTACTGGGCGCCCAGACGCCGGTGATCGAGCCGATACTCAAATCACGGCTGTTAATCCAGCTGGTCACGGTGCCTTCACGGCGCGTCTTCACGCTGCCGTCTTCGGGGCCGTGGGCGCCGACAAAATTGTCCTCATCAACATCGCTCATCATGCCATTGTGGTTGTCAGTGCCACCGACGAAACCCAGCTTGAATGGATTTACGCCCAATTCCTGCTGCATCGCCAGCCCCTTTACCACGCCCGCTCGGACGAAATTGCGTTGCTCCGGCACGCGGCCGCTGAAATTACCCATGGAATCAGCGTTTTCGAAATCGGCAAATTCATCGGCCGCCCAGAACTTGCGGTGCACCTCGGAGTTGCCTTTCACCTGCATCATTTCGATGGCGCGTTCAAAGTGCTCGCGCATTTGCGCGTATTCCAGATCAACCGGGTCGCCGCCGGAGTCAGTATCGGGGAACATCATGCCCTTGCTGGCGTTCGAGTTGTGTGGAATGGCCAGGCCACGGATGCCTTGGTTTTCAAGTGTTTGCAGCCACGCCCATAAACCCTCTTCACGATTGATATCGATATAGCTCATTGGCAAGGCGGGAACTTTGTCACCGCGAAATAGCACATTCCGGTGCAGGTTGCCGCCCTTGGGCGCGGCGCTCCATTCATAGGCGATGAACGTGGTGAATTCGCCCGGAACGTTGTGCTCCTGCGCCGCGTCAATCGCAATTTGCCACGCACTTTTTGCTGTTTCCTCGCCAGCATAAAAGTCGGTGTGCTGTGGCGTGTCGCCGCGGTTATTGCTGATAACGTACTTGAAGAACCACTTTTCCCGCTCTTCGACACTGCTGAGCGAGCGCAGCTGTTGGATCAGCGGGTTGTCATACCCCGGTGCGCCTTCATTCAGGGTGGAGTACATTTCACCGATGTATTCGGCATGGTCGGTCACTGCGGCAAAGTCCAGTGGACGCCGTATCTGGTGGGGCATGCCATTGACGATCACTTTCTCGCCGCGAGCGGCGCGATAGGCGTCACCCGGGGTCTGGCGCGTGCCTCCGATATAAGCGTCCAGTGAATAAGCGGTGTGCATATGGGTTTCGCCGTAATACAGGTTACGCAGCGGGTTGGTTTCCGGCGTTGCTGCAAGGGCAGTAATAGCGGCCTGGGCAAACACTGCGCAGGCAAGGATCTTTCTTATCATTGGATGAAACCTGTAGGGTGATGTTTGTTCAAACGGTCAGTATCACCGCGCTGACCAGCGAAACCCTAGGCAAAATTCGCATTATGCCAGTTGGCTGGAAAGGGCTCTGTAGCCGCTGGGCGGTGCAGCGTCTGGGACGGGTTTTCCCCAAACATGGAGCGATACTCGCCGGCCACGCGACCCAGCTCATAAAGTCCCAGCGACAAGGCGGCTTCCTGCACAGTGCCGGTTGTTTTCAATAGCAGGTGTTGTCGCAATCGATGGTAGCGTATACAGGTGAGGTAGCGTTTGGGCGTGATTCCCAGTTGGTCAATAAACGCGTATTGCAAAGTTCTCTGGCTCACCCCGGCCAGTTCACAGAGGTCTGTTATTCTGGGCAACTCCGGCTCGTCATTGCCCATTGCTTCGCGCAGGTATTGCAGGCTGAGTTCCAGGGCGCGCCTGCGCCGGGTGTGAGACTGGTCTCGCACCCGGGTTTGTCCTGACAGGATGAGTGTGCTGGCCGTTTGGGCGATATCCGACTGCATGGCATCAATCGTGGCGCTGGAGCACAACAGTGCCGGTGAGTTGCTCGTGCTTTCCAGCAGAGTAGTCACGATTGCAGTGAGCCGATCACGCCCGGCGTTTCCAACGGTCAGCCACCGCGGGTAGGTTTGCTGCTCGAGACGCAATAGCGTCTCTGCCAGTAGCTCTCTGGCGAGAAATGTCCGCTTTATGAGAATCACCAGGTGTCGATGTTGAGTGCCCGTTCTGACGTCTACCGGGCTGTCAAATCCTGCCAGCATCTCGCCGGAGGCTGGCGGGCGGTCGAAATAGCGTGAGCCGGAGCCTGTGTAAGGCAGCACAACGGCAAACATGTCGTTTGGGGTGTGGCCCGATAAAACCGTGCTGCCCTCGTAATGTTCTAGATATACCAGTACATCGGGAAGTGCGAGGTAGTCCCTCTGGCTCGCAAAGCACCCCGCCTGTCGGGGCCTCACCATGAGCTGCCATGGCCGCACGTTGTATTCGGTTTCACAGGGATCGGTGTCGGCAGAATAGCCCCTGATGCCTGGTGCAGTAGGCGCCTCGCTGCTGTTCTTATTAAATGCTTCGGCCATAAGGTGATGCGAAAACTGCATATTGTGGTCCGAGAGTATAGTCTATTATTTCGCCACTCCGCATCCGCTTCATGGGCGTGTCCTGTATTTTCGTTTCTAGCCGTGATGCTGCCCCCACCAAGGAGTTCAAAAGTGCGTAAAGCCTGTCTAGTAGCCGCTGCAGCGGTTTTGGTAACGGCGACTGTTGATGCAGAAGAGGGCGGCAGCGGGCATTACTTTCCCGGCTCTATGGCCTCATTTGTTGACGGTGTGCCGGCAGAACCTACGTTTATCGCTCGCTTGAATGTCGTCAATTATAGTGGCAGCTTCGATGGGGATGTCGCGGTACCGATAGCGGGACAGGCCGCACTGGGCGTTGATGTGGATTCGACGGCAGTCGGCCTCACTCTCTTGTGGGCCCCCGAATTAGACCTGGGCGAGCGCTGGAGCTTCGCGACGGCGGCAACAGTGCCGTTTATCGATCTTGAGGTCTCGGCTGATGTTGCGGCACCCCAGGACCCGATGGACCGCACCGTGCGCCGCACTGACAGTGTCAGTGGCCTCGGCGATATCATGATCCTGCCTGTCATGTTGAACTACAACGCCAGCGCGGAGCTGAACTACAATTTCCGCATTGGGCTGTACGCGCCCACCGGTGATTACCAGCAGGGTGCGCTGGCCAATGAAGGCAAGAACTTCTGGAGTGTGGAACCGACGGTTGCAATGATGTATCTGAATCCGAAAACAGGGCGCGAGTTTTCGGCCTTTCTGGGATCGACATTCAATGAGCAGAACTCAGCAACCGAGTACAAGAGCGGTACGCAGCTGCATTTTGAGGCCACCGCTGCTCAGCACTTTCCCCTCGCGGGTGGCCTGGCGAGCGCAGGCCTGACAGGATTCTGGTATCACCAGGTGACAGGCGACAGTGGCGACGGCGCCACGTTCGGAGACTTCAAGGCACGTTCAACGGGTATCGGCCCGGTGCTGTCCTATGCGAGCAAGGTGTCGGGCAAAGACCTTATTGCTGAATTCAAATGGTTACACGAGTTTGATGTCGAGCGTCGACCCGAAGGGGATACGCTGTTTCTGAAAGTCGTGCTTAAAATCTGACAGGGCATCAATAAACCCCGATTGAGAGAAGGAATAAATCATGAGCTCAAACCGTTTGATCACAACGCTGGCAAAATGCGTTCTGCCAGCGACTTTCGTGTTGTCAGCGGCTGTCGCTGCCAGTGCGGTAAACGCAGCCGATGCTCCCTATTCCCCCTACGCAGATCGCGATTACCCAACCGAACTTTTGTTTGGCGAGACACATGTGCACTCGGCATTGTCGGCGGATGCTGGTGGCGGCGGCACGACACTGATGCCGCGCGACGTATACCGCTTTGCACGCGGTGAACAGGTGGTTTCCAATACCGGGATGCCGGCGCGGCTGGCCCGTGCTTTTGATTTTTTTGCCCTTACTGAACATACCGATGGCATGGGCGTGATCACCGATATTCTGCGCGGTGCGCCCAATATACTGGCAGACGAGCAGGGCAAGTATTTTTATGAGCAGTTCACCGCCGGTGGAGATGCAGCGAAGGAGGCCTCCATTGAATTGATCAAGCGTTTCTCGCAAGGCACGCTGTCGGACGCACTCAATTACCAGCCCGGTAATCCTGGCTACAACAGCACGTGGCAAGACCTTGTTGCCGCGGCAGAGGACTACAATGCTCCCGGCAAGTTCACCACGCTGATTGCCTACGAATGGACATCGCTGGTCAAGGGGAACAACCTGCATCGTAACGTGATATTTCGCGACGGGCCGGAGCGGGCCTTGCAGATGCTGCCGTTTACCATGACGCCGCCACAGGGCAGCCCCGATCCACGCGACCTGTGGAAGTGGCTGCAGGCCTATGAAGACAAGACAGGCGGTGACGTGATCGCGATTCCGCACAACCCGAATCTCTCCAATGGCATCATGTTTGCGCTGCAAAACGATTTTGAAAGCGGTGCTCCGTATACACAGGACTACCTGAAAACACGCGCCAAGTGGGAGAAGCTGGTAGAGATCGGCCAGACCAAAGGCGACAGCGAAACCCATCCGCTGTTGTCGCCCGACGACGAGTTTGCTGACTATGAACGCTGGGACTGGGCCAATCTTGATGTCACCGCAAAGAAGACACCTGAAATGCTGCCCGGCGAGTATGTTCGCACCGTCCTGCAAAATGGCCTGGTGTTCAAGAATGAGCGCGGTACCAATCCGTTTAAACTCGGCATGGTTGGTGGTTCTGATATCCACACTGGCATGTCTACCAGCTTTGACGACAATTTCTTCGGCGCGTTTACCTGGATGGAGCCATCGGCGACTCGCGGTGCCAATATCGCCAAGGGCAACAAGGAATTGGGTATTTCATACAAAGGCTGGCAATACGCGTCTCCTGGTCCAACGGCAGTCTGGGCCACAGAGAACACGCGCGGCGCGATTTTTGATGCCATGGAGCGCCGCGAAACCTATGCCACCACGGGCCCGCGTATCCGCGTGCGCTTTTTTGGCGGCTATGACTTCGATGACAAGGATCTGATGGGGCGCAACCTGGCGCGTACCGGCTACGCCAAGGGCGTGCCGATGGGCGCCGATCTCGCCCCTGCCGGGCATGGCCAGTCACCCAACTTTATGGTGTGGGCACTTCGTGATCCGGAAGGGGCGAACCTGGATCGCGTGCAGGTGATCAAGGGCTGGGTAGACGCTCAAGGCAAGGCGTATGAAAAAGTGCATGACGTCGCCTGGTCTGGTGATCGCAAGCCCGGCGCCAACGGTAAATTGCCGCCCGTGGGCGATACGGTTGACCTGAATATTCCTGCCTGGTCTAACAGCATTGGTGCGCCCGAACTGGCCACCGTCTGGCAGGATCCTGATTTTGATGCCAGGCAGCATGCCTTTTACTACGTGCGCGTTATTGAGATTCCTACGCCGCGCTGGACGGCTTATGATGCGGTACGCCTGGGAGCAGAAATGCCCGCCGACGCCAAGCTGAAGACGCAGGAGCGGGCATACACTTCACCGATCTGGTACACGCCAGAATCCTAGGAACGTGACGATGAAAGTATTGATCTGCGGGTTAGCCGTGTCCGGTGTCATGGCCCCTGCGCTTGCTGAGCAATCCCTGGAGCAGGCTGCCAGCGATCCCACGGCCAGCCTGATGAATGTGCAGGTGTCTGACTGGTACACCGCCAGTTATCACAACCTGAACGATGAATCTGGTAATACCGTGTTGTTGCGGTCGGCCATTCCCTTCACCCTTGCAGGGCACAACAATATCTTTCGCGTATCTACCAAGTTTATTTTTCCCGGCCCTGGCTAAACGAACAGGCAGCAGACAGTGGCTATCAGTTTGATACCATACGACGATGGACCCACGATATAAGGACGATAAATGAAGTCTACAGCCGGTTTGGTATCGCGCAGCCTGCTGGCTGCCACAGCGCTCTGGACGCCTCTGATTGCAGCTCAGGATGGCCCCGGTTTTGTACAGGGGCTCGTTAACCAGTTCGAGAACAGCGATATTGTCTTTCAGCGTTCGACATCCAATGTCCCGTTTGCACCGGTCGCTTTTCTGGGTGGGAAGAGCTATGGCAGTACCGAGGTCGAAAACTCGAACCGTGGCACGAAACTAAAGTACGACGTCACGTCAGTTTCCCAGGCCGCAGGCCTGCCGATTGTGATTGGCTCGCGTGATGCGCTGATTATCGGCGAATACCTCAGTCGGTCTGAATTTGACGTGCATGGCGATACCACTGAATCCTTTAACGTGAGCTCAGTGGGGCTGCCGATTGCCTGGCTGCGTCAGATCAATGACGACTGGCAGGTGGGTGCGTTTGTTATGCCTCTGGGTCACAACACATCGCTGCCCGATGGAGATTGGACGTGGCAAACGCTGGGCGGCGTCATCAGTCGCTATGTGCAGAACGACCGGCTGTGGTGGGCCTTTGGCTTCTATGCCGATGTAGCCCCCGGCGATGACTTCTACATCCCCTATGTCGGTGCCTCATGGTCGATCAACGATCGCTGGACCGTCAGTGCAGTGATGCCCTGGCCCTCGGTGATCTACGCGCCAACGCCCGATCTGATGTTTCGTTTGGGCGCGTCTCCCTCGGGAGCGTCCTGGTCGGTGCAGCCTGACCAGGGCGATGTCAGCGTGAACCTCGATGCCTGGGACTTCGGCCTTAGCGCCGAGCATCGGATCACCGGTAATTTCTGGGCGAGTCTTGAAGTGGGTGCCGGGGGATTTCGCGGTTTACGTTTTGAAGGCGCGAGTGTGGAAGAGCCCGAAATCGAATTGGATTCCGGGGGTTATATTGGTTTCGATATTTCCTATCGGCCAGCGATTCGCTAGGTTTTTTGGTCGTCAGGCGATGCCCCTTGTTTCCGGGGCAACAATACAGAACTGGCCGTTGGGACTGGGCAGTAACTAGAAAGTGACTAGGCTTCGGTGCTGGCCCGCTCTTTCATGCGGCCCATCCAGCTATTAATCGCAGAATTATCCGGGTTGAGCGGTTGTCCCACCTGTTCGCCGAATTCAAGGAACGCGAACAGCATGATATCTGCCAGGGAAAAACGTTCACCACAGATAAACATCTTGCCGGCAAGCTGGGTGTCCAGCCAGGTGAGTTTCTCCTGCGCGATGGCTTTTAAATCGTCGGCGGCGTGGGGGATCAGCGTTATGCGACCCTTGAAAACAGGCTGGCCTTCGGCGTAACGAAAGCCGTTGGCAAGGTTTTCCAGGATGTTCAGATCAATCCGGCGCACCCACATGCGTGTTTCTGCGCGTTCCAGTGGTGATCTCCCGATAAGTGCGGATGACCCATCGAGTTCATCCAGGTATTCACAGATTGCAGTGATCTCGCTGATGATCGGGCCATCGTCGGTGACCAGAGCCGGAAGTTGCCCGGCGGGATTCAGACGCAGGAATTCCTTTGAACGGTTTTCACCGGCCACCAGATCCACTTCATGCAGTTCGAGATCGATCCCTTTTTCGGCGGCGAACATGCGAACGACTTTCGGGTTTGGGCCAATGGAGTTATACAGTTTCATGATGGTTTTCCTTGTCGGTTCATTGAGGGGTTTGTAAGCGTTATGGTGGCTACCTGTCGAGGTCTGATGGCGCTGACGTATCTGCCGGCCGTCGCATGGCCGGGATTTTCTGAAGGTCAAAGTCATTGAGCACCAACTTTTTGTGATCCTTGAGATAAGTCCGGGCATTGTAGGGGTAAAGAGAAAATATCTCTCCGTCCGCGCGTTTGTACCAACTGTGGCAGGCGCCGGCCCACACGGTTTGCTGCAGGGCGGCACGCAGGTCGACGTTGTAGCGCTCTGTTGCGGTTTCGGTCACTTCGATCAGCTGCGTGTTGCCGGCCAGCTTGATAGCCTGCAGTATCAGCTGCAGTTGTGCTTCGATCATGTAAACAATCGAGGTGGTGCCAACGCCCGTGTTGGGGCCTGTGGTCATATAGAAGTTGGGCATGTTCGGGATAAAGCCGCCCTTATAGGCGCGCGGGATGTCAGCCCACTGTTCGCTAAGCCTGACGCCGTTGCGGCCCACCACGTCAGTTTTCTTCAGATAGTTTTCCATATCGAAGCCGGTGGCATAGACAATGACGTCTGCGGCGTGTTCCTCGCCGTCAGCAGTGACCACGCTGCTGGCTGTAATGCGCTCGATACCGCTGGTGACGAGCTGCACATTGTCTCGATTGATAGCGGGCAAAAAGTTATCAGCAATCAGAATGCGTTTGCAGCCCATGGGGTACTGCGGAATCATTGCTTCGCGGGTATTCTTGTCCCTGACGCTCTGCTTGATATGCTCCTGCACATATTGCTGTGCCTTGTCGCGTATGCGAGAGCGCTCGCGTGTTTTTACCACCGGGAACAGCAGCAGTTCGCCGCGCAGGAAAATCAACTTGCGGTAGAGTGCATTAAGCCACGGCCATTTCCTGAAACGTTTTTTCTCGGTTTCGGTAAAGGCTCTGTCGTTGCGTGGCGCCACGTAATTGGGTGTTCGCTGATAAACATCCACTCTGGCCGCTACCCTGGCCACTTCAGGTATGAGCTGTATGGCACTGGCTGCGCTGCCGATAACGGCGACACGCTTGCCGCTTAACTCGACGCTGTGATCCCATTGCGCAGAATGCATCGCAGCACCGGTAAAGGTGTCCATGCCGGCAATGTCGGGGAAGGCGGGCAGGTGTAATCCACCGGTGGCAAAAATCACATGTCTTGCCACAGCCGTGTCGCCGCTGGCAAGTTGTGCAATCCACACGCTGCGCTCTTCATCAAAGCGAAATTCAGTGACTTCTGTGTTTAACTGGATATGGCGAAGCACGTCGTACTTGTCAGCGCAGTGCTCAATATAGGCTTGTATTTCAGGTTGTGGCGAGTATTTGCGTGACCAGTCGGGGTTGGGCTCAAACGAGTAGCAGTACAGGTGTGACTCAATATCACAGGCCGCACCGGGATAGGTGTTGTGCCACCAAGTGCCGCCTATGCCGGCCGCTTTCTCATAGACGCGTATGTTGTCCAGCCCGCATTCGCGTAGTTTGATGGCAGCGCAGACCCCGCCGAAACCGGCGCCGAGTATGATGACATCAAGAATTTCTTGCCGGGTGTCCTGTTGGGCTGCGTTCATAAGGTCTTATGGCTTTTCCTGATGTTGGAAGCGCTGCCGGGGCGGCAAGGGGGCTGTCTTGGGCAGCGTGATATCAAGTGGTGATAATCAGCCGCAGGGCCTGCAGCTGCAAGCTGGCATGCTGGATATGCACGGCACTTTCCTCAATGCGATAGCGCAGGTGCTGCAATTCCTCGTCACGAATAGACGGGTTCACTTTGCGCAGGCTCTCAAGTCTTTCCAGTTCAGCCCCCAACTGTGATCGCATGTCTGCTTCGGCCTCTTGCAATAGCGACTGCAGCTGCGTTTCAGCCTGTTTGCGGGCCAGCGTCATTTTAGCTTCAACCTCGGCATGCACCTGTTTTATCACGGCAAGCGCGGTGCCTTTGCGCACTTTCTCTATCAATGCATTGAGGCGCGCATGTGGTACGAGTGTTGCCAGATCCTTGCCGCGCGCGTCAACCAGCAGGCGTATGGGGTGCAATGATAAAAATCGCTCTACCTGCAATGATTTCGGTGCAACGCAGTTCACGGTATACAGTGTTTCCAGCAGCATGGTGCCGGGCGCAACGCCCTTCAGCTTGATAGTGCCCATGGCTGCATTGCCCAGCTCGGTAGAGTGCACCATGTCCATGGCTTCCTGAATCATGGGGTGTTCCCAGGTCAGGAACGCCATGTCTTCACGGGTCAGTGCCTTGTCTCGTGAGAAGGTCACCGTGGTGCCTTCCTCACTGACGTAGGGGAAGTGGCCGGTAAGCATGTGTTCAGAAGGCCTGAGAATCAGGGTTCGATCAGAGTGGAACTCCTGATCAACGCCGTAGGCCTCGCACAGCTGTTCCAGATAATGATCCAGTGTCTGATTGCCTTCCAGCGCATTGATTTCGTCGATGAGGGCCTCGGCAACAGCGGGCTTGCAGGAGTTGCGCTCCAGCAGTTTATCACGTCCGTCGCGCAATTCGGCCCGCGTGCGCAGGGTGAATTCGGCGCTGTCGATCAACAGCTCATCGAAGGCTACGCTGCGCTGCTGCAGTTCGGGAAGCAATCGCTCCGCGAAGTTCTCAAAAATCATGGTGCCCGCGGAGCAGCTGTTGTGAAACAGATCAAGGCCACGGTCGTACCAGTCCAGCAATGTTTCCTGTGCAGTGCCCTCCAGGTAAGGCACATGAATATCGACATCGTGTTGTTGGCCAATGCGGTCCAGACGACCGATGCGCTGCTCCAGCAGATCAGGATTCAGGGGCAGATCAAACAGTATCAGGTGATGGCTGAACTGGAAGTTGCGGCCTTCGCTGCCTATTTCAGAGCAGACCAGCGTTTGCGCACCGTTAACTTCGTCAGCAAAATACGCCGCAGCGCGGTCTCGCTCAATAATGGAGAGCCCTTCGTAAAACGCGGCGGAGCGTATCCCGGCGCGCATATGCAGATGGTGCTCCAGTGCGACAGCAGTATCAGCGTAAGCGCAGATGACCAGCACCTTGGCCGGCCTCAGTTCCTTTAGCGTGTTCTCAAGCCATTCCACGCGCGGATCAAAGCGTAACCAGCTGTCATCCAGATAAGGACGCTCCGGATGCAGTTGTTCGTCCAGATCGAACTGAGCCAGTGCGTATTGCTCTGGCGTTGCAAGGGGATAGCGGTGCATTTTGCGTTCAGGAAACCCGCTGACGGCTGCCCGCGTATTGCGAAACAACACCCGCCCGGTGCCGTGCCTGTCGAGTATCTGCTCGATAATCGTTTCTGAATCGGCGCTGCTGTCTACCCCGCCAGGCAAATCTTGCGGTGCCTCGCCAGACTCCAGGGCATCCACCATCCCGCTCCATTTGCGGTACTGTTGTTCTTCCTGCTGGAAGGCTTCGAGGTCGTGAAAGCGCGATGGGTCAAGCAAACGCAGGCGCGCGAAATGGCTGGCCTGTCCGATTTGCTCCGGTGTGGCAGTCAGCAGCAGCATGCCTGCCGTTTGCGCAGCCAAAGCTTCCACGAAACGGTAGTCGTTGCCAGATTCATCCTGTGCCCAGTGCAGGTGGTGCGCTTCGTCTACGACCACGAGATCCCATCGGGCTGCCAGCGCCTGGTCTTGCGCCTGTTTGTCATCGCTGAACAGATTGAGGCTGCCTAGTACCAGTTGCTCGGCTTCAAAGGGGTTTCCGTCTGGCATTTCGGCAAGGCGCTCGGCGTCGTAAAGCGCAAAGTGCAGATTGAAGCGCCGTAACATCTCAACCAGCCACTGGTGCAGTAAAGTGGGCGGTACCAGTATCAGCACACGAGAAGCGCGACCGGTGAGCAGCTGCTGTTGAATGATCATGCCGGCTTCAATCGTTTTACCCAGGCCGACCTCATCAGCAAGCAGCACGCGTGGCGCATAGCGCTGCCCGACTTCGTTGGCGATATACACCTGGTGGGGCAGTAGACTGGTGCGCGACCCCATCAGTCCCCTGGCGCTTGAGCGTTGCAGGCGATCCAGGTGATCAAAGGTTGCAACGCGCAAGGCAAAGTCAGCGTTCTTGTCAAAGTGGCCGTTGAGCAAGCGTTGCTGCGGTGTGGTCAACTGGACAAAGGCATCGAGTTCCAGCTCGGATACCAGCTGCTCAGTTTCGTGGTGATCGATGCCGGTGTAAATTAACAAGCCCTGCTGCTCGGCGACTTCGGTGACGATGAGTTCCACACCATCAACGGTGGAGATATGGTCGCCGCTTTTGAAACGCAGTCGGGTGAGGGGAGCGTTCTCTGTCGCGTAGGTGCGTTCTTCGCCCACTGCGGGGAAAGCCAGCGTGACTCTTCTACCCTCGATGTCGACGACGATGCCCAGCCCCAGTTGTGCGTCGGCATGGCTTACCCAGCGCTGCCCGATAATATAATCCATTCGTTTCCCAGTATCTGAGCGTGTCCCAGTGCTTTGCAACGGGCGCGTAGTTTAACACTGTCTGGCGAAAAGTTTAGTGCGCGGCCCGCTCCGGAAAGAACAGGTCCAGGCTGTTGCGATAAGCCTGTTGCAATAGCTCTTCAACGGGGATTGCCATGACCTCAGCGACACGTTCAGCGATAAAAGGCAGGTAAAAAGGCGCGTTTGGCCTGCCGCGATAGGGCACTGGTGTCAGGTACGGTGCATCGGTTTCCAGCAAGGTCTGACCCAGCGGTGTAGCCGCCACAACCTCGCGCACGTTGGCGGCATTATTGAAAGTGGTGATGCCGTTGAATCCCAGCATAAAGCCTTCAGACAGGCAGTATTGTGCCAGTGCCATGCCGGACGTAAAGCTATGTATCACACCTTTACGGCGCAGGCTGCCGCTGAAGTTGGCGAGAATGTCCCGCGTGTCGTCGTCCGCCTCGCGAGTGTGAATCACCACCGGTTGGTCGAGATCAACCGCCAGCTGCAGTTGCCGCTCAAACGCATCGCGCTGCGCGCTGCGGTCAGCGTGGTCATAGTAATAGTCCAGCCCGATCTCGCCTACAGCCACGATGCGCTCTGCCGCGGCTTGCTCGCGCAGCTTTGCCTCGACCTCTGCGTTATATTGGGCGGCCTCGTGTGGGTGGATACCCTGGGTGCCCCAGATATTCGGTGCAACTTGCGTCAGCTGCATAACAGCATCCAGGTTTTGCGGTGATACTGCGATGGTGATGATGCGCTCTATACCGACTTCCGCAGAGCGCTGCAGGGTGCTCGCCAGTTGTTCCTCATCGAGGTAATCCAGATGACAGTGTGTTTCGATGATCGGTGTTTGAAATACAGGAATATCGCGGCGTTTCTTGCTGCTCATCTTGCAGTAATCCCTAGGTCAGTGACTCAGTGCTGCCCGCGGTCACGCGCTGACGCGGTTTATGTGGCATGGGTGCGCGCAGGTCGCGGATGGTACACATGATCTGCTCCCATAACCAGTTATGCGGTGCTGAGTTGGCCGTGCGTTGATGTGCCACCAGAACGTAATTGATCGTGAAATCCTGTTCCGGAGGCGCGGGCAGGGCGGTGATGCCGGAGGTGGCTCTTTCATTCTGCAGGATGTAGGCAGGGCCCGGCATAAAGTAATCCGTGTTACGCAGTACCTCGAAAGCCGTCAGCAGGTGCGAGATTTCCAGTGATGCCAGTGTCACGTCACGCAGGGAGGCGCCCGGTTCGACGTTGCGCTGAATCTCCGCCTGCTCCCAGTCAGAGACATACAGTCGAATCAGCGGGTAGTCAGACAGGCGCTGTACCGTGACGGGTCCTGTTGTCAGTGGATGGTCATTGCGTACCAGGATCGCGGGCGGGCTTTCTCCCAGTGAAGCGATGCGAAAATCATTACTGTAGTGCGCGTGACGGATATGGATGGCGAAATCCAGATTGCCCAGCGCCAGCTCCTCGAGCTGGTTCTCAACGCGCGTGATCGCGCGGATACTCAATTGAGGCGCCTGCTCCTGCAGGCGTTTAGCCAGTTCCGGTAGCAGTGCAGCGGCAATATATTCTGATAATGCCAGGGTAATTTCGCCGCGGTACGTCGAAGGATCAAAACCCGGTGCTGCGACCAGCTGCCCAATATCACCGAGTACGCTTTGCAGCTTTGCTGAAAGTTCAAGCGCGCGAGGTGTGGGCTGCATACCATGGCTGCTGCGGGTGAAGAGTGGATCGTCGAACAGCGTGCGCAATCTTGATAAGGTTTTGCTCATGGCCGGTTGGGTGACGAACAGGCGCTCTGCAGCCCTGGAGACGCTTTGCTCTTCCAGTAAAACCTGTAGTGAAATCAACAGGTTGAGGTCTATCTTGGCAAGTTCTCTGGTATCCATGGCTCTGATATGAATTCAATTCATGAAATATATAATAAAAATACATTGGATGTATATCAGCTCGCGCGTGAAACTTTGTGCAACTCATCATCCCGGCCTTGATACGCAGGGCCGCCAGCCGCAGGTTGGCTTCGGAAGATTACCATCCAGGTCTATAGAGTTATTTTAAACCCGCCGTCTGGCGGGTTTTTTTTGCCTCGTCAAAGAGGGCGGGGTGTTTTGGCTGGCCTTGTAGTCAGGCTTGCAGTTTGGGCTTCGCCCTGACGCTGCGCCGCTTGGCTTTGGGCCGAGCCGCGGTGGCCTTTTTCGGCGTCGCTTTTTTTCGTTTTGTGACCGCCGCGCTTGTCTTTGCTGCCTTCGCAGTTTTTGCTTTCGGCTTCGGCTTCGGCTTCGGCTTCGCGCTGGTTTTGGTCGTTGCTTTATTAATCGGGCCTTGCCGCCTGGATGAGGCGGCTGACGATGCAACGGCGGCCGCGCGCGCGTTTTCAGTGGCCGCGGCATACATCTCTTCGTAGGCGGCAATCAGGCAGTCATGATAAAACCGGGGGTCTGGCATGATGCCGCGATCGGCCAGTACAGACAGTGTCACCTTGCCCGAATAACTGAACACCAGGTGGAAAATGCCCATGCCGGGGGTGAGCACCCCAAGTCCGTAGTAATCCACCATTTTCGCCCCGGCGCAGTACAGCGGGAAATCAGGGCCCGCCACGTTGGAGATACAGGTCGATACGTTCACCGGGATAAAGCGGGACAGTTCGTTGCGCGCCCAGAATCCGGCGACTGCGCGGGTGATACCAGGGGCCATGACGCCGGCGAGTTTCAGAGTGTCGACCAGCGGGCTGGATTCGCCACTGCGCTTTGCTTCATTGGTGGACTGGTTCACCGCCGCCAGCCGCTGCAGCGGATCGCTGATGTCGGTGTGCAGCGAAGCGAATACCGAGCCTACCTGGTTGTTGTCATCGGTGACGCTGCGCCGGGTACGCATGTTCAGTGGCAGTGCCGCAGCGAGAGAGCCCTCTTCAGGGGCTTCACCCCTGGCTTCCAGATAGCGCGTCAGGGCACCGCCAATAATGCCCAGTGCCACATCATTGACTGTCACTCCGGCCGCATTTTTGATCTCCTTGAAGCTGCTCAGGGAGAACTCGGCAGCGTCAAATACGCGGTGCGGCCCAACCGCTTTATTGAGAACGGTTTTAGGGGCCGATACGTCGGGCGCCTGTATTTCATTGCGGCTGATATCGAGCAGGTATTTACCCAGATCGCGTGTATTGCGAACGGTGCCGCGCAGTAGGCCTGCAGTATTTTTAACTGAGTTTATCGATGCCTTGGTCAGCAGCTCAGCCGTGCTTGGATCGGTATCGGCGAGCCGTGGCTCGCTGACGGGCTCATCACCCGGATCGGGGTTGGGCACCAGATCGTGTAGCAAGGCCATAAAAGAAGAACCGCCCGCGCCGTCCACCAACGAGTGATGCATCTTGGTGTAGATGGCAAAAGAACCCTTGGGGAGGTTGGGGATATTGTCCAGCCCTTCAATGATATAGGCTTCCCACAAGGGCCGGGACATGTCCAGTGGGCGGGCGTGCAGGCGCGCCACCTGAATGCACAGTTGTCGCCAGTCGCCGGGTTCTGGCAGCGCAATATGCCGCAGATGGAATTCCACATCGAAGTTGGCGTCCTTCACCCAGTAGGGTCGATCAATACCACCGGGCACTTCCACCAGCCGCGTGCGGAACATTGGCTGATTGCTCAGGCGTCGCTCGAAACCCGCTATGACATCCTTGAATCGCACAAAACCGCCGGGCGCCGTTGATGGATCATAAATCCCGAGGCCGCCCACGTGTTGTGGGGTGTTGGTCTGCTCCAGATTGATGAAGGCGGAGTCCAGTATTCCTAGCTGTTTCATGTTGGGGAAATCCTCATCAGGGCGTGACCGCGGGTGTAGCAGAGTTGGTTCTACGGCAGGGAGCGTGAAACGGTCAGCGACGCGACTGTTGGCGCAGCTTACCCGGCTCGTTATACCATTGATGATAGTACGGTGCCAGACAGGCTGGGCAAGAAATGGATAGCGGTAACGGCAACACAGGTCAGGCAGGGTTATACAGGTTTATCGTACCGCGGGTTTTGCTGGTGGCAGTCGTCCTGTGTTCCAGTGCGAATGCCGTGGCGGGGAAGATGGCTTACGGTGAGGTTTTTGTGAGAGCTGTCGATGACGGCCCTGGCCCGGTGAGCGCGTCCTCAGCAGCACCCGGTGATGAACTGGCAGTCCCCGATGCTGACTCTGCCATCAGCACAGGCGACTACCTGGCGAGGTTAGAAGTCATAGAGGGGCAAGGCGGGCCGTATGATAATTCGCTGGCGGAGCCCCTGGCTGATTACGCGCGTGCCCTGGGCGAACGTGGCGATCCTGTCGCAGCGTTGGGTCATTACCGTCGTGCCCTGCATATTGTGAGGATAAACGAAGGGCTCTACAGCCAGCGGCAGATGCCATTGGTGCAGGAGATGCTTGAGTTATATCGCTCGACTGGCAATTTGCAGGCTCTGGATGACCAGTACGATTACTACTTCCGTCTTTACGGGGGAGGGCAGCCACCGTTGAGCGCACCGCGACTGCGCGCAGCGCTGGCTTATCTGGCCTGGCAGCGAGAAGCGGTGCGCCGTGACCTTGATTCTGATTCACGCTACCGCATGCTGGAGCTGTATCAACTTAACGAAAGCATGATCACCTCAGCAGCGGATGACGCTGCGGTTTCAGATGCAGATTATGTAGAGCTGGTGTTAAGCCAGTTGCGCAACCTGCACCTGCTGACCGCCCGGTTCGAAGCGCCTTTGCAGGTCAGTGGATTTGCTCCCGCAACGCCGGTGCTTGGCAGTGAGTGGGATGCACAGGATTTTACTGAGCGGCGCATCCAGGACTTGAGGCGCAGCAGCCTTTCTCGGGGTCGCAACTTGCTGTTGGATGCCTCGCGGCGGGTTCAGTCTGCGGGGAATGTGTCGGTAGTGCCGAGCCTGCACCTTGCGCTGGGCGATTGGTATCAATGGCGTGGTCACTATGCGCGCGCAGCCGAGCAGTATCGAGAGGTGGTGTTGCTGCTGCAGGCGCAGGGTCGCGAACACGACCTTGCTCAATGGCTGGGCGAGCCGGTGGAGCTTCCGCAACATGTTCAGCCGTCAGGCAATTCAGCGGAAGCGGAGGCTACTCTGCAAACCCGGTATGACGTCTCCGCCAGTGGCCGGGTCAGCAATATACGCATAGAGTTGCAAGACGAGGCGGACAGTGGTCGCGGTGCCCGTCTTGCCCGTGCCCTGCGCCAAACCCGCTTTCGACCCCGTTGGGACTCAGGCTCAGCAGAGGCAGTGGCTGGTGTGGCGCGTCACTACAAAGTGTTGAAGTAGCCAAAACGATAGCGCTCAGGCGTTTTCAAGCACCATGATGGCTCCGCTCGCCTTGACCGGGCTTTTAACTTCCCACGGCACAATGTCGGCGCAGAATTTCTTTTCGCAGCGCTCGGCCATTTCGTGAAAGGTGGGACGCTCAGGGTCTGCGATCAGTATGTGTTTGACACCCGCTTTTACTGCGCGGTTGACCATATTCGAGACAGGCTTTACCAGCTCGTCCCAAAAACAGATATCTGCGGCAATCAGCATGTCGTATCGTGAGAGCTGTTTGGTGCTCAGGTCTTCGAAGCGTGATACCAGATGTTCTGTGCTGACGCCGTTGATATCCGCGGTGGCCTGTAAAAACGGGAAGACATCAGGGTCTGCATCCACTGAGGTGACCTGCGCTCCAAGTTTTTTGGCGGCCCAGATACCCGAGATTCCCCAGCCACAGCCAACATCCAGTACATTGGTGCAGTGCTCCGGTGGATTTTTCTTGAGATAGTCGATCAGTAACAGGCTGGATTTCCACAGTTTATCGCCGTGAATGGACGGATAAACGCCATTGCGTTTCACTTTGCGAATTGCCGGGTGCGATGCCGTCGGCATTACAACGCCGCGGAAGCGGCGTTCAGTGCGCGGTTTTTTCTTACTCAAGCTTGAATTCCTTTGGCAATGACACCTGCCGGCGTGGTTAGTCTACTGCTTCAACGGCTTCGGCTTGCGGACCCTTGTCGCTCTGCGCAACCACGAAAGTGACGCTCTGGCCGTCACGCAGGCTGCGACGTCCTTCTCCGACAATGGAGCGAAAATGCACAAAAATTTCTTCGCCGTCATCTTTGACGATGAAGCCGAAGCCTTTGGAGCCGTTAAACCATTTGACGGTGCCGGTTTCACGTTCGCCACCGCCAGTGCTGGGTTTCGCCGCCGGCTTTTGTCGTGCGGGGGCGGCTTTATTGGGGGCAGCGCCAGCCTTTTTGGGGGCAGGGGCGGGTGACACCGCGCCGATGGCTTCTGGTGAAGGCGTCCACGATGCGATCAGCGCGCTGGCGACGCAGGCGACGGCGAAGGCGAACCACAGGGCAAAAAACGGTAACTGCGCGCCCACCAGAGCATTGAAAGCAAAGGCGGTGGCGGTGGCAACGATTAAAGCGATAATAATTTTTACAGGCAACTTCATCATAATCCTCATGTAAACGGGGCCTCGCGCTGGTTTGGAGGCGTGAAAGCGCGGCAATTCTACCACCAATTGCTGCTAAGGTAAGGTCAAGACTGCCAGTCTGTGGGCGGTGAATGCCCCAGAGTGCTAGATTTTGGCGACATCCTCTGCCTGCCAACCTTTGGGCCCCTGTACCAGGGTGAACTCTACGGACTGACCTTCGTCGAGCGTACGAAATCCTTCGCCCTGTATGGAGCGAAAATGCACAAAGACATCGTCCTCCCCTTCCTGGTGTGTGATGAATCCAAATCCCTTGGCGTTGTTAAACCACTTCACCGTGCCACTTACACGATCGCTCATACTGCTGTCCTCGATCTGGCTGTTCATTTTTTATTATTTGCGACGCTCTCGATAACGCCGCCCAAACTGCATCGCCCTGCGCGCTACAAGTCATTGATGCGCTGCTGCTGTTGGCGCAGCTGCTCCAGAGCCTGTTGCTGCGCCTGCATTTTTTCGCGCTCTTTGGCGACGACCTCAGCGGGCGCTTTGTCGACAAAGGCTGCGTTACCCAGTTTGCCCTGCAGGCGCGCCAGGTCCTTGTCCAGTTTGTCGATCTCTTTGCCCAGGCGCGCCAGTTCGGCATCCTTGTCGATGAGACCCGCCATGGGCACCAGTATTTCCATTTCACCGACCAGTGCTGTCGCGCTAACCGGTGCGTCTTCGCCGTTGTCCAACCAGGTGATATCAGACAGCCTGGCCAGCTTGCGCAGAAACGGCGCGTTGCTGTCCAAACGTGTTTTGTCCTGCGCGCTGCCTTTGCGCAGCAGCATCTGTAGTTCTTTGGCGGGTGAAATATTCATTTCACCGCGAATATTACGCACACCCAGGATAACGCCCTTGAGCCATTCTATATCTGCGTTTGCAGCGCTGTCCACGGCGCTCTTATCGGCAACAGGGTAGGGCTGTAGCATAATCGTCGGGCCGTCTTTGCCGGCCAATGGGGCAACGCTCTGCCACACTTCCTCAGTGATAAAGGGCATAAACGGGTGCAGCAACCGCAGCCACGCTTCCATCACGCGAATGAGTGTGCGCCGCGTACCGCGTTTGGCTTCTGCACTGGCGTTGTCGTCCCACAGCACGGGTTTTGACAGTTCCAGGTACCAGTCGCAGTACTCGTTCCAGATAAACTCGTACAGCGCCTGCGATGCACGATCAAAGCGGTAGTCGTTAAATGCGCGAGCGACATCGGCCTCGGTCTGCTGCAGTTTGCTGATAATCCAGCGGTCCGCCAGGCTCAGCTCTACCGTTGCCTTATCGTCGCCGCCGCAATCCTGGCCCTCGCAGTTCATCAGCACGTAGCGGGCAGCGTTCCAGATCTTGTTACAAAAGTTACGAAAGCCCTCAATACGGCCAATATCAAACTTGATATCGCGCCCGGTGGAGGCCAGTGAAAAATAGGTGAAGCGCAGCGCGTCGGTGCCATAGGCTGCAAGGCCATCGGGGAACTGGTTGCGCGTGGCCTTTTCAATTTTTGCGGCGAGTTTGGGCTGCATCATTCCTGCGGTGCGCTTGCTGACGAGAGCTTCCAGTTCAATGCCGTCTATAAGATCAATGGGATCGATGACATTGCCCTTGGACTTGGACATCTTCTGTCCCTCGGCGTCACGCACCAGGCCGTGCACGTAGACTGTGTGGAAGGGAACTTCCTTGCGAAAATGCAGCGTCATCATGATCATTCTGGCGACCCAGAAGAAAATGATATCGAAGCCGGTGACGAGTACCGAGCTGGGATGAAAAATCTTCAGATCTTCCGTTTCTTCTGGCCAGCCCAGGGTTGAGAACGTCCACAGGGCAGATGAGAACCAGGTATCCAGTACGTCATCATCCTGAGTCAACTCCAATGACTCTGAAAGTCCGTGTTCAGCGCGCACCTCTGCTTCGCTGGCTCCAACATAGAAGTTGCCATCAGCATCGTACCAGGCGGGGATACGATGCCCCCACCAGAGCTGTCGGCTGATGCACCAGTCCTGTATGTCGCGCATCCAGGCAAAGTAGGTGTTTTCCCATTGCCTGGGTACAAACTGGATGTCGCCGTTTTCAACAGCTGCGATAGCCGGCTTGGCCATCTCGCGTGCATCCACATACCACTGCCGGGTGAGATACGGTTCTATTACTACACCGGAGCGGTCGCCGCGCGGCACCTTGAGTGTGTGATCATCTACTTTTTCCAGCAGGCCCAGCGCCTCGAGATCCGCAACCACCCGCTTGCGCGCTTCGAAGCGATCGAGGCCGCGATACGCTTCCGGTACTTCCTCGTTGAGTGCAGCGTTGTCGTCAAAAATGTTGATCATCGGCAAGCCGTGGCGCTTGCCCATGTCGTAGTCATTGAAATCGTGTGCCGGTGTTATCTTGACGCAGCCTGTGCCGAACTCTCTATCGACATAATCGTCTGCAATGATCGGAATCTCGCGGCCCGTAAGGGGCAGGGCGATCATGCGGCCGATCAGGTGCGCGTAGCGCTCATCATCCGGATGCACTGCAACGGCGGTGTCACCCAGCATGGTTTCCGGGCGCGTTGTCGCGACAGTCAAATGGCCTTCACCGCCGGCCAGTGGGTAGTTGAAATGCCACAGGTAGCCCTTTTCTTCTTCTGCAATCACTTCCAGATCGGAGATCGCCGTGTGCAGCGCAGGGTCCCAGTTGACCAGCCGCTGGCCGCGATAGATCAGCCCTTCACGGTACAGTCGAATAAACACTTCCTGTACTGCAGCGCTGAGGCCCGGGTCCATGGTGAAGCGTTCACGTGACCAGTCCATCGAGGAGCCCAGTCGCCGCAATTGGGAGGTAATCGTGCCGCCGGATTGTTCCTTCCACTCCCAGACTTTTTCCACGAACTTGTCGCGGCCCAGATCGTGGCGGCTGATACCCTGCGCTTCCAGTTGTCGCTCTACCACCATCTGAGTGGCGATACCGGCATGGTCAGTGCCGACCTGCCACAGGGTGTTGTCGCCCAGCATGCGGTGATAGCGAATCAGGGCGTCCATGATGGCTTCCTGAAAGCCGTGGCCCATGTGCAGGCTGCCGGTGACGTTCGGCGGCGGAATCATGATGCTGTAGGCTTTTTCGCCGCCCTGGGGAGCGAAATAGCCTTTGCTCTCCCACTCCTGATACCAGCGAGTTTCGATGTCGGCGGGTTGGAAGGTCTTATCCATCAGTGGCAGAATCCGGCAGTGTAAAAGGCGGCGATTATACGCGCAGGCCCTGTGCAGCACCAGTTAGCATGTGCACAGGGCGGGCTCAGTGGGGGTTTTGCCAGGCGGTGTTTGCATCAGCCGAGTTTGTGGGTTTCCAGCTGGTAGCCGCGCTCCTTGTAGAAGGTCCAGGAACGGCGCAGCGCCTTGAGGCTTTCCTCATCCTGGGTCACTACTTCCGCGACGCGCGCGAAGCGACTGAAGAAGGGGGGTATCTCCAGCTGCAGGTTGATCAGCAGATCGTTGTGCTGGTCCGGGTCCTGGCCCCAGCCGATAGCGATGGTGTCGGCGTTCTTCTGGCCGTGAAGTCCATGCGGCAGAAAGCTGGTGGGACGAAAGCGCCACAGCAGATCGTCCAGCGCACGAGCCTGAGCCTCATCACTGGCGTTGATAAAGATGCGGTGCCCGCGGGCGAAGGCTTTGTCGGCGAGTCTGGCGGCCACCTGCAGGCGGTGGCTTTGCGCCACCTCCTGCACAATGTAGAAGCCGACCAGCGTCATACAGCCTTGCCAGCCTTCTCCAGCAGGTAGCGAGTCAGCAGCGCCACCGGTCTTCCTGTGGCGCCTTTGGGAGCGCTGTCCCAGGCTGACCCGGCGATATCGAGGTGCGCCCAGGCATAGTTCTTGGCGAAATGAGACAGGAAACAGGCGGCTGTGATGCTGCCGCCACCTGGCCCGCCAATGTTGGCCAGATCGGCGAAGTTGCTTTTCAGCTGATTCTGGTAGTCATCCCACAGCGGCATGCGCCAGGCACGATCGTGGCTGTGTGTCCCCGCACTGAGCAACTCATCAGCCAGCGCGTCGTTGTTGGCGTACAGTCCGGATGCGTGGGAACCCAGCGCAACAACACAGGCACCCGTCAGGGTTGCGATATCGATCACCGCTTCTGGCTTGAAGCGCTCTGCGTACGTCAGTGCGTCGCACAACACAAGGCGGCCTTCGGCATCGGTATTGAGAATCTCGATGGTCTTGCCAGCCATGCTGGTCACGACATCACCCGGGCGCGTGGCGCTGCCGCTGGGCATGTTTTCAGCCGCGGCAACGATGGCCACCACGTTGATCGGCAATGCCATTTCGGTGATTGCGCGCATGGTGCCAAAGACGCTGGCGGCTCCGCCCATATCGAATTTCATTTCATCCATTTTGGCGCCTGGCTTGAGCGATATGCCACCGCTGTCAAAGGTGATGCCCTTGCCGACCAGCACGTAGGGTTTTTGCGTACTTTTGCCGCCCTTGTGGTGCATCACAATCAGTTTTGCCGGCTGCTCGCTGCCGGCACTGACGGACAACAGCGAATGCATACCCAGCTCCCGCATTTTCTTTTCGTCCAGCACGCTGACACTGAGAGTCTTGTTGCCGCGGCCCAGCTTGCGAGCCTGTTGCGCCAGATAGCTCGGATTGCAGATATTGCCCGGCAGGTTCGCCAGGTTTTTCGCATCGGCAATGCCAAGCCCGGTGCAACGTCCCTGCTGCAGCGCCTGCCTGGCATCGCCCGGTGACATTTTTGCAGGCAGACGGATGACCGCTTTGCGCAGTTGCAGCGCTTCATTGGGCTTGCTGAGCGTCTCCTTATACCGGTAGGCGGCGCTGACGAGGTTACGCGCCAGAAATTCCAGCAGCCACGAATAATCGGTAGTGCTGGTCACGTCATCCACCACGATAATGGCGTCACGTGCCTGCGTATGGTTCAGGGCAGCATAGGTTGTCTGGCAAAACTTGCGAGCACTGGCTTTATCGCGCTTCTTGCGCTCGCCGCAGCCGATCAGCAGTATTCTTTTGTTGCCGAGCGTGCCTGGCAGCATGCAGCTGGTGCCGGGCTTGCCCTGGAAATCACCCAACTCCAGTGCGGTTTTGATGGCGCCGCCCGAGGCTTTGTCGAGTTGTTTTGCCGCGTCGCCCAGCGGGGCGTCGCTGAATATGGGTATTACGCAGCAGGCGCTTTTGGCGCTGGCAACGTCGTCAATTTTACGAGCGGTGAGGCTGAGATCAGACATGATAATTTCCTGCGTGTGTTAACCGTTGGCGACCAGGCCGAAGAGGCTGGCCCTTGTAAGCATTTTTGGATTCACCAGTGTATGTCGAGCGCGCCTCAAACTGAACCGTTAGTGGCATGCGGGAGTCGTTTATTGTGGCTCAGGGGCTTTCTCGCTGTCCTTCCTGTTGTCAGGTTTGATTTTCTTGTCCACTTTGGCCTTCTCTGGTTTTGGCAGTAGAACCAGTTCCGTGCGCGACAGGTAATCGTGCCAATAGCGCCCATTGCGGTCAATCAGGCACCACAGATAGCCCAGCCCGAAACAGGCCGCTGAAACCGTTGCGCCCAGACAGCGGAGCAGCGCCTGTCCTGCTCGCGGATGGTTGCCGGAAAAGTCCACCAGCTTGATGCGCCAGGCCTGCATGCCCAGAGTCTGTCCGTTTTTGATCCAGAACCAGCTGAAAAACCCCGCTACGGTGGCAGCGGCCACCAGTTGAACAACAGTGGCATCGAGTTGCACGACTTCGTCGTCGCCGGGCACGCCTGCGATGAGTGCGTGCACGCCCAGTGCCAGCAGTACAGACACCATAATCAACGGCAGTACCAGCAGAATGTCGTACGTCATGGCCGCGAGCCGGCGCAGGAAAAAAGGGGAGGTTCTGTTCGTCATGGCGCGCAGTCTACCATCTTTAACCGTCGGTCATTAAGCAGTTCATGGAGCGAGCGGCGCCCGTCTTGCCGGTTTTTTCAGCGGGTGTGCCCATGCTACATTGCCGGCACTGTGTGGCAGGTGAATGAATGAACGTTCTGTTGGTAGAGGATGACCCAAGCGTCGGTAATTTCATCGTCGCAGAGTTGCGCGCGGCAGGACACACCTGCGTGCATGCGGTAGATGGCCAGGACGGTTTACAGCAGGCGCTAGAGCGTGAATACGATGTGATGGTGGTCGACAGAATGCTACCGCGCCTCGACGGGCTGGGGTTGTTGCAGCAGTTGCGTGACAATGGCGATACTACCCCCGTGCTGGTGCTGAGCGCGTTGGGAAAGGTGGACGACAGGGTGCAGGGTTTGCATCGCGGTGCGGACGATTACCTAACCAAGCCCTTCTCGATGGCCGAGTTACTGGCGCGCCTTGAGGTGCTTTGCAGGCGCACAGTGCAGGCAGCGCCCGAGACGCAAACGCAGTTGCAAGTCGCAGACCTGACTATGGATTTGATTCGCCAGCAGGTGACGCGCGAGGGCATCGTGATCAATCTGCAGCCGCGTGAATACCGTTTGCTGGAATATCTGATGCGTCATGCCGGGCAGGTAGTGACTCGCACAATGCTGTTGGAACATGTCTGGGGCTACCACTTCGACCCGCAGACGAACGTCATCGATGTGCATATTTCGCGATTGCGCCAAAAGATAGACCGCGACTATGAGACAGCCCTGCTCACCACAGTACGCGGTGCCGGCTATCGATTAGGGGCGGTGACCCCATAGCCGCGCAGCCCGCCATGCGCATCGGCGAAGTCCTGCGCAGCCTCACGTTTCGCTACATGGCGAAGTACGTCACTTTCCTCAGCGCCGCTGTGTTTGTGTTGCTCGGCGCGATCTATGCGTTCTTCAGCTACACCTCTTTTCGCGAGTTGAGTATCTCCATTGTCGATGAGCTGGAAACGCTGCAACTGATCTACCGTGGTCAGGGTCTGCAGGGCCTGGAGCAGTATATTGATGATCAGCTGGCGTCTCCGGCGGGGTATCGTTACTACTACCTGATTACCGATGCGCAGGGAGACAAGCTGGCGGGTGACCTGCCTGCGGCGCCGCGCTATGAAGAGTTCGACGATGGGTGGCTTGGCTTTGAAATGGCCCTGCAGAATTGGGGCAAGTCTGTGGATGTCGACTTTCTGGCCCGTGGCGCAGCTGTCGGCGCGGATACCCAGGTCATTGTGGCGCGTGATTATGCGGCAGTCGTGGAGCGCGCTGAGCTGGTTTTCCAGACCCTGTTTCGAGCCATGGTGGCAACGTTCCTGCTGGGGATCGCCGGCGGATTTCTCAGTGCCCTGACGACATTGAGTCGCGTGCAACGGCTGAACAAGGAACTGACGCGGATCACCCTGAGTGATCCCTCGCAGCGCCTCGCGGTGGATGATGAGAAGGGCTATGTTCGCGAACTCGCGGTGATGATGAATCAGATGCTGGAGCGCCTGGAATCCCTGATGCAGGGCGTGCGCATGGTATCAGATAATATCGCGCACGATTTGCGCACGCCCCTCACCAGGATGCGCAACCGGCTAACGCAACTGCGCGGTGAGTTGCCCGATGATGACGCGTCCGCGGTGGATGGCATCATCGCAGAGTGCGATGACTTGCTTTCCTCGTTCAATGCGCTGCTGCGTATCTCGACGCTGGAGTCAGGCAGTCGACTGACACGCGGTGCCGATATCACTCTGGGGCCATTGCTGCAGGATGTTGTCGAGCTTTATGAGCCGCTGGCGCAGGAGCGCGGGATTGAGTTGACACTCAGCGTGGATGCTGTGGTGCAGTGTCGCGGCGAAGGAGACCTGTTGATGCAGATGTTTGCCAACCTGCTGGACAATGCGGTGAAGTACACGCCGGATAATGGCAGCATCGTGGTGCGGCTCAGCGCCGGCACGGCCGGGCAACTACAGGTAACGGTGTCTGACAATGGGCCGGGTATCCCCGAGACGGAAATCGAGAATGTCTTCAGGCGTTTTTATCGCGTTGAAACCAGCCGTGGCCAGGAGCCCGGTCATGGCCTTGGCTTGAGCCTGGTGCAAGCTGTTGCGCACTATCATTTTGGCACCGTAAAACTGTCTGATAATCAGCCGGGCCTGTGCGTCACCATCGAGCTGCCGCCGGCCAGAGCGCCGGATGCGAGTGTCACGCCGGGTTGAATCTCATTGATCCCGCGGTGTTTGAATCTGCAGATGGTCGGTGGCAGGGGCGGGTGGCGCTTCCCGCTGACGGTACTGTTCATCCAGCACGTCGCTGCCCACTTCAGCCATATCCAACGCCGACAGGTCCAGCTCGGGTGGCTGGGCATCCGGGGTCGCGCAGTCGCTGAAGTCAGTGCCTGATGGTGCAAGGTCAATACCGCTGATGTCGGGATCGACGGTGTTTCTCTCGTCGGGCAGCGTTGGAATGTCCTCGCCGACCGCTCCCATGCTCAGATGTTGGGTGTCGGGAGCGCTCGGCGGGGCAGCACCGGGTTCCGACAAACGCTCCGCTGCCGCATCCACCGCCAGAGTACTGGTGTCAATGTCGCGCGCCTCCTGCACGGAGCGCTCCTCGGGGCGCAGCACGTCACTGCCAGCCGGGGCGACGCCAAATGCGCCGTCCTGGTCCGCGCGATCACCGGCATTATCGTCAGCGGCCTGCGCGCTGCTCTTAAAGGCAATTGTGGCAGGTGCCTGTGCCAGTGCGGCGATGCGTTCTGCCGCGGTCATTGCGGGTGGAGCGGCGGCTGGCTGATCGGCCTGCGGCGACTGGGCGGCCTCAGGTGCCGCGGAATCCGTTGCGGGTTGCGCCGCAGCGCCGCGTTGCCCGGCGTCACTGTCGGCGGCGCTGCGAATCAGCGGTCTTGCGCCAGACTTTTCCAGCGCCTGTTTGTATTTCAGTGCCGTGGCCTTGTCGCAATCGCGCTTGACCAACTGTGGTTGGCCACTGAACAGTTTATCCAGTGTGGCGGCATCGGCCTTGAACAGTTTGCCAAGGTTGGCACGCACCTCAGCGGCATTGTGCCCCTCAAGGACTTCGCCGGCGAAATAAACACGGTAAGTCGGTTCCATGGCTCACACTCCCGGTTGCTTTTTTGACAGTATACGCCTTCGTTGCCGGTCGGTCTGCCTGCACCGGTGCTGCGACTCTCGTGTCGCCGTGGTGGCAGTGCCTGCAGGTCTGCTAACATGTGGCTCCTTCGTTGAAACCTGTTATCCGGACACCCTTTGCAATGAGTGATCGTGTGCCCACACGCTTTGTCCGAACCCTGTTACGCCTGGTGGGGGATAAAGGCTATGAGGTGCGCACCGTGCTCAACGGCACCGGCCTGGATTTTGATCCGGTGGATGAGAGCAGCCCGGATTACCGGAGCCACGTCAGTGCCATGCAGTACACGCGCATCTACCAGGCCGTTCTTGGTCGCTTGCAGGACGAAACCTTTGGTGCTGCGGGGCATGGCATGGTGTCTCCCGGCGCATTCAGGATGATGTGTTACTGCATTATCTCCTGTGCCAACCTCGGCCAGGCGATTGAGCGGGCAGCGGAGTTCTATCGCACGTTTTTTGACGAACAGAGCCAGCTCTACGCCAATTTCAGCGATCAGTTTGCGCGGGTTGGCTATCGCAGCCTGCAGCGCGATGGGGCACTCGAGGTGGCAGTGGGTGATGCCTATGGGTTGTCACTGTGGCACCGCTTCTTCGGGTGGCTCTGTGGGCGCCCCCTGACGCTCAAGCGAGTTGACTTCAGCGGCGTCGCCCCGGCGCAGCCGGAGAAGTACGAGGCTCTGTTTGGCTGTCCTGTGTACTTCGGTCAGCGCAATGAGCTGTTGTATTTTGACAGCGCCTGCCTGGCCTGGCCGCTGGTGCATACTGAGCATTCGCTGCGGGAATTTCTGCGCACCGCACCCTACGAGTTGCTGATTATGGAGCAGGGGGCGGATGACAATACGCTGTCCATGCAGGTGAAAGCCATGTTAGGGCATGATTTCAGCGAGGGCGCCCCCGCTTTCGAGACCATCAGCCGGGCACTGAAAATGTCGGCTCCCACATTGCGCCGGCGACTCAAGCGGGAGGGCACCACGTTTCAGCAGATCAAGGACCAGGCCCGCTGTGAAGCCGCCAAACTGTGTCTTGATCGGCCTGAGTTGTCGATCAATGACGTGGCCCTGCAGATGGGTTTTACGGATCCCAGCGCATTTCATCGCTCTTTCAAAAAATGGACCGGGCAGACGCCTGGTATGTTCCGCGCAAACCGCGGCAAACCCACGTAAGCCCTGACTGTCGCGCCGCGTCTCGCTCCGCTATAATCCAGCCCCGATTTTGGCAGGGAGGCGGTAATGATCGTCCAGCAAACCATCGAGCAGCAACTGCGCGAACAACTCAATCCGGTGCACTTGTCAGTGGCAAACGAGAGTCACCAGCACAGTGTGCCACCCAACTCTGAAACACACTTCAGGGTCGTCATTGTCAGTGACGCGTTTGATGGCCAGCGCAAAGTGGCGCGGCACCAGAGCGTCTATTCTGTGTTAGCGGCGCAGCTGGAGGGGCCGGTGCACGCGCTGGCTTTGCATACCTATACGCCGCAGGAGTGGGAGCAGCGTGAACAGGAGGCGCCCGCGTCGCCGGAATGTCTCGGTGGCAGCAAGGGGGAACAGTCATGAGCGCCGGCGTTGATGTCCGCAATACCGCCACCAGTGCCGACAGCATCGTCGTCGCAGCCCTGTATAAATTTGTCACACTCAGTGATTTTCATGCAATGCGAGAGCCTCTGCTGGACGCCTGTGTCGCCGCTGGTACCAGGGGCACATTGCTGCTGGCTGAAGAAGGCATCAACGGCACCATCGCGGGTAGCCGGCAGGCGATAGACACGGTGCTTGCCTACCTGCGCAGTGACCCGCGCCTTGTTGATATCGCTCATAAAGAATCCTTTGATGACCACATGCCGTTCTATCGTATGAAGGTCAAGCTGAAGAAAGAGATCGTCACCATGGGCGTGCCGGGAATCGACCCCAACCAGCGGGTCGGCACCTACGTTGAGCCCACTCAATGGGACGCGCTGATCAATGACCCGGACGTGGTGTTGATCGATACGCGCAACGACTATGAAGTTGATATCGGTACATTCCGGGGAGCGCTTGATCCAAAAACCAACAGTTTTCGTGAGTTTCCGGAGTATGTCCGTCGCACGCTGGATCCGAAGAAACAGCGTAAAGTCGCGATGTTCTGCACCGGCGGTATCCGCTGTGAAAAAGCGTCCGCTTTCATGCTCAACGAAGGCTTTGAAGAGGTTTATCACCTGCAGGGCGGCATTCTGAAGTACCTGGAAGAGGTGCCGCAACAGGACAGCAGCTGGCAGGGCGAGTGCTTCGTTTTCGATAACCGTGTGGCGGTTGATCACAATCTGGAGAAGGGGCAGTACGATCAGTGCTATGGCTGCCGTCACCCGATTACGGAGCAGGAAAAACAGTCTGATCAATACATTAAAGGCGTCTGTTGCCCGCATTGCTACGAGTCACTGACCGACGATCAGCGGGCCCGTTTCAGCGAGCGCCAGAAGCAGGTCGAGCTGGCTGCGCAGCGTGGTGAAACCCATGTAGGTGCTGCGCCGCCGCAACGCCAGCGGCCGGATGATGGCGGGCAGGCCAGCGACCTGGCCTAGAGATACTGGTTCAGCGTTGCGCGAAAGCCACTGACAGGGACGAAGGTGCTGAGCCCGGCACCATCGCCTTGTGAGATTACGCCGCACAACTGCGCGTCGCCGCTCTCCTCAAGCTGTATGACGGCGCCACCTGATGCGCCTTTATAGGCGGTGCAATCGCTGTCACTGCTGTGGGCATCCTGCCGCAAAATCTGGCAGTCGGGATCGAATGTCAGCCGTTTGCCGTGTTGCCCAAGGCCCGCATCGCGTGAAAAACCCGCCATGACGATACTGCGTGCAGGGTCTGCGCGCTCACTGTGGATCGTCAGCGCAGCTACTTCCTCCGGGCGCACTGCTCGCGCCAACCGAAGAATAGCCCAGTCTGCGTGCATGCCGCCGCCATCAGCGAGGCGTCGAGCCGTTACCTCAACACTGTTGGCGGCGCCCGGCAGCGCGGTGAATACAATAGGCTTGCTGAGATCGTCATAATACTCAAGACAATGCCAGGCGGTAATGATGATGCGGGCAGCCGCACCCGATTTATCGGCGACCAGCGTGGCGCTGCAATCCTCGCGATGGTGCTGACGTCTGCCAGCGACGTATTTGCTGCCTGGAACGTGCAGGTGGCCCACTGCCGCAAGCCATGGCGGTGATTGCACGCTGAATGCGTGACGTGTATCAGCCTGAGCGTTGATGCTTACCATGCAGGACAACGCCAGCAGAAGCCTGGCGCCAAAGCTGCGGCTGTAGCTCAGGCCCGGGAGGCGCATGTCGGTATCTATCAGCAATTTAGTCCTGTTGGCATAAGAATCTGTGCTCGTCGGGTTGGCAGGCGCTTGGCGATGTTGCCGCGCGCCGCTAGGATGACTGCGGATGTTAGAGAATCACCAGCTGACGGTAAAGGGATTGCTTATGGCGGGACAGGAAAAGCGCATTGCGGTTGTTACAGGCGCCAGTCGCGGTGCCGGCAAGGGGATCGCCTGTGCGCTGGGCGCGGAGGGTGCCATTGTCTATGTCACCGGGCGCAGCCGCCGTGAAGGTGATGCTGCACTGCCCGGCACTGTGCAGGCTACGGCTGACGCTGTAACCGCGGCGGGCGGGCAGGGCATCGCAGTTTACTGTGATCACGCCAATGACGATGACGTTAAAGCCCTGTTTGATCGAGTAGGTCAGGAACAGGGCCATCTGGATATCCTGGTCAACAATGCCACTTGCGTTCCCGACGCCCTGACCGATACCGGCCCGTTCTGGGACAAGCCCCTGGGCCTTACCGATTTGTGGAATGTGGGGATGCGCTCGCATTATGTGGCCAGCTGGCATGCAGCGCCGTTGTTACTGGCTGCCGAGGGTGCCCTGGTGGTGAATACGTCTTCTTTTGGCGGGCGCATCTACATGCATGGGCCTGCTTACGGTGCTGGCAAAGCGGCAGTGGATAAAATGGCCCACGACATGGCGATCGATTTCAAACCACACAATGTTGCCGTGATTGCACTGTGGATGGGTTTACTGTTGACCGAGCGCACCCAGGCCGTATTTGACGCTGAGCCTGAACGTTATGCCGACCTCGCCGCAACGGCCGAGACTCCGCAGTTCAGCGGCAGGATTATAGCGGCGTTGTCACGCGACCCGCAGCGGATGGAGAAAACCGGCAAGGTATGGATCGGGGCCGAACTGGGTGAAGCCTATGGTATTACTGACATCAACGGCCGCCAGCCCCCGTCCCACCGCGCGTTCTTCGGGCCACCGACCGAATTCGGTGATGCGGTTGTAGAGTAGTCGAATACCCCAAATGAAGGATGCGCGGGGTTCACGGCAGGGGTTAAATAGAGCAACGTAAGACAGCCCACCACAGGTAGGACGATAATATGACCATTCATCAGAAAATTGCCACCGGCGAAATAATGAACCCCTATGGACTGGAAAGCCCCAGGGCCCAGCAGCTGCTTGAGGCTGCCCGCGCGATGGGGCCAACCCTGCGCGAGCGAGCGGCGCAGTGCAAAGCCCAGCGCAAGGTGCCTGAGGAAACCATCGCAGATTTCCAGACAGCCGGCTTTTTCAAGATCCTGCAACCAGAGCAGTGGGGCGGTTACGCCATGGATCCGCAGGTGTTCTATACCATCGGCGTTGAAGTGGCCAAACATTGCACGTCCAGTGCCTGGGTGTTGGGCGTGGTGGCGGTACACAACTGGCAGCTGGCCGTGTTTGATGACAAGGCCGCGCAGGATGTCTGGTCAGAAGATCCCTCTGTGCTCATCTCGTCGTCCTACGCGCCGGTAGGCAAAGTCAAAGTGGTTGACGGTGGCTACCGGCTGAGCGGCCGCTGGAGTTTTTCCAGCGGTTCAGAACATTGCAAATGGGCATTCCTGGGCGCTGTTGTGCCGACGCCGGAAGCCCCTTTCGACATGAAGAACTACCGTACTTTCCTGGTGCCAATCAGCGATTATGAGATTGTCGACCACTGGGATGTCGTCGGGCTGCAGGGTACCGGCAGCCATGACATTGTTGTAGATGACGTCTTTGTGCCGGAGCACCGTACACACCGGTCGATGGACGGTTATCTGTGTGATAACCCGGGCAATGCAGTCAATGATGCGCCTTTATACCGCATGCCGTTTATGCAGGTGTTCGTGCGCGCGGTCTGCACTGCCACGCTGGGCGCACTGGAAGGCGCCCTGGAAGATTTCATCGAGATTGCCAAGACGCGGCAGGTGGGGCCGGCAAAGATGAAAGATGATCCTTTTGCGCGCGTGTTGGCAGCCGAAGTAAAGTCCTCTATCGAGGAAATGAAGCTCACCATGGTGCGCAACTTCGACGAGATGATGACTTACTGTCGCACTGGTGAAGAAATACCCGTGGAGAACCGCGTGCGTTATCGTTACGACTCGGCTGTTGTTGCTGATCGCTGTCTTGCGCTGTCCAGTAAAATGCTCAAGGCGGCAGGCAGTGGCGGCATCCGGGCCGGTAGCAGCCTGCTTGCGCATCATCTGGATATCCTGGCCAGCCAGGCGCACGTTGCCAACCACTCCACGCCGTTTGCCAACAACATGGGCGCCATGATGTTCGGCGAAGAAAACGTGGATTTTGCGATCTGACAGATCGCTCAACCCCGATAAGGAAACAACATGAGCAAGCGACTTCCCGAGGGTCATTACGCACCATGCGCCAATGGCTATCGCATTCATTACCTGGATGAGGGTGAAGGCGAGGTCGTTGTATTCCTTCATGGCTCCGGCCCCGGGGCCAGCGGCTACAGCAACTTCAAGGGCAACTTCCCGGTGCTGGTGGAGGCGGGCTACCGCTGTATTATTCCCGACCATATCGGCTATGGCTTCTCCGACAAGCCCGATGATGTGGATCACCCACTGTCGTTCTTTGTGGAATGCATCAAACAAACCCTGGATGTCGCCGGTGTCGAGCGCTGCACGCTGGTGGGCAACTCCCTGGGGGGCGCCATCGCGATCGGATTGGCTCTGGATTATCCTGAGCTGGTAGAAAAGTTGATTCTGATGGCGCCAGGCGGCCTCAGCGAATTGCCCGAGTACCAGCAAATGCCCGGTATGCAGAAAGTGTTTCAGGTGTTCGGCTCTGGAGAGCCGGTCACACCGGCGGTGATGAAAGACCTGTTTGCCACCGGTTTGATGCACGATCCGTCGCATGCAACCGACGAACTCGTAGCCGAGCGCATGGAAATCATGCAGATCATGAACGGCCATGTGATGGCCACCATGCAGGTACCGGTGCTCACCGAACGCCTGCCTGAGTTGCAGTGTCCTGTGCTGGGGTTCTGGGGCATGGACGAAAAAATGATGCCGGAGAACGGCATCATGGCGATGGCAAAGAACATTCGCCAGCTGCGCCTGATACTCGTCACCCAATGCGGTCACTGGGTCATGGTTGAGCATGAAGCCATGTTCAACCGAACCTGTCTCGATTTCCTGAAGAACGGCTGAACCACTCAGTCCAAACAATATCGCAGGATTCCAGCTTTATCCATCCCCCATTTATCCTGAGAGGGCGTGGCCCCTTGTTTCAACCGAAGAAGAAGCCACGCCCTCTCTGAACCATCAGGACGACACACTGGCTGCTTCGCTGGTGTAAACCGTGTTGTGAGAGTCAGGCATTGTTGTGGCTTGCTCGTGGGGATAGAGTCGTACGGTGTTGGTTTATTGGCATCTGAGGTGTAGTTATGGTTCGGTACTTCCTGTTTCTGCTTTTTGTCCTGTTTACAAGCGCTTCAATTGGATCGTATGCACAAGAGCGTGAAACCGTCGCGATTATCGGCACCGGAGATATGGGTGATTCGATAGGGCCCAAGCTGGCGCAGAAGGGCTATCGCATCGTTTATGGCAGTCGCCATCCGTCGCGCGAGTCAGTGCAGGCGCTGGTCAGCAAAACAGCAAACGACGCCAGTGCGACGACCCAGCGTGAAGCCGCGCAGCAGGGCGGTATTGTGGTATTGGCAGTGCCGTGGCCCGCGATGGAATCAGTCGCACAAAGCCTTGGCGATCTGGATGGCAAGATAGTAATCGACATTTCGACACCCAGTCAGCAGGCCGAAGACGGCTATCTGGAAAGTATGGTCGAGACATCCAGTGCAGAGTTGGTCCAGCAGTGGAATCCCGATGCGCGGGTGGTGAAGACCTTGCTGGCTGGATCCAACGTCATTGATGATCCGCAGTCTCTGGGTGGCCGGGTGACCAGTTTTGTTGCCGCGGATGATCGTGGTGCAAAAGAGAAAGTCGCCGTTATCATGACCCAACTCGGCCTTGAGCCTCTGGACGCCGGGCCGTTACGTCATGCTCGTGAAATTGAGGCGCTGGCCCGCCTCTGGTTTGTGCCGGTTTTACAAAAGCGCAGGCAGGGATTTGAAATGTCGGTTCTGCCGAGTAACTACTGGTACTGCATCTGGCAGGATGAGTGGTACAACCCGGTAGGCGACGCAGATAAGCTGGCAGAGTTTCCCGAACCTTCGGTGAAGGCTAAAGATTGTCCCGCTCCTTAGACAGCGCAAAAATCCGACAGAGGCAAAGCGATATCGGATGAGGTTTCACGCCGGTTGGCCGGCTATTCAATCCCGCTGGATTGCAGCTTCCTCTATCTCCCATTTATCCTGAGAGGGCGTGGCCACTTGTTTCAACCGAACAGGATAAATGGGAGATGGAGGACGCGGCGCCAAGAGACAGATCCGGCACTTCTGATTTCGAGTGCGCCGCTGATGTTGTGCTTCGCCTCGTCGCAAGATCGCAGCCGGCAGTGTCCTGATCGGTTGAAACAAGGGGCCACGCCCTCTCAGGACCCTACCGGCTGCGACCTTGCTGGCATCGAGGTCAGGCGACGACATACTTCTTTGGTTTCGTGTGTTTAACTGGCCGCCTTTTCATTCAGTATTTTTTCTGTGACATCTGCGGTGTTGCGGATATGGCGCTCGTTAGCGTCTCGCAGAGCATCAATGTCGCGGGCCAGGGCAGCGTTGTAGATGGTGCTGTGTTCCTGGTGGATGTTGCGGGCTTTGCGGCCACGCTCCACTCTGGCGAGATTGCGATAGCGTTTATGCTGATCATAGAGCGTGCTGTAAAAGCGCATCAGCAGCCGTGATTTGCAGCACGACAGCAATGCCAGGTGGAACTGGCGATTCCTGGATTCCCATTCCTGCAAGTCAGGATCGTCCGTATCTTCTATTTTGGCCAGATGGTGGAAGGCGGCGACAACGCGCGATTCCCATTCATCATCACCGTTATTCACACTTTGCGTCAGTGCCATACCTTCCAGAGCAACGCGCATATCGGTGATGTCTGCCAGCTCCTCGACTGACATCGATGCCACGGTAAATCCGCGCTGCCCTTGCGCCTCCACAAAGCCGTCCGCGCTGAGGCGGTAGAGGGCCTCGCGCAGTGGCGTGGCGCCGACGCCATAGCGCGCCTTCAGTTCTGCGATCTTGAGTTTGGTGCCGGCGAGTATGTGCCCATGCACAATATCCTCGCGCAGTCGCAGGTACATGCGGTCTGTGAGTGTTGTTGCATCCATGTAGCGAGAGGTCTCCTTTGTGTTACCCGACAAGACACTATTTCTCTGTAGAATATCGATAAAATTTGTTTTGTCGATAAAAATGTTTTATCTTTCCTGTCATCACGTTGGTCAAATCGCCAGAAAAGCGCGATTGCCAGCACCCAGGTGCTATCAGTCAGTAGGGAATCAGAATGGATCAGGAAAGCAGAGTCGCCCTGGGCGAAGAGCTCTATCACGCGTTGCGCTCGCGCAGCACCGTGCAGCCTTTTACCGACAGGGATATCGGTATCACGATTGAAGACGCGTACCACATCAGTCAGCACATGGTGCAACAACGGGTCTCTATAGACGGCGAGAAAGTCATTGGTAAAAAGATCGGTGTGACCAGTAAGCCGGTGCAGGACATGCTCAATGTTTTTCAGCCCGATTTCGGATTCCTGACCGATGCCATGGAGTACCCCGACGGCGCGGAAATTCCCGTCGCTGGCAATCTCATACAACCCAAAGCTGAAGGTGAAATAGCGTTTCGGCTCAAAAAAGACCTGGTTGGCCCCGGCGTGACAGAACAGGATGTACTGGACGCAACGGCAACCATCATGCCGTGCTTCGAGATCGTGGATTCACGTATCGATGACTGGAAAATCAAAATAGAAGACACCGTTGCAGACAATGCGTCCTGCGGTGTCTACGTACTGGGCAAGAACGAAGTAGACCCGCGCGATTTTGACCTGCCCAATCTCAAGATGACAATCTACAAGAACGGAGAATTCGAAAGCGAAGGTCTGGGCAGCGCTGTACAGGGAAATCCACTGACCGCAGTGGCCTGGCTGGCGAATACACTGGGCGAGTACGGCATACCCTTCAGGGCAGGTGAGGTGATTCTGTCAGGCTCCCTTGCACCCCTGATCCCAGTAGTCGCTGGAGATGAGATGAAGCTGGAACTGGCCGGTATCGGCGGTTGCACCTGCAAATTCGTATAGATATTGAATATGGCTGCACTTGCGTTTGCTACAGACTGTTTCCACAGTCCAGGCCCACACCACGAGCAGTCAAAGCACACAGGCCCGGTCGTGTTGCACAGTGCAGCAGACCGTGTGAGGCATGGATGCCGAACCCGAGCCTACAAGGACGTATCCACGGCGAGTCTGCAGCACTGTGCAACGCGGCCAGGCCGGAGCTATCTACAGAGACGTTGTCGAGAAATTGCACAGATTTCGCCGAGGTAATACAGAGACTTTGTAGAGGTAATACAGAGGCTGTGTCGAGGTAATGCAGAGGCTTTGCCGAGGCAGTAAGAGGACAAAGTCGCAGCAAGGTATTTCACGTAATCAACAAAAGAGCAAAGAGATAAATCATGAGCAAAAAAATCAAGGCAGCGATTATCGGCCCCGGTAATATCGGCACCGACCTGTTGGTAAAGGCGATGCGCAGTGAGCTCATCGAGCCCGTCTGGATGGTCGGTGTTGTCGCAGACTCACCCGGACTGGCGCGCGCCCAGGAACTCGGGCTTAAAACCACGGCCGACGGCGTAGACGGCATGCTACCCACCATGAAAGACGACGGTGTGCAGATTTGTTTTGACGCCACCTCCGCCTACGTACATGCAGAGAATAGCCGCAAGGTGAACGAGCAAGGCGCAGTAATGATCGACCTAACGCCAGCCGCCATCGGTCCATTCTGCGTGCCCCCCGTCAACCTCGCCGCAGCGGTGCAAGAGCGCGCCATGAACGTGAATATGGTGACCTGTGGCGGGCAGGCGACGATACCCATGGTCGCTGCAGTGAGCCGTGTGCAGCCGGTATCGTACGGTGAGATCGTCGCTACCGTCAGCAGCAAATCAGCAGGCCCGGGTACCCGCAAGAACATCGATGAGTTTACCCGTACCACCGCCAGCGGGATCGAAAAAGTCGGCGGCGCCGCCAGCGGCAAGGCCATTATCGTGATCAATCCGGCTGAGCCCCCGCTGATCATGCGCGATACGATTCACTGCCTCACTGTGGATGAACCCGACGAGGCGGCAATCACGCAATCCGTACACGACATGATCGCCGAAGTACAAAAATACGTGCCCGGTTATACCCTGAAAAACGGCCCGGTATTCGATGGCAAACGCGTATCGATTTATATGGAAGTTGAAGGCCTGGGAGACTTCCTGCCCAGGTATGCGGGCAATCTGGATATTATGACTGCGGCCGGTTTACGCACCGCCGAAATGTACGCTGAAGAAATACTGGCTGGCCGCTTCGTGCCTGCCGCCGCCTGAGCAGAGGATAAAGATCATGGATTTGAAAGGAAAGAAAGTCACCGTCCACGATATGTGCCTGCGTGACGGCATGCATCCCAAACAGCACCAGATTACCGTCGAGCAGATGGTTACCGTCGCTAAAGCGATGGATGACGCGGGCGTTCCGCTGATCGAAGTGACCCACGGCGATGGTCTGGGCGGCGCATCGGTCAACTATGGTTTTCCCGCAGCCACGGACGAACAATACCTTACGGCCGTTTGCCGCGAGATGAAGAACGCAAAAGTCTCAGCGCTGCTGTTACCCGGTATTGGTACGGTAGATCACCTGCAGATGGCTGTTGACTGCGGCATTTCAACCATTCGCGTTGCCACCCATTGCACCGAGGCAGACGTATCAGAACAGCATCTCAAGATGGCCACCCAGATCAAGGGCCTGGATTGTGTCGGCTTTCTGATGATGGCGCATATGATCAGCCCCGAAGAGCTCGTGGCGCAGTTGAAGCTGATGGAAAGTTACGGCGCGAACTGTGTCTACATCACCGATTCCGCCGGCTATATGCTGCCCGACGATGTGACAGCGCGCGTCGGTCTGGCGCGCGCGGAACTCAACCCCGCTACCGAGATCGGCTTTCACGGCCATCACAATATGGGTATGGGAATCGCCAACTCACTCGCAGCGATAGAAGCCGGAGCGAGCCGCATTGATGGATCAATGGCAGGGCTGGGTGCCGGCGCAGGCAACACGCCGCTGGAAGTGTTTCTGGCCGTGTGCGATCGCATGGGGGTGGAAACCGGCGTTGACCTGTTCAAGGCGATGGATATCGCCGAAGATCTCATCGTGCCCATGATGGATCATATGGTGCGGGTTGACCGTGATGCACTCACGCTCGGTTGGGCCGGTGTGTACTCCAGCTTCCTGCTGTTTGCCAAACGCAGCGCAGCGAAATACAACCTCTCCAGCCGCGATATCCTGGTGGAGTTGGGTCGCCGCAGGACAGTAGGAGGTCAGGAAGATATGATCGAGGACCTGGCACTGGACATGGCAAGAGAACGCGGATGAAAAAAAACAGACTGGGTAAAAGCTCCATCGTGGTGTCCGAAATCTGTATGGGCACCATGACTTTTGGTAACCAGTCGGACGAGAAGACCGCGTTTCGCATCATGGATATGGCCTATGACGCCGGCGTGGATTTTTTTGATACTGCAGAGATGTACCCGGTACCGCCGGATAGCAAGTACATCGGTGAGACCGAAAAAATCGTCGGCCGCTGGCTGAAGACAAAAAATCGCGACGCTATCGTGCTGGCCTCCAAGGTGGCCGGCCCGGGGCACGGCTGGATATTTCCGCCATTGCGTGCCGGCAAAACCGGACTTGATCGTCACCATATCGTACGCGCGGTAGAAGAAAGCCTGCGCCGGCTCGACACCGATTATATCGACCTCTACCAGACACACTGGCCAGATCCGGATTATCCGATAGAACAGACGCTGCAGGTGCTGGATGAGCTCGTTCAGGCCGGCAAGGTGCGTATTCTGGGTTGCAGCAACGAAACCACCTGGGGGCTCACCAAAAGTCTGTGGGCGTCTGACGTTAATGGCCTGGCTCGCTTCGATACTATCCAGAATAACTTCAGCCTCAACAATCGCCGTTTCGAAGATGAGCTGGCGCAGGCCTGCCGCCAGGAGCAGGTTAGCCTCATTCCTTACTCGCCACTCGCCGGTGGTGTGCTTAGCGGCAAGTACAATGATGGCGCCTTCCCCGAAGGTGCGCGCTTCACGCAATACCAGCATGCACCGCCGCGTCAGCAAAGCATGATGAAACGGTTTGTGAACGACAGGACAGAGGCCTCTACAAAGCGCTTTCAGGCCATTGCCGACGAGGCGGGAATGTCGGTGGTGACGCTGGCAACGGCGTGGAGCAAGCAGCATGATTTCGTTGCCTCTACCATTGTCGGCGCAACCGTCCCCGAACAGTTGCCGGATATTCTTGCGGCTGCCGGTGTGGTGTTGCCGGCTGATGTACTCAAGAAGATTAATTCCGTTTCGCGGGAAATTCCCTATCCAATGGGTTGAACCTGCAGCGTTTTGCACTTCCCTGTGTCGCACGGTCTCAGCCGGAAGCTCCCTGGTTAGTCTAAAGAAAGGGCCACGCCCTCTCAAAACCCTGCCGGCTCTGCCCCTGCTGCCTTTGAGATAGGTGTAGTTGTTTCTGGCGATGTGGACCTGCGGTTGAGCGGTTCTCCAACCTCGCTGGATTCAAGCTTCATCAATATCCCATTTATTCTGGGAGGGCGTGGCCCCTTGTTTCAACCGAACAGGTTAAATGGGATATTGATGATGCGTCGCCAGTGGGCACGTCTTGGAGTGGCCTTGTTTGGCTGTTTTGCTGGCTTGTGCCCGATTCGTCGGTGTAGATAGCAGAGTTTTCCGGAGGCACGATTTTTGTCAGGCTTTATCTTGATACCGATTGTTTTTTTCACCTCGTGCCTGACGGCCATCATGGGAATGGGTGGGGGAGTGCTGCTGATCGCGGTGATGCCCGGTTTATTGCCCGCCAGCGCCATCCTGCCGATACATGCCGCCACCCAGCTGGCCAGCAATGCCTCTCGCGCGGCTTTCGGCTGGCGCCATATCGATCTGTCCATTGTCCCTGCATTCGCGCTGGGCGCAGTGCTGGGGGTTGCTGTCGGAGGCAGCGTCTATCAATCACTGGATCTGACCTGGTTGCCCGCAGTGATAGGTGTGTTCATTCTGGTTTTGGCCTGGGTAAGGCTGCCCCTGGTGCGCAGGGGAGGGCAGTTCGGCCTGTTTGCACTGGGTTGCTACCAGACAGGCCTGGGCATGGTGGCTGGCGCCACTGGTCCATTGGGCGCAGCTCTGCTGGCGCGCCGCAATTCCGCCCGAGACTGGCTGGTAGTCAATACAGCGCTATACATGTCGGTTAACCACTTGTTGCGCCTTGCTGCCTTTGTGTTGCTGGGGTTCAGCTTCGCACCCTGGTGGCCGCTGGTGCTGGGGTTGGTTGTCGCCAGCATTGTGGGCAGCTGGGTGGGTTCGCGGCTGCGTGGCTATGTGCCCCAGCTGAATTTTGAACGTTTGTTTCGATGGTTGGTAACCCTGCTGGCAGTGCGTATGATTGCGCTTCCCTTTCTTGCTGCCAGTTAAACAGGATGCCCGTGGTAACAACTGACGCGCAGCGCGGAACTCTGCTGGGTATTCTGGCCTATGTCATCTGGGGGCTCGCGGCCCTGTTCTGGGTACAAACACAGCCGGTGGATTCCCGCGATTTGCTGGCGCATCGTGCTTTGTGGTCCGTGCCGTTTGTCATGCTGTGTCTGCTGTTTGCGGGCCACGGACGTCTGCGCTCCACCTTTTTGTTGTTCAGGAATCCTCGCATCCTAGGCGTTATGGCCGCAGCGGCCGCCTGTGGCGCAATTAACTGGGGCATTTTTCTGTGGGCTGTTACCAACGAGCGCGCCACTGAAGCCAGCCTGGGTTATTTCCTGCTGCCGTTGGTGAACGTTGTTACTGGTGTTGTGCTGTTCAGGGAAAGCATAGATCGACCGCAGCAGGTGGGGATCGCTTTTGCGGTCGCTGCGGTACTGGTGCAACTGGTCTTTCTCGGCGGCCTGCCCTGGATTGGCCTGGGAGTAGCACTGAGTTTCGGTTTGTATGGCGCAATTCGAAAGTTTGCTTCGGTGGAGTCAATGGAGGGTCTGTTGCTTGAAACACTGCTGATGGCGCCTTTCGCGCTGTTGTGGCTGTGGTCTCGCGATGGCGGTGGTTTGGGCATGTACGGTTTGAAGGTGGATATTTTTCTGGTGGCGGCCGGCGCATTCACCGCCATTCCCTTGATGGCCTATGTCGCAGCAAGCCGCCTGATGGCACTGTCAGCGCTTGGCCTGGTGTTCTATATAGGCCCGACGCTGCAGTTTCTGGTGGCGGTATTTGTGTTCAGGGAACCGTTCGCCTGCATTCAATTCATCGCCTTTGGATTAGTCTGGATTGGGCTGGCCGTTGTCACGGGCAGTGCCCTGCAACGCGCCAGAAATTTACGACGTTATGGCAAAACAACGGGAAAGAATTTATCCTGAGACTCGCGGTTTCCAACTCACGAGCGGCGAGTCTTTTTTAAAACGAGGGTGTTTTTGTGTACAGGATCATGGCTATTGCAGGTCTGCTGATTATGTCATCCGCTTGTGCTTCAAATGATGTACAGCCAGTGGCGACTCCCACCGCAGTCAACGAGCGGGCAGCTGTGCGGCAGGTGCCCAGCACCATGGTGTATGAATGTACGGGCTATGAATTTGTAACACGCACCGGGCCGGGAGAAATTGCCGTATGGTTGAACGATCGCTATGTTGTGTTGCCTCAGGTGCGCGCCGCTTCTGGTGTGAAGTACGAAGACAGCGGCGTGACTTTCTGGACCAAAGGCAGTGATGCGATGCTGACGATAGATGGGCAGAATTTCGGAGACTGTCGTGAAATGCCCGCGCGGGTGCCCTGGGAAGATGCGCGACGACGCGGCGTCGATTTTCGAGGCACTGGCAATGAACCGGGTTGGTACCTCGAGGTACAGCAGGGCAGGCAGATACTCTTTGTCGGAGACTATGGAAATACGCGTGTTGCTACTCCCGATCCGGGCGCAACATCAGACAATGACGTGCGAGAGTATCACGCCATCACCGAGGCCAACGATCTGCATGTTGTCATTGTGGAGCAGCCCTGCGTTGATACGATGCAAGGTGATACCTTCCCGAATCGTGTCGTTGTTACGCTTAACGGCAAAAGCGTTGAGGGCTGCGGCAAGGATCTGGACTGGCCGTGGCAGGAAAGCCGCCCCTGAGCATACCCGTGCCGCGCAGGCACAGCAGGTACCAACAGTTTATTTCGGTAATAGTTCCGCAGTGCTCGCGGCTTTGTGGTCGCTACCTTGATCAGCATCAATGTTCGCCAATGGACTCCTACGTACTATGAATATCAGAAGGTGTGGGGTAGCTGCACCGGATTTCCATAGAAGGAGTGTAACCATGAAAAAAGCGTTAACCATGGCGCTGTTAGCGACAATGGCCGGGGGTAGTGTCGCTACCCAGGCGTATGAAGCAGGGGATATTATTTTCAGGGCAGGTGCTGTCACCGTTGACCCGAACGCCTCCAGCGACAAAATCAATCTGCCTGGCGTGCCTGCTCTGGAAGCTGATGTTGATGACGATACCCAGCTGAGCATCATTCCTGTTTACATGGTGAGCGATAAGTGGGGCGTTGAATTACTTGCGGCCACTCCTTTCGAGCATGATGTCAGTGTTGGTGGCGGTGGTATTGAACTGGCCGCAGGGTCTGTTAAACATCTGCCTCCCACGCTGAGTGTGCAGTATTATCCGCGCGGCGGAAAAAGCGGATGGCAGCCGTACTTCGGGATTGGCGCTAATTACACGTTCATTTTTGATGAAGAAGTTGATGGTGAACTGAAGGGAGCGTTGGGTGCCATTCTGGGAGCAACCGATGCCAACCTGGACCTCGATGATTCATTCGGTCTGTCGGCGCAAGCGGGCGTCGATATTCCTCTGGGTGAGCACTGGGCAATCAACGCGGGTGTCTGGTATATCGATATTTCTACCACCGCAGAGCTGACGGCTGTAACACCGGGCGGTAATGCCAAAGTTGAGTTTGACGTTGATATCGATCCCTGGGTTTACAATATCGGTATCGCTTACAAGTTCTGAATCCCCATCTGACCGGCTCACCTACGGTCAAATGGTGCCTGGCCCCGTTGTTTTCAACGGGGCTTTTTTTCGTTCTGGTTTCTGGTTTCTGGTTTCTGGTTTTTGGAGTTTCTTCGGTTGACGCAGGTCTGCTGCCGTTAAGGTTTCAGGGTTCGGAAGGCTGAGATACTCACCATGAAACCTTAACGGCAGCAGACCTGCTCAGATTGATCTTTGACTGCCAGTTTCAAAACACAACCGTAGCCAAAACCTCGCTAGAAAACAGGCCAGACGCGATGACGGTAACAGAGTGAGTATCTCAGCCTTCCGAACACTGTTATCGTCATCGCGTCTGGCCGGCAACTATCGTCATTGCGTCTGGCCGGCAACTATCGTCATCGCGTCTGTTCGACAGCAAGCGTTCAAGACGCCCAGCCTGCGCATACAGGCCACTCGCAGATTCTCGCCACGTTCAGGCACCAGGCGCTTTCGCCTGTTTATTCAGCGATTTCATCGCCACCAGAGTGATTCATCTTCGAATGATCCATCGTCGAATGGTCCATCGTTGAATGATCCATCCCCGACTGCGCACTGCCGCTCTCTGTCGTTTCGCTGTCCATGGGTGAATGCATACTGTGCCCCCCATGTTGCGCATGATTTCCATGACTGCCATGGGTTGCGACGAGGTACAGCGTCCACACGCCAGATAGAATCAACATTATCGCAATCACCAGTTTCAGGCCGCGCCTGCGCAGAAAGCCCTGCAGTTTATCCGCACCCAGACTGGTAGCGAGCATGGCGGGCAGGGTGCCGAGGCCAAACAGAAACATCATCAGGGCCGAGGTTGCTGCGTTCTGTGCGGTAGCAGCCCAGGCCAGGCTGCTGTAGATCAGGCCACAGGGCATGAGTCCCCAACACAGGCCGAGTGCAAACCCTTGTGGCCAGGTTCGAATGGGTAAAAAACGTGAGGACAAACGCTGCACCGGTTGCCACAGTTTTGCGCCGAGTCTTTCCAATACCATCATGCCGCGCCACCAGTTGGCCACATACAGCCCCATGCCGATCAGCAGAAAGCCAGCGAGATAGCGCAACCCCATGGTCCATGCTGCTATATCGATAGAACCGGCAGCCAGACCCAGCAAGCCACCCAGCAGTGTATAACTGGCAATACGTCCGCTGTGATACGACAGCGTAACGGTAAGCGAACGCTGCCCCCCCAGATTGAGAGCCGCAGCGATGCCGCCACACATTCCCAGGCAGTGTCCGGCGCCGGCAAGACCCAAAGCGAAGGCGCTTAAGATGCCGATATCGCTCACGATTTCTTGTCCGTTGAAACAGAGTCTTTCTCGCCTGGTTCACTCGATATAGTCGAGTCCTCATCGGCGAGAATACGCCAGGCTTCCTTGTCGAGATCCTCGTACTGGCCGCTGTCGATCGCCCATAGCAGCAGCTTGATGGCGATGGCGCAGAATATCAGTGCGATCGGGATGAGTAAGTAAAGGCTGTCCACGATGTATTACCTGTTAGTGCGGCAGGCGCCGGTTGAGGCGCAGGGAATTGATCACCACCAGCAACGAGCTTAACGACATACCCAGTGCGGCGGCCCAGGGTGGAATAAACCCCATAGCCGCCAGTGGAATGGCACTGATATTGTAGCCCAGAGCCCAGGCGAAGTTCTGCAAAATGACACGACGGCACTGGCGCGCCTTCACCCAGGTATCCGTTACGGTGTGCAGGTCGCCATCCACGATCACAAAATCTGCCTGAGTGCGCGCCAGATCGGTGGCTCCGGCAACGGCAAATGAGGCGTCGGCAATACTCAACACCGGGGCGTCGTTCAGGCCGTCACCCACCATTGCAACCACGGCGCCTTCGTCCTGTAAATGCTGGACGCGCGCCATTTTCTGGTCTGGCTGCAAGCCTGTCTCAACGTGGTCGAAGCCCAGCGTATTGGCCAGTATCCTGCCCTGCGCAGAGCTGTCGCCGGTCAGTAACTCCACGGTAAGACCAGCGCGCCTGGCGCCGTCAATGACTGCGGCCGCTTCATCGCGAACCTCGTCGTCAAGGCCGATCCATGCCAGCGGTTGGTCGTTGCGGCACAGGGCAATCCAATAGAGTGGTTTTGCGGGTGGTTCCGCCAGTGATGGTGCTACCGCGCGGCAAAAGGCTTCGCTGCCAAGTCGGTAGGAATCTTCTGCCAGCTTACCGGCAACCCCCGCGCCCACCTGGTACTCGACGGCTTCGAAGCCCGCCATGGGCGCCTGGTCACTGAATGCGCGCGCAACGGGATGGGTTGAGTACTGTTGGAGCGCCGCTGCTATAGCGAGTATCTGGTCGGCAGTATGCTGGCCCAGGGGTTCGACCTCCACGATGCTTAAAGTGCCGCGAGTCAACGTGCCGGTCTTGTCAAAAATAAGATGCGTGCTGCGCGACAGCGATTCCAGCGCATTTTCCCCACGCACGATCACGCCAGCAGCGCGCAATGCACTGGCCGCGCTGGTCAGGGCCGCGGGCGTTGCCAAAGCCAGTGCGCATGGGCAGCTGATAACCAGCACGGAGAGCGTTACCCATAACGCCTGTTCGGGTGCGCTCTGGCTCCACCACAGCGCAGTCATACTTGTCACCAGCAGGATGCCGGCGACAAACCACGAGGCGATACGATCAGCCAGCCTGGCCAGTTTCGGCTTGGCCGTTTGTGCCTGTTGTACCGAGTTTTGCAGAGCGGCCAGGCGACTGTCCCGGTAGCTGCCCATCACGCAGGCCTGTATGGCCGCCTCGGTGTTTACGGTGCCGGCGTAGACCGTGTCGCCTGCTGATACATTGCGCGGCAGGTGTTCACCGTTGAAGGTATCCTCGCGCACGGCGCTGCTACCCTGCGTTATCCGGGCGTCGACGGGGATTGTGTCGCCTGCCTTTATCAGAACCAGTGCACCTGCTTGCAGTTGTATACGCGGCACTGTGACCCACTGTTCACCCTGCAGGGTGGTGACTGCATCCGGCAGAGTGCTCTCGGCGTCAAACCAGGTCATTGCGTGGCGCTGCCTGACGCGCCGTTCCAGAAAGCGCCCCAGTAGCAGGAAAAAGGTAAACATCACCACCGAGTCAAAGTAAACCTGCCCGGTGCCGGTAAATGTGGCCCAGGCGCTGGCCAGCCAGGCCAAGCCAATCGCCAGCGCCACCGGCAGATCCATCACCAGCGTTGCCTGTTTCAGGTGTCGCCAGGCGGTGGTGAAAAACGGGCGCGCAGAAAACCACACGACGAAGCTGGCAACGATCAGGCTGACCCAGCGCAGCAGCCCCTGGTACTGGATTTCGATGCCCTGGATGTCTCCTGCATGCAGGGCAATAGAGAACATACCCACCTGCATCATGCCCAAACCGGCGACCGCCAGACGGCGTAACTCAGTGCGGTATTCCTGCGCCATTTGCTGTCTTTGCGTACTGGACTGAAAAGGGCGAGGGCGATAGCCCAGTGCCTCAACGCGTGCAAATATCTCGCTCAGAGGCAAGGCTTCGGGGTCAAAGCGGATATCCAGACGGCTTTGCTGCAGATTGACAAGCGCGGTTTTTACGCCGGTCACGCCGCCCAGCGACTGTTCGATCAGCCAGGTACAGGCCGCACAGGTAATACCGCCCAGCAGTAGTCTTGCGGTAATGGTGCCGTCGGTATGGATGTCGCTGAACCGTTCGGCCAGTTCCGGATCATCGTAGATGAGATATTGCTCGACGGCGCGCGGATCCTGCTCCTGGGGTCGCTCATTGTAGGCGGTGCGTTGGGCGTAGAAATTCTCCAGACCATTGGCGGCGATCATGCTGGCTACGGCGCGGCACCCGGGGCAGCACATGGGCTGTGCTTCCTGATTGATAAAAATGCTGAAATCCACGCCCCTGGGCACCGGCTCGCCACAGTGGTAGCAGGGCTGGTGATCGGGCGTGTCAGGTGCGGTGTGGTCAGCCCTGGTTGGCATTACCAACGTCGGCAGCCGTTACGGAGCTGTCCAGGCGCCAGCCATCGGGAGTATCGAGCTTCAGCGTCCAGTGCCAGCGCGCCGCGATCGGCTGTGCCAATCGTCCGCGATATTCACCGGGTGCTGAACTGATCAGGATTGTCTCGAAGTCCCGGTTGGATTCCAGCGGGTGAGACATCAATAAAGTGAGCTGGCCAGCGGTCACTGGGCCTTTGGTGCGTGCGATCACTTCATCACCATCGAAGTGAAGGCTGGCGCTGACGCCCAGGCTTTGCGCGCGCTCTTTCTTCTCCAGCTGTTGGTTAATGGCCAGGCCGTCCTTGTAGTACTCATCCACCACCAGGTCATCTGAATGGAGAATCGCGATATACAGCGTATAGAACCCCGCGATGACGACGGTACCGGGAAGGGCGATCAGAAACCACGGCCAGAACTGGCGGTACCAGGGTTTGGTGTCTTCAACGGGCAGGCGGCGACTCATTGCAGGGGCTTCATAAAACGTGACTCCGATGTGGCCTGCAGCGAGGGCATATCGCTGGCGACCGCTTTGAAATTCAGCTGGGTGCTGGGCTTGTTGACGTCAGTTGGCTGGGCGCGCACACGCAGTGTGATAGTGCGCACTTCTCCTCCGTCAAGCGTGTGCGAAGTATCACCAATCAGGGTGGCGCCTTCGATGCCAGAGATGCTGATGTCGAATTCATGCATTGCGCGGTCCATATTGGCAAGATTCAGTGTGTATATATTATCGATCGCGCCGTCGTCTGTCGTGATATACAGCTGGTTGCGATCGCGCATCACACTCAGTTCAAGTGGAATACGTGTGATGACATTGTAAGAGAAAACGCCAACCATCACACACAGTACCACCACATAGCCAATGATGCGTGGGCGCAGCCAGTGCGTTGTGCCTCCCTCCAGCTCCGCCTCGCTGGTGTAGCGAATGAGGCCGCGTGGATAGTCCATCTTGTCCATCACGGAGTTGCAGGCATCAACGCACAGGGCGCAGCCGATACACTCATACTGCAAGCCATCGCGGATATCGATGCCCGTCGGGCACACCTGCACACACAGCTCACAATTAATGCAATCCCCCAGGCTTGTCTCTTCGCGGTCAGTACTGCGCTTGCGCGAACCGCGAGGCTCACCGCGTTTGCTGTCGTAGGAAACGATCAGCGTATCATGATCGAACATCACGGATTGGAAGCGTGCATACGGGCACATGTACTTACACACCTGTTCGCGCATCCAGCCGGCATTGATGTAGGTGGCACAGGTAAAAAAAGTAATCCATAGCACGGGCCACTGGCCGGACTCCAGCGTGAACAGGTCAAATACCAGGTCCCTGATAGGGTAGAAGTAGCCGACGAACGTGAGGCCGGTGATGAAAGCCACGAACAGCCATGAGCCATGCTTGGCCAATTTTTTGCTGATCTTCTCGAGAGACCACGGTGCCTTGTCCAGCTTTATACGTTGATTACGGCTGCCTTCCGTTTTCTGTTCCAGCCACATGAAGATGCTGGTCCATACGGTTTGTGGGCAGGTGTAGCCGCACCAGATACGTCCGGCGAATGTCGTCACTGCGAACAGGGAAAATGCTGCAATCATCAGCATGAACGCGAGCATCGGAAAATCCTGTGGCCAGAAGGTCAGGCCCAGTATATGGAACTTGCGCGCCGGCAGATCGAATAGAACGGCCTGTCGTTCGTCCCAGTTCATCCAGGGGATGAACAGGTAGCCCAGTAGCAGGGGCCATCCCGTGTACATACGAATGCGCTGGAAAAACCCTTCAATTTTGCGGGTATAGATTTTTTCGCGGCGCTGGTAGAGGTCGATCTCGGCGACCTCTGCAGGCGCAACTTCCTGGAGATCAATCAGATCTTTGTCAGACATGGTCCTGTTCCGTGGTGGTAACGTGGGTAGTGATGCCCGGGAGCCATCCGTGGCTCCCGGAGAGGGCTCTTACTGCTTGTTCAGTCCGTAGACGTAAGCCGTCAGGATGTGAATTTTGTCTTCGGACAGGGTGTCGTTGAAAGCCGGCATGACACCGTTGCGGCCAACGCGCAGGGTGTGGGCGATTTGCTCCTGGGAGCCGCCATACAGCCAGATACCGTTCGCCAGGTTGGGTGAGCCAAGTGCCTTATTGCCTTTGCCGTCGGCACCGTGACAGGCCACACAGTAAGTCTGGAAGTGCTTTTCACCGGCCGCAGCCATGGCTTCATCGGCCTCGCGACCATTGAGCTGCAGAACATACTGGGTAGTCTCGGCGATACCCTGGTCCTGCAGGATGCTGCCCCACGCCGGCATGGCGGCCATGCGGCCATTGATCAGTGTTGCCTTGATGGTTTCAGCATCGCCACCATAAATCCAGTCATCGTCTGTCAGGTTGGGAAAGCCGTAGCTGCCCTTGGCGTCGGCACCGTGGCACTGCGCGCAGTTGTTGGCAAACATCCGCATGCCCATCTTGCGCACTGCCGGATCCCCGGCAATTTCCTCTACCGGCATTGCCAGGTAGCGGTCACGCATGGCGCGGTACTTGTCATCCGCCGCTGCAACTTCGTTTTCGTACTGGCTGATCTGGGTCCAGCCCAGAAGTCCGGCAAAATTTCCCATACCAGGGTAGGCGATGAGGTAGCCGATACCCCAGACAATGGTCAGTACAAACATGTAAAACCACCAGGCGGGCAGAGGATTGTCATATTCCTCAATGCCATCGTGGCTGTGACCGGTGGTCTGATCCGCGGTGCGGCTGTCGCCTTTACGATTGGCGAGTAAGATCCAGGCCAGCCCCACGATGGTGATGCTGGTGAGGATAATGATCCACAAACTCCATACACTAGCCATTCTTTTTTTCCTCCTGCAAGGTGCGTTGATTCAGCTCTTCATCTGCGAATGGCAAGTTGGCGGCTTCATCAAAAGTCTTTTTGCGTTTTTTACTGTAGGCCCAGAAGCACAGTCCGATGAATGAGAACAGCATGAATGCTGTGCTCAGGCCTCTTAGATCGTTGATATCCATAAGTTACCTAGCGCCGTGAACTCAGCAGGGTACCCAGCTGTTGGAGGTATGCCACAAGGGCGTCGATTTCTTTCTTGCCTTCAACGGCTGCCTCTGCGCCGGCAATATCAGCGTCTGTGTAGGGCACGCCCACGGTGCGCAAACCGGTCATTTTGGCACCTGTCCTGGCGCCATTGATATCGGCGTCAAACAGCCACGGGAAGGCGGGCATGTTGGACTCGGGCACAACATCGCGCGGGTTATAAAGGTGCGCGCGGTGCCAGTCATCGCTGTAACGTTTGCCAACACGGGCCAGGTCTGGTCCAGTGCGTTTCGATCCCCACAGGAATGGATGGTCGTAAACGAACTCGCCAGCGACAGAGTAGTGGCCATAGCGCTCGGTTTCAGCCCGCAGGGGGCGAATCATTTGCGAGTGACAGGTGTTGCAGCCCTCACGGATATAGATGTCGCGGCCCTCCAGTTCCAATGCTGGCAGAGGCTTGAGTCCGGCTATCGGTGTGTTGGTCTCCTTGGAAAACAGCAGGGGAACCAGCTCCACCAGGGTGCCGAAACTGAGGGCCACGATGATCAGGATGATCATCAGGCCCACGTTTTTTTCTACTACTTCATGTTTCATTCTATGCTCCTTAGGCCGCGCTGGCTGCAGCAGGTACTGCCTGGGGTTCAACGTCCTTGCGGGCGGTCATGTACACGTTGTAAGCCATCACCAGCATGCCGGCGAAGAAAATACCGCCGCCGATCACGCGTACTACCCAACCGGGATAGCTGGCGGATACAGACTCCACGAAGCTGTAGGTGAGGGTGCCGTCCTGGTTGTAGGCGCGCCACATCAGGCCCTGCAGGATGCCGTTCACCCACAGTGCCGCGATGTACAGAACGGTACCGATGGTGGACATCCAGAAGTGGGTGTTGATCAGGCTTGTGCTGTACATACGCTCCTTGCCGAACAGGATCGGGAACAGGTGGTACAGGGAGCCGATTGAAATCATGGCGACCCAGCCCAGTGCGCCGGAGTGCACGTGGCCAATAGTCCAGTCAGTGTAGTGCGACAGTGAGTTGACTGTCTTGATCGACATCATCGGGCCTTCAAAGGTAGACATGCCATAGAACGACAGGCTCACCACGAGGAAGCGCAGAATGGGGTCGGTGCGCAATTTATGCCATGCGCCGGACAGCGTCATCATGCCGTTGATCATGCCGCCCCAGGAGGGTGCCAGCAGAATGATAGACATCACCATGCCCAGGCTTTGTGCCCAGTCGGGCAGGGCGGTGTAATGCAGGTGGTGAGGGCCGGCCCAGATGTAGACGGCAACCAGCGCCCAGAAGTGAACGATGCTCAGGCGATAGGAATACACCGGACGTTCCGCCTGCTTCGGCACGAAGTAGTACATCATGCCGAGGAAGCCCGCGGTCAGGAAGAAGCCCACGGCGTTGTGTCCGTACCACCACTGCACCATTGCATCGACGGTACCCGAGTACACCGAGTAAGACTTCATCATGCCGACAGGTATCGCCAGGCTGTTGATGATGTGCAGTATTGCGACTGCGATGATGAATGCACCCAGGAACCAGTTGGCCACGTAGATATGCCCGGTTTTGCGCTTGGCGATGGTGCCAAAGAACACAATTGCGTAAAGCACCCAGACCACAGTGATCAGGATGTCGATGGGCCATTCCAGCTCCGCGTATTCCTTGGAGGAGGTCAAGCCCAGCGGCAGCGTGATCGCCGCTGACAGAATGACCAGCTGCCATCCCCAGAATGTCATCGCTGCCAGTTTGTCCGAGATCAGTCGGACCTGGCAGGTGCGTTGCACGATATAGTAGGAGGTGGCAAACAGCGCGCAGCCACCAAACGCGAAGATCACCGCATTGGTATGCAGCGGCCGCAGGCGGCCAAAGTGCAGCCACGGCAATCCGGGGTTCAGTTCCGGCCAGGCCAGCTGGGCGGCGATAATGACGCCGACCAACATGCCAACGATCCCCCACACAACCGTCATGATGGCAAACTGGCGCACCACCTTGTAGTTGTATGTCGGGTGTTCCAGTGCAGAGTTAAGTTCACTCATGGTTCATTTCCACTCACAGGTTCCAAATTCGGTTTAAAACGGTACAGCGCAATATTCCGCTGATTCCTCAGTCGGTAAACGCCGGTGCAGCGCCGTATTCCCACAGGATGACGGATCCGACCATCAGGCAGATCAGGATGACCATTGCCACGCCCATTACCGCGCTGGAAAACAGGAAACCCCGCTCTTCCGGGATGTCCATAACAATGGGAATGCCGAGGTACATCAGGTAGACAGCCCAGCAGACTGCACCAACGCCGATCAGCAAATCGAGCCACAGCAGGGGGTAGAAACCCACCAGACCGGCGATAAATAACGGTGTCGCCGCCAGACCGGCGATGACAATACCGCGCGCAATCGTGGATTTGGCACCGTAGGTGTCGGACATCCAATGAATGAAGTAGCCGATGGCTGCGACGCAGGCCACCATGGCGAGGTAGAACAGAATGCTGATCTGGCGAGCGCTCTGCACGGTGAGTTTGATCGTTTCGCCGTGATCTCCGACGGTCCAACCGACCTGACTGGTGCCGTAATACCATGCCACTGCAGGCAGGATGGCCATAAAGCAGGGGTAGAGTACCAGCGTGTTGAATGAGCTCTCTGGTAATTCCGCCACACTGCGCCATTGCGCGTTAGGCCTGACCAACAAGCCGAAAGTATGCTGAATCATTAGGTTCTGTTCTCCCCGGAACGGTTCTGGTTTTTTGTTCAGAGGGTATTGTAGAAGCTTATGGAACGCACACCTTGATGTGAATCAAGGTGCGGGCAGCCAGACGGGGAGTGAATCAGCCGGAGAAGTTGGCCATTTTGCGCAGACCGGGCAGATCCAGGATCTCAATTTCCTTGTTGTCGACCTGCAAAATCTCCATTTTTTGCATGCGACTGAAGACACGGCTCACGGTTTCTACGGTCAGGCCCAGGTAATTGCCGATATCCACCCGCGACATGGGCAGCCGAAACTGCGTCATGCTGAGTTTGCGCCGCGCATTGCGTGAGGAGATGCTGAGCATCAGCGCTGCGACGCGTTCGTCGGCCGAATTTTTACTCAGCAGGGTAATCAGCTGCTGGTCTTCAGTGATCTCCCGGCTCATCAGCTGGAAAAAATGCCGTTGCAGGTTGGGCAGGGCAGAGCTGAGCTTTTCCAGCGACGTAAAGGGAATCTCGCAGATAGCGGCTGTTTCCAGCGCTTTAGCCGAAGATGCGTGCGAATTATTGCTGATGCCGTCCATGCCAAGGATTTCGCCGGGGAAATAGAATCCGGTGACCTGTTCGCGGCCGTCGTCGGTCGTTTTATAGGCCTTCAGCGTGCCCGAACGTACTGCGAACACGGACTGGAAATCGTCGCCTTCACGATAAAGGTGCTGGCTCTTCTGCAACGGTTTGCTGCGCTGGATAATATCATCCAGCTGTTTGATATCGTCGGATTCCAGCGCCAGTGGCAGGCAGATACTATTCAGGCGGCAGTTGCCGCAATTGACCTGGTAGTCGTGAGAGCAGGGCTTGAAGGGAGTTCCGTCTCCTGCTTCTGCAAGGTGAATCGTCATGTCTGCGTCCAGTAGAAATGGCGACGTCAGTATAATGTAATTCCAGCTCTGCCTGAATACTGTTTTTGAACGATTTCTATACAGTCGCAGAGAACCTGGGCGGTGGCTGGTCGCCCTGATGAGCCTCGAGATAGGCGTCAAAAGGCATGCAAATATTGCGCAGGAACGGCCTGCCGCGCTGAGTGATGGTGATTTCACGCTCATTGATATCGAGCAGGCCATCGTTTGCCATGGGCCGCAGCGCGTCGATCTCAGACTTGAAAGCCTCGTTGAAATCGATGCCGAACTGGCGGTTGCAATCGGGAATATCCAGACGCAGCTCGCAAATCAGGCTCATGATGATGTGGCGCCTCAGTTTGTCATCGCTGTTCACCTTGCAGCCGCGGGTGGCAGGTAGCTGGTTGGCCTCAATGCGCGCGTAGTAGGCGTTGATATCACGCTCATTCTGCAAATAAAAATCACCCATCTGGCTGATTGATGAGACACCCAGCCCCAACAGGTCATCTGCCATTTGCAGTGAGTACCCCTGAAAATTACGCTGCAGCCGGCCCTCGTTCTGTGCCTGGGCCAATTCATCCTGCGGCAGAACATAGTGATCCATGCCGATGTAGAGGTAGCCGGCTTCCTGCAGGGTGTGGCTGATCATCTGCTGCAGCAACAACTTTTCCTGGGGCTCAGGCAGTGTCAGCCTGTCAATGGCGCGCTGGCTGCTGAATCGCTCGGGCAGATGCGCGTAGTTGTAGCAGGCGATGCGGTCGGGTCGCAGTGCAATGACCTTGGCCAGCGTATCGTGCATGGTGAATCGATTCTGGTGCGGCAGACCGTAGATCAAATCGAAACTGAGCGAGCGAAAGCCGTGCTGGCGAATGCAATCGACCAGAGGTGCCACTTCGCTGTAAGGCTGTATCCGGTTCACGGAGCGCTGCACTTCTTCATCAAAATCCTGAATTCCCAGGCTGATGCGGTTAAAGCCAACCCCCTTGAGCAGCGCGATCGTGCTGTGCTCGACGGTGCGTGGGTCTATCTCGATGGAGTACTCGCGATACTCTTTGTCGAGCAGGCGGAAGTGGCTGGCCAGCAGGTGCATCAGCTCGGTGATCTCGGCGTTGTCCAGGTAGGTCGGCGTGCCGCCACCCCAGTGCATCTGTGTAACCGGTCTGTGCCGGCCGACAATCTCAGACTGCTGCTCTATGTCTTTTTGCAGATGATCGAGATACTCACGGCTGACGCCGGGTTTGCGCGTCACGATCTTGTTGCACGCGCAGTAGTAGCAGATGTCCTTGCAAAACGGCAGGTGCAGGTACAGCGATAAGGGCGCCCGCTTGTGATCACCGTCACGTTGCTGCCAGTCGAGATACTGCTGCAGCGGAAAATCTCCCCTGAACTGCGGGGCGGTCGGGTAGGACGTATAGCGAGGCCCTGAGCAGGCATATTTTTGTGCCAGTGCCATATCCGCTTCGTGTTCAGGCGAAACGTGTGTGCTACTAACCAGATCAGGGTGAATGCTATTCATAGGGGTACAAGGTGTCATCATCTAAAGCAAGACAATAACAGCCGTCAGCAAAGGGCTTGTTGATCCATGTCAAGGGGGCTTTGGGTTGGGCGTTGCCCGCGTGGTCAGCCCAGCGAGGCAACGCTTTTCAGGACCAGCCTTACCAGCTCGGCCTGTCGCGTGACGCCGGTTTTGCTGAAAATCGATTTCAGCTGGGCGCGCGCTGTATGTTGTGAGATGGACTGTGCCTGCGAGCTTTGTGCGAGGCTCAGGCCGCGGGCCAGCAGAATCGCCAGATTACTTTCTGCCGGTGTCAGCTCGAACAGTTCGCCCAGTATTTGCTGCGAGGTCGATTCACGCAGGTCAGGGTCGCTGATAAAGATAGCAGCACAGGGGCTGGACTGGCCTTCGCTCCATTGCTTCGCGGGTACCGGGCGGATCACCAGGCCCAGGTCCGCGCGTCCGCCGGGACGCGGTACGCGCAGCGCACGTACCATTGACGTTTCGCCATGCTGCTGCGCGCTGATGATGGCTGCGAGGCCGTCCTGAAGTTCGCGGTTGATATCCCGGCCTTCAATATGGAGGTGCTGGTTGCGCAGTTGCAGTGCGTCCCCCTGCTCGAGGAGGGTCGCAGCAAGATCGTTGGTGTTCAGGACTCGGCCCTGCTCATCCAGGATGATGGTTGCCACCGATAGCTGGTCTACCGCTCCAGCGTAGACATCGCGTTCAGCCGTCATGCGGTTCAGCTTGGCGTAAATCTGTATAGCGCAACGCAGATGGGGTGTGATCAGCGCCAGCAGGGCCCGGTCACGTGCGGAAAAACGCGGCTCACTGCGCCGCCGCGAGATCCGCAACCGGGCCAGCATGCCGCCGGGCTCCGCAGTATCGACACCCAGTATGCGAAACAGGCCGATCGGCTGCAGGTAGTGCTGGTAGTAGTCTGACTCAACGAGGGCTTCATCTGGCAATAGGTCCGCCAGCGCGATCACTTTGTCCAGTGGCAGGTTGACGAACGGGTCCAGTGAGAAAAACTGTTCACGGTAAGCGGTGACCTCCCAGTCATTGGGGTCAGCCAGCGACACGTTGTCGGCAGCGGGATTTTCTTCAGGGCGCACGCAGTTGAGAATGACGCCCTGGTCGCCGTCTGAGGGCGGGCGCAGCACCAGTGATACAACCTGCGCATCAAAGGCTTCGCGCAGGGTGGGCAGGGCGCTCTGCCACGGCTGTGTTTCCAGGGCACCGGCATAGACCAGGCCGATGAGCCTGTCGTATTGCGGGTCGGTAGCGGTGGGATCGATAGCGGCGGGATTCAAACGGTCACCGCTATTTCTCGATACTGGACAGGTCCTGCGCAACCTCGGTGAGCAGTTTCGGATGCCCGATACCCCAACCTTGCAGATAGTCGACGCCGATTTCCTGCAGCTTTTCAATGATTTCGTCGGTTTCTACCGATTCAGCCACCGTCTCCTGGCCGAGAAAATGGGCCAGGTCGTTGATGGAGCGCACCATGGCATAGTCGTTGCGATTGGTATGGATGCCGGTGACAAAGGTGCCATCAATTTTGACATAGTCTACCGGCAGTTCGCGCAAGTAGTTGTGGCTGGCCAGTCCGGTACCGAAGTCATCAATGGAAAACTTGCAGCCGATATTCCTGAAGGCGCGCACGAAGTCTGCGGCCTTCACCAGGTTGGAGATGGTCCCGGTTTCGGTAATTTCAAAGCACAGGCGGCTGGTGCCAACGCCGAACTCCGAAATCTGCTCCAGCAGGTAGTCCATGAAGCTGTCATCGGTCACGCTGGTGCCAGACAGGTTGATCGCCAGGCTGGGCACGACCTTCTGGTCGTCCATCAAGTGGCTGATCCAGGCAAAAGCCTCGCGTACCACCCAACGATCGACCAGCGTCATAAAGCCATAGCGTTCAGCCGACTTGATGAATTTCTCCGGCGAGGTGATGCTGCCGTCTTTTGCCGTCAGGCCCAGCAGTAACTCGTAGTGCCGATTAGCGCGGCTGCCGTCCACTGCCGTTTGTACGATAGGTTGTGCGCGCAACACAAAGCGGTCGGTGGCCAGCGCCTGTTCCAGGTCCTGGCGGGTGCGCTGCTTGTCCTTGATGTAATCGCTGGGGCCAGACTGATCCTCCTGGAACGGTAGCACACGGTTGCGCCCCAGTTCCTTGGCGTGATGCATCGCTGAGCGGGCATCTTCCAGGATTTTCTCAACACCGGGGCTGTAACCGACAATAGGCGCGATACCGATCGAGACAGTGAAGCTGACTTTTTCGTTGTCTATCTCGATGCTGCCCTGCTCGATATCGGAGCGTATTTTCTCCGCCACTTTGGTGGCTTCATCCACTGTTCTATCCAACAGTAGTATGGCGAATTCGTCACCACCGATACGCGCCGAAGACGTCTTGCGCCCATGCAGCTGCGCCAACAGCCGGGCAAATTCCAACAACACCTGATCGCCGTTGATGCGGTCGTAGACTTCGTTGACCAGCTTGAACTGGTCGATGTTCAGGAACAGTACCGCATGCTGTGAGTCTTTGAGCTGCGCGTGGCGCAGCGCACGTGCCATCTGGTCCAGCAGGGTTTCGCGGTTGATCAGTTTGGTCAGGGTGTCGTGATTGCGCGCAAAACTCAGGGTTTTCTGCACATGTTCCAGCGTCTGGTACATGCTCTGGTCGACCACTGACAGCTTGTCGGCCGGCGCCGGCGGCTGCACACCACGACTCAGTTGCCGTGCCAACTGGATCGCGCTGAGGTCGGCTATTTTCTGGCCGCGTTCGTTAACAAAAATGTAGCGGTCGTGGTCGTCGCTTACCCACGCCAGTTGCATGCGGCGCTTGTGTCCTTCCTTGTCCCGGTAAGTTAGCCAGGTATCCTTCTCGAGCTGCTCTACACGCTTTACCCAACGTCGCAGGCGGGGCAGGTCCTCAATTTTGGCGCGCACTATTTCTGGTTCGGGCTCGATGCCCATGTCACGTTCAGCGACATCTACCAGGCTGACGTCCATGTTGCCTGTCAGCACTTCACGCAGCTCATCAAGTACCTGCTCATGCGCCATATTGGTCGGCAGCGCGGAAGTAATCTGCTGGCCAATCAGTTCAATCAGCGGCTCAGCTTCCAGCGAGCGCTGCATCGTCAGGTCGTCATCGAGCTCGCCCTGTTGCTGTTCATTGAGCCAGCCAGTGAGCAGGTCCAGTGTGTTCAGGTGGTCGTCCCAGGCTTTGCTGTTCGGGCCCTCCTTGATGTGGGTCAGCACCAGTAAATCGCGCCAGCCGTTATCGATAAGGTCGATCAACACCTTGGGCGCGGAGGGTGGCGGAATACGTTCAGCAATGACCTTGTTGACAGTCTGGCGCGCCTGGCGCAGTTTTTCCTGGCCGTCCTGGGTAGTGACGACCCGCTCGATGTTGCGTGACAGAGCGCGTTCCTGCTGTGCGACGAGCTTGTCGATGTCTGTCAGGGCACTGTCAAAAACCGAACTGTCGTTTTCGTAATCCGCGACTATGGTGTCGACAATATGGTTAATACGCCCTTCCAGAGCTTTGTTGGGAAAGTTGGCAGAAGTTGCAAGCCCGGACAGCTTGTTGACCACTGCGCGCGCTGAGTGACTGCGGTCCATAAAAAATTTGGGGTCGAGCAGCGCAAGTTTTGCCAGCGGTATCTGCAGGTTTTTGAGCGTGGGTTGCAGCTCTGCAGTGACGTCGACCTGTGACTTGATGGTGCCAAAAAGGTTGTCCACCATGTCCAGCTGGTTGAGGCTTTCCGCAGTCAGGCCTGAGGTACCTTTGAGTTCACTCAGCTGCTCTTTGTTCTCGGCCAGGTATTCACGTAACGAGTCGCGTTGCTGCGCTTCACCGCGCAGTTGCGCATTTTGCTGCAGTGCACCCAGGACTTTTGCAATCGTTTGGGCATCGGCGAGGCTTTGTGTGCCCTCACCGCCGGAGGAGGCGGTGGTGCCGTCCCAGTTGCCGACCAGCGGAGCGTCCTCGTCATCCGAGCTATGTTCCACCAGTCCCTCGGCCTCGCGTTTGAAGTTGAGCGCGTCAATGACGGAACTGTAGAGGTTTTCCGGGCTGAAGTTACCGATGGTTCGTTGTGCAGCGGGCGCTGCTGTAACCGTTGCGCCGGACGACGGGCCGGCCGCGGCGCCAGCGGTGGCTGGATGGTGCGCAGCGTCCTGTGCAGGGTTCTGCTCATGGCCTGATTCCCGCTCTGCGGCAGGCGAGTCTGTCTTTGCCGGCCTGGGCCTGACAGGACTGCGTCGGGATTCCAATAGTGAGCCCTTGGTCTTGATCTCAGCCTCAATATCCGGGTGCAGCCCACCCTGTTCCAGCAGTGCATTCAGAGCGGCGTAGTAGGGTCGCAGTGGTTTAATCAGTTGCAGCGAGAAATAGGTGAAGATAGCCGGCAGTGATTCAGGAGGAAGCTCGCGCGCCTCCAGGGCGCGGCGAAAAGCGAGGCAAAGCTGCCGCACGTGGACCGGAAGCCGCAGTTCTGTCGGCTGGGCGGCCACCATGGTCGCAAGCCTGATGACCAGCGCCTCCAGCGCAATTTTGTGCTGCTCGGTTCCGGCTCTGGCGATGCGATCGACCGCCAGGTAGTCCTCGAACTCCTCGAGGTCTATCAGTCCCAGCTCCTCCTGGTTCTCGTTACTTTCCTGCCAGAGCTTGTCTTCCTTATGATCGGGTGACAGCTCAAGGTAGTAGTCTGAAATTTGTTGCACGACGTCACGGGTGATTTTCCAGCCATGGCTGCGCACCTCTATCGAGGCTTCGTAGAGCGTGTTGCGATTGCTTTTCAGTTGTTTTGACTGCGTGGATAAATCAAGAAGGTGCGTTGACAGTTCGCCCATGAAGGGTTCGAGTACGTCTTGCAGGAGCGTCAGGCTCTGGGCGCGCAGTTCGTTCAGCAGTTGCGCATATTCTACAGTGGTAGCGACAAGTGGGGCGTTCAGTGGGCGCCGGGCCGCAAGCATCTTCAGGTAACGCTTGGCATTTTCGCCGTCGGTGTCGGCGAAGACCATTGTGATCGTGTTGCCGGAGATGTTGGAGACCCGCATCTGGATATCTCCAGGCGGTTCCTCATCTACGCCGAAACTGGCCATGGGGAGTGACAATGTAACCAGTTTGCCGGGGCGCAGGCTTGTTTTGGCCGCCGCGTCCTTGTCGCCCACCAACTGTGCATTGCCCAGCTCGATGCGTCCGTCCGCCGTCGCACTGATATCGCCCTCAAGCCTTACGGCGTTGCCCAGATCGAGGGCGCCAGTGAGGGGGCTCGCAGTGGTTTCGGTATCAGGCATGAGGTCTCTTACTTATTGTGACGGAACGCTGGAGCGCTTTCATGGGGCGATATTCCCATGAAGTATACCCTTATATACTGCTTCGACAAGCCGTGCCGCGGTGTGTGGCTAATTTGGGTTATCAGTGATCGGGCAGCGTGAAAGCCATCAGGGTGTCACCTGGTTCGGACCAGCCGTGTCCACCGGATGCGACCACGACGTATTGTTTGCCATCTCTCGTCGCGCGATAACTCAGCGGTGAGGCGTTGCCGGTAAACGGCAGCCTGTGCCGCCATATCTCGTCCCCGGAGCGGGTATCAAAGGCCCTGAAGTAGCGGTCTGTGGTGGCGGCGATAAACACCAGCCCACCTGCGGTGGCCAGAGAACCTCCCATGTTCGGTGAGCCCGCTTCAAACCACAGGGGCCATGGCGCCTGGTCACGCGTGGTGCCCAGAGGCCGCGTCCACAGCGTTGCTCCGCTTTTGAGGTCTACGGCGGTCATCGAGCCCCAGGGGCGCGGGTTGCAGGGCGCGCCCAGCGGTGACAACAGGGGGAACCGCTTGGCGCCGTAGGGGCTGCCGTGCATGGGGTAGTATTCCAGTGGATAGCCGGGAGAGGGGTTCAGGGCATCATAGTCCTCGCGCGGGATCAGTTGCACCACAGATGCCAGGTGCATCTGGTTGGTGAACAGAATTCCATTGATTGGATCGATGCTGACGCCACCCCAGTTGATGCCGCCAGTTGTTGAAGGATAGAGCACGGTGCCGCGCTCGGTGGGTGGTGTAAACATGCCATCAGAGCGGTATTTGGCCAGTTCTTTTTTACAGGCGTTGCGATCCACGGCAGTGAAACCGTGCATATCCTGTTCGCGTAATTGCGCGGGCAGGTGCAGCGGGGCAGGGTGGGTTGGGAAGGGTTGCGTCGATGAGAGTGTCTCCCCGGCCACCCCGTCCTGCGGCACCGCTCGCTCTTCGACCGGATAAAGCGGCTCTCCGGTATGCCGGTCAAGCAGGAAAATGTGGCCCATCTTGGTCGCCTGCACCAGACCCTCGGGGGGCGGTTCTTGCTCAGCCGCCCCCACGCCCCTGATGGCAAACAGGCCCGGCTGGGCGGCGACATCGTAGTCCCATACGTCATGGTGAACGGTCTGGAAATGCCAGCGTAACACTCCGGTGGTGGCGTCCAGCGCCACCACAGAAGAACCGTAGGCATCGCTGCCGTCACGGTCCCCCCCATACAGGTCCGGCGACGGATTGCCGGTGGGGATATAGACGAGACCGGCAGTTTCATCACCAGAGATGGGCGCCCAGACATTCGGCGTACCGGGCAGGTATTCACCACCTGCGTTATTCTGCTGGTGACGCTCCCGGTACTGCGGCGTCACCGGCTCCCAGTCCCAAACCATCTCGCCGCTGCGGACGTCGAAAGCGCGCACCACGCCACTGGGCGCAGCGCGTCGTTCATTATCAGGTACCAGCGCGCCTATCACGGCCAGGTTGTTGATGATGAAGGGAGGGGAGGTGGGATAGTACTGCCCCTCACCGCCCACCCCCTGGCGCAATTGCACGCGGCCGTTGTCGCCGAAGTCGGCGCAGGGTTCGCCCGTTTTGGCATCCAGTGCAATCAGCTGTGCATCGCGCGTGCCATAAATGATACGTTGCTCGCAGGCCTGGTTGGTCGACGCTTGGCTGTCGCTCCACAGCGACACCCCACGGCACACGGCGGGGTACAGGCCGCTGCGCCGATTTTCAACCTGTGGATCGAACATCCAGCGCTCTTCACCGGTGCCCGGATCCAGCGCAAACACTCTGCCAAACGGCGTGCAGTAGTACAGCGTGTTGTCGGCGACCAGCGGGGTGACCTGCAGTGACGTGAAGGCCCATTCGCCGGTGCCGTCGGCAAAATCTCCCGAACGATGCGTCCAGGCGACCTCGAGCTGGTCGACATTCTCGCGGTTGATATCGCGCAGCGGTGAGTAGTGGGCAGCGTTCTCGCCGCCGTAAGCGCGCCACTCTGCTATGGCCTGGTCGCGAATGGCCGATGTTTCTTCCTGCTTGGCCTGCAGGCCATGGCAGGCAATCAGCAGCAGAGCGAGTGAACTGCTTAACAGACGCGCAATGCCGTGACGGTGACGCATGGCTGCTGCACTGGTCATTCGCTACGACTGCACATTGGCTGCGCTCAGGAAAGCCGGCTTCTCTCCGCCCCCGTGCACCGCGAAACTGGTGCCGCTGACGTAGGAGGCCAATGGTGAGGCCAGAAACAGACAGGCGTCGCCGATGTCGCCCGGCACGGCCATACGTCCCAGCGGAATGGTGTCTCCCACCGCGGCAACACCCTCAGCGTCGCCGTAGTGCAGATGGGCCTGTTCGGTCTCCGTCAGGCCCACCACAATTGCATTCACCCTGACTTTGGGCGCCCATTCCACCGCGAGAGAACTGCCCAGATTGACAAGGCCGGCCTTGGCCGCGCCGTAGGCAGCCGTTCCGGGGGAGGGCCGCAGTGTGCTGACACTGGCGATGTTGATAATGCAGCCGCCGCTGTCCTGCTGCTGCATGACACGATTGGCCGCCTGGCTGAAGTTCAGCGGAGCAATCAGGTTGAGACGTATGATGGATTCTGAAAAACGTGGTGATGCCGTCGCGGCCTCGGCGTAGGGCGCGCCCCCGGCATTGTTGACCAAGACATCGAGACGGCCGCACTGCGCCACGACAAAATCGATACAAGCGTCGATTTGCTCGTGATCTTTCACGTCACAGGCGGTGAAGATCGCCGCATTGCCATTGCTGCTGGGCAGGCGCTCAGGTTGGGACCTGCCGCAGACGACAACCTGCGCCCCCGCTGCGAGAAAACGCTCTGTAATGCCCCTGCCAACGCCTTTGGCACCGCCGGTGACCAGCACCACTTTGCCGCTAAAATCCAGTCTGTCGTTCATATAGTTTGACCCGCTTCATCTGCCGTCTTACTGTGCTTGAGCTAAGCCGGTGATTTTCATAGTATGCCATGGTCTCGCGCGGTGCCCATCCTATCTGAATTGTCCTTCATGGCCCATTCTCGACAAGGCGCTCATCCTCAGAGGCAGGTTACAAATCGCGTTCAGTCGGACATGCTGAACTCTTACACCTTCGGTTAACTCATTGGGAACAGGATTTATGACAACAGAACAATTACCCGTGCTCGCTATTTTGGGGGGTACCGGGGATTTAGGTACCGGTCTCGCGCGTCGCTGGGCGCAAGCCGGTTACCAGGTGATTATTGGCTCACGGACGCAGGAAAAAGCCGAAGCAGCTGTGGCGGATTTACAGGAAGTCATGGCGGAGCGCGGCGTGGCGGAAATCAGCGTCACTGCGATGGAAAACCTGGCGGCGGCCGAAGCGGCAGACATTGTTACCCTGACGGTTCCGTTCAGTCATCAGGTGAGCACTCTCGAATTGGTGAAGCCTGCGCTGCAGGGCAAGATACTGATCGATGTGACGGTGCCGCTGGTGCCGCCGCGCGTCGCTCGTGTGCAGTTGCCGGAAGAAGGCAGCGCCGGCCAGATTGCACAGAACCTGCTGGGTGAGGAGGTCTTTGTGGTTTCTGCGTTCCAGAATGTCGCGGCTGCTCATCTGCAGGAAGGCAAGGGGGTCGACTGTGACGTGCTGGTTTGCGGTAACAAGAAAGATGCACGGGCACAGGTGATCACGTTGGTAGAGGCCGCAGGAATGCGCGGTTTTCACGCGGGCATGATCAACAATGCGGCGGCGGCAGAAGCGCTGACCTCTGTGCTGATAGCGATCAACAAGCAGTACAGCTGTCATGCGGGTATTCGTATCAGTGGGTTGGAACATGCGGGATGACAGCCCGGCTGGAACTGATCGCGCTTGAGGGTTTTCCCCTGGTTGAGCCAGGGGATGATCTGGCGCTGTTGGTGCTTGAATCACTGCGCAGCAACCAGCTGGCACTGCGCGACGGTGACGTGCTGGTGGTGGCGCAAAAAGTCGTGTCCAAGGCAGAAGGGCGGTATGTGCGCCTGTCGGATGTTGTACCCGGTGAAGAGGCCAAAGCCCTGGCAGCGGAAACCGATAAAGACTCGCGGCAGGTAGAGTTGATTCTGCGCGAGAGCAACGCCGTTGTCCGCAAGCGCCCCGGGGTCATCATCGTGGAGCACCGCAACGGTTATGTGCATGCCAACGCGGGTATAGATAAATCCAATATTCGTAACAGCACAACGGACCCCCGGGTGCTGTTGCTGCCGGTATCACCCGATGAATCCGCGCAGGCACTGCGAGCGGCACTGGGAGCTGCTAGCGGCGTCTTCCCACAGGTGATCATCAACGACAGCGCCGGCCGCGCCTGGCGCAACGGCACCGTGGGTATCGCCATCGGCACTGCGGGGCTCGATCCATTGCACAACCAGGTGGGCGAGCAGGATTTGTTTGGAAATACACTGGAAGTCACTGAAGCCGCTGTCGCCGATGAGCTGGCCGCGGCCGCCTCCCTGCTTATGGGGGAGGCCGCCGAAGCCTGTCCAGTGGTGTTGGTTCGTGGCCTCATGCTGCCAGCGTCTGAGTGCGGTTCGGGCGGTTTGTTGCGTGACAAAGCCATGGATATGTTCCGTTGACGCACAGCGAACCCACAGTGCTGGCGTTATCTGGAGGGGTCGGTGGCGCCAAGCTTGCGCTGGGTCTGTCGCACGAGCTGGCTGCAAGTCAGTTGCAGGTGTTGGTGAATACCGCGGACGATTTCACCCATCTGGGGCTGCAGATCTGCCCGGATATCGACACTTTGCTGTACACCCTGTCAGGGCTGTCCAATGCTGAGCTGGGCTGGGGGCTGGCCAACGAAACCTGGCAGACCATGCAAGCCATGGAGCGCCTCGGTGGAGACACCTGGTTCCGGCTGGGGGATCGCGACATGGCGACCCATTTATGGCGTTCGCATCTGCTGGCTGGTGGGCAAAACCTGTCCCAGGTGACGCAACAGCTGGCGCACAGTTTTGGACTGCAACTGCAGGTGTTGCCGATGAGTAATGACCCAGTGCAGACCCGCGTGCAGACGGCCCAGGGTGACCTGCCGTTCCAACACTACTTTGTTCGTGACCAGTGCAAGCCGGTTGTCACCGGATTCAATTTTGAAGGCGTATCGAGTGCGCGGCCGAACCCGGCGGTGATGAAGTGGCTGCAATCGCCGTCGCCACAGGGAATCGTTATCTGCCCGTCCAATCCGTTTGTCAGCATCGATCCCATGCTGCAGCTGCCCGGGCTCTGGACCGCGTTGCGCGACAGTCCCGCGCCGGTATTGCTGATCTCGCCGATTGTCGGGGGACGCGCTCTCAAGGGGCCGGCGGCAAAGATGATGGCTGAGCTGGGGCTGCCGGTGACTGCAGTCGGCGTAGCGCAGCACTATGCGCGCCGATACCCGGGCCTGATCGACTGTTTTGTCATCGATGAAAGTGACGCTACACTCTCGCAGGACATTCGGGAACTCGGGCTGGAGGTGGCGGTGACTTCCACGGTGATGAAAGACCTGCAGCACAAGCGCCAGCTGGCGCGCTTTGTTATTGAAACTATGGGTGTGACGCCATGAGAGCGCACGTACTGGTGCCACTGAAAGATCTGGTGCTGGCGAAGTCGCGCCTGTCTGGCCTGTTGGCTCCCCATGAGCGCAGGGCGCTGGCCCAGGCAATGGCCGAGGATGTACTGGCTGCACTGTCCTCAACCGCCGCTGTCGAGGGCATCACCCTGGTATCCGATGATCCCGGTGCGCAACTGCTGGCGCAGCGCTACGCTGCTCACCGGGTGAGTGAACAGAGCCTGGGGTGCCGGGGTTTGAACGCGGTGTTGGAGCGAGCCTGTGATGAGCTACAACAGCGGCTCGCGCAATCGTTGCCACAAACAGACGCACCTGTCTTCATTGTGATGCACGCTGATTTACCCTTGTTGCAGCCTGCAGATATCGCGTCAGTGCTCGAGCGGCAGCGCCTGCGCGGTGGCGTGCTTGTGGTGTCTGATGATGTTGGCACAGGCACCAATTTGCTGGCCTTTGACGAGTCAGCCCGGCCGCGTTTTTGTTTTGGTGCTGACAGCTGCGCAAGGCATTTAGCGGCTGCGCAGAAAGCGGGAATACACGGTACAACAATGCATCGCGACAACCTCGCGCTGGATGTCGATTGTCCACGGGACCTGGCTGAATTACTGCGCCGGCTCGAGACAGCACAGGATGCATCGGCGCGGCACACGCGCGCCCTGCTGCTGGGTACGCCCCTGGGCCAAAGGTTGCAGCTGGTGCTGGCAGAGTTGTCACACTTTTCGTCAGACACTGGTCCAGCGTTGAGTGACATTACGGTAGATGACAGCACAATGAAGGGAGCTGGCAGGTGAGTGAACACTTGATGGAAATGCGCGAGCAAAGCCGGCGCGGTGCCTTGCCTGATGCGGCGTCTGCCAGGACACTGGCTGATGTCGCTGATACCGCTATGCTGGCGCAATGGGCCAGCGAGCTGCGCGATGCCGGTCACGGTAGCGTCATGACGTATTCCCGAAAAGCCTTCATTCCGCTAACGCAACTGTGCCGCGATGTCTGCCACTACTGTACGTTTGCGCAAACACCGAAGAAAATCGAACAGCCGTTTATGCCCGTTGACGCGGTGTTGTCGCTGTGTCGTGAGGCAGCAGCGATGGGCTGCCAGGAGGCGCTGTTTACCCTGGGCGAAAAGCCGGAACTGCGTTATAAGGCGGCGCGCGATGCCCTGCACGCAATGGGTTACGAATCAACACTCGCCTATTTGCGCGATGTGGCCGCACGGGTGTTGGAAGAAACCGGCCTTTTGCCCCATATCAACGCCGGTTGCATGACGGACGAGGAAATCGCCAGTTTGCGCCAGGTCAGTGCATCAATGGGCATCATGCTTGAAACAGCCGCTGACCGGCTCAGTGAGAAGGGCATGCCGCATTACGGCTCGCCCGACAAAACACCGGCAGCGCGGCTGGCCACCATCGAACGTGCGGGCCAGCAGCAGGTGCCGTTTACCAGCGGCATCCTGATAGGGATTGGCGAGACTCGCCTGGAGCGTATAGAGGCACTGCTGGCGCTGCGCGATGCGCATGAGCGCCATGGTCATCTGCAGGAAGTGATCGTGCAGAATTTTCGCGCCAAAGCCGGTACCAAAATGGCGCAGGCACCAGAGCCGGACCTGGACGATCTGCTGTGGACCATCGCGGTTGCGCGCATTATTTTTGGCGCGCAGATGAGCATTCAGGCGCCGCCCAATCTAAGCCCCGGCGTGCTACCTCAGCTGGTGCGCGCTGGCATCAACGATTGGGGTGGCGTGTCACCGCTCACACCGGACCATGTGAACCCGGAGGCGCCCTGGCCGCATCTGGAACAGCTGGCGCAGGAGACCGCGCTGGCCGGCAAGTTTCTCGAACAGCGTCTCACGGTATATCCGGCCTATGCACTGAACGCGGATACCTGGCTCGATGCCGCGGTCAAACCGGCCGTGCTGCGCCTGATGGATGGCACTGGCTATGGCCGTCGCGACGATTGGGTGCCGGGAGAAGAGCGTCCGGTGCCGGCTCTGGAGAGCGCTCTGTTGCAGCGCGAATCCTGTCAGTTGGGCGATGACGCCATCGCTGAGGATCTGCGAGAGATAGTGGCGCGCTGTGAAAACAGCGCTGATTTGACAGCAGCCGAGGTGGAGCGCCTGTTCACCGTGCGCGGTAACGAGTTTGCATATGTAGTGCAGGCGGCTGATCGCCTGCGTGAGCTGGTGAACAACGACAGCGTCAGTTACGTGGTCAATCGCAATATCAACTACACCAATGTGTGCTATTTCAAATGCCAGTTTTGCGCCTTTTCCAAAGGCAAGCAGAGCGAAAACCTGCGCGGGCGTCCCTATGATATCAGCGCTGAGGAAATAGCCGGCCGCTGCACCGAGGCCTGGCAGCGTGGCGCCACCGAAGTGTGCATGCAGGGTGGTATTCACCCGGATTACACTGGCCAGACTTATCTGAATATTCTGCACACGGTGCATGCCGTAACGCCGCATATGCACGTTCATGCTTTTTCTCCACTGGAAGTGTGGCAGGGCGCACAAACGCTGGGCGTTGATATCCGCAGTTTTTTGCAGAAACTGCAGGCAGCGGGCCTCAAAACACTGCCCGGCACTGCGGCCGAAATCCTTGATGAAGAAGTGCGTGCCCGGTTGTGCCCGGACAAACTGAATACATCGCAGTGGCTGGAGGTGATGGAAGCCGCTCATGAGCTGGGGCTGCGCACCACGGCAACCATCATGTACGGGCATATAGACCGGCCCTTGCATTGGGCGCGTCACCTGCTGCACGTTCGTGCCCTGCAGCGCAGGAGCGCAGGCTTCACCGAGTTTGTACCGTTGCCTTTTGTTCACATGGAGGCGCCGATGTATCTCAAGGGGCAGGCGCGGCGCGGGCCCACCTTCCGTGAAACGATATTGATGCACGCCGTGGCACGCCTGGTTTTTCACGGCCTGATCGACAACATTCAGGCCTCATGGGTCAAGATGGGGCGCGACGGCGTGGTGGCCTGCCTCAATGCGGGTGCCAACGATGTCGGCGGTACGCTCATGAATGAGAGCATTACACGCGCAGCAGGCTCCGATCATGGCCAGGAATGGTCGCCTGCGGCGCTGGAGGCGCACCTGCTTGGCGCGGATCGCAAGCCGCGCATGCGCAATACCCTTTATCAGGACGTTACCCCGGAACGTCGTCGCGCTGCTTTTGATGCCGCCCCATTGAAGGCTGTCCACAACAACGGTGCAGGGAAAAAGCAGGTTGATAAAAGGCTGCTTATTGCCGCCGTCACGCTGGAGGGCGCGGTGCCATCGTCCATCTCAAATAGTCACGATAGCGACATCTATGAGCAGATCGTGCTTCAGGCTGCCTGCAATTGAGTGATGCAGTGATGCAGGAGGGTAGGCAGCCAGGCGCACGCGGCGTGCAACTTGAACCCAGTTGGCTGGCGCAGCTGGCCGATGAGTTCGAGCAGCCCTATATGCAATCACTGCGCGAGTTCCTGCGCACTGAAAAGCAGGCAGGGAAACAGATTTTTCCGCGCGGTTCGCAGCTGTTCAACGCCTTTGAGCAAACCCCGCTGGAACGGGTGAAGGTGGTCATACTCGGGCAGGATCCCTATCACGGTGAGGGCCAGGCGCACGGCCTGTGTTTTTCTGTACAGCCCGATGTTGCGGTACCTCCGTCTTTACTGAATATCTACAAGGAAATTCAGCAGGAGCTCGGTTTACCGATCCCGCAGCACGGCCATCTCACTGCATGGGCGAAGCAGGGCGTGTTACTGCTCAACAGTGTGCTGTCGGTAGAGAGTGGACAGGCGGCCTCGCACCGCGGCAAGGGCTGGGAGACATTTACCGATCGGGTGATTGAGGTAATCAACCGCGAGTGTGATGGCGTTGTTTTCATGTTGTGGGGCGCCTATGCCCAGCGCAAGGGCGCTATGATCGATCGCCAGCGGCACTGTATACTGGAGGCACCGCACCCGTCACCGCTGAGTGCGCATCGCGGTTTTTTCGGCTGCGGTCACTTTGTCGCGGCCAATGACTACCTGGTACGACACGGTCAGCAGCCTATTGACTGGCGTGTTCCCGATCAGTCTTCGGAAGCGGCCACAGCGTAGGGCAGGGTGCCGATAGCAATGGCGGGGCCGTCGTCAGTTTGTTGCAGGTGTAATCCTGTCGCGACGCCGTTGTCGGTCGCCACCAGCAGGGCCGATATGCCACCGGAGTGTGCAGCGCAATTGACGATATTGCCTGCGCTCTGTTCCTGTCCCGCCACATAGAGCGGTGCGCCGGGCTCTGCTGCCGCTGGTAACTGCCCCAGATACATGCGTCGCTTTGATTTGCCACGATAATGCATCCGCGCAACGACTTCCTGGCCGGTGTAGCAACCCTTGTTAAAACTCACGTGCCCGGTCAGGTCATAGTTGAGCATCTGCGGAATGAATTCGCCGGCGGTTGCTGCCTCGATGCGCGCGATGCCGTTACGTATCTGCTGTGTCTCCCACTCATTTTCCGGCGCGCTGTCCAGGTTCTGCGCGATGCGTTCCAGCAGATCTGCGTTGTGGTTGTTGTCGATATAGCACTCAAACGCTTCGCCCTGCTCGTCCAACTGTACGAGCACTGCACCCGGCTTGCTTACCGCCGCATAGCGGGTTGATGGGGTCTTGTCGAAAATGTCTGCCAGTGCGGCGCGAGCGTCTTCACCCCAGCAGGCAACGATGGCCCAATCGTCGCGCGCGCTGTCCAGCTCTGCCTTTGAAAACACAATATACTTGCCGAAAACAGCAGCGCTGCTGTCGCGAATATCCCGGCGCAGGCGTAACGCAAAATGCGCTTCGCCCAACTGGCTCAACAGGAAATCACAGACCACACGGCCCTGAGGGGTGCAGTAGGCACCGGGTGAGGCCTGCGTTGCCTCTATCTTGCGGGTGTCACAGGTGGTCTGGCCCTGTAGAAACTTCAGTGCATCGGGGCCGGTGATGTGCAACAGCGCGTCGCGTTCAAGTAGGCTGAAAAAACCGCTCAAGTTAGCTCTCCGTAGGGGGTTGGCTGGTATTCGATTGTAGGGGTGAAAGGCCGTGAATCATAGTTGTTGCGCTGCTTGTAGTAGCCCGGAGCCACTGCAAGCGGGCAGGAATCCTGAACACAATTGCGTCTATAATGGCGTTTCATGATGCAGACAAGAGTAGTGATGACATCGCATGATAGCCAATGAAGAACTCAATCGTATGCGCTGGGCCAGCAGGCGCGGCATGCTCGAACTGGATCTCGTACTGGGACCCTTCGTGAGCGAGCGTTATCCACAACTCGACGATGTCGACCGCCAGCGCTATCAGCAGCTGATGAGCTGCGAGGATCAGGATTTGTTCGCGTGGTTCATGCGTCGCGAGCAACCGGATGACGAGGAGCTTGCCACCATTGTCCGCAAAATTCTCGAATACACGCGCGATCCTCGTCATCGTGCATACCTCACGGATTCATAACGCCCTGCAGTTGATTCTGGCGCTTTTTCTGCTGACCGCAGTGTGGCTGTTGTTTGACGGGGGCCAGGTGATCGCCGGTGCAGTGCTGCTGCCGGTGACGACGTTCTTGTTTGCACACCAGCGGCGCCAACAGCTTGCCGGCGCCTGTTTGCACTGGCGCTCAGGTCGATGGTCTGTCAGCGTTGCGTCGACAGCGCCTCAGCCGATTGATCTCTACTACAGCGTCTGCCTGCCCTGGGTGATCGCCATTTTCTGGCGCGAAGGAGAGTCCGGTGTACGCCGGGAGGCATGGTTGTTTACAGACAGCGCTGCCGTCGAGGACATGCGCCGCCTGCGGGTCAGGTTGCGCCTGTCACACTAGCTGCTTGCGAGCGCAGCGGGGGTGAGTATCGTGTCCACTGCCGCTGGCAGCGGATCCGGATAGTCCAGGGTGTAGTGCAGGCCGCGGCTTTCCTTGCGCTCAATCGCGCAGCGAATCATCAATTCGGCGACCATCGCCAGATTACGCAACTCCAGCAGATCATTACTGACTTTGTAATTGCCATAGTATTCGGCAATTTCAGACTGCAGCAGCTGTACACGGTGCAGGGCGCGCTGCAGGCGCTTGTTGGTGCGCACAATGCCCACGTAATCCCACATAAAACGGCGTAGTTCGTCCCAGTTATGTGAGATCACCACGTCTTCATCAGAGTCGGTCACCTGGCTTTCATCCCAGGGATTGGCGCCGCGCGGCGCATCAATCGAGTCGATGCGTTGCGCGATATCCAGCGCAGCAGATTCGGCGTACACAATACATTCCAGCAGCGAATTACTGGCCATGCGATTCGCGCCATGCAGCCCGGTGCTTGAGGTTTCGCCGATGGCATACAGGTTGTCGACATCGGTGCGCCCGAAGGTATCAACAATCACGCCACCACAGGTGTAGTGCGCCGCCGGCACCACCGGGATGGGCTCGCGACTGATATCGATGCCGTATTCCAGGCAGCGTGACAGGATGGTGGGGAAATGGCTTTCGAGAAATTCGCGCGGTTGGTGTGAAATATCGAGAAACACGCAGTCGGCCCCAAGACGTTTCATCTCGTGGTCGATCGCGCGGGCTACCACGTCCCGCGGTGCCAGTTCGCCGCGCTCGTCAAAACGTTGCATAAACCGTTCGCCGTCTGGCAGCAACAGTCGTCCGCCTTCTCCGCGTATCGCCTCGGTAATCAGGAACGACTTGGCTTTCGGATGATACAGGCAGGTGGGGTGAAACTGGTTGAATTCCATATTGGCGACGCGACAGCCAGCGCGCCACGCCATGGCGATGCCGTCACCGCTGGCGCCATCCGGGTTGCTGGTATACAGATACGCTTTGCTGGCGCCGCCCGTGGCGAGTGCCACGGTTTTGGCCTGGAACAGGTCCACATGATCAGAATCCTGGTTCAGGATATAGGCGCCCTGACATTGACCCTTCTGCCCGACCACCAGATCGACTGCAACCCGATGGGTGTAGATATCAATATTGTCGCGCGCCTGTGCTTGCTCAGTGAGCACCTCTGAAATGGCCCGGCCGGTGCGGTCCGCAGCATGAATGATACGCCGGTGACTGTGGCCGCCTTCCATGGTCAGGTGAAATTCACGGTTGCCGGGATCATCGCGCAAGTCGAAGTCAACACCCTGGTCCACCAGCCACTCAACGCAGCGGCGACTGTTGCGCACCGTGAACTCGACGGCCTCGCGGTGACACAGTCCGGCGCCGGCAGTCAGCGTGTCTTCTACGTGGGAGTCCACCGTATCGCGATTGTGCAGGACCGCAGCCATGCCCCCCTGGGCCCAGTAGGTAGAGCCCTGGTTGAGGTCGGCCTTGGATATCAGTGCAACACGCAGGTGACGGGGTAAATGCAACGCCAGGCTGAGCCCCGCGGCGCCGCTGCCGATGATCAACACATCATGGTGGTATACGGTGGCCATAGAGCTCTGCGCTTGCTGCTTGAGGGGGTGGATTATATGATGTGCGTCAAAGACTTAGCTAATCTTCACAAAGTTGAATGCGAGAATATACCGTCTCGCAACATAGAAGGAAATCCTCAATTGAGGAACTTTACGGACAAAGCCCCCTCTTACTACCGTTCGCAAGGCAACGGTGGCGAACTTATGGCGCCAGCGGTTGTCTGTTTAAACAGGTGTTGCTGGTACACCAGGGCAGTGATGTCAGGGTCTATGGAGGACGACAGGACGTGACTGCCGCGCAGACGGATCAGCAACTCGTTGCAAGGGTGCAAAAGGGAGATTCCCGTGCCTTTGACATGTTGGTGTTGAAGTACCAGCACAAGATATTTGGCCTGATAAGCCGTTATGTGAACGATGCCGATGAAGTTCAGGATGTTGCACAGGAAGCTTTTATCAAAGCCTATCGGGCTCTGCCGCGTTTTCGCGGTGATAGCGCTTTTTATACCTGGTTGTACCGGATTGCCATCAATACCGCGAAGAACCATCTGGTATCGCGCTCAAGACGCCCGCCAGGGTCCGATGTTGATGTGGAAACGGCTGAATATTTTGAGGGTGGCGGTGCACTGCGCGATATCGAGACACCCGAGAACGCGCTGTTTGGCGCCGAACTCAAGTCGGTGGTAGATCGCGCGATCGCAGAGTTGCCTGACGACCTGCGCACGGCGATTACGTTGCGGGAATTTGATGGCCTGAGTTACGAAGATATTGCGGAAATCATGGACTGCCCGGTCGGTACCGTGCGCTCCCGGATTTTTCGGGCCCGTGAGGCGATTGACAGTCAGGTGAAAGTGCAGCTTGGAACCGAGTCTTGAATGCTGAGTTATCGGCATCGGCCGTGGCACTTCAAACTGCTGTCTGGAATACAATGCAAGTGTGCGCTGGCGCGCGAGGAAGCAAACCATGAGTGAAACAATTCGAGAGTCACTGTCTGCCCTGCTTGATGACGAGGCCAACGAACTGGAGTTGGAGCGTGTGTTGTCAAAGATCGGTGATGATGGCGACTTGCGTAATACCTGGACACGTTACAGCGCTGTGCAGGCGTCTTTTTCGGGCCATCACGCCGCGCGACTCGATCTCGATATTTCAAGCCGGGTCAGGGATGCGCTCAGCAGCGAAGACGTCGCTGAGACCTCCCGCCAGGCAGCGCCGACCCTGCGTGAGCGCTGGTTGCGGCCTGTTGCCAGTTTCGCGGTAGCGGCATCGGTAGCTGCCGTCGTTGTTGTCGGTGGTCAACAGCTGTCGCAGATTGGTGCAGCGCCGGGCGGAGCTGCGCCATCCCTGGCGGTCAGCGGTTCACCGGTCGGCATGGTCAACAGTCTGGGCGCCACCTCCGTGCGCGCCAGTCTCGGCAGTCAGGCAATTCCCGTACTGCAGCCAGCCAGCAGAACTGCGTATCAGGAATTGGCGCGCCAGCGTATGCAAAAATACATGCAACAGCATGCCGAGCATGCTGCTTTGAATTCTCCGCAGGGTCTGATTCCCTTCGCGCGCGTTCCCGAGATTCGCGAGTAGGATTGCACAAGTGACTGTTATGTCCAGACTATTGCGCCGCTCACTGACGTTACTATTTTCCCTGGCAGCCGTGCCGGGAGTGTACGCCGCCTGTACCGCAGCAGACGCAGAGGCGCTGGCCTGGCTGGATAAAATGTCGCGCAGTGTGCAGCAGGTCAATTATCACGGCGTGGTAACCCTGCAACGCGGAGCAGACATGCAGGTGATGCAGGTATCGCACGCCGTGCACGGCGACAGCAGCTCCGAAAGACTCACGCAGTTGACGGGGCAGGGCGCGCAAGTGGAGCGCAGGGCGCACCCTTTGGAGTGTATTCACCCCGGACACAAACTGTTACGCCTGGGTTCCGATTTACAATCCGGGCATTGTGGTATCGCAGAAAATTACCGTTTCAGCATCAGTGACGGTGAGCGCGTGGCGGGGAGGAAATCCGTGCGCATTCGTATTGAGCCGCGCGATATGTACCGCTTTGGCTATGTCATGGCGCTGGACAGCGAAACCGGGTTGCTGCTGATGACGGAGACCCTGGGGCGCGGCGACAGGACGCTGGAGAAGTTTCAGTTTGCGAACTTGTCCTACACTGATCCGGGCGCCGGGACTGCCGATGTCAATCTGGTGCATAAGGCAGAGCATCCGCATCCCCAGGCCGGGCCCGTTGCGCAGGCCGTGGCAGCAAGCGATGTTTGGGGAGTGCGTTGGCTACCACGTGGTTTCATGCCGACAGATAGTGAGGGCGGCAGTGCCGGGCGCCGCACGTATACCGATGGATTGTCCGTGTTCTCCGTTTTCCTGGAGCAGCTGGATCGCGAAATCAGGCAAGGCGAAGGGTTGGCGCGCAGTGGTGGCACCACCTCTTATACGCGCGGCATGACGCTGGGCGGCCGCCCGCTGTTGGTCACGGTGATCGGTGAGGTGCCGGTCAATACGGCCCGGATGGTGGCAGACTCCGTGTACTGGACACCCTGAACCGATGTTGACAGAAACTGCCAGAGTGGTGGCTGTTGAAACCGACGGCGTATGGGTGGAAACCATCCGGCGCAGCACCTGTGGGGCGTGTGCGGTGCAGAAGGGCTGTGGACACGGCCTGATGAACCGCATCGGTGATGGCAGGCGCAGTTATATCCGCGTGTTGAGAAATGAAAATTCCCCCGTATCCTGTGCCGTGGATGATCAGGTGCGCATCAGTATTCCCGAAGACGTGATTTTGCGTGGCTCGGTGGTCGTCTATATGCTACCTCTGGCCTGCATGCTGGGGGGCGCGTCAGCGGCAGCGAACCTGGTCACGGGCAGTGCCGACGCTGCAGCGGCTGCCGGGGCGGTGGTGGGTTTTGCCGCAGGGGTGCTGCTGGTTCGTTGGCATGCCTGGCGGCATCGCAATGATCGCAGCCTGCAACCCACACTGGTGGACGTAGTACCTGCGCAGGTGCAGGCGCTCAACGTTGCCTGAGCCTGTCAACGCGGTTGGATATAGGTTTACTTCCAGGTCTTATCAATCCAGTTTTCAATTTAAAAGAAGGATCATTATGCGTAAATTCATGACCTCACTGCTTCTGGGCTTTGCCCTGTGGGTGCCAGTTCTGGCCAGCGCAGCGGAGTTGCCGGACTTCAGCAGCATTGTGGAGCAAAAGTCGCCTGCTGTTGTGAAGATCATCGCAACGCAGAGTGCGGCGCATGCCGCGAAGAGCGGCCAGCCGCTGCCCGAGGAAATCCCTGAGTACCTGCGCCGGTTCTTTGAATTTCGTGGCGGGCCCCCACAACAGCAGCAGCCGCGGATGGGCATGGGTTCCGGATTTATCATTTCACAGGACGGATTTATCATCACCAACAACCACGTGGTAGACGGTGCAGAAAGCGTTCTGGTAAGGCTCAATGATCGACGCGAGTACGACGCAGAGGTCATTGGCACAGATTCGCGCTCTGACCTTGCCTTGCTGCGCATCGATGCCAGGGGGTTGCCGGTACTGGCACTGGAGAAAGAAGATGATCTGCGAGTCGGGCAGTGGGTGCTGGCAATTGGTTCTCCCTTTGGACTCGACTACTCGGTGACTGCGGGCATCGTCAGCGCCATGGGTCGCAGTTTGCCCACCGAACGCAACGAGAATTATGTGCCTTTTATACAAACGGATGTGGCGATCAACCCCGGTAACTCGGGTGGGCCGCTATTCAATCTTGAAGGTGAGGTTGTGGGTGTTAACTCCCAGATCTTTACGCGAAGCGGCGGGTCTATCGGTCTTTCATTTGCGATTCCCGTGAGTGTGGTGCGCAATGTCGTGGCCCAGCTCAAGGAAAACGGCAAGGTAACCCGCGGTTGGCTCGGCGTAACGATACAGGACGTGGACAAGAATCTGGCGGAATCATTCGGACTGGATCGGCCGCAGGGTGCGCTGGTTGCGCAGTTGGCAGATGGCTCCCCGGCCGAAAAGGCGGGTTTGCAAAGCGGCGACATTATCGTGAAGTTTGACGGTCAGAGTATCGAGACATCCTCCGAATTACCGCATGTGGTGGGGCTGATCAATCCGGGTACCACGGTCCCGGTGGAGATTGTGCGCGACAACAAACGCAAAACCATCAAGGTGAAAGTAGGCGGCCTGGATGCAGACGACAGTTATTCACTCACAGCGGGTAATGCCAAGGAAGGATATGGCGGACGTCTGGGGCTGGTCGTTGAAGCTGCCAGTCCGGAAACGCTGGAGCGCTGGGGTATCAATGGCGGTGTTGTGGTGCGTGAAGTTGTGCCATCGTCGGTCGGTTCAGAGGCCGGCATCGTACCGGGCGATGTAATCACCCTCATCGGCTCCAGCCCGATCAAATCTGTCGAAAATTACGACAACACGGTAGAGAAGCTGAAGGCCGGCAGCTCGGTCCCGCTGCGCCTGATCAGGCGCGGCACCCCGATGTTCATCGGGCTCAAGTTGCCGCAGTAAACGGGTGTCCGGTGGCGGAGTGCTGACGCGCGCCGTCACCAGGGTACAGCGATTGCGCATTGCTTCACAGGGCAGGCCGTCTGCGTGGCGATTGGCATCGCATTAGGTTACAATCGCGCGCTTCGCCGAGGCGGTGCATCCTGCGCCGCCCGGATATCTCCACGCAGATCGAGCCCTACTGAGTGAGCGACCTCCAACACATTCGCAATTTTTCGATAATTGCCCATATCGACCACGGTAAATCCACCCTGGCTGACCGTTTTATCCAGCACTGCGGTGGTCTCACGGCGCGTGAGATGGATGAGCAGGTACTGGATTCCATGGATATTGAGCGCGAGCGTGGCATCACTATCAAAGCGCAGAGTGTCACCCTGGATTACACGTCGCGCAGTGGCCAGGTTTACCAGCTGAATTTCATCGATACGCCCGGACACGTGGATTTCTCCTACGAAGTGTCACGCTCCCTGTCCGCCTGCGAGGGCGCTCTGCTGGTGGTGGATGCGGGGCAGGGTGTGGAGGCGCAGTCGGTAGCCAATTGCTATACGGCGATAGAGCAGGGGCTGGAAGTATTGCCCATCCTCAATAAAATGGATCTGCCGCAGGCTGACCCGGACAAAGTACGCCTGGAGATCGAGGAGATTATCGGTATCGATGCCACCGAGGCCTGCCTGGTCAGTGCCAAATCCGGCATGGGTATCGAAGACGCGCTGGAGTACCTGGTAGAGAATATTCCACCCCCTGAGGGTGACAGGGAGGCGCCGCTGCAGGCGTTGATTATCGATTCCTGGTTCGACAACTATCTTGGTGTCGTTTCGTTGGTGCGCGTCAAGCAGGGCGTGCTGCGCAAACGCGACAAGATTCTGGCCAAATCCACCCGCAAGGTACATCAGGTGGATAGCGTGGGTATTTTTACGCCCAAGCGTAAAGAGACAAATATCCTGCAGGCCGGTGAAGTGGGTTATATCGTCGCCGGCATCAAGGACATTCACGGCGCGCCGGTAGGCGACACGCTGGTCAGCGCGCAACACGCTGATGTACCGGCGCTGCCCGGTTTCAAGCAGGTCAAGCCTCAGGTCTATGCCGGTATCTTTACGATTTCTTCAGATGATTACGAAGATTTTCGCGATGCACTGGGCAAACTGACGCTCAATGATGCGTCGTTGTTTTACGAACCAGAAACGTCAGACGCGCTCGGTTTTGGTTTCCGTTGCGGTTTCCTCGGCATGCTTCACATGGAGATTATCCAGGAGCGTCTGGAGCGCGAATACGACCTCGACCTGATCACCACCGCGCCGACGGTGATCTACGAGGTATTGAAGAAAAACGGGGAAATTGTGCAGGTGGATAACCCGTCGTCGTTGCCCGACGTCGGTGAGATTGAGGAGATGCGCGAGCCGATTGCCCGCTGCCACATTCTGGTGCCGCAGGATTACCTGGGCGCGGTGATCACCCTGTGCGTTGACAAGCGGGGGGTGCAGCGCGACATGCAGTTCCTGGGCGCACAGGTTTCCGTCACTTACGACATCCCGATGGCAGAAGTCGTACTGGATTTCTTTGATCGGTTGAAATCAGTCAGCCGAGGCTACGCCTCGCTGGATTACAGTTTTGAACGTTTTGAGGCAGCTAACCTCGCGCGTCTCGATGTTCTGATCAACACTGAAAGAGTGGATGCGCTGGCGATTATCGTGCACCGTGACCAGGTGCAGTATCGTGGTCGGGCGCTAACCGAGAAAATGAAAGAGCTGATTCCGCGGCAGATGTTTGACGTGGCGATTCAGGCGGCCGTGGGCGGCAAGGTGGTCGCGCGGCAGACAGTCAAGGCACTGCGCAAGAACGTAACGGCCAAGTGTTACGGCGGAGATGTCTCGCGCAAGCGCAAGCTGCTGGACAAACAGAAAGCGGGTAAAAAACGCATGAAACAGGTAGGTCGGGTGGAGATCCCGCAATCGGCCTTTCTCGCTGTGCTCAAAGTGGACGGCTGACAGGACTGGCTATGGATATCGATTTCCCACTCATTCTGGTAATTCTGGTTTTTGGCAGTGGCCTTATCTGGTTGTTGGACAGCCTGTTTCTCGCTCCCGGCCGTCGTCGCACGCTGGCGGGCCTGCAGCAGGAGTATCCGCAGTGGAACAAAGAGGGTGATCCGCAGTCAGCGCAGTTCCGCGCCCGCGCCATGGAAACCGCTTCCGAGCCCGTTGTGGTGGAATACGCCAAGTCTTTTTTTCCGGTATTGTTTGTCGTGTTTGTCCTGCGCTCGTTTCTTGTAGAGCCGTTCCAGATTCCCTCATCATCAATGGTTCCAACCCTGCAGGTGGGTGACTATATCCTGGTCAACAAATATACCTACGGTATTCGACTGCCAGTGGTGCGCACCAAGGTGCTGGACTTGAACAAGCCTGAGCGCGGTGACGTCATGGTGTTTTTCCCGCCGCACATGAACGAGACCTATTTTATCAAGCGCGTGGTGGGCTTGCCGGGCGACACCGTGACCTATCGCGATAAACAGCTGTTTGTGAACGGCGAGCGCATAGAGCGCGAGCCACTGGCAACGCTGCCTGGCCCCAATTCGCGCTTCCAGCTGGGCATTGAGTCACTGGGTGAAAGCGAGCATCTTATGCAGGTGGATGATGCGCGTCCACGCAGGGATTTTTCGGTCATCGTCAAACCTGGACACTACTTCATGATGGGCGATAATCGTGATAACAGCAGTGACAGTCGTGTTTGGGGTCAGGTGCCGGAAGAGGATATAGTAGGTAAAGCGTTTGCCATCTGGATGCACTGGGATTCATTATTCAGTGTACCCAGTTTTGGTCGCGCTGGACTGATACAGTAACAACAACGGGTCAACCGTGGGGGAGTCGGTAATGCAGTTACGTCAGGGGCAAAAGGGAATGTCGATTCCCGGTATTCTGGTTATCATGATGATGGTGGGTTTTTTCGTGATGTGTGGTATTCGCATGGCGCCACCGTATTTCGAGTATCTCAGCATCCGGGAAATCATCAGCAATCTGGCGTCTGAGCCGGACGCAGAGAGCCTGTCAGTCAGTGATATCCGCCGTCGGTTGTCTGATACGTTCAATACCAACCAGATCATTCACCTCAAGCCGAAAGAAGTCGAAGTTTATCGCAAGAAAGGCCAGACTTTTATCGACGCTAACTATGAAGTGCGCGTACCGGTCATGGGGCGCATCGATGCAGTGATGAGCTTCGATGATCTGCTGTACATCACCGGTTCCGATACGCCGGTGCTGAAGTCCAACCCCTGATGGGCGGTGCATGAGTAAAGTCGAACGCCTGCAACGGACGTTGGGCTATGCCTTCAACGATCCACAGTTATTGCAACTGGCGTTGACTCACCGCAGCGTCAGCGGTCGCAATAACGAACGCCTTGAGTTTTTGGGCGATTCCATCGTCAACCACGTGATCGCTGAATTCCTGTACCAGCATTTCCCCAAATCCCGCGAGGGTGAATTGAGCCGCATGCGCGCCGCCCTGGTGCGCGGTGCGAGCCTGGCCAATGTGGCGCGTGACCTGGAGCTGGGCGACTACCTGTTGCTCGGCCCGGGTGAGCTGAAAAGCGGCGGCCATCGACGCAGTTCAATCCTGGCCGATACCCTGGAAGCTCTGGCGGGCGCAATCTTGCTGGACAGCGGCGTGCAGGAGTGCCGCCGATGTGTGTTGCAGTGGTTTGGTGCGCGACTGGATAATCTTGAACAAGGTGCGGCGGCCAAGGACGCCAAAACCCAACTACAGGAGTACCTGCAGGGCCGCAGTCAGCCTTTGCCCAGCTACGAGCTGTTGCAGGTGCAGGGGGAAGACCACGAGCAGCAGTTTCTGGTGGCGTGCCGGCTGCAAAAACCGGAACTGAGTGTAGAAGGAGCGGGCAGCAGCCGACGCAAGGCAGAGCAGGAAGCTGCGCGCTCTGCATTGCAGAGGTTGCATGCCAATGGCTGATCAGCAGCGCTGTGGGTATGTCGCCATCGTGGGCCGACCCAATGTGGGCAAGTCCACGTTACTGAACCATATTCTGGGACAGAAAATCAGTATTACCTCGCGTAAGCCGCAGACCACTCGACACCAGGTGCTGGGAATAAAAACCGAGCACAATCACCAGATTATTTTTGTCGACACGCCCGGGCTGCATAAGGAGGGTGTCAAAGCGATCAACCGCTATATGAACCGGGCCGCCAGTTCCGCTATCAGGGACGTTGATCTGGTGGTCTTTGTTGTTGATCGCACCGCATGGACCGATGAGGACGAGATGGTTCTGGAGCAGATCATACAGGCCGCAAGGCCGGTACTGCTGGTGATTAACAAAGTCGACTTGCTGGCCGACAAATCGGCGCTGCTGCCCCACCTTGAAACTCTGTCGCAGAAGGCGGATTTTGTCGCTGTGTTGCCAGTTTCCGCGTTGCAGAAACACAATATCGAAGCGCTGGAAAGAGAGATCGTCAAGCGTCTGCCGCAGTCGACCTACTTTTTCCCTGAGGAGCAGATTACCGATCGCAGCCAGCGTTTTCTCGCCGCTGAAATCGTGCGTGAGAAAATCATGCGGCAGCTGGGCGAAGAATTACCCTACGCTATCACCGTTGAGATCGAAGAGTTTGCCAGCGATGAAGACATCCTGCATATATCTGCTGTCATCTTCGTAGAGCGCAAAGGGCAGAAAAAAATACTGATCGGTGAAAAGGGCGCCCGATTGCGCTCCATCGGCACTGATGCGCGCCGCGATATGGAATTGTTGTTCGACAGCAAGGTGATGTTGCGTTTGTGGGTCAAGGTGAAAACCGGGTGGTCTGATGATGAACGAGCGCTGCGCAGTCTCGGCTACGACGACGCTTAGGCAAATGCTGACGGCCGTGGCTGTCGACTTTTGCGATTCCTGCGGGGGGCAGCCATGCGAGTGAGCCTGCAACCGGCCTATGTCATTCATAGCCGTCCGTACCGCGATACCAGCGTCATCGTCGAGGTATTTACTGCCCAATATGGTCGAGTCAGCCTGGTTGGCAAAGGCGCCAGGCGCAGCCGGCGCGGTGGTTCGGGCCTTCTGTTGCAGCCGTTTTCGCCCCTGTTGGTGTCTTATTCCGGGCGCAGCGAGATGAAAACACTCACTGCTCATGAAGCCGCCGGCCCTGCACCCAACTTGCGCCGTGAGCGGATGTTCAGCGGCCTCTACGCCAACGAGTTATTGATGAGACTGCTGCACCGTGACGATCCACACCCCATACTTTTCAGCACCTACAGCGCGTTGTTATCGGCCCTGGCAGCGGATGTTGCTGTGGATGAACCCCTGCGGCGTTTTGAGTTGAGCGTGCTGGACGAGCTGGGCTATGGCTTTGATCTGGCGGTAGACGCGCAGACAGGCGAAGCGGTGCAACCGGGCATCGATTACGACTACTTCCCGGATGTCGGGCTCAGGGCCAGAGTCTCTTTGCCCGGTGCTGCGCCTGTCGCCGGGTTCCCGGGCAAAGACCTGCTGCGAATGGCCGCCGGCGAGCTGGATGGCGAAGTGCGGCTGACGGCGAAGCGCTTGTTGCGTCAGGCGCTGGCTGCACATCTGGGCGATGCGCCGCTGCACAGCCGTGCATTATTTCGCGGAGCGCGCCAGTCTGTCACCAGTGGCGGCCCGGACGGCCCCCCCAGGATTGACCGAGCCGGTGAGGCTGGCGCTGGCGGCCCCGTCGATCAACCAGTTCCCCGCGAAGGAGAGCGCAGTTGATCGCAGTCGGCACAGACATATTGAAGATCGAGCGAATCGAGGCAGTAGTGGAGCGCCTCGGCGACAGGTTCGTACGACGTATACTCACGCCCGATGAGCGCGAGGAATATAAGCTATCCCAACAGCCCAATCGTTTGCTGGCAAAGCGGTTTGCGGCCAAGGAAGCCATTGCCAAGGCACTGGGTACCGGGATTGGTCGTGGTGTCAGCTGGCAGGATATTCGTATAGACCACAATGAAGACGGCGCGCCGGTGGTGTGTCTCAGTGGTGGTGCCAGTGAGGTTGCAGCCCGTCGTGGCGGTAACCGCGTGGAACTGAGTCTTGCCGACGAGCTGGACTACGTGGTGGCCTTTGCCGTACTGGGCCGATGATCGTTGCCGGATGTTTTTAGACCGGCGCCAAGTTCTATATAATCTGTGTCCCAGCCAGCAGTAGGTTCCCTATGCCGCAATACCCAACAATAGAAGCTTGTATCGGGAATACGCCGCTGGTTCGTCTGCAGCGATTACCTGGAGACACCAGTAATACCGTGCTGGCTAAACTCGAAGGCAATAATCCCGCCGGATCCGTCAAAGACCGGCCCGCCCTGAGCATGATTGCCGAGGCGGAGGCGCGCGGCGATATCCAGCCCGGAGACACTCTCATCGAGGCCACCAGCGGCAATACGGGTATTGCGCTGGCGATGGCGGCAGCAATACGTGGCTACCGTATGGTGCTGGTGATGCCTTCTCACATGAGCGCTGAACGCAAGCAGGCCATGTCTGCCTACGGTGCGCGGTTGATTGAAGTGAGCCAGGAAGAGGGTATGGAAGGTGCTCGTGATCTGGCGCTGGCGATGCAGGCGCGCGGCGAAGGCGTCGTGCTGGATCAGTTTGCGAACCCTGATAATCCGCTGGCGCATTTCACCGGCACGGGTCCTGAAATCTGGCAGCAGACCGACGGCACCATTACGCACTTTGTCAGTTCCATGGGCACAACCGGCACCATTATGGGTTGTTCGACCTATCTCAAGCAGCAGAATCCGGCCATTGAAATCGTGGGACTACAGCCGCTTGAGGGTTCCAGTATTCCGGGGATCCGCCGCTGGCCAGAGGCATATTTGCCCAAAATCTACGAGGCTCCGCGGGTGGATCGCGTGTTTGATATTTCCCAGGAAGAGTCTGAGCGCACTATGCGCCGGCTGGCGAGCGAAGAGGGGATCTTCTGCGGTGTGTCCTCCGGCGGCTGTATTGCCGGTGCGCTGCGTTTGTCAAAAGACGTCGAAAACGCGGTGATCGTAGCGATCATCTGTGATCGCGGTGATCGCTATCTATCGACCGGCGTGTTCGCCGCGACCTGAGAGGCGCTTAGCTATGGTGCAGGTTCGCCAGCAGTCTTATCTCAATGCCGCCGGCGAAGTTGATCTGGAAAGCTGGTTTACGCAGTTACCTGTTGCGGTCCATGAGGCTGATCGCGCGCGCCTGAGGCGCGCCTGTGATATTGCCAATGCGGCGCGCGCTCGAGCGGGTGAGGACACCGGGGACTGGGCCAGGCAGACCGATTGCATGCTGGCCGGCCTGGATATGGCGCTGATCCTCGCCGAACTTCATGTCGGTGCCAATTGCCTGGTAGCGGGTATTCTTTATCGCGCTGTGCGTGAGAATCGATTGTCGCTGGAAGCTGTCTCCGCAGAGTTTGGTGACGAAGTCATGACGCTGATTGATGGCGTGCTGCGTATGGCCAACATCGGTGACCTGACGCGCAAGAACAACGACCCTGTGCTGGGCCAGGCACACGGGCAGAAAGACAATGTGCGCAAGATGCTGATAGCGCTGGTCGACGATGTTCGCGTAGCGCTGATTAAACTGGCAGAACGTACCTGCGCTATCAGGGCAGTCAAGAATGACGAATCGCGGCGACTGCGCGTCGCTCAGGAAGTGTTCGATATTTACGCGCCGCTGGCACACCGGCTCGGTATCGGTCATCTCAAATGGGAACTGGAAGACCTGTCGTTTCGTTACATCTACGGCGAGTCGTACCGCAAGATAGCCAAACTGCTGGACGGCAAACGACTGGAGAGAGACCGCTTCATCGCCGAGGTGACGCAACAGCTGACCGATGTGTTGCAGCGTGCGGGCTTGTCGTTCGAGATTGCCGGTCGGGCCAAACACATCTATAGCATCTGGCGGAAAATGCAGCGCAAGGGTATCGGTTTCTCCCAGGTTTACGATATTCGTGCTGTGCGCATACTGGTGCCCGAGGTCAAGGATTGCTATGCCACCCTGGGGTTGGTGCACGGCCTGTGGCGCAATATCCCCAACGAGTTTGACGATTACATCGCCAACCCGAAAGAGAACGGTTATCGCTCATTGCATACGGCTGTGATAGGCCCGCAGGGCAAGATTCTCGAAGTGCAGATCCGCACAGGGCAAATGCACGAGGAGGCGGAACTGGGCGTGTGCGCGCATTGGCGTTACAAGGGCTCAGACAAGGAAAATGGTCTGGCCAGTACCTATGAAGAGAAAATCGCCTGGCTGCGGCAGGTGCTGGATTGGCACGACGAGACAGGTGATGCGGGCGGCGTTGCCGAACAATTCAGTTTTGATGTGGCGCAGGATCGCGTCTATGTATTCACGCCCGAAGGTGACGTTGTCAATCTCGCACAGGGCGCCACGCCGCTGGATTTTGCCTATCACGTGCATACCGAAGTGGGTCACTGCTGTCGCGGCGCCAAGGTGAATGGCGCAATCGTGCCCCTGACGTATACGCTCAAGACGGGTGAGCGCGTCGAAATACTGACGAGTAAAAACGGCGTACCGAAACGCGACTGGCTACAGCCTGGTTTGGGCTTTCTGCGCACATCGCGTGCCCAGGCCAAGGTGCATCACTGGTTCAAGACACAGGCCCGTGAAGAGAACATTGATGCCGGCCGGCACCTGCTGGAGCGTGAATTCAAGCGTCTTGCATTGACCAGTGTTGATTACAAGCGGATTGCCAAAAAGGTACAACTCAATACCGTTGACGATATGTATGCCGCCGTTGGGTCGGGTGACTTGTCGTCGGCGCAGGTATTGAACGCTGCGCAAGGCTTGATCGAGCAGCGTCCTGAGCCGGTATTGAAACTCGCGCGGCCGGGTGCCGGCAGTTATCGGGACCAGGTCAAGGTGCGCGGCGTGGGTAATCTCATGACCCATATGGCGGGATGCTGCAAACCGTTACCGGGGGATGCCATCAGCGGATTTATCACCAAGGGGAAGGGCGTCAGTATTCATCGCGCCGATTGCGCGCGGCTGGTGCGCCTGCAGGAAGGAGCGCCACATCGTAACATCGAGGTGGAGTGGGGTGTTTCGCCGCTGGATAATTATGAGGTCGACGTTGCTATCGAGGCCTATGATCGTCAGGGGCTGTTGCGCGACATCACGAGCCTGTTTGCTAACGCGCGTATCAATGTTCTGGCAATCAATACGCAGACCAACAAGAAGCGTCACACGGCGACGATGCGCCTGCGGGTAGAAGTGCCCAACCTGGGTGCACTGTCGAAACTGCTGGAACGTATCAACCGACTCACCAACGTGGTGTCGGTACAGCGCCTGTCGGAGTAGATCGGGAAATGCATGAGCAAGCGTTGTACCAACTGGCAGATTTGCTACGTGTGATGGAGCGGCTGCGCGATCCGGATTCAGGTTGTCCCTGGGATATCCAGCAGGATTTTCGCAGTATTGTGCCGTCCACGCTGGAGGAGTGCTACGAGCTGGCCTACGCGATCGAGCATGACGACTTTGGTCACATGGCGGAAGAACTTGGCGATTTGCTGTTCCAGGTGGTGTTCTACGCGCAAATGGGACGCGAGCAGGATTTATTCTCTTTCGATAGCGTGGTGGACACCCTGACGCGCAAATTGGTGCGTCGTCATCCGCACGTGTTTGCCGATGGCAAGATAGAGGGTGTTGTTGCAACGAATACGACGACGGCCCAGGTGAGCGAAACCTGGGAATCGATAAAGGCGCAGGAGCGCGGTCAGCGCCAACAGCACGGCGCACTGGACGATGTTCCTGTGGCTTTACCGGCTCTGCCGCGTGCACAGAAACTGCAGAAACGCGCCGCGCGGGTCAACTTTGACTGGCCGGATGCAAGCGCCGTGATTGATAAGGTGCAAGAGGAGTTGGATGAGCTGCGCTGCGCCATCGCCGCAGGCGACACGGCATCCATCAAGGAAGAGACAGGGGATCTGCTGTTCAGTGCCGTCAATTTATCGCGACACCTCGGGTTGGATGCAGAATCAAGCTTGCGCGCTGCCTCACAGAAGTTCGAGCAACGCTTTCGAGCAATGGAAATCGCGTCAGATCAGCCATTGTCCGAATTGGATGAGGTCGCCCTGGACAGGCTCTGGGAGGCCGCCAAACAGCGACTCAGGTAGGGCTTGTAACCAACTCGGCTGCTGTGTATGGTTACTGCCCTTCGCAATTCCTGAATTCTATTTTCGGCGCCACACAGCTGCCGGCAACGTCACAATCGAGGAAATCCCTTATGCGTTTGATTCTGTTGGGTGCGCCCGGCGCCGGCAAAGGTACACAGGCTCAGTTTATTACTGAGAAATACGGTATCCCCCAGATTTCGACGGGCGATATGCTGCGTGCAGCGGTTAAGGCCGAGACGCCGCTGGGTCTTCAGGCCCGGGAAGTGATGGATGCAGGCGGCCTGGTTTCTGACGATATTATTATTGGTCTGGTCAAAGAACGCATTACGCAAGACGATTGCGCCAGCGGCTTTTTGTTTGACGGCTTTCCGCGCACGATTCCGCAGGCCGAGGCCATGGTGGATGCAGGCGTTAACATCGATCACGTGGTGGAGATTGCGGTTGCTGATGACGAAATCATCGCGCGCCTTAGCGGACGTCGCGTACATCCTGGCTCGGGCCGAATCTATCACGTACAACACAACCCACCGCAGCGCGAAGGCCTGGATGACGACACCGGTGAGCCGTTGGTGCAGCGCGAGGACGATCAGGAAGAGACCGTTCGCAAGCGTCTTGAAATTTACCATGCGCAGACCAGCCCGCTAGTCGAGTTTTACCAATCGATGAGCGGACCTGATGCACCGCATTATCATCGCGTAGAAGGTGTTGGTAGCGTCGACGCGATACGTGACAAGGTGTTTGCTTCGCTGGCGTGAAGAGCAATACAGCGCTGCACGAGCAGCGCTGACAAAGTGAAAAGGGAGCGATTGCTCCCTTTTTTTGTAAAACGCGCAATTTCCGCAAAAAAAGTTCTGCTCCTGATTATCGTTTTGAAAACGTCGCAGTCTTGACGATCGCTAGTGTCCAGCAACAGCTGTGGCGTCGAATAGGCCTGTATTTTAAGCGTTATTTGCGATTGTTCTGGTTCGTTTTCCCGCACTGCGTTGCTGTAGAGTTAGCGTCTGTAACGTTACCTGCTGTTTTATAAGTATTTTTTACGCGCTTCGTATGGTTGTATCGCTTTTGCTTTGTTGTTATTTTTGTTGCGCAGTTATGAGAAAACAACTCGGAGAGAGACGCAATGGCTACAGCCAGGAAAAAACCAGCGGTTAAACGCGCTGCAACTAAAGCGAAAAAAGCCCCGGCAAAAAAAGCGGCGGTAAAGAAGGCCCCAGCAAAGCGCAAGGCCATTGCAAAGAAAGCGCCCGCTAAAAGAGCGGCGAGAAAAACAGCCCCACGTAAAAAGGCCGCGGCAAAGAAGAGCAGCAATACGGTATCTTCGCGCATGAAAGCGCTGCGTGAGACCGTCGAAGCTGTTTTTGGTCGTGCTGAAGCGATGGCGCAAGAAGCCAAACTGAAAGCGAAAGAATTGGCTGCGCAAGAGAAAGTGCTCGCGCGGCAGGCAGAGCTCGCGGCCAAGGCGGAATTGGATAAAGCCAAAGAGTTGGCTGCTCATGCCGAGAAATGGATGAAAAAACGCGCCGCCGCTGATCGTAAGAAGCTGGCAGCCCTGGAGAAGCGCCTCGTTAAAGATGTGCGTGATGCCGAAAGGAAGGCGCTCAAGCGAGCCAAGGCAGCGCAGAAGAAAGCAGAGGCCGCGGCGCGCAGGCTGGAAAGCCGGGCAAAATCCGCCATGGGCAAGAAGAAGGCCGCTCCCAAGGCTCGTGCCAAAACAAAAACCGGGGCCAAGGTAAAGACCAAGACTAAAGCCAGGGCAAAAACCAAAGCCAAAGCCAAAGCCAAAGCGTCTGCAACACCCAAGCGCGCAGCAGCCAAACGTAAAACGGCAGCCGTACGCAAAGCAGCCGTACGCAAAAAGGCATCGCCCAAGGTACGCTCTACTGCGGCGAAAACCCGCGCCAAAGCCACGCCCAAGGCGAAGCGTAAGACGGCAGCCAGGGCCAAGCGCGCTTAAACAGGTAGCGTAATCGTAAGTAAACCCGCCTCTGCTCGCACAGGCGGGTTTTTTTATGTTTCGGGAAATTCGCCTGTGAGTGAATTGAGGTTGGGAAAAAAAGGTGTGTCGGAGAAATCGACCGCGACGCTGTGGTGCAATGCATACCAGTGGCGTACCGTGCGGCCACCGGCATCGAGATACGATTCCAGTCCATCCAGACAGGAAAGCCTGATGGCGGCGTTGAGATAGTGGTCACGGTGGCCATCATTAACGTAGCTGATGCCGACGCCTGGGTCATTGAGCAATGGTTGCAACAATCGGCTCACAATATCTGAGGGCAGGGTGGGGTTATCGCAGGGCGCGATCACGATGACATCACCGGTGATTTCCTTTGCTGCGGCTTCCAAACCTGCCAGCGGCCCCTGAAAATCAGCCCGCTTGTCGACCACTGTGGTGAAGCCAAGCGCCTCGTAACGTGCGATATTGCGATTGCAGCTGACCAGCAGACGATCAACCTGCTGCTGCAAGCATTGCGCTACGTGTTCGACCAGTGGTTTGCCCCGCCATTGCAGCAGGCCTTTGTCACTTCCACCCGTGCGGCGGCCGGCCCCTCCCGCCAGAATCAGGCCAGTAATATGTGGTGGGTTGCGCATTGCGGAAATTTCAGTCCGTGTTTTTGTCGTCGGGTTGTTCTTACAGGCGTTCGCCTATGGGATAATTCCAGTGTATCACCTAATAGAACTTCGTCAGTGCTCCGCGACAGCCACAGGGGAAAGCCTAACAACAATGACCGGTATTCTGGCGATTGAGACTGCCACTGACGCGTGCTCCGTAGCGCTGTATCGTGACGGTGAGGTGACTGACATTCACGAGGTCACCCCGCGGGCCCACAGCCAGCGTTTGCTGGGCATGCTGCAAGAATTGTTGCCCGACGGTGACCTTGTTGCCGCAGGTGTTGACGCCATCGCGTACGGTTGTGGTCCCGGTTCGTTCACTGGCCTGCGCATCGCCGCCAGTGCAGTGCAGGGCCTTGCCTACAGCGCTCGTTTACCTGCGATCAGCGTATCGACACTGGCCTGCCAGGCGCAAAGCGCATTGCGATTGGGCTTGCTGCAGCCAGATCATCTCGTGCTGAGTACTATCGATGCACGCATCAATGAAATTTACGCTGCGCTTTACTCAATAGACAGTGAGGCTCCTGTACACATGCAGGGTCCGTTTGCCTGTCCGGCACAACAGCTCCCGCTTGATATAGCACCAGACGCCCGCATCGTTGCTATCGGCAGTGGCGTGGCTTTTGTGCCCCAAATGCCGCCAGCGTTGCAACAGTGCATCACGCAGACATACAGTGATTTACTGCCTGCAGCCCGTGACCTCATTCCGCTTGCCCTGGCGCAGTTTGCCGCTGGCGACGTCCAGGCGCCGCACGAGGTGCAGCCGATCTATGTGCGTGACAAGATCAGCTGGAAAAAACTGTCCGAGCAGGGCCCCGGGTCGTGATCGACTTTACCCAGGCCGTATTGTTGGCGTTGATGCAGGGGCTGACCGAGTTTCTGCCGATTTCAAGCTCCGCTCACCTGGTTATTCCCGCGTTGATACTCGATTGGCCCGATCAGGGGCTCGCCTTTGATGTCGCCGTGCACGTAGGAACGCTCGCGGCGGTGTTGATCTATTATCAGCAGGATCTGCGCAACATGGCGCAGCAATGGGTCAGCTCGATTACCGGTGGCCCTGCGACGGACGACAGCCGAATGGTGTGGTTCCTCGCCCTGGCGACAATACCGGCGGGCCTGGTGGGTCTGTTCGGCGGTGACTATATAGAACACCAACTGCGTAACCTGCCCGTTATTGCGACGACCACACTGGTTTTTGGCATATTGCTGGGAATAGCCGATCGCAGGGCAGTGCCTGCGCCGGGCAGGCCGCTGACGCTGGTAATGGCACTACTGGTTGGTGCGGCGCAGGCCTTTGCACCGGTGCCGGGCGTGTCGCGCTCCGGCGTTACCATGACAGCCGCCCTAATGCTGGGAATGGACCGTCATGCCGCCGCGCGTTTTTCGTTTCTGCTGTCCATACCGATTATTGCGAGCGCCGGCGGATTGAAGGCTGTTGAACTGGCACAGGAAGTCGAACGGGTAGATTGGGGCATGTTACTGCTCGGCGCCGTGGTGTCAGGCATTACTGCCTACATGTGTATTTCCATCTTCCTGCGCCTGCTGGACAGGGTAGGCCTGATGCCGTTCGTCTACTACCGTGTCGCGCTTGCAGCGCTATTGTATTTTCTCTGGCTGGCGTACTGAAAAAACACTGAGTATCGGTGTGATCGCCGGGCCGACAAGGAGTTGTTAATGAATGTCACTTTTATTGGGCTGGGTGTGATGGGTTACCCCATGGCCGGACACCTTGCGGCGGCTGGGCATCAGGTTACTGTCTATAATCGCACCGCTGCGACAGCTGATCGCTGGGTGTCAGAACATAGCGGATCACGCGCTGCAACGCCCGCAGAGGCGGCGCGCGATGCCCGGATGGTATGTGTTTGCGTAGGCAATGATGATGACGTGCGCAGCGTTATCTACGGCGCCGAAGGCGTGTTGGCCGGTTTGTCTGCGGGCAGTATGATTGTCGATCATACGACCGCCTCAGCAGAGCTGGCGCGCGAGCTGGCTGAAGCCGCAAACCGCCGGGAGATTGGTTTCCTCGATGCGCCAGTATCAGGCGGGCAGGCGGGTGCGCAAAACGGCTCCCTTACGATTATGGTGGGTGGTGCACCCGAGGTGTTTGCGCGAGCTGAACCAGTGCTGGATGCCTACGCGCGTTGCATTCGACTGCTGGGAGAAGCGGGCAGTGGCCAGCTGGCCAAGATGGTGAACCAGATCTGCATTGCCGGCATTGTACAGGGCCTGGCAGAGGCATTGAATTTTTCACAGATGGCCGGTCTGGATACCGCCGCTGTGATCGAAGTGATAGCGCAGGGCGCGGCGCAGTCCTGGCAAATGGAAAACCGTTACAGGACCATGCTGGCGGGAGAATACCAGCATGGCTTTGCAGTCGACTGGATGCGCAAGGATCTGGCCATGGTGTTGGCGGAGGCAGCGCGCCTCGGTATTGACCTGCCGGTCACCCGGCAGGTGGATGGCTACTACGGTGATGTGCAGTCTATGGGCGGTGGGCGTTGGGATACCTCCAGCCTGCTGGTCAGACAGCAGGCGAGTCACCCGCAAAAGGATTAACCTCTGATGGAAAACACGATGTCGCAACAGGCTTTTAACCAGCAACTGTGTCGCTTTCTCGACGCATCACCCACGCCGTTTCACGCGGTGAAGGCGATGAGTTCGCGCTTGCAGGCGGCGGGATTCGAAGCGCTCACGGAAGACCGCGAGTGGGATCTGTCTGGTCCCGGAAAATACTACGTGACTCGCAATGGCAGTTCGCTGATTGCGTTTGTCATTGGTGAGCAGGTGGGTGCAGAAGCCGGGATGCGCATGGTAGGTGCCCACACTGACAGCCCTTGCCTGATGGTAAAACCGGTGCCGGAGCGCGTGCGCAATGGCTATTGGCAGCTGGGCGTCGAAGTGTACGGCGGTGCGCTGCTCAATCCCTGGTTTGACCGTGATCTGTCACTGGCCGGGCGCGTCAGCTATCAGGATACCAGGGGTGAGTTACGCTCGGCCTTGATTGATTTTAGCGCGGCCGTCGCGGTGATCCCCAGTCTGGCCATTCACCTGGACCGCGAGGCCAATAAACAGCGTGCGGTGAACCCGCAAACCGATATCCTCCCGATTCTGTGTCAGCTGGGTGATGAGGAAACGCTGGATTTCCGCAGCGTATTGCAGCAGCGCCTGCTGCAGGAACAGCCCGACTGTGACATACACAAAGTGCTGGACTACGAAATGGCTTTCTACGATACGCAACCAGCGGCATGCATTGGACTGCAGCAGGAGTTTATTGCCTCTGCGCGACTGGATAATCTGTTGAGCTGCTACACGGCACTGCAGGCACTGATCGACAGCGATGGCGCAGTGAGTTCCCTGCTGGTGTGTAACGATCACGAGGAGGTTGGCAGCCTGTCGGCCGCCGGTGCCCAGGGGCCGTTTTTGCGCAGTGTTTTACAACGTATCACCGGCGGCGGCGCTACCCGTCGTGCGCTTACGGAGCGCTCGATGATGATCTCCGCGGACAATGCGCACGGCATTCATCCCAACTACGCAGACCGCCATGACGAAAATCACGGGCCGCTGTTGAATGCTGGCCCGGTGATCAAGATCAACGCCAACCAGCGCTATGCCACCAACAGCGAGACCAGCGGCCTGTTTCGATTGCTGGCTGCAGCAGAGGATGTCGACGTGCAGGCGTTTGTGGTGCGCACTGACATGGCCTGCGGCAGCACTATTGGTCCCATTACTGCCGGTGAAACGGGTATCAAGACGCTTGATGTGGGCGTGCCCACTTTTGCCATGCACTCGATCAGGGAGTTGGCCGGCAGTGCAGATGCCTGGCAGTTGTGTCGTGTGATGAAGCGGTTTTTTAATCACCGCGGTGAACTGAGCGCCGGCTGAGTCGTCTTTTATCGTGCGGGTTTTGTTGCTGTCAGCGTATGCCGCGCAGAGTCATGAGCACTGGCGAGAATGCCTGCTGCACATGCTCGACGATTACCAGTGGCAGGTGCTGACCCTGCCGCCACGGCACTTCAGTTGGCGTGTGCGCGGCAATCCTCTGTACTGGTCTATCGCCGAGCGCGATGCCCTCGAAGCCGAATACGATGTGCTGGTGGCTACCTCAATGGTAGACCTGGCGACCTTGCGCGGGCTGGTGCCAGCACTGGCGCGACTACCCACCTTGCTCTATTTCCATGAAAACCAGTTTGAATATCCGCTATCGAAACAGGTCAATAGCGCAGTGGAAGCGCAGATGGTCAGTCTCTATTCGGCTCTCGCGGCCGATGCGATAGCGTTTAATTCGCAGTTTAACAAGCAATCCTTTCTGCGTGGTGTCAGTGCATTATTGCAGCGCCTGCCTGATCACGTGCCAACTGGCGTGGTCCAGCAGATCGAGCGCAAGTCCTGCTGTCTGCCCGTGCCGTTCGATGATCCTGCCCGTCCAGGGGGCGCAAGCCCGCATGGCCAGCACCGTTGGTCTCCGCGCGGTGCCGGCGATAGCAGCAAGGATGCGTTGCGATTGTTGTGGGTGGGGCGCTTTGAGCACGACAAGGGTGGCGATCGCCTGCTGCAGATACTGCAGCTGCTGGAGACGGACGGCATGGCCTATGAGCTGGCAGTGGTGGGGCAGCAGTTTCGCAATTCTCCGGCCTGCTTTGCACAGATCCAGCACGATTTTGCCCATCGGCTGGTGGCGTTTGGTTATCAGGAGTCCTACGCAGATTATCACGCTGTGCTGGCCGCAGCTGACGTAGTGTTGTCTACGGCGCTACACGAATTCCAGGGCCTGGCGGTGCTGCAGGCAGTGGCCGCTGGCTGTATACCGCTGGTGCCGCGCCGGCAGGCCTATCCCGAGTTGTATCCAGAGGCCTGCTGTTACGCCTCGTTCGCAGACGATCCTGCGCGTGAGGCACGTGCTGCTTTGGCGTCGCTAAAGTCTCTGGTGGACGATCTCGGGCGGGGCAGTGCATCGGTGCCTGACGTGTCTGCCTTTTCCAGTGCAGAGCTGGGTGGGCGCTATCGTGACCTGCTGGAGCAACTGGCAGCCGCGCAGCGATAGCCTGAGGGCGTTATACCCAGTATCATTGTTGGCTTTTTTGGATCAAGTGAAACGTCATGGCCAAGCAACGCATCCTCACAGGTATCACCACCACCGGTACACCACATCTGGGCAATTATGTCGGCGCTATTCGGCCGGCAATCGCGGCGTCCCGGGATGCGTCGATCGATTCCTTTTTCTTCCTGGCGGATTACCACGCGCTGATCAAATGCCAGGATCCACAGCTGGTGCGCCAGTCCAGCAAAGAGATTGCTGCAACCTGGCTGGCGTTGGGCCTGGATACAGACAATGCCGTTTTTTACCGTCAGTCAGATATCCCTGAGATTACAGAGCTGACCTGGGTGCTGTGCTGCAATGCGGCCAAGGGATTGATGAATCGTGCGCACGCCTACAAAGCAGCGGTGCAGGCCAATGAGGAGGCGGGAGAAGATCCGGATTTTGGCATTACCATGGGGCTGTTCAGTTACCCCGTGCTGATGGCCGCGGATATCCTGATGTTTAACGCCGGCAAAATTCCCGTCGGTCGTGACCAGATACAGCACGTCGAAATGGCGCGCGATATCGCCCAGCGTTTCAATCACAATTTCGCCGAGGTGTTCACTTTGCCCGAAGCCGTGGTGGACGATAACGTTGCCGTACTACAGGGGCTGGATGGGCGAAAAATGAGCAAGAGCTACAACAATACGATTCCACTGTTCCAGAGTGAAAAGCAGCTGCGCAAGGCGATCAACAAGATAAAGACCAACCTGCTCGAGCCCGGAGAACCGAAGGACCCTGATGATTCCACCGTATTCCAGGTGTGGGCGGCGTTCGCCGATGAGGCGGAAACGGCGCGTATGCGCCAGGAATTTGCCGACGGCATTGCGTGGGGTGAAGCCAAGAAGCAGCTGTTCGAGCTGGTTAACGCGCAGCTGCAGGGGGCCCGTGAACGCTACAACGCCCTGATGGATGAACCCGCGCACATCGAGGAGGTGCTGCTGCAAGGTGCAGAGCGTGCACGCGAGCACAGCGCATCCCTGATGAGCAAAGTGCGCGATGCCGTGGGTATTTCACGAATCGCTTAGCGCGAACCGCGGTAGCTGGTCGCTACATTTTTGCGATAATCGAGTCGGGCAGCCACTTCATACACTGCGCTACTAATGTCCATGGCCAGGGCGGTACGTAGCGAAAGGACAGCTGTTTTTCGATCAGGTCGGCCATCACACGAGTGCCACGCTCAGCGCTGACCACAAAAGGACGGTTGGGCATCGAGCGGTTGAGTTCTGTATCTATGAACCCGGGAGCCAGTTCAGTAATCACAATGTTTTCGTTACGGGTTTCGCAGCGCACGGCATCAAGGAATATACCCAGGGCGGCTTTGCTCGCACTGTATGCGCCTTGCCCGGGCAGCCCTCGCACAGCGGCAACGGAGGTAATACCCACCAACTGGCCGTGGCCCTGTTCGCGAAACAGTGCTACAGCGACATCTGCGGTGGCCATCGCTCCGGTAATGTTCACCGCAATAGTGTCCTGCATCGACTGAAACTGACCGGTACCGGCGCGTGCGGCCTGTGCAATGCCTGCGTTGGCCACCACAATATCCAGACCGCCGAGTGCCTGCGCGCACTGGCGCAGAGTGGGTTCAATGGTATCCACCTCAGCGACGTCCAGCACGGCGGTTACGATTTGCGCCGCACTGGGCGCCAGCTGGGCCTCCAGCGCGTCCAGGTCAGACTGCTTGCGCCCGGTCAATGCCAGGCGATAGCCGCGCGTGGCGAAATGACGCGCCAGGTTCGCGCCCAGGCCGCGGGTAGCGCCAGTGATCAATATCGCTTTCGACATATTAGTTTCCTCGTAAAGGTGGGCCGGGTTCATCGGGCAGTAGCGGCCAACGATCAGGCGTGACAAAAAACCGTCGCACCACAGTACCGTGTTCGTCAACGACCGCAACCATTTGTGGTCGTCTGTGGCTATTGATGCGCTCGCTCACCTGCTGCATCAAAGTGTTTTTGTCGACGCCAGTCGTCCCGTCACCAGTCAGCCAGTCCGGTTTGGGCAGAATTTGGTAGCGACTGCCCGCGTTGTCGGGTTTGTACTGTTGCAAATTGCTGACGGGTAACCAGTCTTGCAGGGGCACAGCGTTATTGTAAGCCACGGGCGGCGGCATAGAACCCCGGTAAGGGATGAACAGGCTGCCCTTGATCTCTATTTCACACAGTGGCGAGCTGATGCCCAGGCGGTTCAGGGCAGGTTGTGCTGCCGGGTGCTGTGCTAACCTGATCTGGTGACTGAGCAGGCGCGAAAGCTTCAGGTCCAGCCGATCCTTGTTGGCGGGTCCCAGCCATTCATGCAGGTCGCTGCGTGCTGTCGTGTTGGCAGCTGCGGGGTAGCCCAGGTAATACTTGACCGCCAGTTCCAGGTGGCAATGTCGCTGTCGCTGATGACAGTAATACAGGCAATCAAATTCGCCGATAGTTCTGTGTGCATCGCGCACCGCCAGGTTGTTGGCCAGCAAATCGACCTGAGGGTCGACTTCGAGGAAGAAATGCCACAGCTGTTCGAAATACAGCCCAAGCCGCCTGCTGCGAGCGGCCGCAAGGTGCTGTAGCAGCTCGGCGGGATCGGCATCCAGGGCACGCAACCACTGCTCGCGCTGTGGCGTCAGTGCCAGCGCGCAGTTAAGCACCCCATCCTCGCTATGTGGCAGCTGTGCGCTGTGCAGTAGAGGCGGTGAAAAGCAGGCCCATGCCAGGTCCGCCACCGCGCGATGTTTAAAGGAATACATGGGATTACTGCGCCCGTGGACCGATTCATGTTTATAATACCAGCCATTATTCAACAGGGCGCAGGGCATATGCCGGCTTCTTTCAAAACCATTGGTCTGGTGGGGCGCAGCCGCCATCACGGCGTCACTGATGTGCTGCAGCAGCTGCTTGCGCTGCTTGACGAACGTGGCCTGAACACCTTGCTGGAGGACCGTCTGGCGGAAGTGCTGCCTGATCACGGTCGCGACGTGGCGACCTGTGATGAGATCGGTGAAGCGGCTGACCTGGTGATCGTGGTTGGGGGTGACGGCAGTCTGCTGAGCGCTGCGCGGACGCTGGCCAAGCACGATATCCCCGTGCTGGGCGTCAACCGCGGCCGGCTCGGTTTCCTGACCGACATCACGCCGGACGAACTGGGCGAGCAGGTGCCTGCAGTGCTGGACGGGCACTTCGAACGTGAGAACCGCTTTCTCCTGGATGCCTGTGTGCACCGTGCCGGCAAGGTCGTGGGGCGCGCCGATGCGCTTAACGATGTGGTGGTGAATTCCGGTACCTCGGCCCAGATGATCGAGTTCGAACTCTATGTCGATGATGTATTTGTTTACCGTCAGCGGGCCGATGGCCTGATCGTCTCTACGCCGACGGGCTCTACCGCCTATTCTTTATCGGGCGGTGGACCGATCATGCACCCGGCGCTGGACGCCATGGTGCTGGTGCCGATGTTTCCCCACGCGCTCAGCAGTCGCCCGATCGTGATTGATGGCAACTGCGAGGTGCGGGTGGACATCCTGCAGCGCAATCGCATTCACCCGCCAGTCACCTGCGATGGCCAGGTCAACATGACCGCAAGGCCCGGTGACTCTGTTGTGATCAGCAAAAAGCCGCATCGACTCACTCTACTGCACCCCGTCGGCCACAGTTTTTATGCCAGCTGCAGAGATAAGCTGCGCTGGGGCGACGCGCTGGTCAACTGATGCCTGATCTTTATACTGCTCTGAATGTCGATCTCGGGGAAGATCTCCTGCCTCTCAGTGCACTGCTGCACCAGCGCGGCGTGGCCCATCGCGTTTATGAAGAGGGTGGCCGGCAGGTTCTCAAAGTGCAGGACAGGCAGCGTGTTTCCCAGGTGGAGGCGTTGTACCAGGCCTGGCGAGCGGGTGAGGTGAAGATTGAGATATCGCCCGGCAGAGCCCCGCGAGCGGCCCTGGGCAGCGGTATCGAGTGGCGCAAAGCGCCGGTCACCATTGCCCTGATCCTGCTGGGTATCGCCGGTTTTCTGCTGGTCTACCTGAACGCACCCCCAGCCTGGCTGAGCGCGTTCACCTTTACGCCGTTCAGTATATTCGGCGGGCAACTGGTATTTGAGAGTATGGGAGGGCAGTACTGGCGCCTCGTGACTCCTGTGTTTTTGCATTTCGGTTGGTTGCACATTGTGTTCAACAGCCTCTGGTTGTGGGAGTTGGGCGCGCGTGTCGAACGGGTGATGGGCAGCGCAAATATGCTGCTGCTGTTTCTGGTGATCGCACTGGTGTCCAATACCAGCCAGTTTGTATTTGGCGGCCCCGGGCTTTTTGGCGGCTTGTCGGGTGTCGTGTACGGCCTGCTGGGTTTTTCCTGGGTTGCGCCGCTGCTGCAACCGGCCTGGAAAATCCAGCCGTCACCCGCCATCATGTTCTTTATGGTGGGTTGGTTGGTGGTCTGCCTGGCCGGCGTTGTTGAGGTACTCGGGTTTGGTGCCATCGCCAATGCCGCTCACGTGGGCGGACTGCTGTGTGGTGCGTTGTTGGGCGCCGCATTTGGCCTGTTATCCCGCACCTCGGCGCCTCCCCAGTGACGCGCAGACGCACCAGCGCTTTCTCACGCCTGCCTATCCTCCTATAATCGCCGCCTTGCAACCACGGAGGTCCTGATGGATTACCAGCAAATGGTCGATAGCATGACCCGGCCCCTTTACGACACTCTCAAGCGCTCACTGGAGCTGGGCAAGTGGCCCGATGGGCGCGTGCTGACGCAAGAGCAGCGTGAGCACACCCTGCAGGCGCTGATTGTCTGGGGTGAGAAGCACCTGCCTGAAGAGCAGCGTATCGGCTATATCGATCGCGGTCACAAGGCTGGCAGCCAGTGCGATGATCCACAGGAAACACCGCTGAACTGGAAACAATAGGAGATCCGAATGCCCGAAGTACTCGCCAGTGGCAATGTGCGCAAGATGCGTACCGAGCTTGCAGACCCAGTGCAATACACGATGCTGTTGGGTGAAAGCGAAGTGCCGTTGAACCAGTATCTCGGGCAGCATCTGGAGTTGCACTATGGCGGTGTGATCAACTGCGTTCACTGTGATCGTAAAACCAGCAAAAGTTTTAACCAGGGCTACTGCTACCCCTGTTTCAAGCGCCTGGCGCAGTGTGACAGCTGTATTGTCAGCCCTGAGAAATGTCACTTCGCGCAGGGCACCTGCAGGGAACCACAGTGGGGTGAAACCCACTGCATGATCGATCACTTTGTGTACCTTGCCAACACGTCTGGCATGAAGGTCGGCATTACGCGCGGTAGCCAGGTACCGACCCGCTGGATGGATCAGGGCGCGACGCAGGCGCAGCCTATTTTCAGGGTGGATTCGCGCTTGCACTCCGGCCTGGTTGAAACCGTGTTCAAGCAGCACATTGCCGATCGCACTAACTGGCAGGCGATGCTCAAGGGGCCGGGTGAGCCTGCGGATCTCGAGGCGCGCCGGCTGCAGCTGATGGAAGACAGCGCTGATGAGATCGCACAATTGCAGCAGCAACATGGCTTGCAGGCGGTGACCGAGCTGGTCGCGGAGCCGCCCACGCAAATCGCCTATCCGGTGCTGGAATACCCCACCAGGGTACGCTCACTGAATCTGGATAAAACGCCGGAGATAGGAGGTACCTTGTTGGGCATCAAGGGCCAGTACCTGATCTTCGACACCGGCGTCATCAATATTCGTAAATACGGCGGCTATGCTTTGTCGCTGACACTGAACTAAGGTATCCCCATGAAAGATGCACAACCCGCAGCGATCCACGTCAAGGATTATCAGGCACCCGCGTATCTTATCAATCGCACTGAACTGCATTTTGAGTTGTATGAAGATCACACCATCGTGACATCGCGCCTGCACCTGCTGCGTGATGGCCAGTACCCGGAGCAAACGCCGCTGGTACTGGATGGCCAGCACCTGGAGCTGTTGTCTGTTGCTATTGACGGGGAGGCGTTGTCGGCTGACCAGTATCAGCAGGACGCAGACAGCCTGCGTATCGATAACGTCCCTGAGCAGTGTGTATTGCAGTGCCGCACGCGCATAATGCCGCAGGAAAACCGCGCGCTGGAAGGGCTTTACAAGTCGCGCTCCATGTTCTGTACGCAGTGCGAAGCAGAGGGTTTTCGCCGCATTACCTATTATCTGGATCGCCCCGATGCGATGGCGGTGTTTACTGTCACCGTCGATGCAGAGCAGTCACGCTATCCGGTACTGCTGAGTAACGGCAACCTGATCGCTACCGAGGCGCTGGACGGCGGTCGTCACCGGGCCGTCTGGCATGACCCTTTCCCCAAACCAGCCTATCTGTTTGCGCTGGTGGCAGGCGATCTTGCGCACATAGAGGATCGCTTTACGACCTGCAGTGGTCGCGATGTCACGCTGCGCATTTATGTCGAAGAAAAAGACATCAACAAATGTGATCACGCGATGCTGTCCCTGAAGGAATCCATGCGCTGGGATGAAGAAGTGTATGGCCGTGAATACGACCTGGAAATTTTCAATATCGTGGCCGTAGATGATTTCAATATGGGCGCAATGGAGAACAAGAGCCTCAATATTTTTAACACCTCCTGCGTACTGTGCAGCCCTGACACGACCACAGACCAGGGTTTCCAGCGCGTCGAGGCGATCGTTGCGCACGAGTACTTTCACAACTGGAGCGGCAACCGGGTCACCTGTCGCGACTGGTTCCAGCTCAGCCTGAAAGAGGGTTTTACCGTTTTTCGGGACGCCCAGTTCTCATCCGATATGGGGTCGCCCACGGTGAAGCGCGTGGAAGATGCCACACTGTTGCGTACCGCGCAGTTTGCCGAGGATGCCGGCCCGATGGCGCATCCGGTGCGGCCGGATTCCTACATAGAGATCAATAATTTCTACACCCTGACAGTGTATGAGAAAGGCGCTGAAGTGGTACGCATGATCCACACCTTACTCGGTGCGGATGCCTTCAGGCGCGGCTCAGACCTGTATTTTGATCGGCACGACGGACAGGCGGTCACCTGCGAAGATTTTGTCTGCGCAATGGAGGAGGCCAGTGGTGTCGACCTGGGGCAGTTTCGCCGTTGGTATTCACAGGCGGGAACACCGTTGCTCAGCATACGTGACGAATACGATGCAGACGCGGCGCGTTACACCCTGCATGTCGAGCAAAGCTGTCCGCCCACGCCAGGCCAGCCTGAGAAGCTGCCGCTGGTGATACCGCTGGCGATGGGTCTGCTGGGCGACGCCGGTAATCTGCCGCTGCGGTTACAGGACGAACCAGTAGATGGCGAAACGGCAGATAATACGCACCGTGTCCTGATGGTTGACAAGCCCGGGCAGAGTTTTGTCTTCGAGGGCGTGAATGAGCGTCCTGTACCGTCATTGCTGCGCGGCTTTTCGGCGCCTGTGCGCCTTGACTATCACTATTCCCGCGCTGACCTGTGTGCCCTGATGAGTCGCGACGACGATGGTTTTGTGCGTTGGGACAGTGCCCAGGCCCTGGCGACGCAGGTGATCGTTGAGGTTCAGCAGCAGTTGCGGCAGGACGGGGGAACTGCAGGGCAAGCGCCGGTGATAGACCACCAGCTGGTTGATGCCTGCGCAGGATTACTGGGCGACACCACGCTGGATCCGGCGATGGTCGCCGATATGCTGATCCTGCCCTCTGAAAACTATCTGGCCGAACTGGCCAGCCAGCGCGGCGGCGCTGATGCACTCGGCATCCACACAGCGCGCAACACCGTGCAGCGCCATCTGGGCGAAGCGCTCTACGACACCCTGGAGCAGCGCTATCACGAGCTTGCCAGTGACGCGCCATACGCGCCGGATGCGGGCCAGATCGCGGCGCGTAGTTTGCGCAATGTCTGCCTGGGCTACCTGTGCAGCACGCAGCGCGAAGACGCGATCGCACTTGCCCAGGCGCAGTTTGAGCAGGCTGGCAATATGACGGATCGTCTGGCCGCATTGCGCGCTCTGGCTTTCTTTGCGGCTCCGGCACAGCGCGACATGGCGCTGACACGTTTTTACGAACACTGGTCGGAAGATGCGTTGGTGGTGAATCAGTGGTTGCAGGTGCAGGCGATGATTCCCGATGCTGATGCATTGGAACGCGTCCAGGGCTTGTTGGCACATGCGGCGTTTGATCTCAATAACCCGAATAAAACCCGTGCCCTGGTCGGCACATTCTGTGCGCAGAATCCGTCTGCGTTCCACCGCTCAGACGGTAGGGGATATCGCTTCCTAACGGATATCGTCGCGCAGGTCAATGCGTTCAATCCGCAAATGGCGTCGCGTTTGCTGGCACCGTTAACCAAATGGCGCAGTTACAGCAGTGGTGGTGAACTCATGCGCGCAGAACTGCAGCGCCTTGCGGATCGTTCAGACCTGTCTCCTGACGTGTTCGAGATCGTTAGCAAATCGCTCTAGGCTGACATCGTGTCGGCTTTGCCCGGCAGCGGGTAAAGCTGCACGTCAGTCTCTGTCGCTGGCTTGTCTGTTGCTTTGGCACAGTATTGCCGCACTGCGGCATCCAGTGCACTGCCGTCCCAGGGGGCGGCACTGCTGCCATAGATTGCCTGATCCAGAGCCTGGAGTTGGGTGCGCAGCCCGGCATCGCCTGCCAAAACAGCGACCTGATCCAGGGAAACGATGTTGACAGGGTTTGTCGTGCGGTTGAAACGCGCAGTGGCCCAATCGATCACGGCCTTGCGCGCAGTGCCGGCATCGCTACCAGCGCAGGCTGCCAGCAAGCGGCGATAGGCGCGTTTTTCGCTCTCTGGTGGGTGCTCAGCAGGAGGGCTGACAGATGGCCTGGCGGTGGGCTTGTACCAGCGCGAGACAACCAGATAGGCCAGCGTGCTGGCCCATCCAAGGGCGGCGAACAGGGCGATCAGCTGCCATACCAACGTGTTGAAGCCAAGGCTGCTGCCAGGTAATGCCGGGCTTGCAGCGGGGTCCGTTATATCACTGGCGGCAGGCGGGGTGAGATTTGCGGCCCCCGGTGCGGGTGCAACCTCAACAGTACGAGACGGCAAAACTGCATAGCGTAGCGCCTGTGCCTGCGTGTCCCACCACGGAATACGGACCTCTGGAATCTCAAATCGCCCAGCCTGTGTCGGTACGATCGCCACGCTTTCCGTGCGCATGCCCAGTAAGCCGCTGGCGACTTCGCTCTCACCGATGTCGGGTTGGTCCGGGTAGTACTTCAAGCCCTGCGTGGCGGGAAACAGGATGGGCGGCAGTTGCGCTCCCTGTAAACCTTCCGCCCGTATACGCAGGGTGCGGGTGACAGAGTCGCCTGCGCGCAGTTGTTCTGGTGCGGCAGACCAGGTTTCCTGCAACTGCAGATCTCGCGCAGGTAGCCAGCTGTCGCCGGGAAACGTGTCGGGCCGGGGTAGCACTGTGACACTCAAAGCGTCACTGTTGCGCCGTATCGGGCGGCCGCGACCATTGATGTCAAACAGGCTGCGCTGGGGCACAGCCTCACGCGCGTAAAAACTCTGCGCGGGAATTTCAAGAGTACCACTTTGCTCCGGGAAAATAGCGTAGCGCACCTCATCGACGCGCCATTCCTGACCGCGCTGTCGCCGGGTAAAGGATTTCTGTTCCAGCGGTTTGACGAAGGCATTGTCCAGCGACAGTGTGGTAACGCTGGCTTCATCCAGTGCAATAGCGCGTTGCACTCCCAATGTCAGGATCAACTGTCCCTGCACGTAGACAGTGTCGCTATCCAGTTCTGCCTCGAACACCACCGAGTCTCCACCCAGAGCTGTGTCGGTGGCAGCGCCAACAACAACGGCAATTGGTTGCGTGAGTTCGCTGTCGACCCGCAGCGCAGGAATCAGCAGATTGCCCTCGCGACGTGGCGTGATATCAAGCAGCAGTTCCTTGGTGTGTGAACGCTGGCCGTTGACGATTCGTGTGCTGCTATTGACCGAGCGGCGTAGAACCTCGAAATCTGTTTGCAGTTCACGCAATGTAATGCTGCTGATCTCTTCTCCTGCGGTCGCGCTGATGGTAAGCCTGAGAGTATCCCCCATACTGATCTGCGTGCGATCAACCGTGGCGGTCACGGCGGCAAAAACGGGTGTGCCGCATAGCAGTAGCAGAGCCAGCAAGGCAATAGACAGGTTCCTGTTACCAGATGGTTTCATCATTACTCCTGTTGCCACGTTGCTCGCGCTGCTGGCTTTCATAGCGGAATTTTTCCCGCAGCAGACCAGACGGATCGTCAGGGACGCGTCGCAGCCATTGTTGCATGGCCTGCTCGCGCTCCTGCTCCTCGGGGGTTAGCGGCTCGGCTTCTGCCTGCTGTGCCGTCTGCTCTCGCGACGATTCAGTACCCTCCCCGGTAGAGGGCCTGGCGGACTGCTGCTCGTCGCTGGCAGAAGGTTTCTCATTGTGCGGCGACGGGTTTTGAGACTGTTGCCGCGACTCGGACGACGGCGGCTGTTGCGACGTCTTTTCGTCCGACGCGCCTTGTTCACCCTCCTGCGGTTGCTGCTCCTGATCACCGCTTTGTTTGTCACCGGAATCGGGAGAACCTTCCGGCGGCGATTCCCCGTCATTCTCCTGTTCGCCATTTTCCTGTTGTTGCTGTTGCTGTTGCTGTTGTTTTTGCTGTTGTTCTTTGAGTTGCTCCAGCAGTTCAATATTCTGCAGTGCGTCAGCACTGTCAGGCTGTAACGCCAGGGATTGACGATAGGCTTCCAGGGCTTCATCAAGCTGGCCAGTCCGTGCCAGTGCATTGCCACGGTTGTACCAACTGTCAGCGTTGTCCTGGTCCGAAAAGCGCTCCACGGCCGTCTCGTAATCACCGCTGGCATAAGCAGCGGTGCCAGCCCAGGCCGGTGATTCAAACAGCTCAGCGGCTGCCTTGCTGTCGCCTTCTTGCAGCGCGCGCTGGGCCTGCTGGTCGCGGGTCAGCCACAGATCTTCCCACAGGCCGGCGTGCGCCGGTTGCGGCGCGCTGATGAACAGCAAGGGCAGCAGTGATAGCAGCCAGCCGCGCCGGAAAAGTCCCAGTGCAACCGGTAGCAGGCACAACACCAGCAGGTATCCACGATCTTCCCAGGCGTCGGCAGAGCGGTCCAGCGCCAATGTCGGCGTGTTCGCCGGTAGCTCGGACTGCGCCAGCAGAGTGTCCAGGTCACTGCTGTCTATCTGCAGTGACTGATAACGCCCGCTGGCAGCACTGGCCAGTTGGCGTAGCGCGGCTTCATCCAGCGCGGGTAGCACAATGCTGCCGTCCCTGTCTTTCAAAAAGCCACCGTTCGGCATTGGTATCGGCGCTCCGCTGGTGGTACCAACGCCCAGCACCGACAGTGTGATACCGGTCTCTGACAGCAGTGTGGTGATCACTTTCTGGTGGCTCGGGCTGACGCCGTCTGTCACCAGCAGCAGGCGGCCCTGTGTGACGCCTGCCGAGCGCAGCAACTCTAGCCCTTTAGCGACAGCGGCTGCCGCGTCACTGCCCGGCACGGGCATCATGTCCGGGTTCAGTGCGGGCAGGAGATTGGCAATAGTGGGATTGTCGTCCGTCAGGGGCGTCACCACGTGCGCATCGCCAGCATAGGCTATCAGACCAGTCTGGCCCTCCCGACGCGCCTGCAGCAGGTCCAGCAATTTCTGGCGTGCCCGATCGACTCTTGAGGGCGAGATATCGCCAGCGCGCATGGAGTAACTGAGATCCATAATGAGCACCAGTGCATCCTGTTTCTGGTGCACTGGCTGCGGTATTTTATTCCAGCTGGGGCCAGTGGCAGCAAAGACGGCTAGCACCCACGCCACCGCGACGACTGGCCAGACGGGGCGCCGGGATTGCTCTTTTTCAGCGACCAGAAACGGCAGCAGCTCAGGCGCGATGATATCGCCCCAGCTGCCGCTGTGGCGTTGGTTGCGCCACAGGGCAATGGTTACAAAGGCGCACGGCAGCAGAGCCCATAGCCATTCAGGTCGCATCAGATGCAGCGTCATGAACCGCTCCTGCGCCACGCAACGGGGCTTTCGGGTGCGTTCGCGGTCGCCGTGGTTCGTGGTAGACGCACTGCGCATTGTGCCAGCGCGAGCAGCAGGCTCAGCAACAGCGCGCCCAGCACGGCAACATAGCCCAGCGCCTGGCGGGGGCGGTAGGTGGTCGCGTCCTGTGCAACCGGCTCCAGTTGGTCCAGCAGCTGGTAGATCCCGGCCAGTTCCTGCGGGTTGCGCGCCCGAAAGTACTGACCGCCAGTGGTGTCTGCGATGGCCCTGAGTACCTCTTCGTCCAACTCGGCGGACGGATTGACGCGCCGGCTGCCGAAGCTCGAACCAAACAGGCCGGGCAGGTTCAGTTCATCAGCGCCGATGCCGATGGTGTAAATGGTGATGCCCAGATCTGCGGCCAACTGCGCTGCTTCAAGCGGTTGCACAGAACTGGCGGTATCCTGCCCATCGGTGAGCAGTATCAGCACGCGATTTTCCGCAGGACGCTCTTTCAGGCGCTTCACCGCCAGACCGATGGCATCACCAATCGCGGTCTCGCGTCCGGCAAACCCGATCTGCGCCTCCAGTAAAAAACGCTTCACTGTCGCTGTATCAACACTCAGTGGAGACTGCACATAAGCACGACTCCCGAACAGGATCAGGCCCAGGCGGTCACCCTTGCGGCGTCCGATAAAATCGGCTCCCAGCTGTCTGACGGCGACCATTCTCGATACCAGCGTATCTTCAACTGCCATATCCTCAACACCCATGGAGCCTGAAATATCCACCGCCAGCATCAGATCCCGGCCACTGCTGGGTAGCTCAATGGGGTCGCCGATCCATATCGGGCGGGCGGCGGCCAACAATAGCAGCAGCCAGATCAGCCACGCGGTGACCAGGACCAGTACGCCTGAATGTTGCGGTGTGCCGCTCTGGCTGGCGCTGAGTTGCTGCCACTGACTGAAGAAAGGGGCGCGCAGCGCTGCCTGACGTGTGCCGGCAGGCGGCAGCAGGCGCCGCACCAGTATTGGCAGAGGGGCGAGCAGTAACACCCAGGGCCATAACCACTCAATCATGCCACTCTCCGGTGTTTGCGAATCCAGGCGCGCGCCACCTGCTCCAGCGCTTCCATGTCGATCCGGGTATCGCGCTGATAGTGCGCTGTGGCCAGCTCTGCGGGGAAAGGACTACCTGCAGGCGCTGTGTCATTGAGGAAATCGATCCACTGCTGGCCGCTGCTGGAGGCAATGTTCTGTGCTGGATATGCTTGCAGCGCGGTGCGTTTGAGAAGCGCGTTGATTTGAGCCATCCAACGTTGCGTTTCGTTGCCGCCGTTGTACTGCTGATGCAGGCGCTGTAGCTGTTGCAATGCGTTGCGGCGATAGGCGTTCGCGCGGTAGCGGCGAACGCAGAACCACATTAGTAGGGCAAGACAGGCCGCCACAAAAAGCGCCAGCAGCCACCATCCCGGCGCGGGTGGCCACCCGCTGATGGCCTCCGGTTGGCGCAGCGGTTGCAGCGCGGCTAGCGGATCCTGGGGATTCATCGCTGCCTGCTTCCGTAAAATTCCTGCAGCAGGGCGAACGGTGGGCGATGGGTCTCGCTGTGCAGCAGGGGAATACCCAAACGGCGCAAGGACTGCGACAAGGCGTCCTGTTGCGTGGCGAATTCCCGCTCATAGCGTTGCCGCAGTCGCGCGTCGGCGGTTTGCAATTCACTGCGTTGTTGCCCGTTCGTCACGGCATAGCGTCCGGCCGGTGGCAGCTGGGCTTCCAGCGGGTCGCTGCATGATATCGCGGTGATTTGTGTGTGTTGCGCCAGCTGGAACAGGTGTTCCAGGGCCGTATCAGTGGTGGCGCCGTAAAAATCACTGATCAGGAATACGTTGCTACCGGGGCGGGCAATACGCCGCAGTTTCGCCAGCATCGCGGCAAAACTGTCCTCGCTTGTCGGTGCCTCCAGAGGCAGCGACGTGTTGTACTGGTTCAAGTGAGACAACAGGGCCAGCACTGTTTTGCGACTGCGCTTCGGGCGCAGGTCTGTGTGCTGGACATCGTTGAATACCAGTCCGCCGACCCGGTCACCGCCCTGCAGAGCGCCCCAGGCCACCAGTGCGCCAAGCTGTGCAGCAAGCACGGATTTGAAACAGTGGCTGGAACCGAAAAACAGGCTGTTGCGCTGGTCGACCACCACCAGCACCGGCCGCTCACGTTCTTCCGTAAACAGTTTTGTGTGGGCTTCGCCCGTGCGTGCCGTGACCCGCCAGTCGATGGTCCGAATGTCGTCACCGGCCTGATAGTTGCGCACTTCAGCGAAGTCGATGCCGCGTCCGCGGAAGTTTGATTTATTGGGCCCGGTCAGTGCATTGAGGGCACGCTGGCGTCGCGACAGCTGCAGTTGACGCGCGGGAAAACGCAGGGCGATAAGCGCGTCCAGCGTGACAAAGGCGCCGCGGGCAGGGGCAGTGACGTCGGCCAGGTGCATTGCGTTAATCAGCCCACGGGAACCAGTGATAGCAGTTCGCTGATGACCTGGTCAGTGGTGATTCCGTTTGCTTCGGCTTCAAAACTCAGCAGCAGTCGATGGCGCAGCACGTCGGCTGCCACCGCCTGCACGTCATCAGGGCTGACGAAATCACGACCCATCAGCCAGGCATGCGCTCTCGCGCAGCGGTCCAGGGCAATGGTGGCTCGCGGGCTGCCGCCGTATTCGATCCAGCCAGCCAACTGCGGTGAATACAGTTGCGGAGAACGGGTGGCCATCACCAGTTGCACCAGGTACTCCTCAACCGGCGCTGCCATATGCATTGCCAATATGGCTTCGCGTGCGGCAAAAACAGCGGTCTGCGGCATGGGGGCTGGCGCTGGCGTGTCGTGACGGCCGGCCTCGGCGCGTGTCAGGCGCAGTATCTGCATCTCTGCAGCGGCATCCGGGTAATCCACGTTGACGTGCAGTAAGAAGCGATCCAGTTGCGCTTCCGGCAGTGGATAGGTGCCTTCCTGTTCGATGGGGTTCTGCGTGGCCATTACAAGAAACAACTCGGGCAGCTGATACGTCTGGCTGCCCACGCTGACCTGGCGCTCGGCCATGGCCTCAAGCAGCGCTGACTGTACTTTGGCGGGAGCCCGGTTGACCTCGTCGGCCAGCACCAGGTTGTGGAATATGGGGCCTTTCTGGAAGTGGAAGCTGGCTTCCTGCGGCCGGTAGATTTCGGTGCCTGTGACGTCGCCCGGCAGCAGATCCGGCGTGAACTGTATGCGGTGAAAACTGCCCTCGAGGCCGTCTGCAAGTGATTTAATGGCCCGTGTTTTTGCCAGTCCCGGAGCGCCCTCTACCAGCAGGTGGCCGTCGGCGAGCAGAGCGATCATCAATCGCTGCACCAGGTGCGATTGCCCGATAATTTGCTGGCTGAGCCAGTTTTCCAATGCACTGATTTCTGAGCTTGCCACAGGCTCTCCTGGTCTGTTGAAGTGTTTTGCAACGCCTGCCGCGGGCAGTGCGTGTGTCGTGTCGGGCTGGCATTGTAACGAACCCTGAGAAGCCGTCCAGTATGCGCTGGAACCGGCTGTTGTGTGACTGTCGGGCGATACGAAAGTTCCTCTCGATAGGCACACAAATGTCGGCGTTATCCTTTAGAATGGGTAGCGCATAAAAACAGAATGCCGCAATCAGAAAAGGGGAGCAAATCGATGACACGGGATACTTATAAGGAAAACCTGATGTCAGAACTTGCACAGCGCATTGAGCGTCGTGCAGACCCGGGCGACAGGCAGTCACTGCAAAATCTGGCTGAAGGTTTTTTCAGCCGCCTTCCCGCAGAAGATATGCGAGATCGCTCTGTTGAAAACCTGTACGGCTGCCTCTACGGTATCTTTCGCTTCCTGCTCGACTGGCCGGATAAGCAACCGCGGATAGAGTTTTTCAACCCGGAGATCCAGAGCCACGGCTGGGAGAGCAAATACACGACGCTGTTGATTTTGTGTCGCGGAATCCCTTTCACAGCGGCATCAGTGCGCGGAGAGCTCAATCGCAGGAACCTGCGCATTCACACGCTTGCCTCAGCAAATCTTGCCATCACACGCGATGACGCGGGTCGCATGCTCGGCGTCGATCCAGACCACAATGGGGATCATGTGTCGCAACCGGGCGATGCGCTGCTGTTCTTTGAACTGGGCCGTCATTCCAAACCCGAGGAGCTGACCGAGCTGCGCGAGGCATTGGCAGCGGTGCTGGCCGAAGTAGCACTGGCGGTCGATGACTTTCCCCATGTGTGCACCCGGTTGCAGCAAGCCGCCATGGCGGTAGAAGCCAGCGCCTGTGTGCCGGCGGATTTTCGCGAGGAGGCGGTCGCGTTCCTGAATTGGCTGGAACACGATCATATGACGTTTCTGGGCTACGAGTACCTGAGCGTCACGCACAATGGGTCGGTGTCAGAAGTTGCGGTGGATGGCGCCGCCAGCCTCGGGGTGCTCCGCAACCGGAAAACCCGTGGGGTTCTGGACCTTGAAGCGGACCTGCAGACCTATTCGCTGGAGCAGCTGCATCACAAACAGCTCAGTTTCTCCAAGTCACGCCGCCGTTCGCGAGTGCACCGTCTGACTTATCCGGATTATGTGCTGGTGCTGGTGTTTGATGAGTCCGGTGAGGTGATCGGACAGCATCGCTTTATCGGTTTGTATACCTCTTCGGTTTACACCATGAGCCCGCGCCTGATTCCCATACTGCGCCGCAAAATGGAGCAGGTGATGGAGCTGTCCGATCAGGATTGGGCCGCGCATGAAAGCCGGGAACTTGCTCGCGTACTGGACGTATTCCCGCGCGACGAGTTGTTTCAGTCCAGCGTCAGCGACCTGTACGACACGGTCACCCGGGTTAACCGGATACAGGAGCGGCGACAGACGCGACTGTTCGTACGCAAAGACGCCCACGGAAAATTTGTGACCTGCACGGTGTATATCCCGCGCGATCGTTACACCACCGAGCAACGTGAAAAAATCGAGGCCATCCTCAGCGCAGCTTTCCAGGCAGAGGAATCTGAATTTACCACGCATTTTTCAGAGTCCATCCTGGTGCGCTGTCACTTCGTGCTGCGGGTCGATCCCTCGGTCCCGCTGGCCTTTGATGTGGCAGAGATCGAAGCGCAGATTGTGCAGGCCACGCTGGCCTGGACAGACCGGGCTCGTATCAGGCTGATCGAGGAGTTTGGTGAGGAACTCGGTGAGCAGAGTGCGCGGGAATTCTGCCATGGATTTCCCCCCGGCTACCGCGATGATTTTGATCCACGGGTCGCGGTGTTGGATATCAAGAAAATGCGCCGGCTGGAGAGCGGCGAAAAGCTCGCCATGAGTCTGTACCGGCCGGTGGAAGAGGAGGGCGAAATGATGCGCTTGCGCCTCTACCATAAAGGCGCCAGTCTGCCGCTGTCAGACGTACTGCCGATCCTGGAGAATCTCGGCATGCGCGTGGTGACTGAGCGTCCTTACGATATACGCGCCACCAGCGGACAAGCCTATTGGATACAGGAGTTCAGCCTGCTGTATGCGCTGTCGCACAACATTGATCTGGAAGAGGTGAAAGAGGAGTTTGAAGACGCGTTCGCGCGTATCTGGTTTGGCCAGGCAGAAAGCGATTCCTTTAACCGCCTGTTAATCGGCACGCGCCTCAATTGGCGAGAGATTGCGCTGCTGCGAGCCTATGCAAGGTATCTGCGGCAAATCCACTTCCCTCACAGTGTCGAGTACATCGCGCAGACCATGGCGAATCACCTGCCCATAACGGGCTTTATCGTCGAGCTGTTCCTGACGCGATTTTCGCCGGTGTTTGAAGGTGATGATGAATGGCGTGAGCAGCGCGAAAAAGCGATCGAGCAGCGTATTCTGGATGCACTGGAAGAGGTACAGAACCTCGGAGAAGATCGCATAGTGCGGCAGTTTGTCTGTTTGATAAAAGCCACCTTGCGCACCAACTTCTTCCAGGTGGATGACAGCGGTGAACTGAAATCCTATATCTCGTTGAAACTGCAGCCCAGCGCGATTCCCGATGTGCCGCGCCCGGTCCCGATGTACGAGATATTTGTCTATTCGCCGCGCGTCGAAGGGGTTCATCTGCGCGGCGGTAAGGTGGCTCGCGGCGGGTTGCGCTGGTCAGACCGGCAGGAAGATTTCAGGACCGAAGTGCTGGGGCTGGTCAAGGCGCAGCAGGTTAAGAATGCGGTGATTGTTCCGGTAGGGGCCAAGGGTGGTTTTGTCGCCCGACAGATTCATGCGGGGATGACGCGCGACCAGAGGCAAGCGGAAGGTATTGCCTGTTACAAGATGTTTATCAGGGGCCTGCTGGATATTACAGACAACCGTGTGGATAGTGACGTGGTGCGTCCGACCCATGTTGTGGCCAAGGACGACGACGATCCGTATCTGGTGGTAGCGGCGGACAAGGGTACGGCGACTTTCTCGGATATTGCCAATGGCCTTGCCCGGCAGTATGACTTCTGGCTCGGTGACGCATTTGCCTCTGGCGGCAGCGTTGGCTACGACCACAAGGCAATGGGCATTACCGCGCGCAGTGCCTGGGTATCGGTACAGCGGCACTTCAGGGAGATGGGCGTCGATATTCAGACCACGGACTTCACCGTGGTGGGCATCGGTGATATGGCGGGTGATGTGTTTGGCAACGGCATGCTGCTCTCGCGTCATATTCGTCTGGTCGCGGCGTTTAATCACCAGCATATTTTTATCGACCCTGATCCCGATATCGCAACCAGCTTCAGTGAGCGGGAGAGGTTGTTCAATCTGCCGGGCTCCAGTTGGTCTGACTATGACACCGCGTTAATCTCTGATGGTGGCGGTGTGTATGAACGCAGTGCGAAGTATGTGACGTTAACTCCGCAAATACAGGCGCGTTTCGATATCGAGCAAGCGCGGCTGACTCCGAATGAGCTGATCAGCTGCCTGCTGCGGGCGAGTGTTGATTTGTTGTGGAACGGCGGCATTGGCACCTACGTCAAAGCGAGCCTGGAATCGCACACGGATGTTGGCGATAAATCCAACGATGCGGTGCGTGTTGATGCCAGCGAGTTGCGCTGCCGGGTGATAGGCGAGGGCGGTAACCTGGGCGTCACGCAGCTGGGGCGCGTGGAGTTTGGCCTCAATGACGGTCGCTCCAATACCGATTTTATCGACAACGTCGGCGGCGTGGATTGTTCTGATCACGAGGTCAATATCAAGATTCTGCTTAATGCAGTGGTCGCGCGCGGGGATCTTACGGAAAAGCATCGTAACGACTTGCTGGAAGCAATGACCGACAGCGTGGCGGACCTGGTACTGGAAAACAGCTACCTGCAGGTGCAGGCCATCAGCCTCGTGGAGTTCCAGGCACAGGATCGCAGTGGCGAATACCAGCGTTTTATACAGACCTTTGAGGAGCTCGGGCGACTGGATCGCGCGTTGGAGTTTTTGCCCTCCAATGATGAGTTACTGGAGCGCCGCGCGCAGGGCCAGGCCCTGACCCGGCCAGAACTATCCGTGCTGATTTCCTACAGCAAGGCGACGCTGAAGGAACAGCTGATCGACTCACAGCTGGGAGCGGATCCCTGTATTGCGCGCATGGTGAATACCGCCTTTCCCGCGCGCCTGGTGGATGAATACAGTACTGAGATTCAGGAGCACCGGCTGCACTGCGAGATCATGGCGACGCAACTGGCCAACGATATCGTTAACCGAATGGGACTCAACTTCGTAATGCGTCAGCAAAAAGCCACCGGCGCCTCGGTTTCGGATATCGCGCGTGCCTATTCCACGATGATGGAGCTCTATCAGCTGCGCCAGTTGTGGGGCGAGATCGAGGCGTTGGATAACAGGGTTCCTACCAGCATTCAGATGGAGATGATGCTCAACCTGATCCGGCTGGTGAAGCGCGGCACGCGCTGGTTGTTACGCAACCGTCGCCATGCGCTGCAGCCAACCGCCTTGATTGATGAGTTTGCGGCGGGCGTGGAACAGGTGTGTGAGGCGATTCCGACCCTGTTGCGCGGCCGGGCGGATGAGCAGTATCAGGGCTTGTATGATCACTTTGTGGATGCCGGCGTGAACGAAACGCTGGCACAACAGGCAGCCGGGGCCAATCACGCGTACACCGGTTTGGGTATTGTGCACGTGGCAACGCAAACCAGCGCACCGCTGATGGATGTCGCGCGCCTGTATTTTGCCGTTGGTGAGCGGCTGGAGCTCGACTGGTTCAGCGGCCAGATACTGGCCTCCAAGGTGGACAACGAGTGGCAGGCGCTGGCTCGCGACAGCTACCTTGAAGACCTTGAGTGGCAGCAACGTACGCTCGCCGTCGGAGCCCTGCGACACATGCCTGAAGACGCCAACCTGCTGGGCTGTCTGGAGCAGTGGGAAGCGCAGGAGGCAATGCTGATGGAGCGCTGGCAGAACATGCTGACTGAGCTGCATGCCACGGCTGCACCGGATTTTGCAATGTTTGCCGTGGCGAACCGGGAATTGCTGGACCTGGCGCAAAGCAGTATGCGCAGTACAGAAGCCGGCCCCGGCGATTAGTCATCGTCGGGGCGGTTACTGTGTGTTTGGTAGAGTAGGTTGGGAGTGTTTTATACGGCGCGTATTTTGTGGACGCCGGACACGCCAGTGAGGCCGTCCCATTGATCGCAGCGCCCTTCGCGCCAGCCTGAAAGCCAATTCTGGCGGTGTTCATCTTCTTCGTGTGGACAGATGTCGCTGCTGCGTCCGGCCACACCGGCCTGGTATCCTTTGTCAAATGCTCGAGAGTTCATATCGCGTTTCTGTCTTCTCATAAAGAAAGCCTCCATACAGGCGTTGCCAGCCGGGGCGGTAAGATCCTCTCACGCACCGCCGGGTGGTGATCGTTGCTGGAAAGTCGGGGTGGGCCGTGGTTGCGCGCGCGAACCAGACCTTCCCTTGGCACCTTGCGGCACAATCCCATACAACCAAAGTACGGCAGGCAAGTCGACAATTGTTTAGTTCTGAAACCTGATAGACATATAACTGTTAATACTAATTGGAGCCGCCTTGGTGTGCATTAATGCATAAATCAATAGCCTGGCGTCATCTTCAATAAACAACATTAAGTTGCGTACCTATCTGCAATGATCTGCGCTATTCTCGGTTTGTGACCGTTGTCCGGTTTACGTTCAATTCCACTGAGTGAGGTGCCCGATGGCGGAGCGTTTCGACGAGCTGCAGCAAAGCCACATAACATTTATCGTAGCGCAGCACCTGTTTTTCGTGGGCACCGCGGCCAGCGAGGGTGCGGTGAATGTGTCGCCCAAGGGCATGGATAGCCTGCGCATCCTGGATCCCTCGCGCGTTGCCTGGCTCAACCTTACAGGCAGCGGCAACGAGACGGCGGCGCACCTGCTGGAACAAAACCGCATGACCATCATGTTCTGCTCCTTCGACAAGCAACCGCTCATCCTGCGCCTGTATGGCAGCGCGACCGCGATTCATCCGTATGATGAGCAATGGCCGGCGATGGCCGGCTTGTTTCCCGATCATCCCGGTGCCAGGCAGGTTTTCGAGATGCAGATCGCCATGGTGCAAACCTCCTGTGGCTATGCGGTGCCTCATTATGACTATCACGGCGAGCGCAAGACATTGACCAGGTGGGCGGAAAAACGCGGCAGCCAGGGGATCCAGCAATACTGGCGCGACACAAACACCCTCAGCCTGGACGGCTTCGAAACGGGCATACTGGAAAAAGACCAATGAGTGATTTACCGCCCTGTCCCAACTGTCAGTCGCCTTACGTTTATGCCGATGCCAACCTGCTGATTTGCCCGGAGTGCGCGCACGAGTGGTCTCCGGATGATGTCGAGGACACCGGGGGTAGCGCCATCAACGATGCCCATGGCAATCCTCTGGCAGACGGCGATACCGTGACAGTCATCAAGGACCTGAAGGTGAAAGGCTCTTCTTTGGTGGTCAAAGTGGGCACCCGGGTGAAGAATATCCGGCTGGTAGAGGGCGACCATGACATCGACTGCAAAGTTGATGGCATCGGCGCGATGAAGTTGAAATCGCAGTTCGTCAAAAAAGCCTGAAATTGTCCCTAAAATCGCTTTAGCTATGCAAAAAGCGTAAAAATTCGCCTTTTTTGCGGTGGTTTCAGCGCAGTCCAATAATTAGAATGTGCGGGCGGCTGGACAGTACGGTTCGCCGCGAAATCGAAGGATAACAATATAATAAATTGGCAGCGCACCCTGACGGCCAAAACAATACTTCGATAAAAAATTAAAATACCTAAAAACCAGAGGCACAGACCCGTATGAAAACTTTTAAACCTACCGTGCTCGCCGTGTCGGTTGGCATGGCCATTTCCATGACTCCCGCACTCAGCAGGCACAGATGCTGGAAGAGGTCGTGGTGACAGCGACCAAACGCGCCGAAGGACTGCAGGATGTCCCTATCGCCATCTCCGTGATGAGTGGCGAGGCCATTGCAGAAAAAGGCCTGGCGGATCTTGCAGATCTGGCGGTTTACATGCCCAACATCCATATCGCAGAGGGCGGTGCGGGAACACAGCTGTTTATCCGCGGTATCGGTTCTGGCATTAACTACGGTTTTGAGCAATCGGTAGGAACGTTTATCGACGGCGTTTATTACGGTCGTGGCCGCAGTGCACGGGGCAAGTTTCTGGACCTGGAACGCGTGGAAGTGTTGAAAGGCCCTCAATCCACCCTGTTCGGTAAAAACACGATTGCCGGGGCGATTAACATCACTACCGCCAAGCCAAGCGACGAGTTCGAGGCTTTTGTAGAGATGAACTACATCACCGAGCTGGAAGGGTTTGGCGTTACCGGTATGGTCACCGGCCCGATCACCGACAGCCTGCGTGGCAGGATCGTGGCCAAGAAGTATGAAGACGATGGTTATGTAGAGAACAAGGCAGCCGGGGGTGATGACGGCCCGCAGCAGGATAACCTGTATATTCGCGGTTCACTGGAATGGGATGCGACCGACAACCTGCTGGTAAATTTCAAGGCTGAGCACGGTACCTTCGACGTGGTGAATCGCCAGGAAGTGATTTCAGACGCGAGTCCAACCGCGACGGGTATCTATCAGGCGTTTGGCGTTCCCAATTTCCAGGCTGGCTTTGAGCGTGAAAACTATTCATTGGGCTTTCCAGGCGAAGCACCGTTTGACGATACCGAAACCAGTATGTTCCAGATCACTGCTGATTACGCCATGGGTGAACACTCCCTGCGCTCGATTACAGCTTACACAGAGTACGAGTTCACCAATATCCTGGATACCGATTACAGCCCACTGGCCTTCCTGGCCCGTGGCCGTACAGAAGAGCACGAACAGTTCAGCCAGGAACTGTTGCTGACTTCGCCAGCCGGTGGGGTCATTGAATACCTCGCAGGTGTTTATTACCAGACAGAAGAATTGAGCAATAACCGTAATACCCGCGTGGCTTTCAGCGCAGTGCCGCCGATTGAGGATGCGATTCTCAGCCAGTTGGGCGGCCCCCCGTCTACAGCGCTGGATGGCAATGGCGTCAACTTCTTCTCCCAGGACACGGATTCCTGGTCCATGTTCGTCGAAGCGACCTGGAACATCACCGATACTTTCCGTGCAACTGCAGGTGTGCGCTACTCAGACGATAAGAAAGAGGCGAGCAAGCGCGGTTTTGTCGAAAACACCAGCGGTATCCTGCCGGATGCGCTGTTTGATTTCCTGTGGGAAGGGCCGCTGAATCTTGCCAGCAAACACGAATATGCGCTTGATCGCAGTGAAAATCACACCACAGGACACATCAACCTGCAGTGGGATTTCAGTGATGCCGGGATGATGTACGTTACCGTATCCAACGGTTTTAAAGCTGGCGGTTTTGATGAAGACAACTCTCTGGGACGTCTTGATGTGGCCGAGTTTGAGGACGAGTCGGTTCAGTCTATCGAGATTGGTGCCAAGCTGGATCTGGCTGACGGTCGCGGTCGCCTGAACGTCGCTGTATTCAGCAGTGAGTATGAAGACGTGCAGGTCAGCACCTTCGACGGCAACGCAGCATTCGTCGTGGGTAACGCCGCCGAATCTGAAGTGCAGGGCCTGGAGGCGGACGTGATGTTTGCGGTCACTGACGAACTTACCATCAACGGTGCATTTGCCTATCTGGACGCGACTTACAAATCCTTCCCTGACGCCGCCTGTAACGTTGACCAGATTCTCGACAACGTCGCCGCGACTGGCTCACGTGCCTGTGTGCAGGACCTGAGCGGGGAGCGCCTGCAATTTGCTCCCGAGTACACGGCAAACATTGGCGCCGAGTACATCACCATGGTGACTGACACGATGGAAATTGCCATGAGCGTGGATTACAACTGGTCCGATGAAACTGTCGTCGCCAATGACCAGGATGCCAACCTGATTCAGGACAGCGTTGGCCTGCTGAACGCGCGCATCGGGCTGGCGTCTAGTGATGGCACCTGGAACCTGTCGCTGATCGGCAAGAACCTGACGGAAGAAGACGTGTTTACCTGGGGTAACGATGTGCCATTGGGCGCGTTTGGTTTTGACAAGACCTACTTCAAGCACATCAATCCGCCACGTACGTTTGAGCTGGCAGCCCGCTACAACTTCTAGCGTTTGCTGAAACCAAAAAAACCCGCTGAAAGGCGGGTTTTTTATGGCTGGGTGTTGCTGCTCGGGATACTCGCAGCGGGATTGCTACCCGGTTCAGGCGGTGCCGGCGGAGGTGCGCTCACCAAGTTCGTTGTCGATCATGAGAAGCCCGTAACCGTCATCTTTGACCAGCTTCACTTTGGAGATAATCGCCCCCACAGTCGCTTCTTCTTCCACCTGCTCGTTCACAAACCACTGCAACAAATTGTATGTCGCGTGATCTTTTTCCTTCAGCGCCTGGTCACTGATGTTGTTCAGCCGGGCAGTCATTGCCTGTTCGTGCTGCAGGGAGGCTGTAAACACTTCCAGGATCGAGCCGAAATCCGTTGGTGGCTCGGGCAGCGCCTTGAGTTCCACCTGTACACCCTGGTCAATGAGGTAATTGAATATCTTGGTCGCGTGGGTATGTTCTTCTTCATACTGCAGTTTCAGCCAGCTGGCTGCGCCATTGAACTCGATATGGTTGCAGTAAGCGGACATTGACAGGTACAGGTAGGCAGAATAGAACTCGTGGTTGAGCTGTTCAAACAGCTCTTTTTTCATCGCATCCGATATCATGACAGTTCCCTTTGAAGTGAAACCGCATTGTAGGGAACTGTCGGACGCGATGAAAGGGTCGCTGCGACTTTCAATCCTGCCAGATGACCTTTTTGCCGCTCTTGTACCAATCGTCCAGCAGGGGTTCGTAGGTCTTTTCGATCACGTCACGCTTGATTTTCAGCGTGGGAGTCAGGAAATCGTTGGCGGTTTGCCATTCATCCCGGGCCACCGCGAGAAACTGCAGCTGTTCGTATGCTTCGACCTGTTGATTGACCGAGTCGAGCAGGGCTTCGAGGATGGGTGTGAGTTCTTTGCGGACCTCGGGGTCTCCCAGTTTGCCCTGCATGTCTTCACCCAGTTGCAAGATGGCGTAGCATGCGGGACGGCCGGAGCCTGCGACACAGGATAATTCAACGTGACCGTCAGAATTCAACAGGTTTTCGATCGGCACGGGCGCAACATATTTGCCCTTGCTGGTCTTGAACAGTTCCTTGACGCGGCCCGTAATGCGCAGCAGACCATCCGGGCAGTATTCGCCACGATCGCCCGTTTTGAAGTAGCCGTCTTCGGTATAACATTCAGCCGTCGCTTCGGGCTGTTTGTAGTAACCCAGCATGTCGCCCGGTGATTTGATTTCTATCTCGCCATGCTCGCTGATGCGTGTTTCTACATCCTGGCAGGCGACGCCGACAAAGCCGGGCTTGCGTTTCTCCGGCGTGGACATGTGCGAGTAGGCAAAGTCCTCGCTCATGCCATAGCCCTCGTTGATGTGCAGCCCCAGCTTTTCGTACCACTTGATCAGGTTGCCGGGAATCGGCGCAGAGCCGCTTCCAGCGAGACGCACGTCACCAAGCCCCAGTCCATCCAGCACTTTCTTGCGCACGATGTTCCCCACAATCGGAATTTTCAGCAGCAAGTCGAGCCGCTTTTCAGGGAATTTCTTGAACACGCCGATCTGGAATTTCAACCACAGGCGCGGTACCGACAGGAAAATGGTCGGTCTGGCACGTTGCAGGTCCTGCAGGAAGGTATCCAGCCGGTCTGCGAAGTAGATATGCGTGCCGCTGTAGAATGAGCCGCATTCAACGGTTGCGCGTTCCATTACGTGAGCCAGCGGCAGGTACGACAAAATACGGTCATCAGCGCTGATTTCAAGTGTTTCTGACACGTACTGTGCCGGCCTCGAGGCAGAAGCGAAGCTGTGCATAACCCCTTTCGGGCGACCAGTACTGCCCGAGGTATAACACATCAGGGCCAATTGCTCTGGCGGCGGTGAGGGGTTGTCCGCTATGGGGTCGCACGCGGCGATGATTTCGTCCCATTTGGGAAAATCCGTGGGGGGAGCGAGCGGCAGTGCAATTTTTGGCATTGCCTCAGGAATTCCCTCGCGCATCGCATCCCAATCGTCCAGTTTCCCGATGAATACCAGCCGTGAATCGGAATGATCCAGGATGTATTCCACGGTGTCTGCGTTGAGTGTGGGGTACAGGGCTATAGTCGCATGTCCGGCCATCCATATGGCCAGATCACAGATAATAAAGTGCGCACAGTTCTTCGAGATCAGGGCGATGTGGCTTTGCGGCGGCAGATCCAGTGAACGCAGATGGGCGGCCATGCGACGCGCCTGATCCATGGTTTCTTTCCAGGTGTAGTCAATGGCGCGTCCTTCACCCACTGGCTGTGTCATATAGACGCGGTCTGGTTGTTGGCGCTCCCACTCATAGGCGGCGTCCAGCAGTAGTTTCTGGCCTGCATTGTTCATAGTTGCTCCAATGTCATTATTGTAGTGCGTTGTATCCGCGTGCTACGGACCTGCGCAATAATCGGTTCTTTTCGTCCCTGGTCTCTGGCAGGCAGGCGCGCCAGAGGCGCAGTGCACAGGGGCTATCCTACGTTATCTGGAGACGCTCGCAAAGGCAGTGTGGGCAGCAAAATCAGACCACGGCGGCGCTTCTCGCCGCTTGCAGGAGGGGATGCTGGTATCGCATCGTCAGCTGTGGCATAAGGGTCAAGCGCGCGCTGCTGTTACCAGCGTAATGACCCTGGTAACTCCGGGCAGTCAAGTCGATAACAGGGCAGGAGTATAGCGATGGCCAAACAATCAGAGCAGCCGTTTGCGGAGCAGGGCGGTGCCTCCACCATGGACCCCAGCCCCTTCAGGCGATGGGCGATGTCTCACATTATCAGTCGCTTGATGCGGCCGAGCGCTCAGGAGAAAAAAGAATCCAAAGCCGAGCGTGATCGTGTAAAACGGGGTTTGCCGCACACTTTACTGTATTTTCACCAGGTCGATGACGCCTACAGTCATCTTGCGGCCCAGGCGCTGCAGCCGCTGCTGGCGCAGTATGGGGTGCAGCTTGAGCCCTACCTGGTGTCCAGCCCCAGCGGAGCCAACCTGCCGGAACCGGACCTGCTACCGTCTCTGGCCCGTTATGACGCAGCGCTGGTAGCACCTCATTATCATCTGGCGTTTCCTCAGGGAGCGCCGGCGCCTGAAGCCGCGTTGGTCGAGCAGGCACAGCGCATCCTGAGCGCGGTTGACGCTGCGCAATTTCCCGCGGCCAGTGTTGCAGTCGGAGAGGCCCTGTGGAGCGCAAATGCCAACGCGCTTGATGCCCTGGCACAACAGTTTGGGTTGGCCGGTAGCCAGGAGGCTGCACAGGTACTGGCTGAAGGTGACGCTCTGCGCGCTCGGCTGAAGCATTATTCCGGCGGCATGTTCTACTATGCAGGCCAATGGTATTGGGGCGTTGATCGGCTTTACCATCTGGAGCGGCGCTGGCAGGCACTGGGGCTGGCCGCAGGCAAAACGCCGTTATACCCGCGTCCACCGATAGACGCGGGCTCCTATCGCGACAATGGCAGCCTTACGCTGGAGATATACGCCTCCGCTCGCAGCCCCTATACGGCCGTGATTTTTGATGAAACGGTGGAGCTGGCTGAGCGCGCCGGCGTGCGTTTGTCGTTGCGCCCCGTTTTGCCCATGGTGATGCGTGGCGCCCCGGTAACGCGCGAGAAGGGCTTCTATATATTCTCCGACGCATCGCGCGAAGCGCGGGCACTGGGGCAGGAGTTCGGGCATTTTTACGATCCGATTGGAGAGCCGGTGCGGCGTTGTTATTCGTTGTTGCCCTGGGCGGGAGAGCAGGGGAAGCGCACTGCGCTGCTCAGTGCGTTTCTACGCGCGGCGTTTCGTGAGGGCGTCAGCACCAATCGCGATGCCGGCATGCGGCACGTGGTGGAGGCGGCAGGCTTGTCCTGGGAGGCAGCACAACAGGTAATCGACAATAACGACTGGCAGGCCGAAGTGGAAGCCAATCGCCTTGCAATGTATGGCTTCGGCAGCTGGGGCGTCCCGACATTCAGGTTGCTGGACGCGCAGGGTAACACCGTGAGCTGGGCGTGGGGCCAGGACCGGCTATGGTTGATGGCCAGGGAAATCCAGCGGTTGCTGGTGCAGGCCTGACAAGTCTGCTGCTCTGATTACCGTATCAAGAAACAAACTCAGCAGACAATTTCAGCGAAAAACCTCAACAAATAACCTCAAAAACAGGAGAGCAGTAGTAATGAACGATTTTTCAGGAAAGGTCGCAGTCGTGACCGGTGGCGCCAGTGGTATCGGTCGCTCTATCGTCAAGGAATTGCTGGCCGCTGGTGCCCGCGTCGTCGTGGGTGATGTGGAACAATCGGCACTGGACAAGCTTATTGCAGAGTTTTCCGGGGCGGGTGAGCTCAGTGGCGTGGTAACCGATGTGTCCAGTGCAGCGTCTGTGAACGCGTTGGCCGACAGCGTGTATGAAACACATGGCGCTTGCCATCTGTTGTTCAATAACGCGGGAGTGGCGGCGCCCTCTGCCAATGTCTGGGAAACCACTCCCAACGATTGGGCCTGGGTGCACAGCGTCAATGTGATGGGCGTCGTATACGGCATCCAGGCATTTGTGCCGCGTATGCTGGCCTCGGGTGAAGAGGGCCACATTATCAATACGTCATCCGGCGACGGCGGCATTTCACCGCTGCCCTACCAGTCCGTCTATGCCTCCAGCAAAGCGGCGGTATCGTGCATTACAGAATGCCTGTCTGCTCAATTGATGGGCGAAGGCGGCACTTTGGGTGCCTCGATATTCTATCCATCAGGTGGCCTGCTCGATACCGGTATATGGACGACAGATCGTAACCGTCCAGCACAGCTGGCGCGCGAGAAACCGACAGCGCCGGTGCCAACCGTGCAGGATTTCAAGGTCGCGGCGGAGGCGGCTGGTATGGAGCTGAATTTTCAGGATCTGGACGAGTTGGCGCGCTTCTGTCTGCAGGGTATTCGCGACAAGCGGTTCGTCATCATGATTGGCGTGGAGGATGCCGAAGCCACCCTGCATGATCGTGCTGCACGCATCGGCAGTGGCGAGCTGCCTATCGACCTGGCTGAAGTGCCGCAACTGTAGCCACTGAGGCGGGCCATATCAGGCAGCGGCCAAAGGTGCTGCTGCTTGCTGGTATCCTGCGCCTCCCATCCAGCGCTTGCGTTTGCGTTGCTGGAGTTGTTGCAGGTCGGCAATGATGAGAGCGTCAACACATTGGCCAAACGCCGCATCAACATTAAACGCACAGAACTGGACCCCTCCCGGATCGGTGGCCTGGGCATAGTGTTTGAACAGTGTGGGAACTGACATCCCGGACTCAGCCAGCGCGTGCCGCAGACAGTTGAATTGTTTTTCCTGATCGTATCCGTGCATTTCCTTTCGGAAGCCAGTGAGCTGCTCATGTGAAACTTCAAACGGTACCCTTGCGCGCGCTTCAAAACGATCTGCGGGGTAGTGCGTGCTGTAATGATGCACCAGGCGGGCGGTATTTTGCTGCCCATATAGAGGGCTTATAGAAGCCGGTCCGAACAGGTAATGATAGTCCGAATACTTGTTCAGGAATGCGCCCAGCCCACACCAGAGGTAATCCAGACTGCGACGATCCTGGTACCTGGCTTGTACGAAACTTCTGCCCAATTCCAACCCGTGTTCCATCAATTCATCAACCCCGTTGCCGTAATCAAACAGGGTATGCGTATACAGGCCCTCTATCCCATGAAGTTGCACGATATGCCTCGCTGGGCCCAGACGATAGGCGCCAGCGATTTCGAGATGTTCCCGGTCCCACAGGATCAAGTGTTGATAGTGTTTGTCAAAACGATCGATATCACGCGGCTGTCCTGAGCCTTCGCCCACTGATCGAAATGCCAGTTCTCTCAGGCGACCAATCTCGCGTATTACGCAGGGAGCCTGATCCATTGTTGCAACGTAAATTTGCTTGCCATCGGGCGTCCTGCCTAACCATTCGCTTCTCTCCACTTCCTGTTTCAGCAAGAGGCGGTTTTCCGGATGGGCAACCGTTTCCACGGACTGGAATACAGGACGACCGTCGCGAGCCAATCGGTAAACGTGTTTACGAAACAATGCCGCCAGCTGATGTGGTGAAACTTCCAGACGGCTGTAGTGGTTGTGTGGGATCGCCCTGCCAACGCGAATATCTACAATATTGTGGCGCTGCAGGAACATTTCGCGCACCAATAGCAGAGTCGACAGCGGTTTGGCAAAGGCAGAAACACCGTAGAAAAATATGGAGTTCCTGCCCGCAAGGAATACCGGCAGTATCGGAGACTGGGTGCCGCTGGCGATTTTTACAAAGCCACTTTGCCAGGTGCAGTCTTTGATTCCTTTTGGACTAAGCCTGGAGACCTCGCCAGCTGGAAAGATAATCAACGCTCCCTCACGCTCCAGATGATCACGGATCGCTCGCAGTTGTTTTCGTCCGGTGTTGCCGCCCATATTATTGACCGGGAGCAATACCGGGTGCAGAGGTTGGACGGCAGTGAGTAGGTCATTCGCTATCACTTTGACATCAGGTCTCACCTGTCTGATGAGGCTGAGTAATGCCAGGCCGTCCAGTGATCCAAGAGGGTGGTTGGCAGCAATCACGACGCGACCGGAGGCTGGAATGCGTGCTCGCTCTTTATCCTGGATGCGTAGAGAAAAGTCGAAGTAGCGCAGGGTTTGCTCAATGAAATCGAAACCGCTCAAATGCGGGTAATCTATCTGGAATTGCTGTAACGATGATTCTTTGAACAGCAGTCGCAGAAATACCAGAATCGTCCGGTATGATTTGCCGTTGCGCTGAGATAGCCGGGGATAGCGTTCGTCCAGTAGTGACTGCACATTCATCATCGCCCGCGCCCTGTCAGTCCATCATATCAAGCAGAGTATCGCTGGAGCGCCATACACTGCCTTTGGCATCGCCCTTCGTTTTGGCCCGCTCGGACAGCACATCAATACGTCCGCCGTGCTGGAGGAAGTCGTTTACCTGCTGGTTGATTTCCGCGCGTATGCGTTCTTTTTCAACGGTAGTCAATGATTCTGTGGTTCTGCGCATCGTAGATTGCTCCGTCAGTTAACGTGGGAGCACTATGCAGACGCGGGATTGCAGCCAGGTAACGCTCTGGTTAACTTTTTGTGACGATAACTGGCGCTCAGAAGCGGAAAGATTGCTTCCAGCGCTGGTAAATTGTCTGCCACAGAGCGCCTTTCTTCAGCGCGATTTCTGATTCGAAGTAATGATTCATGCGCTTCAAGTCGACGGGGTTGTCTTTCACCGCCGCGCCTATGAGGAAATCCGTGAAATCCTCAGCCTGCATTGCGCCATCGCGGTAATAGAACGCATAAGTCGCCATAGCGTGCGCCACCGATACCGCTTCAGCCGTTGACATCACCGCTGACGCCAGGCGATCGGTGCTGCGACCGTCCAGCGACTGGCCGTTGCGTAGTTCATGAAAAATAGTCACCAGCGCGCGTAGGATGTCCTCGTCCAGAGGCGTGTCGACGCCAGACGCCAGCAACAGTTTTTGCGACTCCCGCATGACAACCGCAATCTCATCATCAATGGATTTGATGGGCCGGATAGTTTCAAAGTTCATGCGCCGTTTTAGTGCCGAACTCATGGCGTTGACACCCTCATCCAGGGTGTTTGAAGTACCCACGACATTGAACCCCTCGCGCGCGTACAGAATGCCGTCCGGGCCGGAGAGCTCAGGAACGGGGATAGCACGTTCCGACAATACGGACAGCAGGGCATCCTGCAGTGCCGGAGAGGAGCGCGCGATCTCCTCATAACGAACCAGTATGCCTTGTTGCATCCCGCGGAAGATGGGACCGGGGATGAGGGCTTCCCTGCACGGGCCCCTTGTCGCAAGGGTGGCTCGATTCCAGGTGTACAGCAGTTGCTCCACGGTTTCGATGGCCCCGCCCTGTATTACCAGTGTTGAATCATTGGAGATGGCAGCACAGATTAATTCGGACAGCCAGGACTTTGCGGTGCCGGGGTCGCCGACCAGCATGGCGCCACGCTGGGTGGCCAGCGATATGATGACACGTGTGACGATTTCCGCTGGCGCAACAAATTTTGGTGAGCATCCCTGCTGCGCATCGCCCAGCACAAATGCCTCAACGGCCCGCGGTGAAAGCTGCCAACCAGGAGGGCGCGGATAAGGATCTGTTTGCTTCAATGCTGCCAGCTCGTCGGCGTAGAACTGCTCCGCAGGGAGGCGCTGTGCTTTTTTATTCGACATAAGGTTCTAGTTCGCTCCTCTTTTTTCCGGCGCCATGCGGTCGGCGGGCAGTATGCGTGGCAGCTCTTCCAGCGGTATCATGCCCTCAATAACGTGGTTCAGTGCGCTGTCGCGCATGGTTGTCAGCCCCGAGTCCAGTGCGACACTGCGCAAACGTGCGACCGGCAGCTTAAGTGCAATCGCATTGCGTAACTCGTCATTCACCAGCATGAATTCCACCACAGCAACGCGGCCGCGCGTGCCGCGTCCATTGCAATGCTCGCAGCCGGCTCCCCTGAAACAGCGAAAGCTGTCAGGCGTGCCTTCCGGAAACAGCTCGTCCAGGATCGCAGCATCTGCGATCGCTTCTTCACGGCATTCCGGGCAGATGCGCTTGGCCAGTTTTTGCGCGATAACTGCCATCAATTCACTGGCCACCGAATTGGCGTGCACGTTGAGGTCGTAGATGCGCTGCAGGGCGTCTACGGCGTCGTTGCTGTGCAGGGTGGAAAGTACAACGTGTCCGGTTTGCGATGCTCTTATGGCCTCTACGGCGGTTTCCTGGTCACGTATCTCACCGACCAGTATCACGTCGGGATCCAGGCGTACAAAGGAGCGCATGCCATCGGCAAAATTGAAGCCGATATCGGGTCGGGTACGTGTTTGCTGAATACCTTCCATGGAATATTCAATCGGGTCTTCGATCGTAATGACCTTGCGGCGTCCATCCTTGGCCAGCTCAGACAGACCGGCATACAGTGTTGTGGATTTTCCTGAGCCTGTGGGGCCTACGACGAGTACCAGGCCGGAAGGATTGTCCAGTAATCGTCGGTACTGCCTCATGACGCCCTGGCCCATACCGAGATCCTCGATCGCCACAATATTGCCTGATTGCGGCAGCATACGGATAACAACTGCCTCACCGTGCAGGGACGGTTGTACCTGGATGCGCAAATCGTAGCCAACGCCGCCGGCGGTCAGCTGTGAGCGGCCGCCCTGGGGCAGGCGTTTCTCTGCAATGTCCATGTCACCGCGTATCTTGATCACGTTGACCAGTCCGCGGGCTTCGCGAGGGGACAGTTTGTAATGGCTCAGGTCGTGCAGGTCGCCGTCAACCCGCAGGCGCAGGCGGGTGCGTTCCTTGTATTGTTCAATGTGCAGGTCACTGGCTCCCTCGCTGACAGCATCCATCAGCAGTGCATCGAGCAGGGTAATCAGGTGAGCTTCTATACGCGTTTGTGGGGAAGGCGCATCGTTGGCAGGCGGTGCTGTTGTTTTTTCGCTGTTTACCTGCGCCGCCCATAGCTGCTTCTCATCGCTCTGTAGCGACAGTTCGACGGTGGTCCACAAACGCCTGAAGTCGTTCGGGGTTACCAGGACTTTAACCACGTCCTCGAAGGCGTGCATGTTCAGGATGTCATCGACTGCTGTGTCCGGATCATCTGTAACGACATGCAGACACTGGTCTACCAACTTCAGGGGAATCAGGTGGTGGCCGTCGAGGAAGCTGCGCGAGAAGCGCTCCATCAGTTGCGGTTGCACATCAGGCAGAATGTCTTCAAGGGCGGCAAAAGGCATACCGTTCTCTTCGGCGAGGCTGCGATAAAGCGTTGTGTCCTCCATGTTGAGCTTCTCTCGCAATACCCGGATCACTGGCACCCGTTTCTGGCGTGCAGTGCGTCGGGCCTCCGACAACAGAGCCGGATCAATCATTCCCATGTCCAGCAGCGTCATGCCTGAATCATGCGAGAAATCCACCACGGCAAGTTCACTGCGCTGCATCACGTGCGCGCTATCACGCGAGTATCGCGCGATGATATAGCTGTTGTGCGTGCTGGCCTCCAGCGCCAGTAGCATGCCGTCTGGCGTCAATTGTTCGAGCAAGGGTGTTTTGTCAGTGATTCTGGGGCTGGACACCAGAATCCGGTCAAAGGGGGCAAGTTTGGCGACCCCATGGCTGCCATCGCCGGTAATCAGGTTGATGTTGGGCAGATCCAGCTGCTGGAAACGCCGCCGCGCCAGACGCGCAATGGCGGGGTTTTTCTCGACTGTGATGACGTGCCCGGCCAGTCGCGCCAGCACCGCCGCTACATAGCCCGCGCCCGTGCCCAGTTGCAGTACGTTCTGATCGGCCTGGACATTGGCGAGCGTCAGAATCTGTTCCACGGCATTGGCCGGGGGAATACTGCGTCCCATTACCAGTGACGCATCGTCCATTTCGATGAATTGCGCGCGCGGAACAGCCTGCATGGCGGCACTGATGCGGTCCTGGTCCAGGTGTTTCTGTTGCAACATTTCACGGTCTCTGCATGATGCTTGTACAATCATTAATATGCAGCTTGTGAATACGGGCCTCATTGAGTCAAATCAATGAAAGCAGTGGGTTTAACGCCTTTTGCCGCGTGAATGCTTCATTGTGTGAACCAGGCTGCAATCTTTGCCACGGGTGAACCAGCCCCGGTCACCGCGAGCCCACACAACAAAATCCGGACACCGGAGTTGAGGATTGTTATGAACTACAGCACGCTCACTTACCGCAGCAGCGATCGTATCGCCCGGATTACCTTGAACCGACCGGAGCGCCTGAACGCGATCTCCCTGCAAATGCCGGCGGAGCTGGCCAATGCTGTTGATCGCGCTAATCGCGACGACAGTGTGCATGTCATTATCCTTACCGGGGCGGGGCGTGCATTCTGCAGTGGGTATGACCTGATTGATTTTGCGGAAAGTGAAGGCGAGCAGCCGGGCTCACAGTTGGGTAGCGCGGACAAAACCGCGGGCCCCTGGGACCCCATGAGCGACTACTATGCGATGCAACAGAATACGCAGGACTTCATGTCGCTGTGGCGCAGTTACAAGCCGGTGATAGCGCGCGTTCACGGGCCGGCTGTTGCCGGTGGTAGCGATATCGCACTGGCCTGTGACATGGTGGTGATGGCCGATGAGGCAGTGATCGGTTATCCGCCGGCCCGTGTCTGGGGTTGTCCCACTACAGCAATGTGGGTCTATCGACTGGGCGCCGAGAAGGCCAAGCGTATGCTGCTGACCGGCGATCTCGTCGGTGGCCAGGAGGCGGTAAGGCTTGGCCTGGTGTTGGAGTCGCTGCCCCTGGGGGATCTTGATGACAGGGTGGAACAGTTAGCGCAACGCATGGCCGGTGTACCCAAGAATCAGTTGATGATGCAAAAGTTGATGATTAACCAGGCCTACGACAATATGGGCTTGCAGAGCACGCAGATGGTGGCGACGTTGTTTGACGGTATCACGCGACACAGTCCGGAAGGTGTCTGGTTTAAGCAGCGCGCTGAAGCGGTTGGCTTCAAACAGGCTGTGCAGGAACGAGATAGCGGTGAACCTATCGCCGAGGATGTCGCGCGGCCGCTGTCACCTTATAGCCAACAGAATGTCTCGGAGTGATTGGATGAGTAACCACGATGTCATCGTTATCGGTGCCGGCTTTGCCGGTATGTATATGCTGCACCGGATGCGACAGCAGGGGCTGGATACCCGCGTTTTCGAAGCGGGGGAGGACGTCGGTGGCACCTGGTACTGGAATCGCTATCCGGGTGCGCGCTGCGATATAGAAAGTATGGAGTACTCCTATCAGTTCGATGAGCAGCTCCAGCAGGAGTGGGTATGGCACGAACGCTACGCCGCCCAGCCTGAGATACTTTCTTATGCGCAGCACGTCGCAGATCGTTTCCAGTTGCGTGAAGATATCCAGTTCAATACCCGGGTCGTTTCTCTGCATTTCGATGAAGAGCAGCAGCTGTGGCACGTTGCCACGGATGATGGCAAGCAGTCCACAGCGAACTTTGTAGTAGCAGCGACTGGCTGCCTGTCGGTACCTCTGCTGCCCTCAATAGCCGGGCAGGATGACTTTAAGGGCGCGGTTTATCACACCGGCCAATGGCCGCATGAGGGCGTCGACTTTTCAGGTAAACGGGTAGGGGTTATCGGTACAGGATCATCAGGTATCCAGTGTATCCCCCTGATTGCAGAGCAGGCTGCGCAGCTGACGGTGTTCCAGCGCACGCCTAATTACTCTGTGCCCGCGCAGAACGCTCCGCTGGATCCGGAACTGCAACAGCGCGTTAAAGCCCGCTACGCTGACCTGCGAGAGCGCAGTCGTCAGATGATCACGGGGTTTGGAGCACGTCATCCACAAAACCAGGGTTTCACCTTTGAAATGACCCCCGAGCAGCGCCGCGCCCAGTTTGAGCGGCACTGGGAACTGGGCGGCCTGCTGTTTGGCAGTGCCTTCGGTGATCTGTTGACTGACGAAGAGGCCAATGAGGAAGCGGCAGAGTTTGTACGCGACAAGATCCGGTCTATCGTGAAAGACCCGCAGGTGGCGCAGAAGCTGGTGCCCGACTCAACATTTTTCTGCAAGCGCTTGTGTGCCGACACCGGCTACTTCGAAACCTATAATCGCGACAATGTGCAGCTCGTCGATGTTCGAGAACACCCGATCCAGCGCATTACCGCCACCGGCGTCAGCACCGGTAACGCCGATTACGCTCTCGACTGCCTGGTGTTCGCCACCGGTTTCGATGCCATGACCGGTGCGCTGGAACGCATCGACATTCGTGGTAAAGGCGGGCAGACGCTGAAGGAGAAATGGGCGGAAGGGCCGCGCACCTACCTCGGCCTGGAGACAGCCGGGTTTCCCAACCTGTTTATGATCACCGGTCCGGGTAGCCCTTCTGTATTGACCAACATGTTGCCCACCATTGAGCAGCACGTGGATTTTGTCGCCAACTGTATTGCCCACCTGCGTGCGCATGAGCTGCGCTGCATCGAGGCCGATGCCAATGCCGAGAACGCCTGGGTGGAGCATGTCAACGCTGTCGCCGATACCACGCTCTATCCCAGCTGTAATTCCTGGTATCTCGGCGCCAATGTGCCAGGCAAGCCGCGTGTGTTCCTGCCGTTGTTGGGCTTTCCTGACTACATTGCCAGGTGCGATGAGGTCGTGGCTCAGGGGTACGAGGGGTTCCTGCTCAGTTGACAGGCATTCTGCGCTTGGCATTCTGCGCTTGACTACGCGCTTAACTGCGCGCTTGAACGAAACACCAGAGGAGAATCAGACATATGCCAGTTTCCAGTGATCAGGACATTGCGCGCATTCTTTCGGGTGCGCATCGAGTAGCGCTGCTGGGTGCCAGCCACAAGCCGGAGCGCGCCAGCCATCGCGTTATGCGCTTTTTGCAGGCGCAAGGCTGCGAGGTGATCCCCGTGAACCCCGGTTTGGCCGGGCAAACGTTGCTGGGCTGCGAGGTTGTGGCAGAACTGGCTGACATTACAGCGCCTGTAGATATGGTTGATGTCTTTCGCAATGCGCACTTCCTGCCCGCTATCGTAAGCGAGGTTATTGCAGCCCGGGCTCCGGTGATGTGGACACAGTTGGATGTGGTGGATCATGCGGCTGCCGAGACCGCAGAGGCTGCTGGTGTTGAGGTGGTCATGGATCGTTGTCCCGCCATAGAATGGCCGAGGCTGCGTCGGCTGGGCCTGTTGGATTAACAGGCCGGTCACCGCTGTGCCTGCGCGGCGGCCTGTGCTGTTGCGGTATTGCACTTTGGTCGAATTGCTATCGGCCACTGTCACCGGTAACGTCAGGCCAGGTCTTTTTCAGGATAGCGCTGAATGAATAACATCGAGTTGTGGCGTGATGCCGCGAGCAACATCCATTGGTACACCCCGCCGACGACCACCCTGGACAGCAGTCGGCCGCCGTTTTATCGCTGGTTTCCCGACGGCGTTACCAACGCCTGCTACAACGCCCTCGATCTGCATGTTGAGCAGGGCAGGGGCGAGCAGGATGCTCTCATCTATGATAGCCCGGTCACGGACACCCGGCGGCGCTACAGCTATCGCGAGTTACTGGCAGAAGTCGCCCACTTTGCAGGCGTTCTGTCGCGTTGCGGGGTAGAGCGCGGTGATCGCGTGCTGGTATATATGCCAATGGTGCCTGAAGCGGCCATCGCCATGCTGGCCTGCGCCCGGCTTGGCGCAGTGCACTCAGTGGTTTTTGGTGGCTTTGCCAGCAATGAACTGGCGGTGCGTATCGACGACGCTTCACCCAAAGTCGTGGTATCAGCCAGTTGCGGCGTGGAGCCATCGCGCATTGTGGCCTACAAGCCCCTGCTGGACACCGCCATAGAGCTTGCAGAGCACAAGCCAGACCACTGCGTCATTCTGCAGCGGCCCATGCTCGATGCAGCAATGACAGAAGGGCGAGATATCGACTGGGCGCAGGGCATGGCATCTGCGCAACCAGTCGATTGTGTTCCCGTACCGGCCAATCATCCGCTCTATGTTCTCTATACCTCCGGCACGACTGGCCAGCCCAAAGGGGTGGTACGCGACACCGGCGGCAGTATTGTCGCGCTGAAGTGGAGCATGAAAAATATCTACAATGTCGATCCCGGTGATGTCTACTGGGCTGCCTCAGACGTGGGCTGGGTCGTAGGGCATTCCTATATCGTTTACGGCCCTCTCTTTGCCGGCAATACCACGGTGATCTACGAGGGCAAACCGGTAGGTACGCCAGACCCGGGAGCTTTCTGGCGGGTTATTGAAGACTATGACGTCAAAGTCCTGTTCACCGCTCCCACGGCTTTTCGCGCTATCAAAAAGGAAGACCCCCGGGGCGAACATCTCGCGCGCTATAACCTGCAGGGTTTGCAGTCGCTGTTCCTGGCGGGGGAGCGCTGTGACCCCAATACACTGGCCTGGGCGCAGGACAAACTCAAGGTGCCGGTGATTGATCACTGGTGGCAGACGGAAACCGGCTGGCCTATCTGCTCCAATTGCCTGGGTATTGAGCAGCTGCCGATTGTGCCGGGTTCTCCCGCGCGCCCGGTGCCCGGCTATGATGTGCAGGCGTTGGACGAGGGCGGGGAGGCGGTCGCGCCCGGAGAAATCGGTGCTCTGGCGATACGCAATCCGCTGCCGCCGGGTACGTTTACGACTTTGTGGAACGCAGAAGAGCGCTATGTAGAGTCCTACTTCAGCAAGTTTCCGGGTTTTTACGAAACGGGCGATGCCGGCTACATCGACGAAAACGGTTATGTCTATGTGATGGCGCGTACCGATGATGTGATCAATGTCGCCGGTCATCGTTTGTCCACCGGGGCGATGGAAGAGGTGTTGGCCGAGCATCCGGATGTTGCTGAGTGCGCCGTTATTGGCGTCGCTGACCCGATGAAGGGGCAGCTGCCGCTGGGCTTACTGGTGCTGAATGCCGGCGTGACGCGCTCCGCGGAGGACGTTGCCGCCGAGGCGGTACAGCAGATGCGCGAGGTTATCGGTCCGGTCGCGGCCTTCAAGCTGTGCGCGGTGGTGGAGCGCCTGCCCAAGACCCGTTCGGGCAAAATACTGCGTGGCACCATGCGCAGCATCGCAGACGGTGAGCCCTGGAAGATGCCCGCGACGATAGATGATGCCGCTATCCTCGACGAGATTACGCAGACGCTGGAGTCGCTGGGCTATCCCGCTTCGAAGCAGTGACGCGTCGGTCGGGCGGGAACCCCGGCCATGCTGATCAGCGGATCAGGCCTTTGCTTTTCAGATCGCCGACCAGGGTTTTAATGGTGTCTTCACGCACTTGCTTGGAGCTGCCGGACTGCAGTGTTTCTGAAACGGCCTGCCAGATATGCTCATGCGTTTCTGCCACGTAAAGGTCTGACACAATGGCGTGGGTGGTATTGCTGGTCCATACCGGCTGCTGGTAGGCCACCTCATAGGCGTGCGCATAGTAGCCGCCAAAGCCCCCGTAGTAGTTCATGCCCAATGCCGGCGTGACCCCGTAGTAAATCGTACCCGGGTGGTACACCTCCTCAGTCTGTTCGCCTATATAGCGCGACACCATAATGGTGTCGACGCCAGCCTTTTTCGCCGCGGCTATGACCTGCTCGCTGGTCGGCTTGGGCATTGACAATACGGTGTGGCTGGCAATGGCATTCACGCCGTGGTGCTGCAGCGCGCTGGTGTAAGCGTCTTCAAACATTTTGCGCGGTGACGGCTGGCGCGTAACGGCAATGACGAGTACGCCGTGTAAATCGAGCTTGTCCAGTTCCGGGTCAACATAACTGTGCGTGATCTTACTGCCACCGCCACAACCGGATAGCGCGATTATTACGGGCAGGGCGAACAGCAGGCGTGACAGCGTCTTGTACTTGGAATGCATAGGGGAATCTCAAAAGTTGGAGGCCGAATTATCAGCCAGCCTGTACCGACTTACAAGCACGGGTGGTCGTAGCTGCCCTGAGCCTGTGCAAGGTGTCGTTTCCGGCCGCACTTTCGTGCATGATGTGGCCTCGCGTAAAAACACAGTGAATGAGGAACAAGCCATGGCAACATCCAAAGATCTGGGCATCGTGGTGTATGGCGCCACCGGGTACACAGGCAAACTGGTGGCAGAGTATCTGCAGCAGCAATACGGCTCCAGTGGCAGGGTGCGCTGGGCAATGGCCGGGCGCAATGCGGACAAACTGCAGGCCGTGCAAGACGAGCTGGGCATTGATGAATCATTGCCCCTGGTGGTAGCGGATGCCAGTGACCCCGCGAGCCTGCGATCAATGGTTGAACGTGCGGACGTTGTGATCACCACCGTAGGGCCGTATCAGCTCTATGGTAATGAGCTGGTTGCCGCCTGCGCCCAGTGCGGTACTGACTATGTCGATTTATGTGGCGAACCGGTCTGGATGCAGCAAATGATAGAGGCACATGGAGACACCGCAGCCGCCAGTGGCGCGCGCATTGTGTTTTCCTGCGGCTTTGATTCTATTCCTTTTGATCTTGGTGTGCTGTTTGTGCAGCAGGCGGCGAAACAGCGTTTTGGGAGCATGGCAGCGCGCGTCAAAGGGCGTGTTCGCAGTATGAAGGGCACCTGGTCCGGTGGCACCCTGGCCAGTTTCAAGGCGACCATGGCGGCGGCTGCGAAAAATCCCGAAGTCATTGCCAGCCTGATGAATCCCTTCGCCCTGACGCCGGGCTTTGAGGGGCCGCAGCAGCCGGACGGAATGCATCCGGCCTACGATGACGCTCTGCAGAGCTGGGCGGCGCCGTTTGTGATGGCGACGATCAATACCAAGAATATTCACCGTTCCAACTTCTTGCTGAAGCACCCCTACGGCGAGAGCTTTGCCTATGATGAAATGCTGCTGACAGGGCCGGGGGAGCAGGGCGAGGCGACGGCCAAAGCCGTCGCCGCAGACAAGTCTATGGCCAGTGATCCTACCCAGCCCGGTGAAGGCCCCTCGCGCGAGGAGCGTGACAACGGTTCCTATGATCTGTTGTTTGTGGCAGAAACGGAGTCGGGTACGGTGCAGGCCAGCGTGACGGGTGATTGTGATCCGGGTTACGGCTCGACATCGAAGATGATTGCCGAGGCCGCCATCTGCCTGCAGCAGAACCCCGAACTGGCCAGTGGAGGCATCTGGACACCCGCAGCGGCGCTGGGCGAGACCCTGATTGATCGGCTGCAGCGCAATGCCGGGCTAGCGTTTACACTCGAGTAGCATGCTGGTGGCAGCCTCTTCTGTCGTGTGTACACGCTCTCGAACATCCTACTAAATATATTTAAAACAAAGGGATATGGGATCCTGTTAGATAAAATTATTATCAGTGCGGGTGCCCGGTTATTTGGACTTATTTACAAATTTTGGGGGTCATTGAAGTTCGTTGTATGTTTACAATGGTCACTCAGCGCATCGCAGTGCAGTAACGTGTAAGCACTGCGGTCACCCAACGGTGGTTAAAAAATAAGACAACAGGGGCGATGTGGGTCAGGGCAGCCGGCAATGAAGGGATGTATTGCGACAGGGAGAACGTCAGGCTTGTTGTGTGACGCAACAGCAGCGGTTTTTTTTCTTGTGTTGGCGCTGTGCTTGTCTCTGCCTGTTGCGGCATCTGAGACACATGCTGAGGTAGTTGACAATACGCAGACCATCGAATTGCCTCTGGAGCAGCGACTGCGCCTGCACGATGGTCAACTCGCGCTCTATGAGGACCCGACTGGCGCGCTGGACTTTACCCAGGTGCAGCAGGCCTGGGATGCCGGCTTGTTTCGCAGGGCAGAGGCTGGGCAGCTGAACTTTGGCATCACGCAGGCGGCCATTTGGGTGCGTTTGAAAGTTTCCAACCCAAGCTCTGAGTACCAGCGCATCCTGCTGTCACATGATTACGCACCCATGGACAATATCCGGCTGTTTTGCCCACTGGAAGATGGTGGCGTCGAACAATGGCAGGCGGGGGATTCGGTGCCGGTCAGCGACGGGATGGTGAAGCGTCGGCTGGCAAATTTTGATCTCAGGATTGGCCCTGGCAAAACGCAGGTGGTGTATCTCAGGATTCGCTCCAATTCCAATGTGAATGCCGAACTGTCCGCCTGGCCCCCCGAAGTCTTTTTGTCGCACGAGAATTTTTACAACCTGGCCTATGGCCTGCTGTTCGGTGCCATTGTCGTTACGGTATTGAACCTGTTGTTTGCCTGGTTCCTCTCTCGCGCCCAGGCCACGTTGGTGCTCGCTGCCTACTTGACGTCCTACGGTGCCTACCTGGGGTTCTTCAACGGTTACCCGCAAGTGTGGGCGCCGGCAGCGCTGCTGCCACATGTTAACGATATGCACCTGGCCACGATGGGGTTGTTGTTTGGGTTTGGCGCGTTGTTCTACCGTCGTTACCTGCAAATTGCGACGATCAACCGCGGTGTTGATGTCTGCCTGCAAATATTGCAATGGATGGGCTTTGCCGTGGTTTTCAGCCCCATCCTGCCCTTTTATATTATCGAGCTGTTGCTGTTCATCGTGGCCGGGGCGACACCTGCCCTGACCTCTGCTTACGCTTTCTACCTCTGGTACAAGCGGGTCGATCATGCCGGTATTTTTGCTATCGGCTGGTTCGTTGCACATCTGTCGTCAATTCTGGCGGCGATGCGCATCGGAGGCAGTCTGCCCAACGAGGAGTGGCTGTGGCATTTGCCGGCACTGGGTTGTGCGCTGGCGTTTATGTGTTTTACCGGCGCCGTCGCCCTGCGCCTGTCACGCGAAGTAAAATCGGCTTACCTGGATTTTCTGACCGGTATTGCGAATCGTCGGCAGCTTGAGCAAGTGTTTCAGGCCGAGTTTGAACGAGCCCGGCGATATGACAGACCGCTGTCAGTGATCGTTGTGGATGTCGATCATTTCAAGCGGGTTAACGATGAACACGGTCATGCCCTGGGCGACAATATATTGAAAGATCTCGCCCAGCGCTGCCAGCGTTTATTGCGTGGCTCAGATCTTGCCGCGCGCATCGGCGGAGAAGAGTTCGCCATTTTACTGATCGAAACCGACGGGCACAGCGCATTGACGGTCGCAGAGCGCCTGCGCAGGAGTCAGGCGGGTGCCGATGAGGGGGCCGGCTCTGTGACGCTGAGCTTGGGAGTGAGTGAGCTGTTGTGCGAAGACAGCTCCATGAGTGCGATTATGGAGCGGGCTGATGAAGCACTCTATAAAGCCAAGTCCGGTGGCCGCAATCGGGTTGAGGGTGTCGCTTTAAGAGCGAGACCGGCAGGCGATATGGCGCGCGTCGTTGATATCGAGGAGGCGATGGCCAAGGGGCAGTCGGGTAGTACGGTCAGTCATGGAGATTGAACCCGGCGCTGACACCTTACGAAAAATGGCTCTGCCGCATCGCCGGGCAGTGCTGCGCGCATTGCTTTGGGCCACGGTCCTGTCTGGCATTATCTTTGGTCTGATCAACCTTTCCAGAGGCCTGGTGCTCGCCTATCTGCTGGAGTTTGGTATGGCGGGTTTTTCCGCTTACATGCTCTTTGCTGTGCGCAGGACCCGTCATCTCGAGCGCTGGATACTGGCGTATGTGTTCCCTTTCTTCATTGTTATGATGCTGCTGCTGGCGTTGATGCCCGGCGACACGGTCACGCTGTTCGTCTGGGTACTGCTGATTCCGCTGGTGGCGCACTTGCTGCTGGGGCGTCGGCTCGGCTTGCTGGTCTCAGCGTTTTTCATGCTGGTGGCAGCGGCGATCTTCTGGCAGAAAAACCAGCTCGATCCTGATCTGATGAATATCCGGGCAATTTCGAACATTGTCATTCTTTCTCTGTGCATTCTGTTTTTTACCCATGTTTATGAAATCAGCAGGGAGCGCACCGAAATTGGATTGCTGCAGGCAGCGCGCACTGATTTCCTCACGCAAATGGCGAACCTGGCCGGACTCGTTGAATTTTTTCGCGTTGAGCGCTTGCGCGCAATCCGCCAGAAGCAGCCATTGAGTATGCTGCTACTCGACCTTGATCATTTTAAACGCGTCAATGACGCATATGGCCACGACGCAGGTGACAGAGCCCTCAAGTTTGTTGCGCAGCTGGTAAACAGCCGCCTGCGAGCGACCGACCTGTTAGGTCGATCGGGGGGCGAGGAATTCGTTGTTCTACTGGTTAATACCGCAGGCCCCTCGGCGGTGCAGGTCGCGGAAGATTTACGCTACACCCTCGAGCATTCGATGTTTGAATACAAGGGGCAGGTCATCCCGTTGAGCATGAGTATCGGGGTTTCTGAGTTGGGTGCTGATGGCGAGCAGTTCCAGGACTTGTTCGCGGCTTCTGACAAGCGTCTTTATGAGGCCAAGGCGGCCGGGCGCAACCGTGTGGTGTATAAGTCGAGCGCACCGGGTATAGCCGCCGGAGCGCCTTCTGCTGACGGCTTTCCTGAAGCTGCCGACAGCGTGCGCGCTGCGCGCCCGGTGATTGCGCACCGGACGCTGACGCGTGGGTTGCCGGATTAATACTGCAAGGGCGGCAGCAGCTACCCGTAGGTATTGATGATCTGTTTACCCAGCGCCATCTGGTGCACCTGGTCCGGTCCATCCGCCTGACGGCACCAGCGGGCATAGTTGAATGCTTCTGCCATAAAATAGTCGCTGGTCAGTCCGCCGGCACCATGCACCTGCATGCAGCGGTCGATAATATTCTGCACCATCAATGGCACTTTCACTTTACTGGCGGCAATCATATCGCGTGCGGCCTGGGCGCCGACCTCGTCCATACGCGCGCAGGATTTAAGCACCAGCAGCCTGGCCATCTCAATTTCCGCAAAGGAATTGGCAATGTCCTCTTTCACCGACTGATGCTGGCTCAGTGTCTTGCCGAAGGTGGTGCGCTCGGTCACACGTTTACACGCCAGCTCAAGCGAACGCTGGGCGGCGCCAATCAGACGCATGCAATGGTGCATCCTGCCCGGACCCAGGCGCCCCTGTGCAATCTCAAAGCCGCGGCCCTCGCCCAGCAGCATGTTCTCCAGCGGCACACGAACGTCGACAAATTCCAGTTCAGCGTGGCCCAGCGGCGCATCGTCATAGCCCAGCGTGGTCAGCGGCCGGATGATGTTCAGCCCCGGGGTGCCCTTGGGAACCAGCACCTGTGACTGCTGCTTGTGGCGGCTTTCGTTATCCGGGTCTGACTTGCCCATCACGATAAAAATCTCGGTGGGCTCATACATGGCATTGGAGGCGAACCATTTGCGCCCGTTGAGCACCCATTCGTCTCCATCGCGACGTATTTCAAGCTGGATATTGGTGGCGTCACTGGAGGCCACCTGAGGCTCTGTCATCACGTAAGCAGAGCTGATTTCACCCGCCAGCAAACGCGGCAACCAGCGCTCCTGCTGCTGCGGCGTGGCGTACTTCATGAACACTTCCATGTTGCCGGTATCCGGTGCGTTGCAATTGAACACCTCCGGCGACCACAGCACGCGGCCCATGATTTCCGCCAGTGGCGCATAATCGAAGTTGCTCAATCCTCCGTGATCACAGTATTCAGCGAGAGAGGGCGGAATAAACAGGTTCCACAGGCCGGCATCGCGAGCCTTTTGTTTGAGTTCTGCCATCAGTGGCAGCGCGGCAAAGCGGTTTGTGGCGTTGGCCAGCTGTTCTTCGTAGGCCGACTCATTGGGATAGATGTACTCATCCATGAAGGCGGTGAGTTGAGCCTGGTACTGCATTGATTTTTCACTGAACTGGTACACGCTGTTCTCCTTTTTCGCAGAGCATGAATTGTAAGCCTCTGAAAGCAGAATGCCAGCGTCTGTGCGGCTTGAGTTCGTGCACTGAACGTGTTTCGAGAATTACTGCCGGCTGGGTAGAATCTGATCGCCGGCGACAATGCCGGACAGTATTTCTACCGTGCCATCGTCGTAGTGTTTCCCTGTACGAACAAATCGCCTTGCGACGTGCTTGTTCTCGAGCACCCACACCACGTCCACCTGTCCCACACTGGCGATTCTGCCAGCAGGAATCACAACAACGGATTCAGTCCCGGCAGGGATGTGCAGCTGCGCATACATGCCGGGCAGCAGTCCTTGCGAATCCTGCAGCCGACTTTTCACAAGGAAACTGCGCGAACCCACGTCGCCGGCCGGTACACGTTCTTCGATGGTCGACGTCAGGGTCTTGTCCAGTGCGGGAATAGTGACCAACAACGACTGCTGTGGCTGCAATGTCAGCGCCAGTTGTTCTCGCACATTGGCTTCAACGCGCAGCGATAACGGGTTGTAGAGGGAAAGCAGTTTGGTGCCGGGCTGCGCGGTATCGCCCGGTTCGGCAAAACGATCGACAATGCGCCCACTGATGGGGGCCGTAATGCGGGCATAGCTCATCGCGGTACTGGCTTCGCCAAGAACCTGGCGCGCGCTGTTCAGCTGCGCGACCAGTGCATCGTGGTTGGCCTGTGCCTGGTCGAGATCAGCCTGGGCCAGTAACCCCTTTGCTGTCAGTTCACGGGCCCGGGACAGGGCCTGCCTTGCTTCCGTCAGCCTCGCACTCACTGACGCCACGCTGGCTGTCGCCTGGGAAACGCGTGACTCCAGGTCGGTGTTTTCCAGGTCAACCAGCACCTGTCCCTGCTCAACGGTATCACCGGCACGCACGTGAATGCGCTCAATACGCGCCAGAATGCGGGACGAGATCACGGTGGCCTGCTTGGCCTCAACGCTGGCTGGAACCGATTCAAACTGTGGTTGCTCGCGCTGCCGGGCGATGATCACGTCGCCACTTTTTACAGGAGCTGCGGCCTGTGAGGTGCTACCGGGTTTGAGCTTGTCACTGAACATGCCCGCCATCCACCCCACGACAAGCAGCAGTGCCAGGATACCGGTTACCGGCAACAAAAGAGCTTTTGCAAAGCGTTTCATAGGTTCAGGCCTCCAACTTCTCGGTGTGTTCAAACACCAGCAGATACACCAGGGGCACCACCAACAGGGTAAATACCGTGGAGGCGATGATGCCGAAGATAATGGCCAGGGCCAGTCCGCTGAAAACCGGGTCGAGCGTAATAATCAGATTACCCAGCAAAGTGGTTCCAGCAGTCAGCAGGATAGGGCGCATGCGGGTGGCACCAGCCTGCACCAGCGCCTCCCTGATCGGCAGACCGCGGGTGCGCTCCTGGGTGATGAATTCTACGAGTATCAGGGAATTCCTGACGACGATGCCCGCCAGCGCGATCATACCGATCATGGCAGTGGCGGTGAAAAGTACTGGTTCCGGCGCTCCCGCGATTTCGCGCTCTCCGAACTGGTTCATTAACCAGAAGCCGGGCATGATGCCGATGATGGTCAAGGGAATGGCAGACATAATAATCAGCGACAGGCTGGTAGATGCAGTCTGGATTTTTAACACGAAAAAGATACCCACCAGTGCAAAGGCGAACGCGAGGCCCATATCGCGGAATACCTCGACAGTGATCTTCCACTCACCTTCGCCCGTCCATACCACGTCGAGTTGCGGAGAAAGCTGCCAGCCGTCTCCGCCGCCGGCATTAAGGAAGGTTCTGTCGCGCCAGTCGTTGGCGGGGCCGGCCGCTGCGCCCGCATCGCTATTCACATCCGCGATCACTTCAGCGGGCGTCCGCCCCGACAATTCCGCCATTACATAAGCCACAGGCCGCAGGTCCTTGCGATGGATAGTGGTGTCGGCGGACAGGTGTGTGAACTCGCCAAGCTCACCCAGGGCTACCAGTGGTTGTGGCGCTGTATCCAGCCCACTGTTACTGCTCTGTTTGACGATGCCGGGCCGGCCTTTCACCTGCAGTCGTTTGAGATCTGCCAGCGATGCGCGCTCCTGCAACGGCAGACGCAGCAGCAGGGGCAGGGGATGCGCCTCGCGTTCAAGCTGGAGGTGGCCGGCGTTGATACCGTCATTGGCCATCAGCAGGACCTGGTTGATATCCTGCGTGGCAACTCCGGACAGCGCGGCTTTCTGTTTGTCGATGACGAAGCGCAGGCGCTCATGTGGCGCCTCCACGGTGGTGTCGACCTCATGTACGAACGGCTCTCTTTCCAACCTGTGTTGCAGCTGCAGCGCGCCTTGCTGCAATTGCGTGTACGGTGTGGCAGCGCTGCCATAGATCTCCGCTACCAGCGTGCTCAACACGGGAGGGCCTGGTGGCACTTCAACAACTTTGATAGTGACGCCGGCAGTGCTCAGCGCCCGCAACTGCTGTCGCATTCGCAGGACCACTGCGTGTGATTGATGTTGCCGCTGTGTCTTGTCTGCCAGCGTCACGCGCAAATCGGCCTGGTAGGGTAATTGCCGCTGGTAGTAGTGGCGCACCATGCCATTGAAGTCAATGGGCGAGGGCGTGCCCACAAAAGACGCGATGGCGTGAACCTCATTGAATTCGCGCAGTATGGCTGCAACGCGTGTCGCCATGGCGGCGGTACTTTCCAGCGTCGACGATTCCGGCATATCGATCAGTACCTGCACTTCGTTTTTGTTATCGAACGGGAGCAGTTTCAACGGCACCAGTCGCAGCACAGGTAGCAACGCTGAAATAACAAACAGCACCACGATAACAATCAATGCCCAGACGGTTTTGCGACGGCTGTTGAGCAGTGGTAGCAAGAGTTTGCCATACAGCGCCGTCAGCTTGTTGTCTGTGACCGCGGCGTTGGCTTGATCGCCTGCTGTGTTCTGTACACGCAGGATCTTGCTGGCCAGCCAGGGTGTGACGATAAACGCAACGACGGTGCTGGTCGCGACGCTGACTGGTACGTTGAATGCCATGGGAGCCATGTAGGGACCCATCATGCCAGTGATGAAGGCCAGCGGGATAAAGGCCAGTACGATGGTGACCGTTGACATCAGCAAGGGGATACGTATTTCCGCAATAGCGCCAACAATGCGCTCCTGTATTGAGCCGGCGCGCTTTTTCAGAAAACGCTCTATGTTGTCGACACCCGTAATGGGGTCGTCCACGAGCAGTCCCAGCGACAAAATCAGCGCGAACAACGTCACCCGGTTAATGGTATAGCCGAACGCCATATCCAGCGCCAGCGTGATGCCGTAGCTGATGGGAACGGCAATCCCCACCACCGCCGCGGGCCGCCAGCCCAGGAAGATGGCAATGAATACCACCACCGTCAAAATAGCAAAACCCAGACTCGACGCGAGGTTGGTGACCTTTTCGTCTGCGGTGGCTCCATAGTCGCGCAATACCTCAACGTGCAGATCGGAGGGAAGGATCTGTTGCTGCAGATCCGCCACCATCTCATGCACAGCTCGCGCGACACTCACCGCATTGCTGCCGCGTTGCTTGGCGACGCTGATGGCAACCATCGGCAAAGCGGTGCGCAAGGTACCTTGTGATGCCGGGTGAGACGCAGAAAAATCGATCCAGGTATAATTTTCGGGTTCTGCCGGGCCGTCGATCACCTCCGCTACATCGCGCAATAGTACAGACTGACCGTCAACGACATTGATCACCAGTTGTTTCAGCTCGTCCACGCTGCGCACAAAGTCACCGCTTTCCAGCTCGAAACTGGTGTTACCGAACGTCCATCGCCCGGTTGTTTGCAGCAGGTTGGAAACCTGCAAGGCGTAAACGATGTCTGATGCGGTGCTCTTGCGGGCCGCCAGGCTTTCCGGAACCGGCAGGATGCGAATTGTGCGGGGCCGTCCGCCAAGCACTTTGACTTCACTGGTGTCTTCGATCGTTTGCAGGAAAGTGGAGACTTCATCCGCTATGCGGCGCAATTCAAAGTCTGAGGTCTCGGCGTTGGCGTCACTCCACAAGCCCAATACCACGATGGGGACATCGTCGACCTCCACGGGACTCACCATCCAGCTGTCTATGCCATCGGGCAATTTGTCCTGGCTGGAATAGAGTTTGCTGTAGACGTTGAAGATGGAGGTTTCGCGATCCTCGCCGACATAAAAGCGCAGAGTGACTGTTGCGCGCCCGGAGGACGATACCGAGTAGACATTTTCTACGCCCGGAATCTGGGTAAGCAGTTTTTCCAGCGCTACGGTGACCTGCCGTTCAACCTGGCGGGCGGAGAGACCGGGTGCGGACACCAGCACGTCCACCATGGGCACGACAATCTGCGGTTCTTCCTCGCGCGCGGTAAAGTTCAGGGCGATCGCGCCCAGCGCCACTGAGACAAAGAGAATAAAAGCCGGCAGCCCGCCTGACAGACTGCTGGCAACCAGTCTGTCCAGGGCACTGGTGGCGCTCATCAGCGGGCGGGGGCCGTTGCGGGCGAGGCACTATTCAGCACAGAAAATACCATACAGGGTTTCCATAACCGTTTTGACATTGGCGTCTGCCAGGGCGTAATAGATAGTCTGTGACTCACGTCGGGTAGTCACAAAACCGGCATCGCGCAGGCGCGCCAGGTGTTGCGACAATGCCGATTGAGACAGCGCGATTTTGTCATTCAGCTCGCCAACGCTGAGTTCGCCTTCCAGCAACAGGCAAAGCACCATAAGGCGCCTGGCGTTGGCCAGTTCGCGCAGGAACTCCTCTGCCTGGGCAGACTTCTTTGCCATTTTTGACGCGCTGATTTTCATGGGACAACCCCTGATACAGGATTTACTATAGAGCAATATATTAGTAAGTACAAATGTAGTTAAGTCTAAATTATGATATTCTTATCTAGTGAGCACATACTGGTGCAAGGAGAAATCAATGTTGAAAACCATACCAGAACTGATACAGGACATTCGCCCCGGCTTGCGCTGTGTGAGCGCAGAGACAGCGCGTGCTGAGCTGAATAATTCCGGCGGTGTATTGATCGATGTTCGAGAGGCCGCCGAGGTGAGCCAGCAGCCGGTTTCCAAAGCAGTGCCGATTCCGCGCGGTGTGCTGGAAATGAAAGTTTCAGAGCAGTTTCCTGATGCGGAGCATCCGATTTATGTGCACTGTGCCTCCGGTGCCCGCGCTACATTGGCAGGTGAGCAACTGCATCGTATCGGGTATCAGCGGATATCGGTGATCACCTGTCCTTTAGACAAGGTAGTGGACTCACACGGCGAATAAGCACTTTCAGGCACTGACAATCCGGCCATCGTCGATGCGGATGCGCTCGTCGCAAAGGTCTGCGATGTGCTCGTCGTGGGTTGATATCAGGAAAGTGGCCTGATCCTGCTGGTTTATTTCCCGCAGCAGCTGCATGACCTGCTCGCCATTTTCGCGGTCCAGGTTGCCGGTGGGTTCGTCCGCCAAAACCAGGTCGGGATTGTTGATCAGCGCGCGGGCAACGGCCACTCGCTGTTTCTGCCCGCCGGATAATCGCGTGGCGCGAAAGTTCCGTCTGTCGTGCAGACCCACGCGGTCCAGTAACATTTCTCCGCGCTGCCTGATGTCGCGTGTGATGGCGCCAGCCGGCGCAGCGGCAGGGAAGGTGACGTTTTCCAGTGCGGTAAAATCCGGTAGCAGGTTGTGATACTGGAAAACAAACCCCAGGTGCTGGTTGCGATTGCGCGAGTACTGCGCATCAGACAAGCGTGTCAGCGACTGTCCCAGCAGCGTCAATTCGCCGGACGTGGGCCGCATAAGCAGCCCGAGAATGTTGAGCAGAGTAGATTTTCCTGATCCCGACGCGCCCTCCAGTGCAATCATGCGCCCCTTGGGGATGCTCAGGTTGACGCCCTTGAGTACCTCGGTTTCAGTATCGCCGTTAAGAAAGGATTTAACGATCGCGTCAGCCTGCAGGATAATGTCGCTCATTGCTGTATTGCATCCACGGGGTCAACAGCAGAAGCGGCTCTGGCCGGCAACAGCGATGCCAGCGCCGCTCCGATAATCGTCAGGGAGATAACCGCGAGGTACCCGCCCTCTGTGGGCGCTATAGGGAGTGACGGGTTGCCGTCAGGCCCCTCGATTGAGGCCAGCAACACGCATAGCTGGTAGCCCGCCAGTGAGCCTACGCAGGCGGCAATAACACCGACAAATATGCCCTGCAACACAAAAACACCCGCTACGAAGCCGCGCGAAACGCCAACGGCACGCATAATGCCGATCTCGGCCCGGCGACGGTAGCTGGATAGCAGCAGGGCACTGGAGATTGAGATGATAATAGCGATCATGGCAAATGCCTGAATCAGTCTGCCGGTGTTGCCCTGGGCGTCCGTAGCCGCTTTCAGGTTCTCGTTTCTGCGCTGCCAGGGCGTTGACATCAATCCTGTCGCATCTTCCAGAGCTGTGGCGATAGCGGGAGCATTGTCTGGATCTTCCAGTTTGAGGGCAATCGATGTCACTCCATTGGGTAGATCAAACAGTGGTCTCGCGGCGCCAATGGACAAGTACGCGACGCGCCGATCGAGGCTGCCCACGCCCGTTTTGAACACACCGGTGACCGGGATGATCCGTTCCGCGCCGCGCTCGGAACGGATCAGCACGGGAATGCCGGCCTTCAGGTTGAGATCCCTGGCAAGCTCCGCACCGATCATCAGCCCGCCGGAAGACAGGTCTGAGGTGCCATCAACCAGGCTGGACGACAGATCTGAAATGGCGTCGATCTTGAGAGGCATCACGCCCTGCACAGCGACCGGCAGAACGGCTTCCCCGCGCACCAGAAAAGCGTTGCCGTCAATAATCGGGCTCACAACCGTAACACCCGGCATGCGTTCGGCCACGGCAATCACCTGCTGCCAGTTGCGTACCTGTTTGCGCCTGAAGGTGGATACCGGCTGCGCCGCAAAGCGATCATCGTCGGTGAGCACGCGGGCCACGGTATTGCGTTGCTCCAGCTCCACATGGGCGATCTTGCCAGTGACTTCGGCGGTCAGGAAAATACTGAGTCCGTTGATCAGCGCGGTGATAAAAACAAAGACGATCACGCTCAGTGCAACACCGACAATCAGCAGGGCCGTCTGCCCGAGATTGGACGTCAGGTAACGCCAGGCGACTTTGCACAGGAAAAACATCAGGGTTGCGTTGCCGCTGCGCCGTTGTCAATGATGACTTGCGTGCCCGGTTCGATCTCCATCGGGTTACGCAGCACCTCATCGCCCGCATTGATCCCTGATTGCACCACGACAGCCTCGCCTGGCCAGTCGATGAACTGCAGGCTGCGCTCGGCGACCTTGCCGTTTTCAACCACGTACACCTGCCACCCATCATTCACTTTTTGCAAAGCACTGCGTGGTACGCTGATGGCATTCTCAAACCGTTCGGTGATGATGTTGACATCAATAGAGCGCCCGGGCAGGAAGACGTCCACCGGCGAGTCGGGCATCAGGCGCACAAGGCGCCCGCCGGTGAGCGGATCTATCCGTGGTGCCACTTCGGTAATTGCGCCCTCATAGACAGCCGCTGAGCCGGACGGAGACAACAATGCCGGCATGCCGACTTTCAGTTCGTCTGCATAGTATTCATCGACTTCCGCTTCGATCTCCACGGCACCGCCGGAGCCGATCTCAAAGATAATATCCTGCGTTCCCACTACCTGGCCGGCGTCGATGGGCCGCGACAGTATGATGCCGGTGACGGGTGCGCGTATGGAAAACTCCTGAATGCGTGCCTTGTCCTGATCGATGACAGCTTTGGCGGCTCGCGTATTTGCCCGTGCAGACGCCAGGGCCGCGCGCGCTTCATCCAATTCTGCCTTGGCAACCAGCCCTCGCTCTGCCAGGCCTTCAAGGCGCTTCAGCGTCAGCCCTGCAAGATCCAGTTCAGCTTCTCTGGCCAGCAACTGCGCGTTGCTCACGGCAAGGCTGGCGATCTCCTCGTCAGAGCGAACCTGCGCCAGCTCATCGCCCTGTTGCACTTCATCGCCCTCATCGTGCAGAAGGTTAACCACTGCACCGGGGGTTTCGGCTCTTATCTGCACAACCTGTTGCGAACGCACCCGTCCAACGACGGCCAGCACCAGCTCGGCGTTTTGTTTTTCCACCTTGACAGTTTGCACAGCTGGCGCCTGCGTTTCGCGCAGCACAAAAAAATAGGCAATGGCACCGACAAAAACCAATACCGCGGCTCGGCGAAGCCATTTAATTGTCTGATGCATTTACTGTCTCGATAATCTTTATGCGTTGTTGTTGTGGCCAGTTCCAAGGCGCTTTGTGGTGCTGGATGGGCACGAGGTTATTGTATCCAACTTCATGAATCCTGACCTGGTTTTGTCTACGTGCAAGATTGCGTTTCAGATCAGGCTGCGCCCGCCATCCACAGTGATGATCTGGCCGGTAATAAACGGCGCATCCATGGCTAGAAAACAGACAGTGCGGGCGATGTCTGAGGCTTCTCCCAATCGTTTCAGCGGCGTGTTTTCAATGGTGTGCATGCGGCTGGCCTCGTCATAGGCCGTATCGTTCTGTGGCCACAGGATAGCTCCCGGCGCTACAGCGTTGACCCGGATATCCGGTGCCAACTCAACCGCCAGACTGCGGGTGAGGGAGGCGAGCCCGGCTTTTGCAGCGCCGTAGACGTTGAACTCGCGCAAGGGCCTTTCTGCGTGTACATCCACAATGTTGATGATACATCCGCCGGCCACCTTGATTCGATCCATGAGGGCCTGCACGAGAAAATAGTGCCCTTTGAGGTTGGAGCTTACCATTGCGTCGAACTGCGCAGAGGAGCAGTCATTGATCGGCGTGGGGCTGAATCCCGAGGCATTATTGACCAGTACATCGATGCCGTCATAACGCGACGCGATCTGTTCAGCCATCAGCTCTATGTCGGGCAGTGTGTCCAGGTCAGCACAGAAACAGTGGCAGGAGCCTGCACGCTTGCCATTCAGCTCGGCCGATAAAGATGCTGCATCACCCGCAGAGTTGCGATAGTGCAGGGCAATGTCATACCCCCTTGCATGCAGGTGCCGGGTGATTTCGGCGCCGATTCGCTTCGCGCCACCTGTGACGACAGCCACTTTTTGCATACGGGTTCCCGGGAGTCCGCGGTGGACGTTTAAAGGCTTTGTTGTGTAGATTCGCAGCACAACAGCTTAAACTGAATCGCGAAGCAAGGAAAAGAAAAGACTATGGAATATGGCATGGCTAACCACCTTCTGAACATGCATGGAAAAGTTGCGCTGGTGACCGGCGCCTCCAGTGGCTTGGGCGCTCACTTTGCCCGGGTCCTGGTGCAGGCCGGAGCGCGGGTTGCAGTTGGTGCAAGGCGCACTGACAAACTCGATGCCCTGGTAAAAGAGCTTGCCAGCGAAGGCGGCACTGTCGTCGCCGTGCCTCTGGATGTGACCCAGCGCAGCAGCGTTGATGCAGCCCTTGACGCGATAGAGAAAGAACTGGGTACGGTGAATGTGTTGATCAATAACGCAGGCGTTGCCCATGCCCAGTACAGCCTGAAAGTGAGTGAGGATAACTGGGATAAAGTCATGGAGACCAATCTCAAGGGCGCCTGGCGTATGGCGACCGCCGTTGCCAGGCGCTGCATTGCAGCCGGCGGCTCTGGGAGCATCGTCAATGTTGCCTCAATTCTCGGTCTGCGCGTTGCGTTTGGAGAATCCACCTACGCCACGTCCAAAGCCGCGTTGGTGCAGCTAACCCGCGCCATGGCACTGGAATTGGGCCGCAAAGGGGTGCGGGTCAATGCACTTTGCCCCGGCTACTTTCGCACCGAAATGACTGAAGCCTACTTCGACAGCGATGCCGGCAAGGCCTTTATCGACAATACCCCCGCACAACGTCCAGGTTACCTGGAGGAACTGAGTGGGCCTATGCTACTGCTGGCCAGTGATGCTGGAAGTTTTATGAATGGCGTTGCGCCGCCGGTGGATGGCGGGCATCTTGTCAGTTCACTGTAGCGTTGAAATGAGATAGATGAGCTATGCAATGAACACTGACCGTCTGCGACCGAAATTTTGTTATAGAGGCGGTGATTCATACTGCGGCCGGGCTAGCGAATGTACATCGCGTTAGCGGCAGTCATATTGCTGGCGCTGTCCTTGCCCTGTCTTATTTTCTGGTGCCTCTGTCAGCAGTTGCTCGCTGCTCGCGTTCGGGTGCGGCCCTTGTTGGCGACACTGGTATGCATGGCATTCAGCTACGGTACCCAGGCTGTCTTTGATGTATCGCTGCCCGGTGGTCAGGGATATGGAATTATTATCATTGCGCTTTCCTTTGGCTGGTCGTTTGCGTTGCTGGCCTTGTGTATTGTGGCTGGGAAAGGGCGGGTGCCGTATTGATTGGTCAAGCTGGAACGACATCACGAGGCTGGGCGCAGCTCGTTGGCGAGTGGGATTTTTCTGCTCTAACGCATTGATAAATATGAATAAAATGGCCCGCCCTTCAGGATTCGAACCTGAGACCTTCCCCTTAGGAGGGGGATGCTCTATCCAGCTGAGCTAAGGGCGGAAATGGAGGGTAGGGATTATTCCGTTGTCGGGTTCATAACGCAAGGCTGAGCCCGGGTTGATCTTGATCAACACCTGAGTAAGTGGCATGTATGCCCCTTGAAAATCCGTGCTTGCGACCACATTTAGGCTGTGTCGGCAGACATGATGACCAAAAGGAGGTGTCGTATGCCATTAGTTCCACGCAGTAATCTGTTTGATATTGATCGCTTTTTCAACGACTCCTGGCCGCAGGCGTCCGAGTCGCAGACGGGCACGTTTTTCGCGCCCCGGGTAGACATCAGTGAGGTGAACGATCACTACGAGATCACCGCTGAGTTGCCTGGTGTGTCCAAGGATAACATCCACGTGCATGTGAAAGACGGCATCCTGACGTTGGAGGCGGAATCCTCGCAGGAGAGCAGGGAGGAGAAAGAGGGTAGGGTCATCCGCCAGGAACGCCGCTATGGCAAGTTCATGCGCAGCTTTAATCTGGGTGCAGATATTGAAGAGTCTGATATCAAGGCGTCCTTTAAAGATGGCGTGCTGAAGCTGGAGGCCCCCAAAATGGTGGAGAAAGCGGTAGAGCGTCGACGCATCGAAATCCAGTAACTTCTCATTACACCGCTGGCTTCGGCCAGCGGTTTTGCCCATCTATTTGCTGATCTTCTATTGCAATCCCGGATGCGCCGTATCAGTCTATAGTCAGCTTCGTGGATGTAGCCACGAGTCTCAAACAGTGACCTGGTTGATAGAGTGAACAAGAGGTAGCGTTCCCGTGCGGTTGCGAATCCAGTCGGTTTTTATCGTTTTTTTCTTCTATGCACTGGCGGCAGTGGTTGCCCAGGCCACGGCCCAGACACCCCCGCTGGATTACACGCGTCAGGGATACTCCGCTGCGGTTGAGGCCATTGATCGTGGTAGCTGGACGCAATACAAGCAGCTGCGTCCGTCGCTGGATGATTATCCGCTGGCTATCTATCTGGATTTTTTCCAGCTGAGCCGGCAGGCAGCCACCGTGCGTCCGGCAGACGCCCGCCAGTTTATGCAGGACAGCGCTGATTCACCGCTGCCCAATCGATTTCTCTCTGCGTATTTGTTTCGCGCCGGCAAAGATCGGCGCTGGGATGACTTTCTGCAACTCATGCCGCAGGAGCCGGCAACCGTCGAGCTGAAGTGTTACTTCTATCGCGCCAAGCTGGCAACTGGCGAGCGCGATGCGGCCTGGGCCGGCGCGGAAAAGCTCTGGGTGTATGGTAAATCACGTCCGGATGAGTGCGACCCGTTATTTGACGCCTGGATGAAAGCGGGCGCGGTGACGGACGAGATGGTGTGGGCACGCCTGGTGAAGGCGTTTGAAGCACGCCAGCGTTCGTTGATGAAGTATGTCGCGCGCCAGGGCAGTGCTGAACTGGCGCCCTGGGCAGCCCGGCTGCAGGCGGTTTACCAGCGCCCGGAACGGATGCGACAGCAGACCCTGCCCGCCGATGATCCGCGTTCAGCGGATGTCGCGTCGCTGGGAGTCACCTATCTGGCGCGGTACAACCCTGAGCTGGCGCTGGCATTCTGGCGTGACTATCAGGCGGAGATCGCATTCACGCCAGAGCAGGTCAAGGGTGTTGAGCGGGCCATCGCCCTGCAGAGCCTGTTTGCCAAAACCGAGGCGCATCGTGACTGGCTGGACCAGGCGTTGCCCGGGTTAGCTGATGACAAGCTCACAGGCATTCGCCTGCGCTGGGCGCTGGAAGAACAGGATTGGCAAACACTGCTGGATACATTGCCCTTGCTGTCAGCTTCCGAGCAGGCCGATGGCGCCTGGCGCTACTGGAAGGCGATCGCTTTGCAAAACTCGGGCGGGGATGCGGTCGCCGCGCGTGAGTTATTACAAAACCTGGCCAAGGAACGTAGCTATTACAGTTTTCTGGCTGCCGATAAAGTCGGTGTTAAATATGCCTTTAACCACCAGCCGTTAGTGTTGGAGGCTGCCGCTACGGAGCCGCTGGCAAAGCTCCCGGCCCTGCTGCGCATCGATGAATTGAATTTCCACCGGGAAGAAAACCTGGCGCACTCGGAGTGGTCCAAGGTATTGCGCGATGCCGCGCAGCCCGAGCAACAGCAACAGTTGGCACAGGTTGCCTCGCAGCGTGGCTGGTACCGTATGGCGATTGATGCCGCCAATCAGGCCAAGGCCTGGGATTTGCTGGATCTGCGTTTCCCGACGCCCTACACGCAGACCTTTGAGCGCTATGCGGCGTTACAGAAAGTACCCAGCACGGAGTTGATGGCGATAGCGCGACGTGAGAGCGCATTTTTTGCCGGAGCCCGCTCTCCTGTAGGGGCACGTGGACTGATGCAGATCATGCCGGCTACCGGGCGGCAGGTGGCATCCAGCCTGGGCGAGTCGCATTCGCGGTCCGACCTGTATGAAATAGATCACAACGTGTTGCTCGGCAGCGCCTACTATCGCCAGTTGCTGGACCGTTTTGGTGGCAATCGCGTATTTGCGCTCACCGCCTATAACGCCGGGCCGCATCGGGTAGACCGGTGGCGCAACAAGTCTGGCGAAGAGGTGTCGGCCGAGATATGGATAGAGACCATTCCCTACCACGAAACTCGCAACTACGTGCAGGCGGTGCTGGCTTACAACGTGGTGTTCCAGTACCTGATGGGCGATACTGCGCCGTTACTCAGCCCGGCGGAGCGCAGCGCCGCCTATTAAGGGCACCCGCAAACAGCACTAAGGCAAAGCATGCAGGACACTCGACCGCTCTTACTCGAAACCGACTTCCCGCCGTTGCAACGAGCCGCGTTGGATACCCTGCAGGTGAATCTGGGGTACCTGTGTAACCTCAGCTGTGTGCACTGTCATGTGAATGCTGGCCCCACCCGTACCGAGCTCATGTCACTCGATACGGTTGAACAGGTGCTGACGCTGCTGCGCCAAAGCGGGGTAGAAACGCTGGATCTTACCGGCGGCGCGCCCGAGCTCAACCCCCATTTCCGCCACCTGGTGAGTCAGGCGCGTGCGCTGGGTGTGCGCGTGATTGATCGCAGTAACCTGACGATACTGCTGGAACCCGGGCAGGAGGACCTGGCCGCTTTCCTGGCTGAACAGCAGGTCGAAATCACCGCGTCGTTGCCCTGCTACCTGAAGGACAACGTCGAGGAGCAGCGCGGCAAAGGCGTGTACGATGACAGCATCACAGCCATTCGGCAGCTGAACGCGCTGGGATACGGTAGTGATCCCGCACTGCAATTGAACCTGGTCTATAACCCGGTGGGGCCGGTTCTGCCGCCGCCACAGGCTGCCCTGCAGGCAGATTACCGCCGCGAGCTGCGCAGCCGTTTTAACATTTCTTTCAACCAGCTGTTCACCATCACCAATATGCCCATCAGCCGCTTTGGTGCGGTGCTTCTGGCGCAGGGGCAGTACGTGGAATACATGCAGCTGCTGCGCGATAACTTCAGTGCTGCCAACCTGGACACCCTGATGTGCCGCAACCTGCTGAGTATCGACTGGCAGGGGTATATCTACGATTGTGACTTCAACCAGATGCTGGCTTTACCGGTGCTTGCCAAAGATCGCCGGCACCTGCGCGACGTGCTGGGGGGTGACAGTATGGAGGGATACGCAATTGCCATAGGCGAGCACTGCTACGGCTGCGCCGCGGGGCAGGGCAGTAGTTGCGGTGGCGCATTGGACGACTGATGCCGCCCCGGGTCTGCTTCATCATTCCCGTGCTGAATGAGCAGGGCACTATCGCCCGTCTGTTGCAGGCCTTGCGTCGGCGTTATCCCCACAGCCAGTTGCTCGTTGTCGATGGCGGTAGCACTGACGCGACGGTGGCCGAGGCCATGCCTTTGTGCAATCAATTATTGTTGAGCGCCTCCGGGCGCGCCCTGCAGATGAACCTGGGGGGGAATGTGGCCGGTGCTGACTATCTTCTGTTCCTGCATGCCGACAGCGCTCCCGGCGTGACGGCCGATGTGCTGTCGGCGGTGCTGGCCGATGAACCCGAATGGGGGTTCTGCACGGTGCGTCTTTGCGGTGAGCGCCTCGGCTTTCGCGTGATCGAGCGCTTTATCAATTGGCGCTCACGGCTGACGAAGGTCGCAACCGGTGACCAGATGCTGTTCGTGCGCCGCGATGTTTTTGCCCATACCGGGGGTTTTGACGAGATTCCCCTGATGGAAGATGTGGCCTATAGCAAGCGTCTGCGGCGGCTTGCCGCGCCGGTGATCATCGATGCCCCGGTCATGACCTCCAGCCGGCGCTGGGAGGACAACGGTATGGTAAAAACGGTACTGCAGATGTGGCTGTTGCGATTCGCCTACTTCGTCGGAGTCTCCCCCCGGCGGTTGTGGCAACATTACTATGGGCGAAAAGCCGCGGGCGTTGAATGATGGGTGCGTTATGTTATACGCCCGATGTCGGTTTCCACCATGTCGCCTGAATCAACGGCAACGCGTCTGATCCAGTTTGCCAAATGCCCCGAACCGGGGCGCGTGAAAACCCGCATGATCCCGCATCTCAGTGCTGCGCAGGCCTGCGAGCTGCATCTCGAACTGCTGCACTGGACGCTGGGGACGCTTGTCACCTCCGGGCTTGGCCCTGTGCAGGTCGCGATAGCCGGTGACCCGTCTCATGCCGAGGTGCGAGCGTTACGCGCCATCGTGGAGGTGTCGCAGCAGCAGGGCACTGATCTCGGCCAGCGTATGCACGCTGCGCTAAGGGACGCCCTGCGCAGGTCATCGAAAGTCTTGCTGGTCGGTAGCGATTGCCCGGCACTGACGGCAGACTATCTGCAGCAGGCCCAGGCTGCGCTGGAGCAGACACCCGTGGTGCTGGGGCCGGCGCTTGATGGTGGTTACGTACTGATCGGCGCAACGCGGATCACTGCGCAAGTGTTCGAGGGCGTTGATTGGGGGAGTGAGTGCGTGATGTCACAAACGCGTGACAATCTGCGTTCCGCGGGGCTGGCCTGGACAGAGCTGGCGCCGCTGCCCGATATTGATCGCCCGGAAGACCTGCCCCTTTGGTACCAACTACGTCATCAACTGCGCCATCAACCGCGCGACAGGCGCAGTCGATAACACTGGCGAACCCTCAGGCCGTGGCCATGGTCTCGTAAGCTGGCTGCTCCACAACCTGCCCCGAGCGCTGGTACATCAGCCAGGCAATGGCCGTACAGTAGCTCAGGTTGGTCTGCAGCTCGCTGTCGGGATTGCTCAGGAATGCGCGCTGGCTGGCAAGCCCGCGTATTCTGCTGGCGATATCCGGATTGAAGGCGAGATGCCTGTCCCACAGGTCACGGTGCTGTGCAGCCGTGATATGGAACAACCCCAGCCCGTCTGATCGAGCGGCAAACAGCCCGATATCCGGCGCGTCAATGGCAGCGTTGAGCAGAAAAGACTCAGCGGCCGGGGTCCATGCTCCCAGGTATTTCAGGGTAGGTCGGATGACCTGGTCTCTCAGGTGTTCTGCGGTAACGTACATCGTTCAGTTCCTCGCAGGAAGGGCCATGCCCATCAGTTACTGCTGTTTCACTATTATGGTCTTAGTGGTCGGGTTATTGTCTGCCGGCGGCGGAGATGCTCTCTTTTAGCCTGCATTTCCCTACTCACTGTAGTCTTTTTACCACAGTGAAAGAATAAATCCAATAAAAATAAGAGTTTGCGAGGTTTTATTCGAAAGTAGTTGTGGAAGGCGATGTAACTGAGGCTTTCGAGGCGGGGAGAAATTCAAGTTCATGCATTTTACTGTCGCTATAATGCGTGAAAATGCGCCTATTTTCTTATTATGACTGCTAAATTGTCGATTTGTTTCAACCGCCGGCTAGTTTTACGGTGTAGCCACGGTTTTCCAACTCTTTTTTTAACAGCTCTCGCTGGTCACCCTGGATTTCGATGGTGTCGCCCTTGGTGGCGCCGCCTACGCCGCAACGCTGCTTGAGCGCCTTGGCCAGGGCTTTCAGCTCGGGCGGCGCCAGGGGCACACCGGTAATAATCGTCACGGCCTTGCCGCCGCGTCCTTTGGTTTCTCGTTGCAGGCGCACAATACCGTCGCCGATGCTGGCCGGCCTGGCTGATTTGCACACGCACTGGGCTACGGGGCGATGGCATTGGAGACACAGACGGCCCTGATCAGTGGAGTAAACGGGGCGGCTGTCGCTGGGTGTGCGTTTGGGCATGGTCTTGTCGTGTCATTCTGTGTGTGGCGGCAGTATATTAGTCCGTGCAGCGCACTGCCACGCGAAAACGACAGGACAACAATGAGCAACACCATCGATAACACCTCCACCAACACCTCCGCCCCCGGGCTATCGGCTGACAAACAGGCGTTACACCAGCAGCTGGAAGACATGCAGCACCAGATGGCTTTTCAGGAAGACGCGCTGCAACACCTCAATGCGGCGCTGGCGCAACAACAGCAGGAAATACTGATCCTGCGGCGTCAGGTGGAGCTGCTGAAACAGCGTCAGGACGAACTCGTACCCACCGACGACGCGGCAGCGGGCGGTGGCGCCCAGCAGGAGCGGCCACCACATTACTGAACCGGGGATGGTTTTATCGGCGCGGTACACTCGATCATGCCTTGCAGTGCGCGCTTACGGCGGTAGAATCTGGCGCTCTTTGTCACGCCAGAGGTAGTGCACCAATGTCCGATGCTTCCAATGCCCGCCAGGATTCCCCTGAGCAGGCCGGGTTTCGCACCTATTGCCGAGAGTGGTTGAAGGATAACCGACCGCCGGATCCACAGGTGCGATTGCCCCTGAGCGCGCTGGAAATAATGACCCCGGAACAGATGGATTATCTGCAGCGCTGGCAAAAGGCGGCTTACGACGCGGGCCTGGTGGGCTGTGATTATCCGGAATCCGTGGGCGGCGGTGGTCGCACGGATTGCCAGCGTGTCGCAAACGAAGAGATGATTGCCGCGCGCACGCCTTACTTCCCCAATATCATCGGCCTTGGTATGGCCGCACCCACGGTGTTTTACCACGCCCGGGAAGACGTCAAGCAGCGCCTGCTGCCGCGCCTGTTCTCGGGCGAAGACATCTGGTGCCAGGGTTTCAGTGAGCCTGGCGCGGGCTCTGATCTTGCCAGCGTGCAGACCTTTGCCGAGTGCCGAGGCGACAAGTGGGTGATCAATGGGCACAAAGTCTGGACATCGCTCGCGCATTTTGCCGAATGGATGATCATCCTGCTGCGCACCGACAAGTCACACAAGTACGACGGCCTGTCCTATTTCGTGGTGCCAATACGCGAGGCGCTGGGCAACGGCGTTACGGTGCGTCCGCTGATCAAAATGACCGGCGAGACTGGCTTCAATGAAGTGCTGTTTGACAACCTGGAAGTCGACGATTGCTATCGTCTGGATGAACTGGGTAAAGGCTGGCAGGTCGCCATGACGACCCTGTTGCATGAGCGCGGTGCGGGCGAGCTGCAAACCCCCCGAGCCGGTGGACTCAAAACCAGCGCCAGCCACGCGACCAACACTGCAAACCTTATCGAGCTGGCGCGCCAGTCGCAGCGCGACGGTAAAGCGGCGGCAGACGATCCTGTGCTGCGTGATCGCATCATGCGCCAGGTGATCCGCGAGGCCGGCTTGCAGCACAACCAGCGCCGCGCGCGGGTGCCCGCTCTACTGGATCATCCCATGCGCGTGCAGCTGCAGAACAAGCTGCTGGCCAGCGAAATCGCCCAGGATACGGCGGCGCTGGCACTGGAAGTCGCCGGCCCCGGGGCATCGCTTTACCTGTCTGACGATAATGCACCGGCTGGCGGGCAGTGGCCTCTGGCCTATATGAATTCCTACGGTATGACGATCGCGGCGGGTACCAGCGAGGTGCAACGCAATATTCTCGGCGAGCGCGTGCTTGGCATGGCGAAGTCGAAATAAGGGAGGCAAAGCAATGGCACAACCGGATGATTTTGGCTTTGGTGAAGAAGCCGCATTACTGAAAGCCTCTGCGCAGAAATTTTTCAGTGAACACTTCGCGGTAGATCGACTACACGCGATGGTCGCGAGCGAACACGACCCGGAACAGGCGCGCACCGTGTCCTGGGATCGCGAGCTGTGGCAACAGATGGTAGATCTGGGCTGGACCATGCTGGCCGTGCCCGAGGACGCCGGCGGCGTGGGTATGTCGATGGCAGCCGTGGCCGGGCTGGTGGAGGAAGCGGGGCGCGCTGCGTTTCCCTGTCCGTTGCTGGCGACGCTGAATGCGACATTTGTGTTGCGTGCCTGCGGGGCTTCTGGTGCATCCGCGCTGGCTGAAATCGCCAACGGCAGTGCCGCCACCCTGGCCTGCGCCAATGCGGCGGGCGGCTGGCAGGCAGCAGATGCCAGCGTGCAGTATCGCGATGGCAAGCTGCATGGCACGGCCTGGTTTGTTCAGGATGCGCAAAAAGTGGATCGCCTGCTGGTGAGCGCCACTGCGGATGACGGCGTGGGTTTTTACTGGGTGGCCGCCGATGCCAGCGGGGTCAGTGTGCATGCGGATGCCATCGTCGACCTGACCCGTGATCAGGCGCATGTGACCTTCGATGGCGTTGCTGCCGAAGCGGTGTCTGCGGATGCACAGGGCGTGATGGCTCACGCCATGCCCGCTATCTGGACGGCGCTGGCGGCCGACATTGCGGGCGCCGCTGAATGGCAGCTGCAAACCACGGTGGAATACGTGAATGCGCGCCAGCAGTTCGAGCACCCTCTGGGTTTTTTCCAGGCCGTCAAACACCCGCTGGTAGACGTGATGATACAGATTGATGAAACCAGGTCGCTGGTTTACAACGCGGCCTGTGCTGTCGATTGTGAACCCGAACGTGCGGCGCAGTATGCGCATATGGCCAAAGCGTCGGCCAGCGAGACGGCCGCATTCGCCTCGGGCCGATCTGTGCAATGCCACGGCGGTATCGGCTTTACCTGGGAGTGTTTTATTCACCTGTTTTTCAAGCGCCAGAAGCATAGTCAGCTGTTGTGGGGTGACGCCGCCTGGCATCGGGCGCGACTCGCAGACCTGTTGCTGGGTGAAGTTGCCCAGGCACGGTAAAACGAACAACACAGCATTGGCGATGGTGCCACTCACAATGACTTCGCTGTAAGAGGCGTGAAGAGATCGGATGGTTCAACTATGAATTGGAAAACAGCGCTGGCGGTATTGGTGGCTTTTGTCTTTGGTGTTGGCGTGCTGGTGCAGATAGCCATTCGCACTCCACAGCCGCCTGCGCATCAGGTGTTTATCAACGCTGACGTACTCACCATGGATGCACAGAACAGTATCGCCGAGGCACTGTCAGTGCGCGACGATCGTATCGAAGCGGTCGGCACTACCGCCGAGATTATGGCGCTGGTTGAGGACGACACTGAAGTGGTGGACCTGCACGGTCGTACATTGATGCCCGGTTTTATCGATGCCCATGGGCATTTTCCCGGTTCCGGCATGTATGTTTTTACCGCCAACCTCAACAGCCCGCCCATTGGTGAGCGTGAATCGATAGACGATATCCTGGATGCGCTGCGAGAACGTGCGGCGGTTACGCCGGCGGGGGAGTGGGTCAGTGGGTCGGGCTACGACGATACCCTGATTGCAGAGCAGCGCCATCCCACCCGGGCCGAACTGGATTCGGTGTCGATTGAACACCCGATTGCGATCAACCACATCTCCGGCCACATGATGGTGGTGAATAGCATGGGGCTGGAGCGCGTCGGCATCAGCGCCGCAACGCCAGACCCTGAGGGCGGCGTTATTGCACGCCGCGAGGGTTCCGATGAGCCCAACGGTTTACTGCAGGAAACCGCGCGCTTGGGCGTGATGGCGCAATTGCAGGATATCGGTCTGCTCGATGCCTATCGCATGATGAAATACGCTGCGGTCGAGTATGCCCAGGTGGGCGTCACCACCGCGCAGTCGGGCGGTACCAGCGAGATGCTGACCAACGGTTTGTCGCTGTTCAGCCGACTTGGGGTGATTCCACAGCGGCTGGTGCTGTTCCCGTTCGAGTTTGAATACGGTGAGGCGCTGCTCAACGGCGAGTTTGACCCCGAGGATTATAATTCCGAACGAGTGCACATAGGCCCGGTGAAGATCGTGGCCGATGGCAGTATCCAGGGTTACACCGGTTATCTGGGCCTGCCATATCACACGCCGTATCACGGCGATGAAGAGTATCGCGGTTATCCCTCGGTACTGCGCGAGCGTCTGTTCGAGCAGGTCGCCGCCTTCCATAAAGCCGGTTACCAGATTGCCATCCACGGCAATGGCGATGAGTCGATCGAGGACATACTGGATGCCTTTGAAGCGGCGCAGGCGCAGTACCCGGTTGATGATCCGCGCATGATCCTGATTCACGCCCAGATGGCCAGGGAAGACCAGATTGCCCGCATGAAAGACCTCGGTGTCACGCCGAGCTTTTTCTCGGCCCACACCTGGTATTGGGGCGATCGCCATCGCGATATCTTTATCGGGCCGGAGCGCGCGGCACAGATCAGTCCGGCGCGCTGGGCGCAGCAGTATGGCCTCAGGTTCAGCTCTCACATGGATACGCCGGTCACGCCGATGCTGCCGCTGCAGGCAGCGTGGAGCATGGTGCATCGCATCACGGTGGGAGGTGATGTACTGGGGCCGGAGCAGCGTATCGGCGTGATGGACGCCCTGCGAGCGGTCACCATAGACGCTGCCTGGCAGGTGTTCCAGGAGGATAACCGGGGTTCACTGGAGCCGGGCAAGTACGCCGATCTGGTGGTTCTCTCGGGCAATCCGCTGGATGACCCGATGGCCATGCGGGACCTGCGCGTCGAGCGCACTGTCATCGGCGGGGCGACCATTTTCAGACGCCAGTAGACCCAGCCACTGGTTGGCTAAAAGCGCGAATTTGCCTGTTTTTTAGACACTTCAGGCATGTCGCGCAATCTCTCTTACCCGTATGGGGACTTTATGCCCGATAGCGTGGACAGGCGTGGTGCATTCAGATATAAATACACAAACGGCCTGAGTGAAAAAGGTGCTTTCGCTGTTTTCATCCGGGAGGGGAAACAAGCCGTCGTCCATGTATCGCTATAGCGCCAACAATTCCATCACCTACACCTCCGAGGACTTTGTTCTCTTTCGCACGTCGCCGTTCGCCTGCTGGATGGAGCGTCTGACGCTGGAAAACCCGGATCACGGTATTCCGCCAGACATTGGCAGCGCCAGACCCACCGAAAGTGTGGTGGCACAGGACGACATCGCCGAAACGCTCAGTGAAGAGGGCAGGGATGTCGTGCTGATCGAGTGGGATCTGGATGAGTCGCGCCGCCGCGAGTTGACCCAGGATGCGATGCGTCGCGGCACAGATTTTATCGTGAACGCGCAGCTGGCGCATGGTCCCCTCTCGGGCAGCGCCAACCTGTTGATGCGCACCAGCGGCTATTCCGAGCTGGGTAATTTTCTTTATATCCCCTGCGACACACAGGCCAAGACAACCCTGAACTCAGCCTTCCGTCTGTGCTTTTTGGCCGACCTGTTGCATGGCCTGCAGGGCCAGCTGCCACCACAGATGTTGATCGTGCGCAGTGGTGAAGACGTGGTGCCCCTGCAAACCGAAGATCATATTTATCACTACCGCGCGGTGAAGCAGCGCTTTATGGATGCCATGCGCAATTTCCGCAAGCATCGCATGCCGGAGCCGGCAGAATCCTCGCACTTCGGGCGCTGGTCTGATTGTGCCAACGAAGTGTTGCGCCAGCGCGCGCTGCGCCAGCCGTCGCAGGCACTGGCAGGGGTGGATGGCGCTGATTCTGCCGAATCAGCACCGCAGCAGCTGGAAGAACCGCGCAGGATGGCGGCGCAAGGTGGCGCGGGGCAGCACGAGCAGTCCTCCGCGGTGGCGCAGCCGGATAACGCCAAAGCTGCAGCGGCGGGCGATACGGTAGCCGCCAGCCCGGTGGCCTCGGCGCAGGCGTCTGAAGCAGCCACACCACCCGTGGTGTCTGGTGAGTCGGTTCACTCGCCCCGCCTGAATCACGCGATGTCAGTCAATCTGCTCAAGGTAGAGGCCCGTGCCGGCCAAACGCTGGCAGAAGAAGCGCTGGGAATTCCACACGATTCGGTACAGACGGCGCCCGCCGATAAAGGCGCTTTGCGGCGTATTGGCCCCACGCCCAACCTGATGTTGGCGACGCGCTTGTCTGATCGCCGTGAAAATCCCGAGCACAAGCGTCGCAGTTCTGATGTGGCGCTACAGAACCTCGAATTTATTGGCAGCAGTCATCGCGCGCCATTGATTGGTGAGCAGGAAACCCGCGAACTCGACCGGCGTTTCTCCGACAATTTGTCTGAGGGGCACGAGTATGATTACCCTGCCATGGGGTTGCCGCTGGAGGATGATCTGGCAGAGGAACCCGTGCTGCACGCCGATACTGCACCACCGCCGACTTTACGGCCCCACCCACTGGACAGAGCAGGGGCCAGCGCCAGTTCTTTTATAGATCTTGATACCATTCCCACCCTCTCTGCCGGCCACAACAGGCCCGGTGACGAAGCGCCGGCGGCGCCCGCCACGGGCGACGCAGCGCCTCTGGACAACGACGATGAGGAGACGCCTCTGCGGCCGGGGGAGTCGCCGTTACAATTGTCCCGTACGCTGGAGTCTTTGCTGGATGAGGATCTGCACGATATGACGTTCAGCAGTAGCCTGATGACCAGCGATGAGTTTGACGATTACTAGCGCCAGTAACCTATCGCAGCAATGCAAAACAGTGTCTTAACTCTGCAATAAACGCCTCCGGTTGCTCCAGGGCGGCAAAATGTCCGCCACGTTCAAGCTCGTTCCAGTAGATCAGGTTGGTAAAGCGTTTTTCAGCCCATCGGCGGCTACTGCGGAAAATCTCCTTGGGAAACAACGAGCAGCCGACCGGCATGCTGATCGGGTCCAGATTGGGTGAATTAAAGCTTTCCCAGTAGAGTCTGGCTGAGCTGGCAGCAGTGTTGTTGAGCCAGTAAAGCATAACGTTATCCAGCAGTTCGTCTTTGCTGATCACGTTTTCCGGGTGCTTCGTGCCATTCTCCTCGCAATCCGTCCAGGCGTAGAATTTTTCCACAATCCAGGCCATCTGGCCCACCGGCGAATCTGCCAGCCCGTAGCCCAGTGTTTGCGGGCGGGTTGATTGCTGTTTGGAATAGCCCGAGTCCCACTGGTTGTAGAACGTCATGGCGTCGAGGGCACCCTGTTCCTGCGGGGTCAGCTGATCGAAGGTGTCCGGGTCCGGTGCCACGATGGGCATGGTGATGTGAATACCCGCGCAATGCGTGGTTTCTGTCATTCCCATGTTCTGGGTGATCAGGCTGCCCCAGTCACCGCCCTGGGCCACATAGCGGTCGTAGCCCAGGCGCGCCATCAGCTTGCCCCACAGCTTGCCGATCATCTCCACATTGGTTCCAGTGGCTGCTGGTTTGCTGGAAAAGCCGTAACCCGGCAGGGAGGGTACCACCACGTGAAACGCATCTTCGGCGCGGCCACCGTGTGCTACCGGGTCGGCCAGCGCGTCAATGATCTTGTGAAACTCCACCACAGAGCCCGGCCAGCCATGGGAAATGATGAGGGGCAGGGCGTCGGGGTGTGGGCTGGTGCGGTGGATAAAGTGGATATCGATGTCATCAATGGTGGTCTTGAACTGCGGCCATTGATTGAGGCGTGTCTCAAAGCGGCGCCAGTCGTAATCCTGCGCCCAATAGGCTGCGAGCTCCTGGGCATAGGCCAGGGGCAGCCCCTGGCTCCAGTCATCGGTGAGTTCAGCTTCCGGCCAACGCGTAGTGGCCAGACGGGCTTTCAGCTCAGCCAGTGCTGACTCGGGGATGGCAACTTCAAAGGGGGTTATCGCATTGCTCAAGACGGCGGCTCCTTGCTCGGGTGAAGGAGCAAGTTAGCGCCGGCCTGTTGTCAATGCAAGCAACGCTCGCGCATGCTTGAATGCCTAGCCGGCAGCGCGTTTACGCGATCTGCCCGGACGGCGTTTGCCAGCTGGCGGGAATTCGGCAAGGAAGGCTGCGAGCCGTTCACGCTCTGCCGCGCTTTCCTGGGTGGAAGAGAGCATATGCTTGGCCCTGGGCTCGCGATCAAGAAACAGTTCGCCAGTCACTTTAGCCGCCTCGGTGGCCGCTGCCAGCCACACGATGGTATCGGCTCCCTCATCCGGGCTGCGCAACACTTTTCGGGTTAACTTGTGAAAGCCGGGCAGCGATGATTCCACCCCGGGGGTGTCTGCCCAGCCCGGATGCATGGCGTTGACGGTAATGCCGTCAGGTGCCCATTCCTTGGCCCATTGCTCTGTGACGACCATGAGTGCGCGTTTGGCGCGTGCATAGGCGACGCTGCCAGAGTAGTTTTCTACAGGGGCCTGCAGTTTGTCGACGTCCAGACTCTGGCTGTACATGCCTCCCGAGACGACATTGACCACGCGGGCGTCTTCCGATTTCAGTAACAGGGGACGTAATCCCTGTGTCAGGCGGTAGGGCGATAGCAACAGCAGGGCAAAACTCTGCTCCAGCCCCTCTGACGTCAGTTTGCGCTCGTTGAACAGTGCGCCTGCGTTATTGATTAACACATCGATGGTCTCGCCGCGCTCCAGCAGACGCTGCACCAGTGCATCCACGTCGCTCATCAGGCTCAGGTCCGCCAGCTCAATGGCGACGTTTTCGTTGCCCGTTTCGCGCACGATACTGTTGCGCAGTTCGTCGGCCTTGTCAGCGTTGCGAATCACCAGCGTCAGCCGGGCGCCCATTTCGGCCAGCCGATGAGCAGCGGCGCGTCCGAGGCCCGAACTGGCGCCGGTGAGCACGATATGGCTGTCGCCCTGCCACGCGGAGATCGGTTTCCAGTGCTTACGGCTGTTGGCGTAGCCCAGACGCGTAAAACGCACCAGGCCCGGGACTACGAGATGGTCTGCGCGCCTGGCCTTGCGGGTCAGTTGCGGTGCTGCGAAGTTATCTTCCAGCGCTGCTTTCATGCCGCTCAACGACTCCGCGCCCATTTCGTCCAGGCCTTTGCGGAAGTGTTTCACGATGCCGCCAAGTCCGGCTTTGAAGGTGAAGGTGGCCTTGTAATCGATGTGTGTTCCAGCCACCGATGGGCTGAATTCAATAACATCCTCGATGTCGAAAAAGCGCGAGCTTCCCTGCAGTACAAGCTTACGGTCTTTATCCATCCCCGTGAGCGTGTAGCGAATGTCAATCGAGCCAAGGGGCATTTTGCAGGTCACCAGGAATACCGTGCCGACAGCGACAGGCCCTGGCGTCAGTTTCTCGGCTGCGATGGCGGTGGAGTCCCACTCAGTCGTGGTGCGAAAGTCAGCGATGTAAGAGAAGGCCTCGTGAACGGGGCGGTGCACATCAATCTGTTCGTGTAGGGTTAGCATAATCGGCAGATTCTTCCTTAGTGAAGCAGCTCAAAGCAGTATAGAAGGTATGGTGATGTTACGGCGCTGTCGATCATTCGGTTCACCGTCCCGCCCGTGCGGGTGTGTCCGTTTCTGTCCGGGCTGATACTCCATTGTCATTTGATACTGGTTTGACAAATCGCTGGCACTGGATATTCTTTAGAATAACGGTTTCATATGGCCGCGCTTGTGGATTGATTTCACAGGTGCGCGGGGTCAGCCATGGCATCGAAAATCAACGCCTTACTGCTTCGTGCAGGGGAAGTCGGATGTTACGTCGCCGGTGTCATCCTTACCGGGCTCTTTGCTGTGCAGTTGGCGCAGTCTGAAGTACAGCGCCAGGTGGGCCTGAGTGCCTTTGAGCCGCTAGCGGCAGAGGCCTCGTCTACCGCTCTCACGGCGGCCGGGAAACCGGATGCAAACGGGACTGCTCCCGCCGCCAGTCTCCCTGACACGCCGTTTGGCGACAGCCTGTCACCACCCGACACGCAGCTTTGGTCAGCGGCGCGAATCGCCGACTACGAACGCAGCCTGGACAGTGAGCTTCCGCCGGTTCTCGGCGTGCTTGAGATTCCAGGAATTGAGCTTGCCGTGCCTGTGTATGCCACGGACTCCGGCGGCAGTATGGACCGTGGCGCGGGCATTATCGATGGCATGTCCTACCCGCATGAGCCAGGTAATATCGGGATCGCCGGTCACCGGGACGGTTATTTCAGGGCCTTGAAGGATGTGAAGCCTGGAGACCGGCTGTTGTTGAAAACACTGGCTGGAGCCAAGCGCTTCGTGGTGAGCGAAACGCGTATCGTTGAAATCGACGACCTCGCTTTACTGCAGGATACACAACAGCAGACGGTGACTCTCGTCACCTGTTATCCATTCTATTTCGTGGGGAACGCGCCGCAGCGGTTTATCGTGACGGCGTCTCTCGAATCCGGCGTGCAGTCAGGGTAGTGGTTGGGCCCTGCTGTATTCCACCTATGTCTATCAAAACTATGTCTATCAAAAGCAGGGAGAAGTGACATGTCGAGAAAAATAGCACTTGCAACAGGGATGGCGCTGGCGCTGTCAGCGGGCCAACTGATGGCGGCCAAGGCGGTTCAAAGCACTGCCGTCACCTGCGCAGATCTGAACTGGTCAGCCGAGGTACTGGCGGCGAATCCGGATATCGGCCAGGCCTGCGAGACGGTATATGAAAAAGATGGCAAGCTGTATGCGAAAACCTCTGTCGAGGTGGTGCGGGTAAGGGGCGATCGCATGACGTTTCGTCTGCTGCACACAGACGGCACCAAGAGCGAAAGTCGCAGTATCACGCTGAAGCCGTCCTGGCGCGCCACCATTGAGGGTCGTCAGTATCGGGCCAGCGATCTGTCGCGTGGACAGGTACTGGACGTCTTTCTACCCGAGGATCGCTTCGCCCTGGCGATTGGCGAAGACGAAATCTATATCACTGAAATCATTATCATTGAGGAAGAAGTGATCGAGATGCCAACCACTGCCAGCCCGCTGTTCCTGCTGGGATTGGCCGGTGGTTCACTGCTGGCTCTGGGTGGTATGTTCAGCGCCTTGCGTCGCCGTAAGGTGTAAAGCTGAACCAGGCAATGATCCCCGCAGGCGACCGTCTTCTGGCTGTCGCCTGCGCAGGCTTACTCGTCTACCCAGATGCGCCGTAACGGTTCCCCAAAATCGTCGTAGAGGATTTTACGGCGGGGCTTGGGGGTTCTGCTGCGCCTGGGTGAAGGAGTACGTTTCAGGCGCGCTTTGCGCCGTGCTTCTATTGCCGCTACAACTTCTGGCACCAGGGTGCGTTCTTCACGCGGCTCTACAAACAGCCGGCGGTTGAGGAACGTCGGCGGATCCTGGGGGTCTTTACCACTGATGCCGCGAGGAATCTCTTCCACGTTGCCACCGTGCTGCAGAAATTCTTCCATCTCCTGCTCCAGTGCTGCGCGGATGTCCTGTTTGGATATCAGTTTTTTCAAGGGCGTGACAACTCTCGGTACAATCGATCAGTATACCGGTCAGGCTACATATTTACAGGGTCCGCCTGCCTATAATCTGGCGTCTCAGGCTCGCCTGTTGGCGATTACCCAAAAGTTGCACGCGACCCTCATTCACGATGACTCCCATGCTCTGCATCACTGGCAGGAAGTCGGGTGTCTCGGTGGTTGTCCGGGTTTTCTCATACAACGGTACGAACAGGTCAGATCCGTTGAGTTGATCCAGTTTACGTACCATTTGTGGCACTGAAAGGCGCTCTCGGGAGCAACACTGGTTCAGCTTTTTGATGGCATCATCAAGGGTTGTCCGGCCGCCGGATTGTTGCCTGAGCTGAGCGTCAGCTGTCAGAAAGTACCAGGCACCGCTCCAGTAGACGCGCATGAAACCACCGTTACTGCGCATGTTGTCCGACACGGTGTGCAGCTCAATGCCGTTAAACTGCGATTGCTGCACGCCGCGGATATACCCCTCATAGAGTTTCTGCCACATCTGTTGTTCGCTTAGCAGCCCGGCGCGTGCTTGCAGGACGTTCTGGTAATAGCTCGCAAGGCCCTCGCTGAACCAGGCGTCCCCCCAGCCTCGATAGGGAATGAGCAGGTGGGCAAGTTCATGATAACCGGTCCAGGCGCGACGCAGTTCATCAGCGGACGCGCTGGCCACCGTGTAAAACTCGACGGTGTGCACGGGGTCACGTTTGACCTGGGCCCAGGGGATGGGATCGCCGGTGCGCCCTGAGGTAGGGTTGATCACCACGTGCCACTGCTGCTGCGGCCAGTAGCCATAGACCTGGTGCAGGGTGTCGGCCAGGAAATCCACCCAGTCTGCCAGGTTCTGCTGCATGGCAGGTTCAAATTCCTGGCTGATTTCCAGCGTGAGTTGGCGGCCATCACGATGCAGTTGCTGTACCGATGGTTCGCCAGCTGCCATTGGCATTACCGTGGTTGCGAACAGTATCATCGCCAGCAATGAAGCGATGGCCTTTGAGAGTTTCACCTCTCCTGGCCGGCGGTTTGCGACGTGCCAGCCGGAGTAACGCTGATACCGGCCAGATCAGCCATGCGCCGGAACAGCTCTACCATGTCGGTCACGGCATCTGCACCAGAAAATTCGCGGTATAGCGTATCGACGTTGACGGCGATGCGCTCGGGCTCAGACCATGCGGAGTACTCGTGTAATTCAATGTCTTTTGCCGCCTCAATCGCGTCCATTCCCGCATCATAGCGCAGGCGCGCCTGTTGCTGCACGTACTGCAAATATTCGCGAACGTTGGCAACGCCGCGTTTGTCGGTCATCGGCCCGTGTCCGGGAATAATGTGGTCCACATCCATACTCTCAAGCAGCTGGCAGGCGCGAATCCAGTTGTCTACCGGGCCCTGCCACATAATGGGGGTGCCCTCGATAAACAGAATGTCGCCAGTATAGACGGTCTTGTCAGTCGGCGAATGCACCAGTACATCGCCGCGCGTGTGCGCAGGGCCCACTTCTATCAGATGCACCGGCTTATCGCCGACCATGAGGTCGAGCCGTTCGTCGAATGTACGCGTTGGTGGTGTGAGTTGAATGTTGTCGAATTGAAAAGCGCCAAAGCAATGCAGGAAGTAAGCGCCGGCGCTCCCCATCAGGTGAGCCTGTGACAGGACTTCGGCCATGGCCTGCGGCGGCAGTTCGTTCATCTCCAGAGCAGACGCAGTAGAGGCGATGATTTCGGCGCCCTTTACCAATTCATTGCCGTGGCAGTGGTCGCCATTGGCGTGGGTATTCACCAGAGTCTCGATGCACTGGCTGGCGGGAGCAGCATCGCGCATGACACGCAGCATGGTTGCTGTCAGCTTGAGGTCGAACAGGGTGTCTACCAGCAGCGACTGGTCGCCGTCGGTAATCAATCCTGCGTTGCTCCAGCCCCAGTTGCCACCGGGGGCCAGCCAGGCCCAGGCCCCGTTGCCCAGTGAATGCAGCACGCTGTTTTGTGGCTTGCTGATAACAGCTTCCTCCCGAGGGGTGATTCCAGCCCGAATAATAGAGTAACTGCAGCGCTTTCTAAAGCGTCCGGTTTAAGCGCTGAGCGAGTGTTTTCTCTTGCCCGCACATTCTGTTTTAATGCACCCCATTCTACTGCTGGGAAACATGCATGAATGTTATCAGATCCACGCTCGTTTTTATCTGGATCGTCATCTCTGTCATTCCGCAGGGGCTGGCGCTGGTGCTGTGCTCTGCGTTTCTAAAGGACGACAAGTTGTGGTGGTGGTTTGCAGCCCCATGGTTAAAGAGTGTGATTGTTGCAGCACGTGTGGTCGGTGGGGTGAAATACCGCATACACGGAGAGGAAAACCTGCCAGGCCCCAACGACATGCGCAGAATCGTACTGTGTCCCAAGCATCAATCTACCTGGGAGACTTTTTTCTTTCCCAGCACAACATCTCACCCGCTGGCCTACGTGTTCAAGAAAGAGCTGCTGCGGATACCTATCTTTGGCTGGTGCCTGGCGCGTCTCAGAATGATCCATATTGATCGCGACAAACGCTCAGAAGCCTGGAATAAAGTGGCGGAGCAGGGCCTGGAGTTGATGGATCGTGGCAAGTGGGTGATCATGTTCCCCGAAGGCACGCGCTCTGAACGCGGTAGAAAAGGCAACTATAAAAGCGGTGCAACGCGCCTGGCTGTGGCCACCGGCGCCTATGTGGTGCCGATCGCCGTAACGTCTGGCCGCTGCTGGCCGCGCCGCTCATTTTCACTGCGTCCGGGGGTGATCGATGTGTCCATTGGCCAGCCCGTTTCAGCCGAAGGTCGTGAACCTGGCGAACTTATGGATGAAGTGGAACGCTGGATAGAAACCGAAATGCGGCGCCTTGACCCAGACGCCTATCAATCCTGACAGGAGGAATTATGACAATTCAGACTCGACTTATTGAATACACGCATGGTGACACGGTACTGGAGGGCATGCTGGCGTGGGATGATAGCGACGATGCACCGCGCCCCGCAGTCCTCGTCTCCCATGCCTGGGGTGGTCGCAGTGATTTTGAGGATAACAAGGCCATTAAACTGGCTGAGCTGGGTTATGTCGGTTTTGCGCTGGACATGTATGGCAAGGGAGTGAGCGGCAGCAATGTAGAAGAAAACACAGCCCTCATGACGCCTTTTATGGAAGACCGTGAATTGCTGCAGGCGCGAATGGGTGAAGCCGTTGCTGTATTGCAGCAGCAGAGCGAGGTGGATACCAGCCGTATCGCCGCCATCGGCTTCTGTTTTGGTGGTCTGTGTGTGCTGGATCTGGCGCGAACCTCGAATGCAGTGCGTGGTGTGGTGAGTTTCCATGGCCTGTTTAATGCGCCGGGCAACACCGCTGGCCAGCAAATCACCGCCAGTGTGCTCTGTCTGCACGGATACGATGACCCGATGGCGCAGCCACAGAGTGTTCTGGATCTGGCCAAAGAGCTCAGTGCTGCCGGTGCTGACTGGCAGTTACACGCCTACGGCAATACGGTGCACGCGTTTACCAATCCGGGCGCCACCGACAAGTCCTCGGGCACCTTCTACGACGCCAGGGCCGATCTGCGTTCCTGGGCTGCAATGCGTAACTTCCTGGATGAAGTGCTGGCCTGATGAGCAGCGCTGCCTTCGATGGCAGCGCCGGTTTTCACGGCACCAATACGGCCGCGCCGCTGAAACGGCCATTGCGCAGGTCATACAGTGCTTCGTTAGCCTGCTCCAGCGGGTAGCGATGCACCGTCGTTTCAATGGGGATTTGTGCTGCCAGCGGCAGGAATTCCTCGCCGTCACGTCGGGTCAGGTTGGCGACGGAGCACACTTCACGCTCTCCCCACAGGATATCGTACGCAAAGCTCGGGATATCGCTCATATGAATCCCGGCGCAGACCACGCGTCCCCCCTTGCGCACTGCGCGCAGGGCCTGCGGCACCAGCTCTCCGGCAGGGGCAAAAATGATTGCACCGTCCAGTTCCTGTGGGGTCTCGATGGTTGATGGGCCGGCCCAGGCGGCACCGAGCTCGCGTGCAAACGCCTGGGCTTCATTGTCGCCTTCACGCGTAAAGGCGTAAACCTGTTGTCCATTGTAGCGCGCTACCTGTATCAGGATGTGTGCGGCTGCACCGAAACCATACAGACCGATGGTCTGGCAGGACTCCACCAGTCGATAGGCGCGATAGCCGATCAGGCCGGCGCAGAGCAGTGGAGCGGCCTGCTCATCGCTGTAGGCAGGGGGCAGACCGAAGCAGTAGCGGCTGTCGGCCACCGTATACTCGGCAAAACCGCCATTGATCTGGTAGCCCGTATAGCGCGCGAGGTCACACAGGTTTTCCTGGCCGTTATTACAGTAGCGACAGTGCCCGCAGCTGCCGCCAAGCCAGGGGACGCCAACGCGCTGACCGCGTTCAAAGCCCTGCACACCCGGTCCAACGTCTTCTACCTGCCCCACAATCTGGTGTCCTGGTATCAGCGGCAGGGTGGGTTCCCTGAGATCCCCATCGAGCACGTGCAGATCTGTGCGGCAGATACCGCAAGCGGTGACTTTAAGCAGGATTTCGCCAGCACCGGCTGTGGGTATTGGCAGCTGTTGTAGTTGCAGGTCTGTCCCTTGCTGCTCCATGACCATCGCACGCATCGCTCACTCCCTGAGTTACACAGTCTGTCACTGCCGCTTATTATCGCCAAGGTTCTGGCTCACTGCCAGCGGCGCCATCGCGTTACAGCGCAGACTCCATGGCTTTACAGAATGTTTTCAGAATCTGAATGCGGGCATAGGGCTTGTCGTCCCCGGAGACCAGCGTCCAGGGCGCATGATGGGTGCTGGTGCGCGAAACCATCTGGTCGACGGCCACTTCGTAGTCGCTCCAGCGCTCGCGATTGCGCCAGTCATCCTCGGTAATCTTGTGCCGCTTGTGTGGCTCCTGTTCGCGGGCTCTGAAGCGCGCCAGTTGCTCATCCTTGCTGATATGCAGCCAGAACTTCAGCACAATACTGCCGTGTTGCACCAGTTGCTCCTCGAACTGGTTGATCTCGCTGTAGGCGCGCTGCCATTCATGCTCCTGTGCAAATTGCTCGACACGTTCCACCAGTACGCGGCCATACCAGGAGCGATCAAAAAAGGTCGCGCGTCCATCGCGCTCCAGCTGACGCCAGAAACGCCACAGGTAGTGGTGTGAGCGCTCTTCATCGGTGGGTGCCGCAAACTGGATCAGGCGGTACAGGCGAGGATCAATTGCGCGGGTGACGCGCCGGATGGCAGAGCCTTTACCTGCGGCGTCCCAGCCTTCAAATACCGCCACGACAGAGCGCTTCTGCTCGTATGCGCACCAGGCCAGATCCTGCAGTTTTGCCTGGTACTTGCTGAGCTTTTTCTTGTACTCGTCGCGCTCGAGTCGACGTGAGAGATCCACACTGTCCAGTACGGTGGGCTGTGGTTCCAGCGTTCGATCGGTATGATCAAGCTCAACGGTGACATGATGGCTGCCACGCAGTGCGCGCGCCTGCATGGCCTTGAGAATGATGTCACCGGCCGTAATGTCTCGGTAGTAGCGATCCTGGGCCTCCAGCAGATGCCAGGGGCTGTGACTGGAATCTGTCTGCAGAATCAATTGCTCTGATACCGCTAACGCCTTGTCGTACTGGCCGCGCAGTTCGTAGGGGCTGTCACTGATGCGCGGATTCTGCTGTTTGCCCGGTGCCTTGCCTTCCAACTGCAGTCGCTGTGCCTCCTCACTGACATGCAACCACAGCTTGATGACCAGCGCGCCGTCATCGGTCAGCATGCGCTCGTGTTCTTCGATTTCCCTGCAGTGAATGGCGAAATCCGTTTTGTTCATCTCGCCCATTACACGCGCCTGGGCCGGGGCGGTGTACCAGGATCCAAGAAAAATCCCGATCTGGCCGTCGGCAGGCATTTTGCGCCAGAATCGCCAGAAGTAGGGGCGCGACTCCTCTTCGTCTGAGTGCTCCCAGAAGGTGTTGGTCTCTATGCCACGCGGGTCCATCCACTCATTCAGCCGGTGTACCAACGAGCCCTTCCCGGCGCCGTCCAGCCCGGCAATCACAATGATGGCAGGATAGCCCTGCTCTGCCAGATCGAACTGGGCGTCGAGCAGCTGTTTACGCAGGGTTTGCTGCAGTTCGTTGAAGTCGCCTTTTTTTATCCGTTTACCGACTTCGAGTGTTTCAAACATGGACTGCCCCGATTATTCATTGAGATGGTGTCTGTGTGCGATGTTGGCGTATGTTTGCCGCCGATAACTCATTATAATCCACGCAGGCTAACTCTGGAGTTTCTGGCATGGGGTTTTACGATAAACACATACTACCGCGTTTCATCAACTGCGCCTGCGGCACCAGGCCGATCATGCACCAGCGCAGTAAAGTCGTGCCCCGGGCGCGCGGCACGGTGCTGGAGATCGGCATCGGTACGGGCCTGAACCTGCCTTACTATGATGCGCAGAAGGTTGATCGGCTGATCGGGCTGGATCCCTCCGAGAAATCCTGGGAGCTGGCGGCTGAGCGTGCGGCCCACCTGGACTTTGACGTGGAATTTATCGGATTGCCCGGTGAACAGATTCCGCTGGAAGACAACAGCGTCGATACGGTGCTGGTGACCTATGCGCTGTGTACGATTCCCGACCCTGTTGCGGCACTGCATGGCATGGCTCGCGTGCTGCGGCCGGGCGGTAGCCTGATTTTCTGTGAGCACGGTAAGGCGCCCGACGCCGCCGTGCTGAAGTGGCAGGACCGCATTGATCCTTTCTGGTGCCGCATGGCGGGTGGTTGTCATCTCAATCGTGACATTCCCGCCTTACTCGGCGCTGGCGGGTTTGCAACGCAGGAGTTACAGACCGCATATTTGCCGGGCACGCCCAGGTTTGCGGGTTACAACTTCTGGGGTAGCGCAAGCCTGGCCTGAATTGCGCTTTCCTCTGTTTGTGAAACGATTCCGTTCGGCCGGCTTTGGTCTGCTCGGGCTGTGGCTGTGTGCAGCAAACCTGCACGCGCAGAATCTGACTTATACCCTGGAGGGCCTGGACGCAGAGCTGGAGAAAAACGTGCACGCCTGGTTGGGAAGCCTGCCCGATGCAGTGCACGAACGGCAGAACTTCGTGGTGTCAGCACGCGATCGGGTGAAAGGTGCTCTGCAGGCGCTGGGCTATTATCGTCCTGATGTGGATATTGCGGTAGACAAGTCGCCTCCGGTCTGGCAAATGCAAATCGTGGTCGATGCGGGAGAGCCGGTGCGCTATTCGCAGGTCAATCTGTCGATATTGGGAGATGCAGCCAGTGATGCAGAGTTTGAGGAGTTGCTGGCCGACACGTCCATTCGCAGCGGCGAGAGACTGCATCATGGTCAATACCAGTCATTCAAGAAACAACTGCAATCGCTTGGACAGCAACGCGGTTACTTCGACGCCCGATTTGTCACGAGTCGTGTAGAGGTGGAGGCGGGCATGGCCAACGCCGATGCCGAGCTGGTTTACGACAGCGGCAAGCGCTATCGCTTCGGCACACTGCTGCACGATCCCGAGCTGACTGACGCTGACTTGCTCGCCGCTTTGCAGCCGTTTGATAGCGGCGATTATTTCGAATTGTCCGAGTTGCAGTTATTCCAGACGCAACTGCAGCGCACCCGTTATTTCTCGTCGGTACTGGTGCAGCCCCGGCCTGCACTCGCCCAGGGGCAGGAAATTCCCATCGATGTCAAACTGCACCCGGCCAAGCGGCATAACTTCGATGTCGGTGTTGGCTACAGCACTGATACGGAAGAGCGCGTATCCCTGTCTTGGCGCACGCCGCGCATCAATCGCTTCGGCCATAGCCAGTTGACACGGCTGGAGTATTCCCGGGTGAACCCCAGTGGCCGCATTACCTACAATATTCCGCTGACACACCCGCTGAACGACATTCTGCAACTGTGGGGACGGCTGGAGGACAATGAATTTGGTGATTTAAACAGCGAACAGCAGGAACTGGGCGCGCGACGGGAAATACGCAGCAACAGCCGTGTGCTGGGTTACTCATTGAGAGCGCTGAATGAGTCCTGGAGTGAGTTGAACCAGATGTTTGACAACGAATACCTGCTGTTTGGCGCATCCTGGTCAAACCGTACGCAGCGCGGATCGGTGATTGACCCGCAGTCAGGCTTCAGTCAGCTATTGACGGTGGAGGCGGCCGGCAAGGAGCTGGGCTCCGATGTCAACGTGCTGCGTATGACCGCCAATCTGCGCTATATCGCCAGTCCCTGGCCATTGCATCGCGTGGTGGCGCGCGCTGATCTGGGAGTTGCCAGGCTGTCGAACGGTGACCGCGACAACCTGGCGCCTTCCCTGAGCTTTTTTACCGGCGGTAACCAGAGTATCCGCGGTTTCGGTTACAACTCAATCGGTAATGAAGTGCCAGTGACTCGCGCCGACGGTTCTGCGAAGACGATTGTTACAGGCGGGGATCGCCTTGCGGTCGCGAGCGTGGAATATCAATACTATTTCACCGATCAGTGGCGCGGTGCGTTGTTTATAGATGGTGGTGATGCCTTTGATGAAGGCGAATTCGATATGAACTATGGTGCGGGCTTTGGTGTGCACTACATCACCCCGGTGGGGGCCGTTCGACTGGAGTTGGGTAATAGCCTCAGCAAGGACAACCCGGACTGGCAAGTACACCTGACGATAGGCGCAGAGTTTTGAAGATCCTGTGGCGCCTGTTCTTTGGCCTGCTGTTGCTGGCACCGCTGGTGCTGGTTCTGCTGTTGTTGACGGAAACCGGCTCGCGCTCTGTGATGACTGCGCTGCCGCGTTTTGTGCCAGTGCAGATCGATTATGACAGTGGCAGTTTGTGGCGTGAGTTAAAGCTGAAGCAGATCTCCTATCAGGATGAAACACTCAGCCTCAAGATCTCTGGCCTGACTCTCGACATGGCGTTTGGGTGCCTCTGGCGCAGTGCTGTTTGCTTCGAACAGCTGGATGCCGAGCGCTTGTCATTGACCCTGCTCGAGACTCCAAAGGACGCCCCCGAGGCCACAGGCTCCGCGCCTGAGTTGCGGTTTCCAGTTGCGCTGGAGGCCTCTGCTCTGCGTATTGGTGACGCTGTAATTCGCTGGCCAGGCGGTGAGCTGAGCCTGCCCGGGACGCAGCTGCAGCTCCAGATCGCGGGATCCAGCATCGCGCTATTGAGTGGTCGCCTGCGCCAGCCCCTGTTGACACTGGATACAGCCGCTGCAGAGGAGCAGGATACGGCGGCGCGCGTGGTGCCGCCGGAGCTCGCGCTGCCGTTTACCCTTTCCATCGATGAGGTTTTACTGGAGCAGCCGGGCTGGCGTATTGATAATCGCTCGCACGAGCTGGAAGCATTGCAATTGAGTGGCGCCTGGTCCCGCACGCAGGTGCACCTGGAACAGCTGTCGGTGACTGACACACGCTATGGAAATGCCCTGCTGCGCGGCGATATCGACATGCGCGACAGCTGGTCGCTGGCGATAGATGCTGAGCTGCAGGTAGCCGTGCCGGAAGGGGCGTTGCCGGGGCCGGGCCGTCGCAAGGTACTGCTGTCTGCGTCCGGTGCCCTGGATGCCCTGGCTCTGCAAGTTGAAACGCCGGACCAGCCATCGCTGGCGGCGCAGGTGAGTCTTGATGCGCTGGATCCAGTGCTGCCTTTTGATGCGCAGTTGCAGGCCAACTGGAGTGGCGCGGTGGCTCTGGGAGACTGGGTAGAGGTACCTGAAGCACTGGGCTCTGTGCAGCTGCAGTCGCCGTGGACGGCCAGCGTCGAGGGCCACCGGGGTAAGCAGACGTTCAACGTTCATGGCAGTGCCAGTGGTTTTGAATACGGCCTGCTGTCATTGCGTGCCAGCGGGCATCACCAGGGGGCCCGCATCGCATTGGATAGTCTGGACGTGCGTGACGCCGATGGCGGCAATGCGCTAACTGCAGCTGGCGATATTGTACTGGATGACACTGTACAATTTGCGCTGAACCTTGAATCGCCAGGAGTGGACTTGCCCGCCATTAGCGATTACGCCTTCGGCCGGCTGCAGGGCCGGCTCAATGTCAATGGCAGTGTCAGTGCCCGGGACTGGTCGATCGGGGTTGACCAGGTCGACCTGACGGGACGTGTTAACGATCTCCCGGCAACGATTCGCGGCTATGCCGGCTTTGCCAGCGATTTTACCCTGTTGCGTAGCGCGCTGTTTGCCACAGTGAACGGCGCCGAATTGCAATTGCAGTCATCGACACAGCGTGCAAAAGACGGGCTGCTGCGACTGACGATCGCCGATCTTGGGCGCTGGCAGCCGGGCGCGCGGGGTGCGCTGAAAATCGACGCGGATGTTGCAGCCGACAGCGGCCGGTTGAGCTGGCAGGGCACCCTGGAAAATGTGCAGTTGGACGCGATGGAAGCCGGGTCCGGCACGCTCGAGGGCTTTTACGTGCCGCAGTCAGAACACGGTTTTGAACTGGACATGAACCTTGAGCAAGTGCGACTCGGCGGTGTCTACCTTGCACAGGTGCAGCTGGAAGGAAGCGGCACTGCTGCCAGCCAGCGTTTTACCCTGACAAGCGCGGGTGATATCGCCACGCAGCTGCAAGTGACTGGCTCAATCGAAGACGACGGTTGGCTGGCACAGCTGCAACCGGCCAGCATAGACGCGGCACGCAGTGGGCGTTGGGTATTATCGCAGCCGGTGACGCTGCAGTGGCTGACGCAACAGCGCCAGCTGCAGGTGGCGGCGCACTGCTGGACACAGGCCGATACGCGATTCTGCCCGGGTCAGTTGGCGCTGGGCACTGAAGCAGGCAGCGGCAGTCTTGAGATGGACGGTGATATGGCGTTCCTGTCGGTGCTGCTGCCCGCCGGTACTCGTCTTGACGGAACGATGCGACTGCAGCTCGAGGGGCAGTGGGCCGCGGCAGCGGATTTTACCGTGCGCGGTCAGCTGCTGACCGAGGATGTCCGGTTCACCCAGCAACTGGCAGAGGACGAGGTTGCAGTGCTGGGATGGGAGACTTCGGCAACGGACATCACCACTGGCGCTGCCGGTCTTAACCTGAGAACTGAGGTTCGGCAGCAGAGCCGCGCCGTGCTGGATCTGGACCTGACGTTACCACAGCAGCGCGACGGCAAACTCGCGGGTGAATTGCGTTTAGACAAACTGGATATCGCCGCTGCTGCGCCCTTCATTCCGTCGTTGTCCATGCTGCGCGGGGCTCTCGATGGTGAACTGACTCTCTATGGAACAGTCGATCAACCGCAGACCCGGGGCACGCTGCAACTGAGTCAGGCAGCATTGGCGCTGGTCGGCAACCCCACAGAGCTTGAGTCGCTGGATCTTGTCGTGCAGGTGCGAGGCAGTGCGGCGCAACTCACCGGCAGCGGCCTGTTGGGCAAAGGCGAACTGCAGATAAACGGGGAGCTGCAAATGCAGCCGCAGCTGTCTGCGCGATTGCAGTTAAACGGGGGCAAGCATCAGGTGTTGTATCCGCCATCGGCGGAACTCCTGCTGTCTGAAACACTGACGCTCACTCTCAGCCCCTCTTTACTGGAAATTACCGGGCAGGTAACAGTGCACAAGGGCGAGCTGGCGCCCGAGGCGCTGCCCGAAGGCAGCGTGGGTCTGAGTAGCGATATTGTGGAAGTCGATTACGCGGGCAACGTGCTCAGCGAGCAGCTGCCTTTCGATACCCGCCTGGACGTACAAATCAATATTCTCGATGATTTTATGATCACCGGCGATATGATCCAGGCATCGCTGGGCGGCGAGCTGCAGGTGCAGCAGCAGCCGGGCAAACCCCTGCAATTATTTGGCAGCCTGAATGTGCTGGGCGGCGAATTGCGCGCCTACCAGCAGTTTCTGCAGATCAAGCGCGGCACGGTGAGTTTTTCAGGTGTGCCGGAAAATCCGCAGCTTGACCTGCGCGCAGAGCGAGAGATTAACGGCAGCCGGGTAACGGCGGGTGTCCGGGTGCAGGGGCGGTTGGATGAGATGCTGCTGGAGGTCTATTCAGACCCGGTGATGTCGCAGGCTGAGGCGATGTCCTACCTGGTGCGTGGAAGAGGCCTCGACGCCGGGGGAGGGGCAGGTGCCGCCACGGGCGATGGCACGGCACTGGCGTTATCGTTGGCGACGGGTGTTGTGAACCGCACACGCCTGGTCTCTGAGCTCAACGATATTCCCGGTATCAGCAATGTATCGTTCAGCTCTGAGGGCAGCGCCGACGAAACAGCCGCTACAGTGAGCGGCTATATCGGCGAGCGTATTTACCTGTCGTACGGAATCGGCCTGTATGAGCCGGTCAATGTGCTGACCGCGCGGCTGTACCTGCGTTCCCGTTTATGGCTGGAAGTCCTGAGCCGACTGGAAAACTCAGTAGACCTTTATTACTCCTTCGACCTCGATTGATTACACGGCTTTTGGTAGGACGGTGAGCTCTACCCGTCGGTTGCTGGCGCGGCCGGCGGCAGTGCTGTTGTCGGCGATGGGCTGGTCAAAACCGGCACCCTGCACGTAGAGTCGATCACGCGTTATGGCCTGTGTGGCCAGGTAATCGGCAACGCTTTGGGCGCGCTCTTCAGACAGAGTCTGGTTGTATTGACGGCTGCCGGTGTTGTCGGTATGACCGGTGACGCGCAGGGTCGTGTCGGCGTATTTGGCCAACACCAGGCCGACCGAGTTGAGGGCCGGGTAAAAATCGGGGCGCAGACGGTAGGAATCGGTTTCGAAGGTGATGTGGCCCGGCATGATCAGACGTATATTGTCGCCCTCGCGAATCACCTGCACGCCAGTGCCCTGCAGCTGTTGGCGCAATTTGGTTTCCTGCACATCCATATAGGCGCCAACACCTGCACCCACGATGCCGCAGCCCAGAGCCGCGTTGCGGGCATGTTTGCCGGATTCAATCGCGCCAACCAGCGCACACACTGCAGCGGCGCCAGCGCCATAGGTTGCGGCCTTGCTGGCCTGTTGCTCCCCGGTGTAGGGGTTGGTGGTACAAGCCACCATGAGTGCTGTAGCGGCGATAACCGTCAGTTTCAATCCGTGCATGCTTCAAACTCCGTAATTAGATTCATAGTAGGGTGCGCCAATCTTTGTTGACTACTTATCGCTTGTTTGACTGCAGTCAACACTGATTGTTCGCTTTCAGTCAACGATCTATTGTAGTGACGAGGTAGTCAGTTGCAGCAGATTTCGGTACATTCGGGCAACTTTAAAGCGTGAGGCTTGAGGGGCAGCGGTTGTACCGGCTTAATCGCCCCCAGGTGTCGCCGTCTTTACCCAAGAGGGCAGGTAACAGACTTTGGATCCATTGACGCAAGGCGTGCTCGGCGCCTCATTACCGCAAGCCACCAGCAAGCCCCGGCATGCTGCTATGGCAGGGATTCAGGGCTTTTTGGCGGGTATGGCGGCCGATCTGGATGTGCTCATTCGATCGCCGGTTGACCCGCTACTGTTTCTGGAATATCACCGCCAGTTCACGCACTCCCTTGTCTTTATCCCTGTTGGCGGCCTGTTGTGTGCGCTGGTGCTGCATGCGCTCATAGCGCGTCGGCAAGGGTTGGCGTTTCGCCAGACCTGGCTGTTTTGCACCCTGGGATATGCCACTCACGCACTGCTGGATGCCTGTACGACCTACGGCACGATGCTGCTGTGGCCATTCAGTGACGTACGCTTTGCCTGGAATACAATCTCCATCATTGACCCCCTGTTTACGCTGCCTCTGTTGGTGGGCGTATGGCTGGCAGCGCGCCGCAAGCGCCCATTGTTTGCCCAGATCGCGCTGGTGTGGGCGTTGCTGTATATGGGAGCGGGCGTGTTTCAGCGTGATGCGGCGATAGCGATGGGGCAGGCGCTGGCAGAACAGCGCGGTCATACGCCTCTGCGTCTGGAGGCCAAGCCCAGTTTCGCCAATATCCTGTTGTGGAAAACGGTTTACGAGACTCAGGACAAATACTATATCGACGCCGTGCGCGCGAGCATCGCACCGGCGGTTTATCCGGGCGAGGCAGTGTTCAAACTTGATATCGATCGTGATTTGCCCTGGTTGCAACGCGATTCCCAGCAGGCGCTGGATATCGAGCGCTTCAGGTGGTTCAGTAATGGCTATATCGCCCGTGACCCGCTGTACAGTAACCGCGTGATCGACGTGCGTTACTCAATGATCCCGAATGAGGTCGACCCGCTGTGGAGCCTTGAATTAACGCCCGAAGCCAGGTCAGATGCGCATGCTGACTATCGTGTACATCGCGATACGGGGCAGGGCAGGCCAGCATTGCTGTGGCAGATGCTGACCGGTATGTAACGCGCGCTACCCAGAGTCCTGTCAGCGGTCAAAAACAGCGCGAGCAGCTGCAAGTGCCTTGCCCGGCTCAATGTCGATGCCCTGGCGGTTGAGTACCGCTTCCAGTGCGTTCAGGCAATAACTCACATTGCGTTCACTGCTGGCGTAACCCATCAGTCCTATGCGCCAGGCTTTGCCGGCCAATGTGCCCAGTCCCGCGCCGATCTCCAGATCAAACTCGTCCAGCAGCGCTGTGCGCACGGCAGCGTCATCCGCGCCCTCAGGAATGAATACCAGGTTCAGTTGCGGTAGCCGATACTTGGCAGCGACCGCCATGCTCAGCCCCATGGCTTCGAGCCCGGCAACCAGGGCTTCGTGGTTGTGTTGATGCCGCTTGTGTGCAGCCTCCAGACCTTCTTCGCGCAGCATCACCAGTGCTTCATGCAGTGCGTATAAATCGTTGACGGGCGCCGTGTGATGGTAGGCGCGTTTGCTGCTGCCGCCCCAGTAGCCCATTACCAGTTGCATATCGAGAAACCAGCTCTGCACTTTGGTCTGGCGATTCTGGATGCGCTCTACCGCGCGTGGACTGAAGGTGACGGGAGAGATACCCGGCACACAGGACAGGCACTTCTGCGTACCCGAATAGACCGCGTCTGCGCCCCAGGCATCAACCAGCAACTCGATGCCACCCAGTGAGGTTACAGCATCCACAATAGACAGCGCACCGTGTTCGGTGGCCAGCTTGCACAGCGCAGCCGCATCACTGCGCACCCCGGTGGACGTCTCGGCGTGCACGAAGGCCAGCAGGTTCGCCTGAGGGTTCTGCTCAAAGGCGGCCTTTACCTTGTCAACGCTGACTGGGGTGCCCCAGTCGTCCTGCACCATGATAGCGGTCGCGCCGCAGCGTTCGACATTTTCCTGCATACGCCCGCCAAAAACGCCGTTCTGGCAGACGATCACGGTGTCTCCCGGCGCTACCAGGTTTACGAAGCAGGCTTCCATACCCGCTGAGCCAGGCGCCGAGACTGGCAGCGTCAGCTCATTGGTCGTCTGGAAGGCGTACTGCAGCAGGGCTTTGATTTCATCCATCAAACGCACGAATTCGGGATCAAGGTGGCCAATTGTCGGCCGTGCAAGCGCACCCAGAACACGGGGTGAAACATCAGACGGACCGGGGCCCATCAGGGTTCGACGTGGTGGAAAGAAGCTGCTGGTCATGACATACCTTGCTCAGTGATAGTAAAGAGGCAGCAAGTTAGCAGTTTTTGGCAGTCAGCTTAAGGGTACCCGGCGAATATTCTGTATTCGTACGGGTAATGCGTAAAATATCGGCGAAAAATGAGCAGCGATTCAACCGTCAATAAAGCCGTGCTAATATCGCGGTTCAACTGGATCTTGGGCTGCGCAAGCCGCGCATCATCGTTCGGTTTCAATGTTAAAGCACACTGCCCACAAGAGGAATAAAATCGTGCATAGACCATCTGTAGACTACAACCTGGCCGGCAGCATGTTACGCCGTGCGAACATGAATCCCGAGCGCACCGCCGTCATTTTCGAGGGCAAGGAGCAGTGCTATGGTGAGTTTGCTGATCGCGTGAGGCGCCAGGCGACGCTGCTGCGCGACGGTGGCGTTTGCGTAGGAGACCGGGTGGGCTATCTGGGTTTTAACCATCCAGCCCTGCTGGAAACGCTGTTTGCTGCCCAGGCTCTGGGCGCGATCTTCGTGCCGCTGAATTTTCGCCTGACGGCCAAGGAGCTGACCTTCATCATCAATGACGCGGGCATTCATACGCTGGTGGCAGACGATGCACTGCAGGGGGTGTTGGCGCCGGCTCGTGAGGAGCTTTGCTGCAAGGCTTATTTCAGCTCGGAAAGTGACACCGATGGCTGGCGTCACCTGAGCACGGAAGTGGCTGGAGCAGAGCCGCTGGCAGCCGCGGTATCGGTAGATCAGCATGACGTCGCGATCATTATGTATACCTCCGGAACCACCGGCTTACCCAAGGGTGCCATGTTGACCCACGGCAACATCGTGTGGAACAACGTCAACGCTGCGCTGGCCTTCGGCGGCTCGCGCGATGACGTCATTCTTACCGTGGCACCTTTGTTCCACATCGGCGGTCTGAACGTGATGACTCTGAGCTCTTTCAACACGGGTTCCACGCTGGTGCTGATGCGCAATTTTGATGCGGGAGAGGTGCTCGAGAATATCCAGAAATACCGCGTCAGCCATATGTTCGGTGCGCCGGCCATGTTCCTGTTTATGGCGCAACAGCCGCAATTTGCCGACACTGATCTCACATCGGTCAAGACGCTGATCTGTGGTGCTGCTCCCGTACCTGAATCACTCATCCAAACCTATGGCGCACGTGATGTGCCCTTCTGCCAGGGCTACGGGCTGACTGAAACCGCGCCGTTCTCCTCGTTCCTGACGCCGGAGTGGGGCATTGCCAAGCTTGGCTCAGCAGGACAGCCGCCGCTGTACAGTGACACCCGCATCGTCGACAACGACAACCGCGAAGTCGCCCCCGGCGAGCGCGGAGAGATCTGCCTGCGTGGCCCCAATATCATGAAGGGTTACTGGAATCGCCCCGATGCAACGGCAGAGGCGATTGACGCAGAGGGCTGGTTCCACTCCGGTGATGTGGGCTATGTGGATGAAGACGGCTTCCTGTTTATCTGTGATCGCCTCAAGGATATGGTCATCTCAGGCGGCGAGAACGTCTACCCGGCTGAGGTGGAAGGTGCCCTCTACAAACATGAATCCATTGTTGAAGTTGCCGTTATCGGTCTGCCGGACGAGCGCTGGGGCGAAGCGGTAACTGCGATCGTGGCGCTGCAGGAAGGGCACGAATTGACGCTGGAAGAGCTGCGCGAGTTTGCCGAGCCACTGCTGGCGCGTTACAAACTGCCGCTGAGGCTGCATGTGGTTGATGCGCTGCCGCGAAACCCTGCGGGCAAGGTGCTCAAGTTTGTATTGAAGGAGCAATTGCAGTCCTAGCACCGGGTGGCCCGGCGCGTTTTCAATCGGTTGATCAGAGCGGGCGTGACCGTCCTCTCGTCACTCCTTGAGTCTGCAGTTTGGAAACCTCAGTCGTTACTTTCAGCCTGGACATTAGCCTGGGCAGCGGCAATACGCGCGATCGGCACACGGAACGGGCTGCAGGAGACGTAGTCCAGGCCCAGGTCATGACAGAAGCGAATTGAACGCGGATCGCCGCCGTGTTCGCCGCAGATACCGTATTTAATCCCTTTCTTTCTGGCGCGACTTTCAGTCACCGCGATTTCCATCAGCCTGCCGACTGCGCGTTGATCCAGCGATACAAACGGATCGCTCTCGATCAGTTTACGCTCCAGGTAGCGCGGGATGAACTTGCCCGCGTCATCCCGGGAGAACCCGTAGGTCATCTGGGTGAGGTCATTGGTGCCGAAGCTCATGAATTCCACTTCCTCGGCCAGACGATCCGCTCCCAGTGTGGCGCGCGGTGTTTCCATCATTGTGCCTATTTTATAGGGCACCGAGACATTTTTCTCTTTCAGCACTTCGTGGATAACCTTGTCGATGATTTCGTTGATCAGGCGTATTTCGCGAACGTTCACCACCAGGGGGATCATGATTTCGGGCAGTGGTTTGTAGCCCTGTTCAGTGGCTTCTACCGCTGCGCTGATAATGGCACGAACCTGCATTTCGGTAATTTCCGGATAGACGACAGACAGGCGGCACCCGCGAAAACCCAGCATCGGGTTCACTTCCGACAGCCCCTCGGCAATGTCACGCACCTTGTCAGGTGACTTGCCAAGCCGCTCCGCCAGCGATGCAATGTCGGCTTCGTCGTGTGGCAGGAACTCGTGGAGTGGTGGATCCAGCAAGCGCACCGTAACGGGCAGGCCATTCATCACCTTGAACAGTTCCAGCATGTCGTCATGCTGGTAAACAAACAGTTTGTCGAGATACTTTTTACGCTCCTCTACCGTTTCCGACAGGATCATGCCGCGCATGTCGTCGATGCGCTCGGCCTCGAAAAACATGTGTTCTGTGCGGCACAGGCCGATGCCCTCGGCGCCCAATTCACGCGCCTTGGCGGCATCCTCGGGAGTTTCTGCATTGGCCCTGACTTTGAGGCGGCGGTGTTTGTCTGCCCATGACAGCAGTACCTGGAAGTCATCGCTGGAGCTGGCCTCCGTTTTGGGAATGTCCCCAAGCATGACCTCGCCCGAGCTGCCATCCAGCGTAATCACATCGCCGCGCTTGATCACCACGCCGTCGTCGGTGGTGACAGTGCCCTGCGCGTAATCGATGGTGAGTGAGCCACAGCCGGTAATTGCGCAAACACCCATACCGCGAGCCACGACCGCTGCATGCGATGTCATGCCGCCAAGCTCGGTCAGAATGCCTGCCGCGACCTTCATGCCGTGGATGTCCTCGGGCGTCGTTTCACGGCGCACCAGCACCACACTGTGGCCCCCGGCGGCAACTTCGACGGCTTCCTCAGCGGAGAATACGACCTTGCCGGTAGCGCCACCGGGACTGGCGGGCAGCCCGGTGGCCACGATGTCTGTTTTGGCGGCCGGGTCTACCATGGGGTGAAGGAACGCCTCGACGTGGTCGGTGGAAACACGCATCAGTGCTTCGCTTTCAGTAATCAGGCCTTCCTTCACCATGTCTACGGCGATCTTGACGGAGGCGCGTCCGGTGCGCTTACCGCTGCGCGTTTGCAGCATATAGAAGCGGCCTTCCTGCACCGTGAATTCCATATCCTGCATATCGCGGTAGTGTTTTTCCAGTAGCAGCTGGGTGTTGAACAGTTCGTCGTACACCTCTGGTTGCCGATCCTGCAACGCAGACACCTGCAGCGGGGTGCGCGTACCAGCTACCACATCCTCGCCCGCGGCATTGAACAGGAATTCGCCAAAAAACGCGTGTTCGCCGGTTGAGGGGTTACGCGTGAACGCGACGCCGGAGCCAGAATCCTCGCCAAAGTTGCCAAACACCATGGCCTGCACACAGACGGCAGTACCCAGTGAATCTGGAATATTGTTCATTTCCCGGTAAACGATGGCGCGTGGCGTGTGCCAGGACAGAAAAACCGCTTCTACCGCCAGGCGTAATTGCTCGAAAGGGTCCTCGGGAAAATCCACCAGCGTCTTGTAAATGCGGATGATTTCCTGCCAGTCATCGGCGTCCATCTCCACGTCGAGTGTTTTGCCGTGTTGTGCTTTGTACTGCTCAATTTCATGCTCGAATTTGTGGCCATCGATGCCCATTACCACATCGGCAAACATCTGTATAAAGCGGCGATAGGAGTCGTAAGCGAAACGCGGGTTGTTGGTTTTCTTCGCCATTCCCTCTGCAATTTCATCGTTCAGGCCCAGGTTGAGAATGGTGTTCATCATGCCGGGCATGGACACTGGCGCGCCGGAGCGCACAGAAAAAAGCAGCGGATTCTCCGGATCACCAAAGCGCGCGCCCATTTTTTTCTCGACCAGGTCCAGCGCTACGCGGTATTCCTGTTCCAGCAGTCTCGGCAGTTTGTTGCCTGTCTGGAAAAACTCGCGGCAGGTGGTGGTAGTGATAATGAAGCCATAGGGAACTGGCAGGCCCAGCGTGGTCATTTCACACAGGTTCGCGCCTTTGCCCCCCAGCAGTTCACGATCGTCCTTGCTGCCTTCGTTAAACAGGTATACGCGTTTGGCCATGGCTTTGTCCTCGAGCTGGCGTTTCAGTCAGCCGGCGAGTATATCTATTTGTGCGCGTTACCGGGAGGGCGCCTGGGCATTTTCACTATAGCGAGTTGCGATAGTCGCTATAACGGTGGCGAGTGCGATGGAGGTCAGCGACGCTGCAGAATGTCGCACAGACGCTCTATTTCAGCCAGTTCCGCCGTTGCCGGCACCATGAACACTTCCTCACAGCCCGCGGCTTCAGCGTTATCCAGTGCTTCTGCAATGGCGCCTGGTGTGCTGCGGTGCACGGATTCGGCCATCATGGTGGCGATTTCCGGGCCAGCGATCTCCAGGTATTCATACACATAGTCGTACAGTTTACGCTGCCCGTCGTCGGCCAGGGTGTACCAGAAACCGCCCAGGCGATAGGGCGCCTTGTCACGTCCGGCCCGTTGCCATGCGTCATCCGCCATGCCGAAGGTGCGCGCAAGCTCTTCACGCTCACCATTACCAGACCAGGCGTATAACCCATCGGCCCATTGCGCACAGCGCGCGATACTTTTGGGCCCCATTGCCCCGGCGAGCAGGGCAGGACCTCCCGGCTTACAGGGCGCAGGCCCGATCGGCCCACCGCCGGCTACGACTTCCTCGCCGGCCCAGACGGCACGCATCTGGGCAACCTGGCGGTCCATGCGTCCATAGCGGCCCTTGAACGTCGCGCCGACTGCGGCGTAATCCAGGTCACGTCCCCCGTAGCCGACTGACACCTGCTTAACGCGTCCGCCGGACAGAATGTCCAGGCTGGCGATTTCCTTGGCCACACGCACCGCGCTGTGCATGGGCAGCACGTACAGCGTTGGGGTTATTTCTACCCGGGTAGTGCTCATGGCTGCCGCAGCCAATAAGATACGCATATCAAAAGTGGGTCCATGAATGCGCTCGCCACAGGACACGCTATGGAACGGCCCGTTGTCGACCGCTGCAAACCAGGCTGCATAGGCTTCGCGGGTGAGTCCGGCTTTCATGTACGGCAGGCAGATTCCGATTTTCATGCGGCGCAGCACCTCTTTGCTGGGTTGTCGTCTGAATGATGACGACATGTTAGCTGAATGGCGCGTTCACGCTGTTCACTTTTCTGAACTAATCCAATAATGCGTCCAGGCGCGGCGCAGGTTAATTGGTAGCTGCGCCGGCCTGGGTTACCTTGGCGCGCTGGGCGCAGGTTAAATGCACGCTATTCAAGTGACGGAGTAAGCAAATGAAAATCGATGGTCCCTTTTACGCGCGCCTGCCGGATGCGGCCCGCGAAGCCAAACGCCTGGCGGCGATCGGCTATGACGGCGTGTATACCCTGGAGGGAAGTTGGGATCCGTTCTATCCGCTGGTGCTGGCCAGTGAGCACGCACCCCAGCTGGATATCGCCACGGGTATCGCGGTGGCCTTTCCTCGCAACCCCATGCATCTGGCCTATCAGGCATGGGATTTACAGTCCTACAGCAAGGGGCAGTTTCTGCTTGGCATTGGTTCCCAGATTAAAACGCATATTGAAAAGCGTTTCGGGGTTGAATTCAGCCATCCTGCCGCTCGTATGCGCGAATATATCCAGGCAATGAAGGCCATATTCGATTGCTGGCAGAACGATGCCCCGATGGATTTCCAGGGCGAGTATTTCCGCCATACACTCATGACGCCGATGTTTAACCCTGGTCCGAACCCGTTTGGGCCACCGCCGATTATGCTGGGCGCTCTTGGGCCATTAATGACCCAGGTGGCAGGGGAGGTTGCCGATGGCCTGATCGTTCACCCGTTTAACAATTTACCCTTTCTGGTCGATCAGGCGCTGCCTGCCGTGCATAAAGGGCTGGAGAAATCCGCTCGTCAGCGGGAGGACTTCATCCTGCAGATCAATGCCATTGTGATAACGGGCGAGACCCCTGAAGCCCGCGCAGCAGCCACCGAGAGTGTGAAGGGCCTGCTGGGTTTCTATGCCTCGACGCCCGCGTATCGCCCCCCCATGGAGGCCCTCGGTTATGGCGATTTACAGCCGCAGCTCAATCGCCTGTCCAAGGAGGGGCGCTGGGATGAACTGGGCGGTTACATCGACGATGACTTCGTAGATGCTTTTGCCACGCGCGGTGAGCCTGACGAGATCGCACCGCAGCTGCTGGAACGCTACGGCGCCCACGCCGACCGATTGGCCATCTATGCTCCCTATGATGCGCCCGATGCCATGTGGCAGGGGATTGTCTCTGCGCTCAAGCGCGGTTAGCGATTTCTCCTCGAGCCGCTAGCGGTTTTTCCGCTCTGACTGTCAGGATTTTTTACACTGGCAGGCGAATGCCCCGGGTTTGCTTGCTCATTCGCAATCGTAAGATTCATAACCGAATGATCTAAACATATATTTTTTAAGTTGGCACAGCGCTTGCTTTAAATCGAGCATGTTGTCAGGAAAGGAAGCCTGGGCGGCGTGTGGTTTAACTAATTAACAGGGGTTAAGGATGACTCAACCAACTCTATTTAAACGTTCAGCAATATTTCTTTTTTGTAGCGGCCTGTGTAGCGCGTCTGTTTCGGCAGCGGTTATTACTGGCTGGAATCAGGGCAACGTGGTGTCCGGGGGCGAGGTCGACGGCACCTTTATCCAGAAGATCTACGATCAGCCAACGACCGATGGCAGCGGCGCTTCCAGCACCGGTGACCTGATTTATACGCCGCCAGAGGCGGTAGCCCCTGGTTTGCGTGTGGAAAATGACGCCCCTGGCGCAGGTTCAGGCAACGGTGTTTATAACTGCATTATCGCCAGCGGAGCCGCAGCGAGCTGTAACAGCGAGTTTCAGAGTGGCAAGCGCTTCAAACTCAACCAGACGGCCCCTGGCCCTGTCGACCTGACCTTCGATCTCGATCTTGAGGGCAACTTTGCCTCTGTCGATAACGATGGCTTGTATAAGGTGTTCCAGAAGTATGGGAATGATACTGGCAGCGCGCTAGCCGGGTTTTCCGTTCAGCTGGGCTTCGGTATCGGCGACAGTTTCATGGGCTCGGTGATCGGTGACGGGCTGGGTTTTCTCGATCTGGGAGCTGACCCGCAGCCCAATGAGTTCAGCAGTCAGTTTGCCGCTGGATTGTTTGGGGCCGGCGGCACCAGTAAACACCCGTTGCAGGGCTACTTCAGCGACACCCGCGCCGGGTTTGCGCTGGAAAGAGTGAGTGAGGACCTGTTTCAGTCCACTGGATTCACGGGCAGTGAGTTGAGCGGTTATGAGGCTCTGTTCGGCGATTGGATGTCTTACTCAATGGTGCCGCAGGGTTACTTCTATGACCATGATGGCGATCCCTTGACCGATGCACTGTTGATGGCGCACCTCAACGCCGAAACCGGTGAATGGATAATGAATCGTGCCCTGGAGAGTGACGGCACCGTTTCTACCACCACAGTTTATGAGGGCAATGATGGCATCCCGGTGGCGGATGTCGCGGCTGTTGAAGCTGCTCTCAAAGAGGCTGTAACGGCGTTTTCGCTGTTGTCCTGCACTGACGCCGCTTACGAAGATGGGCCGTGTCTGGTGGGTGAGGGCGAAATCGAGGATCTGGCCAAGTTCAACGTCACGTATTTCCTGGACCAGGTGCTGGTTGCAGCCACCAACGACTTCCTGAACCTGGCTTATGGTGGTGAAAGTAGCAGCTTCACTCTGCGCATCAATGGGCTGGCCGCGAGTGCGGTGCCTGAGCCTGGCGTGTTGGCATTGATGGTGCTTGGGCTGTTCGGTCTGGGGGCCGTGCGGCGGCGGGTGCGCTAGAAAGAACGCAGCGCTATTGAGCTGCACCATCAAAAAGGCCCGCTATTCAGAGCGGGCCTTTTCAGTTCTGGTCCAGTGAGCGTGCAGCTTACTTCATTGCTTCCTTGACCTTGTCCATATCGACGGCATCTTTGGCCTTGTCAGTATCGACAGCGTCCATGGCTTTTTTATAATCGACCTTGCCATCCTTGACTGCGTCTTTCATTTTGTCGGTGTCGACAGATTCAACCGCTTTGTCCTTGTCCACGGCTTCCACCAGTTTGCCCATGTCCTGCGCGTGCGCAGCCATACCCAGTGGCAGCAGCATCAGCAGCGCCGCTTGAATCATCCATTTGTTCATTGTCTTCTCCTGTTTAATCGGTCGACCGCACATGCGGGGCGGTTATGTTCGCAGTTTTCCCGGCGTGTGACCAGCGCTGCCCATGCCCTATCGTGATCGCTTTCGACAGACAATTTGGCCTGCAAATGGCTGTTGTAGCGCATTGATGCGCTTTACGATGACGCAAAGTGCTGGCTTTGGAGCGTGCGACAACAATGAATATACAGTTTAGTGAGGAGCAGCTGGCTCTGCGCGATGAGTTGCGCGCCTACTTTGCCCGGCTGATGACGCCGGATCTCAAGGCTGAGTGCGAGCGTGATATGGGCGAAGGCGGCGGACCGCTGTGGCGCGAGGCTTTGCGCCAGATGGGTCGTGACGGCTGGATTGGTATGGGCTGGCCCCGGGAGCAGGGCGGCCGCGGACTATCGCCGCTGGAGCAGTTTATTTTCGTCGAGGAAGTGATGCGCGCGGGCTACCCGTTCCCCTTCCTCACCACAGAGTCTGTGGGGCCGGTGCTGGCGGAGTGCGGCAATGAGTGGATTCGCTCGGAACTGGTGCCCAAAATACTGCAGGGCGAGTTGCTTATCTCGATCGGCTATTCAGAACCCGGCGCCGGTACTGATCTGGCTGCGCTGAAGACCAGCGCAGTGCGAGACGGTGACGACTGGATAATCAACGGGCAAAAAATGTGGACCTCCCTGGCCCACTTCTGCGATTACACCTGGTTGGCAGTGCGTACCGATCCCAACGCGGTGAAAAAACACAAGGGTATTACCCTGTTCCTGGTGCCGAATTCAGATCCGGGCTGGAGCTGCACACCGGTGCATACGCTGGGCGGCGTGCGCACGAATGCCACGTTCTATGACAATATCCGGGTGAGTGACGCGCACCGTGTGGGCGAACTCAATGGCGGTTGGAAGCTGATTACCGGCCAGCTTAATCGGGAGCGCCTAAGCCTGATCAACTTTGGCCCGGTGTCAGAGTTGTTCAACCAGCTCACGCTCTGGGCCCGCAGCACTGCGCTGCCGACGGGCGGTGTGGTGATGGACCAGCCCTGGGTGCGGCAGAACCTCGCGCGCTGCCGCAGCCTGATCGAGTGCATGAAATTAATCGTGTACAAACAGTCCTGGGCCATGACCACCGGTCAGTTGGAAATGGCCGACGCTTCAGCCGCCAAAGTTTATGGCTCCGAGGGATTTATTGAGATCTATCGGTTACTGGGCGAAATAGTCGGCCAGGCGGGTCTGGTCAAGGCCGGGCAGAGTGAAGGGAACGTGTCGGCTGGCAGGATCGAGCGCCTGTATCGCACGGCTTCCATTATCACCTTTGGCGGCGGCACTAACGAGATCCAGCGAGATATTATATCGGCAGCGGGGCTCTGGATGCCGCGCGCAGCGCGCTAGGCGAGGTTGGGTATGGATTTTGGATTCAGTGAAGAACAGCGCGAAGTGCAGGCTCTGGCGCGCAAGATTCTGTCCGAGCAGGTAACTCCGCAAAGTCTTTCAGCCTATGATGACGATGCACATGAGCGCTTTGATCGAGGCCTCTGGCAGCAGCTGCACGAAGCCGGTCTGCCCGCAGTGGCAGTGCCCCACGAGTACGGCGGAATGGGTTTTGGTTTTACCGAGCTGGCGTTGTTTATCGAGGAACTGGGCCGCACGATAGCCCCAGTGCCGGGGATCAGCCACTGCGTATCAGCGTTGCTCCCCATCGCCCGTTTTGCGCCACAGTCAATCAGGGAACGGTACCTCCCAAGCGCCGCCGGGGGAGAGCTGTTGCTGACTGCTGCGCTCAGCGAAACCCTGAACGAGGACCCCGCTAACCCCATCGCGATGACAGCTGTCGCCGATGGCGAGTGTCTGGTACTCAACGGGCACAAGACGATGGTTCCGTTTGCGCAGCAGTCGGACCGTATCCTGCTTGCGGCGCGGTTTGCGGACGACGTGGCCGTACTGCTGGTCGATCCTCGGGCCGCAGGTGTGCAGTGTGAGGCTCTGCAGGTGACTACGTTTGAACCGCAGTACCATGTGCAGCTGTCAGACGTGCGTGTGCCCGCCGCTGACATTGTCTGTGCCAGCGGCGGCCAGCAGCTGATGCACTGGATTGCCGAGCACACGGCTGTCGCGTTATGTGCGCACCAGCTGGGCGCGGCGGATCACGCGATGCGCCTGGCCGCCAGTTACACAGCTGAGCGCAAGCAATTCGGCGTTCCAGTGGCCACCTTCCAGGCCGTGGGGCACCGCATGGCGGATTGCTACATCGATGTGGAGTGCCTGCGCCTGACGACCTATCAGGCCGCCTCCTTGCTGCACGCTGAGGCTGAAGCGACGACCGAGGCGCAAATCGCAAAAATCTGGGCTGGCGATGTGGGCCATCGCGTGAGCTACGCCGCCCAGCATGTGCACGGCGGCACTGGCATCGATCGCGACTACCCTTTGTGGCGCTATTGCCTGTGGTTGCGACACAATGAAATGACGCTGGGCAGCAGTGCACGTCAGCTGGCCGGGCTGGGCGATCGCCTGGCACAGGGGGAGGCACTCTTTCGCTGAGCCGAGTCGGCAAAGCAGGGCTTTACCCGACAGACAAGACACGTCATCCTAGGGTCCGAACCCCTTGGTAAGAGGCATATGGTCGGCTATGGCTAATCAGGACAAGGAACACGATACGCTGCTCGACTCACTGCGCCGATTGACCGGCCAGGTGGCCGGAGGCACGTTCGAACTGGCGCGCAATACGGCCACAATGACGGCGATGTTCGGTGAGAACTGGCTGCGCAGCACAGTGCTCAACAGCATGGAGCCTGAGCGCCTTGAGGCCATGGCCGAGGCGGGCCACTTTCTGCGCGACGCCCGCGAAACGGCCGGCATGTCGATCAAGGATCTGGCAGAAGGCCTTGGCCTGTCGGACAAAACCATGCTCGAAGATATCGAAAGCGGCGAAACCATCATGCCGCTGGAGCTGATGTTGCGCAGTGCGTCGTTGCTGGCGCGCCATGACCCGATTCCGTTTCTTATCAAGTTTATGCGCACCTATAACCCGGCCCTGGAAAAAACACTGGAGCAATGGGGCGTGTTGGCGCTTCCCAAGCACTATGAGCGCGAACGGCGCTTTGTAAACCTGTACCGCCAGCACGATGTGCTGCGCACCCTGAGCGACGACGAATACGCCCGGTTTATCCACTACATGGAGAGTTCATGTAATATGGTGCTGGACGTCATGCAGAAGGAAAAGGCGGCCAACAGCGTGCGCAAGCCTGCTCGTTCACGCAAGGCTCCCGCGCCGGCAAAGCCCAAGGCGGCAGCGAAGAAAGCCCCGGCCCGCAAGCGTAAAAGAGCGCCGGCAGCCAAGCGTAAATAACACCACGCTACGACTCTATTGAGTCGACTCAACTTTAAATATCTATAATAACTCATTGATTTAATGAGTTATTATTCTAATAGAGATTCTGTTTTTGTCCAGTCAGCCCGTGAATGCCGCACAGGAGTGGTTCGCCACCTGCCCCAAGGGTATTGAGTCCCTGCTCAGTGCTGAACTTTTGACCTTGGGGGCCAGCAGCACCCGCGAAACCGTTGCTGGCGTGTATTTTGAAGGGCCGTTGGCGATTGGCTATCGCGCCTGTCTCTGGTCACGGCTCGCCAATCGCATCCTGTGGCCCGTGGCGCGCTTTGATGCCGTTGACGCAGAGGGTTTGTACGCCGGACTGTATGCTGTGCAGTGGGCCTCTCTCTTCAATGCGAAACACAGTATCGCAGTCGATTTCTCTGGCCAGAACGATCACATACGAAACACGCAGTTTGGTGCGCAAAAGAGCAAGGACGCCATTGTTGACTGGTTTGTGGCGCATGGCGGCGAGCGCCCTTCTGTGGAGCGGCGCAACCCGGATGTGCGCATCAATGTGCGTCTTGCGCGAGGCGGCGTGCGCGTGGCCATCGATTTCTCCGGCGGCAGCCTGCACCAGCGCGGTTATCGTCTCAAAGCCGGCGCCGCCCCGCTGAAAGAAAACCTGGCAGCGGCCATCCTGTTGCGCGCTGACTGGCCGGGGATGGCGGCCCGCGGTGGTGCCCTGATCGATCCCATGTGCGGTTCCGCCACGCTGTTGCTGGAAGGGGCTCTGATGGCGGCAGACATCGCCCCGGGGTTGGGACGACGACGCTTTGGTTTCGAGCAGTTGCAGCGACATAAGCCGCAGCAGTGGCAGGCCCTGCTGGCCGACGCGCAGGGCAGGGCCGACCGGGGTCGCACTGCGCAGTTGCCTGAGATGCGCGGTTTTGACGCCGATCCAGACGTGATTCGGCGTGCCCAGGACAATATCGCCAGCGCCGGTTTGCAGCACGCCGTGCGTGTCAGCTGCAAAACTCTGTCGCAGCTGCAGAAACCGTCGCATACGCCGCTGCCGCAGGGATTGCTGATTTGCAACCCGCCTTACGGCGAGCGTCTGGGAGAGAAGGAAAGCCTGCGCTACCTGTATCGAGAGTTGGGCGAAGCAATGCTGCGCGAATTTCCCGGCTGGCAAGCCGCGATTTTCACCTCAGATCTCGATCTGGGTAAAGCCATAGGCCTGCGCAGCCACAAACGGTACGCGCTGTTTAACGGTGCGATAGCATCATCGCTATTGCTGTTCGATTTGACCGACAACAGATTAAGTGACCGTCAGCCGCAGGCGACTGCAGGACGGGATGACAACCCGGCGGGGAGTAAGGGGGATGGCGCGGGGGCTGAGCTCTCCGAGGGCGCACAGATGTTTGCCAACAGGGTGCGCAAGAATCGCAAGCGGCTGTCTTCGTGGGTGCGCCGCGAGGGCATCAGTTGCTATCGCCTGTATGACGCGGATATGCCCGAGTATGCGGTGGCGATAGACGTCTATGGCGAGCATCTGCACGTGGCTGAGTACCAGGCACCCAGGGGCGTTGCTCCCGAGGCTGCGGAGCGTCGTCTGGCTGAAGTGCAGCAGGCGCTGCCGGTTGCGCTGGGTATCGCGCCTGAGAACATTGTTTACAAGCAGCGACGGCGCCAGCGCGGGGATCAGCAATACGAAAAACAGGACAACCGGCAAGACATGCTCAGCGTGAATGAGGGCGTGGCGAAGTTGCTGGTCAATTTACATGACTACCTCGATACCGGTCTGTTCCTGGATCATCGACCGCTGCGCCTGCGTATTGCAGAGCAGGCCAGTGGCGTGGATTTTCTCAACCTGTTTTGCTACACCGGCTCGGCCACCGTGCACGCTGCCCTTGGTGGTGCGCGCTCGACAACCAGTGTAGATTTGTCCAATACCTATCTGGCGTGGCTGCGCAAAAACCTGGCGCACAATGGGCTGAGTGAAACCAGTAACCACATTGTCAGGGCTGATTGCCTGGAGTGGCTGGCGCAGACTGACGCGCGCTTTGATCTTGTTTTACTGGATCCCCCTTCCTTTTCCAATTCAAGTGCCATGCAAGACAGCTTTGATGTGCAACGTGATCACCAGAGTCTGATACAGGCCAGCATGCGCGTGCTTCGTGTGGGCGGTCAGTTATATTTTTCCAATAACCGTCGCGGCTTCAAACTCGATCCGGCGGTACAGGAGCAGTATCAGTGCGAGGATATCAGCGCGCGCACGCTGGGCCCGGACTTCCAGCGCAATCGGCGCATTCACCAGTGCTGGTTGTTACAGCATCGATAGCAGTTTCAGGCTTGCCTGCGGGTGGCTGAAGAGTGTGTTGCGATGGCATCTCATTAGGAAACTTGACGGGCCATCTGGGTTCGGCGGTAAGTGCCTGCAAACCCCCGCGGGGAAATGATATCCACATTGCGCAGCAAACCCCTGTTTTTACAGGGGCAGGCAGGTGCGCATCGAAAAATACGCTACAAACGCAAGCTAACTTATTGATTCGGTTGTTATAAAAGTAACTCTCATTATTTCAGGGGCGGCCTCGCTGCACTGATAAAATATCCACAGTGAGCTGCGCCCGCGCACTCTGTCCCCAAAGTTGTCCACAGGCCGACCTGTGGATAACTAGCTGGGTTCAGCGATTCTGAGCAGCTGCTTGCCCTGATTGCGCCCGTCAAACAAGCGCTGCAGAGTTGCCGGAATATTTTCAAAGCCTTCCTGTATGTCCTCGCGCCAGGCGATGTCGCCAGCGCTTACCCAGTTTGTGATATCGGACATTGCCTCATCGACACGATCGAGGTAATCGATAACGATAAAACCTTCCATCCGCAGGCGACGGGTGATGATACGGAACAGGTTGCTCGGGCCGGGTTGCGGCTCGGCATCGTTGTAGCCGGCAATAGCGCCACACAGCACAATCCGGCCGAAGTCCGCCATATGTTCCAGGCCGGCTTCCAGCGTGGCGCCACCGACGTTGTCAAAGAAGACGTTGATCCCATCCGGGCAAAGAGCGGCGATGCGCTGCTCGAGATCCTCATGTTTGTAATCAATGACGTCCTCTATCTTGCATGCGGATTGCAGCCATTCACACTTCTCGGTGCCACCGGCGATTCCGACCACACGGCACCCTTGCAAGCGTGCTATCTGCGCCACCATCGAACCTGTTGCGCCGGCTGCGCCAGACACCAGCACCGTTTCGCCAGGCTTTGGCTGACCGACATGCAGTAACCCGAAGTAGGCCGTCAAAGCCGTGGTGCCGAAGACGCTCAAAACCATGCCGGGGGGTGTGCCGGGCGGCAGGGCGTTGGGGGGCATGGCAGACGCCGGATCACCAATGCTGTATTCCTGCCAGTTCATCAATCCCTGCACCAGCGTGCCGACGGGAAGATCGGGGTTCTCGGATGCCACGACCTCGCCCACGCCGCTGGCGCGCATGGGGGCGCCCAGTTCAACCGGGGGCAGATAACTGGGTTCATCGACTAACCAGGCGCGCTGCGCGGGATCAAAACCGAGCACCAGCGTTTTGATCAGTACCTGGCCTGCGCCGAGATCCGCTTGTGGCAGCGGTGACTCAACCAGTTCAAAATGCTCAGGTCCCACCATACCTTTGGGTCGTTCGCGTAAAAGCCATTGTCTGTTGCTTGATGTCATTGCTGTTGATCCTTGATCCGGTGTGTTGCAGCGGGAGTGTGCCGCTATTTTCTGTGCGGGTTATTACACCAGTAGACAGCCGCAATTAACAGCCATCTGCCCGGTTGACCCTGATTTTGTCGCGGGCATTCGCCTGTGACGGGGCAGGGCGTTACAATCCTGCGCCATGAAACAGTTGCTCATCATCTATCACAGTCAAAGCGGTGCCAGTGCGCAACTGGCGCGCGCGGCATGGCGTGGCGCCCAGCGTGAAGAAGAGCTGACAGTCGTCGTGCGCCGGGCCTGGGATACAGGCATCGTTGATCTGGCGTCAGCCGATGGATTGCTGCTGGTGGCGGCGGAAAATTCAGGCGCGCTGGCTGGTGGCATGAAGGACTGGCTTGATCGCACATTTTACCCGGCGATTGAACGCGCTCTTGTGATGCCCTATGCGCTGTTGATCAGTGCTGGCAACGATGGGCGCGGCGCAGTGCGGCAGGCGACTCGTATTCTCTCCGGCTTTCCCTTGACTGAAGCGACGGAAGCGGTGATTTTGCGCGGCGAGGTGAATGAGGCGCATCTGGTCCGGGCTGGGGAGTTGGGGGAAGCGATGGCGGCCGGGATTGCGATGGGGATTTTTTAGTGCGGGTCTTTGGGTGAATTGTTGTTGGCTCTTGTCGGCGCGCCAACGTGTCAACACTCTGACCGGAAAGCTGGGTAGCTCTCTGGCTTCTTAAGGCGCTGCGATAACTCAACTTAACCGATTCAGGAAGGACTCACGCATGAGCTTAGACACCGAACACCCATTGCCGGAAGGTTACGAGTCCCTGCAAACGGGACTGGGTTATACCGATACCCTGCAACCTTGCTTCCGGCGAATCGTGGGCAGTGAGGTGAGCTTCGGGTTATGGGTGGACAAACAGCACTCAAACTCGATGGGCATTTGTCACGGCGGTGTGTTGATGACGCTGGCGGATATCACTGCGGCTACTGGTGTCAATGTGGCGCGAGGGGTGCATGCCGGTACGCCGACGATTAACCTCAGCGTGGATTTCATCGCCTCCGCCAGGCAGGGCGATTGGATCGAGGCGCGGGTGGAAAGCGTGTCGGTCAGGCGCCGCTTCGGTTTCTGTAGTGGCAACATCGTCTGCGGCGACAAGCGAATTGCGCGCTTCAACGGAACATTCTACATTCCCGACCATGACGGCTTGAAGGCGACGTGGGCCCAGCCGCCTGGCTAGGGGGTGGTAACGCCCTTCATCGTTTACGGGTTGTTGTGCTGCTGCTCTCAATAGCCTGCAAAAACGCAGTTGCCGCCCGCGAGAGGCTGCGGCCGCGGTGATAAACGACCCCTAGTGTTCTCTGGATAGTCGCTTTTTGCACTTTCAAGGTCGTCAGCGTGTGGTCGCGCATGCTGCGCGGCAGCACAGTCCAGCCCAGCCCGACGGAGGTCATCATACGAATCGTTTCGAGATAATTGGTTGCCATCGACACGTTGAGGTTGAGGTCGTGTTCATCAAACAGGCGTTTTACGATCTGGCCGGTGTAGGTATTCAGGCCCGGCAGAATGCAGGGGTGCCGGCTCAATACCTGCAGTGTAATGGTCTTCTGCTTCGCCAGCGGATGCTCCGCCTGCACCATAAAGTCCAGCGGGTCTGGCCACAGTGGACGCGTAATAATGCTGGTTTCCGTGGTGGGTGCGAGTGTGACAACAGCCAGCTCAGCCTTGCCTTGCATGATCAACTCGTAGGCCTGCTCTGAATCCATAAAATCGATATCAATGTGCACAGCGGGGTAGGCCTGGCTGAAATAACTGAGCACGGGGGGCAGGCGGTGCAGGCCGATATGATGGCTGGTTGCCAGCCGCAGTTGTCCACTCACGTTGCCGGCCAGATCGCGCACGGACTGTTGAGCTGCGCGCAGCTCCTGCTGTACGTTTTTGGCATGTGGCAGCAGGGCGTGGCCGGCTTCCGTCAGGCTGATGTTGCGGCCAATACGATCAAACAGTTCAGTCCCCAGTTGCTCTTCCAGCAGCGCGACGCGTTTACTGACTGCGGGCTGGGTCAGGTGCAATTTTTCGGCTGCCAGGGAAAACGATCCACTTTCTGCCACCAGCACGAAAGCGGCGAGGTTTTGCGTATCCATTATGTATTCCATTTGGGAATCTATTGAATAAAAATAATAAATTTGAGTAATCTTTATTACAAGCACATAATTCGGGTTCCTGACAAACCCGACTGATTGCAGATCCCGAGGTGCCCTATGGCCGGACAAACGCTTTACGACAAATTGTGGCGCAACCACCTGGTTGATCAGCGCGACGATGGCAGCGCGCTGATCTATATCGACCGCCACCTGATTCACGAGGTGACGTCGCCGCAGGCGTTTGAAGGTCTGCGACTTGCAGGGCGCAAGCCCTGGCGCCTGGATGCCAACCTGGCTGTGCCTGATCACAACGTGCCGACCGGCAGCGTGGAGCGCGCCGGCGGCGTAGCGGGTATTCTCGATCCGGTATCGCGGCTGCAGATCCAGACGCTGGATGAAAACTGCAGTGATTTCGACATAGTGGAAATCGACTTTAACGACCAACGCCAGGGCATTGTTCACGTTGTCGGCCCCGAGCAGGGCGCGACCTTGCCGGGTATGACAGTGGTCTGTGGTGATTCGCATACCTCTACTCACGGCGCACTGGGCGCGCTGGCGCACGGTATCGGCACGTCTGAAGTCGAGCACGTGCTGGCGACGCAGTGCCTGATCCAGCAGAAAATGAAAAACCTGCTGATACAGATAGACGGTACGCTGCATCCGGGCGTAACTGCCAAAGACGTGGCGCTGGCTGTGATTGGTAAGATCGGCACTGCCGGCGGTACCGGATACGCCATTGAGTTTGCGGGCGAGGTGGTGCGCAATCTCACCATGGAAGGTCGTATGACGCTGTGCAATATGTCGATAGAAGCGGGCGCCCGCATGGGTATGATTGCGGTTGATGAGACGACTCTGGAGTACGTCAGGGGCCGCACCTTTGCGCCCAGGGGTGAGATGTGGGATGCCGCAGTTGCCGCTTGGGCTGATCTGCACAGCGATGCCGATGCCGAATTTGATAAAGTGGTAACGCTCGATGGCGCTGATATCAAGCCGCAGGTGACCTGGGGTACGTCTCCCGAGATGGTATTGCCGGTCGATGCGCGGGTGCCTGATCCCGCGACGATTGATGATCCCAGCCGCAAGAGCGCCACTGAGCGAGCGCTGCAATATATGGGTCTTACCGGGAATATGCCGATCACCGACATCAGGCTGGATCGTGTCTTTATCGGCTCCTGTACCAACTCGCGTATCGAAGACCTGCGTGCCGCGGCGGATGTTGTGCGTGGCAAGCAGGTGGCCGCCAGCCTCAAACAGGCGCTGGTAGTGCCCGGTTCCGGGCAGGTGAAGAAGCAGGCCGAGGAGGAGGGGCTGGACAAGGTCTTCCTGGATGCCGGTATGGAATGGCGCGAGCCGGGTTGCTCCATGTGCCTGGCCATGAACGCCGATAAGTTGGGGGCGGGCGAGCACTGCGCATCTACCTCTAACCGTAATTTCGAGGGTCGCCAGGGCTTTGGCGGCCGTACGCATCTGGTCAGCCCCGCCATGGCAGCCGCAGCCGCTATCGCCGGCCACTTTGTCGACGTGCGTACCTGGCAGGAGGAGAAAGCATGAAAAGTTTTACCGTAATGCAAGGTCTGGTGGCACCGATGGATCGTGCCAACGTGGACACAGACCTGATCATCCCCAAGCAGTTCCTGAAGTCGATTAAACGCAGTGGCTTCGGGCCGAACCTGTTTGACGAGTTGCGCTATCTGGATGAAGGCCAGCCCGGGGAAGACTGCAGCAACCGTCCACTCAACCCGGACTTTCCGCTTAACCATGCGCGTTACAAGGGAGCCTCTGTGCTGCTGGCACGCAAGAACTTTGGTTGTGGGTCCAGCCGTGAGCACGCCCCATGGGCGCTTGAGGATTATGGCTTTCGCTGCATTATCGCGCCCAGTTATGCCGATATCTTCTACAACAACTGTTTCAAGAACGGCGTCTTGCCCATCGTGCTGGATGAAGCCACGGTGGACCAGTTGTTCAACGAAATGTACGCCAGCGAAGGCTACGCGCTGAATGTAGATCTGCAGCGCCAGGTCGTGTGCACGCCGTCGGGTGAGGAGTTCAGCTTTGAGGTTGACCCGTTTCGCAAGGAGTGCCTGCTCAAGGGGCTGGACGATATCGGGCTGACGCTGGAAAGCGCTGATGCCATCCATCGCTACGAAAAAAACTGGCGCGAGCAATCGCCCTGGTTGTTTGACGTCATTCGCTGAAGCGGGAGAACCCAACACCATGCCAAGAACAATATTGATACTGCCTGGCGACGGCATCGGCCCTGAAATCATGGCCGAGGCGGTGAAAGTGCTGGAGCAGGTAAACTCCCGGTACAACCTGGACCTGGATTTTGAGTACGGCCTGCTGGGTGGCGCGGCTCTGGATGAGACCGGCGTGCCCCTGCCAGATGCAACACTGGCGAGCGCGCGCACCGCGAATGCGATATTGCTCGGCGCGGTCGGCGGCCCCAGGTGGGACGGCGTCGAGCGCCATCTGCGACCTGAACGCGGCTTGCTGGCCATCCGGTCGGAGCTGCAGTTGTTTGGCAACCTGCGGCCGGCGATACTGTATCCGCAGCTGGCCGCCGCATCCTCGCTCAAGCCTGAGGTGGTTGCTGGCCTGGATATTCTCATCGTGAGAGAGCTCACCGGCGGTATCTATTTCGGTGAGCCGCGCGGTATTCGCACGTTGGAAAACGGCGAGCGTGAGGGGTTCAATACCTATGTCTACCGCGAATCTGAAGTGCGCCGCATCGCACATCTGGCCTTCGATCTGGCGCGCAAACGCGACAAACGCCTGTGTTCAGTCGATAAGGCCAATGTGCTGGAGGCGACGGTATTGTGGCGCGAGGTGATGGAAGAAGTGGCAGTCGACTACCCCGACGTCGAACTCAGCCATATGTATGTTGATAACGCGGCCATGCAGCTGCTGCGTGCGCCCAAGCAGTTTGATGTGATGGTCACCGGGAATATGTTCGGTGACATTTTGTCAGATGCCGCGGCCATGCTTACCGGCTCCATCGGCATGCTGCCTTCGGCCTCTCTGGACCAGGCCGGGCGCGGCATGTATGAGCCCTGTCATGGCAGCGCCCCGGATATAGCGGGGCAGGGCAAGGCCAACCCGCTGGCCACGATTCTGTCGGTAGCAATGATGCTGCGCTATACCCTGGCGGCGCCTGAAGCGGCGCAGGCAATAGAGGATGCTGTCGGTGCCGTGCTGGATCAGGGCCTGCGCACCGCGGATATCTGTGCTGATGGCGAAACGGCAGTGTCCACCGCAGACATGGGTGCCGCCGTGCTGGCTGCCCTGCCGGGCTGAGCGGGCTGTCAGCTGCGTTCAACAAAACAATCTGTAAACGAAGGAGTGTGTAATGAGTGATTTATTCGATGTAGCGGTGGTCGGCGCGACCGGAGCCGTCGGCGAAACCATGATCAGCATACTGGAGGAGCGTGATTTCCCGGTGCGGAACCTGTATCCGCTGGCCAGCAGCCGCTCCGCAGGCAAAACCATCATGTTCAAGGGCAAGTCGGTCAAGGTTACTGACCTGGCGGAGTTTGATTTCAGCCAGGCCCAGATCGGCCTGTTCTCGGCCGGGGGCAGTATCTCGGAAGAGTTCGCGCCCAAGGCCGCGGCAGCGGGCTGTGTGGTGGTCGATAATACCTCACATTTCAGGCGTGACGAGGACATCCCGCTGATCGTGCCTGAGGTGAACATCGAGGCGCTTGCGGGCTATACGCGTCGCAATATCATAGCTAATCCGAACTGCTCCACGATCCAGATGCTGGTGGCGCTCAAACCTATCTATGACGCCGTAGGTATCGAGCGGATCAATGTTGCCACCTATCAGGCGGTATCGGGTACGGGTAAGGAGGCCATTGAGGAGTTGGCCGGGCAGACTGCGCGCCTGCTAAATGGGCAGGATGCAGAATGTGAAGTCTATCCCAAGCAGATCGCCTTCAACGTATTGCCGCATATCGATACCTTCCAGGACAACGGCTACACCCGTGAAGAAATGAAAATGGTCTGGGAAACCCAGAAAATCTTCAATAATCCGGCCCTGCAAGTCAACCCGACCTGTGTGCGCGTGCCGGTGTTCTTCGGCCATTCCGAAGCCGTGCACATAGAGACCGTCGACAAGATAAGTGCCGCTGAAGCCCGTGCACTGCTCGAACGGGCTCCCGGTGTGACCGTGCTGGACGAGCACGCCGATGGCGGCTATCCCACGGCCGTCACCGAGTCAGCCGGTAACGACGCGGTTTATGTCGGTCGTATTCGCGAGGACATCTCTCATCCGCGCGGTCTGGACCTCTGGGTCGTGTCTGATAACGTACGCAAAGGCGCGGCGCTCAATAGTGTGCAAATTGCCGAGGCACTGATATCAACCTACCTTGATTAATGCCTGTATATCACTGATACTTGGAGTGTATTTTGTATGTCGCAGGTGCAGGGAAGCACTGCTGGCGCACCTTTGCTGAGCAAAGGTGCAAGCGCCTGACGGGGCCCAGGTTTCAGGTGCTGTGCCAGCGACGCAAAACATCAGGGGCCGGGTTCAGGGGAGACCGGCTGAAGTTCAGGCAGGAAATATAATAAGGCGTCGTTATGGCTCGTAAGTTTGCTGCTATTGCATTTTCGTTAGGATGTCTCCAGGCCAGTTCAGTGATGGCGCTGGGGCTGGGAGAAATGACGCTGGAGTCGTTTCTCAATGAGCCTCTCAAGGCTCGTGTGGATCTGCTCAATACACAGGGCCTGCACGAGGACGAGATTCGGGTCCGTTTGGCGACCCGCGAAGATTTCGAAAAAATGGGCATCGATCGCGCCTATTTCCTGACCAGTATCAAGTTTGAAGTGGAGCTCGACGGTGACGGTAAACCCCGTATCGTGATGTCTTCTGATGATCCGGTGCTGGAACCGTATCTGGATTTCATCGTTGAGGCCCGCTGGCCTTCCGGTCGCCTGTTGCGCGAATACACCGTGCTGGTAGATCCGCCTGTGTTCGACGAGGCGGCGCCGGTGATCTCCGCCAGCCAGCGAGTGGAAGAGGTGGAAGGCATTCCACCTGAGGCAAAAAAAAACACCGCTGATGCGTCATCAGGAACCCGCGTCGATGTAGGCAAGAAGTCGACTCTGGCACCCGGGGCGATGCCGCAGCGGGATTTCAACGCCCAGGCCGCTGCACGGGCGGCTGCAGGCAGCCGTTACATGGTGAACCGTAACGATACCTTGTGGGAAATCGCCGACACCGCGCGTCCGGCGGGAGCAACCGTGCACCAGACCATGCTGGAAATCCAGCGCCTGAATCCCGATGCCTTTATCAATGGCAACATCAATCAGCTCAAGGCGGGCTATATCATTTACCTTCCCAAGGAGGGTGAGATCGGCTCTGCTGATATTGAGCAGGCTCGCGCGGAAGTGCGCCAGCAGAACGAAGACTGGCGAGAAGGCCGTGTAAATCCGGCCAATGCTGCGCCACGGCCTTCCCTGCGCATCGCTGCCGATTCCACCGATGACTCAGCGGCCCAGGCCGGTGTTGACAGTGTGCCCAGTGCTGGAGCCGCTCCTGCTCTGGATGCGGCCGCCGCTGCTGGCGATACCGTTGATGCGGCTCGCCGTCTGGCGGCTATGGAACAGCAGGTGGCGACGTTGCAACGCATCGTCAGCCTGAAGGACGATCAGATCGCCGCGCTGCAGGACGCTTTGGCCAATCAGGGTGATGTTGCAGTAGAAGAGGGCGCTGAGCCAGAAGAGCTGCTCGATGAGGGGATGTCCGGACTTGATGCAGAGCCGCAGTTCGATGAATCCACGGAACCGATGGCGTCGGATGATACCGAAGCGCAAGCCGTTGCGGTTGCGCCCGCAGCCGAGCCAGAAGCGGCCAAACCCGCTGCCGCCAAAAAGCCGGTAGTCACAACGCCCGAAAAGGAAGACGGCGGCATTATCAGTTATGCCCTGTATGGACTGGGCGCCCTGGTGTTGGCGCTCCTGGCTTTCTTCTTCGTACGTCGTGGCAAGGAAGAGGACACCACTGACGATTTCACGACCGATACTGATGATGACGTTTTTGCAGATGTGCAGCTCAAGACACAGGAACTGGACGTTGATTCCACAGAAGACGGTGACGGCCTTGTTGGGGACGCAGAAATCGATGAAGCGGATGAGGAGCCTGAAGTCGCAGCACCGGGTCGGGACAACCGCGGCTATGGAGAGCGTAAGCACGATGAGTATGCCTCTGATGTAGATACCGGTGATGCCCTCGCTGAAGCAGACATCTACATCGCCTATGGTCGTTATCCGCAGGCGGTGGAACTGCTGAAAAACGCCATCGCGAACGAACCAGGAAACCCGACCTATCGCCTCAAGCTGCTTGAGCTGTTGGCTGATATGGGAGATCGCTCCGCTGCCAATGAGCAGCTCAAAGCGTTGCAGGATATCGCAGACCCGGAGACACTTGAGCGTGGTACGGCCGTGATGGCGGGTGCCTCAGCTGCCTCGGTGGCAGGCTCTGAGCCAGAAACGCCACCGCCGTTGGAAGATAATGACGCCGGCCTTGATCTGGATCTGGACGTCGACAACGGTGATGAACTGCAACTGGAAGATGAATTTGGCGGGCTGGAGATCGAACCGTCGGCAGCCGATGCCGAAGAGCTCGAGGACATGGAAGAGCTGGATCTGACAGCGGATTTCGACGAAAACCTGCTGGGTGACGACGACGATGACGAACTGGTGATCGCCGCTGAAAGCAGTGGTTTGTCGACCAAACTGGATCTCGCGCGCGCCTACCTCGATATGGGTGATGAAGATGGCGCCCGCCAGATACTTGAGGAAGTTGCCGCTGAAGGCAATGACGAATTGAAGGCAGAAGCCAACGCATTGCTGGAGCGCCTTGGCTGAGCACGGCGCGCCGTTTTCAACTGCACCGCTCCCCGCCGGATCGCGGATAGCCTGTCGCATTGAGTATAACGGCCGTCGTTACAGCGGTTGGCAGGCGCAGCCCCACCTGACGGTAAAAACCGTGCAGGAAGAGCTCGAAGCGGCGCTCTGCACTATTGCCGATGCGCCCGTCAGGGTGCAATGCGCTGGCCGTACCGACAGCGGCGTGCACGGTTACTCCCAGATTATTCACTTTGATGCGCCCACGCCACGCAGCGCAAAGGCATGGGTTGTCGGAACCAACGCCAAACTCCCTTTCGATATTCGCGTGCACTGGGCCGCTGTGGTCCCTGAGGATTTTCACGCACGCTTCAGTGCAACCGCCCGGCGCTATCGGTACCTGATTTACAACAATCCCGTGCGGCCTGCACTGCTGCATGCACTGGTGACGTGGGTAAGGTATCCGCTGGACGCAGCGCTTATGCATGAAGCCGCGCAGTCGCTGCTGGGTGAGCGCGATTTCAGTGCCTTCAGGGCCGCATCCTGCCAATCTCATTCATCCATGCGCAATGTGCAGGACGTTAGCGTCAGGCGATGCCATGACTGGATCATTGTCGACATCAAGGCCAACGCGTTCCTGCATCATATGGTGCGTAATATTGTCGGTTCGCTGATGGCTGTGGGTGAAGGTCGCGAGCCCGCCGCCTGGATAGCCCAGCTGCTGGAACGCGCTGATCGAACACTGGCAGCGGAGACAGCGCCTGCCGATGGCCTGTATCTGGTCGAGGTAGAATATCCATCCGCTTTTGCGCTACCGGCAGTACCGCCCGGCCCACAGATAGTGGCGGCATTGATGGCGGGTTGAACGCCGCCCATGCAGACAGCGCGCCGGCGTATCTGCTATGATGCCGGCCTTGTTTTTCCAGTGCCCAAGCCCCAGTGACACAGACCCGGATCAAAATTTGCGGTATCACCAGACCGGCCGATGCCATCGCCGCAGTGGACGCCGGGGCCGATGCTATCGGTCTGGTGTTTTATGCCGCCAGCCCGCGGGCGGTGACACTGGAACAGGCGGCTGGAATAGCTGCGGCAGTGCCGCCTTTCGTTACGATTGTGTCGTTGTTTGTGGATGAGCCAGCGGCAGGTATTCGCCGTATATTGTCGCACGTGCCAATAGACCTGATGCAGTTTCACGGTGACGAGTCTCCGGACTTTTGCGCGCAGTTCGAGCGGCCCTGGATCAAAGCGCTGCGTGTCAGGCCCGAAACGGATGTGGCGTCTGAATGTCGCCGTTTCAGTGCGTCGCGCGGCATGTTGCTGGACGCATGGGCCGAGGGCGTCCCGGGCGGCACGGGCAAGCGTTTTGACTGGCGCCTGGCAATGGGAGAGTACCCGGTACCCGTGATCCTTGCAGGGGGTTTGAATGACGCAAACGTGGGTGATGCCATTGCCCAGGTGCGGCCGGCAGCTGTGGATGTCAGTGGCGGTGTGGAGCAGGCGCCCGGCATCAAGGACCCAGAAAAAATAGCGCGTTTTATCGCGGCGGTGCGCGCCGCAGACCAGACAGCGGAGTAAATCATGACAACTGATATCCAACAGAATATTTTTTCCACGGTGCCCGATGCAGATGGACGCTTCGGCGTCTATGGCGGCAAATTTGTCGCCGAGACGCTGATGTTTGCGCTGGCTGAACTGGAAGCGGTCTATCGGCAGCTGGCCAAGGACCCTGCCTTCCAACGTGAGCTGGATGATGACCTGGCACATTACGTTGGCCGGCCATCACCGCTGTATGAAGCCACGCGCTGGTCTGACGCTGTCGGGGGCGCTCGCATTTATCTCAAACGTGAAGACCTCAATCATACCGGCGCGCACAAGGTCAACAATACGGTGGGTCAGGCACTGCTGGCCAAGCACATGGGTAAGAAGCGCGTCATTGCGGAAACCGGGGCAGGCCAGCACGGAGTGGCCACGGCTACAATTGCAGCGCGCCTTGGCCTGGAATGCCAGGTGTTCATGGGCGAGGAAGATGTGCGGCGGCAGGCCCTCAATGTCTATCGCATGAAACTGCTGGGCGCGGAAGTCATCCCGGTAACCTCTGGTTCGCGCACGCTTAAAGATGCGATGAACGAGGCCATGCGCGACTGGGTGACCAACGTCGATGATACGTTTTACATTATTGGCACTGTGGCCGGGCCGCATCCCTATCCGATGCTGGTGCGCGACTTCCAGTGCGTCATAGGCCGTGAGGCACGTGCCCAGAGTCTGCAGCAGACCGGGCGCCTGCCTGATGCACTGGTGGCCTGCGTGGGTGGTGGCTCCAATGCCATCGGCCTGTTCCATCCTTTTCTGGAGGACGAGGGTGTTGCCATGTACGGCGTTGAGGCGGGAGGTCACGGCGTTTCTACCAATCAACACGCTGCGCCGCTGACGGCCGGCAGTCCTGGCATATTGCACGGTAACCGCACGTATCTGATGCAGGATGCAGACGGACAAATTTCCCATACGCACTCGATTTCAGCGGGTCTCGATTATCCAGGCGTGGGGCCGGAACATTCCTGGCTGAAGGATATAGGCCGGGTCAACTATGTGGTTGCCAATGATGACGAGGCCCTGCGCGCCTTTCATACGCTGACCAAAGTGGAAGGCATTATGCCCGCGCTGGAGAGCAGCCATGCGCTGGCTTACGCAGAGAAGCTGGCCGCGCAGATGACGCCCGAGCAAAGTATTGTGGTCAACCTGTCTGGCCGTGGCGACAAGGATATTCACACGGTCGCACAGATCGAAGGCATTGAGTTTTAGGGAGAGTAGTGAGTGAGTCGTATCGCAGGACGTTTTCAGGAACTGGCCGGGCAGGGCAGGACGGCCCTTATCCCCTATATCGTCGCCGGTGATCCTGGGCTGGAAGTCACTGTGCCACTGATGCATCGTCTGGTGGAAAGTGGCGCAGACATTATAGAAATCGGCGTGCCGTTTTCTGATCCCATGTCAGAGGGGCCGGTGATACAGCTGGCTCACGAGCGCTCTCTGGCCAATGGCACAAGTTTGCGCGATGTGCTGGAGATTGTGCAGGAATTCCGTCGCACAGACAGCACTACGCCGGTGCTGTTAATGGGTTACGCCAATCCTGTTGAACACATGGGTTATGACAAGTTTGCCGATGCCGCATCAGCAGCAGGCGTCGATGCACTGCTCACGGTGGATATTCCTCCCGAGGAGGTTGTCCAGGTCAATACGCAGCTGCAGCGCGTAGGCATGGACAATATCTTCCTGATAGCGCCCACCACGCCAGATGCACGGGTAGAGACTATTGCCAGACAGGCCAGTGGGTTCATTTATTATGTGTCTCTCAAAGGCGTCACCGGCGCCGGCAACCTGGACACAGACGAGGTCGCGCGTCGTATTGCGGTGATTCGCAGCCATTGCTCACTGCCCGTTGCAGTGGGCTTTGGTATCAAGGATGCGCCGTCTGCACGGTCTGTCGCAGCGGTTGCCGATGGCGTGGTGGTAGGCAGTGCGCTGGTCAACAGCATGGCTCAGGCCATCGAATCCGGTGGCGGAAAGGACGGCGCCATCGAAGCCGCCGCTGCACTGCTGGCCGATATCCGTATCGGAGTGGATTCTGCCGCTTCCTAGAAGCACCTTGCGGCGTCTATAATGGGCGCAGCAAAGGGGTGAGCTGATTATGAGCTGGATTGACAAGATTCTGCCTTCGGGTGTGCGCAGCGAGGAGAGCAGCAAACGCTCCAGTGTGCCTGAGGGGCTGTGGAAGAAGTGCGTAAAGTGCGAGGCGGTTCTGTATCGCCCGGATGTGGAGCGCAACGATGATGTCTGCCCGAAATGCGATCACCACATGCGCATCGGCGCGCGCCGCAGGCTGGACATTTTTCTCGATGATGACAGCGGTAAGGAAATTCTTACCGATATAGAGCCCGTTGACCGGCTCAGGTTCAAAGACAAGAAACGCTACCGCGATCGCCTCACTGCCGCACAAAAATCCACTGGCGAAAAAGACGCGCTGATCGCCATGCGTGGAAAATTATTGGAAATGCCCCTGGTGGCTGTGGCCTTTGAATTCAATTTCCATGGCGGCTCTATGGGTTACGCTGTCGGCGAGAAGTTTACTCGCGCAGCACAACTGGCGCTGGAAGAGCGCATTCCGCTGGTCTGCTTTGCTGCATCCGGCGGGGCCAGGATGCAGGAGGCGCTGATTTCGCTGATGCAAATGGCCAAGACGAGTGCTGTGATCGAGCGCATGAAACTGCAGGGCATCCCTTACATTTCTGTTATGACCGACCCCATTTACGGTGGTGTGTCTGCTTCGCTTGCCCTGTTGGGCGACATCAATATCGCGGAACCCGATGCCCGCGCAGGATTTGCCGGCCCCAATATCATTGAGCAAACGATTCGCCAGAAATTGCCCAAGGGATTTCAGCGCAGTGAGTTTCTGCTGGAACACGGCGCTATCGATATGATTGTGCACCGCACCGAAATGCGCGCAACGATCGGTAGTCTGCTTGGCAAACTGATGCACGTGCCCGTGGCCCCGCAGGATGAAGCCGATGTGCCCGCTGACGATGACAATGAGGAGCAAGCGGTCGTCGCAGAAGGGGATGAGTAAGAAGACTCTCGCACAGTGGCTTGAGCACCTGGAGCAACTGCATCCCACCGTCATGGAGCTTGGCCTTGAGCGCGTGGATCAGGTAGCAAACACCCTCGGTCTTTTACCGCTGCCGATGCCTGTTGTCACGGTTGCAGGAACCAACGGCAAGGGCTCTTGCGTCGCGATGCTGGAATCCCTGTTGCTGCAGTGTGGTAAATCCACCGGGTCTTTCACATCGCCGCACCTTGAGCGCTTTAACGAGCGTATCCGCGTGTCTGGTCAGGAAGCGTCTGACGAGGATATTACCCAGGCATTGACACAGATCGACGCAGCGCGCGGCGCAATTTCGCTGACCTATTTTGAGTTTGCCACGCTGGCAGCTCTGCTGGTGTTCAGGCAGCACAGCCCGGACGTTGTCATTCTGGAAGTAGGGCTGGGTGGCAGGCTAGATTCAACCAACATTGTGGATCCAGACGTCGCTGTGATCACCAGTATCGATCTTGACCACCAGCAGTACCTGGGGGATACCCGCGATGCCATCGGCGTTGAGAAAGCCGGTATTCTGCGGCGCGCAGTACCCGCAGTGATTGCTGATCCACGCCCGCCCGCTGCGCTGCTGCAGCGCGCGCAGGAAGTCGGCGCGGACCCGCTGCTGCTAGTGGGCGATCCGTGGCGCACTGAGGAAACAGATGCGGGCTGGAAGCTGGAACTGTGGCAGGGCGGCGCGGTGACACGCGTGATCGGGCAGCTGCCGGTGGGGCCCTTGTTGCCGGCTAACGTCGGCGCAGCCGCACAGGCGGCTTTGTTACTCGATGTGCGCTTTACTGATGAGCAGTTTCTGGCGGCATTGCAGGCTGCTCAACCTGCTGGTCGGTGCACTGAGATCAGTCATGCCGGATGTCAGTACGTGCTGGATGTTGCGCACAATCCCGCGGCAGTGGCGAAATTGCTGCAATTTCTGCAACGCAGGCCGGTGAGTGGCAGGCAGTATGCGTTATTTTCGGCCATGGGCGATAAAGATATTGCGGCAATGCTGTCAGCTTGTGCCGGTGTATTTGATGCCTGGTTCCTGGCAGATCAGCCGACGCAACAGCGTGTTGCGCCGGCGGCAGATATCGCCGCGAGTTTGCGCGCTGTGCAGCTTGAGGGTGAACACACGGATCAGCCGACGCAGATGGCCATCAGTATGAGCAGGAACCTGCGCCAGGCCCTCGCCCGCGCACAGAGCGTAATGTCAGCAGGTGACCGGCTGGTGGTGTTTGGTTCTTTCACCACCGTCGGCAGCGTATCTGCCTTGTTGCAGACCCAACGAAACCGGCACGAGGCAGCAACGACACCGTGAACGATATGCTTAAACAGCGCCTGGTTGGAGCCCTGATTCTGGTCGCGCTGGGTGTGGTGTTCTGGCCCATTATTTTCGTGCAACCTGGCAGTGATAAAGAGATTGCGGATGCTCCGCGGATACCGCCGCGACCCGCAGTGAGCACGGCGCCGCTGGAGCCGCCTGATGACGCCGGCCTGCGCGCGTCACCGACGGTCATGGCAAAGCGCGAGCAGTCCCGTGATGAAGCCCGGGCGGTTCCGACTGAGCCGGCTCCTGTGGTTGAGCCTGTCGCGCAGCAAGAGGCAAGGGCGAAACCACCTGCACATGCTCCGCAAACGCGCACAGAGGCGCCCCGGAAGCTGGCCATCGACAGCGATGGTGTGCCGGTAGCCTGGATTTTACAGGTCGCCAGCGTGAGTACGCAGGAAAAAGCCGATGAGCTGCGCGACGCTTTGCTGGCGATGGACAGCAAGGCTTACGTGAAAACCGTGCGCAGTAATGGCAAGCAACTGTACCGCGTCTATGTAGGTCCCAAGTTTGAGCGCGCCAAGCTGGAACAACTGCAGCCACAGATCGATACCCGGTTTGGCGTGACCTCCATGATTGCGCGGTATGTTCCCTGATGTTGCAGCAGAGGTCCTGAATGTCAGCCATAGACTGGGCTAATCTGGGTGGAGTCGACTGGGTCATCGTGGTGGTACTCACGGTTTCGACCCTGCTCAGCCTGTGGCGCGGTTTTATGCGCGAAGCGCTGTCGCTGGCCGGCTGGGTTGCCGCCTTTATCATCGCCAACGTGTTCGGCGACGATATGGCCCGCGCGCTTGCAGGTGTGATCAACAATGTCACAGGGCGCTACGTCGCCGCCTACGCTATTCTGTTCGTCGGTACCCTGGTCACAGCGAGTATCCTTACCCGATTTGCCGTGCAGTTGGTCAAAGTCAGCGGCCTGTCACTTCTCGACCGGTTGCTGGGCACGGTTTTCGGCTTTGTGCGTGGTGTCATTTTGATTCTTGTATTCGTTTTTGTGTTACGCCAGCTGGTTCCTCCCCAGGAGCTGCACTGGCTGGATCAATCGGAATTGATGCCGCACCTCGACATGTTGTCGCAGTGGGCACAGGGTCTGTTTGCTGATTATAACGGTGGTCAACTTCCCACCTTCTCGACATGAATCGTATGGCTTTGAGGAAATAACTGAATGTGTGGTCTGGTCGGATTGGTTGGAAAATCGGATGTCGCCCCCGAGATTTACAACGCTCTCACGGTACTGCAGCACCGTGGGCAAGATGCGGCGGGGATCATGACCTGCGAAGGCGGCCGCTTCAGTCAGCGCAAGAACGAAGGCCTGGTGCGCGATGTGTTTCGCCAGCATCACATGCAGCTGCTGCAGGGGCCCATGGGTATCGGCCATGTGCGCTACCCGACGGCAGGCAGTTCCGGCCCCGCGCTGGCGCAGCCGTTTTACGTTAACTCGCCCTATGGGATAGCGCTGGCCCACAACGGCAATCTCACTAATTCAGAGCAATTGGCCAAAGAGCTTTTCCAGGACGATTTGCGGCATCTGAATACCGATTCCGATTCAGAAGTGCTGCTCAATATATTTGCTCATGAGATGCAGACCCTGGGGAAATTAACCCCTCGCGCGGATGACATTTTTACCGCGGTAGAAGCCTTGCATCGTCGCTGCAAGGGCGGCTACGCGGCCGTGGCCCTGCTGGTCAACTATGGCGTGGTGGGCTTTCGTGACCCATTGGGTATTCGCCCCCTGGTCGTTGGCGTGCGTGACAACGGTGACGGCGAGGAGTACATGCTGGCATCTGAAAGTGTAGCGCTCGACGTACTGGGCTTCCGCCTGCTGGGCGACGTCGCTCCCGGTGAGGCCATCTTTATCGATGTGGAGGGTCAGTTGCATCGGCGTCAATGCGCTGTTGATTCGAAGCTGTATCCCTGCATTTTTGAGCATGTCTACTTCGCTCGCCCGGATTCCATGATAGACAGTATTTCCATTTACAAAACGCGTATGCGCCAGGGCGAGGCCCTGGCCCACAAAATACGTCGAGAGCGACCTGATCTGCACATAGACGTGATCATCCCGATTCCCGATACCAGCCGCATTGCCGCCCAGTCCATGGCGTTTGAGTTGGGGATCAAGTTTCGTGAGGGACTGATGAAAAACCGCTATATCGGCAGGACATTCATCATGCCGGGGCAGAGTCAGCGCAAGAAGTCGGTACGCCAGAAACTCAATCCCGTACCGCTGGAGTTTGAGGGCAAGAACGTCATGCTGGTGGATGATTCCATCGTGCGCGGTACCACCTGCAGGCAGATTATCGATATGGCGCGTGACGCGGGAGCCAAAAATGTTTACTTCGCGTCGGCTGCGCCGCCGGTGCGTTACCCCAATGTTTACGGTATCGATATGCCGTCAGCGGCTGAATTGATCGCCCATGATCGCAGCGTTGAGGAAGTGTGCGAACAGATCGGTGCAGACTGGCTCGTTTATCAGGATCTGGAAGATCTTGTGGCCTGTTCTACTGAGGGGAATCCTCATGTTGATGGCTTCGATTGCTCGGTATTCAACGGCGTGTATATTACCGGTGACGTTGACCAGAATTACCTTGATCGCGTGGAATCCCTGCGCAATGATGAGGCCCAATCCGAGCAGCGCGCGGCAATGCAGGCCGAAGGTGCTGTGGTCGGTCTGCACAATGACAGTTAGACAATCCCTATGAACGATGATCAGAACGACGACCCGTTAGCCGGTGCTCATCTGGACACCCTGGCCGTGCGCGCTGGTATCAGACGCACCGAAGAAGGTGAGCACAGTGAGCCGATATTCACCACTTCCAGCTATGTGTTTGACAATGCCGCACAGGCGGCTGCGCGCTTCACCGGCGACGAGCCCGGCAACGTCTACTCACGCTACACCAATCCGACGGTGCGCACCTTTGAACAGCGCATAGCGGCATTGGAGGGCGCAGAGGCAGCTGTGGGCACAGCCTCCGGTATGGCGGCTATTCTCAGCACCTGCATGGCGCTACTGAAGTCGGGTGACCACGTTGTGTGTTCACGCGATGTGTTTGGCACCACCATGAACCTGTTTGGTAAATACCTGGCCAAGTTTGGCGTAGAAGTCAGTTTTGTGCCGTTGCTGGATCTGGAACACTGGCGCGAACTCATACGACCAAACACGGCCATGTTGTTTCTGGAAACGCCGTCCAACCCGCGCTGTGAGGTGGCCGACCTGGAAGCCTTGTCAGATCTGGCGCACGATAACGATTGCCTGTTGGTCGTGGACAACTGTTTTTGCACGCCGGCACTGCAAAAGCCGCTGGCGCTGGGTGCGGACATTGTCGTGCACTCTGCCACCAAATACCTGGACGGTCAGGGGCGATGTGTGGGCGGTGCGGTGGTCGGTTCACACACGCATATGAAAGAAGTGGAAACTTTTCTGCGCACCTGTGGCCCCACTATGAGTCCGTTCAATGCCTGGGTTTTCCTGAAGGGGCTTGAGACACTGCGCCTGCGCATGGAGGCTCACAGTGCAGCTGCACTGGAGATGGCGCGCTGGTTGCAGCAACAACCCGCAGTAGAGAAAGTCTATTACGCGGGGCTGGAGGATCATCCCGGGCACGCGCTGGCCAGGCGTCAGCAAAGCGCATTCGGTGGCGTGCTGTCGTTTGAGGTCGTTGGTGGCAGAGAGGAAGCCTGGCGCTGCATAGATGCTACGCAGATCATGTCGTTGACTGCGAATCTGGGTGACGCCAAGACGACGATTGTGCATCCGGCCACCACTACTCACGGGCGCATGACAGACGATCAGCGCCGTGCTGCGGGGATTTCTGAAAACCTGATTCGCATCGCTGTCGGCCTGGAGCACATTGACGATCTCAAGGCCGATCTGCAAAGAGGCTTTTCCGCCTTGCATTGAGTGTGGCGAGGTCGCACCAAACCGGGATTGAACGCATGCAGTTACAAGGGGCCATAGACACCGCTGTCGCAGAGGTGGGCAAAGCGCTGTTGGGTAAGGAGCCGCAGATTCGTCTTGCGCTGTGTTGCCTGTTTGCTCGCGGACACCTGCTGATAGAAGACCTGCCCGGTATGGGCAAAACCACACTCTCTCACGCGCTGGCAGATGTGCTCGGACTGTCATGGAAGCGCGTACAATTCACCAGTGATTTGCTGCCGGCTGATATTGTGGGTGTATCGATCTATGATCGCAACGATGCCAGTTTCAGTTTTCATCCCGGTCCGATTTTTACGCAATTACTGCTGGCCGACGAGATCAACAGGACCACTCCCCGCACGCAAAGCGCACTGCTTGAAGCCATGGCTGAAGGGCAGGTGACAGTAGAGGGTGAAACCCGCCCGTTGCCAAAACCGTTTTTTGTGATCGCTACGCAAAACCCGATACACCAGTCGGGCACTTACCCGCTGCCAGAGTCGCAGCTGGACCGTTTCCTGATGCGCCTGCAGTTGGGTTATCCGCATCCGCAGGCTGAACGTGAAATGTTCCTGCGCCAGCAGTCCGATGATAACGCGCGACCGCTATTGAAACAGTGTATCGATAGCGAACAGTTGGCTGCCATCCGCCATGCCGGCACACAGGTCCATGCGTCAGACAACCTGCTGGATTATTTGCAGCGGCTGGTGGCGCATACGCGGCAGTCTGCTGAGTTCGAAGTGGGGCTGTCACCGCGCGGGGCGCTGGCCCTGCTTGACTGTGCCCGTACCTGGGCTGTTATGCATAACCGCGGACACATCGTCCCCGAAGATATACAGATGGTGCTGCCCGCGGTTGCGGCTCACCGTCTCGTGCCGGCGGGGGACTATGCCGGCGATGGTAACGCGCTCGTCGATGTACTGCAGCGCGATGTCGACGTTATCGGGCGTTGACTTACTCGCCTCATGAGCACGAAAGCGGTGGGTAGAAAGCGCCCGGCGCCTGTTAAAGCGAGCCTGAGATCTCGCTGGCGAGAACGTTTCAGAGCGTGGGTCAATCGACGCATTCCACCCGCGCGCGCGATCACCCTCGATCAAAAACGTATTTTCATCTTCCCCAGTCGCGTCGGCCTGTTCTTCGGCCTGAGCCTGCTGGTGATGTTGATGACTGCCATCAACTACCAGAACAACATGAGTTACGCGCTGACGTTTTTACTGGCGACCTTATTCATCGTTGCAACCCTGCACACCTATGCCAATCTCTCTGGCCTGACTATTCGCGCAATGCGCGCGCGTCCTGCCTATCCCGGGCAGCATACCGAATTCGATCTGCAGATTGAGCGCTCCAAACAACGTGAACACTATGCGCTGCATGTGACATGGCCTGAAAGCACATCCGCTATGGTTAACCTGCTCAATGAAGACCAGGTCGTGGTACAGCTGCACACGGCTGTCGGTCAGCGAGGCTGGTATAGCCCGGGCCGCTTGCTGGTTGAGTCGACCTGGCCACTGGGTTTGCTGCGCTGCTGGACCTGGGTGGATCTGGATCTGTACGCGTTGGTGTATCCGCACCCGCTTCCCTGTGCAGAGCCGTCCGGTGTTGCCGCGGATAACCCGGATGGTGGCAGTGCCCCGGTGGTGGGGAACGAGGACTTTTACGGTTTTCGCGATTATCGCGCCGGTGACTCGCCGCGACGTATTCACTGGAAGGGCGTTGCCAGAGGGCAGGGGGTAAAAAGCAAGTATTACGCCGCGCATACGCAGCGCAGTGCCTGGCTGGACTGGGACATGTTTCCCGGCATCGGCACTGAGCAGCGTCTGTCGCAGTTGTGCTATCTGGCCCTGGACTGCGATGCCCGGGGGGATGATTATGGCCTGATGCTGCCCGGTTGTGTGATCAAACCGGCCCATGGTGAAGCCCATCGTGACGCTGTGCTCAAGGCGCTTGCGACCTACGGTATCGGGGAGCCGCGCACGTGAAGGTGCAGCAGCAGGTGCCGCGCAACGCGCTGGTTTGGGCGATTCTATGCCAGTTCGCGCTGGTGGCGCCGCACGCCGCAAGATTGCCGTGGTGGGTGCTGGTGGTTTATGTGGTTGCCGCTCTGTGGCGTATCCAGGTCTATCGTGGCCACTGGTCTTTTCCCGGTCGAGCCGTAAAAGTGGTGCTTACGCTGAGCGCATTTGCAGGTATCTATGCGAGCTATGGATCCCTGTTGGGGCTGGAGCCAACGGTGGCGTTGCTACTGACCGCTTTCGCTTTGAAGCTGGTGGAGCTGGCGGCACGCAAAGATGCTTATGTGCTTATTTTCCTGGGCTATTTTATCTGCATCACAGAGTTCCTTTTCACACAGGATCTGTTGATAGTCCTGTATTCATTGTTCAATGTGACGCTGCTGACGACCGCGCTGGTGGCGCTGCACCAGCCCGCGGAGCATGAGTTTAACCGGCGTACCATCCGGCTGGCGGCCGTCATGCTGGCGCAGTCGCTGCCTTTGATGCTGGTGCTGTTTTTCTTGTTTCCGCGTATCGGCCCCTTGTGGACGGTACCGATAAAAAGTCACACCGCGCAAACAGGCGTAAGTGACTTTATGAAGCCCGGCGATATCTCGCGCTTGAGCCAGTCGGCCGCTGTGGCGTTTCGCGCCCAGTTCGATGGCGAGATACCGCCAACTTCAGAGCTGTACTGGCGCGGTCTGGTGTTCAGCAAACTGCAGGATGGCGCATGGACCAGCCTGAAGTTTTATGACATTCCTGCACAGGAGCGCAGTCCGGCGCCGGTGGAGGTGACGGGTGATCCGCTGAGCTATACCATCATCGTTGAGCCGACTCAGCAGAACTGGCTGTACAGCCTGCGTTATGCTCGCTCACAAACACCCGGCGTCATGCAATTGGCAGATTTTCGCCTGTACTCGCCGGTGGAAATAGAAGATCGATTGATGTACAGCGCAAGCTCGTGGCCGCAGGCACCGCTGGAGACCAGCCTGTCGGCATGGCGGCGTGAAACCGAGCTGAAATTGCCAGGCACTGCGAATCCGCGTACGCGGGAGCTGGCGATCGCAATGCGTGCTGACGCCGCCAGTGATCGCGCATTTGTCGACAGTGTACTGGAGAAATTCAACAGGGAACCCTACGTCTACACCCTGCAGCCGACGTTGTTATCCGGGGCGGATGCCATGGATCAGTTCATGTTTGAAACCCGTCGCGGTTTTTGCGAGCACTACGCTTATGCCTTTGTCGTTATGATGCGAGCCGCCGGTATTCCAGCGCGCGTTGTTGCCGGCTATCAGGGGGGCGAAGTGAATCCGGTGAACAAGACCGTTATCGTCCATCAATTTGACGCGCACGCGTGGGCAGAAGTCTGGTTGCCGCAAGAAGGCTGGGTACGCGTTGATCCCACTGCTTCTGTAGCACCGCAGCGCATTGAGTCGGGCTTGGAACAGGCGATGGCAGGCGAGGGGAGCTTCCTTGCCGAATCGCCCTTGTCCCCCCTGCGTTACCGCAGCGTTGCGTGGTTAAACCTGATGCGGCTGCGTTACGACGCCATCACCTATCGCTGGCAGAGTTGGGTAGTGGGGTTCGACAGTGACAGCCAGGTGCATCTATTGCGTGATGTATTCGGAGAGCTCGACGCGCGCAAGTTTGCCGCTGTGTTGTTGGGCTCATGGGCGCTGGTGCTATTGCCTGTCGGCTTTTACCTGCTGCGCAAGCGCGATCGGCAGAAACAATCGCCTTTGGAGAAAACCTACCGTGAGTTCTGTCGGCGTTTGAGGCGCGTCGGCCTGGAGCGAGAAGCCGGGGAGACCCCGCAGCAGTTTGCAGCGCGTGCGCGTCTGGCGCGGCCAGAGTTGCCGGACACACTCGAACAGATCACAGAGGCCTACGTCCAGCTTGCCTACGCGGCGCAGGGTCAGCCAGGCTCCGATGATGCGCTGGCGCAGCTGCAACGCAGTGTCAGGCGCTTCCAGGTGCGCGCTCGCGGGACATAAAAAACCCCGCACAAGGCGGGGTTTTGCAGGTCAGTGTCAGGTGGCGTCTATCAGGCGCTCAACTCCTGAATTTCAACGGCGGCAATACGCTTGCCTTCTTCTGCGCTCTTCTGGAACTCGATAATCTGGTCGAAGTTCATATAGCGGTAGATCTCTTCCGACATCGCATCCAGGTTCTTTGCGTACTCCAGGTATTCCGCAGGCGTTGGCAGTTTGCCCATGATAGCGCCGACGGAGGCCAGTTCGGCTGACGTCAGGTACACGTTGGCACCATCGCCCAGGCGGTTGGGGAAGTTACGTGTCGACGTAGAAAGTACCGTTGAATTGGCTGCTACGCGGGCCTGGTTACCCATGCACAGTGAACAGCCCGGCATTTCTGTACGCGCACCGGCGGCGCCGAAGATGTTGAAGTAGCCTTCTTCCATCAGCAGGTGCTCGTCCATACGCGTGGGCGGTGAAATCCACATCCGCGTCGAAATAGTGCCTTTGTGCTGTTCCAGCAGCTTGCCTGCCGCGCGGAAGTGGCCGATGTTGGTCATGCAGCTGCCCAGGAATACCTCATCCACCTTGTCGCCAGCGACTGATGAGAGCAGGCGCGCGTCGTCCGGATCGTTGGGGGCACACACAATCGGTTCTTTCACATCGGCCAGGTCGATCTCAATGATGGCGGCGTATTCTGCGTCGGCATCAGCCTTCATCAGGCTGGGATCTGCCAGCCACTCTTCCATCTTGCGTGCGCGACGCTCCAGTGTGCGTGAATCACCATAGCCTTCTGCGATCATGGAACGCAGCAGCACGATGTTGGAGCGCAGGTATTCGGCAATGGTGTCTTCGTCCAGAGCAATGGTGCAGCCCGCGGCAGAGCGTTCGGCAGAGGCGTCAGACAGTTCAAAAGCCTGCTCGACGGTAAGACCCTTGAGACCTTCGATCTCCAGGATGTTGCCCGAGAAAATATTCTTTTTACCCTTTTTCTCTACGGTCAGCAGGCCCTGCTGAATCGCGTAGTAGGGAATGGCGTGTACCAGATCTCGCAAGGTAATGCCGGGCTGCATTTCGCCTTTGAAACGCACCAGCACCGATTCTGGCATATCCAGCGGCATCACGCCGGTGGCCGCGGCAAACGCCACCAGGCCAGAGCCCGCCGGGAAGGAGATTCCCATCGGGAAGCGTGTGTGTGAATCGCCACCGGTGCCTACGGTATCAGGCAGCAACATGCGGTTCAGCCAGGAGTGGATGATGCCATCGCCCGGACGCAGGGAAACGCCGCCGCGGGTCATGATGAAATCAGGCAGGGAGTGCTGGGTGTCGATATCCACGGGCTTGGGATACGCGGCGGTGTGACAGAAAGACTGCATGGTCAGGTCTGCGGAGAAACCGAGGCAGGCCAGATCCTTGAGCTCGTCGCGCGTCATCGGCCCTGTGGTGTCCTGGGAGCCCACTGTCGTCATGCGTGGCTCACAATAGGTGCCCGGGCGAATGCCTTGCGTACCGCAGGCGCGGCCCACCATTTTCTGTGCCAGCGTAAAGCCCTTGCCGGTGTCTGCAGGTACTTCTGGTGTGCGAAACAGATCGGATGGGGCCAGGCCCATCGCTTCACGAGCCCGGGTGGTCAGCCCGCGGCCAATGATCAGGTTGATACGGCCTCCGGCGCGCACTTCATCCAGCAGAACGTCAGATTTGAGCTCGAACTCGCTGATGACGTCACCCGATTCAGACAGGATCTTGCCGTCGTAGGGGCGAATTTCAATCACGTCGCCCATGCCAAGGTCGTCAACCGGTGCTTCAAAGACCAGGGCGCCAGCATCTTCCATGGTGTTGTAAAAGATAGGCGCAACTTTACCGCCGATACAAATACCGCCACCTTTCTTGTTGGGCACTCCCGGGATCTCTTCGCCAAAAAACCACAACACGGAGTTGGTGGCGGATTTGCGTGACGAGCCGGTGCCGACCACATCACCCACAAACGCCACGGGCAGGCCCTTGTCCTGAATCGCCTGTATCTGCTGCATGGGGCCGGTGACGCCGTGTTCTTCCGGCTCCAGGCCGTCACGCGTCATTTTGTACATCGCCAGGGCGTGCAGGGGAATATCCGGGCGCGACCAGGCATCCGGAGCGGGTGACAGATCGTCGGTATTGGTTTCCCCGGTCACCTTGAAAACGGAAACCTTGATCGATTCAGGCACCGCATCGCGCGATGTGAACCACTCGCCATCGGCCCATGACTGCAGCACGTCTTTCGCGTTCTGGTTGCCGGCTTCAGCCAGTTCGGCCACGTCGTGGAAGGCCTCGAACACCAGCAGGGTGTGTTTGAGTTCAGTGGCGGCGAGCGTGCCCAGTTTGGCATCGTTCAGCAGGCCAACCAGTGTTTCAATATTGTAGCCGCCGTGCATGTTGCCCAGCAGTTTGACGGCGCTGGCGCTGTCTATCAGCGGACACTCGACCTCACCTTTGGCGACGGCAGACAAAAAGCCCGCCTTGACGTAGGCCGCTTCATCAACGCCCGGCGGAACACGCTCGGTAATGAGTTCCAGCAGGGTCGCTTCTTCCCCGGCAGGCGGGTTTTTCAGGAGATCCACCAGTGCAGCCACTTGCTCGGCGTTGAGAGGTTTTGGCGGAATATTCTGGCTGGCGCGTTCAGCCACGTGTTCGCGGTATGCTTCAAGCACGGTAGAGCTCCTTTGTGTTGACTAGAGGCCGTGCGCGGCATGCCTGCACGACACTGCGGATAGAAAGATCAGCGGCTGCGAAGTATATCCCAGGCGGTGATTAAGATAAATAAATCAACCGCTTATATCGTGCATTCATAGAGGTGATAACGTAAACTCCCAGCCTGTTAAAGCACCATTTCCCCGGCCTGTTAAATGCTCGATTTACCCGTCAAAACGCCCTGTATTGGCGTCTGTTCCACCGGTATCGGCGACGCTGTTTGTCGCGGCTGCAAGCGCTTCTCCCACGAGGTTATTGACTGGAACGCCTACACGCCCCAACAGAAACGGGCAGTGGATTCGCGTATCTCGGGCTTTCTATCCCAGTGTGTCAGCAACAAACTGCGGGTCACAGACCGGGCACTGCTGCAGTGGCAGCTGCAAGTGCAGCAGATCGGCTATAACGAACAGCATGACGAGTATTGTTGGGTGTACAGCCTGATCAAGGCGGGCGGCAGCCAGATTACGGTGCCTGCTGACTATGGCTTTGAGGTAGATCCGGACTTTCGCCCGGTGCCCCTGACAACGCTGCGCGAGATGATCGACGAGGAGTTTTATATTCTGTCTGAGGCCCACTACGAACGTTATATGCGCACCCCTGATATGTTCGGCAGCCAGCAACGATGACCGATATTGCACCGATTAAAGCGTTTCTGGCCTGCGACACCCCGCAGCAATGGATCGACAGCGCATTGCTGCACCAGGACGTGTTGCTCATCGATCATGCCAACTGTGAAAAGAAAGCCGCCTCCACCGCCCTGAATCTGATGTATCGCTATGTTGAGCATCCGCGCCTGCTGAACAAATTGTCGCGCCTGGCCCGCGAGGAGCTGCGGCATTTTGAGCAGGTGATTGCCATCATGCAAAAACGTGGTATCGCGTACCCGCAGTTAAGCGCATCGCGCTATGCCGGGGAGATGCGTCGGGAAGTGCGCAAGAATGAGCCCGGCAGGTTGGTCGACACCCTGTTGGTTGGCGCGATTATCGAGGCGCGCTCCTGCGAGCGTTTCGCGGCGCTGGTGCCCGTGCTGGATGAGGAGCTCGGCGCGTTCTACGCATCCTTGTTGAAGTCGGAGGCCCGTCATTTCAGTGATTACCTGGCGCTGGCAGAGCAGGCTTCCAGCAAGGCTGAAGTGGCGCAACGGCTGGAGTTACTGTTGCAGCGGGAGCGCGAGCTGATTGAATCTGTGGACGATGAGTTCCGTTTCCATAGCGGCCATCCAGCCTGAAATTGCTTTAAATAGTCACTCTAACTGACTGTTAAATATTGTAATTTAAAAGTTCAAGTTGTTTCTCATCCGCATGTAGCGCCCACGCTTTGGTGTCCCAGTCGCCCAATACCCAGCGCTGCCCCTGGGCTGCTGCGTGGCAGGCCGGCCGGTGGGTATGCCCGTGGATCATCTGCTGCACACCATAGCGGGCCATCACGGCATCCACCTCGGACGGCGTAACGTCCATAATGTCCTGTGCTTTATTGCTGTTGGCATGTTCACTCATGCCGCGCAATTGGGCTGCCAGCTGGCGACGGTGGGCCAGGGGCTGGGCGAGCAACTCACGCTGCCATGCGGGGTCCCGCACGGTGCGACGAAACGCCTGGTATTGCTCATCGGCGGTGCACAGGCTGTCGCCATGCAGCAGCAGGGTAGGCGCGCCATAAAGATCGATGACCGTAGGGTCGGGTAACAGCGTGGCTCCCACGGCTGCGCAAAACGTTTCACCCAACAGAAAATCCCGGTTTCCCTGCATGATGAAGAGTGCCGGGGAGGTGCCGCCATTATCAGGTTTTGCGAAGCCGCGCAGCAGGGTGGTGAGCGTCAGGGCGATCTCTGAATCGTCATCGTCTCCGACCCAGGCATCAACGAGGTCTCCCAGGATGTAAAGGGCGTCACAGTGTCGGTTGCGCTGCAGGAAATCACCCAGCGCGCGAGTGACATGGGGGCGGGAGGGTTCGAGGTGAAGGTCAGATATAAAGAGGGTGCCCGTCACGGTATGAATATCTTTGACGGGCAGTCAGAGGGCGCTCAGCCCTCTACAATTTCAACGCTTTCGATAATGACCGGATCTTTCGGTACGTCCTGGTGACCGTTGCGGCTGACAGTGGGCACAGCACGAATTTTGTCCAGTACTTCACTGCCTGCAGTGACTTTGCCAAAAACGGCGTAGCCCCAGCCCTGCATATTTTTGCCAGAGTGGTTGAGAAAATCGTTGTCTTTCACGTTGATGAAGAACTGTGCAGTGGCTGAGTGTGGATCCATGGTGCGAGCCATCGCCAGGGTGCCAAAATCGTTCTTGAGGCCATTGTCAGCTTCATTTTCGATAGGCTCTCCTACCGGCTTCTGCTCAAAATCTGTGTCGAAGCCGCCACCCTGGATCATGAAGTTATCGATGACACGATGAAAAATCGTACCGTCGTAGAACCCGTCGCGCGCGTATTGCAGAAAGTTGGCAACCGTATTTGGCGCTTTCTCGGCGTCCAGTTCCACTGTTATTTCGCCGAAGGTCGTGCGAATGATGACCATATACTGTCCCTGATATTGTTTGAGTTGAGCCGCGCAATGATACGGTCTTTTCGGGGTCAGTAAAACTATTGCCGCTCAAAGATGGGCAGAATTGCGCAGTAATCCACGCCGTGACGGGCAATTGGCTATAAGAGATGGGCATCTGTGGCTATAATACGCGCCCTCCAAAGTGACCCCGGGCGTCTTGTTATTTATGGAACCGAATCCAGCCAGTAATTTCCTGCAGTCGATCGTTGCTCAAGACCTTGCCTCGGGCAAGGTAGCTGAGGTCATCACCCGCTTTCCCCCAGAGCCCAACGGGTATCTGCATATCGGCCACGCCAAGTCGATCAGCGTCAATTTCGGGCTGGCGCAGGCCAATGGAGGCCGTTGCCGCCTGCGCTTTGACGACACCAATCCTGAAAAGGAGAGCCAGGAATTTATCGATTCCATTCAGGAGGATGTGCGTTGGCTGGGTTACAACTGGGACGGCGAGGTGCGATTTGCCTCGAGCTATTTCGATCAGCTGTATGAGTGGGCGGTACATCTGGTAGAGCAGGGGCTGGCCTATGTCTGCGATCTGACCGGCGAACAGGCGCGAGAGTATCGCGGCACCCTGACCGAACCCGGCCGCAACAGCCCCTACCGTGATCGCAGCGTTGCTGAAAACCTGGATCTGCTGGCGCGGATGAAGGCCGGAGAGTTCGCGGACGGCTCAAAAGCCTTGCGTGCGCGCATTGATATGGCATCGCCGAATATGAATATGCGCGATCCCATCATGTACCGTATTCGCAATGTGGCACATCACCAGACGGGCGACACCTGGAAAATCTATCCCACCTATGACTTTGCCCATGGCCAGGAAGATGCGATAGAGGAAGTGACCCACTCGGTTTGCACACTGGAGTTTGAGGATCATCGGCCGTTGTATGACTGGTTCATTGAGCACCTGCCGGTGCCTGCCAGGCCGCGTCAATTTGAATTTGGCCGCCTGAACACCAGCTACACCGTTACCAGCAAACGCAAGCTGCGTGCGCTGGTTGACGAGAAGGTGGTGCAGGGCTGGGATGATCCTCGTATGCCTACCATTGCCGGGATGCGGCGCCGGGGCTATACGCCGGCATCGATCCGCCAGTTTTGCGAGATGATAGGGACCACGCGCAGTGATGGGGTGGTAGATGTAGCCATGCTTGAGCACGCCATCCGCGACGACCTGAACGCCAACGCACCGCGCGCCATGTGTGTACTGCGTCCGTTGAAGGTGGTGCTCAGCAATTACCCGGAGGGCCAGGTCGAGCAGCTGACGGCACCGTGTCATCCCAACCGGGATGATCTGGGCGAGCGCACATTGCCGTTTACCCGGGAGCTGTATATCGACGAGGACGATTTTCGTGAATCCGCCAACAAAAAGTACAAACGTCTGGTGATTGGTAAACGTGTGCGCCTGCGCAACGCTTACGTGATCGAGGCGCACGAGGTGGTGAAGGACGGCCAGGATAATATTGTGGAAGTCCACGCCAGTGTTATCCCCGATACCATCGGCGAAGATCCCGCCGATGGCGTAAAACCCAAGGGCGTTATCCATTGGGTGTCTGCCAGCGAGGGCCGTCGCGCTGAAGTGCGGCTGTATGATCGCCTGTTCAGTGATCCTGCCCCTGACAAGGGCGACAACGAATTCATGCAGCTGCTCAACCCCGATTCACTGCAGGTGGTGAGCGAAGCGTGGATAGAGCCATCGCTGCTTGAAGCTCTGCCGGAGCAGAATTTCCAGTTCGAGCGCGAAGGATACTTTGTCGCAGATCGTGTCGATCACACGGCTGCCAAAGCCGTGTTTAACAAAACCATCGGCCTGCGCGATACCTGGAGCTCACAGGAGGGCGCGCAGTCGTGAGTCTCAACATTTACAATACGTTAAGCGGACGCAAAGAGGCGTTCAAGCCGATCAAGCCCGACACCGTCACCATGTACGTGTGCGGCCCCACGGTTTACAACCTGGCGCATATCGGCAACGCGCGTCCTGTGGTCGTCTTCGATACGCTGTTTCGCCTGCTGCAAACCCAGTATTCGCAGGTGATTTACGCGCGCAATATCACCGATGTCGACGACAAGATTATCGCTGCGGCCAAAGCGGGCAATCGCAGCATCAAGTCAGTCACACAGGAGTTTACCCAGAAGTACACTGAAGACATGGCACAGCTCAATGCGCTGCCACCCAGCCTGACGCCGCATGCCACTCACAACATACAGCCCATGATCGAGCTGACACGGACCCTGATTGAAAAAGGGCATGCCTATGAGTCACAGGGCCATGTCCTGTTTGCGGTGGAGTCCATGGAGGATTATGGCAAGCTGTCGCATCGCTTACTGGATGACATGCTCGCGGGTGCGCGGGTGGAGGTCGCCGATTACAAGCGCCATCCGGGTGATTTTATCCTGTGGAAGCCCGCTGTGGAGGGCGATCCGGGTTGGGACAGTCCCTGGGGCAAAGGCCGGCCTGGCTGGCATCTGGAATGCTCTGCGATGATTCGCGAGCACCTGGGAGAGACCATCGACATCCACGGCGGCGGCCGTGACCTGATATTTCCGCATCACGAAAACGAGATTGCCCAGAGTCGCTGTGCCCACGGCGGCGATTACGTGCACTACTGGATGCACAATGCGTACCTGGATCTGGACGGAGAGAAGATGTCCAAGTCGCTGGGCAATGTGCGCACTGTGCGTGAGTTGCTGCAGTCCTGGCGTGGCGAGGTATTGCGTTTCGCATTGTTGTCAGCTCATTACCGCTCGCCGCTGAATTTCTCGGGCGATCTGCTGGAGCAGGCAGAAACCACTTTGGGCAGTCTGTACAGTACATTGCGCGATGTCGCGCATATCGAGCCTGCACAGCTTGCTGGATTACAGGATGAGCCGTTCTACCAGGCGCTGAATGACGACTTGAATACGCCGATTGCGATTGCCGAAATGCACGCACTGGCCAAGCAGATACACAAGGCAAATGACGCTGATAAACCTTTACTGAAAGCGCGGATGTTAGCCGCGGCCGGGTTGCTGGGCATTTTACAGGAAGAGCCAGAAGCCTGGATGCAGGCGGCTCCTGAAGGCGCTATCGCGGCGGATGCGATTGAGGCGCTGATTGAACAGCGCCACGAGGCAAAGCTGGCCAGGGATTATGGCAGGGCCGATGAGATTCGGCAGGAACTTCTCGCTCAGGGTGTGGTGCTAGAGGACTCCCGCGAGGGTACTAAATGGCGACGGGGATCGGATTAGCCAATACTCTTCTCGCCGGATTCCACGCTCTGCATGATCAGCGTGTTGATTGTCATGGGGCCAACGCCACCGGGTACCGGGGTGTAGGCCGCGACCCTGTCAAGCAGCGGCGCCAGTTCTATATCGCCAACGCCGCCGGGGTGGTAACCGGCATCAATCACTACCGCGCCATCCTTGACCCAGTCAGCCTGAATGAACTCGGGCTTGCCGACGGCGCCTACCAGAATGTCGGCCTGCGCTATCAGGGCCGGCAGATCACGAGTGCGTGAGTGGCATATTGTGACCGTAGCGTTTTTCTCCAGCAGCATCATCGCCATGGGTTTGCCCAGGATAGGGCTGCGTCCCACGACGACGGCGTGTTTGCCTTCTATATCAATCTGGTAGTGTTGCAGAATGCGCATAATGCCCTGTGGTGTTGCGCAACCGTAAGCAGGCTCGCCCATGGCCATGCGCCCAAAACCCAGGCAGGTGACACCGTCGACGTCTTTGTCCAGTGCGATCGCGTCAAAACAGGCGCGCTCATCGATTTGTTCGGGTACCGGATGTTGCAGCAGGATGCCATGCACATCTGGATTGCTGTTCAGTTCGTCTATTTTAGCCAGCAGCTGCTGTGTCGTCGTCGAGGAGGGCATTTCTACCGCCATTGACTCCATGCCCACGCGGCGGCAGGCATTGCCTTTCATTTTCACGTAGGTTGCTGAGGCGGGATCATCGCCCACCAGAATAGTGGCCAGGATCGGTGTTTTGCCGCCGGACTTGCTCTTCAATTGCTCAACGCGAGCCAATAATTCGGCCTCAGTCTGAGCTGCGAGGGTCTTGCCATCCAGAACCTGTGCGGGCATCGATCTTTGTCCTCCTGATGGGTGGCTGGAAGTGGGTAAAGATCCAGCACTGGAAAAGCGCAGTATTGTCCCAGAGAGCAACCGGCAGTGGAAGCAGTGGTTGCCATCAAAACGCTGTTAATACATCATAATGGCGTTGACGCTCACCGGGCTGGTGAGTATCATGCGCCCTCCTGAAAAACAGGGAGTTGCATCCAAGCAACAACAGATCGATCGGGGTATAGCGCAGTCTGGTAGCGCGCCTGCTTTGGGAGCAGGATGTCGGGAGTTCGAATCTCTCTACCCCGACCAACTTTTTGCCGCACGGCGACGAGTGGTCACCCTGAACTTTAAGCACCTCGCGATGGTGGCCGTAGCTCATCAGGTAGAGCACCGGATTGTGACTCCGGAGGTGGCGGGTTCGAGACCCGTCGGCCACCCCAGTATTCGGTGTATCATCGGTCCCACGGGGGTATAGCTCAGCTGGATAGAGCACCGGCCTTCTAAGCCGACGGTCGTAGGTTCGAATCCTACTACTCCCGCCACTAACTGGCTGGTGCTTTCTTGGCACATAGGTAACAGTTTATTCCGAGGACATGGGT